>Ga0210400_10000006_pt1 | contig 522234 bp, 490 predicted proteins | sample IncBWH26MmetaG_FD_155456 | JGI IMG/M metagenome (GOLD analysis project Ga0210400, IMG submission 155456) | Forest soil microbial communities from Barre Woods Harvard Forest LTER site, Petersham, Massachusetts, United States - Inc-BW-H-26-M | ecosystem: Environmental > Terrestrial > Soil >... | reverse complement strand
TGATCCTGTTTCTCCTGCTCGATCAGCTTCTGCTTCTCAGCTTCCTTCATCGGCCGTCCGCTGACTTCGTTGTCGCGATCGAAATACTTGTTGCCGTCGATCATGACTCTCTGAACCTTCGAGACAGGCGAGAGTGGATCTTTATCGAAAATCACGATGTCGGCATCTTTGCCGGCCTCGATGGACCCCACGCGATTCTCGACGCCGAGCTGTTTCGCCGGGTTGATGGTCACCATGGCCAGGGCGTCTTCCCGCGAGATTCCGCCGTACTTCATGGCCTTCGCGGCTTCCGTGTTCAGGCGGCGCATGAGCTCGGCGTCGTCGCTATTCAGGCTGACCACAACGCCTTTCTTAGTCATGATCGCGGCATTGTAGGGGATCGCGTCGATGGCCTCCATCTTGTATCCCCACCAGTCGCTGAACGTAGAGGCTCCGGCTCCGTGCGCGGCGATTTCCTTCGCCACTTTGTAGCCTTCGAGCACGTGCTGGAAGGTCCGGATCTTGAATCCGTAATCGTCGGCGACGCGAATCAGCATCAGGATTTCGTCGGAACGGTAACAATGCGCGTGCACGAAGCGCTTGCCCTCGAGCACTTCCTTCAGCGCTTCGAGCTTCAGATCCTTGCGCGGTGGAATGGGATGCTGCCCGGCGGCGACGGCTTTGTCGTACGCGTCCCATTCAGCTTTATACTGAACGGCTTCGTTGAACGCCTCACGGATCGTATCCTCGACGCCCATGCGGGTCGCAGGATAGCGCGCATTCACCGCCGGTGTGCCGCGGCCGCCCTGGGGATTGCCGGCGCGCTTGGGATTTTCACCCAACGCGAACTTGATTCCCGGCTTGGCGCCTTCAAAAATCATCCCGTCAGCATCTTTGCCCCAGCGCATCTTAAGCACGATGGTCTGACCGCCGATCGAGTTCGCTGATCCGTGCAGGATATTCGCCGTGGTAATGCCGCCGGCCAGCGCCCGGTAGATGGCGATGTCTTCGGGATTGATAATGTCCTTGATGTTCACCATCGACGACACGGACACGCTGCCTTCATTGATATTTCCATCGCCCGCGATGTGCGAGTGGCAATCGATGATTCCCGGAGTCACCCATTGACCCGCGGCGTCGATCACTGTCGCGCCGGCCGGAACCATGACATTCTCGCCGACTTCGGCAATCTTTCCGTCGCGCACCAGGATCGAGCCTTTGATGGTGCCCTTGGACGATTCGGTCATGATGGTGGCGTTCTTGATGACCGTGACTTGAGCGGTCATCACTTGAGAAAGGGGCGTCAATGCGATGAGCCCTGCGATCAATAATTTGGTCATATTATCGGTTCTCCGTCGGCGCTCCGCCGCGCCCACCGGCATCGGGAGCCGGTATGTGTTTCACACCATCGATGAAAATCATTTCGATCCGCGTACGATCGTCGAAAATCTCGCCGCGCGTGACCACCAGGTTCGCGATCTTGCCTTTCTCAACGCTGCCCAGACGGTCCGCAAGACCGTAGATTTCAGCCGGTGAAAGCGTCACCGCCCGAACCGCGTCCTCGCGCGATAGTCCGCCGTCGATGGCCTTCTTAACCGCTCGCTGGATATCGCGCGGCTGATCGACACCGTCGGTGTAAAACGCGAACTTCACGCCCGCCTGCTTCAACGCCTGCGGAGACGTGGGAGCTTTTTCGCGAACTTCCAGAGTGCGGAAAGACTCGACGTCGTCCGGATCGGAGTCGGTAGCTTTCACCGGCCATTTCAAGCTGACCAGCACTGGCGTGGTCTTCAAATAATCGGTGGCGCGTTTATCGAAGCCCTCACGCATGCCGTAAAGAATCGCGGGCTGCTTCAGTTCGGCCGCGAACTTCACCATGCGCTCCACTTCCACCCAGCGATTGGCAGGCAGCAGAATGCGTTTCGATTCGAGCACGCCTTCGAGCGCGCGATCATATTCGGGACGCTTCATGCCGCGCGGATTCTTTTCATACGCGTCCTTGACCAGCTTGTAGTGCTCGGCGTCAAGATAGATCTGGCGTACATACGCGATGTAGCCCATCAGGGCGCTGGGAAATCCTCCGCCGCCGCGGGCGGTCAAGGAAATATATTGCCCAATGGAGGGCGCCAGCACCATGTCTTCGGTTTTGGCTCCAGCGAGATTCACCGCCGAGCCTTGCCCTGCAAAAATCCCGCGCGTCGGAAACACAAAGGCGGTCGTGAACCCGGCGCTACGCGCCATCTCGATGCGTCGATCGTTCGGCTGAATCTCCTCGGCGGCTTTGATCCAACTGGTGGTCTGTGGACGATCTTCGGGTCCTCGTGAAGGCGGAGATGCGGGAGTCGTCGCGGCCGCCGGGGTTGCTCCCCGCCCGGTCCCGCCACGTCCGTTAGCTGCCGGAGCCGCGCCGGGCATCCCCCACGTGCTCAATGCATCGACCAAGCCGGGATAGACCGTCATCCCTTCCCCATCGATCACCAGCGCGTCGGCAGGCGGCTGGACGTTATCGCCTACCGCTTCGATCAACCCGTTTCGCAGTACCACGGTGCCTTTGGCGATGGTGGGACCGCTCACGGTGACAATTTTCGCGTTGCGGATCGCGATCGACGTCGGCTGTGGCTGACCGAACACCATCGCGCTGCACACGACGAGCGCAATCAGGAAATGTTTCATAGTGGCAATCGCTTATTATAAGGGTTCAAACAATGACATGGCGCAGAAAAAGCAGATAGGTTACAAGGACGCCGGCGTCAATATCGACGAAGCGGATCGCGCAGTCGCATCGATTCGCAAAATGGCCCAAGCTACGTTCACTGCTGGCGTTCTTACGGATATCGGGAGCTTTGGTGGAGGCTTTCGTTTACAAGGCTTTCGCGATCCGGTGCTGATTTCTTCCGCCGACGGAGTGGGAACCAAACTCAAGCTGGCGTTCCTGACCGGCCGGCATTCCACCATTGGCGAAGATCTGGTGAACCACTGCGTCAACGATATCGCCGTGCAAGGCGCGACGCCGCTGTTCTTTCTGGATTACTTCGCGATCGGGAAGCTGAACGCCAAGGTTGCGGCTGAAGTGATCTCAGGCGTCGCGCGTGGATGCAAAGCCAACGGCTGCGCGCTGATCGGCGGCGAGACGGCGGAAATGCCGGGGCTGTACGCCGCGGGCGAATACGATCTGGCCGGATTCATCGTCGGCGCAGTGGAGCGCAAACGAATGCTGACTGGATCGACGATCCGCGCGGGAGACGCGCTGATCGGGCTGCCCTCCACCGGGCTGCACACCAACGGCTACTCGCTCGCTCGCAAACTGCTGTTTGAGGTTGCCGGCATGCAGGCCGAAGGTCCCATTGCCGATGAGCTTCTCAAACTGCACCGCAGCTATCTGAAACCGATCCGCGCATTGCACGACGCGGGCTTGCTGAAGGGCGCCGCGCATATCACCGGCGGCGGGATCACCGACAACACGCCGCGAATCTTGCCGAAGGGACTGGGAGTGAAGATCCATCTCGGCTCCTGGCCGGTGCTGCCGATTTTCGAACTACTCCGCCAGATCGGCGACATCGAACAAGACGACTGGCGACGCACTTTCAACCTGGGTATCGGAATGATTCTGGTCATTTCGCCGCGCCAGCTTTCGAAAGCTACGCGGATTCTCGATGCGCTGCGCGAGGGCTGGTATCAAATCGGCGAAGTGGTCAGGGGCAAGGGCGTGAAGTATAGATGAGGCGGCTGGGCATCCTGCTTTCGGGCCGCGGCTCGAATTTCCGCGCCATCGCCGACGCGATCGCGGAGCAGCGGCTGGACGCGGACATCGCCGTCGTGATCTCGAATCGCGTGGACGCCCCCGGGATCGAGACGGCGCGGGAACGCGGAATCAACTACCAGGTGCTGCCGTCGCGCGGTCTCGATCGTGAGATTTACGATCGCGCGCTGATCGAGGAATTGCGCAGGAATCAGGTAGAACTGGTGTGTCTCGCCGGATATATGCGGATCCTGAGCGGCTCCTTCATCCGCGAATACTCCATGCGCATTCTGAACATCCATCCATCCCTGCTGCCTGCATTTCCGGGACTCGACGCCCAGCATCAGGCTCTGGAACACGGCGTGAAATTCTCCGGATGCACCGTGCATTTTGTCGACGAAGGGCTCGATTCGGGACCGATTGTCGCGCAGGCCGTGGTTCGAGTGATGGACCACGACACGGTCGAGTCGCTGTCAGCGCGAATTCTGAAAGAAGAACACCGGATTTATTCCGAGGCAATCGGAGTAGTGCTTTCAGGGAAGTATCGGATCGCGGGACGCCGAATCGTGGCACTGTAGTTGTATGGCGAAACGCGACGTTATCCAGCAGTTTCGGGCCAAGCCCGGAAAGCGGTTCCGCATCCGGGATTTCGATCCTGCCTGGAACGGCGGCAAAGAAGCCAAGCGCGACGCGGAGCGGCTCCTAACTCGCAATCTCGAGCGACTGACGGAGGCGCAGGATCTGCTCTGGTCCACCGGACGTTATGCGCTGCTCATCGTTTTGCAGGCAATGGACGCGGCCGGCAAAGACGGCTTGATCACACATGTCATGAGCGGCATGAACCCGCAGGGTTGTCAGGCATTTCCATTTAAGCAACCGTCGTCTGAAGATCTGCAACACGATTTCTTGTGGCGCTATGAGAAAAGCCTGCCGGCGCGAGGACGCATTGGAATTTTCAACCGGTCCTACTACGAAGAAGTTCTGGTGGTTCGCGTCCACCCGGAGTGGCTCGACCGGCAGAATCTTCCACCGCGCGGCCACGGAAAGAAACTATGGCGGCAGCGCTACCAGGACATCAATGCGTTCGAAAAACACCTGGTGAGCAACGGAACCGTGATCCTGAAGTTCTTCCTCAATATTTCGGAACGCGAGCAACGCAAGCGGTTGCTCGAACGGCTGGAGGATCCGACCAAACACTGGAAATTTTCGGAAGCCGATCTGGCCGAGCGCGCCTACTGGGACAAATACATGGAGGCCTACCAGGACGCGATCGGCGCGACCAGTACCGAAGAAGCGCCGTGGCACATCATACCGGCCGACCACAAATGGGTTTCGCGCTGGCTGGTCTCTGAGGTTTTGGCTAAGACCATCGAGTCGCTCGATCTGAAGTTTCCCCGCGCGACCAAGGAGAAACTCGCGGCCCTGAACAAGGCAATAAAGCTGTTGAAGAAAGACTAGCGCCGATCTACGCGGGCAGGGCGTGCGTAAAATGATCCTGCCGCAGCGCGAGCGCCAGCATTACTCTGACCCAACCCGTGAAGAGCAGGTTCACTCCGAGGAAAACGCCTAGAACCCACATCCCCGTCACCGGCCAGCCTCCCCACACGAAGATGCCGAGCAGCAAAGTGACGATCCCGTTCGCGAGCGCCCATCCCCAGCCCGGTAACCGCATCATCAGCGCTGCCACGATCCGGAACATTCCGGCGACGATGAAATAGGACGCTAACAACAACGTGATCACCAGCGCGCCTGCGGCTGGGCTCCGCAGCAGCAGTGCGCCAACCACGATCGCCAACAATGCTTCCAGAACGTAGAGAAATAAGTGGCCACGCTCGCGATGACGGATCGAATGTACGGCTTCGATTACCCCGCCGATGATCAATAACCATGCGAGGGTCAGCACGGAAACGACCGTGAAAACAACGGAATAGGTGATCGCGAAGATCCCCCAGAGAATGGACAGGATGCCGAAAGCGAGCATCCAGCCCCAGTTTTTGCGTAATTCAGCGATTCCGTTCATGCGAAATTGGATACCGCAGCGGGCTGAAAGGCTTCATCATGAGACCTTTGTCAGACCCCTCCGCGTCTTGAAAGAGAACTCGGTGACGATGATTCGCCTTCTATTCACTGCGCCACACCTGCCGCAGACCGGCTTATGGGCTCAACGCGGCCAGTCTGCGTTCCAGAAAGCGGCGCTCTGGAATCGAGCACGGCCGCTGCATCGCCGCGCGATAAGATGCGGCGGCTTCATTGCGCCGGTCCAGTTCCGTCAGCAAATGTCCTCGGACGGCGAGCAACAAATGATAATCGCTGAGTTTGGGATCGTCGGCCAACCGATCGACTTCGACCAGCGCGGCGGCGGGTCCCTCGACTTTCGCCAGGGCCACCGCGCGATTGAGCGCGACCACGGGCGATGGGTTGATCGCCAATAGCTGATCGTACAGGTCCAGAATCAGCGGCCAGTCGATGCCGTTCGCATCTACAGCGCGGGCATGCGTCGCAGCGATTGCGGATTGCACGTGAAATTCGCTGACTTCGTCGCCCGTAATCGACCGGTCGAAGAAATGAAATCCCTGAGAGATGAGATTTCCGTCCCAACGCGACCGGTCCTGATCTTCGAGCAGGATCAAGTCGCCAGCGGCATCGACGCGAGCCGGCAGTCGCGCGGCATGGAACGACATCAGCGCGGTCAAAGCGTGGACCCGCGGCGTGGCGATGGATGACGACGCCACCAGGCCAGCCAGACGCAAGGCTTCAAAGCACAAGTCCTGACGGATCAGGTCCTCGCCCTCATGCGCCGAATAGCCTTCGTTGAAGATGAAATACAACACGTCGAGCACTGAGGTGAGCCGCTGGATCAATTCGGCGCCCCGCGGCATTTCGAGAGTAAGGCCGTCTTCCCGTAACGCGCGCTTGGCTCGGGTCAGCCGCTGTGCGATGGCGGCTTCCTCGGAAAGAAATGCTCGTGCGATCTCACGGACGCTGAAGCCGCCGACGGTTTTCAATCCCAGCGCGACGCTCGAATCGCGCGTCAAAGCGGGGTGGCAGCACATAAAGATCATGCGCAGCTCGTCATCCCGAAGCCGCTCTTCGATATCGGGATCGTCGGGAACGCGGGCGGCGGAGCGGGAAAGCTCGGCGACGATCGACTCGGTCTTGTCGCCGAGCAGCTTATTGCGCCGCGCCGCGTCGATCGCCACATTGTGCGCGACGCGGAACAGCCAGGCGGCTCCGTTATCGGGAATCCCCTGATACGGCCACGTTTCGAGCGCGCGCAACATCGCCTCTTGCACGGCGTCTTCGGCGAAATCGAGGTGCGCGGGGCCCAGCAGGCGGGCGAAATGCGAAACCATTCGGCCCGCCTGACGGCGGAAGAGATGTTCGATCAGCGGTGCAGGGCTCACATCAGGTGCAGTTGGCGGACTTCGATGGTGCCGCCGTGTTCCAGATGCGGATGGTCCATGGACCGCTGCACGGCTTCCTCGTAATTCGCAGCCTCGATCAGGTAGAAGCCGCCGAAGACCTCCTTGGTTTCGCTATAGGGTCCATCGGTGACCTGGCGGCCCTGGTTGCGGATCACCTTGCCCGGGTCGGCGGCCAAACGCTTGGAGTCCAGGGTGAACGGCTTCTTGGTCCAGGCCATATACTTTTCGATCGATTTCTGCATTTCCTCCGGACTCATTTTGGCCATGCCGGAGGGGTCGTGGTGTAGAACGAGCAAGAATTGAGACATTGTTTTTCTCCTCTAGTCTAGTGACGAACGAGGGGGTCGAAACTGGACATGCTCCAGAAAGGCGCGATCAGGGGATCGCGCGCGGGCCAGGGGGTCCGCCCCCCATCACCGCCAGCAGTTTTTCCACGGAATCGGAGATCTCCACTACGGCGCGTTCGAAAGCGTCCTGGTTGGCGCGGGACGGCTTGCGATAGCCGCTTACTTTGCGAACGAACTGCAGTGCGGCCGCCGACATCTCTTCGCGGGTCGCCGGCTCGGCCGGGCGTCTCAGAACCTTAATGCTTCGGCACATCTTACTTTATTCATATCGCAATGCTGTCATCGGGTCCAGTTTCGCGGCCCGACGAGCGGGAAGGAAGGATGCCACGAATCCGACCGCCCCCAGCGCGAGGGGCACGCCTACAAAGGTCACTACGTCGCGCGGACTCACGCCGTAGAGGAAACTTGCCGCGAATCGCGATGCCGCCAGCGACAACGCCACACCCGCCCCCACGCCCACCGAGGTCAACGCCAGACCTTGTATGGTGATCATCTTCACTATTCGCGAGCGTTCGGCGCCCAATGCCATTCGGATGCCGATTTCTTTGGTCCGGCGGCCGACCGAGAAGCTCATGACGCCATACAACCCGACCACGGCCAGCAACAAGCCCGCAATGCCGAATACCGTGAACAACGTCGCCATGAGGCGCGGCAGAAGCATGGCCTTTTCCACTTGATCGCGCATGGTGAGCGAATTGAATAGGGCCAAATTCGGATCGATCGTCAGGATTTCGCGGCGCACGGCCTCGATGGTCCCTGCGGGATTGGCTGCATTCGCGACCAAGGCGACGCCGCTGAGGCTCATGATGTGGTTCAGGTTCTGATCGAGCGCTGTGTACACACACGCGCGATCGCCTTCGCCGAGCGACGATAGTTTGGAATTGGCCACAACGCCGACCACTTCATATGTCGCTCGTTCATTGCGTATCTGAAGCCCCAGCGGGCTCTGGCCGGGAAAAAGCTTTTCCGCCATCGCTCGATTGACGATCGCAACCGGAGCTTTGCCCTCATGTCCGAAATCGCGTCCGGCCAGCACTGGAATGCCCATGGTTTCGAAATATCCGCTGCCGATGTGAAAGACCACCGAGGGAACTTTCTCCGAATCCCCCGCCTGAAACCGGTTGTGCTCTCCAATCACGCTGAGTGGAACGAAATTGACGTAGCTGACCGAATGGACGCCCGGAAGCGCCGCCACGCGCTGCCGCACTTGATCGAGAAGTTGGGCAATCCGCTCCGGCGATGACGAATGCTGGTTCGGATCGAACGCCACCGAAAGAACCGGTCCGGTGCGCATTCCCAGTTCGATAGAGGACGCTTTTCCCAGGCTCCGCAGAAACAGACCCGCGCTGATCAACAGCACCAGCGAGAACGTCACCTGCGTCACCACCAACGCATTGCGCATACCGAAGCGGCGGAACCCGGCGATCTGAATATCACCGGTCTTCATCGCGTCCACCAGGTCGGGGCGCGTAGCCCGGATCGCGGGCACCAGTCCGAACAGAATCCCGGTCAGGATGGAAAGCCCGGCAGTGAATAGAAACACGCGCAGATCCGGAGCGAAATGGATATCGATCGGAATCGGAATCGGCAGTTCCACACGCGATATCGACGCGGTGGTCCAGAAGGACAGCAGGAATCCAGCCGCTGCTCCGAGCGTGGAGAGCAACAAGCTCTCGGTCAGAAGTTGCCGGATCAACCTGCGGCGGCTGGCGCCCACGGCGAGCCGCAGAGCGATTTCGCGTTGCCGTCCGGCCGCACGCGCAAGCAGCAGATTCGCCACGTTGGCGCACGCGATCACCAGCACCAGGGCGACCACGATCATCAATCCAGCCAGAATTCCTCCGGCTCCGGAGCTGATGTCGCCAGGAAGTCTTCCGGCCGGCTCCAGAATGATCTTCGATTTGCGTTCGGTTTTGCGGTAGGTCTCGTCCAGCCGAGCGTTGACGACGTTCACTGCCGCAGCTGCCTGGGTCCTCGAAACGCCCGGTTTGAGGCGCGCCTCAAGAAACAGCCATTGACTGTTGCGGGCCGTCAGCGGTTCTTCGCGCGTCATTTCCGGAAGCAAAATATCCTGCATCGAGAGCGGCGCCCAGAACTCGGCAATCAGCATGCGATCGGACCCGTGAAATCCCGGCGCTGCGACGCCCACGACGCGCCACGGGCGATTGTTCATGATGATGGTGCGGCCCACCACCGCGGGATCGGCGGCAAAGCGGCGCTTCCAAAGCGCATCGCTCAGCACGATCACCGCATCGCGGTGCTGGTCTTCTTCCGGCTGAATGCCACGGCCGCGAGTCATTCGGACACCCAGGACGCTGAAATAATTCCCGCTCACCATGCTTCCCCAGATCCGTTCCGGCGCGCCTCCCGAATTGAAGCTGACCGGCGTCAGCGGGAAATGCGCGGCGGCATCTTCAAACGCTTCGCAGCGCCGTAAGTCGAGATAGTTCGGATAAGAAAAGCTGGAACCCTGCTGGTCGTTGGCAAAGTTCACGAGACGGTTCGGCTCATGCACCGGAAGCGCGCCAAACAACACCGCGTTTGCGATGCTGAACATGGTAGTGTTGGCCGCGACGCCGATCGCGACGGATAAGACCACCACGGCGAGAAATCCAGGGTTCCGGCGGATGGTTCGAAAAGCGTATTTCAAATCCTGGATCAGGTCCGGAACGAAATGGCTCATGCCAGCATCATACGATTTGAGACAATCAAAAGATCCATGCGGTTTAGGACAATGAAAAGATCCATGAAACAATGGACCAAGTGAGCCTCGGTCGATTCGAGCTGCTGGAACTGCGCCGCGACGACGGGATCCAGACCTATCATGCTCGTGAAATCGCAACCAAACGCCCGGTCCAGGTGCACGTGTTCGCGAATGGTCCCAGCCCGGATAACCTGGCGCTGCTCACCAAGGTCGCCTATCTGCCGGATCAGGAGCGCCACCGTGTGATCGACCGCGGAATGATTCAGGGTCGTCCATATGTGGTCACGGACCGCCTGGCCGGCTTCGCGAGTCTCCGCGAATGGCTAGACCAGAAGAGTGTGGCGATGCAAACGCTGGATCAGCAGTTTGCACAGCTCTTCGATTCCGAACCGACCAGGGTTCAGATCGCAACGAGGCCGGAACAACCGTCTGGAATTGCTTCCAGGCCGATCCAATCACGAATCCTGGCGCTGGCGCTCGGCACCGCAGCCGCCATCCTGTTCCTGGCCCTGCTGCTCGCTTCGATCGCATTCCATCCGCGATAACCGGAAATGGCCAAACGATTGCTCCGTCGTAACTCTTCGAGCCCGCAAGGGTTAAAGGAATTGGTTTAATCTGTAAGAGGGGCTGTATCGGGGACCTAAAGGACGTTAAGACTGTCACGGCAAGTCCGGTACTTAGCCGCTATACTGGATCTTCGCGCATGCGATTCTCGGTTGACGCTCACGCCATCGGCTGTCACCTTACCGGCAACGAAGTTTATATTCGGAACCTTTTGAATTATTTCGCCCGGTTGGATCAGGACAATGAGTTTCTGGCTTACGTCTCCAAGCCATGGGCAACACAGGATGTTCCGGAGCGGTTCGAGAAGCGCCGCGTCTCGGCAAACCCCTTCCGCCGGCTGGGCGTCGACATTCCAGTGCGGCTGCGAAGAGACTGTCCCGACTTGTTGCACGTCCAGTACACGGGGCCGCTGTTCTGCGGCGTTCCGCTGGTGGTCAGCCTGCATGACGTGAGTTTTCTGGAACATCCGCAGTATTTCACGCGCTTTAGGGCCACGCAGCTCAAATTTACCGTCAAGCGAACCGTGGAGGCCGCAGCCCGCGTGCTCACGCCGAGCGATTTTTCGCGCGACGCGATTTTACGGCATTACTCGATCGACCCGGAAAAAGTGACTGTGGTGCCGAATGGAGCATCCTCGGTATTCCGGCCGATCGAACGGCAGGTCGCGGCTGCCGCAGTGGATCGAAAATTCCACATTCGCGGGCCGTTTGTCCTCACCGTGGGCGATCTGCAACCTCGAAAAAATCATTTGGGCCTTTTGCGCGCATTCGAAAAACTGGTGCGGGCGCATACACAACTGCAGCACCGGCTGGTGTTCGTGGGAAAGGAAACCTGGTACTCGAAGGAACTGCATCGCGCGGTTTCCGCCAGCAGCGTCGCCGATCGGGTTGACTTTACCGGCTTCGTGGACGATGCCGATCTGTTGCAGCTTTACGGCGCTTGCGACCTGTTCGTCTTTCCGTCGTTTTACGAGGGATTCGGCCTCCCGATTCTGGAGGCGATGGCGTGTGCGCGCGCCGTCGCGTGTTCCAACCTGACGGCGATGCCCGAAGTCGCCGATGGTGCGGGGATCCTGTTCGATCCGCATTCGACCGAGGAAATGGCTCGCGCGATGAGTGACGTGCTGCTCGATTCCGAATTGAAGGCGCGGCTGGAACGGTTGGGAACATATCGCGCGGCGCAGTTCAGTTGGGAACAGGCAGCCAAACGAACGCTCGAGGTCTATTACGATGTCGCTGAGGCGGGGCGCGTCCTCTCTGGAACGAGGAAGGAAAGCGTCGCGCTGAAAGCGCGTGCAAGTTCATGAAGCCTCTCGTATTTTTTCTTGTTCTAGTTTCCGCATCGGCGGAATCACTGCACTACACCATCAATTACCCTGGCGGATTGAATCTGGGCGAGGCGACGCTCCGCTCCACCAGCTTTGCCTCCGGATCGGGCCCGAAGAGTTCCATCCAGTCATGGGATTTTGTGCTGGATGTCGATGCGAGCATCCCCGGCTTCGCCGTGCGGGATCACTATCAGTCCACGGCATCCGGCGATTTGTGCAGCGTACAGCTCGACAAGAGCTTCACACACGGACGCCACAAGTCCGATGAGCACATCTCATTCGACCAGGAACAGCACATCGCGACACGTCAGACTAAAAACGACGGCGGCAAGTCGGACCAATCGATGTCCGCGTGCGCGCACGACGCTCTGACATTTATTCAGTTCGTGCGGCGCGAACTGGAACAGGGCAAGCTGGTGCCGCAACAGCAAGTGGTCTTCGGCGCGTTGTATTCCGTACGCATTGAGTACAAGGGCGTGCAGACCATCAAGCTGGGGGACAAACGCATGGAATCCGACCGGATCGTTGCCGCGATCAAAGGTCCGTCCTCGAACGTCACGGCCGAGATCTTTTTCTCGCGCGATGCTGCGCGGATTCCGTTGATCGCAAAGATCCCCCTTTCGCCAGGAATTATTTCAGTGGAGCTGCAGCAGTGAGAAGGGCCAATAGGACCTTTGTAAGCGCGACCCGCAGGTCCCATTGACGGCCGCATGAGGATTGCGTTTCTCTCGCCGCTGCCGCCCACCAAGAGCGGGATCGCGGACTACTCCGCGGCGGTCCTCGAACATCTGAAGCATTTCGCGCAGGTCGAGACCTTCACCGACAACAATTTCGATCCTGCGCGCTTCGACGTCGCCGTGTATCAGCTGGGCAATAATCCGCATCACACATTCGCCTATGAAGCCGCGATGAAGCACCCCGGCGTGGTGGTGATGCATGAAGCGAATCTGCATCATCTGATCGCGGATTTGACCATCCGTCGGAACGATTGGGACGCGTACCTCCGCGAAGTGGCAATCAACGCTGGACCGGACGCGCTGGCGTATGCGCAGCGCTACGTCCGGACGCTGGAACGCGGGCCGGACTATGAGATCCCGATGCTACGGTCGATTCTGGCGCGATCGAAGGCGGCGATCGTGCATAGTGGCGCGGTCGAAGCCGAATTGCGCGCAGCCGGATTCGCTGGACCGGTCGCCAAAATTCCCCATGGCGCGTGGATTGTCGATGGCGACCGGATGAAATTCAGGACACGGCTAGGCTTGACCGAACACACGCCGCTGATTGGCATCTTCGGATTCCTGAAACCGTACAAGCGTATCGCCGAATCGCTGCGGGCGTTTCGCAGGCTGATCCGCGTCGCACCCGACGCGCGTATGATCCTGGTCGGCGAAGCGCACGAAGAGCTGCCGCTTCACTCGATGATTCACTCGCTGGGGCTCTCGGCGCATGTGAGGCATTTGGGATTCACGCCCATCGAGGACTTCAACGGATACGTGAGCGCGTGCGATATCGTATTGAATCTTCGCTACCCGACCGTCGGCGAAAGCTCCGGAACGCTGCTGCGGGCGCTGGGGATGGGACGCGCCGTGGTCGTGTCCGACGTCGGGTCGTTTCGCGAATATCCCGACGAGATTTGCCTTAAAGCTCCCGTGGATGCGACCGAAGAGGAGCACTTGTTCGAATATCTCAACATGCTTGTGTCGCGTCCCGACGTCGCGCGCGGTCTGGGAACTCGGGCGCGAGAATGGGTGGAGCGCGAGTGCAACTGGGAATCGGTAGCGAAGCGTTACGCGCAATTTCTGGAATCGGTGGCCGAAGGACGCGAATGGACTGCGCCTGAATCTCCCGCCGCGACTGCGCACGAAGAGCCACAGCCCGAAGCGATGGCGGCCACCGTCGCCGGTGAATACATCGCCAGTTGGGCGCCAGTGGAGGACGGATCGCGCGCCTACGTCGAGAGCCATTTGACGCGCCTGGAAAAGACACTTCAGATTACGCCGCAGGGCAGTCCCGGGGATCGTGCGCTCGAGATGGGCGCCTATCTTCAGATCACGCCGGCGCTGAAGACGCGGCTCGGCTACGGCGAAGTTTACGGGTGCTATTACGGATCGGCCGGGCAGACAGCTCGCAAAAAGGTCACCAGCGAATCGGGAGAAGCGTTCGAGTGCCGCATCGATCTGTTCGACGCGGAGAAGGACGCGTTTCCGTATGAGGACGGATTCTTTACGACTGTGCTGTGCTGCGAATTGGTGGAGCATCTCTTCGCCGATCCCATGCACATGATGGCCGAAATTAATCGCGTTCTCAAAATGGGCGGCCATCTGGTGCTGACCACGCCGAACATCGCTTCCCTGCGCGCTGTCGCCGGAATCCTACAAGGCTTCCATCCTATGCTGTTTCCGGCCTACATTCGCCCGCGCGAATCGGGCGATGTGGACGCGCGCCACAATCGGGAATACACAGCGCCGGAGATCAAATCTCTGCTGGAGATTTCGGGATTCGACGTGGAATTGCTGGATACCGGTCCGTTTCGTGACGAGCCAAAGCCCGAACTCGGATGGGTGGAGCATCTGCTCGACCGGTATATGCTGTCAAGAGATTATCGCGGAGACGGAATCTACGTGGTGGGGCGCAAGGTCTCACTGGTGAAGGATCGGTATCCGGCGTGGTTGTATAGCTAGGTGTCAGGAACCGGTCGCTACGCTCACGGCTCGGTCCAGTGGAAACAGAGCCGCGAGCGACAGCGACCGGTTAGTGCCCAGCGAACAAATGGCCATGTTTGAAAAAATTGCCGCGGCGGTGGAAGGACACGCGATCCGTGTGCATTTCGAGCTGGACGCGCCGTGCGTGGTCGGCTGGCAGATCTACGATCCCGCGACGGGCGCATTTCTGTTTGAAGGCGAATGGCGCGAGATTCGCGACAAGAAGGTCGATCTTTGCGTCGCGCTACCGGAGGATGACGGTCCGTACCGCGTACAAGTCGCCCCGGTGGAGGATCGCAACCGGTTCGTTTTGATCGACGCAGAGGTTCATGACGGCGCGCTCGAAATGTCGCCGCCGCGCATCTCAACCACCGGCGCATTGCGGCGCGAGCGCGCCATTCGATCCATTCCCAAAGCGCTGATCTACCCGCCACGATCGTTGTGGAGGAATCGTAAGCTTATCCGTTCGATGGTGCGCCGCGATATTCTGTCACGCTACAAAGGCAGCTTTTTCGGCGCACTCTGGACGTTTCTGAATCCGTTGCTGCTGATGGCAACCTACGCCTTTGTGTTCGGAGTCGTATTGAAGACGCGCTTCGGCGCCGACGCATCCGGCGTCGGTTACGTCTTGTATTTTTTGGCCGGGATGCTGCCATGGCTCGCGTTTTCGGAAGCCGTGGGGCGATCGACCTACGTCATCCTGGAGCATCGGAACTTCGTCAAGAAGCTAGTGTTTCCGCTGGAGACTTTACCGGTGAATCTGGTGATCTCTGGAGCCGTCACGGAAGCGTTCGGGCTCGCGATTTTTTTGGCCGGCCTGCTTGCGGCGCGGCACGCGATTCCCGGATCGGTGGTATGGCTCCCGCTATTGATCGTCCCGCAGCTGCTGCTGACGCTGGGATTGTGCTGGTTTCTCGCGGCGCTGGGAATTTTCGTGCGCGATCTTGCGACGGTGATGACATTCATCCTCACCTTGTGGTTCTTCCTGACCCCGATCTGCTACCCCGAGGCGAATCTCCCGGCAAGCGCGATGCGCGTGCTGTCGTTCAATCCAATCTTCGTGCTAGTGCGCGCGTACAGGGCGATTTTCTTGCAGAATCACGCGCCAGATCTGGGACCGATGGCAGTGTTATGGGTAGTGTCGATCGCGGTTGCGGTGTTCGGTCACGCGTGGTTTTACCGGCTGCGTCGAAGCTTCGCGGATGTGATCTAATACGACCCAGGGAGGCGCTCGGATGGGATCGATCTCAGTCGCTTGTTACAAGCCCAGGCCCGGTTGCGAGGAAGCGCTGCTGGATCTGGTTCGCAATCATCTGCCTCCGCTGCGCGCCCAGGGTCTGGTTACGGAACGTACTTCGATCGTAATGCGCGCCGCAAACGGAACCGTCATCGAGATTTTTGAATGGGTTTCGCAGGTGGCGATTGAGGGCGCTCACAAGAATCCTGCCGTCCTGGATTTATGGAAGCGATTCGAGGCAGTGTGCTGGTATGAGACACCATCGAACCTGCCGGAATTCCAGAACATGTTCTCGCACTTCGAGCCACTTTAAGCGCGGGTCTATTGGCTCTCGATCGCGTAGTATCCTTTGCGCGCCTGGACTTTGTAATCCTTAGCCGCAACACGGATTTCGAGCTTATGATACGAGCCGTCTTTTTTCCCGCTCGGCGGCGAGTAGCTGATCGAATACTGCGAGCGCATCTCTTCCTGCAATTCGCGGAAGATTTCATCCAGCGAATTCTTGCGGTCCACCTTATAGACGTGCCCGCCGGTTTCGCTCGACATGCGGCGCAGATCGCCTTCACCCTGACCGCCGCCCAGCCGGATGGTGCCGAAACCTCCGCCGTATGCGCCCGGATCTTCATAGTCGATGCTGTAGATAATCGCGTCGGATTTCTGCGCGGCCTCAATCGCTTTGTCTTTGGAAATCTTGCTGCCGGTGTCCACGCCGTCCGTGATCAGAACCATCGCCTTTCGTCCCACTTCGCCTTTGAGTTTTTCCGTGGACGCAAGATAGACCGCATCGAATAGAATCGTGCCGGCCTGACTCTGCTGGGTCGGTACCGGACCCGGATGCAGGCCGCCTACCGGAACGCTGAGACGCAGTTGGTTTAATCCCTCCTGTAACAGACGGGGCGAATTGGTGTCGTCCTGCAGGAGTTCAGCCTCGGCTCCGAACTGCATCAGAAACGCCAGATCTTTCTTGCGGAGAACCTTTGAGAAGAACTCGTACGCCGCGCGGCGCTCGATGTCCATCAGGCGTTCCTGGCTTTTGCTGGTGTCGACCAGAAGGCCGATGGTCAACGGGAGGTCAGTTTCCCGCGTGAAATACTTGATCTCCATCTCCTTGCCGTCTTCGAACACCTTGAAGTCGGTCTTTTCGAGATTACCCACCAAACCGTTGTTCTTATTGCGGACGGAACACAAAACATTGACCAGGTTCACGTCGACTTTGATGGTCGGCTCTTCCTGCGAGAACGCGAGTGGGCACAAAACGACCAGAATGGAGAGGGCCTTCATAATTACAATCATAGATGCACGTGGCGAACGTTCAGTTACTATGCGCAAAGCTTTGAACCACCTTAAAAAAGCCGATCCGGTCCTGGGATCCATTATCGAGCGGGTTGGCCCCTACAAAATCGAGTACCGGGAACCCGTGTTCCAGACGCTGGTCCAGTCGATTGTCTATCAGCAACTGCACGGGAAAGCCGCGGCGACCATATTCGGACGTTTGCAGGCGGCGGCGAAGGACGATCCGCTCACCCCTGAATCGATCCTGCGGCTTCGGCCGGCGCGGATGCGGTCGCTGGGGCTTTCCGGACAGAAAATGAAGTATATTCGAGAATTGGCCCGTCTCACCCGCGCGGGCGAAATCGACTTCGAGCGCTGCCGGACACTCGAGGACTCTGCCGTGATCGAGCATCTAACACGCTGCAAGGGGATCGGCGTATGGACCGTCCATATGTTCCTGATTTTTGCGCTGCAGCGTCCGGATGTGCTGCCCACCGGTGATCTGGGGATTCGCGCCGCGATGAAAAAAGTCTACGGGTTGGCCGAAATGCCCAAGCCTGACGAGATGCATCGCATTGCAGCGGCGTGGCGGCCGTATGCGTCGGTCGCGACGTGGTACTTGTGGCGGAGTTTGGACAACGCTGGTGCCATGTGACGGAACTCTTGGCGATCTTTGCGTCTTTGCGTGAAATGATCTTTTTAGCGATCACGAATAATTTCACGGGCGCAGTTGTGACCGGGCGCGCCCATGACGCCGCCGCCTGGATGTGCGCCGGAGCCGCATAAATACAGGCCTTTCACGGGAGTCCGATAGCGAGCCCAACCAGCCACCGGCCGAAGCACGAACATCTGGTCGAGACTCATTTCGCCGTGGAAAATGTTTCCGCCAGTGATCCCGAAACGGCGTTCCAGATCCAGCGGCGTGAGCGTCTGCCGCTCGACAATGATAGAGCGGATGTTCGGGCAGTATTCCTCGATCACGTCAAGAATGCGTTCGGTATAGGGCTCGCGCTGCTCATCCCAAGTCGTGCCGCGCAAAGTGTACGGCGCGTACTGAAGGAAAATCCCCATGATGTGGCGGCCCGGCGGAGCAAGCGATGGATCGTACATGGTGGGGATAGTCATCTCGATCAGCGGTGACTGCGACGGGCGGCCGTACTTGGCGTCATCCCAAGCTCGTTCGATGTACTCGACCGATGGGCAAATATGCATGGTCGCGCGATGCTGCGGGCCGGGCGAGCCAGGCAGAGCCTTGAATTCAGGCAATCCGCTCAGCGCGAGATTCATCTTGAGCGACGTTCCCTCCGATCGGAACTTGCGGATGCCGTCCAGGAAGTCCCCGTCGAGATCGGCCGCATCCATCAGCTTGAGAAACGTGCGGCGCGGATCGAGATTGCTCGCGACGATTTTCGCCTGAATTTCTTCCCCCGTAGTGAGCACAACGCCTTGCGCGCGCCCGTCTCGCACCAGAATCTTTTCGACGGGAGCATTGACTCGAATCGTCGCGCCGCTCGCGCGGGCGGAATCGCCGATGGCATTCGAAACCGCGCCCATGCCGCCGCGGACAAATCCCCACAACCCGCGATGTCCATTCACGCCACCCATGCAGTGGTGCAGAAGAATGTAAGCGGTACCCGGCGACCGTGGTCCACCGTTCGCGCCGATGACGCCGTCGGTCGCGAGCGTCACCTTCAGCTCTTCCGATTCAAACCATTCGTCCAGAAACTCCGCCGCGCTTTGCGTGAAGATCTTGATCAGCGCGACGATTTCTTTGCTCGACAATCCCTTCATCTTGCCGACGAGCTTTAGGTACTGCGGCAGATCGACTGCGCGTGGAGGAAACGGAGGCGGCGTGGTGAGCAGCAGCGATTCCGCGACGATGGCTAGCCGCTCGAGCCGCTCCTCATACTTGGGATACTGCTCGGCGTCGCGCTTGGAGAACTTGGCTATCTCCTCCAGCGTTTTCTTACGATCCTGCCACATGAACAGGTGGCGTCCGTCGGGAAACGGCGAGAAGAACGCCGGATCTTTCGCGTCGACCGTGTAGCCATAGCGTTCCAGTTCCAGCTCACGCACGACCTTTTCTTGCATCAGGCTCGCTAGATAGGACGCAGTGGAAACCTTATAGCCGGGCCAGATTTCCTCCGTGACGGCACACCCGCCGACGAGTTCCCGAGACTCCAGAACCAGCACTTTCCGTTTCGCTCGCGAGAGATAGGCGGCGGCGACCAGTCCATTATGGCCGGCGCCGATGATGATGACGTCAAAAGATTGGGGCACGAGTCTTCATAATACCGGCAGCGGCGCTTTCCTAGGAAGGATACGCAGGGCGAGGGTTATGATCGCGCTAAACGCGAGCGCGCAGGTGATCGGATGGTCCCAAAGTAGAAACCAGAATTGCGTCTGCCAGTCTACGGGAACCCCAGGAATCCGTTCCGCCGCCGCCCGGTAAGCCCAAATCGACGTGCTCAGAGCGTAAGATACAGAGGATGCGAACGCGCCCGCGCCAATGTTCACCATCACGCGTTGGTTGCCGTAAACGCTGACTACATAACCAATAGAAGCGCCAACTGCGAGGTACACGACAAGGCGGAGGCCATCGCTCATAACTGGGTAGAGCCTCACGAACGCGCGCAATACAACATAGAAGTACACCAGCCTCACGATGCCGGTAAGTGCTGATTTGACGAATCGATTCACTAATTCTCGCCGCGGGATGGTGCTCATTCATGCCGTCGCATTCGACTGTTATACATTAAGATCGCCCAATTGTGCACGATCATGCTACGCCATGCTTAGTCTTGCGCTACTCTGAAAGTATGCGCACCACTAAAACGGTGTCGATTACCTTACCTCCCGAGATGCTCACACGTGCAGAACGTATTGCGCGCAAGGAGAACCGGACCATGAGTGAGCTGATCCGCGAAGCTCTGCGTCACTACGAGCGAAAGAGCTGGTGGGATGATGTCAACGTCTACGGCCGCCGAACTGCAGAGCGCGCGGGTGTCCGCTCCGAGGACGAAGTCATCGCCGCCGTGCACGCTGTAAGAAAGCTTAGGCGCTCGCCCAAACGTGCCGCCAAGTGACCCGAGCGGTTCTGGATAGCAACGTCTATTTGTCGGCGGTCCTGTTCGGAGGAAATCCCCGGCTCATCGTGGAACTCGCTCAGAGTGGCCTGATCGCGACTATTGCTTCCGCGGCGATCGTCGCTGAGGTAGAGGAAACGCTTCGGCGGAAGTTCGACTGGAGCGAAATGAAAATCCGCGCTGTTGGTTCGGCCACGTGGCGTGCGGCCATTCAGGTCGTGCCGAGGATCACCGTCACCGATTGCATCGATCCGGACGACAATCGCGTGCTCGAATGCGCCGTCGCTGCCAATGCCAACTTCATCGTGACCGGGGATCGCCATCTGCTCGATCTCAACCCTTATGGACGCACGGCCATCTTGACGCCGCGCCAGTTCTTGGACGCCGCTCCCTGGGTGCCGTTATAATTTAACCGAATGGACATTTACGACGAAATCGTCCGCTTGCGGAAGCTGGGCCAGAAATGCGCCCTGGCGACCATTGTGCAAGTTAACGGGTCCATTCCCAGCTATGAAAGCGCCAAGCTACTGGTGCGTGAGGACGGCTCGATGATCGGCACCATCGGCGGCGGATGCGTCGAAGCCGAAGTGTGGACCGCGGCCCGCGAAGTGATCGAAACCGAGAAGCCGAAACATCTCACGTTCAGCCTGGGCCAGGATGCCGCCTACGATAACGGGCTGATCTGCGGAGGTCAATTGAACATCTTCGTCGAGCCGGTAATTCCGCAGCCCCGCGCTTTTATTTTCGGCGGTGGGCATGTTTCGAAAAGTATTTCGAAGGTCGCCAACCTGGCCGGATTCGCCACGGTAATCGTCGACGATCGCGAGGCGTTCGCCAACAAAGAGCGATTCCCCGAGGCCGACGAAACGTACGCTGAGGAGTACGAAGCTGTATTTCCCAAGCTGCCGGTAACGTCGTCGAGTTACGTTGTGATCGTCACCCGCGGGCATCGCGACGACATGCGTGTGCTGCGCTGGGCCATTTCGACGCCAGCGAAGTATATCGCGATGATCGGCAGTAAACGCAAGACCATCTCGGTGATTCACGAGCTCGAAAAAGAAGGATTCCCGCGCTCCGTATTCGAGAAGATTTTTGCGCCGATGGGGCTGGAGATTGGGGCGGAATCGCCGGAAGAGATCGCGATTTCCGTGGTCGCCGAAATGATCGCGGTCCGCCGCGCGCCGGATGCCGATTGGCGGTCGCTTTCGAAATCCATCTTCGCGCACGAAAATCTGCGTGCCCTATTGAAGTGATTGCAGGCATCATTCTCGCGGCCGGAGCTTCCAGCCGGATGGGAAGCCCTAAGGCACTGCTCGAATATCGCGGTGAGACGTTTGCAGGGAGACTGGTGCGCGTGCTGTCCAAGGTTTGCAATCCCGTCATTGTGGTGCTCGGGTATCACGCTGCCGCAATCCGCGAGCGCGTGACAGCGACTGTCGTCATCAATCCCGATCCTGACCGCGGACAGTTAAGTTCACTGCAATGCGCGCTAGCGGCTGTGCCACCGGATGCCGACGGGTTCTTGTTCACACCGGTCGATTGCCCCACCGTGGACGAGAAGACTCTGGCGGATCTGGTTCGAATTCTCGGCAAATGCAACGACGCGATCGTCATCCCACGTTTTGAGGGCCGGCGCGGGCATCCGGTCTGCGTCTCGCGATCGCTCATGCCGGCGTTCCTTTCACTTGCCCCAACCGAACAGACGCGAAACGTGGTGAATCAACACGCGGATCGAGTCATTTATTTCGACGTCATCGATCCCGGAGTCCTCGCCGATATAGATGATCCCGAAGCCTACCGGGCGCTGGCGCAATGAAACGTCTGGTTATCATCGCAATCGCGCTGGTGGTGGCGCTCGGATTCGGAGCGCCCTACGTCGACGTCGATTTCATGCGCCCACGAATCGAGCGCGCCATTCAGCGTGGCCTGGGACGCCGCGTCGAAGTCTCCAAGGTCTACATCAATCTCTTCACCGGCCCCGGCTTCAAGGTGCAGGATGTCACCATCTACGAAGATCCGCGAGCAGGCATCGAACCGTTCATGTACGTGCGGATGCTCGAAGCGCGCATCCGGTTGCTCAGCCTCTTGTCGCGCCGCCTGGAATTTTCCAGCCTCCGCATGGCCGACGACGCCAATATCAACCTGGTAAAGACGGACGCGGGTCCCTGGAATTTCCAGTTTCTTCTGGGCGCGACGCCAGCCACCGCCGCTACGCCGGCGAACGGGAAGATGCCGGCCATCAATATGCGCGGCGGCCGCATCAATTTCAAGTTCGGCGACACCAAGTCGGTCTTCTACTTCAGTGACGCGGATCTGGACGTGTCACCTTCCAGCGATGGCTCGGTGGACCTGCGATTCTCCGGCGCACCGTCGCGCACGGATCAGGCTGCACAGAATTTCGGGCACTTCTTCGTGCGTGGGAAATGGACCGGACAGGACCTCGACATGCGCGTGGAACTCGAACCTAGCGCGATCGAAGAAGTTGCCCGTTTGTTCGATCAGCACGGGTTCGGGCTGCACGGCATCGTCGCGTTCGACGCGCAACTCAATGGGCCGCCGTCGAAGCTCGACGTGGCGGGCACGGTGCGCGTCGATGACGTGCATCGCTGGGATCTTCTGCCGAAGCGAGGCGGCGGATGGAGCGTCGGCTACAAAGGCTCGCTCGACCTGCATGGCGAGCGGCTGGACGTCTCCAGCACTTCCGGCACGCCCAGTCCCCAGGTCGGGCTGCAGTTTCGCGCCTGGGACCTTCTGTCGACGCCGCATTGGGAAGCCGCAGCCGCTTTGAGCACGGTTCCACTTGCGACTTTGGTAGAGGTGGCGCGACATATGGGCGCTCCGCTTTCGGAAAAGCTGGCGGCGGAAGGTTCCGTCTCCGGATCGGTCCGCTATAGCCAGCCCGGTGGCCTGGACGGGCGCGTCGAGTTGCAGGACGCATCCGTTACCTTGCCCGATGCGCAACCGCTACACGCCGCGGTGGCTTCTGTCGCGATCGGTGGAAACATGCTCTCGCTGGACGCAGCGACCGTGACCATCGGAGAAAGCGAGAACGCCGAGTTGGCAGGCAGCTTCGAAATAGGAGCTGGACTCGACCTCCGGATCGCGACACGCAGTTTGAGTGTCGCCGATCTGCGTTCGTTCGGGCTCGCTGCGATTCCGTTGCTCGAACAAACTCCACAGGGCAACTGGCGCGGCTGGGCTCGCTACCGCTGGACGCCAGGCGGAACCGGGGAATGGAGCGGCGAATACGAGCTACAAAATGCACGCATCGCCATTGAAGGATTCGCGGCGCCGCTGCGGATTCAATCTGCATCGGTCACTTCCAACCGCGATCGCGTTTCCATAAGCAAACTGCGCGCGAGGATCGCAGAAATCCCCTTGACTGGCGAATATCGATGGGAGCCGGAGGCAACCCGTCCGCACAAGTTCAGGATTTCCATTCCTCAGGCCGATGCTGCCGAGTTGGAACGGCTTCTCGCTCCAGCACTGGTCCGTGAACGTGGATTTCTGGCGCGAACGCTGCGGCTCGGCCCGGCGCCGGTCCCCGCATGGCTCGCCGAACGGCGCGCAGATGGCGCCGTTTCGATCGACTCGCTCGTAATCGGTGACACGCTGGTGCGCGTGGATGGCGCCCGCGTCCTGTGGGATGGCGCGCTCGTGCGGCTGCTTCACGTGAATGCGCGCGCCGATCAAGCGGCGCTGAGCGGCGATCTCGCGATCGACCTTTCGAGCCATGTGCCGCAAGTTCGATTTGACGGAAAGCTTCAAGACGTCGCGTATAAAGGCGGTAGACTCGACCTCGACGGAAGCTTCGAATCCGCCGGCACAGGCGTCGACTTTCTGGCTGCCGCGCATGCCGAAGGCAGTTTGAAAGGGCGAGCGATTCTGTTCGCACCAGATGCGGAGTTCCGCAGCGTGTCGGGTTGTTTCGAGATGTCGCCGGGTCTGAGGCTGAGAATTTCCTGCCTCGAAGTTTCACAGGGCAGCGAGCTGTATTCCGGTTCCGGCGCGACGCTGCCGGATGGACGCCTGGTGCTGGAACTATCGAATCGTGGCCGCCAGGTGCGATACACGAGCGCAATGCCGGCCAGCCCATCGCAACCGTGACCGCGTGCAACGCGCAATAATCAATCATGATCCGACACGCACAAGCACAATGGAACGGCACCCTCAAGGAAGGCGCCGGACACGTCAAAACTGAAACCGGCGCGCTCGATAGCGCCTACACCTTTCGCTCGCGATTCGAGGGTGGGGGCGAGACCAATCCAGAAGAGTTGATCGCCGCGGCGCACGCGGCCTGTTTTTCGATGGCGCTTTCGGCCGCCTTGACCAACGGCGGCCATCCTCCGAAATCGATCCAGACCACCGCGGCCGTCCATTTGAATAAGGGTGACAGTGGATTCGCCATCAACCGCATCGACCTCGAAACTACGGGCGAAGTCCCGGGCATTGACGCGGCGGCGTTTGAAACCTTTGCGGCCGGGGCCAAAGCGAATTGCCCCGTGTCGAAGGCGCTCGCCGGAGTCGAAATTCATCTGACAGCGACACTCAAGTAGGCTGGAGCGTGGCTCTGGACCATTCGGCAGTCCAGCGGCGCTTTGCCGCGCTGACTGCCGGCTTGATGGCGTTGATTCTTTATGGATCGCTGTTTCCGTTCCGTTTTTTTGCTTGTACCATCTCGCCGGCGGCACTGCTCGCGACCTCCGGGTTACCGGCGGATCGCGGCGATCTGCTCGCGAATATCCTGCTGTATGTCCCACTCGGCTTCTTCGGATTGCGAGCGTTGCAGCGCTCCGGCCGATCTCTGCTGCTGATCACGCTCGCGGGCGCCGCGCTCTCCTTTGCGATCGAAACGGCACAATTCTGCGATTCCGGCCGCGTCCCGAGCATGGCGGATGTGTATGCGAACTCCGCGGGAACTCTGGTCGGCGCCGTCGCCGCCCTGTGGATGCCCGCGAATTTCAACTTCGCAATGTTGCTGCTTGCATGCTGGACCGGAAGCCGTTTGCTGCCGTATGTCCCATCGATCCATTTGCACAAGTACTGGACCGCGATCAGACCTGTGTTGGTCGAGCCGAAACTCGAACCGCTGGACGTGTTTCATTACTTCGCCCTGTGGCTCGCCGCCGCTGTCGTGCTCGAAGCGATCGCCGCCAACCAGCGCTGGGTGCTGCCAGTGCTCATGGCAGGCGTCCTCGCGGCGCGGATCGTGATCGTCGATCTCGCGCTCGCTCCCAGTGAAATCCTGGGAACACTGCTCGCCGCCATCACGTGGATGGCAGTGATTTCTCGCCTTCCCTCGTGTGCGGCTGTGGTCGCGGCAATATTCGCCGCGTTTGTCATTGTCCAGGCATTGGCCCCGTTTCACTTTCTTGCCACGGCGCGGCACTTCGGCTGGGTTCCATTCCTGGGATTCATGCAGGGTCCGCGGGAAAGCGGCAGCCGCGTGTTTCTCGAAAAGTCGTTCACCTATGGCGCGCTGGTCTGGCTGCTGGTGCGCGCGGGGATGTCGTTTTCATTGGCGGCGATTTGCTCCACCACGCTGGTGTTCTGTCTTCGCGTCGCCCAGATCTATTTGCCAGGACGCTCGGCGGAAATCACCGATGCGTTGATGGTCCTGATGTTCTCTGCGATTATGAAGCTAATGGATTTGCGTTCGCGGTAGCGACATCGCGCTCGCCGCGCTCCATATCCACCTTCAATAGCACGGCGAGCCCGGCGATAAAAAACACGATCAGGGACAGCACCGCCAGCCGGTAGCTGTGCGTCGCCTGCATCGCCAGCCCGAAAAGCAACGGACACATCCAACTGGTGCCTTTATCGCTGATTTCGTAAATGCTGAAATACTCGGCTTCCTTCTGCTTAGGAACAAGCTGCGCATACAGCGACCGGCTCAGCGCCTGGCTGCCACCCATGATCATCCCGACGATCGCCGCCATGATGAAAAACTCGAGCGTCGTTTTCACTGCGACGTAAATGTAAATGAGCACACCGGTCCAGATGACCAGGCTCAGCACCACCGCGCGTTTGGCACTGATTGCCGCGGCAATCCAGTTAAAAATCATCGATCCGAAGAATGCAACGAACTGCACCATCAGGATCGCCAGCGTCAACTGCGAAACCGGGATTTTCAGCTCATCGTTGCCGAACTGTGACGCAAGCGTAATCACGGTCTGAATCGCATCGTTGTATAGGAGATACGCGATCAGAAATGTCATAGTCTGCGGATACTTGCGCACATCGTGCAGGGTGTGACGGAGTTGGCTCAGCACGGTTTTCACCGCACTCTGTCCCGCGGCAAGCACACGCGCTGGTCCGCGATTGCGCAACGTCACCAGGGTCGGAATGGTGAAGATCGCCCACCACACGCCTGCCGAGCACAGGCAGATCCGCACAGCTAACCCCTCGCTGATGCCGATCTTTTCCGCCCGCAGAAACAGAACCAAGTTGAGCGCCAACAGGACGCCTCCGCCGATGTATCCGATCGCGAATCCCTTGGACGACACCGCGTCGCGATCGTCCGGTGGTGCGATCTCCGGCAGGAACGAGTTGTAGATTACGATCGAGGCGCCAAAGCTCACATTGGCGATCAGGAACAGCAAGCCGCCGAACAGATACGCGGCGTCTTTGAGAAAAAACATCCCCATGGTCGCGACGGCGCCCAGATAAGCCGTCGCTGCCAGCACTTCTCTTTTGCGCCGCCCGTAATCCGCCACTGCGCCGACAATTGGCAGGAACACAACTTGCAGTATCACCGACAGGCTCACGATGTATCCCCAATAGGAGCGCGCGTCCACGGGGATTCCGAACGGATGAATGTATCCATTGGCGTCCGCCCCCGCCTTCGCGAGCGCCGTCAGATACGGACCCAAAAACAGCGTAACCACGGTGGTCGAAAACGCCGAGTTGGCGAAGTCGTACATGTACCAACCGCGTTGTTCTTTGGCGCTATAAGCGGTCATGTTGTATCCAAATAGTATGAGTGTTTTTTGTCTGGTCCATGGGTCGGCTCAGAATGCGTCGGGATGGGATCTTCTGGTTCCCGAATCGGCTCATTCACGGTTCGTGTTGTATCCTTAAAACGCATGGCCCAAGTAACAGAAGCGATCTTCACCCGCGGAGTCCTCAAGCCCGTTGGCGAACTCTCTCTTCGCGAATCGCAGCGCGTCCGCATTACGGTTGAGCCCCTGGATGCATCCGTTGCCGGCTTTGGCGATCACGAAATAGAGTTGCCTATTTTGCGTTCGAAGCATCCCGGCACGCTGGACCTTTCGCAGTTCGATTTTGATGACCTACTTACCTGACGTTAACGTCTGGATCGCCCTCGCCTCTGAGAAACACGTTCACCACACAGCGGCGAAGCAATGGTTTGCCGGGTTGACCGAAGAAAAGCTGGTGTTTTGCCGCGTCACACAACTAGGATTTCTACGGCTGCTGACAAATCATCATGTCATGAAGGACGAGGTAATAGATCCTGAGGGCGCCTGGCAAGTCTATCGCACCTTTCGAGCTGACCGGCGAATAGGATTCGCGAATGAGCCAATCGCGTTAGGCGAATTCTGGCAGGACTTCACGGTAGGAACCATGGTTTCGCCGAATCTCTGGACCGATGCCTACCTCTGCGCACTTGCGAAGGCGATCGGTTCGACCCTAGTCACTTTCGATAAACGCATCCCAGACGACCAAGTATTCGTGCTCAAGAGATCCTGATTACGCCTTGCGGCTCTCCCCAACTCGAACGTCGCGATAAGGATCGAAGTACGACCGCTCCGGTTTCCGCGGATTGTAGCGCACCAACACCATCAACTCATTCAGCGATTTCCAGAGGTGGTCTGCCTCCTCTTTTGTCCCGAAATGCTTGAACCAGGTCCCTCCATAAAGACTCCCGGCAACAAAATATGAGTACTTGACGTTAAGCAGATACCGCTTTCGCCTCCTTGTGCGCGATGCGACGAGCGCGCTCGACACACTTCCGGAATCGAGCTTCGCCTCGGCGACGGGCCATGACCTCGTGATACGGTCCATCCACCATCGATAGCCAAGGGAAGTGCAGACGAGCGCCAAAGCAACGCTGAACAAGAAGAACAATGCCATCACGACACCGGGTACTTCTCAAGCAGCCGGCGCGCGATAATCAAGCGTTGCAGTTCGTTCGTGCCGCCGCCAATCACCACCAGCGGTGCGTCGCGATAGAATCGCTCCACTGGAAAATCCTTCGAATATCCGTTGCCACCCAGGATGCGCATGGCTTCGAACGAAACCTCGGCGGCCGTCTCGGTGGCGAACAGTTTTGCCATGCCGGCTTCCAGATCGCAGCGCTCGCCGCGATTCTTCTTTTCCGCCGCCGATTCCACCAGCAGACGCGACGCTTCGATCTTCGTAGCCATATCGGCCAGCTTGGCTTGGATTAATTGATGCTGCGCGATGGGCTTGCCGAACGTGACACGCTGCTGGGCGTAGCGGATCGCTTCCTCAAACGCTGCTTGAGCGATCCCCAGACCGCGCGCGGCGACGTTGAGTCTCTCAGCTTCCAGGCCGTTCATGACGTGCACAAATCCCTGGCCCTCCACACCGCCGATCAGGTTCTCGACCGGCACCAGGAAATCCTGAAAGTGCAATTCGCAGGTCTCGACGGTCTTGTAACCTAACTTGTCGATGTCGCGGCTGACGATCAATCCCGGTGCACCCTTCTCGATGACGAACGCGCTCATTCCGCGATGCGCCGGTTTTGCCGACGGATCGGTCTTGGCAAGCAGCAGGAACGTATTTCCGTGGCGTGCATTGGTGATCCACATCTTCGAGCCGTTCACGCGATACATCGAGTCGTCGCGCGTAGCCGTGGTCGAAATGTTTTGCAGATCGGTGCCGGCGTTGGATTCGGAAAGGCAAATTCCACCGCGCCGTTCACCCGTGGCGAGCCCCGGCAGAAAGCGGCGCTTTTGGTCGTCGGTGCCGAAACGAACCAGCACATCGCACAGCACCAGGTGCGTGCCGATAATGCCGGCGAGGCCCAGCCATCCCCGCGACAATTCGACGAAGATTCGAGCGAAGGTGACATAATCGACCTCCGTTCCGCCGAACTCCTCCGGCACATTCAGGCCGAATAGCCCCATCTTGGCCATCTGGTCCGCCAGCGCGAACGGATATTCGCCGCGATGCTCCATCGCGCTCGCTACGGGGATGACTTCGCGATCGACAAATTCCCGGACAGTGCGCAGGATCAGGCGCTGCTCTTCGGACGGTGAGGCCATTCTAAGATTCTACGTTGTGCCAGCGATTCGATTTCATCCGACGCGAATCCTGCCTCGATCAGCACCTCGCGAGTGTGCTCGCCTAATCGTGGCGTTGGACCCGTTTCGGTGGGCGTGCCGGAAAACTCGAGCGGCAGCAAGGGCGAAGAAAGGTCCATTTCAGGGACGGTCGACATTTGCCCGAGCGCAGCAAGCTGCGGATCGTCGAGCACTTGGCCCGCGGTTTGAATGGCACTCGCAGGCACACCCGCTTGATCGAAGACCTTCAACCATTCGCCGGTCGTACGCCCCGCAAGCAACGGCGCCAGCGCCGCATCCAGCGCCGTGCGATTCTTCACTCGATCCCGATTTGTCGCGAACCGCGGGTCGGGCTGCAGGCCAACGGCGGTGCACAGACGCTCGAACAAGCGATCGTTCGAGATACCAATCAACACGCGCGAATCCGCCGTCGCGAAATCGCCATAGGGAGCGAATGCGTTATGACGAGTCCCCTGCGGCTCAGGATCGCGACTCGTCATCTGCCGCGCCACCAGATGGTAAGCCATCCACATCACTCCGGTCTGATATAGCGACGCGTCGACTCTTCCGCCCTTCCCGGCAAACAGCGCTGCGACGATTCCTAAAGCCGCCCACATCCCGCTGCCCATATCAAGCACCGAAACTCCGGCGCGCGCGCCCGCTGTCCCTGGCTCTCCGGTGACGCTTTGAATGCCGGTCCGCGCTTGCACCAGCGCATCGTAGCCGGGATTCGCGAAATCAGGGCCCCGAGGACCGAATGCTGACAGCGATGCATACACGATGCCTGGCCGTGCCGCACGCACCGCCGTTTCGCCGAGTCCCATCTCTTCGGCTTTTCCGCCCCGAAAGTTTTCGATGAAGACATCGCATCGCGACGCGAGCCGCAGCACCAACGCGACTCCTTCCACAGTGCCGAGATCCACCACCACGGATCGCTTTCCACGATTGATCGCGATGAAGTACGCGCTCCAGCCGTCACCATCAACGGGCGCCATGTGCCGCGCATCGTCGCCCCAGCCCGGCCTTTCGATCTTGATCACGTCCGCGCCCAGCCCAGCGAGAATCATGGTTGCGCACGGCCCCGCGATGTTCGAGGTTAGATCGAGGACACGAATTCCGGTCAGAGGTCCGGGCACGAACTGCTATGTTACCGAGCCGAAGGAGTGTCCGTACAGGGAGTTCACTTGCTGCCGTCGCCGTGTACACCACGCAATCGGCAATCGGCCTCGACGTTAGCGGCCCAGCACGCCTTCCACTGCCGCGACCAGCGTGCATACTACTACGTGGGTCAGGAAACCGTAGTGAATCCAATGCCGCGTGAACCGGATTACCAGATAAACGTCCCGCATCGATCGCCAGTTTGCCCGGCGAACCGCAGGCAGGACCAATAGGACAGGCCGGCAATTTCACATGGAATAGTATTAGTACAACTGAAGTTCTAGGGTGGTTCGCGCGATAGTACTTGATGTTTTTAGACCTATGCGCAAGGCTCCAAACAGGATATGCTATGTGTGTTCGAAGAAACCGCATCGGAATTGGCGCTGCGAGGTGACGGTGCAGCCTATTCCGATGCGGTCCGCCCAAGACGGGCTTGGATCCCGGCTATCGCCCCTAAACAAACCGCAGTGAGGCCCGCGTCCTAAATGTTCCTCACCATGACTCCTCCGGGCCGAGACCGGCATCCAGGAAGCTAAAATCTAAAACTCGCTAGAAAAGCCGACCACTATAAAAAACCCCTCTGTTGCAACTCGCCCCAACGAAGGGAAGGAGCGGTCGAACTTCTAAAACACCGGCTCCCGCAAGCTCGCTAGTATTTAGCCACTCGCTTCTCCCGTTAGTGCTCATTGCAAACAGAGGGCAGGTTTTCAAAGGTACTTCATCAATTCGTGGATTCTTAATGCACGCCGGGACCCAGCGATACGCTCTTCAGAATCAACGGCTTAGAGCCACCTTGGCGATTCAGTTGCGGGTGGTTGCCCCGTCCGGTGTGTCGCTGTGACACAATATGCACGAGTGCTCGCCCGGATCTCTCTGCTGCTGTTTCTGGTCGCGACCTTCGCCCAAACACCTTCAGGACAGACTCTGGACGACGAGGACTATCATGTCTACACCGATTCGCCGCGCCTGCTCCTGACCAAGCAGCGCCTGCGGCTGCTGCAGCGCGAACGGTCGCGCCAGTCGATGAGGTGGACCCAACTCGATACCCTGATCACCGGCGGAGCCCCCCTTCCCGAGCCTGGATTCGCCTGGGCGCTGTACTATCAGGTCGCCCGCGACGAGGCCTCCGGAAAGCGCGCCGTCGAGTGGGCGCTGGGCGAGGGCCAGGATCTCCGCCAGCTCGCCTTGATCTTCGATTGGTGTGGACCCGTGATGACCAAGGCTCAGGCGGACCGGCTCAGCGCGAAAATCGAGAAGGCGCTGACGGTCTCTTCCGATAACGTTCGGCAGCAGAGTGCGCGAGCACTCGGCGCCATGGCCATCGCGGACCGCTTGCCCGATCATGGCGATGCAATCCTACGCGACGTCATCGTGAAATGGTGGCGGGGCGTTATTGTAAAACGCATCACGTCTAGTCAACCCTCCGGCCAGCCTGCGATTCCCCGCGAGCAGTTCTATGCCCTCTATGAAATGATGCACACGATCCGCGACAATCTCAAGATCGATTTGCGCGAATCGGCCAACGGCTTTTTCAAGAATGTGCCCGTGGATCACCTGGCTGGGCATTACCCCGGTCCGCTCGAAGCCCCCGAAAACGAATATCGTGTCCCGGTCTACGTCCGCAATGGCGATCCGGATTTGAGGGACGCCACGATGTCGCGCGCCGCTGAGTTCGCGATGGTCGCCTACGACGACAACGCACTCGAAAGCCAGTACCTTCAAGGTTGGCTGATGCAGGATCGCTTTTTGATGCGCGGCGGACTCGGCTGCGTCTACGAGTTCATGTGGGCCAATCCGTATCAGCCTGGACTGAGCTATTTCCACATCCCGCTGGTGTTTCACGACGGCGCGACCGGACACGTATTCGCACGGACCAGTTGGGATGAGGACGCTACGTGGATCGGTTACTTCGACGGTCACCTCCAGCTCTTTCGAGACGGACACATCGAGTCGCTTCGCGCCGGCGCGGTCACGAAGCCCGTGCGTATCGGCGACGCAGTGCTGTTGACTGCCGAGAGCAAAGAATCAGCCCGATTCCGCGCCGATGCCGAAGCCGTGTTCGTTCTCAATCTGGCCCCGCGGGCCCACTATGAGATTGAGATCGACGACCAAGAGTTATACGACGCCGAAACCGACGCTGGCGGAACTTTGGTGCTCGCGTTTCCGGAAGGGGCCAATACGGGAGTCCGAATCCGCCGCCATTTAGTCGTACCGTAAATGTGGCGATCGGATCGATAGGCCCACGCGCCGCTCGCGCGACGGAAAGAATAAACGTCAACAACAAATCATATGGGACGAATCAACCGGACGGCGAACCACACCACTCCGGCCGCCAGAAGCACTCCTGCGCCCGCACGGCGCATTGCGGGCTGAGCGAACTTCAGGGCCAGCGTAATCAGAATAGCGAGCACGGCCGCCTGCATCAACGCTGCGCCCGCAAGGTATCCTGCTGGGAAGGCCGCGAAATACAGGCCATGGAACAATCCCAGGACGAACACCACGATCCATCGTTTACCGGCATCCGGTAGTGTCAGGATTTCCAGCGCCAGATACGCGACCGTTAGCGCCATCGCGGCTTCAATGAAGCGCGGGGAAAGCGGCCAGGGGATTCGCGGCGCGATGGGTCGCATGATCCATTCGCCCGCCAGATACATCACGACCAGCAGCGCTGATTCCCTGCCCGATCGCCCCGCGAAAATCAGAATCAGCAGGAACAGCGCCGCCGGACTTACCAGCGCCCGCCAGATGCCGCCGCCGAATTCACGGGCCAGGGTCTCCATTCGCGAGGGCGGAAGAAAGCGCACTACTTCACGCGGAAAGGACTGATCGAACACCGCCTGATCGGAATTGGGGCCCTGCACCACGCGCAACAAGTGAACATGATTCGGCACGGTAATCTGAAAGAAAGTGCACTCGACGTCGACGCGGTCGATCAAGCCGGGAAATTCGTAATCCGCGACGCACACGTAGGTGCCTTCATCCTGGCGGCACTTCGCTGAAGTACGACGGGCGCCAGCGAAGCGGATGTGATCGATCAGCGCTGGGGGATCCGGAAGCGGCGCGACCTCATACATAGGGATGCGCAGTTCGTAAGTCGCCAGCGGGCCATCCACGCGCAGCTCGCCGGTGCTCATGCTGACCGCGTGCGCCCACAGCGGCGCAGCTAATGCGAAGCAGCTAAGCCGCATGCCGCTTCCTGAGGCGGATGAGAATCAAGCGCAAGGTCGCCATCGCCGGAACCGAAAAGAACATGCCGGGGATTCCCAGGAGTTGCTCGCCCGCCAGCACTCCGAACAGCACCAGCATTGGGTGTAGTTCCACGCCCGCGCTCATCAGATACGGATTCAAGACGTAATCCTGGAAAATCCGGTACACCACCAGGAACAGCACGATGACCAGAAGATGCCCATAGCCGGTGGCGGCAGCGGTAATGACAATCGTGATTCCCCCGATCAGCGGCCCGACGGCGGGGATGAATTCGAGCATCGCCGCGATCCCCGCCAGCAGGACAGGATAGGGGCCTCCGATCACGGCCAGGAAGATCGAATAGAACGTGAACGTCGCCAGCGCAAGCAGCACCAGCGCGCGGATGTATTGCGCCAGCAACTCGTGCGTATCGGAAAAAATATCGCTGACCAGTTTCCGGCGCCGCTGGTCGAAGCTATCCACGATCGCAGCGCGAATCGCAGCGCCGTCTTTCAGAAAAAAGAAACTCAGGATGGGAACAAGAATCACGCCCAGAAGGGAGCCGATACCCCGAATGAGGCTCGATCCGGCTTCGGCAAGCTTCGGACCGATGGTCTCGCCGTAGTCGGAAATGCGGTCATGAACAAATGCAGTGACCTGCGGACGAAACGGTTCCAGCCATCCTGGAAACGGCAAACGCTCCAGTGGATCACTCTTTAGCGCATCGGGCAGTTTAGCGGTGAGCGTCGCGGCTTCCTGGGAAATCCGGCTGACCAGCGGAATGCTCGCGGCGACCAGTACGGCGATCAGCAGGACGTACACCAACCCTAGCGACACGACGCGTGGAAATCTCGCCGGGAATCGCCGCTCGAAGAAGCTCACGACGGGCGCCAACAGGTGCGCGAAGATCAGCGCCACCGCGAAGATGACGAGGGTCCGGCCGATGCTGTAAATCACGAACAGCACCAGCGCGAACAGAAACAGCGTCCATGCGGCTTCGAGCGCCCGCCGGTCGATCCCTAACATTCGTCGGCCTACGTTACCATACGAGCCGATAACCTGGGATGTTCATCGGCGCGGCTGGCGATCGCCACACGTCTGCCCCCAATGGTTCGAGCGGCCCCAGGATTGAAGAGCGAACCGGTGACAGCACACCCACAATCCATATGAGCCGATCCGCGTCGCCCAGTGGGACCACGGCGGGATCGCCGAAATAACGCTCGCGCAGCGTGAGGTCGCTCCAAAATGCAGCGTGTGGACGCGTTCCGGCGTGGCGATCGTCCATCAGCAGGCAAAACGTCACATTCGGATAGTAATAGGACAGCGTGCGCCATGTGACTGGAGAGCGATTCCACATCACCAGCGTCCTCTCACGATCTGCAAACGGCTCAAGGGCACTGAGCACTGCATCGGTGTTCGCGCGGACGTTGGTCGTCTCGGTGTAAGAAAACTGCCACAGCGCGTCCACTGCCGGTTTATAGAATCTTGGGTTGGGCCGCAGCGGAAACGGAGCGAAAAAAAGCGCCAGATTCACGGTGATCGCCGACGCCAGGCCAATCGCTGCGACCTCGCGGTTTCGCCGCCAGAACGACGCCAGCACAGCCCCGCCAAGGATGCAGAACGCCGGTATGGTCGAAAGCGTCTGGTCGGGATCCTCGACATGGATCAGCGCATGGAACGCGATAGACGGCAGGGTCCACAACGCCAGAAATGGAAGCACTCCGGTCTTCAACATCGGGCGCGCGAGCGGCGCCAAAGCCATCCAGCCGACAATCGCTGTTCCGTTCCACATTGCTACCCGAAACAGCATCCGGATCCATCCAGTGTCGGTCGCGCCGAAGATCGCCGAATTGTCTCGAGTCTGGTCTGTCAGATACTTCGAGAAGGTTTCGCGGAAAGCATGCAAGTCCGGAAATCGAGATAAGAGAAACGCGATCCACAGGCCGGCGATCAACGCGAGCAGCGCAGTGGGTCCCAGGCAGCGCTTCCAGGATCGCGTTGCGCGCCACACGCCGATCGCCCACAGCGGGGATAGCAGAGCCAGCAATTCCGGCCGATACCCCGAGCCGATCCCCAGCGCAACTGCGGAAAACCACGCGGATCGCGAGTCTCCGTTCCAGGCCCGCCAGCAGAACAAGGCGACGACAACCGAAACGGCGGCAAGGTGGATTCGGATCGGCGAGGTCATTCCCGTATACAGAAAAATTGGATTGACGATCAGCAGGAGGGCCGCAAACACCGACGAACCCGCATCGGATATCGAGCGGGACAACAGGATCAGTGCTAGCAACGCCGCTGCCGTCGCGAGAATAATACCGGCAAGAAACGCACGCGACACGTCACCGGTGAACGCTCGCAGGATTTTCGATTGAAGAATGAACAGCGGATATCCGGGCGGCTGCGGATACAGATGACGCGGATCGTAGCGGTCCACGGCGCGAGCCAACGTTACGGAATCTTCGTTATAGAGACGGTGCGGCTCCAGCGGCACGCGAATAGCGAGCGCGGCCAGAACGCATACGAGTGCAACAAGGACCCCGCGCAATGAGTTTACTATAACATTGAGTGGCTCAAAATCCAGCGGATCACATGCGCGCGCTGGTCGCCAGTCTTCAGGATCTGGAAGAGCAGATCAAGACTGGCGGCGGCGCGAAGAAAATCGAGAAGCAGCACAAAGACGGCAAACTGACGGCTCGCGAGCGGATCGCGAAGCTGGTCGACCCCGGAACATTGTTTCTGGAGATTGGTTTGCTCGTGGCCTACGACCAGTACGACGGCCAAGCGCCCGCCGCGGGCGTCGTCACCGGACTTGGACACATCGAAGGACGGCCGGCAGTGATCGTCGCCAACGATGCGACCGTCAAAGCCGGGGCGTGGTGGCCCGAGACGATCCATAAGATTCTGCGAGCGCAGGAAATCGCCATGCGCAACCGCATACCGATCATCTACCTGGTCGATTCGGCGGGCGTGAATCTTCCCTACCAGGACGGAATCTTCCCGGGGCAACATGGCGCAGCGCGAATTTTCTACTACAACTCGCTGATGCGGCGGAAACTGAGGGTCCCTCAGATTGCCGCGGTCATGGGGATGTGCATCGCCGGCGGAGCGTATCTTCCCGCGCTTTCCGACGTAATCATCATGGTGGAAGGCACTAGTTTCATGGGGCTCGGCGGGCCGAATCTGGTGAAGGGCGCGGTGGGGCAGGTAGTGGACGCGGAATCGCTCGGCGGAGCGGCCCTCCACACGCGGACCAGCGGCGTCGCGCATTATTCGGCGAAGGACGATGCGGAGTGCCTGCAAATCATACGCCAGATCGTGCGGGAGACTCCCGAGCCGGCGCTGTTGCCAAAAGGCAGCGCGCCTGCAAAATCCGCCGAGGGTCTGTACGATCTGATGCCGGCCGATCATCGCCTTCCGTATAGCGTGGAAGAAGTGATCGCAAGGATCGTCGACGCGGACGACTACCTCGAATTTCAGCCTGGCCACGCACCTGAGATGTTATGCGCCACGGCGCGCTTGCATGGCCGCGCCATCGGTGTCATCGCCAATCGCCGTGGATTCTTGAAGACGCCCAGCGGGCCGAGAATCGGCGGGATCGTGTATACCGAATCGGCTCGCAAAGTGGCATACTTCGTCGAAAATGCCGAGCGGAACAATCTCCCGCTGCTGTACTTGCAGGATGTTTCCGGATTCATGGTCGGCGTGGAGGCGGAAAGCGGCGCGATCATCCGTGCCGGGGCAGAGATGGTCGAATCGATGGCCTGCGCCACGGTGCCGAAAATCATTCTGACCCTGAATCATGCGAGCGGCGCCGGGTACTACGCGATGGCGGGCCAGGGATTCGATCCGCACTTCGCGTTCGCATGGCCTACCGCGCGGATCGGTGTCATGGAAGGCGATTCAGCGGTACAAGCCGTGCATGGTCCTGAACTCGCGAAATTCAAAGCCAGCGGCGAAACTGTTCCCGAGGAATTGCAAAAGCGCATCGAGCAGACGCGGGCGGATTACGAAAAATGGCTGGACGCCCGGCATGCCGCCGCGCGCGGGCACGTCGACGCGCTGATCGATCCATTGGAAACCCGGCGCGTCTTGTCCTTCGCATTCGAAGCCGCAACCGCCTACGGAAATCGCAAACATCTGGCGATAGAGACTTTATGAGCCTCCGTGTGGAACAGGACGGCCGTCTATGCCGGATCGCGCTGGCGGCTCCGGACAAGCGTAACGTTCTGGACGAGAACGCTTGCCGCGCACTGTTGCAAGAAATGCTGGATGCCGCCGCCGGCGAGCAGACCGGTGCGATTCTTTTGGAAGCCGACGGTCCGGTATTCTGCGCGGGCGCCGATGCCGGCATGGTGGATCTGTTTACCATCGGCCAGCGCATCGCGAAACCGATTGTCGCCTCGGTGCAAGGGGTTGCCATTTCGGGAGGCCTGGCGCTGGTGGCTAACGCGCACGTGGTCATCGCGGCGCAGGGCACCAGCTTCGGGCTGACCGACATCCGTGAGGGCAAATGGCCCGGTCCCGCATTTCTCGCGATCGCTCGTGCAGTGGGTGAGCGACGAGCGCTGGAATTGGGTTTGACAGGCCGTGTCTTCTCGACTCCGGATGCACTGGCCTGGGGATTGGTCCACTATGTGGCGCCGGCCTTTGAACTGGACGACCGGGCGACGGAGATCGCCACGGCCCTTGCCAATGCCCGTCCTGATGCCGCGCGCGAAGCGCTTACGCGACCAAACCCTGCGACGTGATCGGCCTCCAATCGCCCTGCGCTCCTCTACAATGAACTACATGCTTCCGCGCACTGAATGGCTGTGCCTCACCCTGTGTGCCCTGACGCCGCTGCACGCTGGCGACTGGTTGACCTTCGGCGGCAACCCGCAGCGGAGCGGTTGGGCCCAAAACGAGAAAGACATCGATCGCAAAAATGCCAAGGATCTGACTCTTCTGTGGAAGGCTTCCCTGGACAATGAACCGCGCGAGCTCAATTCGCTGACCGCGCCAGTCGCGGCCGAATGGGTGGTGACGCAGACCGGCATGAAGGAAATCGTCATTGTCGGCGGGGCTTCCGACAATCTGTTCGCTCTCGATGCCGAAAGCGGCAAGATTCTGTGGACGAAAAAATTCACCACTGAGGAAAAACCCAGGCAAACACCGTCCTGGCTCTGCCCGAGCGCGCTGAACGCGACGCCGCTCATCGGCAAAACTGGACTCGATCTTCGCGTCTACACCATCTCGAGCGACGGAAAACTGCACGTCCTCGACATCCACAACGGCGAAGACAAAATTCCGCCCACGCAGTTTGTTCCGCCTTTTTCGAAGAACTGGAGCCTCGGGCTCCAGCAGAACATCCTCTACACCACGACGTCGCAGGGCTGCAATGGAGCCAAATCCGGGGTCTATACCATGGACCTGTCCACGTCGGAACGCAAAGTAAATTTCTTCCAGGCAAGTAACGGTGGCGCCGGCATCTGGGGACGGGCGGGCGCGGTCGTCAGTCCTTCGGGAGTGGTGTACGCGCAGACCGGCGACGGTCAATATGACGACACCGCAGGCAAGCTGCCGGACACGGTTCTTCAGCTCGCTCCTCCCGATCTCAAACTAGTGGATTACTACACGCCGTCTAATCACGCTTATCTGACGCGCAAAGATCTCGACACAGGAAGCATGAGTGCCACGTATTTTCCTTTCAAGAAATGGGATCTCCTGGCATCCGCCGGAAAGGAAGGCGTGATCGCGCTGCTGGATGCCAAGGCCATTGGTGGAGGCGATCACAAGACGCCGCTGTACCGCAGTCCGCTGTGGGTGAATGAGGAAGCGGATTTCCAGGCGAAAGGATTCTGGGGCTCATTCGCGAGTTGGGAAGACGAATCCGGCAGCCGCTGGCTGTTCCTGCCGGCGCTGGGAGCAGCGTCCGGAAAAGCGCCCGCGTTCGCTCACGCCAACGGTCCCGCACCCAATGGAAGCATCATGGCATTCAAGGTGGAAGAAAAAGACGGCAAGCCGGCGCTCACGCCGATGTGGATCTCTCGCGACATGAATTTGCCCGATCCGCCGATCATCGCCAACGGCGTGGTGTATGCCGTTTCCACCGGCGAATTCGCGCGGCAATGGAAACCCGACGGCGGGCTGTTTAACTCCAAGGAAAGAGCCGCAATGCATACCGGCAACGCGATACTTTACGCATTCGATTCGGCCACCGGGAAAGAATTGTTCTCCAGCGGCAACACTATGCCCGGGTGGACCCATTTCAGCGGCATCGCGATCTCCGCCGGAAGAATTTTCGTCACCACCTACGATTCCACGGTGTACGCGTTCGGATTGAAACAGTAGCTTTCAGAACATCTTGAGCCGGATATCGCGCGCCTCAATCTTCATTCCGGTGGTGGTGACGTGCAGCTGTATGCCGATCAGGCCGTCCATCTTCCGATGCTTCGTGTCGTCGTCCACGAACACGCACATAACGTGGCCGTTCAATAAGTGAACCAGCCAGTTGCCGCGCGCGACGATGTGGATGTCGTTCCAGTCGTCATTCCGGATGAAGGCTTTCAGTGGATCGGAATCGCCGGCCGACCCCACTTTACCGGGCTTTTTGCCGTCGCCGGCGTAGCTGAACATCCCGCGCGGCGCTAGAAACCCGCGATCTCGTTCTTCGTAGAGCTGCCCGGTGTACGACTGCAGCGCATCAATGTCGGCCTGGTAGCCCTGCATCGCCCAGCGCGCGATGTCGCGGCGCTCCACGCTCCGGTATTGGAATCCACTGTTGCCCCCGGTGATCCGATATTGCGCTTTCAACTCGAAATCGGCAGGGCCGCCGCCACGCCAGATGCAGAACGTATTCTGTTTGGGCTGATGAGCGGCGCTCGTCTCACCGGTGATCGCTCCGTCTTCGACGCGCCAGAAGCCTGGGTCCGCGTCCCAACCGGAGAGCGTCTTGCCGTCGAAGATCGGCCGGAAGCCGGATTCCTCCAGCGGTGGAACGAGAGCGTTCGTGTCGGGCGTGCGCTGGGCCAGGATGCGGCCTCGCCACAACAATCCAGGAGCCAGCGCCAGAAGCCTCCGGCGCTCCACGGCGATTCCATGCAGAAAGCCCATGTTATTCCTCAATTCGGGTTCACTGTACGTCTTTGCGTGAGAAATCCTAACTCAAACTGAAAGCAGATTCGGCAACTCCGCGAACGCCGTGCGCCGTCCGATATAGAACGATCCGAACAGCGCATATACGGCGCTGACCTGATCGAAACGCATTTCATAGATCAGGCGCTTGAACACCAGTGGATCTTCCGCAAACAGGTCCACACCCCATTCCCAATCGTCAAAACCGATGGAACCCGTGATGATCTGCTTTACTGCTCCCGCGTAGCGCCGCCCCACTTCGCCGTGCTCCTGCATCTGCCTTTGCCGCTCCAGCATAGGGACTTCGTACCAGTTTTTCTGCTCACCGCGGCGGCGATCCATGGGATAAAAACAGAGGTACTTGTGGGGCGGCATTTCCGGAAACAAGCGCGGCCGCATCGCTATGCGCTGGCGTTCCAGCGTCTCTTCGATGGCCGCGTTCCACTCCGGCGTATGCGGCTCGAGCCCGCGCTCGGCAAGCGCCGGATAAGTCTTGACCGTCGATTCGTACAATCCCAGCTCGACCACCGACAGATACGACGTAGTCTGCTCGAAGAAATCCCACAGACGCATGCGCGTGAGACAACGCTGGACGTCCCCCAGTTCATCGAAATTCTTCCGGAAATGCACCAGCATCAGATCGCCTTTATGTCCCAGCAGCGAAAACAGCGCGCTGGTCCCGCTTTCGATTGCGGTAAGCGCCGGCGCCGCCTGCGCCAGAATCTCCGAGCGTTCGCCGGAAGACAGCGCTCGCCAGGCGGGCCATCGGACGCGCAGCATCTGGTGCAGCACGCTGGATCCTTCAATGGTCAAGGGAACCGCGGGAAAGGCTTCAAAAGGATGCGTCATCGCTCTCTCCAATGTACATCGCGACGCCGTTCTCCATGTACTTCGCCGTGCATTTCAATGGTTTCGCGCTGCGTGCTAAACTGGAATCGTTAATGCATCCAGATACTCATCTGGTGATTCAGCTTCAATCGCTAGACCAGACCATTGCAGCGCTGGAGAAGGAAATCGCCACCCTTCCCAAGCACATTGCGGCGATCGAAAAGACGCTTGAATCGCATCTTCGGAAGCTCGAAGCGGATCGGGCCGCGTTGACCGCCAATCAAAAGGATCGCAAGAAGCTGGAAGGCGACATCCAGGTGCATGAACAGAAGATCTCCAAACTGCGGGATCAGATGCTGCAGGCCAAAACCAACGAACAGTACCGGGCATTCCAGCACGAAATCGAGTACATCGAAAAAGAAATCCGCACCGCCGAGGATCGCATTCTGGAGCTGATGGGCGAATCCGAGTCGCTGGACGGGAACGTGAAAAAAGCGGACGCGGCGCTGAAGGAAGAAAAACAGGTGGTGGAGCGCGAGAAGAAGGAAGCTCGCGAGCGGACTGCCGCGGATCAGAAACAGCTGGATCAGCTACGGGGGGAGCGTGCCGAAGTCTCCGCAAAGCTTCCGGCGGCGACTCGCAGCGCTTACGACCGCATCCGCAAGAAATGGCACGGTACCGTCATCGGCGAAGCGGTGGACGGCCGCTGCTCCGCCTGCCAGATCGTCATCCGGCCGCAATACATGCAGGACTTGAAGCGCGGCGAGCAGATGATGACCTGCGAAAACTGCGGACGGTTCCTATATTACTCGCGCCCCGTGATCGTCGAAGATGTTCTGGGCGTGGCACAAAAATAAGCCGCAGACGAACACCCATCGGCGTTCATCTGCGGCCAAAACACAACATTACTTCTTTACGGGCGCAGCAGCCGTCTTCGAGGCTTGAGCTGTAGAACCGGCCGGATTGGTCTTCACCGGCTTCTTGCTCTTGCTGTGCTTTTTCACTACCGGCTTCGTAACCGCCGGCTTAGCGGGCGTAGAACCCTGCGCGGGCGGAGCGCTCGCGGTGGCGCCCGTCGCCTGGGCGAACATCGCAACCGCGGACAACATCGAGGTCAGAATTAAGCGTTTCATTTTGGTCTCTTTCTCCTTGCGGGTTGCTTTCTGCCACCCACGAACCCATCATGCGCCGGATCCTCCATTCCTACGATCACCCCGCCGTGGGACTCCGCCAAGCTTCGTTGAGCTAAGCACGGCCAGCAAAAGTTAATGAATAAACGTTAGTCTGAAATTGAATGCGCAACCTGTTGCGGGTACTGGTGATCGGCTTCGCCGCCGTTATTGCGCTGCTGGCCGCCGCGGCGATCGTGGAGGTGAACAACGCTCGCTCCATCGCCTCCAGCGCCGCTGAGCTGGTGAACAATCAGTTGGTGACCGCCCGCTTGCTAGACGAAGTGGAGCGCGAACAACGCGTGCTGAATGAAGCTCTGTATCGCCTCTCGAGCGCGCCGGATTCAGTGGATCGCGAACGCGTGCTTGCCGATCTGAGCCAGACCGATAACGAGGTTCATAAGATGGTGGCTGACGCGCGTGGCGGGCCAAACGAAGAAGCTTGGAATAATCTGGAGCGCGCAGTGCTCGATTTTTCGACGCAGGCGCGAGCGATCCTTTCAGAGAAAACGGCGCCCGGGCCATCGTCGCGCGATCTGTTCTTCCGCCACGAATTCGTAACCTCGGTTGTGGCGCGGCTGGTCGATCTGACCTATGCGCGAGCGGTCGAGACGCGTCGCAATATGGATCGTCAGTCGGAGCGGCTCGCGACCGAATCGGCGATTCTATTGGGCGCGTGCCTTCTGATCGCGCTGGTGGGCGCGGTGGTCACGGTGCGGATCGCCGCCCGCGTGTTCCGGCAAATGGAATCGCAAACCGGCGAGCTGAGCCGCGTTTCGTTTCGATTGCTGGAAACGCAGGAGTCCACCGCGCGCCGGTTTTCGCACGAGTTGCATGACGAACTGGGCGGATCGCTCACCGCGATCAGAAGCAACCTGGCCGCCATCGCCGCGAATCCGCAGGATCGGGCACGCATCGAAGATTGCATGAAGCTGGTGGACCAATCCATCTCCAACGTCCGCGAGCTTTCGCAACTGCTGCGGCCCACCATCCTCGACGATTTCGGGCTCGACGCCGGGATTCGCTGGCTGACCGATCGCTTCCGCGAGCGCACCGGCATGGAGGTCGAGTATCGTTCCGAATTCGACGCGCGGCTGCCGGATGAGACCGAAACGCACCTGTTCCGCATCGTGCAGGAGGCGCTGACCAACGTCGCACGCCATTCCGGCGCGACACGCGTGTTCATTCACCTGCGCAGCGAACACGACGAGATTCGGCTCACCATTCAGGACAACGGAAAAGGTCTGGAGACGCCGCGAGCGGGCGGCATGGGTCTCAACGGAATGCGCGCGCGGGCCCGAAGCGCAGGCGGCGAGCTCCACATCAAATCGTCGTCAGGCAGCGGCTTGATCATTGAAGTCTCCGCGCCGCTCGGAAAGGTGGCGGTGTGATCAAGATTCTGTTGGCCGACGATCATGCGCTGGTTCGCCAGGGATTCAAAATGATTCTCTCGGCGCAACCGGACATGGAAATCGTCGGCGAAGCCGGCAACGGACGCGAGGCCGTGGAACTCGCCGAAAAGCTGCAACCCGACCTGATCGTCATGGACGTGACCATGCCGGAATTGAACGGAATCGAAGCGACACGGAGGGTCACAACGGCGGCACCCCGAGCGAGAGTGCTCGCGTTGAGTATGCATAAGGACGCGGTGTACGTCCGCGAAATCCTGCGTGCCGGGGCGCGAGGATATCTGCTGAAGGATTCGGTCGACGCAGATCTGCTCGCCGCCGTGCGTTCTGTCGCTAAGGGCGAAGGCTATCTGAGTCCCGGAGTTTCCGACGCAGTCCTGACCGACTATCGCAAACATGTGACCGATCCTCTGGATCTCCTAACCAGCCGCGAGCGCGAAGTGTTGCAGATGATCGCCGAGGGAAAGACCAACAAGGAAATCGCCACAACCCTGAATTTGAGCGTCTACACCATCGAGGCCCATCGCGGGCGGATCATGGAAAAATTGAATCTCCACTCGACCGGCGAGTTAGTGCGCTTCGCGCTGCGGAGCGGGTTAATCGATTAGATTTGAGGATCAATGGGGGGCGGACCCCCTGGTCCGCGCGCGATCCACTGATCGCGCTCGACCATCACGCTCGAATTCGCAACTCTATCTCCGTCGCTCTCAATAACTTCCCACTTCGGTGCGACCTCGAATCGCAACTTCCCTCCTACCCTAAGCTCAGAACGGTCTGGCGCTCTCATCGGCTTCCAGGCTTACCGCGGGGCGGCGAAGTTCTCGAGATCCTCCCGTCGCAACGTGACATGCAGCTAGCTTTTAGTGTGACGATGGGCGAGCGCCTTCTGCGTTAGTTTGTGGCGAGCAGTCGCACGTGATTGTGGCGATGCCGTTCCGTTTGCGGCAAATCAACGGAGGATTGCGGCCGCAGATCTAAATTTCGAAAGGAGATCGTGGAGCAAGCTTTAGTTTGCAACGACGGCCTTAGCCGGCGTCGACACCCAAGCTTTCTGCTCACGCGCCGTCGACACCCAACTACTCCATTGGATCATCACCCAAGTCCTCAGCCCGGTTCTCAAACCTCGTATACTGACCCAAAAACCGCAGCGGTACGGTGCCAATGGGACCATTCCTCTGCTTGGCAATGATCAGATCCGCCTGGCCTTTGACGTCTTCGCGATCCTTTTTATACACCTCTTCGCGGTAGATGAACGCGACCAGGTCGGCGTCCTGTTCGATCGATCCGGAGTCGCGCAGATCGCTGAGTTGCGGTTTGTGATCGCCGGGGCGGGTTTCAGAAGCGCGGCTTAACTGCGAGAGAACCACGAACGGGACGTCGAGGTCTTTCGCCATCAGCTTCAGGCCGCGTGAAAGGGCGCTCACTTCCTGATTACGATTTTCGGAGCGGCCCCGAGTGCTCATCAACTGAAGGTAATCGATGACCACCAGGCTCAACCCATGCTCGCTCTTCATGCGGCGAAGCTTGGCGTGGACGTCCATCAGATTCACACCGGCGGTGTCGTCAAGATACAAAGGACATTCGGTCAGATCGGCCAGCGCGACCTGCAGCTTGCGGCGCTCGTCGGCGTTCAGATACCCGGCGCGATATTTGTGCTGGTCGACTCGCGCCGCCGCACACAAAAGGCGCGTCAGCAGGCTCGCGGAGGACATTTCGAGAGAAAATACGGCGACCGGTTTGCGAATCGACGGATGTGTCGCCACGTGCTGCGCGATGTTCAAAGCCAGCGCGGTTTTCCCCATCGACGGGCGCGCCGCAAGGATGAACAATTCGCCGCCGTGCAGCCCGCCGGTCATCTCATCGAAGCGCTTGAAGCCCGTACTGAGGCCGCTGATGCGCTGGCTGGGATCGAGAAACGCGCCGATGCCGCCAGGGAAATTTCGGACCACTGACCCGGGCGACTGCAACTGGTCGCGCGAACGCGATTCGCCCAACTTCAGCAGCGTCTCTTCGGCCGAGGAGAGAATCTCGTCAGGTTCCTCTTCGCCGATCAGACAGCGATCGATCAGCTTCTGCGCGCTGAAGATCAGGCGGCGCAGAACCGATTTATCCTTCACGATGCGGACGTAGCTTTCGAGATTGGCGATCTCGGGCAGCCCGTCGTCCAGAGAAATCAGATACGACAGGCCGTCGATGGATTCGAGCTGACCGCTCTTGATCAGCTCGTCGGCGATGGTGACGCGGTCGATCTTCTCGCCGCGGTCGTACAGATCCTTCATCCGCGCGAAGATGCGGCGGTGCTTTTCGAGACTGAAATCGTCGGGATCGAGCGAGCCGGCAACTTGCAGATACACCGAGTCGTTCAGCAAAACCGAGCCGAGTACGTAGCGCTCGGCATCAAGATTCGCGGGCAAACCCTTCGCGAATGTCAGGTCAGTGGTAGCCATCTTCTGGGAACGTCCTACATTACAGGTTCCTTACGATTTGCTCCAAGGATTTTTATTTCCTTTGCGGAGTGCGCTTTAGCCTCTCAATAAACCTGTGGAGAAGCTGTGCTCAGGGCGCTGGCGCTAAGCCGATGATCCTGAACGGCACCAGTTGCCATTTCCACAGGCGCGATCCAAAACAATTACAGACTATTCTGTTTTGGCGCCGGCGTCAACGTCCAGTGCTGCGTAAAGTAACGTGTAAGGCTATGGAACGATAGTCGCGGAGATGATGTGGTCGAGTTGCGGGAAGTAACGGTCTGTATATGCCTTGCCTTCCGACTGCAGTTTTCCCTGCTCCGGACCGCGGCCGCTGGGCGCGCCTTCGCCGTAACCGGAGTAGAACTTGTCGACCACTTCCATGCCTTCGATGACTTCGCCGAATGGCGAGAAGCCTTGTCCGTCAAGGAACGCGTTGTCTCCATAATTGATGAAGAGCTGTGTGGTGCGGGTATTCGGTCCTGCCGTGGCAAACGTGATGCGGCCGCGCTTGTTGGATTCCTTGTTGGGATCGTCCATGATGCGGGCGCGCTCCCACGCCGCTGCAACCGCGGGCTTGGGACTGATTCCGAACTGCGCCATGAACGGCCGCGGCTCGCGGAGCACTCGGAAGAACGCGCAATCGGTGAAGAATCCAGCGCGCACCAAATTGTAGAAGCGATCAGCGCCGCGCGGGGCCCACGCTCGCGTCACCTGTACGACGAAGTCGCCCTTGCTGGTCGTGAACTTCGCTTTGAACGTGTCCGGAGCTTTCGCGTTCAGCGCGGAAGGATTCATCAAGTCCGGTTTCGCCGGTGCGGCTTTTGGGGCCGCTTTGTCCTGCGCGAACGCGGCCGCGCACATCGACACTGCCAAGAGAGCTGTTTTCATAGAAATTTTATGATACTATCCCCGGCGCTTTTTTGAAACCCGGAAGCGGAACTCGTGCTGTTCCATCCACACCTTGCCTCCGCGAAAAGCTACGCCTTCGGCCTGGAGCCTGATGCGCTGCTCTGCTCCCGCTTCACGCGGCAAAAGGATTTTTCCGCCGGCTCCCAGGACGCGATGCCAGGGGAGCTTTCCTTCGGTCTTGCTGAGAGCCCACGCGACGCGGCGCGCATTGCCGGGGAATCCAGCCGCGTCGGCGACGGCTCCATACGTGGCCACTTTGCCTTTGGGGATCTTCGCGACGACTTTGCGGATTTGCTCGAACATATCAAAAAGAAATGTTCACGATGCGATCGGTGCGCGGCTCAGCGCGCAGCATCACATGCAGATTGTTTTGCTGAGCGTCGTGCCACCACGTGCCTGGTTTGAGTTGATCTTTCGAAGCGGCGCGCGAATAGACGCCCGATTCTTCGGCCACTTCGCGAGGAGCTGTGGTGTGGTGCAGCACCCATTCATACGTCCGCCGCTTTTGCGATTCGATTTCCACGCGCACGAAATCTCCCGCGGGTGCGGCGTGGAACTGCGAATTCTCATTCACGTCGGGTTCCCACAGGAAGAATTCGCCGCCGAGCGAAGGATAATAGTGCAGCTCCATGCGATCCTTGGCCACCAGAGGGAGTATCCAGCCCTTCCGAACGAACATGGGCACGCGGCCCGGCGGCGCCTCCACTTCGATGAATTGATTCCCGCGATATTCGGTGTTGGTGCGCACGTCGGTCCAGTTGCCGCGCGGTAATTCGAGGCGGCGTTTATTGCCGGGCGCCAGCACCGGCGCGAGCAGCACCTCATCGCCGAGCATGAACACATCCGCCTGGCGTTCCGAACTCGCGTCGCGGGAAAACTGCATGGGCAGTGGACGGACGATGGGGTACCCGCGATCGTAGGCTTCGCGCAGATAGGTGATCAGGTACGGGGTCAAAGCCTCGCGCGTCGTCACGTCGACGCCGCCTTCGCCGGAGCTGCGATAGAGGATCGGTAGCATCGAGCTGAGATCGGATGCGCGCGCTTTAATTTCGCGCGAGGCGGAATCGAACACACTGAGGTCGAGCGCCGGATACGCGATCGCGGAAAGGCTCCACTGGTTGATAGTCCGCACTAGCGCCGCCAGCGCTTCCCACGATCGCACCGCGGTATTAGGAAGTGCCTCCGCCTGTTTCGGCAGTTGATCCCGCGAGAGCAGATCGAGCGCTGGAGCCTTCACTTCGTTTTGAGGATGAAGCGTGGCGTGCTGCTCCATGATCTCTTTCGCCGTCGGGCCGTAGTACAGTTCGTATTCGATGGAGCTGCCGCGCGATTCGATGAAGCCTTTGGACATATCGAACCTGTGGCTTTCGGGTGAAGACAGGAACATTCCGAATCCCGCGCTGGTGAAAAAGAATCCATGCTGGCGTTCGAAAGTTTCACCACGCACGTTTAGCTTCAGGCCTCCCATAAGACCGAAGATGCGCTCGTCCGGCTTCAATGCGATCTGCAGGTTCGCGTGGCCGTTGGCCCATGACGCGATGTTGTCCGTGATGGGAGTCTCGGCATTCCGCACGTGGATGCGCACGTCGGAGCGATCGACTTCGACGGTCAGATACCGCGTCTTCATGGAAAGGATCGAGTTGGCATCCTCAAACGTGGGCGTCACTTTTTCGTGCGAGGTGCGCGTGGGGGGAAGCGGCCCGCCAAAGGACCGGGCGAATCGGAAGGACACCGGGCTCAACCACTCGATTTCCGCGGAGCCGTCGTCAAGCTTCAGCGTGAGCGTCCCATCGCTCCAGTCGCGCGAGACCACGGCTGCGTGTAAAGCCGGCATCACGGCCAGAAATAGTCCGAACCTAAATCGCAACGATGCGCTCCTGCATTTCTCCGGTCACGCGGGCGCTGGATTCGTCCACGAACATGTCGACCTCGGAGCGAATCCCGAACTCCGGCAGGTACACGCCGGGTTCGATCGAAAAACAGGTCCAAGGGAGAATCTTGCGCTCGTCGTGCGTTTCCAGATTATCCATATTCGCGCCGGTTCCGTGAATTTCTTCGCCGATCGAATGGCCAGTGCGATGAAAGAAATACTCGCCGAGCCCGGCTTTTTGGATATGCGCGCGGGCCGCATCGTCCACCTCGAATCCGCGCAGTTCACGATGTGCCGCGACGGATTCCTGTACTTTTTCAATGGCTTTGTCGCGCGCCGTGCGGACCGTGTCAAAAACATTTTGGATGCGATCCGGAGCATGCTCGCCGCAATAACCGATCCAGGTGATGTCGTAATAGACGCTCCCCGGACGATCGAGCTTCCCCCACATATCGATGAGCACCAGATCGCCGCGCTTGATCTCCGAACAACTGTGTTCTGACGGATCGTAGTGCGGATTCGACGCGTTCCCGTTCACCGCGACATCCGGTCCGTGATCGATAAAAATGCCTTCGTCACGATACCGGGCAAGGATGAACTGCTTGATGTCCCATTCAGTGACGCGCTCGCCGGCACGCTGCTTCGCCCCAATTCTGGCGAACGCTTCGCCGCGAACTCGATCGATGCGGCGGCCGGCTTCGAGATGACTCTCGAGCTGCTCCTTGGTCCAGCGCGCCTCAAAAAACTGAATCAGGTTCGCCGAGGTCACGACCTCCACACCCAAATTGCGGATTAGTTCGACGGTTCCCGCGTCCACCATGGCGACATAGGGAACTGCGCAGTTGGGCGAGTATTGCATGGCGATGCGGCGCGCGCCGCCCAGTAATTCGCGCACACGCTGGATCATTTCGTTCCACTCGGCGTATTGCGACATCGCGCCGGGCAGTTCGCGCAGAGTGAAAGCTTCGATCTTGTGGACCAGGCCGCGCGGTTCGCCTTGCGCGGGAATGTAGTAATACCAGCGCCGCGACACCATTGACCCGGGCGTGAACTGAAGCACCCGGTACGCCAGCGGATCGCGATGATGATGATCGAAAAAGAGCCAGCCGTCGAGGCCCTCTTCGCGCAAAGCGGCTTGAATTTCTTTCAGTCTCATTCGAAAAACGGTCTCCACTTTTCTTCGGCGGGCGGGGGCGTCATCAGGCTCACGAACACCAGGCTTGCCAGCGACGCGAGCACCGCCGGGTACACGGCGTCCAGGTCATTCTTCCAGCCCAGTCCCTGCGCGACGTTCCATGCCACGGTCACGACCGTCCCTAGCGCGATCGACGTGACCGCGCCCGCCGTGGTCGTGCGCTTCCAGAAGAAAACGGCCATCACCGCCGGTGTTACCGCCGCGCCGTACACGGTGTAGGCATACAACGCCGCGTTCAGGATCGATTGAAATTGCGTGGCTTGCAGAACCGCGAAAATGCCCAGGCCGATCACCAGTACGCGCGACATGATCAGACTCTGGCGCCCGGTTGCATTGGGATTGATGAAGCGTTCGTAAACATCGTGCATCAGGTTGGTGGCAGGCGAAAACAGATAGTTGTTCGCCGTCGAAATCACCTTCGCGAAAATTCCTCCCATCAGGATCGCGCCGATGAGCGTGGGCAATCCTTGGCGCGCCGCCAGCGGGATGATCTCGCGCGGACTGTCGGTCTTGAATTTCGAGCTGCCGATCACCGCCAGCGTCACCAGCAGCGTTTCCAGAATCACCGTACCAACAATCCAACCGCCGACCGCGATCCGCGCGTCTCTTTCCGATCGCGCCGAGAAAAACTTCTGATACATGCCCTGATTGCCGATCAGCAGGAGCATCGTGGGTAGCAGCGTTCCTGCCGCTTTGGATAGTCCGCCGTCGCCGAGCAGCGTGAAGTGGCTGGCGGGCAATGCGTCATGCACGGCGCTCCAGCCGCCGGCGCTCTTAAGGAGCAGCGGAACGGAAATGGCGACAATGACCGAGACCAGTCCGCCGATCACGACGTCCAGATACGCGATCGACGCCATGCCCGCCGATGCAGTGAACGCGATGACGAATGTCGCGATGATGTACATCCCCGTGGCGCGCTGCATCTCCGGAAAAATCAAGTGCAGAATATCGCCCCCGGCGATGAACTGATAGCTGGTGATCACCGTGTAGGAAATGACAATCGCGATCGTAGCCATGATGCGCGCCGTGGCGTTGAAGCGCGTTTCGAGCAGATCGGGTACGGTGAACTGGGCGAATCTTCTGGCTCTTCCCGCAATCACCGCAATCACGATCAGCCCGCACCATCCGCCGCCGGCGAGCCACAGCGCCGTGAATCCTTCCTTATAAGCTTTCTCCGCGCCGGCGAACAGGCTGCCTGCGCCGATCCACGAACTGAGCAGCGTAAAGACCAGCACGCCCCACGGCAATTTGCGGCCTGCCACCAGAAAATCGTCGCGGGTCTTCACCCCGAAAGCTTTGACCGCCGTGACGGAAATCAACACGGCGACCACTACACCCAGCACCAAGCCGTAAATGAAGTTCTGATTCACGCAGGAATCCGCCGCCAGTCAACCTTGGTTTTAAAGTTGGCCAGCCCCGCCACGTCGCGCGCGTCGACCACCGAAAACGAGACCACATCGTCCAGCCAATCCTGGCTGTAGCCTTCGCGGTACTGCGTGGCAACGGTCAGTGTATAGTCTTGCCGGGTCAGAAGGCAATCGAACGTGAATCCGACCTCGAAGGTTTCGCCTGCGGTTACGCAACCGAGGTCGACGCCTTCAATGCGCGTGTTGGTGCCGAATACGTCGATGCCCAGGCGATTGCGGATCAGCACACCGACCACGGGATCTTCCAGGTCCTTTTCTGCACGCGCGCGGACGCGAATGGTCACGGGCTCGCCCGGCTGAAGGCTACGCGTGGCCGCACCCTGAGCGTCGATCAGCGCGACTTCGGTCACTCGGCTGGCTCCATCGCCATGACGAAAAGTCCCGGCCGGTGTTTCTTCACGCTGAGGTTGCTGCTGTTCGCGCTCCAGCACGAGCCCTACATATCGATTCACCACTTCGCTCGGCGATCCGTACGCCGCCACGCGTCCGTCGACCATCAACGCCGCGCGATCCGACAAGCGCTTCACCAGGCCCAGATCGTGCGAAACGAACAGCACAGTCACGCCGCGTTTCTTGAGATCCTCGAATTTCTTGATGCAGCGGTTGGCGAAGATCGCATCGCCGACAGCCAGCGCCTCGTCGACGATCAGAATCTCGGGATCGACATGAATCGCCGTCGCGAATGCGAGCCGTACATACATTCCGCTGGAATATTCTTTAACGGGACGATCGACGAACGATCCAATCTCGGCGAACTTCTCGATCTCGGGGAAGACGCGTTCCATTTCGCGCCGCGATATCCCCAGGATTTCACCGTTGAGAAACACGTTCTCGCGGCCTGTGAATTCGGGGTTGAATCCCGCTCCTAACTCGAGCAGCGCGGCGATCCTTCCTCGCGTGATCACGCGGCCTCGAGTGGGTTCTAGAATGCCGCTGACGATTTGAAGCAGCGTGCTTTTGCCGCTGCCGTTCGGCCCCACCACGCCCAAGACCTCGCCTCGGTCAACACTGAGACTGACGTCGCGCAGCGCCCAAAACTCGTCCGGCGCAGAACTCTTTCCGAAAGGAAACACTTCGAGCAACCGGTCCACCGGCCTGCGATACAAACGATAAACCTTGGAAACGTTCTGAACCTGCAGCAAGTCTTCAGTCTATCAACTGCCTATCCTGACGCTCCGCCGCAAGCTGACGGGAAACGGAAGTCCGTACGTCGGAGCGCCGATTAGCCCGGTCCGCCCCGCGTTTACATAACTCAGCTTGATCGCTTCATGACACAGCGCCGCGCTTTTCCCCGATCCGATAGGCCCCGAAAACCCCTTGAATCGAGCCTGCGAATCGTGAAACTTCTGTTGCGAAGCCAGCGGGTGATACTCTATCGCCCGTTCTCGGATTCCGTCTTCACCGGCTCCACCCATGTCACTTTGATCTCCCGCTGTTCGCCTTCTTCCAAATCTTTCTCCAGTTGCACCAGCTTGATGTAATCGCCCAACGACGCCTTATCGACGTTCTGTTCGAGCCTTGCCTCCACTTTCTCGATAATGTTTTTCATTACGCGCACTTGCTTCTTTGCACGGGATTCAACAACTACAGCCGCGCCTTCAGTCTCGTTTTTTTTTCTTCACTCACGGCTGAAGAATAAATGTCGCTCGCAAGCACACGCGTCCGTGTGAAACGTTAGGTCGAACAAACGGTAAGGAGTTAAGGCTCTAAACTTTCGCGTGATCCGCATAACGCCCATCGCGCCACAGAACGGCTCCCTGAGCCGTGACCAAAGGGAGCGGCCTAGCGCGCGGGGCTATCACACGAACTCCCAAGCTCACGACTTCTGTGCGTGGGCGGAGAGCAAATGGACGTACGATGCATCCAATCAGCTGGCCCGTAGTGGGGCAGACTTGCAGCCTGCGCGCCGGTTTATGACCGGCGCATTTTTTCCAAAACTCGCAATGCTATGCTGCACTGTATGGTCGATTCATGGCCCGATAAGCAGCACGTTCACCGGTTGATCGATCACTTGGAACCAGATCAACTTTCAGCTGTCATTCGCCTGCTTGAGATAATGACCGGCCCTATCAGCCGTTCTCTCTCCAGCGCGCCGGTCGAAAAGGAGCCTCTATCGGAAGGGGAGACCCCTGCCTTGAGTGAAGCCCATCAATCGGACCTACCGCGGTGCCGTTTCTGCGGTTCTCACGTATCTAGCGCCAAAATGGAGCGACATATCAACAAACGATGCCCCAAGAATCCTAATCGCAAACCAACGTTGGCTCTACCGAAGAGCCCTCGGCGCATCGCTAACATGCCATACCGAGCGGGTGCGATTGCCCCGGGGTGGTGGCACGGTGGAGAGTAAACCCGCGAAGCAAGCAGTCGTCAGCCTCTACAGTTCCCAAGCCCGCTCACATTCCGTTCGCGACCCTGGCCCCGGATCTCTGCCCCTGCTCCTCGGCCTCACAAACCAAGTCGTAGCCGGCCTCGTCATCGCACCTTCTTTCAGCCCGAACACCTGATTCCGATTCACGACGAACGAGATTCACGCCCACCTAGGCGTTCTTCCAAGTACCGGTTAATCGTTGAAATAACTCTTGATCTTCGGGATTTCGCCGCTCCCACATCTTGAACACCATCGAAAGGGGCGTCTCCGATCTAGGAAAACGAATCTGCTGCTCGGGCACCGGGATAGTAAAGGTACCTAGTGCCTTACCGCGTTTTCCATTGACGAGCTCGAACACTTCAGCATTGTCGCCGTCGATTGAAATGCAATACCGATCCACTTCAAATCCGAGAACAGCCATTCAATCATCCTCCGGTCACAATAATAACTGAGCAATGCTTGGCTTAATCGAAGCCTGGTTCAATGTAATGTGTGGCTCTCATACGAATCTGATAATATTCGGCTTTAACGGAGTAGCAGAAACCAAAAGAGAACGGAGGGTTGTCGATGTCTAGAAAAGCAGCATCTGTCTTGCTTAGCTGGATTACTGGCGCATGCCTTTTCGCGCAACAGCAAGACAATCGAACAAATGGCTGGCTAAACGGCCGCGGCTGGAAGACGTCGGAGATCGGCGTTAAGTACGGCATTGTCCTCGGAATGTCAGACGCGTTCGACTTGGGGCGGACCAGGTTGCTATCCTGTCTGGCGGAAGGCGCAAAGGCAACGATGACGCCCCAAGGCGCACCGAGTGCGGCCACAAAACAGATTATCCAGGCGTGCAACGACCTTCCGTCCATCCCTGGCGGGACGAGCTACGGCGACGTTGTCCTAGCGATAGACAAATTCTACGAAGACACGACTAACACAAGAATTCCAATCGTCTACGCTTTCGAATACGTCGGGAATAAGATCAAAGGTGCGCCCCCCGCAGACCTCGAAACACTGCTTGCCAGCCTGCGAAGGGCAGCCGCGGCGCAAACGCAGTGAGCACCTTCGAACAATGCACCAAAAAGCGGATCAAAAACCTGTCTCCGCCGACCGAGAGCGCTTGGTGCCCGGCCTCACCAACCAAGCCGTAGCCGGCTTCGTCATCGACCCTTCCTTCAACGCGAACAACTGATTCCGATTCGCGATAAACAACACCCCATTCGCCGGAACCGGAGTCGAGTACACCGACGACCCCATGTTGTACTCGCCGAGCACTTTCTTTTCTTTGCCCGTCTGCAGCACCGCGACGTCGCCGTCTTCGTCGCCCAAATACACTTTGTCGCCGATCACCATCGGCGATCCCCACACCGCCGCCAGCATGTCATGCTGCCACAGCTCTTTTCCCGTAGAAGCGTCCAACGCGTGCAGGAATCCGCTGAAATCTGAGTAGTACAGAATCCCATCCTTCAACGCGCCTGTCGAAACCGATCGCCGGATTTTGTCGAAGTGCCACAAGCGTCCCGAATCCGTGATGTCCCCGCGCTTGGTCGCGTCGATCGCGTACAAATGCCCCACACCTTCGCCGTGCTCCGGATCTTGACCGTTGGCGATGTACACTTTGTTGTCGTAAATCACCGGCGTCGAAATCACTTCGTTGCGCGTCTTGGGCCACACCGACTCTTTCGGATTCATGTCGAACCACCACAGCCGCTTCCCACTCTGAGCGTCGTAACCGCGCACCCAGCCGTCGCCTTGCCCGATTACCACCTGCACCACGTCGCCGATCTTCCCTACCGCCGGCGAGGCCCACTGCCCGTGCAGAATCCGATCCTCCACCGGATTGTCTTCCCACACCAGTTTTCCGGTTTTCTTATTCACCGCGATGATCGCCGGGGCCTTGGGCGACGGAATATGCACATGGCTTTCGTCCTGCCCGTTCGACGTGCTGACGAAAATTAAGTCACCATACGACACCGGCGACGAATTCGACATGTTGTGCGGCTCGCTGCCGACCTCTTCCATCATGTCGAACTTCCAGTTCACCTTCGCGTGCTTGGCGCCATCGCCTTTCGTGTTCAGCGATACGATTTCACACCGATTCGTGACGTAGTACAGCGTGTCGCCTTCCACCAGTGGCGACGAGCAAACTCCCTGGAACGGCCAGTCGTTCGCGCGGCCCGCCGGCAGCTTCGCATTGGTGTGCTGCCACAGAAATTCGCCGTCCGATTCGCGGAACGCCATCAGCACCCCGCGATCGCCGCCTTCTTTGGGATCGCGCACCAGCTCATTATTGGTCCCGACATAAACTTGGCCGCCCGCTACCACCGGATTCCCATACGTCTGCGACCCGAGCTGCGCCACCCACTTCACGTTCTTCCCGGTTTTGATGTCCCAGCTCGAGACCACTTTCTGGTTCGAAACCATGTTTCGATCCGGCGTCCCGCCCCACATCGGCCAGTCGCCAATTCCAGGGTCAGAAGCATAAATCACGAACGCTCCAATCAGAAGAACGCCCGTTGCCAAAATTGCCTTAGTCATTTTTCACCAACTTGAAATTGTCCAGGTAAACACCGAACTGCGCATCCACGAAAATGCCGGGAGCGCCTTCCCTATTCCCGATCGGATCGATTTTCTCGATGGTCCATGCCGCCGGCTCCGCCTCACCCGTGGGCCATGCCTTTCCCCGCACGCGAACCTTGCCGTCCGGCATGTTCTCGACGCGCACTTTCAGGCGATACCACTTGTTCGCTTCCCACGGGAACGGAACCTTCACCGTCCTCTGAATCTCCGGCTCCCATGGTTCGATTTTCAACACCTGCTCGTTGCCATAAAGGATCAGCGAATAGCGCTGCGCCGTGATTCCGATGTCGCCCAGTTGCCGACGCTTGGTGTTGGCGCGAACATCCGCTTCGAACGAATAGTTCGACCAGTCCGTGGGCCCGAGGAACATGCGGATGCGCTTGAACAGCGTCTCATCCGGAGCCTTCGCCAGCACCTTCGATCCATCCAATGTCTCGACTTTGAATTTCCCCGCGACCGCGTTGACCCAGCCCGGCGGTACGTCGCCGTCTTTATATTCCTCGAACGTCTCCGTCCAAGGCAGGCCATGCGTCAAACGCGCGCGAGCCTCGCCATTCAGCCCGCCAACCGTCGCCTTGATCGTTCCGGCTGACTCCTCGTTCCCTGCCGTGAAGGTGCCATCTGCGGCCGTCCCCTTCAATCCGTCGAGCGACCATGTGGCGTTTTCTTCGCGCAGGAATCGACCCTTGTCATCGAACGACGCCGCATGCATTTTCACGACCTGCCCCGGCTTCAGGACCATCTCCGTCGGCCACACCCGCAGATACGCAGGCGACCCTTCGCCTTTCTCCGCGGGCTCATCCACGACGTTCCCAGTCGGCGCCTTCGCCCGCATCGGCCCGACCGCGTACACCGCATCGCTAGACACGAAGTATACGCGCCCCCGCGAGACGGCCGCGCCCGCCAGAATCTGCTCCGGCGTCCCTTCCGAGCTGCAGCAGGAGTACTTCGAAATCGGCATGTCGACATCGCTCAATACCTCTGCGCGATCCGCATGCGGCCGGAGAATGAAGAACTTCCCGCTCTCCGTGCCAACGTACAGCTTCCCGTCCGCCAGCACCGGCGGCGCTTTCTGCACGGTGCCCAGTTGCTGCTTCCACAACTGCTTTCCGGTCACCACGTCGAACGCGATCATCTTGGACCCGTTCTCGATCTGATACACACGGTCGCCATCCATGATCGGCGAAGAGAATCCTCCTAAAAATCCGCGCACCGCCCACTTGTAGTCCTTGATGACGCCCTTCTGCGATCCATCGATCGCCGCCACCATGCCCTCTTCGGTGGAATCCAGATTTTCATCGCCATGCGAAATGATGACGGTGCTGCCGTTCACCACCATGCCGGTATTCAGCCCGCGCTTGGCGATCACCATGCCCCACACTTTTTCGCCGGTTTGCGGTTTCAGCGCATAAGCGCCGCCATCCCCTAATCCACAGATCAGCAGACGCTGGCCATTGATAGTCGCGATATTCATCGAACCGTAAGCCGTATCATACGGACGCCCACCCGGATTCGCCACCCACACGATCTCGCCATTGCGTTTGTCCATGGCGATCAGCCGCTGCGCGCGGTTCGCTTCTTTGCCCCAGGTCGAAACGGCCAAACTCACGATCACCAGGTTCCCGTCGATAATCGGCGACGTCATGCGCCCGCCATGCGTGGTGAATGCGCCGAACTCCTCGCCAATCGATCGGTCCCAGATTCTCTTGCCATCCTTGGTCAGCGCGACCACGAATCCGCCCGATCCGATCGCGAAAACGTTGCCGCTTTCCGTATCGATGGCCGGCGAGGCCCAACCCACGCGATGCGCCGGAGCGTCGCTCTGGAACATGTTGAACTTGTATTCCCACAGCACTTTGCCGCTGTCCGGATCCAGGCACATCACGCGTTCCTGCTCTTCCGCGCCGCGGCCCACCGGATTCTGCACGTACAGATGATTCCCCACGATCACCGGCGCGGATCGCCCGCCATACGGGACTCGCCACAACATCCCGTCGCCGTTGAGCGTCCATTTCTCGGGCAGCCCGGTTTCCTTGGAGATACCGTCGCGGTTAGGCCCGCGCTGATCCGGCCAGTCGCCCAGGGCCACCCGGCGTTGCCCGAACGCAACCGTAGCCAGAAGTAGAAACAGGGGGAACTTATTCAACATAGGCTGTATTGACGATCTTAACTCAATGCTGTAAGACGGTGTATCAAGCCCGAACGTTAGTTCCCGGCAGGTTTCGACGCAAAACTGGCTATTTGCGATCGTCGTCGTCGACATCGAGCGACAACGGAGCGAATACGGCGTGCCGGGCTCCTGGATACGGCACGTTGCCGCGCAGCGCCCGCCACAAGATCCGATTCAGCTTTTCAGTGGGCGCCGCGTCGGGAATATCGAAGCGCATCTTCGACGATGACGCCGCGTCTGCCCGAGCTTGCGCTTTCAATGACCGCAGCGGAGGATTCATGTCGAACAACGAAATCTTTTCGTCGACCGCCTGATATGGCGTCAAATCGGGGCGATCCTGAAAACTCTGCCGCATATCCTCGGCAATCAAATCGAACAGGGACATGGTCGGCAACCCCAAAATCAACTCGATGGTTTTGATCATGCTCTGCGTCGAATAGAACGTCGAATCGACGTGCCCGCGTCGCGTATACGGACTCACCGCGAGCGCCACGGTCCGATGTCCGTCCACATGATCGACGCCATTCTGGGCGTCATCCTCGACAATGAAAATCGCCATTTTGGGCCAGAATTTCGATTTGCTGAGCGCTTCGACTATTTGGCCGACCGCCAGATCGTTATCCGCGACCATGGCCTGTGGAGTCGATTGGCCCGGATCGGTCCCACGCGTGTGATCCGACGACAGCATCATCAGAGACAGATTCGGCATGGAATTATCGCGTTCCATGCGCTTCAGTTCGGCGAGATAAATTTGGGCCCTCGCCACATCAGGAATGCTGGTCTGAAACGGCGGGAAGTTTTTCATCAGCACGCTTTCGAGCGGCGGGATCTCCGAATGAACTTCCCAGTCCTTCGAGAAATCATCGCCGTTTTTCCAGCGTTGCAACAACTCGGGCCGTTTCGAGGCGGGCACGTTCGCGCCGCCCACGTACTCACCATACACGCGAACGGTCTTGTGCGCCGCCAGCGCGTAGTCCCACAAGAATCCGCTCTTCGAATATGCGATGGGATCGGTGCCGTTAAACGGATAACTGCGCCCGCCGTATCCGGGCCACAGGCAATAATCCGTTTCGTTCGCTTGTGTAATCCACTGATGCCCGTCGGCACTGTTGCCGCCGGTCGCGTAGAAATTATCGAGCAGGACAAATTCTTCGGCCAGCTTGTGTTGATTCGGCGTCACGTCTTTCCCAAACATCACTAGCGACGGATCGCCGTTGCCCTTGGCGATATCCCCAAAAACTTGATCGTAACTGCGGTTCTCTTTGACGATCAGGACCACGTGCTCAATCATCGAAGGATCACCGGCGCGCGCAGGAATCGGGGCAGGCCTCGCCGCCGCGGCCGCAGGTGCGTTCACCACCGCCTGCATGCGATTGTTAACCGTCACGGCTGCGGTATAGCTCGCCAGCTGCGCACGATCCGGAACCGAAATCACCGCAATCGAGCCGCGATCGGCATGAACGTAGCGCTTGTTGGGCGCTTCACGCCATCCCGGCCCCGCGCCGAGCAGCGACCCGACGGCGATCGATTCGCCGCCCGGACTCATCGCCAACGAATTGGGATACCACGCCGTCGGAATCAATCCGAGAATTGTTCCTGCCTGCGGACTCACGACGGCGATAGCGTTGATACCTCCACACGCGACGTACAGCGTCTTCTTATCGGACGAAAGTACAAGTGCCGTCGGCGCCACCCCGTGAGCCTTGGCCGCGAATGGCTCGATCGCAATCGTACGAATCACCGCCATCTTCGCGGTGTCGATCACCGACACCGAGTCGCTGTTTCCGTTGGCGACGTACAGCCGCTGGCCCGGCTCGTCCCAGACGATCGCAGTGGGATGCAGGCCGACCGGAATCGTATGCGTCTCCTTAAATGTCTTCAGATCGATGCGTGTCACGGTTCCCGTCGATGCGACGCCGCGTTCATCGATCACAGCTGTATCCGGCCCCGTCTTTGCCGTGCGATCGCCGTCTTTCGGCATACGTCCGCCCCAGTTGGTGACGAAAGCGACATCGCCGGCCTGAGAAATAACGGCTCCAAACGGCGCGATGCCCGTCGGAATCGTCGCGATCAGATTCGAATGCCCAAGAAGAATATTGAGGTCGACCAACGCGAGCTGGTTTTTCGCTGTGATCGGCACCACGGCAAGCCCCGGCGCGACCGCGAGCGCCCCTGCCAGCGTCTCGCCGATCTTCTGCGCCGTTGCTTCGAGCTTTCCTGCGGCGGGACTATACAAGCCCACGCCAACGCCGCGCCGATTGATCGCGACATACGGTTTTCCCGCCCGCGCATCGAACGCGATCCCCTGTAAGCCGGGCGAGCCTTCGAGAGGAATAGTCTGGACAATCTTGTTGGCACGCCAATCGAGCTGGTACAGCCGCGATGCATTCAGCACCCACAACTCCGCCGCAGTTTTTCCGAACGCGACTCCGTGCACGCGTCCCTCGAAAACCATCGGGACGCCCGCTGGCGTGATGGCTTGGCGCGTAGTCACAACGCCGGGATCGGTAACCGAGCGCACTGGCCGGTCGGCGGTTTGTGCGTGTAGAGTGAGGCAGAGAGCAAATATAAATGCCCGCATTTCCCAGTAGCGTATCACGCCCACGTCAAACCTCGATTACACGGAATAGATTGAATCGCAATTTCCGGATAGTCTAGCGCCACTGGCATCCTTAAACTGAAAACAGTGAAGAACGCACTCGAAACCGCATTTCAAGCCGCGATGGCTCATCTGGACGGCCTCGACCACCGACCTGTCGACGCCATTGCGGACGCAGCGACCTTGCGTTTACGCCTCGCCATCCAACTGAACGATGAGAACATCGAGCCGGATCGAGTGATCAAAGATCTGGTTGACGCAGTCGATGGCGGCATTCTCGGCTCGGCCAGTGGACGATTCTTCGGATGGGTCATCGGCGGCGCGCTACCTGCCGCGCTGGCTGCGGACTGGCTGGCCGCGGCGTGGGATAACAACGCGACGCTTTACGCAAGCGGCCCGGCGGCTGCCGTGGTCGAAGAAGTTGCCGGAGCCTGGCTCAAGGATATTCTCGGATTGCCGCAACACGCGAGTTTCGCCTTGGTCAGCGGATGCCAGATGGCTCACGTGACTTCCCTGGCTGCTGCGCGGCATGCGCTGCTTGCCAAACGCGGGTGGGATGTCGAGGAGAAAGGACTCTACGGCGCGCCGCCGATTCGGATTATTTCCAGCAATCAGCGCCACGGCTCCATCGATCGCGCGGTACGCCTGCTTGGGTTCGGAAGTTCGCATGTCACTTACCTGACCGATATCGCCGAATTCGAGAGCGCACTCGACACCTCGACTCCGACCATCGTGCTGTTGCAAGCCGGCGATATCAATACCGGGTACTTTGACTCTTTCGCGACCCTGATTCCGAAGGCCAAGCAAGCCGGCGCATGGGTCCACATCGACGCCGCATTCGGATTGTGGGCCGCCGCCAGCCCTCGCTATCGTCATCTGTTGGGTGGCGCCGAATTGGCCGACTCATGGGCGACGGACGGCCACAAGTGGCTCAACACGCCGTTCGATTGCGGTTATGCTTTCATTGCCGATCCCGAGGCTCACCGCGCGGCGGTCTCGCATCGCGCGGCTTATCTCACCCACGCCGACGATGCACGCGATCAGATCGATTGGAACCCGGATTGGTCGCGCCGCGCACGCGGATTCTCGACTTACGCCGCGCTGCGCCAACTCGGCCGCAAAGGCGTCGCCGATTTGGTGGATCGGTGCTGCGCGCACGCCCGCTCCATTGTCATGGGGATTTCCGATATGCCCGGCGCGGAACTGGTTTCCGAACCGGTCATTAATCAAGGGATATTCCGATTTCTGGACCCCGCCGGGATCGATCACGACCGCCGCACGGATCAAATCATCGCGGCGATCAACCGGACCGGCGAAGCTTTTTTTACCGGCACAACGTGGAAAGGCTTCCGCGCCATGCGCGTCAGCGTTTGCAACTGGCGAACCTCGCAGGCCGATGTCGAAAGAACGCTGGATTGCATCAAAGGAGTTCTCGAATGCCAAAGCACATAGGCGCGAAGCAACAGGAATCATCGCTGCCAGATCGAAAGGAGCGCGACATGTTGAACCAAGAGAGATGCTGGGAATCGGTCCAGAACCGCGACCGGATGCAGGATGGAAAATTCGTTTTCGGCGTCATGACTACAGGAGTCTACTGCCGTCCTTCATGCCCTGCGCGCAAACCGCTTCGCAAGAATGTCCGGTTTTATGCAACTCCATCGGACGCCGAGCGCGACGGACTACGCGCTTGCTTGCGATGCCGGCCGCTCGCGGCGATCGGAGCCGATCCAAACACCAAACGTATCCGCGAAGTCTGCCGTTACATCGAAGCCCATAGCGATGACGAACTGCGCCTCGCCGAACTCGCCAAGATGGCGCGACTGAGCCCGTATCATTTTCAACGCAGCTTCAAAGCCATTGCCGGCGTGACGCCGCGGCAGTATGTGGAAGCGGCGCGGCTCGACAAGCTCAAGGGCAGTCTGCGAACCTCTCGCGACGTGACTGAGGCGGTCTACGATGCAGGTTATGGATCGGCCAGCCGCGTCTACGAACGGGCTGGAACGCATCTGGGCATGACGCCAAACCAGTATCGCCAGGGTGGGCGCGATCTGGTCATCACACACGTCACCATCCATTCTCCGGTCGGATTGCTGATGATGGCGGCCACCGATCGTGGCGTGTGCTTCGTGCGCTTCGGTGCCAGCGAACCTTCGCTCCTCAGCGAACTCAAGCGTGAATATCCCAGCTCCCAGATCGAGCCGATGCGCAAACCCTATCATCCTGATTTCGCAAAATGGGTGGACGCACTGACTCGCCATTTGGAAGGAAAACAGCCGCATGTAGATCTTCCGCTCGACATTCGCGCGACGGTTTTCCAGATGCGCGTGTGGCACTATCTGCAATCGATTCCGTATGGCGAAGTGCAGTCGTATGGCGAAGTCGCCTCAGGAATCGGGCAGCCCACTGCGACGCGAGCCGTCGCCAATGCTTGCGCATCGAACCCGGTGGCGATCGTGATCCCGTGTCATCGCGTAATTCGAGGAACCGGAGAGTTGGGCGGCTATCGCTGGGGCCTTGCACGCAAGCGAGTCCTAATCGCTCGCGAGAGAGCGGCGGTGAGAACCTGACTTGATCGCATCGTGGACCGGACAGCCACGGAAACGTTACAGCAACGCACGTTCGTTTGGATCTTAATTCCGCCGTCACAATCGAGTGCTACTGTCGACGGCGGAGGTGTCCATGAGACACATTGTGCTGTCGTCTTTGTTGGCTGCAACCATGTTGAGTGCCCAGACGATTCATCCTTATTCAATATTTGCGAACGGGGCAGCAGTTGGCGCCACGGGCCCGGACTCGATTACCGTGGGGAACAGCTCGGTTTGGGTGAGCTACACCAATGGCGCCGAGTCGCATGGGCTCAGCGGCCGCAGTACCGTGGTGCAGTACGATTTGACGGGTCACGTCCGCCACACCTATTCGATCGCTGGTTCGGCGGATGGGCTCAAGATCGAACCCGAGACGGGTTTGGTTTGGGCAATGCAGAATCAAGATGGCAACTCGACCCTGACACTGATCGATCCCGAGCACGGAATCACATCCGATTCTCCGCTCCATTACGCTGTCACCTCTTCGGTAAATGGCTACGATGATGTCGTGTTCCAGGGCGAACAGATCTTCCTCAGTTATACGAATCCAGCCGCTGCCAGCGATCCGACGATCCAGCTTCTTAAGAACCGAACGTCGCCGTTACAGGTCAGCCCGGTGCTGACGATGGGCGCCACCGGAACGGACCTGGCGACGGGAAAGCACAACCAGGCGACCTCGCAGAACGATCCAGACTCGCTCAAGTCCATTCCTGGCGGTGGTCTGATGCTCACGAGCGGCGACGACGGCCAACTGATCTTCGTTAGGAATCCGAATAGGCCGGGTCAATCGATATCGTTTCTGACTTTGCTGGACCCGGCCACTGGGAACGCTGTCTCCGGGCTGGACGATGCGGTGTTCGTAACCGCTGAGAGGGGGACGTTCTACCTGACCGACACCGGTAACAATCGAGTCCTCACGATTCAAGCAGACGATTTGCACCCCGGTTCGCTGTATGCGTGTGTGGGTAGCTTGAACGAATTCGCGAGAGTTGACCTGGAAACCGGATTCCTGACCGCTCTGGTGGCTAATTTGAAAGCACCCCACGGCCTGGTGTTTGTGGCCGGCGATGACCAGGGGGAGAACGCTCAGAAAGACGGCGGCCGTTAGCGATTCGTATCGAGAATTGAGTACTCAGGAGTCAGAATAGAAATCATTTTGACTCCTGAGCTGTGAGTCCCGTTTCAGTGATCCCGATCGGTGACCAGATCCGTCACCGCGAGCAACGCCCGCTGATATGCAGAATTGGGAAAATCGCCAATGATCGCGCGAGCTTTTTCGGTGAACGCAAGCGCCCGTTCCTGGGCACGTTCCACGCCTCTGTAGCGATGCAGGATGTGGAGGATTTTGCCGAAGGGAACCTGATCGTAGTTCCCGTCGGCCAGCACGGTCTCGATTAAACGCCGCTCCTCAGGCTCGGCCGATTCCAACGCATAAATGAGCGGCAGTGTGACTTTTCCTTCGCGCAAATCGTTGCCCACAGGTTTACCGAGAATCTTTTCGCGCGACGTGAAATCCAGAACGTCGTCGATCAATTGAAACGCGATGCCCAGGTTCCACGCATATTCGCCGAGCTTTGATTCGGCCGCGTCGCCGGCTCCGTTGGCGATGGCGCCTAGCCGCGCGCAGGCCGAGAAGAGGCTCGCGGTCTTGCGATCGATCAGCTCCATGTAATCGGCTTCAGTCACGCCGATCTTGCCGATTCGCTCCAGTTGCAACAGCTCGCCTTCCACCATGCGCTGCGTCAACTCGATCAGCAGATCGAGCACCGGGAAATTGCGCTCGCGCAACGCGACTTGAAACGCCTGCATGTACAGCCAGTCGCCTGCAAGGACGGATGTATGATTCCCCCACACCACGTTGATAGACGGCCTGCCGCGACGGGTCTTGGCCATGTCGATCACGTCGTCATGAACCAGCGTCGCGGTGTGGATCATCTCCACCACGGCGGCCATTCGCACCAGCGCCGGATTCGATTCGCCGAACAATTTTCCGCACAGCAACACGAGAATGGGGCGCAGCCGTTTGCCGCCGCCGGATTGCAGATACTGACCGATATAAGTGACTGCGTCCACCGACGCGACCGCTTCGAGCCCGATTTCGCGCTCAACTTGATCCAGATCCTGGCGGACCAGATCGAAAATTTCAAGCGCGGTCAGAGAACGGCCCAGATTCCCAAGTCCCATTTGAAGAAGTATTGAGTTTAGCAGCTACTACGGCGGTTCAGAAAAACAGGGGCTTTTGAGGGGTTGCTGAAAAAACGGGGGGTAGCCGCTTCCGATGGTCGCGGCTCCGTGGAAAGTCGCGACCATCAGAAGTGGATAAATCTCTACATCGCGGCGCGTTTGATGTTTACGCCGCCGTTCATCGTTTCCACGTGAATGGTCGGGCCGCCACCGCCGATTTCCGTCGACAGGCTGCGGCTGATCTCTCCGCGAACCGTCATCGGAATCCCTAGATTCAGACTGCCATTCACCGTGGACCCCTCGAAGTGTGCCGAATAATTCTCCGGCATGGTGATGTTCACGCCACCGTTGGTGGTGCGCGCATCCAGTTTGTTGCCGTCCCAGCGTGCGCCTGCCAGCTCGATCTGCAAACCGCCGTTCATGGTCTTGCCTTCGACGTTCCCGGCCAGCCGCTTCAGACTGACGCCGCCGTTCATCGTATCGAACTGGATATTCCCGCGAACATCGGTGATGGAAATCCCGCCGTTGTGGGCTTTCAACGACAAATCGCCCTGGCGCGGGACGAAGATTTCATAGCTTACCGACCAGCCTTGATGGTTCAGTTGCGAAGGCCCGGACGCGCTCACCTGGCCGGCCGAAAGATCGATGCGAACCTGCGATACCATGCTCTGCGCGGTCGCAAGATCGTCGGCATTGGCCTCGACTTTGGCGCGCACCATAACTCCCGCCTGATCCCAACCCTTCACCGAAACACCGCCGTTCATGCCGCCATCCACGGTCAAGCGGCCGGCGAAGCCAGTGGACTGCTCGCGCATTTCACAATGCCGGAACTGACGTCCGCCGTTGTTGTTGCCGTCGTTGCAACCGAAAGCCCGCTCCTGGCGCTGGGCCAATGCTGGAAGCGCGGCGAAAACCGCCATCACAGTCAATGTCGATATTCTCATGTCGTTGCTCCTATTCTTCCGATAGACGCCGGAACGCCGTTTCGGTTAACTTGATCGGGTGGACCTTTTGCATCCCGTTGAAGTGCGCGTGCTAGGCGCCTTGCTTGAAAAAGATATCACCACACCTGAGTACTACCCGCTGACGCTCAATTCGTTACAGAATGCGTGCAATCAAAAATCGAGTCGCGATCCGGTGGTCGCCTACGATGAGGACACTGTCGCACAAGCCCTGGAATTACTTAAAAACAAAGGACTTGCGATCCGCATCAGCGGCGCGGGGCATCGTGTGGAAAAGTTCGGTCACCGCCTGGGCGAGAAACTTAATCTCGGTCGTCGCGAATTGGCGCTGCTGTGCGTCTTGATGCTGCGGGGTCCTCAAACCGTCGGGGAATTGCGCAGTCGGACGGAACGGATGCACGATTTCGCCGACATGGAAGAGGTGGAACGGGTACTCGAATCACTTGCCGGGCACGATCCCGACCCATTGGTGGCTCGTGCCAGCCGCGGACGCTGGGCGCATCTCTTTACAGGAGCCGTTTCGGATTCCGCGCCCGATCCGGAACCTGCTCCGGCAATGCGATCCGCGCTGGACGATCGGGTGGCCGCACTCGAACGCGAGGTCGAGCAGCTCAAAGAAAAGTTCGAGCGATTCCGGCAGCAATTCGAATAAGCCTACAGCTTATTTCCCGCGATGTAGACCGCCTCTATGGATCGCGTGTTCTTGATATCGTCCAGCGGATTCTTCGATAGGACGATCAGGTCGGCCCATTTTCCACGCTCGAGCGTGCCCAGGTCGCGGGCGCCGAGAAATTCCGCCGAGCTTTTCGTCGCTGCCGTAATGACCTGCATCGGCGTCAGGCCGGCGGCGGTCATCAGCTCCAGTTCCAGCTGTTCGAAGTAGCCTTGGAACCGCGCAGGGGGACCGCTATCGGTTCCGAATCCGTAATTCACACCGGCGTCGGCCAGGCGCTTTAAATTCTTCAGGGCCATGGTGAGCAGGTCTGGGTAGCGCGGAAATTCCGGGTCTGACTTGATCCGATTGATGTACTGCGGGCTACGTACGGTCTCGATCACTTTGGCCGAAACGCTGCGGGTGAGAAACGGATCGTCCAGCATTTTGGGCGACTCGGCGTACACGAACGTGGAGAGCTCGCGGGTCAGCGTCGCCGCCATCTGCCATGCCCCATGTTTTTTCATCAAATCGATGAACGCCTGATCCACTTCCTGGTCGCGAACGCTGTGCGCGATTCCCGCCGCGCCGGCTTTGATCACGTCCTTGGCGTCCTGAAGATTGACGATGTGAACCACCGTGCGCAGGCCGTGCTGTTTCGCGCTGGCGATAATGGCTCGCGAAAGCTCGATGGGCATTTTCTGGCGCTTGCCGAAAGCATCGTCCACCCAGATCTTCACAAAATCGACTTTCTGCGCCGCGAGCTCAGCGACTCTCGCTTCGCATTCGGCGGGTGTAGCAACTTCGTAGCGCATGCCTCCGGCGGGCGGATTTCCGCCCTTCAGAGTGAATCCCTTTCCTGCAGTGTAGAGGCGAGCCATCTGGGGACGAGTCCCACGCTGGCCGTCACGAACCGCGAATACGGGATCGAGATCCGTGCCCAGGCTCACCACGGTAGTGACCCCGTACGACGCGTAGGTGCGCAGGTCGCGCTCGACGTTTTCCCGCGAATAGAGCTGCGCGCTCTGCTGCATATCGACCGTGGCGCCGACGTGGCCGTGCAGGTTGACCATCCCCGGCATAACGAACCTGCCGGTCAGATCAATCACTTCGGCCCCAGCGGGAGCCTTGATTTTTCCAGCCGAGGCGATGGATTGAACTCGCCCGTCGGTGACAATCATCGCCATGTTGGCGGCAGCGGGTTTTCCAGTCCCGTCGATCAGCGTGAAATTCTTGAGAAACTTCGTCTCGGCGAAGGCCGGACACAACAGCAGGAATAGAGTAACAACGCGCATTGGATCAATATACTTTGATCCGCGACCCTCTGCGTCGTCTGCGTCTCTGCGTGATTCAGCAAAGACTCACACAGAGACGCAGAAAACGCAGAGGGCCGCAGAAACATCCGGATGTCTGTAAAATAAGAACTTCACCCCCTCATGCCCAGAACGTTGGTCGTCCTGATTGTTGTCTTCGCGCTCGCAAGCGCCTGCAGCCGGTCCGCGCCGGCCAACGTGGCCGCGACGGTGAACGGCCGCGCCATCACCTACGCCGAACTGGAGAAACAGTATCAATCCCAGTTCGCCGCGCCGACTGAGCGGGCGAGCGACGACCAGACGGAGATTCAGAAGCTGGAAGTTCTGCGCACGCTGGTGGACGGTGAAATCATGTTGCAGCGCGCCGAACGCCAGGGGTTGATGGCCACCGACGCTGATGTAGAAGCGAAATTTAACGAGCTTAAGGCGCCATACACGCAGGAAGAGTTTCAACGCCAGCTTAACGCCCGCAAGCTGACTGCTGAGGATCTGAAGGCGCAGTTGCGCCGCGACCTGAGCGTCGCCAAGCTGTTCAACAAAGAGATCACCTCGCAGATCAGCATCATCGATAAAGACATCACCGATTTCTATCAGTCCAACAAAGCCAGCTTCAATCTGGCTGAGCCGCAGATCCATTTGGCGCAGATCCTGGTGACCCCTGCTCCCGACCCGAACGTGCGCAACCTCAAAAACGATAAAGCGCAGGACGACGATCAGGCAAAAAAGAAAATCGAGAACATCTACGCGCGGCTGCGTCAGGGCGAGGATTTTGCGCAGATCGCGCAGAACTATTCGGAGGACCCGAACTCGTCACAAAACGGCGGCGACCTGGGTTTCATCGCGGAATCGGCGCTGGAGAAGGCCAACGTGGATCTGAGAAAAGCCGTGATGGCGCTGCGGCCGAACGAAATCACGCCGGTTCAGCGGACCGCGGAAGGCTATCGCATCTTGAAATTGGTCACGCGCGAGCCGGCCGGGCAGCGCGATCTGGCGGATCCGAAAGTCCAGCAAACCATCCGTGAAACGCTGATCAACCGCAAGGACCAGCTTCTGAAGGCGGCCTATTACGAGGTCGCGCGGAATGAAGCCAAAGTGATCAATTATTTCGCAACGCGGATTGTAGGAAATCGCGAAAAGAAATAATTACAAGCGTTACTGCAAGTACAGCGCGTTGAAAAAGAATTTGTACGATCCGTGCGACTGGCCTCGCCACTGTGGACGGAAGCCCAGCAGGATCACGTGCCCTTTGCCGTAGGTTACATCCAGCGCGGCGGCTTTGCCCTCTAACCGTTCGGGACCGGCCAGGTACCCGCTTTCGAGAGGCGACCGTTCGCGTGCATATCGCGCGAGCACCGTGCCCTTGAAATCGGATTTCGTATCGAAGGCCGGGCCGCGCTCGAACATCACGATCGGATCCGGTAAGAGCCCCGCCGCAAGTGGATTCTTCGCGTCTTCGACGTGCACTTTCAACAGACATCCAGAACACAGGAACTGCGTCTGATTCAGTCCCGCGAGCGCATTGGTCACCGGCAGATTGAATTGTTCGATGGCGAACATCGACGCATTGTTGAACGTCACCAGCGTTCCGCCGTCGTTGACGAACTCGCGCAACTCGTCGACCCCGTCCTGTCCGATACCGCCGGCGTAGCGCTCTGGAATCGTGCCGGGGCGATGGCCTTCGATGATGGTGCGCGCATTCGAATCGGGCAGCACGATTACGTCGTACTTGTCGTGAAGATGGCCGGCTTGAATGTCGGCGTTATATAGGTTTGTGAACGGAAACTCGAACTGTTCGAAAATCCAGCGCGTCCAGCCTTCGTCCATGTTGGCGTTCCAGGACCGGTACAGACCAGTCCGCGCGGCCTTGACGGGCTTGCCGGTTTCTTTCGTGGGGACCTGTTTCAGATGATTTTCCACGAGGATCGAATCCAGTTTCGATTTGTCGATGCCGGAAACCGAAATCTCCGTACCAGCGAAGTTGACCGTGCCCTTCGCCGCGAGGATCTGATTCACGGCGCGCAGACTAGCGTTGGCATCGTGATTGAACGGCGCGGCAAGTCCTTTGATCGACGTGACCGGTTCCAGACCTTTCTTGAACTCGGCGGTAAGCGGAGTCGTGATCGCGTGGGCTTCGATGCCCATTTGATACGGCAAAGTCCAGCCGGTGACGTCGTAGGGACGCTGCTTCAATTCGGGATATTTTTGCGACTCGAATAGCTCCTTCACCAGGCCCGAGAACGGCTGGTTCATCTGGATCACCCAGGCGTCCGGCTTTGACGATTGATGCACCTCGATCCCTTGCAGCATTAATCTTTCGATTAGCGCGCCCGCGGTGGGAGCATCGTGCTGCTCGCGCGGAATCACGTAGGCAAAAGGCGGCTCTTTTTCGAATTTCTCGATGGTTTCGCGCGCGGCGCGGTACTTGTTGTACTGCAACACGTCGTGATACTTAACGGAGAGATCCAGGACCGCCATGGAAGCTCCGTACATGTACTTGCATGCGTCGGCCAAGCGCCACCATCCACCTTTCCACGGACTCGAATACATCATCTCGGCTTGCAGCGGCTGGCGCGTTTGCGGAAATTCATCGACTGTGTAGAAGTGCGGCGTCGCGTAGCGGTACAAGGCCGTCTCCGTGAAGAATGAAATGGTGTGGCGGAAATTTCCGACGTTGTCGATATAGCCCGGATACCAGACGTCGAAAGTCTCTTCATGCATCGAGCCGGTCATCCCATGCTGATCGAGATACTGCGCGATGGTGGACCCGATCAGGTTCAGCCATCGCACCATGTACGGATGCATGTTGCCGGAAATCGGCTCGGCGAACGGCGGAAGATAAATGCGTCCGGGAAACGGAGCGGTCTGATGATGCGTGTAGAACACCAGCGGCTGCGTGTCGAGAGTCGCCTTGGTGATGACGCGCGATTCGATCATGTTCAGCATGTAGCCGTCGCGATTGTTATCGTGGCCCACATATTCCTGCCACAGAAACGGCAGCGGGCTTACTTCATACTGCGTCCCCACATTCTGGCGATACCAGTTCGCCACCATGTTCTGGCCGTCCGGGTTGATGGAAAACCACAGCTCGACGATCAGATTTTCGCGGATGCTTTTGTATTCGGGTTCTTCGCTGGCCACCAGATCGTAGCCGAGTTGAATGGTGTGCTGCGCATTGGCGACCTCGGTTGCGTGCAGGCCGCCGTCGATGTGAATGATCGGCTTGATCTGCCGCGACATCTGGTGCGCCTGTTCGTCGGAGATTCCGCGTGCCACCGCGAGGCGTCGCGACATGTCTTTGGTTTTGTCGAGTTGCGCGAGATTTTCCGGGTTCGAAATGAACGCGATGTACCAGTCGCGGCCCTGCGTGGATTTTCCAACCTGCACCAGTTTGATCCGATTGCTGGATGCGGCGAGTTTCTTGAAATAGTCGAGCGAATCGTCGTAAGTGGCGAGATAGAAATCGTCGCCCGGTTTGTGGCCGAGGACGGATTCGGGCGTGGGAACCGCACCGAATGCGAGCGTTGCGAACAGGATCGCGGCCAGAAAGGCCCGGGGACCCGCTACCTGCCGGTCGCGGTTCGGTGCTGAAACAGAACCGCGCGCGATAGCAAGCGGGTGGCGCGGTTGATTCACAGTCACCGTCACGGGATCACCGCCAATTTGTACTGGTCTAATAGGTCTTCCATTTTCGATGCGCTTAAATCCTTGGTTCGCAAATCCGCCGCGAGCTTTTTCAGTTGGGTGGAGTAGGTTGCTTCACGACGCGCTATGGCGGCATCTTCGATGCGAAGATCGTCCAGTAGGGGAATACGATCGCGCTGGAACGCGTCCAGCATCGATTCCAGCTTCTTCCCTTCTTCAGCCGCGCGCGGCCCGCGAGCTGTGAAGTATGCACGATTCTGATCCGCCAGCGTAGTCAGCTCGTTCTTCAATGCCTCCGCCTGCGTTTTCCATTGCGCCTCAGGACCGTTGCCCCCACGCCCGCCGCGTCCGGGTGCTGTCTCCGGCGCAGGCGCCATCGACGAATTGTAGTAAACCGCATTGAACAGGAATTTGTAAGTCCCGTGCGATTGCCCGCGCCATTGCGTGCGGAAGCCGATCAGAATGATGTGGCCCTTGCCGTACTCGACATCCAGCGCCGCGGCTTTTCCTTCGAGATGTTCCGGCCCGATCAGGTAACCGCTGCGCAGCGGACTTCGTTCCTTGGGATACGCCGCCAGAATCTTCCCGTGAAAATTCGGCTTGGTGTCGAAGGCAACGTTGCGTTCGAACATCACTGTGGGGTCTGCAGGCAGCCCCGCGACCACGGGATGATTCGGTTCGCGAATTTCGATTTTCAGCAGCGTCCCGGAACAGAAGAACTGGTCCGAGCGCAGGCCCGCGAGCGCGTTCGCCACGGGGAGATTAAATTGCTCGATCGGAAACAGCGAGGCGTTTCCCAGAGCGACTAGCGTGCCGCCCGCGGTGACGAATTCGCCCAGCGCGTCCACGCCGGATTCGCCGAGTCCGCCCGCATATTCGCCGGGAACCGAACCTGGCTGCATCCCTTCCAGGATCGATCGCGACTGCTGTTCCGCGAGCACGATCGTGTCGAACTGATCGCGCAAGTGGCCCGCCTGAATGTCGGCATTGTGCAGGCGCGCGAACGCGAAATGGAACTGTTCGAAGATCCAGCGAGTCCAGCCTTCGTCGGTGTTGCCGGCCCATGGCTCGTAAATTCCGACGCGGGGCTTCTTCACGGAAAACGCCGTGGGCGCTTCGCTCAGCGATTTCGCATCGACGCCGGCTTTTTGAAGAATCGGCGCGGCGCGGCCCGTCGCGTAGATCATGGAGTCGGTCTTGCCGAAGCTGACCGTGCCACCCGCGTCGAGGATCTCGTTTACCGCTTTCAACGCCGCATTCGAGTTGTGGGAGAACGCGAAGACCGGCCCGCTGCCTTCTACTTTCCCGGGAATCGCGTCTACTTTTTCGATCCGCCGCAACGTTTTTCGCGAATCATCGGACACCGGATCGGTCACCGCGACCACTTCGACGCCCATCTGCATCGGCAGGGTCCAGCCAGTGACGTCATAGGGAAGTTGAGTGAGGCTCGCCGGAGCGGCCGCAGTGCCTCCAGGAGCCGCTGCACCGCCACGCCCGCCGCCTCCGCGTCCACCGCCTGCAGCCGGAGCCGCTGCTGGAGCCGGAGCCTGTTGTCCGCGCCCCGCACCCGTGGCGGCTGGCGGAGCATTCGCCGTCGGATATTTCTGCACGTCGAACAACTCCTTCGCCAGCGCCGCGAAGGGCTGATCCATCAGCACCACCCACGATCCCGCCTTGTAAGTCGCGCCGTTAGCTTTGAAGTTGTCGGATGCCTGCGTGACTTCGACTCCATCGATCAAAAGTTTTTCGACGAGTGTCGCGGCGGTCGGCAAATCGCGCTGCTCGCGCGGGATCACGTAGGCGTAAGGCGGATCTTTCTTAAAACGATTGATAGTGTCGCGCCCGGCCTGATAGCGCGTGAACTCAATTTCTTCGCGATACTTCGCGGCTGTATCGAGCACTGCCATGGACGCCAGCAGCATGGTCTGGCACGCATCGGAAAGCCGCCACCAGCCGCCCTTCCACGGGCTCGCGTAGAAAACCTCGGTGCGCAGATCTTGTTTATCGCGCGGAAATTCGTCGACGGTGTAAAAGTGCGGTGTCGCATAACGATATAGCGCCGTCTCGGTGAGAAACGAAACCGTATTGCGGAAATTGTTGACGTGATCGATGAAGCCGGGATACCAGTCGTCGAATCGCCCGCGATGCATGGCTCCGGTCACGCCATGTTCGTCCAGATACGCTGCCATCGACGTTCCGAATTTATTTACCCAGCGCCACATCAGCGGATGCGCGTCAGCCGAAATCGGATCGCCGAACGGAGGAATCCAGATGCGCGCCGGGAATGGAGCCGTCTGATGGTGGTTGTAGAAGACCTGCGGATAATATTCGAGCTCATACTTCGTCACCACCTGCGACTCGATCATGTTGTTCATGTATCCGTCGCGGTTGTTGTCGTGGCCGACATACTCCTGCCAGAGTCCTGGAAAATTGCTGACTTCGTACACCGTCCCCAGATTCTGCTTGTACCAATGGGCGACCATGTTCTGGCCATCGGGATTGATGCAGAACCACAGCATCAGGATCACGTTGTCCAGAATGTTGGTGATTTCGGGTGATGTGCCGCTCACCAGGTTGTAAGCGAGCTGAATGGTGTGCTGCGCTCCGGCGACCTCGGTCGCGTGCAGGCCACCGTCGATGTGAACAAACACTTTCCCGTTGCGCGCCAGCGCATGGGCCTGCTCGTCATTGAGGCCGCGCACCAGCGCCAGTTTCTTCGCCGTATCGCGATATTTTTCAAAATCCTTCAGGTTCTGCGGCGAAGAAATGATGGCGAAATACCAGTCGCGCCCTTGCGTGGTCTTGCCGGCTTTGACCAGTTTCAACTTGTCGGTGGACGCGGCAAGCTTCTGAAAATACGCGAGCGATTCATCGTAGCTGGCAAGAAAAAAATCGTCTCCGGGCTTGTGGCCCAGGACGGATTCGGGCGTAGGGATTTCAGCGAACAGAGCTCCGGTGAGCAGAAGAAGCAGGACAAGCCTCATAAGTGCGTAGGCTATCATTTCTATGTGCGGGCGCGTAGCTCAGGTGGATAGAGCATCAGCCTTCTAAGCTGAGGGTCGCTGGTTCGAGTCCAGCCGCGCCTACCATTTCGGATCAACACGCACACATATGAATTGGGCGGCTCTGTCGCAACACACGTTTCGATTGGCTGGCGGGCTTATTATCGCCCTACCTGCGTATTGGTCCGCGCACCAGGCCGGCGTTGGGACATTCCTTGCTTCCGATGCCGAGGGCCTGAGTACATTTGTGACGTTGATCGGCGCGATCTATGCAGTCGTTTTTGCGTTCGTGATTTTCGTGATCTGGGGTCAGTTTACAGAGGTCGAAAATGCAACTTTGCGCGAGTGTAGCTCGCTCAACGACCTGCTGCGTTTCGCTCAGCATCTCAATCCGGACGCGAATCGCGCCTTGCGCCGTGCGGTCTCTGAATACACCGATCGAGTCGCGGATGCGGAGTGGCATTCGCTGGCCCAACGCAGCAGGGACCAGATTACGGAGAAGGCTTTCGCGGTTTTGATCAACGCCGTGCTTCGCATCGCGCCGGCGAATCCCGCCGAAGAGTTAATCGCGCAAAGGCTGGTTGACATCGCGCGGAAGTTGGGAGAGCAGCGCGATGAACGCATCGCCAAGAGCCTTACGCGCATCCCGCCCACCCTGCTCGCCTTGGTGCGGATCATGGCTTTTACATTGCTGCTTCTGATGTTTTTTTATCCGTTCCGTTCCTGGATCGTGGGCATGTGCTGCTTCGCGGCGCTCGGCGTGATTCTGTTTCTCTCGAATCTCGTCATGACCGATACCGACAATCCGTTCGAGGGCGTGTTCAACGTCAGCTCGCAACCGTTTTCCGATCTGATGTTGTGACTACTGACGCCGCAGCGTCATCTCCAGTGTCTTGCGCGGCGGGGCTGACCCGAGAGTCACTTCGGTGGTTTCGATCCATTCGCCTCTCGTACCGAGGCGCATGGTGTTGGTGACCTTCATCGTTCCAGCATCGTAACCCCAGGCGAAACCATTGGGCGGAACGGTCAACTCCGTGTCGAGATATCGCCCGTCGTTGTAAGCGCGGAAACGATACGTCGACGTCGAGTCGTCGTAAGAGATAGTGGCAAGCGCGTGAAAGACCACCTTTCCGGTGGAATCGCGGCTGGTGCCCTCAATGAGCATCACCAGACCATCCAACTTGAACTGGACGTCCTCGGACTGCACCAGCTTGAGAGGCTCGCCAGGACCACGGACCAGTGAAGCGTCGCCGGACCATTTTCCGACCAGGAAATCCAGTTTCTTCATTGCTTCGCGCTGCGCTGCGACGCTCTGCTGTTGCTGGGCGTAGCTCACCGTGATGCAGAAAAGGGCAAGTGCAGGCCACATGCGGCCAGTCTAGCGCTCTTCGAGATGCTTCAATCGCGCGTCGAGCACTTCTTCGACCCGATGCAGTTCGGAGCGCCACATGTCCTTCATGTCGTCGAATCGGGCGTCCATGTGGGCGCGCATGTCGCCCAGCCGGGAATTGTTGATGAGGATTCCTGCCAGTACGGCGAGGGTCGGCACCCCAACCGACAGGGCAATCTGAAGGGAGGGGTCCATTACCGCTCCTCTAGATGCTTCAAGCGCGCGTCAAGCACTTCCTCGACACGATGCAGTTCGGAACGCCACATGTCCCTCATGTCGTCGAACCGGTGGTCGACGGCGTCGAATCGTGAATCGATATGCGACCTGAGGTCGCTCAACCTGGAGTTGTTTACCAGGATCCCGATCATTACGGCCAGTGTCGGGATGCCAATCGACAGCAAAGTCTGTACGGAAGCGTCCATCTATCTATTCCTGATGATACTTGAGTGCGCCGGGCGGAATGTTTCTCTCCGGTTAAAGCCTGCCCCGGATCTGTGATAAGATTCCGATTCTGCCAGTACAACACGTAGATTCAGGGAGTTTCTTCGAGTGAAAGTTTACGAAACCAACGATATCCGGAACGTCGCCCTTGTCGGCCACGGCCATTCCGGAAAGACTTCTTTGGCCGCCGGATTCCTGTACGCCAGCGGTGCGACCACCCGGTTGTTCCGCGTCGATGAGGGCAACACCATCACCGACTACGACGACGAAGAGATCGCGCGCAAAATCACGATCTCCACCGCCATTGCCGCCGCCGAGTGGAACCGGAAGAAGATCAACCTGATCGACACGCCGGGCTTCAACATTTTCATCAACGACACGAAGGCGTCCATGGTGGCGGCCGACGCAGCCATCGTGGTGGTGGACGGCGTAGCTGGAGTCGAAGTGCAGACTGAAAAAGTCTGGTCGTTCGCCGAGGAGTTCGATCTTCCACGCGCGATCGTCATCAACAAGCTCGATCGCGAGCGTTCCGGTTTCGAGCGGGCGCTCGAAAGCGTCCAGCAATTCTTCGGACGCACGGCCATCCCCATTCATCTGCCCATCGGTTCCGAACGCGACTTCAAAGGCGTGGTCGACCTGGTCCGCATGAAGTCGTACACGTACACGAACGATGGCGACGGCAAGGGCAAAGAGGGCGACATTCCTGCCGACCTGGCCGATGCCGCAAAGAACGCGCACGAAGCGCTGGTCGAAATGGTCGCGGAAGGCAACGACGCGCTGCTGGAGGAGTTTTTCGAAAAAGGTACCCTTCCGGTCGAGCACATCGTCGACGGTTTGAGAGACGCCGTACGCGGCAAACGAGTTTTCCCGGTGTTGTGTGCGTCCGCCCTGCACAATGTCGGTAGCGATCTTCTGCTGAATTTCATCATTGACAATTTCCCGGGTCCCGCCGATCGCGGTCCCTGGAGAGGCACGCTCAACGGCAAAGAAGTCGAACGGCCGGAGAAGGACACGGAGCCGGTCTCTCTGTTCGTCTTCAAAACGGTCGCCGATCCATTCGCCGGCCGCGTTTCCTACTTCAAGGTTGTTTCAGGAGTGGTGAAGAACGACGCGAACCTGGTCAATGCACGCACAGGTGGTGGCGAGCGCCTCTCACATATCGGATCGCTTTTCGGAAAAACGATTCCGCCGTTGACCGATCTTCACGCCGGCGATATCGGCGGTGTCGCCAAGCTAAAGGAAACGCTGACTGGCGACACGCTCGACGACAAAGCCTCGCCCATCGCGTATCCGCCCGTGAATCTGCCGGAGCCGTCCATCGCCTATGCAATCGCCGCGAAGACGCGCAATGACGAAGATCGCATGGGCCACGCGATTCAAAAAATCCTGGAAGAAGACAAGTCGCTGCGCTTCTATCGCGATCCGCAGACCAAGGAATTTCTCTTGGCGGGCAGCGGGCAGCAGCACGTCGAAATCATCGTCAGCCGGTTGAAGAGGCGCTACGGCGTCGATGTCGAGCTGCATGCTCCCAAGATTCCGTATCGTGAAACCATTCGCGGCAGAGCCGACGTTCAGGGGCGTCACAAAAAGCAGACCGGCGGCCACGGACAGTTCGGCGATTGCTGGATCAAAGTGGAGCCGCTGCCGCGCGGCGGAAAGTTCGCGTTTGAAAACGAAACGTTCGGCGGCTCGATTCCGAAGAATTTCATTCCCGCGATCGAAAAAGGTATCGTGGAGACCGCCGAAAAAGGCTATCTGGCGGGATTTCCAGTGGTCGATTTCAAAGTGATCGTCTATGACGGTTCCTACCATGACGTCGACTCTTCGGAAATGTCGTTCAAGCTGGCCGCGCGCAAAGCCTTCAAAGCTGCGATGGAAGCCGCCAAGCCCGCACTGCTCGAGCCGGTCATGAATGTGGAAGTTCAGGCTCCCGTGGAGTTCGCGGGCGATCTGATGGGCGATATGAACAGCCGGCGCGGACGCATCGCGGGCATGGACACAAAGGGCGGCACGCAGATCATCAAAGCGCAGGTCCCCATGGCGGAGATGCTGAACTACCAGAACGATCTCATCTCCATGACGCAGGGCCGCGCCTCGTTCACCATGGAGTTCGATCACTACGATTTCGTTCCGTCGCTTCAGGCGGACAAGATTATCGCCGCCGCGAAGGCCGCGAAAACGGGCGAGGAAGAAGAAGAGGAATAAGCCTCTACTTCGCGGGCGTCACGGTAAACTCGTCGAAGTAACTGACGCTATCAGTCTTCGACCATACGCCTACGCGTCCGGTAACGGGCTCCGGCAAGGTGTATTGAAGCAGCAGGCGGTCGTTCAGATAACCCTCCAGCTTCGTGCCCTTCACTACGATCTTCATCGAATACCATTGATGCGTGTTGAGCGGCCATTCTTCCGTCCCGCGCTTGACGAATTTGCGGACTCCTTTGTTGAACGTCCAAAGAACCAGGTTGTCTTCTTTGCCGTTGAAGCGCACCGTCAGATAGTCGCCATTCGGCTTGAGGTCGAACAGAATCCCCGCGCACTGATCCAACGCGCCGTCGACGATCTGAAACTTCATGCTGATTTCACCGTCGCGAAAATCGTCCACGCCCTGAGCGACTGCGTACGGATAATACGCGAACGCTTTGACGTTATCGATAAACTCCTCATGCCGCGAGCCGTAAATCGCGCGAGCTTTGTCCGCCAACCCGCCTGCGGGCTGGCCGTTTTTCCACTTCCGTCCATCGACCATCAGGACGCTGCGATTTTCGTTTTGCACCACAAACCAATCGCCTACGACGCCCAGAAAATGTTTCGGCTCGCCGCCGGGCTTTTCTTGCGACACGTCGATCCGGACGGGCTTAGCGGAGTCGGCCCCTAACGTGGCAATCGCGGTGAAAACGAGGAGATATCGCATTTCGTTTGTGTCCAGACTTAGCGGGATCGACCGCTCCCTGTGGTCGCGGCTCTGTTCCGGAATTCTAGCAGCGTCCCGGCGAGTACGACAACGGGCCACAGAAAATAGTAGATCCACGGCGCGCCCGCGGGTTGGGCAAGAAGCGGATGGCCTTGATACGCCACCCGATCCGCTTGCGATGGCGCGGCGATCCCGGCGAGCTTGAAAATAGTTTCGAGCACGATCGGCTCGGTGGTCGATCTGAGCATCACTCGCCGGTCGGCGATGTCGTACCAAATTTCACCGTAATGGTCGCCTTCGAACAGCCCGGCGCGGGTGTGCGCCGCGTAGTCGATCTGTACTTGATCAAGAATGCGCTGTAGCTTGCTCAAAACGTTCCGATCCAAATCCGTGAGCCGCGGATCTTCGGGGGCCAGATGCACGGTGACGCGCAACGGATCGCGAATCTGCCGAAGCGCGGTTTCCTCGGCTTCAGAGAATGAATTGCGGCGATTCTCGCTCACGTCCCAGCTTGCACGCGGAAGCGATCCGGCCCACAGCGCCGCCACTGTGACGGCGGCCACAACCAGGCATTTTATCCAGCGCGTTCGCGACTCTCGCAGCCATGCTCCCGCAAGCGTGAATCCGGCCAGGCCGATGATGAGCATCACCATCGCCGTATTCAACCGGAGCAATCCTTGTTCGAAAAAACGCAGCGCCGCTGTCGGCGTGTATGCCCCGATCGTATGCAGCCATCCACCGCGTCCTTCGGCGATGAATTCCAGGGCCCACGTTCCCACGGTGAACCCTAGCGTGACGATCGCAGCGCTTGCAGCAGTCTTCGAGATCGCAGCCGCCGCGACCGCAACGCCTGAACTGAGAATCACTCGCAACACGTGCCCTAGCAGGAGATTGACGACTTCGGGCGCGTAAAGCGGCCCGCCGTACATCTTCCAAAGCACCAGCGCGATCAGCCCAGGAATCCACGCGATCAGCCATCCCGCGATCAGGGCGATTCCTTTGGCCGCCAGCATCGCCGTCATGCTCGCGGGCGATTGCAGCATCAACTTCAGCGCTCCGCTTTCTTTTTCCGAAGAAACCAGGCGGATGGCGACGAAGGGAAACAGCAGCGTCACCGCGATATCGTAGGCTCCAAACGTGGGCACCAGGATTCCGTCGAGCGGTGATAATCCCTGCGCCAACGCGCCGGGCGCGCTCGCTTCGGCATAGGAATCGATGGCCGTGATGAACGCGTGACCCACCAGCGGTCCGATCATCAGTAGCAGGAGCCAATACGCACGCGATGCCGCCAGCTCCCGAAATTCCTTGCCGATCAGTTTAAGTAAGAGCAAGGAAAATTTCCTCCAGCCCGCCGTCGGTGAGCCGTGCCTGATCGCGCAGTTCGGCCAGCGTTCCCTGCCCCACCACGCATCCGCCGCTCAACAACACCAACCGGTCGCAGACGCGAGCCGCGTCAGCCAGCTGATGGATCGAAAGAAACAGCGTCCGCCCCAGTGCCGGATATGTCCGTAGCAGCGCCATTACGTCGCGCGCCTGACGAAAATCGAGGCCGTCGAATGGCTCATCCAGTAGCAGGAGCGGATGGGGCGTCAGCAATCCCAGCGCGAGCAGAAACCGCTTCAGCTCGCCTTTCGAGAGCGACCCGATGCGCGAATTGAGAAACGGATCGAGCTTCAAGGCCTTCGCGATCTCCGGACCTTCACTCCGTCCGTAAAGCTCTTCGAAAAAATGGAGAGCCCAGGCGACGCGTTGATCGGGCCAGGGACGAATTGCATCTGGAAGGTAAAACAGCTTTCCACTCGCAGAAACCGTGCCAGCGTCCTTCGGAATCAACCCCGCCAGACATTCGAACAGCGTGGTCTTCCCGGCGCCGTTCGGTCCGATCAAGCCCAGCAACTCGCTTTCGCGCACGGAAAAACTGACATCGTTCAACACGACCTTCGAGCCGAATCGTTTGATGATGCCGGTAGCGGTGAGCAATCCAGCATTGTACTAGGAAGATGCCCGTCACGACGCAAATTCTCGAGGACTACTGTGGCGCACGCACTTTTGCGTGCCGCGTCGGCACTCGTGCCGACGCACGCCTACCTTTCACGCGACATAGCGTCGACGGAGTCTCGACGCGGCACGCACGAGTGCATGCGCCACAACCGGCGATCTTGCGTCCTTTGCAGGAAGACTTTGCGCCTTTGCGTGAAATATCATAGCGGTGATGGATGCGATCGCCCCGACCGCTGTGGCCGACATCGCCGTGCTCGACGACGATCTCGATTTCCGCAATTACATCGAGGATTTTCTCAAGGACGAAAGCGTGTACTCAGTTCGCGCCTTCGCCACCTCCGATGAACTGTTTCAAGGCTTCGAAGAGCGCGTTGCAGACATCGTGCTGCTCGACATGAAAATGGGCGACGTCAGCGGAGCCAACGTGCTCGAACAACTGCAGGCACGCTGGCCTGGATTGTGCGTGATTATCGTCACCGGATACCCGTCGCTCGAAGACATGCGCGCCACGTTCAAGCTGAAAGTGTTCGACTACCTTGCTAAGCCCTTCTCGCTCGCGCAGCTCCGCCAGGTGCTAAAGAACGCAATCGATGCGTTCGGGCTTGGTCGGTCGCCTCAAGATCGCTTGCGGGAGCGACTGGGCCACAGCATCAAAATGCTGCGCGTCGAGCGCGACTGGTCGCTGAAGGATCTGGCGAATCAGACCAAGCTCAGCGTTTCTCAGATCAGTGCGATTGAGCGCGGAACCAATCTGCCGAGCATCGAAAGTCTGCTTGCGATCTGCAAGGCGTTCGAGAAGAAGCCCTCCGAAATTCTGTCCTCAATTGATTTCTGACGGCTTACGGCACCGCTGCGATCACATCCATGGCAACCCGCGCATCCAGCGATGGCAATCCTTCGAATAAAACCAGTGTGCTCGCTGGCGGACGCGAACGGTCCAGGAATTGAAAGCGGATCGCGCGAACCTGGTCCGCCACCGCGCGCGTTAACGGATAGGTGCTCGACCAGAACACGTCTTTATAGGACACACCCAGCGGTTCCAGCGCTTTCCGGAGCCGCTCGAATGCCAGGCGTACATCGGAATCCTGCTCGCCGAACGCCATTTGCGTTCCCGTGAATACAATTTTCGGCGCGTTGACCAGCGCGATTTGGGAATAATTCGGATTCGCCGCAAGCTGCGGTGGATTTACCAGAACCACAGCGGACGCTGGCGATCCAGACAGTCGTCCTACCGCTTCACATTCCGCGAGCGGCGACAATGCATCGCGCTGGAGCTGTACGAAATTCGCTGAGGCGCCTGGAAACGCCGCTGAAACCGTGTGTCGAGCGGTCGCCACGTCGTCCAGCGAACTCAGAAAACAGGTGGTTCGAAGGACGTCAGCCGGCTGCACTCCGGCGCTTTTCACAGCCGTCTCCAGTTGCGCAATCGATTGGCGAACATCCTTGGTCTGCTGGCCGGAAAAGAAGGCCAGGCCGTTCGGATGCAAGGTTCGTCGATCCATCGCGATACTTTCGATCACCACTTGCGCGCTCTCCATCGGCAGCGCGCCCACTTGAATGGTGCTCAACGCGGGCAAATTCAATTTGTGATCCGTGAAAATCTCACTGACGAGCTGTTGCACACGCCGCAGATCGCCGGAGCCCGCGACAAACGCGCGCAGTTTCACGATCGCGGCGCCGTGATTTTCCTGGAACAAGGCTTTCAGCGCATCCCGGATCTGCTGCGACAACAGACCCTTTGACGACAGCGGCGAAACATGAAACACGAGCTTCCCGGTTTCCGCGGAAACAGCCGGCGGCGGATCCTTCAACACCGGGAGCGTCTGGGTAATCTCGTCCTCTGTCTTTTTTTTCTTCTTGCCTTGGGCGTTAAGACCGAACGCGAGGGTCAAGCCGAACAGGAGTATGAGAGCTATGCGCATTTTCACGACGTGCAAAGGTGGATTTTAGCGCATCGGTGCCCAACGCGTGACTCCGCGTTAGAATCGTGAACATGCGGTGGGTGAAGTACTTTGCCTGGGGAATCGTCGTACTTCTTGCGGGCGGCGCGGTGTTTCAGGCGATGGCTTCCAGCCGATCCCTGCATCATCCGCCCGGATCGCTGGTTGATGTTGGCGGATACCGTATGCATCTTTTCTGCACCGGGCAAGGCTCGCCGGCCGTCATCCTGGATGCTGGCGGGGGAGATTTCTGGATGACCTGGCGCGCGGTGCAGCCGCGAATCGCGGAATTTACGCGAGTCTGCTCCTACGATCGCGCGGGTATGGGGTGGAGCGATCCGAGTCCGAAACCGCGCACCTCTAACGTCATCGCCGCCGAGTTGCACACGCTGCTGCACAACGCCTCAGTTCCCGCGCCCTACGTGCTGGTGGGCCATTCGATTGGAGGCTTGAACATGCGCGCATACGCCGCACTCTATCGAGAAGATGTCGCCGGCATGGTGCTGGTGGATTCTACCCATCCGGATCAGATGGCGCGTTTTCCGGAGGGTCTTAAGAAACTCGAAAGCAGAGTCGACGTGCTGCTTCGCGCAGTCCAGCTTTCGATGCCGTTCGGAATTCCGCGCCTGATGGGTTTCTGCCAGCCCGGCGCGACGGCCGAGTGCGGCAGCGCTGGGCTGCGGGAAATGAGCGCGGAAGTTGCAGCGCTCGAGCAAAGCGCCGCCCAGGTCCGCCCGGCCCCTCCCCTGGGAAATCTGCCTTTGCGCGTGCTATCGCGCGACCCATTGAGCGTCACGTCACCCCTTCTTCCAGCCGACGTTTCGCAGTCGGCGAATAGAGTGTGGCAGCAACTCCAGGCAGAGCTGGCTGACCTTTCCACCGACAGTACTCGAGTGATCGCCATCGGAAGCGGCCATTACGTTCATCGCGACAGGCCCGATCTGTTTGTCGACACAGTCCGCGCACTCGTCACCAAACTTCGCTGAAACCCGATTCCCTCCGCTCGCGTCGTTGACGCCAGCTTTCGCTTTGGCTGCAAGTCGTAAAAGGGAGGGATTATGATTCGATATCTACCTGCGTTTGTTTTTTTTTCCAGTTTAGTTGGACAAATTCCATCTGAACTCGACAGACTCCCCGTTAAGCGCGTCGTTCTGTATAAGAATGGCGTCGGCTATTTCGAACATCTTGGCCCGGTGCGCGGCAGCCAGGAGGTGAGCATCGCCTTCACCTCCGGCCAACTGAACGACGTACTGAAATCGCTGACCGTACTAGATCTCGACGGCGGGCGGATCTCAGGAGTTGCGTATGGTTCGACCGCGCCGGTCGACCGGCAACTGGGCGATTTGCGGCTTCCGATCGGTGAAAAAACGTCGCTGACCGAATTTCTAGGAGCGCTGCGCGGAGCCCGGCTCGAAGTGCGCGGCGCGACCGGTGCAATCACGGGACGTCTTCTGAGCGTCGAACGAAAAACGCGCATGGGAGGCGGCGCGACACTGGAAGTCGATTATCTTTCGCTGATGACGGAAAGCGGCGAAGTCAAAACGACCGAAGTCTCGCCATCCTTTTCGGTGAAATTGCTGGATCACGGGCTAGCCGCCAAGGTCGACCGTTATCTGGACGTCGCCGGAGCAAATCGCGAAGCCGATGTGCGACGGATGGTCATCTCGACAGAAGGCTCCGGCGCGCGGTCGCTGTTCGTCAGCTATATCAGCGAAGTGCCAGTGTGGAAGGCGACCTATCGCATCGTTCTCAACGCCAAGCGCGCGCCGCTGCTGCAAGGCTGGGCGATTGTCGACAACACGGTCGGACAGGATTGGGAAAAGGTCCAGTTGTCGCTGGTGGCGGGCGCGCCGCAGTCTTTTGTCCAGAATCTTTCGCAGCCGTACTATTCGCGGCGTCCAGTGGTTCCGTTGCCGGAGGCAGTAGCGGCGGCTCCGCAAACTTATGAAGCGACTCTGATCACCGGAAGTGGATTTGCGGCGGGAGTGATCCGTGATCCCGGAGGCGGCGTTATCGCACGCGCGCAGGTTAAGGCGTACGACTCAAACAATCAACTTGTGGCGGAGACGACGTCTGACGCGTCCGGCCACTATCAAATCGCTATACCACCGGGCCAGAATCGCATCGAGATTGATTCGCTTGGCTTTCGCCACCACGTGATTCAGGGCGTAACCGCGTCCATGCAAAGCGATGTTCAACTGCAACTCGGGAGCACAACACAGACTGTAGAAGTGCACGCGCGGGAGGTTATGGGTCTTGCGAACACCAGCTCACGGTTCACGCGCACCGACGGAACGAATCTTGGCAACGGCGCTGGTTTAGGGCGTGGAAATGTAAGTGACAATCGGCTGAATCAGTTCGGGAAACTGCAAAAGCCACCATCGACGACTGCCTCCGGACCAAATTTGGACGAGGCCCGTGGACGAATTGAGGCTGCGGCGAGCGCCCAGGAACTTGGCGACCTGTTCGAGTACAAACTCAAAGAGCCGATCACCATCCCGAAAAATCGCTCCGCGCTGGTGCCAATCGTCCAAAGCACCATCGCAGCGGAAAAAGTTTCCGTTTGGAATGAACGCGCCGGACTCCCGCGTCCCCAACGTGCACTGTGGCTGACTAATTCGAGCGGCCTGACGCTCGATGGCGGCAGTTTCAGCGTACTCGAAGAGGAAACTTTCGCGGGCGAAGGTCTGTTCGATCCGATTCGTCCAGGAGAGAAACGCCTGGTTTCCTATGCGACCGATCTTGCACTCAACGTCAGCGCGCGTGCCGCCACCGATCGGGACCGCATCACGCGAGCTCGCATCGCCCGCGGAATCCTCACACTTCACAACGAAGTGCGCGAAGCCAAGACGTATACGTTCCGCAATGAGGATACGTCGCCGCGAACCGTGATCGTCGAACATCCGGTCAGGGCCGGATACGAACTGCGCGGTGACGCACGACCCGTCGAGATCACTTCAGCGTGGATGCGCTTCCGTCTCCAAGTCGATTCCAAGCAGACCGCGACGCTGGTGGTGACCGAGGCCCGTCCGCTCGAAACCACGTATGAACTGACCAACCTCAACGACGAACAGGCCGCGCTGTTCGTCAAACAGAAGTCGATCGACAGTTCCATCGAGGAGGCGTTGCGAAAAATCCTCGATCAGAAAGCCAAGATTCACGACGTCGACGAACAGAAAACCGCGCGCGAGACCGAAAAGGAGAATATTTTCAACGATCAGCAGCGGCTGCGGGAAAACATGAAGGCTCTGAAAGGCAGCGCCGAGGAGAAAGCACTGCTGCAGCGCTACACCCGCCAGCTCAACGAACAGGAAGACCGGCTGGACAAGCTCGCGAAGGAGATCGACGATCTGGGCGCCCGTGAAGACAAGCTCCAGGCCGCGCTCGATCAGATGATTCAGGAACTGTCCTTCGACGTGAAGCTCTAGGCACGTTTAAACTGGAAGGAATGGCGAAACATGTGGTGACCGGAGGAGCGGGGTTCATCGGTTCGACCCTGGTGCGAAAGCTGCTCGAAAATGGAGCTGATGTCGCCGTGATCGATAACCTGCTGACCGGTCACGAGAAAAATCTTTCCGAGGTGCGTGATCGAATCGAGTTTCACCGCGTCGACATCTGCGATGCCGCCGCGATCGCGCCGGTGATCCGCGGGGCAGACGCGGTCTATCACTTGGCGGCGATTCCCTCGGTGCCCAGATCAATTGACGATCCCGAGCCCTCGCATCGGGTCAACATCGATGGAACGTTCAACGTTTTTCGCGCGGCCGCTCAGGGTGGCGTGCGACGCGTGATCTACGCGGCGTCGTCTTCGGCTTATGGCGATAGCGAAACACTACCGAAAGTGGAAACGATGTTGGCGCGGCCCAAGTCTCCCTATGCCGTGCAGAAGCTCCTGGGCGAGTATTATGCGTCGGTGTTTCACTCCTGCTTCGGGCTGGAGACCGTCGCACTGCGATTTTTCAATGTGTACGGTCCGCGCCAGGATCCGTCCAGCGCGTATTCGGGTGTTTTGTCGCTGTTCATGAAGCACGTGCTGGCGCGCACGCGGCCCACGATTTTCGGCGATGGCGAACAGTCGCGAGATTTCACCTATGTCGAAGATGTAGCCGCGCTGTGCATTAAAGCGTCCGCTGCTCCGAATGCCGCCGGCAAGATGTACAACGCCGGAAACGGCGGCCGCTATACGCTGAACTTCATTTGGGAACTGTTGCAGAAGATGGAAGGGATCGCGGTGCCGGCTGAGTATGGTCCGCCACGCGCCGGCGATGTGCGCCACTCAATGGCGGACACGACTGCAGCCGTGGCGGAGTTGGGTCACGCTCCGCGATTCAGCATGGAGGAAGGATTGAAGAGGACCCTCGAATGGTACCGTCAGACCCACCGCGTGGCGGCGTAAGAGGCGGACGCCCACGCATGGGAGGACGCGGAATGATCGACCGCGCGGCGGCTCTTCCAGAAACCCAACCCCCGAAAAAACGAGTGCTGTTCGTGTGCATCGGCAACTCGTGCCGCAGCCAGATGGCGGAAGGATTCGCGAAAACCTACGGATCCGACGTCATGGAAGTCCGCAGCGCCGGAGTCAGCCCGGCCACAATCATCGCGCCGCTAACCAGGAAAATATTGGGCGAAAAGAATATCCGCATCGACGATCATTTTCCAAAAGGTCTCGAAATCGCCACGCGCGATCCATTCGATGTGATCGTCAATATGAGCGGCTCCAAACTGCCTATCCCTGGCGCGCACATTCGCGACTGGCCAGTACGTGATCCTATCGGGGAAAGCGAAGAAGTGTACCGCACGGTGGCGGCGCAGATCGAGGACCTGGTAATGCGCCTGATCCTGGAACTGCGCTCGCCTCCGCGCTAGAACGACCGCCTAGGAATTTTCCGACAGTCGTTATCGTATCGTTATGTCGGAAAAGGACTACACAGCCGAAAAAGCAGCGCGCTGTCGACACAATGTGGACGCTTTCCTACCAATATAGGAAGTATTGTTGATATTTCTTGACTTTAGCCTCGTATTCCCGTATTCTCGACCTTAATTTGGAGGACGGAACCTTGATGAAGCTGAAGCTCTTAACGTTCTCTGGCGTATGGATTCTCGCACTGCTTTGCGCCCCCTCTCTGGCGCTGGCACAATTGAGTTCGTTCGCGGTGCTGGGCGGCTCGACAGTGACCAATACCAATACGCCGACGGTAGTGACCGGCAATCTGGGAGTTAGCCCGGGTAGCGCAGTCACGGGCTTTCCTCCGGGCATCGTCACCGGCGGGACGATCCATGCGGCGGACGCAGTGGCGGGGCAGGCTCAAGTCGATCTCACAACGGTTTACAACACGGTTGCAGGCTTACCATGTACCACCGACTTGACCGGTCAGAATTTAGGCGGATTGACGCTCACGCCAGGGGTTTACTGCTTTTCGACCTCGGCTCAGTTGACCGGAACGCTCACTCTTAATGCGCAAGGCATCAGTAACGCCGCGTTCGCCTTCAAAATGGGAAGCACGTTGACCACGGCGAGTGCCTCCTCCGTGCTTCTCATCAATGGTGGGTCGGCCTGCGGTGTGTACTGGCAGGTGGGCAGTTCCGCGACGCTGGGAACGGGCACGTCGCTGTTGGGAACCATAGCGGCGCTGACCAGCATCACCCTGAATACCGGCGCCAACCTCAACGGAAGAGCCCTGGCGCGAAATGGCGCCGTAACGCTCGACAGCAACAATGCGAGCGATTGCACCGGCGGACCTGGTTTGCCCGGCTTGCCCGGTTTCAATGGAGTGTTCGGCACGACCAACACAAATACAAACGCCCTTGGCACTCCCGCTCTGACGATGCCGGTGCTGGCAGGGCTGGCTTTGCTCCTGGCAGGGTTGGGATGGGTTCTTCTCAGCAAAGCGAAAGCGCTCTGAAGCGCGGAATTGCCACGGAGACGCCGAAATACCGTGGCTAATATCCGCCCTTTCCGCTTCGTTTTGATCTTCACCGGCTGCTCGCTGTTCGCATTTTGTATGGTACTGACACCCTTGGTTCAGCCCGTGGACGCCAGGTTTTCACAGGTGCTGGTCAAGGTCGCGCACAGCATAATCCTGGTTTGCGGAGGTCACGCCACTCGCGACGGGGCCATCCTTCGCGCTCCCGGCGGATTCGCGGTCGAGATGCGTGATGGATGCAACGCGATCAACGTGACGATTTTGCTCTGGTCGGCGGTCCTGGCCTTTCCGGCTGGCTGGAAAAAGAAAGTCCTCGGACTCGTCGCCGGAAGCGCGATCGTCCAAGTGCTGAATATCATTCGCTTCATTAGTCTTTTCTACCTGGGTCAGTACAGCATGACCTGGTTCGATTTCGCGCACGCCTACCTGTGGGAAAGCCTGCTGGTGCTGGATACCATGGTCGTCTTTTGGCTGTGGGTCAATCGTGTGGTGCGGTTGGGCGGCCCTACCCATGCCGAAGTCTGAGCCTCAGACCCGCTTCCTGCTGCGCGGCTCGGCGCTGCTCATCGGGCTGCTCACGCTGTGGTGGTTCGTGCTGCTCGGCCCGATGTTGTACGTGCTGAAAAGCGCAGCCGGGAGCTTCGTGTGGATCCAGGAGAATCCCTCCGGCGATTGGACTCTTCGCGTGCCTCTCGAAAAGACTCTGCCGGTAACCTCACAGCGGAGCGTGCCGGTGCAGATTCACTCCATCGATTTCGACATGTTGCGCAGCGACGTAATCACCTTCACGTTCAGCCTTCCAGTCTTCTGGGCGATCATTCTGGCGGCGCCGCGGCCGAAGTCGAACCTTGGTCCACTCCTGTGGGGCACCGGGGTGATGTCGATCATCGAGCTCATTCTGCTGCTGCTGTTCACCCAGATCACCGCCCATAACGCGGCATCCCACCTGGCTGGCGCCCAGGACCCGTCCGGCAAATGGATCCGCCATCTCGGGGAATATCTTGTAGTCAACGTGCTTCCCTACGCCGTCCCGTTCGTGGTTGCTTTGTCCCTCCATCGTGATCTGCGGCGACAAGTCTTCGCATTTACCACGGAGGCGGACCGTCCGTCATCCCACCGAATCGATGGCCGGACATCGAAGAAGCAAGAACGCAAACTGGTGATGCGCTGATCTTGGAATTACGCTCGTCTCCGCGCTAGAATAGAAAAGCCCATCAATTGTGCGGATGTGGCGGAATTGGCAGACGCGCATGGTTCAGGTCCATGTTCTCGCAAGGGAGTGGAGGTTCAAGTCCTCTCATCCGCACCACTGAATCGGGATAGGAGATATACCGCTCGAAAACTGCCCTGCGCGCAACCCTCATGTGCGGCGCGGTGAATGCGAGGGCATGCGACAGACAATAGATCAGGTGGCTCATGTCACTCGTTGGCCCCCGTGGGGTTCCAAGTTTCCCCACCATCGGAGCTCTTGAAGACGCCTCGCTTGAATGTACCCACGTAGAGAGTTCGCGGATTCGTGGGGTCGATCGTGAAAGCGCGTACGCTCAGATCTGGAAGGCCGGTGTTGATTGCCCTCCAGTTTTGCCCGCTGTCCGTGCTCTTATAAATTCCCTTCAGCTCAACTTCGGCGTAGATTGTATTCGGGCTTTTAGGGTCGATTAGCACGCGTCTGAGCCCCTGTCCCGGCATTTCAGCACTAACCTTACGCCAACTCTCTCCAGCATCGGCAGTACTGTAGACACCGGAAGAGGATGCGGCGAAGAGCGTACCACGGTTTTCTGGATCGATCGCCAGGCTAGAGCTCAGCCAGAACCGAGCGAATGGATTAGACTCTGCCGGTTCCCGGACCCAGGTCTCGCCCCCGTCGATGCTTTTCAGCGTTCCGCTCGCAGACGTCGCATACAGAATCAAAGGGTTCGCCGGATGCATAGCCAGACCGCAGCCACCAACCCTCGAAAAGCCGAACGGGATCTGGCGCCATTTTGTGCCGCCGTCCGTGCTCTTAAATGCCTTGCCGTCGGATGAAGCAGTGGCATAGAGAATGTCAGGATTCGACGGAGCGATAAACAAGCTGCAAATAGCGACCTCGGACAGCCCCTGATTCACATCAGCCCATGTTGTCCCGCCATCGACACTCTTAAAGATGCCTTTAGTGGTCCCCGCGTAGACTTTATCGGGATTACCAGGATCGATCGCTAAAGACCAAATATCGGCTACCGTTAAGCCTGCGTTTGCATCTTTCCAAGTCCTTCCCCCATCAGAGCTTTTTGCGGCACCTCCGCCGTAGGTGCCGACATAGACAACCGACGGCCGCGAAAGCGCGATCGAGATCACGGAGATGTTCGCATTCGTGATTCCCGCGCTCGCGGCTCTCCAAGTTTTTCCCCCGTCATTACTTTTGAAGATGCCCGCTCCGGTCCCGGCATATACAGAGTCGGGATTAGTGGGATCGATACTTAGAGCCTTGATGCCGCTAGCCGTCGGAGAACTCAGCGTCACCCATGTTTCACCTCCGTCGAGCGTTTGGAGAATCCGGCCTTCCGACGTCCCGACATACAGCATTTCGCGCCCCTTCCGACTAGTCACGAGCGCGACCGAGTACGTTCGAGAAAATGACTTCGTGCGCTTCCAATGTAGCCCCCAATCGGTCGTTCTGCGGAGCGCGTCCTCGTTGGCTTCTGAAATGTAGATCCATGTTGGATGGGAAGAGTCGAGGAAAACCCCGTCCACTCGCTCGCTATTGATGGTCTTCCAGTTCTTACCCCCATCAACGCTCTTGAGCAACCCAGCATCCGCCGCCGCTGCGTAGACAATGTTGGGCTTCGAGGAATCAATGGCCAAAGCTTCGAATGCGGACGTTTGGGTCAAGTTCGGATGCGAGGCAATCGGGATCCAGGTCCTCGCCCCGTCCACCGTCTTGTAAATCTTGTCGAACGTGCTGGCGTAGAGAATCTCCGAGTTGGTTGGGTCAATCGCTAGAGCCTTGATGATCGAGCTTGCGAGGGCTTTCGGCAAGCCTATGCTTGACTCTTTCCAGTGATCTCCCGCATCGACAGTTTTGAAAATCCCCGCGTTTGTTCCGGCATAAATAATTGATGGGTCATGCGGATCCATCGCGAGACAATAGACTGCTGTTTTGGTTAGTCCTGCGTTGACCGGCTTCCATGTATCTCCGTGGTTCGTACTCTTGACGACGCCGCTCCAATCTGTTGCTGCATAGATAATCGCGGTGTCGTTGGGGGCGATGATGACCGCTTCTACAGCGCCACCCGGGGGACCGCCGCCGACCTGAGCTATTGCTAGTCCCTGCGAAGCAAGGGTCGCGAACACGAAAAATTCTGCAGGAGATCGCACAAGCAACATTATATTCGCAGGATCAACGTCAAACCGTTTCGGGCAGATTGATCAAGGATTGCTTATGCATCGGGTGTTTTGTTTTTCAGAAATTCCGCGAGCAACGCGACCAATTCGACCCACAACTGAGATCGCGCGGATCCGTTTTGGAAAGCAGGGATCGGTCAAGCGCCGAAGCGGGCGAGACAGGGCAGTCTCGGAGCGCCCTGCCTCCTATCCCCGCACCACCCAATCGGTTCGACGAGTTCTTAGAACATCACCACGCGTACACGAGGCTCGCGATTCCAACGATGTCGTTCAACACTCCACCAATGGAATTCCCCGGTGCAGGTGCGATCACTTTACTCGGTGGAGCGCTGAGGTAGTCGCGAACTTCGAAACGGAGCCGCACATGTTGGCGCATGTTGACCTTGACGCCAAATCCGATGTCGGCTGTGGGAAGGAGTTCACGCGTCGCGGTGAGTGCGGCGAAGCGTCCCAGCGGCTGCCCCGCAGATTCCGTGCCGGTGCCTTGCAGAATCTTGATTCCGCCGCCGAACGCGATGAAAGGCCGGATATGCGACTGGCGGGGACGGAAGTGCGCCAGGATGGCTCCTTCGGCCACCTGCGTATGTCCGCCAAATGACACGTTGGTGCTTCCCGAGGACAGTTTGAAATCGCTGAAGCGGTAGAGGTAGCGGGCCTCGCCGCCGAAGTGTTCGTAGGTATCTTCGCCGCCGAATACGCTGATGGCTCCTCCCGACTTGAAACCAGTGGTGGCACTGGAGGTGGGTCCGTCCACCGTGAGGTTGGTTGAATATGCCCATCCGCCCCCCAGTCCGAGATACCAGTGGCCGTTGGCTTCAGGTGGCGGAGTATTGGTGGTCTGAGCAAGCATTGCCCCGGCAGAAACCGCGCACAGGACGCACAAATTCTTCATCGACATTCTTATTTTTCCTCTTGTTTCTGCTTTAGGGATTCACCACGCGCAGCGGCAGCGAAGTCGTCGCGCCACCTTGCGTGATCAGTAAAGACGCCGCTGTCGCATTCTGAATATTCTTGGGAACGTACACGTCGATCAGGTAAACCCCGACCTCGCCGGGAACGAGTCCTGCAAACGTGACCGGCAGGTTCATTCCACCCAGGGACACGGTAGGCTCCGTGTTGACGACCGCGAGCGGATCCGTAGGAGCTCCCACGCCCAGATCCGGCTGGTGCGAGGTCTGCGCCATCCCGGTGAGGTAGATCGCGACCATTTCATCCGGATGCACCGGATTGGTGAAGGTGGCGAGCTGGCCGTTTTTCAAGCGAACCACGGTTGCGAGTCCACTCTGGTCGCCCGCCTGGCCGCTTCGGAAAATCGCAGGAGCGAAATTCGCGACGTTGACCGTGAGCGAATTGCTGACTCCGGCCGGGTTGCGCACCACCAACAGAGTATCGCCGATGACGGTGAACGGGAACTGCGCCGTAATCGACGACGACGACACATTGAACAGCGGCAGCGCGATGCCGTTCGCGGTCACACACACCTGGCCGAGCGAGGAAGGCACCGGAAATCCGCCGGCCGCAGCGGAGCCGCCCGACAACCCAACGCCCTGGATGGTGACCAGACCGCCTGGGGCAACCGCGCCACCGTCGGCCGCGTTGACTACCGACGTCACGGAAGGAATCTGCGTGGCCGCGTCGAACACCGGTTCGAGTACCGTAATGCCGGAAACGCCGAGAACCATAACCGAGCTTTGGTCCGGCGGAACGGCGACGCTCCGCGAAAACGCCAAAATCGTTTCTCCAATCTGTCCCACGGGCGGATACTGCATGAAGGAAGGCCTCACCGCCGCTTCGGTGATCGCGGTGCCGTGATAGGTCTGGAGGTTGGTGAGATCGACGCGTTCGATAGTCCCTGGGTTTGAGGCCCCGGCCGAGGTCGTCCGCAGCCCGGCGCCCGCGGCAAAGCCCACACCGGAGGATCCTCCCGTGCTGCTCTGAAAATCGAGGATCGGAACCAGCGCAGAGTCGAGAAGATGATTGTCGACCACGAAAAGAGAATCGCTGAACGCGCCCAATGCGCCGCCAAGAATCCCGAAGTCTTTTCTGGACGCGACCCAGCGGCCTGATATGGCATCATACAGGGCCACAGTACCGTCAGGCTGCGCCAGGATGATCGAGTTTCCTCCCGGCGATTCGATCAGCGTGGCGGTGACCGTGGTGGTGTTTACGAAAATGCCCAAGGTCGGCGGCGGGTCGGCGATTCGATTGGTCATATCGATTCGCGCCAGGCAGGCCGGCGGAGCGCACGGTGGACCCGTCAGCGCCGATCGCGCGGTCGCCCAAATCTCGTTGTTCGAAACCGCGATCGAATTGGGATACATACCGCCCGGAAAGATAATCGGATCGGAGGGCTGCAGCGTATCGAGATCGAATACGTTGGCGATTTGCGAGTTGTCATTGCCGACAATCAAGTATTTTTGATCGTTGGTGATGGCCATACTCGTCGGGGTGTTACCGGTGCGGAGGGGCGTGCCTACCGGCTTAAACGTCGTTGTGTCGTACACCAGGATCTGATTCTTATCCTGCCGGATGAGGTAAGCCCGGCTGCGTACGCGATCCGCCAGAATGCTGGTGATTTTTCCGGGAACGTTGACCACTCTTCCATGTTGGTTGACATTGGGCGTCGAGACCAGAAGCCGCACCGGGTTCGGCAGATTGATGGCCCCGCCGGAGGATATCGTCAGCGGGATAGCCGTAGTGCCTTCGGCATTTTGAAAGACCGCCGGATCGACGATTATCGTGATGCGGGCCGGAGTCGTGCCGCTGGACTGTGACAGCCGCACTCCGCTTCCGCTCGGAACCGACAGGGAGAAATCCACCCGTCCGCCGCTTGTATCCACGATATCGACAGTCTGTGTAATGGACGTACGGTTGCAGGCGTCGCCTTGGAACACCAGGTCTTCCGCAAGAGCAGTGGTGCCGCTTTGAAGCGCGATGATGTGATGAGCCTGGTCGAAAGCCGCCATGGGGAAAACGACCACGCCGCTGACGGAGACGGCGTAGAGAGCGCTTTGGTCGCTGGACCAAACCGAGTGGCCAGAAAGATTCTCCGGCAACTGGATACGCTCGCGCACCGTGAGATTATCTGTATCCATCACGTGCAACACCGCGCCATCGCCGGTCGCGGGCACCTGCGAGAAGATCCGGTTGTGCGCCCAATCCCAGGCATGCCCGCCAACGTTCAGGGTCCCCGTCGGCCGTGGAAACTGCGCCGTCAAGATGTTCGATCTGGTCGTCTCGAGCAGCCAGCCGTTTAAGAAATAGTTTCCGGTCTGGTCGACGCTGACGACGCGTGGTCCTGCAATCGGACTTGATACGAATCCTGAAACGATTGCCGATCCATCGGTCACGTTGTACCGGATGGTCAAGACGCCCGGAGTGCCCGTGGGGGGTGTAACTGCCGGACAGGCGGAGCCCGCGCCCGTGGCTCCGGTCGCACCCGACGCGCCAGATGCTCCTGAGGCACCAGAAGAGCCGGTCGCGCCCGTGGCTCCCGAAGCTCCCGTGGCTCCCGGTACCGACGCCGCAACCATAATCACTTTGCCATCGCCTGAAACTCCAGCGGCGGCCTGCACAATCTGCTGGGGAAACGTAGCCCAGGCTACCGGCAGGCATCCTGTGCCAGCCGAGATCGAGGTAATCGGCTGGATCCGTCCGGACCCCGGATCGATCAAGAGCATCTGGTTGGTCGTGATCGCCAACGCTTGGGCGCCCCCGCCGAATGCGATTGCGAGGACTGGATCGCCCCAGGCGATCTCCTGCTTGGTCCCGGAACCGAGATTGAAAATCGTGAACTGCCCTTTGGCGGGCGCGTCCGCAAAGTTATTAGTGGATCCGACCAAAAGATACCGCTTATCCGGTGAAACCGCCAGCGTAGTCGGCGGTTCCGATACCAGCAACGGGGCCCCCAGGGAACGGTCGGAGGTGCTCATTACCTCGATCCGATTGGCGGTCAGATTGGCCAGATACAGCCGACCCCGGCTTTCATCCAAAGCCAAGTCCGAAATCGATCCGCGAACGGCAACCACGTTGCCGAAGGTCGCCGGACTGGCCTGCTGGAGCAGAGCCGCGGTCATGATCAGAATCCAGACGCTACGACGCGTGCTCATAGTCCTCCGTTTGAGTGGGCTCCAAGTCGACGTAAGGTAAACAGCTTATCCACCTTAAGATGAAGTAGTACAGTACACAAGACTGAATTTAGGCGGGTCGGTTCTACCGACGTTGGTCGGTACCGCGATAGGTGGATTAGATCCCGGCCCGTGGGATCACCAGAAGAAACTCGACTGCAATGGACACCCCGTCGCGGGTGGCCGCTCGAAAGACCCAATCCTGAAGCGAGTCGAGAACTGCAGCGTCGAATTCGGGGCTGACAGGGGTCACAATGCGGATTGTCTGCACTTTTCCCTGCGGGGTAACATAGCCGCGGACCAATAAATACTTGTAATAGGAGGGCAGAGACAGGACCGGCCGCGCCATCTTCAACGGATACGGAGCCTTTACAGGCGTAACCGCAGTCAGTTGGACCACGGTCGTTCCGGCCCCAGATTCGGGAGCTTTTTCGTTCGGAACGCAAAAATAGAGGGCCCAATCCTTGGGTGTGCCGACCGATAAATAGACGCTATAGACAGGTCTACCTGAAAGGAGTCCGCGGCTTTCAGGAAACATGTCGAGCGGGGCCGACTGGGTCACCACGGCATCGAAGTTTCCGTTTTCAGGAGGGATAATTATGACCTTTTTCGGGGCACCAGTTCCGGTACCTCCAGGAACTCCGGAATTCGCGCCTGAACTGACGCCCGCGGTGCGGCCGGCCGCTGTTCCCGTCCCCGGCCCGGCGGCAGTTCCCGTTCCTGTCCCTGGACCAGGCGGCGTTCCGATTCCACTCCCGGTCCCGGTCCGCGCCGCTCCTCCGCCAGTTCCGGCCACGAGCCCGGCAGTGGGGGAAGTCCCGTTTCCAAATCCTGCGCCCGCGCCGCTCGGACTGGGGCCCGATCCACTCCCCGAACCCTCGATTCCGGAGCCGCGCGAGTTATTTCCTTTTCCACCGGACTGTTCGAGCGCCACCAGGTTTCCAGGGGGAATCACCAATCGATCCGCAGCCACGGGCGGATTCGCGCTCGCCGAGAATATGTTCACGGGATCGCCGACGGGCGAAGATGGAGTGGCGTCCTTGGACGCTTGCGGCGGCGCATCGGTGATCATCGGAGTCGGCGGCAACACCAGCAGGGGCTTCTGCTTGATGGGCATCGGATCCGCCCGCACCATTTCCAGCGGGGGCGGCGTTTGGGTGACCAGGGGCTGATCCACGGGCAGCGTTTTGGGCCGTCCTGGTGTGACGAAAGGTTTGGGAATCTTCGGGATTTGAGCCGTCCAGGCGCGGAACGGAGGAAGGGGCGTATCCTGAGCGCGCAGATCCGGCGGCGATTCCAGTTGAATCAAGGTCTGATCGGCGACCACATCCGGCTTGATCTCCGGTGGCGGGATGAACTTGCGTGGCGGCGACGAAGCGCTTCCCGGCGCGGGATCGGATTTGGCTTTTGCGGCGGCTCGCGGCGCAGAGGCTCCTTTGGGAGCGGAGGCGGCTGCAACGGATCTTCTTTCCTGCTTCGGCGGGATTCGCGTTACGTAATAGAGCTTTTCGCCAATGCGGAGTTCGGTGGGGTACAGAACCGGTCCGCGCGGCTGGACGAACGTGGGAGGAGGAGAACTCGGGATAAACGCCAGGCAAGTTGCGGCCAGCAGGTGAACACCGATAGAACCGACAAAATTCCGGAAGGGAGGGATTCCGGCGCCGACGCGAGTTTCGAAAAGGTCGTTAAACGCCGAAACTTGCGAGGAGCGCACTCGAAGCCGCAATTGCATCGGGATGCCTCCTCAGATTGTAGCGTAGCGCGCTATGCGGCCGGCTGTTTATCGGTCTTACGGGGCACGAACGAGCGCACCGGCCGGCCCTTGCGCCAATCCTGGAGCCCGCTATCGTCCGCCACGTTCTTCAAATTCTTCAGACCGAATAACGCCAGCTCAAATCTGTCTTTTGCTCCTACTTTCTCAAATAAGACCGTCAAATAAGCTTTGACAGTGCTCTCGGAAATCTCCAGCGCCGACGCGATTTCCTTGTTCTTGAGTCCTTGGGCCAGCAGCCGGACCAGTTGCGACTGCCGCTTGCTCAGGCTGATGGGACGGGCGTCGAGTAGCGCCATGGATAACGAACGGTCCATCCATAGTTCTCCACGCGCGGCGGCTCGCAGGCATTCGCGCAAAACATCCAGGCCTTCGGTGCTGCTCACGAATCCACGAACACCCATTTCCATCGCTTCACGGGTGAACTCCGGCGTGATGTCGCGCCCGAGCACGACGATCACCGAACGGGCGCTCGCTCTGCGCAGTTCGGGGAGTGCCAGATCGGTGTCGGCACGCAGCGCACACAGGACCAGCTCCGGTTGGAGTTTGGCAGCGGCTTGCAGGATTTCGGAAGGTGTTTGAGAAACGGAGACCAGCTCAAACTCCGAGCCTTCGCCCAATAGCACCCGAAGACCAGCCTCAAGAAGAGGCTCGTCAGTCATTACACAAACAGTCAACATGCTAATACACCCCGCAGCTTTTCAGCTCCCTCGAAAGCGGGGGTTTACAATTCTTTAGTAAACGCCCTCAAAACGCTCAGGTTAACCTGAACAGAGTATCAGAAATCTCTTATGTGAGCAATGTCAAAAATATATCTTTCGATAGCCTGCCTCCCTTCACCAATTGGACGGCACCACCGGCACGGGGCTAGGTTGAGTTTGCTGCGTTGGATGGTAGGGAACTACCGACCATCGTCGGTAGGACTCCCCCACCCAAGTACTGTCTTGTCAATACGTTGCATATCCCCTAATGTGGTTGAGGTGTTTACCCTAATCCGGGTGTAGGAGAAGAGTCTGAATGCGGGTGAGCGGGCGGGGATTCTCGACTCAAGTAGAACTTCCGTGCACGTTAGTGTGCGGGCCAGATGCGTTGAAGCTGAGCGGAACGGCGCTCAAGATCGATCCGGAAAGCATGGTACTGCAGCTTCCGGGCGACCTTAGCCTGCTGCCGCGAGTGGGAGATCAGGTCGACCTTGAAATTCATTTGCCTGCGGGATCGGAACGCTCCCGGGGGAAAGACCTCGCCGTTCGGGCAAAGATCACCAAGGTCAGCGAGGCGACCGGAGGAAGTCGCCAGTTTGTGTTGAGCTTCCGCAAAGCTCATTTCAAGGATCGCAACGGAGTGGTTCCCCGGCGAAAGGCTGCGGCGGCCACGCCTAAGTGGGAGATGTAGCTGGATGAAAAAAAATCGGGGGACCGCAGTAGTGGAAGCGGCATTGATGATGCCGTGGCTCGCGTTTTTATTTGTGGGAGTGCTGGATCTCGGGTTCTACTGCTACGCGGCGATTTGTACGCAGAATGCAGCTCGGGCCGTGGCAGTTAGCCAGGCGACTGGTTCAGGACCAGGGATGTGCGCGGTGGCGCTCGGAGAGTTGAGCGGGTTACCGAACGTGGGTGCGAGCGGCACATGCACAGCTCAGTCGTATCCCTCTGCGGTCACTGGGGCGGCGCCGATTTCAGTGTGTGTCGCCGCGCTTTCGAACAGCGGGTCGTCTGATACCAACTGCAGCAGCGCTACCCGATGCGCCGACTGCACTGGTTCGCCAGCAACCTGCGCGGGCGTGTGCACATCCGTTCAGGCTACGGTTGCGTATCAAACCATGCAGATGGTCCCGATCCCGGGCGTCCTCATGGGCAAAATGACGCTCACGCGAACCGCGGAAGTGAGGGTCATCCAATGACGCGGCAGGAGCGGGGAGCGACGACGGTAGAAATGACCCTGGTGGGCATTCCCATCATCTTCATTCTCATTTCGGTGTTCGAGATGTCGCGCGGCATGTGGATGTACCATACGCTGTCGTATTCGGTGAGAAACGGCGTTCGCACTGCAGTTGTACACGGGATCAACTGCATCAATACGACCGATGTGCCCAACAATTGCCCGAAGACCATCAACGATATCGCAACTGCAATCCAGCAATCGGCGGTGGGGATCGATCCCGGATTGGCTGAGCTGACGTTTACACCCGGATCGGCAGGCGCGGCGGCAACGTCTTGCTACCTGGCCACGCCGGTTGGAACTCCCCCTTATGGCGCTCTATCCAATTGCTCGACGTTCAATACCCTCGCATGGCCGCCGAACGATGGCAATGGAACCTACAATGGCGTGGGGAAAACGGTCCGGATCGACATAAGAACTCCTTTCGCATCCGCCCTCGGGATGTTTTGGCCGGGCTCGAAACCGGTTAACTTCGCTCTCATGAATCTGGGAGCAACTTCAACCGACTACGTTCAGTTTTGAGGATCGTATGAAAAGACGAAAGCGCGACTCGGGAGGACAGGCGTTGGTGCTGGTCACGCTGGCACTGCTCGCCATGGCGGGGATGATGGGTGTGCCCGTCGATCTCGGATGGTCTTTTTTCGTGGAGAAGCAGGCGCAAGCAGCCGCTGACGGCGCCGCGTTGTCCGCTGTGCAGGAGGCCGTGGTGCGTGTCAGAGGTCTTGGTATGACCGTGAGCGCCTTCAGTTGTGGAGGTACAGGAGCTGGGAACGGCGGAAGCCAGGTCGACTGCGTGATGGGCGCAACATCCTGCGCCTCGATTGCAGCGGCCAGCAATCTCAACAATGGATGTCAATATGCGCTGAGAAATGGCTTTAATTGGACCGCCGGGTCCAGGCAGAACGTCACCATGCAGTCGAACGATTATGCGAGTTTTCCGCCGCCGACTGCGCCTGGCGTTGTAAACATTTCGTATTGGGTGACGGTCCGGACCGTGCAGACGATTCCTCAACTTTTCTCGGCAATACTCGGGAACACCCAAGGAACCGTATCGGCGGTGGCGACAGCAGCGATCGCGGGTTCTATCAAGCCAGGCTCGTTCTTTGGGATGGACCGGGCGGGCGATTGTCTGACCGGTGCCGACGCCGGCAATTGCGGCATGGACGTGATCACTGGCCACGGGAGGGGCAATGGAAAGAACGGTTCCCAAGCGTGCGGCCCAAATGCAATCTCATCCGACCTCTGCGCGCCGGCCGGGATCATCTTAGCCTCCTCGTGCAACTCGACGTCGACGCATGCCCAGGGGTGTGACCAGCCTGCCGGCCAGGAACAAGGCTCCGCAGCCGTGGCTAGCTCGTTCACGGTCATGGGTCCCGCCGGAGACTTTACGGGCACCAAGGAAGACCTGACCGGTGCACCCGCGACCGTCGTAAACAGTCAGAACCCTCAAACATTTCAGGACCCGACCGCTCCCAACGGCCAGCCTCCGCTGGCCACGTCCGGATCAAACATCGGCACATGCGCAATTCCACACCAGGCTGGGGCACAAGTGACGCTCACCGGCGTCCTCGGGCCGTATATGTACTACACGTATCACGCCACGGCGCCGGGGAACATCCCCATTCCGGATGGTTCGCCGATCAGCATCGGTGGAACGGCGACCTTTTCGCAAGGAGCAGGAAGCGCTGGCGCTTCGGCGAGTTGTCCGTCGATTTCCGCCCAAGGGATCGGATCCACGATACAAACTGGGAGCCCAGCAAACCAGACTAGCGCAAATTTTCCGACTTACATTTTCTTGGGTGGCCTGACCAATAACGGCACTATGACACTCGGTCCGGGCCAATACGTGATGGCAGGGGTCAACACCGACACTGGCAACGTCTTTGCGAATAACGGGACGGTGGACGGAACCTCAAGTGCGGCCCAAGCCACTGGGACGATGTTCATCTTCACCGACGCTGCCTATCCAGGCATGAATTTGTCAAGTAATTCGGCCGCAAACTTTACTCCGCTTACTGGTGGGGCGAGCGGAACGGTTGCAGGCTTTCTCAACCAGGGAACCCTAGGCATGGGAAACAATACCACCCTTGAGATGTACGGCCTCGTGAACGGAGGGGTTTCCGGCAGCAATCTCCCGGCGTCCATGAATGCGTACTCGGGCGTGACCTGGTGGCAGGACCGTAGGAACTCCATCGTCGGCTATAACGAAAAGCCGAACTCCCCAGGATGCACTCGAACTGTACTGCTGACGACGGTTCGGTTGTCTTCTGCTCAATCGGCTGTCTCAGCAGCACCAACCCTCTGACTGCCGCGAATCACGTGACCGCCTCCTCCCCTGGCGTTCAGCTCACAAATGGAAATGTAAAAATCGGGCTGCACGGAGTGTACTACCAGCCGCGCGGCGCCTGGATTCACTTCGGAAACGGCAATACGGGAATTAACTGCGGCGCTGCGGATTGCCCGCTGCAGTTAGTCACCGGCGCCCTCATCATGGAAACAGGCGACACCCGCATGGTGCTCTCGGGACCTACGAATCCGCTTTTGACGTTCAGGCCGACATTGATCCATTAAAAAATGACCTCCCGCAACCCCAATTCGATCCTCGGCCCGATGCCGTCACGAACGGACATCGCGAGGCTGCTTGGGGTTGCTTTCAGCAATTTACGAGGCCGTTTGGAAACAACCAATCCAGCCGCGGCTAAGGTGCCGGAGGTACCGAAGTACTCGCGGATGTCCAGGACCAAGTGGGCCGGGCGTTCTGTTCTGCCGCGCCTGTCGCGCAGACCATTGTTAGATCACTGACCCATGAAGGACGCCAAACCCAATCCGATCTTCCGCCTGATGCCGTCGCTGACGGACATCGCGTTCCTGTTGCCGGTGATCTTTCTGTTCACTCGGCTGGAAGGCGTGCGGACCATGCTCGGCGATGGCGATACGGGTTGGCACATCCGGACTGGCGAATGGATTCTGGCGAATCACCAGATACCCAAGGTCGACATCTTTTCATACACGCGTCCGGGCGAGCAGTGGTTCGCATGGGAATGGCTGTGGGACGTGGGAGCCGCGGTGCTGCATCAGCATTGGGGACTGGGAGCAGTCGTGCTGGCGAGCATGATCATTCTCGGCCTCACCTTCGCGATGTTGTTCCGGCTGGTGAACCGCAAGTGTGGAAACGGGATTGTCGCGATTCTGCTCACGTCACTGGCGGCGTCGGGATCGGCGATTCACTGGCTGGCGCGGCCGCACCTGATCACCTGGCTGTTCATCGTCATTTTCCTCACGCTGCTGGAGCGCGTTCGGGAAGGTCAAAGAAATCTGTTGTGGTGGTTTCCTGTGCTGATGGTTTTGTGGACCAACCTGCACGGCGGATTTCTGGCCGGCGTGGTGATTGTAGGCGCCTATGCGGGCGGCGAAATCGTGCGGGCGCTGGTGGCGCAATCGAACGAAGAACGGATCGCGGCGGCCAAAGCTTCGCTACCGTATATCGCGACGGCGGCCGGCTGTATGTTGGCGAGCCTGATCAATCCGTACTTCTATCATCTGCATCAGCACATCTTTTCGTACTTGCGGGACCCGTACGAGATGAACCACATCATAGAATTTCAGAGCGCGAATTTTCGCAGCGCGGGGGCGGGATTCTTCGAATCCATGCTGATCTTCGCCGGCGGCGCAGCGGTGTGGTTCGCGTACCGGAAGCAGTTCGGCGAAGTGTTCCTGCTGGCCGGATGGGGGCATCTGGCGCTGCAGTCGGCTCGCAACATTCCACTGTTCATGATCGTCGCCGCGCCGTTGGTGGCGATGGCGATGGTGGCTTGGCTGAAGGCGCTGGGTAATGCCCCCATCGCGGCGTGGATCCGCAGCATTCCTGAATTTGTGGAGTCGGCGGGGGAAGAAGTGGCTCCGCTGGAGCGGATCGGCCGGGTGCATGCGATTTGCGCTGTCGTGCTGGTGGCGATCGGGTTGGGGATTGCGTCGCCGTCGGCAAGCAAGTTCTTCAAGCCGGAATACGATCCCAAAGTTTACCCGTCGCGGGCGTTGGCGTTGCTGACCGAACCTTCACAACGCATTTTCACGGACGACGAGTGGGGCGACTACCTGATTTACAATCTGTCGCCCAAAGGCATCAAAGTTTACATCGACGGGCGCAGCGATTTCTACGGTGAGAAGTTCTGCACCGAGTACATCGAGCTGCTCGGGGTGAAATGGGACTGGGAGCAGATCCTCTCCCGGCACGGAGTGAACACCGTGTTGTTGACGCCGGCGTCGCCTCTGGCTTCGACCATCAAGGAGTCGAGCCATTGGCGCGTCGTGTATGACGACGGTGCAGCAATTATCTTCCAGGCCGCGAGTTTGAATCGCGGCCCGGCCGAACCGGTTTCTACCAGCAGTAACGGTGGAAGAGGGCGTGATCCGATCACGGCATCCTCAAACGTGGTCGCGGAGATCACGCAATTCAAAACAAAGGAGTGACAAAAAAATGAAGAACTTGCTTGTTCGTTTCGTGCAGGAAGAACAGGGTCAGGACCTGGTCGAGTATACGCTGCTTCTGGCGTTCGTGTGCTTGGCGTCGGCTGCGCTGTTCATCGGTGCGGGTACCAACCTGGCCGGCATCTGGAGCGTAGCAAATTCGAAGATCGTCAATGCGAACGCAGTAGCCGTGAGCTAACAAGCCGCAGGCTGCAGGAAGGAGGAAAAGCGAATGACGTTGCTAAAGTCGTTTGTTCGCGAAGAGCAGGGGCAGGACTTGGTGGAGTATACACTGCTGCTTGCCTTCGTCTGCCTGGCATCGGCTGCGCTGTTCATCGGCGCGGGCGGTAATTTAGCCGGGATCTGGTCAGTGGCCAACTCGCAAATCATCAGTGCAAACGCAGTGGCGGTCAGTTAGGCGAGGTCGGCTTAAGGTGCGGGCGGGACAAACCGCCCGCCGCTTTTCGAAAAAGAGTTCGGGAGGAGCAGGCACGTGAAGAACGCGTCGTTCTGGAAGGACGAACAAGGGCAGGACCTGGTGGAGTATGCGCTGCTATTGGCGTTTGTGTGCCTGACCGGGGCAGCGATGTACGTGAGTATGGGAACGATGACCTCGTCGATTTGGGGCATCGTGAATTCGCGATTGGCGGCCTCGAATCAGTCGAGTTGAGGGCAAGAAATGAATAAAAGATTGATATCAGTTCTGGTTTTTGCTTTAGTGGTTTCTGCCGCGGCGAGCCTGGTGGTGTACCGGCTGATCATGTCGCAGATGACTTCGTCAGCGAAAGTGTCCGGCGCCAAGGTAGTGGTGGCCGCACATAACCTCCAAAATGGAGCACTCATTAAAGATATCGACGTGAAGATCGCCGATTGGGGCGGACCTGTGCCCACTGGTGCGTTCACCAAGACGGAAGATGTGGTCGGCCGCGGAGTGATCGAACCGATTTACGATGGCGAACCTCTGCTGGAGTCGCGCGTCGCGCAGAAAGGGGCGGGCGCCGGCATGGCTGCGACCATCCCTTCGGGAATGCGTGCGGTCGCGGTGCGGGTCAACGACGTGGTGGGCGTCGCAGGATTCGTGACGCCGGGAATGCGAGTGGATATCCTGATTGCCGGAAATCCTCCGGGGCCGGGAGCGCAGGCGGTCGGCACGCAGACCAAGACACTGCTGCAGAATGTCGAGGTTCTGTCGGCGGGCCAGAACATCCAGAAAGACGCGGAGGGTAAGCCGGTTTCGGTGCCGGTGGTGAACCTCCTGGTCACGCCTGATGATGCGGAGATTCTCAGCCTGGCCAGCAACGAAACGCGCATCCAGCTGGTACTGCGCAATCCCACCGACAAAGAGACCGTGACCACTCGAGGCACGGCTGTGGCTTATCTGTTCAACGGCCGGGATATGAAACCTCCAGCACCGGCGAAGACGAGACCCGTGGCAGCACCGAGGCCAGCGCCCCTGCCGCCCCAGGCTGCGCCAGCCCCGGAGAGAGTCAACATCACTGTGGAAGTGATCCATGGCTCCAAGAAAAGTGAAACGAAATTCCAGGAAGACAAAGAGAAAGATCCCAAGAACGAAGGGAAGCAACGATGAAATTGATATCTCTGGTGGTTGCTGCTTCTCTTTCGGTCTACGGGCAACCACCTGCGCAAGCGCCGGCGACTGGGGCGAGGGATCTGTTTGTCACCGTCGGAAAGTCGGTATTGGTGGACTCGCCGGCCACCATCGAGCGCGTATCCGTCGCGAATGGAGAGGTCGCGGAGGCGGTCGCAATCACGCCGCGAGAGGTCTTGGTGAACGGCAAAGCAGCCGGCGAGACGAGCCTGATCGTGTGGCAGCAAGGCGGCAATCGATTGTTCTTCGATTTATTCGTACAGCGTAACGAGTCGCGCGTCGACGCGATCCGTCGCGAAATGGCCAAGGAAGTGGGCGACCAAAAAGTGACGCTGGACCTGGAAGGTGACAGCGTTTTCGTGCGCGGCGTGGTTAAGGACCTGGTTGAGGCGGATCGGGCCATGGCGATTGCGTCAACCGTGGGCAAGCCAATCAACCTGCTTAAGGTCAACGTCCCCGGAACGGACGCCCAGATTTTATTGAAAGTCAGATTCGCCGACGTCGATCGTTCGTCCTTGCGTCAACTCGGAATTAATATTTTCAGTACAGGTGCTACCAACACGATCGGCGCTGCCACAACCGGTCAGTTCAGCCCGCCTCCACCCTCACAGCTGGGAGTCGGCACCACCGCGACTGTGACCCTGACGAACGCGCTCAATGTGTTCCTGTTCCGGCCGGATTTGAATCTAGGAACAACCATTTCGGCGCTGGAGAGCAAGAACCTTCTACAAATCCTGGCTGAGCCGAACGTTCTGGCGATGAACGGACATCATGCCAGTTTCCTGGCCGGCGGCGAGTTTCCGTACCCCACGCTTCAAGGCGGCGGAGCGGGCTTGGGGGCGGTAACCATTCAGTTTCGCGAATTCGGCGTTCGGCTGGGCTTTACGCCGGTGGTGACTCCGCGGGGAACGCTGCGGCTGTCCGTCCAGCCCGAAGTAAGTACGCTGGACTTCGCCAATGGGCTGGTGTTTCAAGGTTTCACGATACCAGCGCTCAGTACCCGCCGGGTCAACACGGATATTGAACTGGAAGATGGCCAGAGTTTCGCGATCGGTGGTCTGCTGGACAACCGGGATACGGAGACCTTCAACAAGATTCCCGGCCTCGCCAATATACCGTTCTTTGGGAAACTGTTCCGATCGCGGCAGATCACCAAGAACAATACGGAATTGCTAGTGCTGGTGACACCCGAAATCGTCCACCCGATTCCTGGCGGTAAGCCTCTTCCGACTTTGAATTATCCGAGTCCGTTCCTGCCCCCGAATACGTCGTCAGCACCGCCGCAGACGCCGGGGATCAGCCAGACCGGAGCGGTCCCACCCAAAGCGGAGCCAGCGCCGATTCCGGTAGAGCAATTAATGAAGATCCAGCAGAGTGAGCAGGGCCAAAGCCAGCAGGCGGCTCCGGCGATCCAGTTCGTTCCGGTCCCATTGATGCCGCAGCCGATTAACCCGCCGCAACCCGCGCCGGCGAAGACGCCGGGGTCCAGTCCGAGCGGGGGAAACCAGTAGCAGGAGCGTATAGTGTATCCAATTGCAGTAGGCCTGGTGATCGAGACTAAGGCCATTTGGGATGAGCTGGCGGCAGCGCTTCAGGACCTGTCTGTGCGCACGGTCTTCGAGCTGTCGGAAATCCCAGCGGATTGGCCAGGGTTCATCGACCGGATCGAACGGCTCCGGCCGAACGTCGTTCTGCTCGAGGTGACTCGACTCAGGGAACCGCTGGAACAGGTAGTAGCACGCATCCAGGCGACTTCGTGCCACCCGGCGGTATTTGCCTTGCACACCGAAGCCGATCCCGCGGCCATTCTGATGGCATTGCGCGCCGGAGCGAGTGAGTACGTATTTCCTCCGCTGCGCGAGCCGCTTCAGGCGGCCTTCGAACGGCTGGATCATCATCGTCAGAAAGCGGCGGAAGCCGCAAACCGGAGTGGAAAGACGCTGGCGTTCGTGTCGGCCAAAGGCGGTTGCGGCGCGACCACGCTGGCCTGCCATGTCGCGGTGGAGCTTCCACACCACGTTAGAGCCAAGGTATTGCTGGCCGATCTCGATATGCAGGCTGGATCGATCGGGTTTCTGGTGAAGTCGAAGACCCCGTATTCGATTGCCGACGCTGCCAGTAACCTGGTGCGACTGGATCCGAGTTATTGGCGCGCGCTGATCTCGAACGGAATCCCCGATCTGGAGATCATCACGGCGCCGTCCGCTCCCGGGGCAAAACAAGTTTCGCCGCAGCAGTTGAAACAGGTCGTCGCTTTCGCGCGGACACAGTATCCATGGTCGGTGCTGGACCTCGGGCGAAACCTTAATGCAGGGACGCTCGGCGTGCTCGACCTGGTGGATGAAACCTATCTGGTGACCACGCACGAGGTGCCGGCCTTGCACCAAGCCAAACACATGATTCAGCTGCTGCTCGACGGCGGCTATCCACGCGCCAATCTGCGGCTGCTGCTGAATCGCGCCCCAAAGCACTCCGACGTAACTTTGGAGGAACTGGAACAGATGCTGGGGCTACCGATTTACGCGACCATCGCCAACGATTATCAGGCTCTGCAGGAGGCTTATGCGGAGGGCCGCCTGGTTCAGCCGGGCTGCAATCTGGGCCGGAGCTTCGGGCGGCTGGCGATGCGGATCGCGGGTGTAAGCGAAGAAAAGAAGAAGAAGTTTTCGATGTTCGCGTAAGGAGATCAGCACATGGCAGCAGGCTCTCAGGCGCTCGCGGCTCAGGATCAAGGCTGGGTCGGACGTCTATTTACACAACCGGGGTTTAACCGCGAATACCAGGAATTGAAGTTCGTCCTGCATAGGAAGTTATTGGACCGGATTAATCTGGAAATCCTATCGAGCGTGGGAGTCGAGCGGGTGCGTGCGGAGGTGCGGGCGGCAGTCGCCAAACTGGTCGAGGAAGAGAAGACGCCGCTCAGCATCGGCGAAAAAGATCGCATCATTGGCGAGGTGCTCGACGAGGTGTTCGGATTGGGGCCACTCGAACCGCTGCTGGCGGATCCCACCATTTCAGACATTCTGGTGACCACGCCCCGCCTTGTGTACATCGAGCGCGCCGGCAAACTTTATCGCACGCCGGTGCAGTTCAAGGACGATGCGCATCTGTTGCGAATCATTGAAAAGATCGTGGCCCGGGTGGGCCGCCGCGTGGATGAATCCTCGCCGCTGGTGGATGCGCGTCTGCCCGACGGCTCGCGCGTCAATGCCGCGATTCCTCCGGTTGCCGTGGACGGTCCGCTACTCTCGATCCGCCGGTTCGGCCGGGATCCTCTCACGGCCGAGGACCTGGTGCGGATGCTCACCGTGACGGAAGGAATGATGACGCTGTTGCAGGCATGTGTGCGGGCGCGTTTGAATATCGTAATCTCGGGTGGAACCGGCGCCGGCAAGACCACTTTTCTGAATGTGCTCTCCGGATTTATCCCGGAAGACGAGCGCATCGTCACCATCGAGGACGCAGCGGAATTGCGCATGCGCCAGGAACACGTTGCCCGCATGGAAACCCGTCCGCCGAACATCGAGGGAACCGGTGCAATCAAGATTCGCCAGCTGGTGATCAATGCGCTCCGAATGCGGCCGGACCGCATCGTGGTGGGTGAGGTTCGCGGCGAAGAGGCTCTGGACATGCTGCAGGCGATGAACACCGGTCACGACGGATCGCTGACGACAATTCACGCCAACACACCTCGCGACGCAGTCGGACGCCTGGAGGTGATGGTCGGCATGGCGAACGCCAACATGGGGGTCCGTTCCATCCGCCAGCAGGTTAGCTCGGCAGTCGATCTTTTTATTCAGATTTCGCGATTCAGCGATGGAACGCGCCGCGTGGTCGCGCTGACCGAATGCGTGGGGATGGAGGGCGATCTGATCACCATGCAGGACATCTTCGTGTTCGAGCGCACCGGACTCACCGAGCGGGGCCGAGTCACCGGGCGTTTCCGGGCCACCGGCATCCGTCCGAAGTTTTATGACCGCCTGCGCGCCTCGGGTATGCAGATTCCCGCTGCGGTGTTCCAGACCGTGGTGGAGATTGGAGAAGTGCCTCAGTCATGAACCCCGTTTTCGTCGGCATCATGTTCCTGGTGTTCTTCGCGATCGTGCTGGTCGCGATCAGCGTCGGCTACCGGTTCCTTGAAACGCAGCGGAAGAAGCAGGTGGCGTCGATGCTCGATGTAGTTTCCGGGCGCCCGTCCGGCGAGACAGAAACCACGATCCTCCGCGATACAGGGGACGAGGACCCGTTCGAAGCCATGCTTGGGAAGATGGAGGTTACCGGACGTCTCAACCGGTTCATCCAACAATCGGGACTGCCCTGGACCGCGAGCCGGCTGATCGCCGCGACGGTGATCGCTGGAATCGTGGGCGGTGTGCTGGGATTCTTCCTTCGCCCGCTCGGGTTTGTGAGTTTCAGCGTAATCGCAGCGGCGGCGCTGTTCGGCTCGTTGCCGGCCGTGTTCTTGCGTTTCAAGCGCAACAAGCGCATGACGGAATTCGAACAGCAGCTTCCCGAGGCGCTAGATTTCCTGGCGCGTTCCATGCGTGCCGGGCACGCGTTCAGCATCAGTCTCGAAATGCTCGGGCAGGAGTCTCCCGATCCGCTGGGTCTGGAGTTCCGCACGTTATTCAACGAGTTGAACTTGGGGGCACCGCTCGAAACCGCAATGGGAAATTTTTCGCGGCGAGTCCCTTTACTCGATATCCGGTTGTTCGTGTCGTCGGTGATGCTGCAAAAGCAAACCGGCGGAAATCTGAGTGAAATCCTGTTGCGGCTCGCCTACGTGATCCGCGAGCGCTTCCGGCTTAAAGGCCAGGTCAAAGCGGCCAGCGCGCATGGCCGCCTCACGGCTCTGGTTCTTACGTTGCTGCCGTTAGTCCTGGTCCTCGCCCTGATGATCGTCGCGCCCGGCTACCTGGACGCAATGGCCAAGGATCCCGACGGGAAATGGTTGATCATCGGCGCGGTAATGGCGCAGGGACTCGGTTATTTCTTTATGCGCAGGATCACGAATATCAAGGTGTAACACGATATGGCTCCCATACTGATCTCCATCGCCCTGTTCGCTGCTCTCATGGCCGCGATCACTTACTTCGGGTACCGCCGCTACGCTCGGCCCGCCCGCGTGTACGAACAACTGGGTGGATTGCCGACGTTCGAGATGCCCGCGTTGGACCGGATGAACTCCGAAGATCCCGGTCTGATTGTCCACATCTTCGAACAGATCGGCGAAAAAGTGCCGGTGAACCCCGATGACGCGAGTCTGATACGCGGTGATCTGATGGCGGCGGGATATCGCACGGATCAGGCGCTTCCGATTTATCTGGGGACACGCGTGGTTGCGTGTGTCGCGCTGGTCACTCTGGCTCTCCTGTTCCGGTCGCTCATCACATCGAATCCCGTTCTCAGCATCGTTATCCCCGTCGCGGCCGGATTTCTGGGGTATTTTGGCCCGAGTTTCTTTCTGGATCATCTGATCGGCGCGCGGCAGGAGCGGATCCGCTTCGGACTGCCGGATGCGCTGGATCTCATGGTGGTCTCGGTGGAAGCGGGACTCGCTCTTGACCAGGCGATTCAATACGTCGGCAAAGAGATTGCCTTAACCCATCCCGATCTGGCCGAGGAACTGCAGCTGGTGAATCTGGAAATGCGCGCCGGCAAGCGCCGCGTGGATGCGCTTCGCCACCTGGCCGATCGTACCGGTGAACCCGAATTACGCAAGCTGGTGGCAATTCTCATCCAAACCGATCGTTTTGGAACCAGCATCGCGGAATCGCTGCGCACGCACTCCGATTTCATGCGCGTCCGACGGCGTCAGGAAGCCGAGGAGCGCGCCGGCAAGGTGGGCGTGAAGCTGGTGTTTCCGATCTTCTTTTTGATTCTGCCGTCCATGATGGTGGTGGCAGCGGGACCGGGCTTGTTGCAGGTATTCAAGTATCTGTTCCCGATGATGCGCAGTGCCTACATGTAAAGTTCTATGAAAGGAGAAGCACCATGAGCAATCAGACAATGGCAGCGATTCTGTGGATCGCCGCGGGGTTAATCCTCGTACTTTATTTGATGCGTCGCAGCCGCCGCAAACGCACCCGCTAGACGCATGATGAGCGCTGAAATCCTGCAACGTCAGAACGCAGATGGCGGGTGGAGCTATCGGACCGGCAGTTCCTGGACCGAGCCCACCTGCTACGCGCTTCTGGCGTTGGCCGCCGCGAATGTGACGCAGTCGGACGCCGCCAGCCGAGGTGTGCAATGGCTCGCGGCCCGTCAGCGCAGCGACGGCGGATGGGCTCCGCGCGATGGCGTCGATCAAAGCACCTGGGTCGCGTCGCTCGCGCTGTTGCTTCCGCGCGGGCTTCTTGCGCAAAGCGTCGTCGACGGCGCGGCAGGATGGCTGCTCAAACAGACCGGACGAGAATCCGGGCTGGTCTATCGCATGCGAATGCGGCTGCTTGGCGTACGGATCGAGACCGAGGGCTTCGACGGGTGGCCCTGGTTTCCTGGCACAGCGGCGTGGGTGGCGCCCACGGCATTGTCGATACTCGCTCTCCAGAAACTTCGGCGGACGGATGGCGGGAACATTGCGACGCCTATCGCAAAAAGGATCGACGAAGGCCGCAAGTTTTTGCTGGTTCGACGGTGCCGCGATGGAGGATGGAATCACGGTTCCACGCGAGCGCTTGGATACGATTCGGACTCCTACCCGGAGACGACCGGGGTGGCTTTACTGGCGCTGAATGATTCGAAGGAGCCGGAAGTGACGCGTGCGGAGCTGGTCGCCGAAAAGCAAGCCGCGGCGTGCCGGTCGCTGGAAGGCGCGAGTTGGCTCACGCTGGCGCTCCTCGCGCGCGGCCGGACGGTTCGCGCGGCGTCCGCTGGCGCGCACGGAGGAACGGTTGAGCTGGCTCTGAGTACCATCGCGCAAGCGGCGGAATTAGGAAGGAACGTCTTTTTGTCATGACCTCGACGCGGCGGATATGGGTCGCGGGCGCAGCGGCCGCCGCCGCAGCCGCCAGCATGCCGGGATGTTCCCGGCCCGCGGTTACACTTGCACCGGTGTCGATTCACCGCGCCACCGCATACTCCCAGGATCTGTACGACCTGATCCGCCGCGTGATCGTCGAGCATGGGCTGAACGTGCGCGGCAAACGCGTCGTGCTGAAGCCGAACCTTGTGGAATTCGACGACGCTGCCGCCATCAACACCAATCCGATGCTGGTGCATGCGGCTCTGGAAGCCTTTCGAGCAGCCGGCGCCGCCGACGTTCGCATCGCCGAAGGTCCCGGACATCGCCGTGTAACTTTCGATCTAGCCGATTCCGCCGGCTACTTCAATGCCGTCGCGCGCTTCGAATCGGTATTCACGGACCTGAACCTGGACGACCTCACCCGCGTGACGCTTCGCAGTCCGCATTCCAAGCTGACATCGCTCTTTCTTCCCAACACGATTCTGGGCTGCGATCTTCTGGTTTCGATGCCGAAGATGAAAACGCACCACTGGGCGGGCGCCACGCTCAGTATGAAAAATCTGTTCGGCGTGGTGCCCGGCGGAGTCTACGGTTGGCCGAAAAACGTCCTGCACTGGGCCGGCATCGATGAAAGCATTGCCGACCTGCATGCACTCTTCCCGCAAGCGTTCGCCATCGTGGACGGAATTGTTGCGATGGAAGGCAACGGTCCCATTCAGGGAACCTCGCGCGCCGCCGGAGTAATCGTGGCCGGGGCCAGCCCGGTCGCGGTGGACGCAACCTGCTGCCGGATCATGCGCATCGATCCGTTGAAAATCCGCTACCTGCAATTTACCGCGGGCTCCGAGCAACTAAAAGAGCGATTCATGCCGCAAACCGGCGAGAAGATTGCATCCGTCGCGTCGACCTTTGCACTGTTACCGGAACTGGAGCATCTGCGGTTGCGTACTCAAGAGGTTCGAGCGTGACCGCCGAAGTCGAACAGCAAGAAGTGGCAGAGCGCTCTGCTTCAGCCGAAGAGCGCAAAATGCTTTGGCCGCCGCTCATCATTGCCGTCGTCGCGCTGTGGATTCTCCCGCTGGCCACCAGCCTGGGACTCGATGAGACCGGCGTCTGGTGGGTAGTCAAGGACGGCCTCAGCCAGGTGATTCCGCGCGCTAATTTGTGGCAACAGTCCATCTTGCATTCGCTGCTGGTGTGGGCCGCTCGCTGGATTGGCGGAGACAGCGATGTCGCGATGCGGATGCCCTCCGCGGTGGCGATGTGCGGTGCGCTGTACCTCCTGTGGAAGCTGGGGAGCCGCCTGATCAATCCGTTGAGTGCGATGTTCGCATGCCTCGTATTCGTGACGATGACTGATGTCGTTTATGTCGCTTCGACGGTGCGGCCGTACGCGCTTGGACTATTGCTGGTCAATGGCGCAATGCTGGCGCTGATCAATTGGCTGGATTCGGGACGCCTCCGCTACGCTGTGGTCTACGTAGCCGCCGCTGCGCTGGCTATGTATTCGCACTATTTCTTCGGCGTAATGTTCGTGGTTCATGCCGCTTATGCGATCAACAGGTGGCGCAGTGGAAATTCGCTCGCCGGTTTAGGAGCTTTATTGACCGCCTGGTTTGTCGCCGGACTTCTGATTCTTCCCTTGGTTCCCCTGGCCATCGGTCTCAACGCGAGCCGCACCACGCACGTGTACCTGCCTACGCCTGGCATTGACGCTTTACTGAGCAGCGTCACGCCCACGATTTTCGTTGGAAGCGTCGCACTCTCATGCATTGTCTGGGCCATCTTGCAGCGCCCTATTTCCATCGGCAACGTCTGGCCGCGAACTTCGGGAACGCTGCTCGCCTTCTGGGCCCTGGCCCCGATCGCGATCTTCTTTATCATTTCGGTGCTGACCGAAAAGAAGGTGTTTGCGCCACGATACTATATTGCGAGCGCGCCCGCTCTCGCCCTCATCTGCGGTGCTCTGTTGGGAGCGATGAAGCCAGCGCGGTTCCGGCTGCTCGCAACGACGCTCATCGTGGCGCTGTCCGTTGTGATCTTTGACGTGAATGGGGCGACCCTCCGAGGCGCTGTCGATTACCGGAGCGCGGTGCACGCCATCAATGAACACATTGGAGCAGCCCAAACACCGGTAGTTGCGGTCCCGAGTTTCTATGAATCGCGAACCGTGGAGGCGGTGCTCGATCCTACGTTATCCGACGTGCTGTTCGCACCCTTCTTGCGATATCGAATTGGCGGAAAACTGATTCGCGTTCCCGGCGACTTGACCTCTGAGACGGAGCCGTATTTGGAAGAGGTCATGAAGACTTCGCTCGCCAGTCAACGCGAGTTCTTCGTTGTTGGGCTTATGCTTTCCGAACGGTATCAAGGTTGGCTGGCTGGCCGCTGCGCCAGCTTGGGATTCAAGTCTCGAACGTACGGGAATTACGGCGGAGTAGAGGTCGTTCTTTTCGAGCGGCGCGATCGTTAAGTGCTATGACGAAAGCGATCCCAGCGTCCGTTGTCGCAGTGTTACGTTGTATCGCAGGCATCTTCCTCGCCATCCTCTGGTTTTACGGCATGGCGCGATTTGGCCTGGTCGAGCAGTTGCTGGCAAATCCGGTAGCCGCCTTCAGCTATACGGGAATCTTCGTTCTCTACCTTTGTAGTGCTCCCGCCCGAATCGAAGCCGGCTTCGTGATGGTTTGCGCAACTGTAATACGACTGGCCATTCGTGGTCACGCGCAGGCCTTCGATGGTTTTCCTTTCGCGCCTGTGGTGCCCGTGACCGCGCTGATGGGCTACGTGAGTGTCGGAACCCTGATCGTACGGTGGAGCGTCGGAAAGCAACCTCGCAAAGCTCTGGAAATGCTAGTTCGCGTACTGATCTTCGTGGTACTTGGAGTCGCGATCGGTTGGATTGTTGAAGTTGCTTCCTATCTGCGGCCGGTAAAACTCGACTTGTTTTTGTACTCCTTGGAACGCGCGTACGGACTCCCGAGTTTTGTTGTCGGTCGTTGGTTCACCGCGTTACCGTCGCTAACGTCGATTGAATTGCTGATTTACTACTCGCTGCCCCTTGCTTTGGCGGCAACCTATGCAATGCACCTGAAACGTCCGCAACCAGGCGTGGACGTCCTCTTGGCTCTATATATCAATGCCCTGGTTGGGTTCAGCCTTTATATTTTGTATCCGGCGTGCGGACCGCTTTATGTGTTCCATAACGACTTCCCATCGTTCGCACCGGTGATCGGCGACTTAGGTATCTCGCCGTTGGTGATGGACTGCCGGCCGAATGCCATGCCGTCTCTCCACATCGCGGGTGCCTTGCTGATCTTCTGGAATTTGCGTCCGTTCGGCCGCATCCGGTTTGCAGCGTTCGCGTACCTGATTCTAACGGTTCTCGCGACACTTGGTTTCGGAGAGCACTATTTTGTGGATTTGGTGGTCGCACTACCTTACGCGCTCGCGGTACAGGCCCTCGCGACAGACAGCCGGTATAAGATCCACGTGACCTTGCTCGGTGCGGCAGGCGTGGTTCTCTGGATGATGCTGTTCCGATACGCGATCCCGCTATTGGTCAGTTCGCCCCCGATGCTCTGGTTGATCACGGTCGCGACATTGGTGGTAACGGCCTTTGGAAGAAGGCTGTTGATTTCGGAGCCGCGCGCGCTGCCAATCGGCGGACGATTGGGTTTGGAGGCAGCCAATTGACTACAGCCGCCGAAGCCACGAGCACGACCGCTGGTGCGGGTTCCTCCAAGCATGTTCCCGAGTTGGATGGCGTTCGCGGACTGGCTATTCTGTTTGTTCTGGTCTTTCATGCTCGCGCGGTGTATGCAAACTTTTCTGAAATTCCCCTCCCTATCTTCAGGGTTCTCGACTTGGGATGGTCCGGCGTCGATCTATTTTTCGTTCTGTCTGGATTCTTGATCACCGGAATTCTGCTCGACAGCCGGGAATCGAAGACGTACTTCCGAACGTTTTATATTCGGCGCGCCCTGCGAATTTTCCCTCTGTACTTTGCCTATGTCCTCCTCGTCATGGTCGCTGTTCGCCCAATCTATCGCTGGTTCGCCCACGAGGATCCGTGGAGTGCAACCAACCCCTGGTGGTACGTTACCTATCTCCTGAACTGGAAAGCGGATCATGGGTTCGACGACCTCTATCTCGGCCATCTATGGAGTCTTGCGATTGAAGAGCAGTTCTATTTTGTATGGCCCTTGATCGTCTGGCTCTGTCCGAAGAAAAAACTAGTTTGGCTGTGCGGTAGCGTGGCCCTCGCATCACTCGCCCTTAGGTTCTACATGTATTCGCGGGGCGTCTGGCCTGAGGCGATTTACCGGCTAACGCCCACGCGCATGGACGCCCTGGCGCTCGGTTCGCTTGCCGCGATCGGTATCCGGAACTTTCGTACTTTGTGCGAGCGTTTGATCGTCCCGGCTGCGGCGCTGTCGGGCTTCGGTGTGCTCATCCTTGTTTCTCGCGCCCGGGCCACATATTGGGGTGACATGTGGGTGGGGTCACTGGGTACATTTTTTCTGGCCGTATTGTACACTGCGCTGGTGTTCGCGGCGGCGACGCAGCATTCTTCGGGACTATCTACGTTCCTTCGGTATGAACCCCTTCGGAAGGTAGGCAAGTACAGCTACGCAATGTACGTGCTCCACTCAATTCCATACAACCTTAGCGTCGACTGGACCCGCAATTGGCTGAACGGAAAGAACGCGGAGTTTGTCGTAATCTCAAAAGCTCTCTATTTCCCGGCCTTGATCGGGATGGCTTTTCTTGCCGGCTGGCTGTCTTGGAATTTGCTTGAAAAACGAGTCTTACGATTTAAACAGGGGTTCCGTTATGGTTAATCTGCTTATGGGAACCATTGTGCCCTGAGCCGCGCACTCAAGCCCGCGGGTGCTTGTGGATACGGATCATTAATGGATTATCGGACTGAACAAAGCGACCCCAGCCCCGCTCGCAGGAGAGACACTCATCTCCGCGCGATCGAAACCATAGTGCCATCTCATAAAAATCGAGGGAGTTCACGGCATCGCTATCGGACCCCCAGTAGGTTTGAAAGTTGGGAGTAAGACGATGGTAGCGAAACTGAGTCGGACGGTTTCCAATTCGCCACGCTGTGGCGCGCGAGAGACGCACCGCGGGCATGGCGGCGCGCGTCAGCGTGACGCGCAAAGGAATCGCAACCTTGATCACTTTGCCCAACGGCCCGAAATCGCGATAAGGCCGCACGTTATAGCCATCGGCGACCCAGGGCCAGCAGTCCCACGTCGGTGCGAGAAACAGGACGCCGTTATCTTTCACCACGCGCCGAATCTCGACCAGCGCCGCTTCCGGGTTGGGGACATGTTCCAGAACCCAGATCGACCAGGCGCCGTCGAAGGTATTGTCGTCAAACGGCATCGCCGTGGCCGATCCCAAAACGAAGGGCTTGTGATAGTAGCGCGCGACCGTGGGGGCGATATCCATGCCGGTGTAGTCGGCAACCTCGTCCTGCAAATACCCCTGACCCGATCCGATATCGAGCAGCCGCTTGTCGCGGAGCTGGAAGGTCTGAACAAAATCGGCGATCTGTTCCTTGATGTGATAGTGCTGCGCGGCGTCGAGCGCCATTTTTGCGTACCTCTCCTGTTCGGGAGAAATGTCGGGAGATACCGCCACGCTGCCCTGTTTGTCGTAGGCGGTGGAGTAAAATTGGCGGGCTGCCGCACCCTCGCTGGCCGAAGGCGGCCGGTCCGAGTCGTAGGGAAAATGAAAGATCACGAGAATCGCAGCCGCGGTGAGCAGAACCCCGGCGGCCTGCAATACGAACAGACCCAATTCCCGCACGAAGCTGGAGGTCCCCGCTCCGGCCGCAGCGGGCGACGATTTAGGAATCATCCGATGATTATACGGCAGGACTTCCGTCTCTCATTGAAAACGACGCTCCGAAGTCAAGTCGAATTGTCTTCGGCCAATTGACCATGGCACGGAGGGAGCCATGACATCGGCTGCGCAGCAACGAATCGAGCCGTCCGCGGGCGCAGGCCTCTCGGCCGCCGGTGAAATTTTTCTCGCCTTCGCTGTCAGTGTGGCCCTCCTGGTCCCCTGCGTCTGGCAGGACCACGTTTACGCAGGCGACCTTTCCAGCCACGTCTACACCGCCTGGCTCACGGGCGAAATCGAACGCGGCGCCGTTCCCGACCTCAAGCTGGTTCATCCCTGGACCAATGTCGTCTGCGACTGGGCGCTCCAGACGCTGATGGCCCATGTCGGACCTGCCTGGGCGGAAAGAATCGTGACCGGAATTGCCGTCCTCATTTTCTTTTGGGGAGCGTTCAATCTGATCAAGGTAGTCATCGGACGGCGATCGTGGCTGATGACGCCGGCGCTGGGAATGCTCGCGTATGGCCTGGTTTTTCAACTTGGATTCCTAAATTTCTATCTCGCCACGGGTGTGTGCCTGTGGGTAGCTGGACTTTTATGGCAGCCGACATGGTTACGCGCCACGATTGCCGTGCCGCTGGTGGTGCTCGCGTTGCGGGCACACGCCATGCCGGTCGTGTGGGTGGCGGCGGTGCTGGCGTATGTGCATCTGGTGCGCCGCATCCCATCTAAGCTCCGCCCGGCGATGCTGCTGGTGGGACTCGCGGCATTGTTCACGCTGCAAGCCTTGGTAATGAAGTTCGTTCCGTATCGATGGTCGTTCCAGGCTGTCAGCTTGGGCGCGCTGCTGGGACTCACGGGAACCGAGCAGCTCTGGCTTTACGGAGCGAAGTATCTGATCGTGGCGGCGGGAGTTGCGCTGATCTGGTCCGTCCTCTTTCTGGAACGGCTCGATCAGGGCGGAATGCTGGCCGATCCGCTGGTCCACATCTGGATCTTGAACGTGTGCGCTTATGCCCTATTGCCCGATTCGATTCAGCTTCCCCAATACCAGCATGTGCTGGCCTACATTCCACAGCGACTGTCCCTGTTCAGCGCCGTGATCCTGTGCGCGGTGGTGGGAGGCGCGCATTACGGCCGCGGCACGACCCGATTCTCCGCAGCCATCGCCACCATGTTTTTCACGTTTCTCTACCTGGATAACCGCGCGTTCAGCCAGATCGAGAATCAGGTGAAGGCACTGGTGGAGACCGTGCCGCCCGGATCGCGAGTGGTGGCGGAAATCGGCGATTCGAACAGCCGGTTGAGTCCCCTGCTTCACGTGGCCGATCGTGCCTGCATCGGTCGATGCTTCAGTTACGCGAATTACGAGCCTGCCACCGCTCAGTTCCGCATCCGCGTGCAAGGACCCAATCCGGTGATAGCTCCGACGATGCAGATCGTTCAGGAAATCGAAGAGGGCCGGCACACTGTTACGCAGGGAGAGGCGCCGATTTATTCCGTCTGCCAGTCCACCGAGGCAAGTCATCCCTTAGTCATGCGCCGCGTGGAGGTGGGGGAAAAGACCTGCAGCTTTTCGTTGCCGATTTCGCCCACGCTGTGGATGAGTCCGGATGCGAGCGCCGCCGTTAGCGCGAAAGAATGAGCGCGAAGTTCCAGACCACCAGACCCGCATACCAGTAATTGATCAACGAGATCACCTTGTATCGGGCCCGCCACACGCAATACGCGCCCAGCAGCACGGCCACGATCTTCGAGCCAAGCAGGCCAATGACGGGGCCCACGCGCATCAGGAACTGGACAAACGGGCTCGCCTCAGCCAGCCCGTGCCGAAGCCCGAGATACGTAGTCAGCGCGTCCAGGAGCTGCAGATAAAGAAAAAGCTGAAGACTGAGCGACCAGTCGATCGCAGCCCGGGTTTCAGAAGTCATATCCACGCTCCTAAGTATCGGCGGCTGGCACTCACCTCGATAGGTGTATTTAACGGGGCGCCCATATCGTCGCTGCGATCAGAAATCCTATTGTGCCAAAAGCGATCGCCACCGCGTGCGGCAGCCGGACGCCCTCCGTGCTTTTCACATCCAACTGCGGATTCAGTTCGTAGGGCGCCTGCCGATGCAGGAGACTCAGAACGATCAGCCATATGTTTTGAAATGTACGGCGGAGCCTTCCCCGGGACGCAACGATAATGATCGCGGCAACACCTCCAAAAACCGACGTCAGGACCAGAACCCCCAACCAATTCTGCCAGCCCACCGCAGCCCCGATCGCGCCCATTAATTTCACGTCGCCGGCCCCCATCCCGCGAATGGCGAACAAGGGGAAATAGATGAGCAGCGCTAATCCAAGTCCTTTCAGTGACATGAAAAGACCTGGGGTCTCGTAGAGGAAAAAGTTCAAGGCAATCGCGATCGCCACGCCCGAAAAAGTGATCCAGTTCGGAACCCGGCGCTGCCGGTAGTCAAACAGAGCCGCGGGGATCACCACCAGCAACAACAGCACCTGGACGATCACCGGCGGGTAGCTCACGCACTCTCCGCTTCCATCGTTTTGCCCGAACGGCTGGTCCCGCTTTCCGCGGATTTCAGCAACTTGTACAGCAGTTTGTTGGACGGCAAGTGTGTCTCGACATAGTCCACGCCATCGCCCGTAATCACGAAATCGCTGTGTTCATCCTGGCGTATACAATTGCGTTCTTTGAGATACCACATCGTGAACATCAAGTGCTCGCGCGCGGAAGACATCATCGATTCGAATTCGAGCAAAGAGAGCCCTGGACTATCCGGATTGCTGCGGCGACGGTTATACAGCAAACACAGAATTCCCATGCGGCGGTTCGCTTCTCCGTCGATCCCCATGGCGAATTCCTTCAGCTCGAACAGCCCGATGGGTTCGGCATAGTTCTGCTTGTAGTGCAGGTCGTAGGCCTCACGCATCTGCGGATCGGTCAGCACTTCATGCGCCTGAGTGATCCGTACAAATCTGTCTACATCTCCAGTCTCTGTATTGTCGGGGTGGTAGCGGGCGGCGAGAATCTTGAAGACGCGCTCGATGGTCTCCTTTTCCGCGTTCGGGCTGATTTGCAGGAGTTCGTAGAAATCGACGAATTCTGAAGGTTCCAAGCACTCTATGATATCCCGATCCCGGCGGCCCTTACTACACGCCCGCTCCCGAATTCCTTGGAACAGGCTCGCGCCAGCCCACACGCTTCTGTACAGTAATTTACACTCCGCGCCTCCAAAATGAGACCTTAGTACTCTTCCCCGCTAGGACGCCCCAACCGACAATGGAAGGGAAGGTGGTTCCAGCGATGACGGTTCAACACAGCAGATCGAATGCGAAATCGGGGCGCGGTACACGCGGGTTCAGCCTGCCGATGCTGGCGGTGTGTTTGACGGTGATGGTAGGGATGCTGGGCTTGGCGTTCGACGCGGGACGGATGATGATCGCCAAGAGCGAGGCGCAGGCGTTCTGCGACGCTTCGGCTCTGGCCGCGGTGCATCAAATGGATGGAACTCAGGCTGGAATCCAAGGCGCCAATGCCACAGCCACCGCCGGACCTCTGGGCACCACCAAACCTAACGGCACTAATTTCGACACCACCACGATTAGCAACGTGACGGCGACCTACGCCACCACCTTCGCCGGGACTTACGACAGCTACGCGACGGCCAGTTCTAACAGCACCAACAGCTACGCCTTTATCAATGTGGCCGCCAATGTCAGTGTGCCCATCAGCTTTCTGAGCGTGCTGCCAGGAATCGCCAGTTCCTATACCGTCAGCGCCAGCGCGATCGCGGGGCAAACCGCCACCAGCACCGTCAGTAGCGGAGGGATGGAGCCGTTCATGCCGGACGCTCACAATGCCGCTGATAAAAAGAATTTCGGCTTTACGCCGGGCACTTCCTACACGCTGAAGTGGGGCAACGGAAACAATAACACGACGTGCGCGGGCGACCAGAGCTTTGCCGATCCCAATCCGTCTTCGGAGCACGGATACATCGACCTGGGACAAGGCAACGGCGCCAGTTCGCTGCGCACGCTGATCGAGTATGGCGGCTATCCCAACGCCAGTTCCACGCCGTCCTCGGTTTCCGTGGGGACCGATCTGAGCGGGGTCTCAGGCAATCGCGGCACTTCGATCTTCGATGCACTGGCCAACCGTGCGGCCCAGGATAGCGATACCACTTCTACCACCTACGCCGCCTATGTCGCGGGCGGGACCGGGAACGGCCGGCGCGTAGTCACGGTGCCCATCGGCGATCCCAGCACCTGGAGCGGAAACGGCAATGGAACCGAGCAGGTGGTCGGCTTCGGGAACTTCTTCCTGAACACGACCTACAGCGGAAGCTCCGGAGCGATTTGCGCCACCTACATTGGTCCGGCCAACATGAATGGAAATTCCGCCGGCACCTCCGACGGAACCAAGGTCTACTACAATGTTCTGTTCAAATAACCGTCGCAATTCAAAACGGTCGGAGCGCGGCAACGCGGTGCTGGAATTCGCGCTGGGATGGTCGATCCTGTGGCTGCTGTTTTACGGCTCCTACCAGTTCGGCTATGCCTTCTACGTGTACAACCGGCTGATGACCGCGGTGACCAACGCCGCCGAGTTGGGATCCAAGATCGGGTACGACACCGCCAGCCCCGGCACCTACACCACGACGCTGCAGAACATGGTGCTGTACGCGGATGAAACCGTGCCCAATAACCCGTCGCCGATCGTGTCCGGACTGGCGGCCGCCAACGTGAACGTCAATGTCGCGCTGGACGCCAATGGCATTCCGCGCGACGTCACCATCACCATCGTGAACTATTCGATCAATTCGTTTTTCACCAACATTTCCTTGAACAACAAACCTCGCGCCACCACCATGTATTACGGCCAGGTCAGTTGTTCGACGTGTTGACAAGGAGCATGAGCAAAATGAAGTCGTCAATACCGGTACAGCGCAAAGCCCGCCAGAAGGGCGCGACCATTGTCGAAACGGCGCTGGTCCTGCTGACTCTGGTCGGCATGATCGTGTTCGTCATGGACATGGGACGCCTGCTGCTGACCGAGCAATTCGTCACCGAACGCGCGCGCACCACGGTGCGGGCCGCCACCGTCAACAACTGGGATTCCACCTCGGCCGCCAACTATCTGGTCTACAACAGCACCACGGCGCCAGCCAACGTGAACGGCGTGTCCGCGCCCGGTTATATGGGACTGCTTCCTTCGCAAGTAACCTACACCGTTCTGGGAACAGCCGGCACACCGGACTACCGGCTCCAAGTCAAAGTCAGCGGCATCCCCGTGTTCAGCTGGATTCCGGGAATGGCGGGCCAATATACCGCTCCTCCCGTCACCGCCACCGCCCCCGCTCAAAGCATGGGCGCGACCAACTAGCGCGGGACGCAGATTACTCCGACAGTGTGTGTATCAGCGGCTCCAACGCCGCTGAGGGGACGCTTCCCTGCGCCAAACCCTGATTCCCTCCGCCACGTCCGCCAGCGGCAGTTACCGCGGCCTTTACGCGATCGCCAGCGTGTACTCCTGAGTCCGCGGATGCCGCCAGCAATATCGACGGCGGATCTTCACAAACCGCCAGGAAGACCGCCTTCGATCCCGCGGCGAACGCCTGCGCCCGCGCCCGCATCGCGTCATCGATCGGGCCGCGCTGGGTTACTCTCCGCACGCCGGATGCATCGGGCGCCGCGGCTGCGAACAGCTCGGAGCCCTCGCGTTTGGCGAGCTCCGCGGCCAGCCGCTGGACCGTTTTCTCCAGAGTTTTCGCCTTTTCGACTTGTGCGGCGACTAGGGCCGGCGTTTCCTCCAGTGGAACGGAAACCAGCCGGCTGATTTCGGAAAGGGTCCTAAAGTCCTGCCGCGCCTGACGAACCGCGCGAAGCCCGCACACGAACTCTATGCGGACATTCCCGCGTATCTTTTCCAGCTTGCGAATCAGAATCGGCCCGATCTCGGCTGTGGACTTGACGTGAGTTCCCCCACACGCGCTTTTGTCCAGCCCGGTGATCGAAACAATGCGCAGAGTTCCGCTGCGTTTGGATTCTTTCCTCAATCCGAGATCCGCTGTGGATTCCTCATACGAGATTGTGACGTGTCGCGCTTCGGCGACGATTTCGGCGCAGCGCTCCTCCACTCGTTCGATTTTCCTGGTGTCCAGCGCCTGAGTTTCAATATCGATGGTCGAGGTGACCGCGCCCATATGGAAGCTGAGCGTGGGAATCTTGAACAGATCGATCAATACGGCTGAGAGGAGGTGCTGGCCGGTGTGCTGTTGCATGTGATCGTAGCGCCGCTCCCAGTCGATGCGTGCCGCGACTTCCCCCGCCGCGAGCGGAGCTTCGAGCAGGTGCGCGATCCGACCCTCTTCGTCGACCACTTCGCGAACCGCGGCCCCGCCGAGCGTACCGCGATCGAATGGCTGCCCGCCCGACGTGGGATAAAACGCCGTGCGGTCGAGATAAACGCGGCGGCCTTCCTCGGCCGTTTCAACTACGTTCGCCCGAAATTCTTGAAGATAGCAGTCGTCGTAATAAAGTCGTTGGGTCATGGGGCAGGAGACGTGATTTCGAACTGCGCTCGCAGGAACTGCCAGTCCGGCAATTCGTAAATGCGCAACTTGGTGGGAACCGTCACAGTCACGTCTTTATTCTCGTGCGGACCGAGCGCCGGCACTTTCGTCTCGAACTCAGAAATTGGTGGATCTTCAGGCTTTGCGGCACTCGTGGTGAGCTTGATCTTCAATCCCAGATCGCCGATATCGGCTTCGGAATGATTCACCACCGCGAAGGTGAGATTCAACTTGCCGCTGGTCTCCGCCATGCGGAATCCCATCACCTCGATGTACTTGTTCAGAGGGTGTTTCCCGATCGCCGCTGCCGATCCGGGAGGTTCCGGCGGCCCGCTTTTCTTGGTCTGCTTCGCGTCCGGCGCGGTCGAGCAAGCCCCCAGCGCCAGTAACATTGCCATTACCGTAATTCGCACCTCCTCAGCATAATACGGCCGAGGTTTTCACGCGATAATGGCTGCATAGGCCGTAAGGGCGGGCGATTTACAAGAACCGTGTTCGGGCACATCCGCGAGCAGATCGATACTGTCTTCCGGCGCGATCCGGCCGCCCGCAGTGTGCTTGAGATCGTGCTGTGCTACCCGGGCTTTCACGCGATGCTGTTTCATCGCCTGGCGCATGGGATGTACCGGCACGGGTGGTTTACCCTGTCGCGAGTCGTTTCGCAGTTCTCGCGCACGGTCACCGGAATCGAGATCCACCCTGGCGCAACCATCGGCCGCCGCTGCTTCATCGATCACGGCATGGGGGTGGTGATCGGAGAAACGTCCGAAATCGGTGACGACGTGCTGCTGTACCAGGGCGTCACGCTCGGCGGCACGGGAAAAGACACCGGCAAGCGGCACCCCACTATTGGCAACGGAGTGGTGATCGGGACGGGCGCGAAAATTCTCGGCAACATCCGCATCGGCGACTACGTCAAGGTCGGCGCCGGATCGGTAGTGGTGCATCCGGTTCCCGATCACATGACGGTGGTCGGCGTCCCGGGACGCGTAGTAGGCGAAGGCGATTCCGAACTCGATCCGCTGGAGCACGGAAAACTTCCCGATCCCGAACAACAGGCCATCGATGAGCTGTCGCGACGCGTGGCTGAGCTGGAAGCTATGGTGCAGGCCCTTGTGGATGAAAAGATTCCTTCTAAGCGTTAGCCTGGCGACAGCGTTCGGCGCCACTCCCTACTGGATCGAGCCCTGTACAAATCCGAAAACGGGCTGCATCGCGTCCGACGTCGAATTGGCTCGCTGGGCGCTCGAAGCGTGGTCGCAGGCATCCGGCGGAAAATTGAGCTTCACGCCTTCCGCCAGTCGCGATGAGGCATTGGTGCGGCTGGTCTGGGCGACGCCGGAACAGGGCTTGTACGGCGAAACCATGCCCATCGATGTAAACGGACACCGTGGTGCGCAGATCAACGTCCGCATTGTCGACCCTGGCACGAAAGATGCTTTGCTGCGCGACACGATTGTGTATCTGACCTGCCTGCATGAATCGGGCCACGCCATCGGGCTTCCCCACACCGCGAATTTCGCGGACATCATGTACAGCTTCCAATACGGCGGCGACGTTGAATTCTATTTCGGCCGTTACCGACGAAAACTGGCCAAGCGGGAAGACATCCGAAAGAACTCAGGAATCTCCGCCGGAGATCGTACCAACCTGACTTCACTGCTCGCTCAGTAGCGCAAGCTTAAGAGGCTCCGGGAAAACTCGTATCGACCGCTTCCTTCGGTCGCGGCTCAGAGCCTGGCTGACCTCACACATCACCGACCATGAGCCGCGACCAGAGGAAGCGGTCGATTCTTGACGCGTCACGACGGACGGCTAGAGCTGTCGCTGAAAGCTGAGGCTTGCTCCACGAACGCGAACCGGAAGCTGTTCTTCGCGATCAGGTCCAATTCCTCGATCGTAAAGCCGAACCGAGTCGCGGCGAGTTCGTATTCACTCGCCAACGTGCACCCAAACAATGCTGGATCGTCCGTGTTCAGCAGAATCGCTATCCCCGCATCGAACAGCCGCCGCACCGGATGCGCCTCCAATGACGCGACCGCACCGGTTCGCACGTTGCTGGTGATGCAAACCTCTAGCGGGATCTGCCGATCGCGAAGGTGTTCGACCAGCGCCGAATCGTCGATCGAGCGGATGCCGTGGCCGATGCGCTCGGCGCCGATCTGGAGAGCCTCCCATACGCTTTCAGGTCCGCACGTTTCGCCAGCATGGGCAGTGAGTCGCAGGCCGCGATCGCGAGCTTCGCGATACAGATCCGCGAACCAACTCGCCGGTCCGCGATCTTCCGAACCGCCGATGCCGATCGCCACCACACCGTCGTTCACACGCTCGGCCGCGAGATCGAATACAGGCTTGGCGGCCTCCGCGCCAAAATGCCGGATCGCATCGAGAATCCAGCGGACTCGCACTTTGGAGCGCCCTGCTTCGCGCTGAAGAGCCTCGTAGATCGGTGGAAAATCCTGCCCCTTCCACAGCATCGTGCCGACCGAAAGGGTCACCTCGGCGTACGCCACGCCTTCAGACCACAGCCGTTCGAACAGGCGGCGTGCCGCAATGGCGTAATGTTCAGGCGTTTGTAATCGCCGGTTCACCCAGATGAAACTTTGAATGAATCCGTCAAAGTCGCGATGCGCGAAAGCCGTGGCGATCTCGTCGCGCGTCAGCGATGGATCTATTTCCAGCAGCGTTTCCGGCTCCACCGAGCCTTCCAGATGCAGGTGCAATTCGGCGCGAGGCGTCATGTTGTGCGTTGGGGGGCGGACCCCCTGGTCCGCGCGCGATCCCCTGATCGCGCTGCCCACGATTCGAAATCGCCGATCCGGGGATCGGCGTGCGGACCAGGGGGTCCGCCCCCCTCTGCCATAATAGCGTCGTGACAGCGGACGAAATTCAAGCTATCGTCGAAGGCCGGCATCGCGACCCGTTCAGCGTGCTCGGGCCGCATGAAAACGAAGTGCGGGCGTGGCTGCCGCGGACCCAGGAAGCGGCGGTCGTCATCGGCGATCAAGTCATCCCCATGGTGCGGGTCCATCCTGGCGGATTGTTCGTCGCGCAGCTTGACGAACGGCCGGAGCAATACCGGTTGCGCACCGGTACCTACGATTTCGACGATCCCTATTGCTTCCCTCCGCTGCTCACGCCGTTCGAGCTGTACCTTCACGGCGAAGGCACGAACTACGAAAGCTACCGTACGCTGGGCGCTCATTTCACGACGTCGCGCGGTGTTGACGGCGTCCGCTTCGCGGTGTGGGCTCCGAACGCCGAACTGGTCAGCGTCATCGGCGATTTCAACCGCTGGGATCGCACCTGGCATCCCATGCGTCTTCGCGAAGGCGGCATCTGGGAAATTTTCATTCCCGGCCTAGGCGAAGGCGCGAATTACAAGTATTCGGTTCTATCGCGCACTGGTCACGAGCAGCAGAAATCCGATCCTTATGGTTTTTTTGCGGAGGTCCCGCCGAAGACCGCGTCCATCGTTTGGGGCCTCTCGCATTACAAATGGTCCGATGACGAGTGGATGAAGGCGCGTCCCGAGCGCCACTGGCTGCGCGAGCCGGTTTCGGTTTACGAAGTCCATCTGGAGTCCTGGATGCGCGGCCCCAACAACACGTGGCTCACGTATCGCGAACTTGCGATTCAGTTGGTCGAGTACGTCAAACGCATGGGCTACACGCATCTGGAACTGATGCCGGTGATGGAGCATCCATTTTCAGGATCGTGGGGCTACCAGGTCACCGGCTACTATGCGCCCACTTCGCGCTTCGGCACTCCCGACGATTTTCGCTACTTCGTCGATCAGTGCCATCAGGCCGGACTCGGCGTGATCCTGGATTGGGTTCCGGCGCATTTTCCGCGCGACGCGCATGCGCTATATCGCTTCGACGGGACCGCGTGTTACGAGCATGACGATCCGCGGCAAGGGGAGCAGCGCGATTGGGGCACGCTGATTTTCAACTATGGCCGTAACGAGGTCAAAACGTTCCTGCTCTCGAACGCGGTTTACTGGCTGCGCGAATTTCATGCCGACGGCTTGCGCGTCGATGCCGTCGCGTCGATGCTGTATCTCGATTATTCGCGCCAGGAGGGCGACTGGATTCCCAATAAGTACGGCGGCCGCGAGAATCTCGACGCCATCGATTTCATCCGCCGGTTTAACGAACTGGTCCATCAGGAACCGGGCGCGTTGGCCATCGCCGAGGAATCCACTTCCTGGTCTGGTGTTTCGCGGCCGACGTATCTGAACGGGCTCGGTTTCACCATGAAGTGGAACATGGGCTGGATGCACGACATGCTGGACTATTTCGCGCTGGACCCAGTGTTCCGCAAATATCATCAGCAGAACATCACCTTCAGCATGCTGTACGCGTTCAGCGAAAATTTCGTGCTGCCGGTATCCCATGACGAGGTGGTGCATCTCAAACGCGCGCTGGTGTCGAAAATGCCCGGCGACGAGTGGCGCCGATTCGCCAACGTCCGCGCATTTCTTTCGTACATGTTCGGGCATCCCGGAAAGAAACTCCTGTTCATGGGCGTCGACATCGGGCAAACCGAGGAATGGGATTATAACGTCAGTCTCCCCTGGCACCTGCTGCAGTGGCCGGTCCACCACAAGCTGCAGACTTTCGTGAAGGAGCTGAACTGGCTGTACCGGCGGGAGCCTGCGCTGTTCGAAGTGGACGACAACTATTCCGGATTCGAATGGATCGACTTCCGCGACGCCGAATCCTCCATCATCTCCTTTGTTCGATTCGCGAAGAACCGCGAAGATTTTCTGGTCTTCGCGTGCAACTTCACGCCGGTTCCGCGCCTCGGATACCGCATCGGCGTGCCCCGGGCAGGCTTTTACTCGGAAATCTTCAATAGCGATGCCGAAATGTTCGGAGGGTCGAACGTCGGCAACGAAGGAGCCGGGATGACGGAAGACGTCCCCGATCACGGCCGCCCGGCGAGCCTCCGCATCACCTTGCCTCCGCTGGGGGTGGTCGTCTTCAAACCGCAGAAACGCGAGATTTGAGGACTTATCGGGCCCCAAATCGCTAAAAACACGACTTGTCATAAATGTTTTTTCCACAGGCACCGGATTGTAACAAAACCTTGTTATAAGGGTGCATGAAGTGCGATCTGCACGTCCATACGATCCACTCGGGCATGTGCACGGTGCCATTGCTCAACCGGATCTGCCGTGAAAGTTATAACGATCCGCAGCAGCTCTACGCGACGCTCAAACAGCGCGGGATGGATCTGGTGACAGTTACCGATCACGATTCCATCGACGCCGTCGAGTGTCTCCGGCGGCATCGCGACTTCTTTCTGAGCGAGGAAGTGAGCTGCACCACCAGCAGCGGAACCCATCTTCACATGGGCGTATATGGAATCGAGGAGCGGCATCACAAGGAGCTGCAGCGTCGCGCCAATGACATGCCGTCGCTGCTCGCTTATCTTGACGAACAACGGTTGCTGTTCAGCGTCAATCACGTCTTTTCCGGTCTGACCGGTCCGCGCACCGACGCCGATTTCGACGAATTCGCGTCGCGCTTCCCGGCGGTCGAAACGCTGAATGGCCAGATGCTCGCGGTCGCGAATCAAAAGGCCGCCGCGTTCGCGTCACGGGCCGGAAAGATCGCGATCGCCGGCAGCGACGCGCACACCATGGCCTCGTTGGGGCGGACCTACACGGAGGTTTCCGGCGCGCGGGACCGCGACGAGTTCCTGGCCGGACTGAGGCACGGCCGCAGTCGCGTAGCAGGCGTGTCAGGCGATTACTGGAAACTCACGCGCGCGATCGCGGAAATCGGATGTTCCTTGATCCGCGAACGGCGTGGCGCGCTGTTGTTAGCCCCGCTCCTGGCCGTGGTCCCCGCCATTACATTGGTAAACTTGGCCCTGGAATTCGAGTTCGCGCACCGTTGGGGCCGGCGGGTTCAATGGATGTGGAACGGAGCGCCGCGTCAGGCAACCACGTAGAGCTGTTACGACGCACGCTCCTGGCGAGGCTCTTCTTCATCCTCATACAGAGGGACTTGTTCGAGGTCGTCAGCTTCGAAGACGTGGTCGCAATCCAGGCATCGCATATAGTCGACCCCGTCACGCCGCATCAGAAACTCCGTGCGCTTATGCTCACAGCCCGGCATAGGATGCAGATTATCCCTATTCTAATGAAGGTGCTAACGTTGTCAAGCCCCCTGCGGTCCTTACAGTCCTTTACCCGACGCCCTGTTATACTTTAAAAAGTTCGCCGAATCAATTGCCATGAAGAACTTTTTGTTGTGTGTGCTCGTTTCCGCGGCGGCCCTGGCGGCTCCGAACCTCAGTGGCCAATGGAAAATGAACGTCGCCAAAAGCGACTTTGGTCCGGTTCCCGCTCCCGAAGTTTTTACGCGCACCATCAAGCACGCCGACCCGTCGATCGAATACTCGACCCGCCAAAAGGGCGAACAGGGTGACGTCACTACCGAAATTAAGTACACCACTGACGGCAAACCGTGCGTCAATAAAATCAACGGCAGCGACGCCAAGGGAACCGCCAAGTGGGATGGCGACAAACTGGTGGTCGAAAGCGTACGCGATTTCCAGGGGATGCAGCTCACCTCGAAAGAAACTTGGACGCTCTCGGATGGCGGCAAGACCCTGACCATCAACAACCACATTTCAGTGCCGCAGGGCGAGTTCGATATGAAACTGGTTCTGGAAAAGCAGTGAATAACGCAATAAGGAGATGCTCCCGATGAAGACCGTGTTGAAATCCGCACTTTTGCTGGTTGCATTTGCAACGATGGCCCTGGCTGAGAAGCCGAATTTTTCAGGTGACTGGTCGTTGAACATCGACAAGAGCAACCTGGGGCCGATGCCTCCGCCAGCGTCCATGACGCGCAAAGTGGATCATGCCGATCCCGCCCTTTCCATGACGCAGGCCATCACCGGCGGACCGCAGGGCGATCAGACCATCACTCTGAAGATCACCACCGACGGCAAGGAAGGCACCACCGAGATGATGGGGACGCAGGCCAAGACCTCGGCGGCTTGGGAAGGCGAGAATCTCGTCATCACCATGAAAATCGACCTGGGAGGCACGGAAGTAAAACTGATCCAAAAATGGGGACTTTCCGACGCCGGCAAAACGCTGACCGACAACACACACATCGTGGCTCCGCAAGGCGAATTCGACATCGTCTACGTGATGAACAAAAAATGATCGCGCGAATTGCGTCGGTGATGCTGGTCACCGCGGCGCTGGTGTGCGCTCAAGACAAAATCAGCGTCGGCACCTATAAGGGCTCGTGGGCCGGCGCCTCGTCCGGCGGCGACTTCCGGTTGGCCATTACGGCCGATAGCAAAGGCGCGCTCGGCGCCGGCGTTGGCTTCACCATCGAGGGTCAGGATGTTCCCTGCAAGGTCATCTCGGTCAAGATCGACGGCGCGTCCATCCAGATGGTTTACGAGTTCGATCTGCAAGGCAACAAGCTGCAATCGGCGATCAAGGGGACGCTGAAGGGCAAGACGATCGAGGGGACCTACAAGACGACGGCTGGCGATTCTCCAGTCGACGAAGGCACCTGGAAAACGACCGCGCAGTAACTCCGCTACTTCTTTTCCACCATCTGCCGAACGCGGTCCAGCTCGCGTCTGAGTCTGCCTTCGCGCATGGCGATCGAAATCACGTAGGCGACCATGATCAGCCAAGCGGCCAGGAATCCATAAAACATGTAGTCGAAGTTGCGTGGATCCATTTTCTAGATTCCTTTCAAAGTCGCGTGCGCGGTGCGCCGTAGCGAGTCAATTTCACGGGATATATCTTCCTGCCGGATGCGCACCATCACCAGCACGATTGCGAAACACAATAGCGCGAGCGTGTTCCAACCCAGGGGATGCTCCAAGACCGGGTCCATGCGGCCGCCCCCGGTGCGGAAGCTCAGTACCGGCCCCGGGTGTTGCAAGCGTGGGAACCAGTCGATCGCTTTATAGACGAACCAGGCGTTGACGGTGCCGAAAATGCTGACGACGGCGGAAAGGCGCGCGCGCTGATTGGGTTCTTCCACGGCGCGCCGTAACATCAGGTACCCGACGAACACCACGCAGCAGATCAGCATTCCCGTCAGGCGCGCGTCCCAGGCCCACCACACGCCCCACTGCTGGCGGCCCCAGATGGATCCAGTTACCAGGTTGGTCAAAGCGAACGCCAGCGAGACTTCTGTGATCGATGCGGCCATCGCGTCCCACCACAGATCCTTTTTGACCAGGTAGACAATGCTGGCTGCGAGCCCCACGCCGAAACCCGTTAATCCCAGTATTCCGCCGGGGATGTGGAAATACATGATGCGGAAAATCGCATCTTGCCGCGCCTCATCCGGCAGGCCCAGCAGAATAGTGTGGAGATTCCAGGAGAGCAGCGCTGCTGCAATCGCGGACAAAACCAATATGATTCGAAGTCGCATACGAAATCACCCAAGCAGAACAGTGTCGATCAGAAAAACGGATAAAAGCGTAAACACGATGTCGAACGCAACCAGCATCCGGATCGGGAACATTTCCGTGGTTCCGAGCGGCGCACCGCTAAGCAGAACCGTGGTCACCGTCATGGATGCCATCAGCGCCGGAATCATCAGGGGATAAACAAGCATCGGGAGCATCAATTCACGGATTCGAAGATTCACGGTCAGCGCGCTGAAGAATGTTCCGATCACGGTCAGCGCCCAGGTCCCGATCAGCAGCACGCCGATCAGCGGCCACAATTGCCGGGCCCAGCGAACATTGTAAAAAAGTCCGAAAACGGGTAGCGAGACGACCTCGATCATCATCAGCAGCACATAGTTCGCCAGCGATTTTCCCAGAAACAGGGCCGACGCGGAAAGGGGAGCGGCGAGCAGTCCATCCAGGCAGTCGTTCTGCATTTCGCGCGAGAAGCTGCGATTCAGGACCAGCGTTCCTGCGAAAGAAAATACCAGCCACAACAATCCTCCGGAGAATTCCACTAACTGGTCCGACGTCGGATCGAATGCGAGACTGAACAGCACCAGGATCACGACCGAAAACGCAATCGACGCATTCAGCGCTTCCTTGGTTCGAAACTCCGAACGCAGGTCTTTTCCGGCGATGGTCAGGATTTGCCGCACTGCGAGCATGACCGGCGCCGCAGTGTACTGCTTCGTCACGGGTTCCGCGATCGCCGCCACCTCACTCGTCCTCATAGGTGCGGTACAGCCATCCAGTATCGTCCATCATTTGCTGCGTGCGCGCGCCCGCGTAGGCGATCTGGCCGCGACGGATCAGCGCCACATGCGTCGCGAGCACCAGCGCTTCCTTCAACTGATGCGTCGACATGATGATGGTCCGGCCCTTTGCGTGGGCGTCCTCGAGCAGGCTTTGCAGGACCGCGATGGCGCGATCGTCGAGCGCGGTGAACGGTTCGTCGAACAGCAGCACGTCGGGATCGTGAATGAACGCGCGAGCCACAGCCAGCCGCTGGCGCATCCCGCGCGAGAATTCGCGGACCAGTCCGTCGCGGACGCGGTCGAGTCCTGTGCGTTCCAGCCAAGCCGACGCGGCCTTGTGCGGCTGATCGAGCCCGTACAGCCGCGCGAAAATCGTCAGATTCTCCGTCGCCGACAATTCTTCATACAGCGAAATCCCATGACCCAGGACGCCGATGCGACGTCGTGCGGCGTCATCACGAACGTTCGCTCCGAAAATGTTCACCGATCCCTGCGACGGTCTGGAAAGCCCTGCGATGATGCGCAGCAGCGTGGTCTTCCCGGCGCCGTTGCGGCCCAGTAGCGCCACGGTCGAGCCCGGCGTCACGCGAAACGCGACATCGCGCAAGGCGGGGAAATCTCCGTAGTATTTGTAGACGCCTTCGATTTCGAGGGCGTGCAGGTTGTGCACCCGTTCCGGGTTCACGCCATGCCCTTTCGGAACAGCATCACGCCGCCCAGGGCCAGGATCACCAACGTCAAACCGAGCACCCAGGCCATCTTGTCATACACGCGCGCGGACGCCACTTCGATCTTCGGTGAGCCGTTGTCTTCCTCTGGCGCGGCCGCGGCGTTTTCGGAATTGCGTAGCGAGCCCGTACCTTCGATCTTCACCTGAAACGACGCGGTTCTGGCGCGATAGGTGTGCGCGTGCGTTTGCGGTTCTTCTCCCAGGTCGTCGATGCCATCTCCAGCAAGTTTCACCGACGGCGGCGTCACCAGAAACGTGGGAGCCGATGCGTCGAGCGTCTTGCCATCGAATGTGTCACCGGCCGGAAGCGTGTAGCTGACGTCGAATCGAGTCTCGCCCGGCTTCACCGGATAGCCGATCTTGTACACATTCGCCTGAGATGTTTTTTCCGCCTCTCGCGGAATCGGCATGCCGCCAGGCGAGTTGATGGTCACCTGCGCTTTCCCTTGCGCGTTCTTCGGCAAATAAAACTGCGCCGATCCCCGGGCCGGATCGGAGAAGGTGAGTTGCGTCTTGTTGTCGAACAGAAACGTCTCGCTGACCTGCACTCCATTCGCGCTGGGCTCGATCAGGATCATGTGCTGCGCGGCGCGGCCGACGTCGGGTTTGGTAGTGGAATCGAAAACCTTGATGGCGACTCCGGTGGTCGGCGATCCGGGGGTGAGCATCGTGTTGTACGTCGCGCCGCTATACAAGGCCTGAAGCAGCGCCGGCCCGGGAGGATATTCTTTGTCGATCTTGAATTTCCCCTCGGCGCCGGACTTCGCGTTCCCTAACGTCTGCATCCCGTTCTGGCCCGGCTGGACCAGCATAATGATGACGCCCGGCTGCGGCTTCCCCGTGGTCGCGTTGGTAACGGTGCCGTCAACCGCTGCGAGCAGGCAGGAACTGGCCATCATAAACCAGAAAGCGTGCCTCATGCCATCGCCTTTCCACACTCGCCACAGAATTTCATGGGATTGGGAAAATTCGCTCCGCAGCTTGGGCAGACGTTGGGGGGCGTCTCTACGGGTTTCGCGGCTCGTGCAACTTTCGGAACCGGAGTCTTCTGCGCGATCTGATCAATCCCCGCCAGCACGATCGCCAGTTCCTTTTGCAGAACCAGCTTGGTCTGTTGATAGTCCGCGTCCGACAATTTCCCGACGCGATACTCGAACTGCAAGTCGCGCAGGTTTTCGTAGATGGCCGCTTTGCGCTCGTCCAAGTGCCGCGTGGGCGACTCCGGCTCGGGCGGGGGAATATCCTTGGTTCGAACGAATAAAGTGAAAAGTGTGGTGAGGGCTACGACCAGGACGACGGACGCGACGAGAGGCATTATTCCAGTTTCGACATGTCCTTCTCGATGCGGTCGTGGTAGCGGTCCAGGAGTTCGGAATCAATCTCCGGAACCGGCTGCCCCTTAGGCGAGAAGCGGCGGATGAACGCCCAGATCGCCATTAGCCCGATCAGAATAACGATAAAAGGCATCGTCCAGGCGAAGAGTGAGAATCCTTGGGTGGGCGGAGAAGCCAGCGCTTCCTTGCCGGTCTCGCCGACCACCGCGTCCACAATCGAATCGTCCGAATGTCCGGCGGCCTGCATCGCCGCGATGCGTTTCCGCATGGGCGCGCAGTAGCCGCATTCGAGCATGGCGCAATCCCCGACCGTGTTCTTGCATGACCGGCACAGGCAAGCCAGACGCATTCCGACGCGGCGCACGTCGGACGACATGATGCCCGATTCGCTGACGCCTTGGCGTTCCTGAGCCAACGCCGCGGCAGCCATCGACGCACTCATGAAGAACATCCTGCGGCTGACATGGGGTCCGCCCCCCATATTAGTTTTCTGCTTTGGCACGTTTACTCGCAATCCCGACGACTTCGGTCTTGGCCCAGATCAGTTTGGTCTTGCTCGGTACCAGGCACACCAGCGTGCCCAGCAGAACCACCCAATATCCCACCCAGATCCAAGTCACCAGCGGAAACACGTACGCCTGGATGATGACCCTCTGGCCATCCGGCGTGGTGCCCGCAAAATTAACGTACAAATCTTCGTTCAATCGGCGCCGGATCGCGACTTCCGAGGTGGAAGATCGTGACGCGCGGTACAGCCGGTGCTCAGGCTCGATCCGTCCCAAATTTTCGCCGTCTTTCGATACATCGATGTTTAGCTTGCCCCACTGATAGTTTTCGTTCTGACCCTGATCGAAGCTTGCGACGTGTAGCGAATACCTAGCTAGTTGAATCGTGCCGCCTGGCGTGACTTCCTGCGTGGTGTCTTTGTCGAACGCCTTGCCGGTGAATCCGATGAAGATCAGCACGATGCCGACGTGCACCAGATATCCGCCGTAGCGCCGCGTGTTGCGATGCGTCAATTCCACCATGGCGGTCAGAATGTTCGTGCTGGTCTTGGAACTGATCGCCGTTGCGCCCTTCACGAATTCGAGAAGCACCGTGATGATGACGAACGCGCTCAGCGCGAATGACATCAGCGCATAGAAATGATGGACCCCGGTTGCGAACAGCACCGCCGCGACTCCGACTGCAGCCACCGTAGGCCACAGGAACGATTTCTTAAGACTTTCGACCGAACTACGCCGCCATGCGATCAGCGGTCCCACGCCGGTCAGCAGCAGCAGGAATAGGCCGATGGGAACCTGTACGCGGTTGTAGAAAGGCGCGTCGACGCTGATCTTTTCACCGGTCACTGCCTCGGAGATCACCGGGAACAGCGTGCCCCACAGCACCGCGAAGCAGCTTGCCAGCAGGACCAGGTTGTTGAACAGAAAACTCGACTCGCGCGACAACACGCTTTCCAGTTGCGATTCGCTCTTCAGGAAGTCCAGGCGGCTCAGGATCAGGTATACCGTGCTGGCAATGCCGATAGCCAGGAAGGTGACGAAGAATTTCCCGATGGATCCTTGCGCGAACGCGTGAACGGAACTCACTACTCCGCTGCGCGTCAGGAATGTTCCGAAGATGCACAGAAAGAACGTGGTGGACACCAGCACGATGTTCCACACCTTCATCATGCCCTTCTTTTCCTGCATCATCACCGAGTGCAGAAACGCGGTTGCCGTGATCCAGGGGAGCAGCGATGCGTTCTCCACCGGGTCCCATCCCCAGTAGCCGCCCCATCCGAGCACTGCATACGCCCAGCCCGCGCCCAGCAGGATTCCGGTGGTCTGGAACAGCCAGGTGACCAGCACCCAGCGGCGCGTCGTGTAGATCCAGCCTTCGCCGGGCTGTTTGGTGATCAGCGCCGCGATCGCGAACGCGAACGGGACCGTGGATCCGACGTAACCCAAGTACAGATTCGGCGGGTGGATCGCCATGGTCCAGTATTGAAGCAGCGGATCGAGCCCGCTGCCGTCGCCGACATCCACAATGCCTTTTCCGGCGACCAGCACGTTGAAAGGTTTCGCGACGAACGCAATCAGGATCAGGAAGAACGTCTGCGTCGCCATCAGGATTCCGGTGACGAAGGGCATCATCTCGCGGAACTTGCGGCGGTTGCGATAAACAACGATGAGCGCGTAGGATGCCAGCAGCCAGTTCCACAGCAGTAGCGAGCCTTCCTGTCCGCCCCACCACGCCGCGAATTTATAGATGGGCGACATCGCGCGATTGCTGTGCGCGGCGACGTAGGCCAGCCGGTAATCGCCGTACATCAGCGCATACAGCAGCAGCCCGGACGCGACGGTGACCAGTCCCCAGACGCAATACACGGCGCGTTCGGCGCTCAGGATCAGCAGCGGCCGGCGCGCCCATTTTCCGGCGACCGATCCGATCACCGCGTAAATCGCGAAACAAAATGCCAGCAGGATTGCGAGCGCGCCTAGATTTTCCATGCGATCGTATGGGTTCTAAGCTGCCGGCTTGTTGGGATTGGTCCGCATCATCGGCTTGGCTTCGTACTTCGATGCGCACTTGGCCTGGATCTTGGTGGCGTGGAACACGCCGTCCGGGCCGAGTTTTCCGTCCGCCAACGCCTGCGAACCGTCCTTGAACGTATCCGGCAGGGGCTCGATCCCCGCATACACCACGTTCAGCCGCAGATTGTCTTGCGCCAGCGTGAAGTGAACCGTATTGCCGTCGCGGACGATGGAGTTCGGAGCCACGTCGCCGCCCACCCGCAGGCGCTTCTCGACGTTATCCTTCGGCATCTGCGCCACTTCGGAAATGGTCTTGTAATAGGTCTTGGTATCGCTGATCCCGCCCACGGCGAGCCAGGCCAGCGTTCCCAGAATCGCGACAATCAACAGCCCGAACTTTATGTAGTTGTTCATGGAGTGCTTCGCTCCTGCCTTAGTCTTTAGTATAACGCCGCCCATCGAGCGCTTCTTCCCGGAAACTTCCCGCGCGTAGTCGCGCAGTCGGGGGAACCACCAATATGCGCGAAATCGCGCCTCCAAGCCTCAGCGCTTCGCCATTTTTGATTTCCTTAAGCTTAGCGGTCGCCAATTGAATCAATAATTTGCGACCGGTTCGACTCTGACTTTGAGAAGAATTCTCGCGCGGCACGTTGTGCAAAAAGCACGCGAATCGCCACACGGGAAAAGGCAGGTCGGGGACTTGGCCACGACCTGCCAAGAGTGCCGTTAACTTATTACCAGTCGACTCGAATGCCGAGTTGGATGATGCGGCCTTCGAGCACTGTCGAAAGCGGAGGAAACACCGCCGGCAGCGTGGCTATGCCTGCTGCCGTGGTGGGCACGACTGCGTTCAGCGCCGTGACGTTGCGATTGTTGAAGATGTTGTTTCCTTCGGCGATGATCTTGGTCGCAAGCCGCTCGCGAATCTTGAACAGCGTCCGCGTGTAGCGGGCGTCGATCTGGAAAATGCGCGGCCCGCGCAGTGCATCCCGTCCGATGAACAGGGGACGCTGGCTGCCCACGGTGGAATCCCCATTCAGCGGCTGCACGCTGGACGTGATGTTCTGCTGATCGCCCGAAGAAATGTTGGCCAGCAAAGTAAGCTGGTTGTCGTTCGCGAGCCGGTTCCAGAACCGGTTATCGAGTTTCACCGCTGGTGCGATCACGCCGGTCAGGTTGAACGCGTTGGGACGATTGACCAGGCTGTTGCCGCGGTCGCGCGTACGATTGGTCGGATCTTCAATGGGAACATTCTGCTCAAAGCTGTTTGCATCCGGAGCATCGCTGATGGTGTGCGACCACGTATACGACGCGCTGATCGCGACACCCGCGCTCAGCCGGTGATTCCAGTGGACCACCATTGCGTTGTAATCCGAAATCGCGCCGATGTCCTGGAGCATGATTCCGTTGAACTGCGGGAACAGGCGTGTGTTCGCATTGACGGCCGTAGAATAGACCGGACGTCCATCGCCCAGGAAGCTTACGGGATTGATCAGGTTCATGTCGCGCAGATAGCCCTGGTTCCGGCCGGCCGTGTGAACGTAGCCGAGCGTGAGCGCGTCATTGCGCGAGAGTTGACGCGTGATCTGGAGACCTGCATTGATGGTGTACGCGTTCTTGAAATTCGGTGTCACGGAGGTGATGCTGGGGGTCCCGGGTGTCGCGCCGATCACGCTCGAAATGACATTCGGGAACGCAGGAGCTCCGGTGGATGTGGGGCTAAACGAAGCGGTGAAAGAGCGCGCACCGTCGTTGATCAGCGAGTTGAACCAGAGATTGGTCGGCGGAGCTTCATAGAAGATTCCGCCATTCAGTCGAACTACTGTTTTAGGATCGATGGTCCAAGCGATGCCGAGGCGCGGCGCGAAGTTCGCACTGGGCGTCCGGAAACTCCGCGTGTAAGCAAACGGCGCATTGGCTTCCGCGGTCGGAGCCTGATAGCGGTCCCAGCGGACGCCATAGATCAGGAGCAGGTTTTGGCGAAGCTGCCAGCTGTCCTGCACATACAAATCGTAAAAATAGGATTTGTAGGAGGCGCCCGCCAAGCCAACATTGGTCTGATAGGACGAATAGCAAAAAGCTGAAGCGTTCCCGGTGGGGCACGCCGTGCCGCCCTTCGCTGCCAGATAGTTGGCGACGTTCGCGAATGTGTACGTGTTGAAGGTGGGCGGGTTTAACTGATTATCGTTGTTCTGCTGCCATCCGAACCCCATCTTGTACGTGTGAGTTTTCCGGATCAAAGTGAAATTGTCGCTGAAGCTCGGGATCTTTTCGGAAAAATGGTCCGCCGGGAAACCGGGGCCGTAGCCATTGAACGTCGCGACGCCGGTAATGGTGATGCGCGGACCCGGCCCGTCGATCGGGTTCGGAGCGTGCGCCTCATTGCGATACGGATCGGAAGCGCGCAGTTCATTCAGCATAGTCGGCGAAAACGTGGTCAGCCACTGCAATCCACCGATGTGCGCGCGATCGTGAAAGTCCTCGCCCACATCCAGCGCGCTGGTTCCACCGACGTTGGTGTTGAACGGATATTCGTTCCGGAAATAGTTATAGCGGAAAAAGACCTGGTTCTTCTCGTTCACCACCCAATCCGCGCGCAGGTTTAGGAACTGGGCATGTTGAACGCTGGGAGCCGTATCCAGCAGGTTCGCGGGTATTCCGGCTGAAGTCGCAGCAGCTTGGTTGATCGTGTTCGGCGCAGGGAGCGCCCGCAGCAGATGTTCATAGCCACCGAAGACGAACAGCTTGTCCTTGATCAGCTTGCCACCGGAATTCACCGCATAATCGTGCAGGTCGATGGCGGCAGCCTGTTTATTGGACGCCAGCAGAATCGACCGCGCGCTTGCGTCGGGGGGGCGGCCAATGAAATAGAACTCACCGTGGAATTGATTGGTGCCGGAATTGGTGATGACATTGTAAATGTTTCCCGACGTGTTGCCAAACTCCGGCGCGAAGCTGTTCGATACGGTCTGGACCTCTTGAACGTAAATATCGGAGATCGGGAACAGGCGCAGACCGTAACGGTCGCTTTCCGTGTTCACCATGCCGTCCATCTGGTAGTTGATGCGATCCAGCAGTCCGTTGGTGTTGATCGTCCGCGGGATGCCGAGTTCCGGATTGGGATGCCCGCTGACACCGGGTTGGAAGATGATGAAGTTATAAGGATTGCGCGACGTGAGCGGAAGATTGTCCACTTCCTCATGACCGATGGTGCGGCCCGTGCTGGTGCGCGATGGCTCGACGATGGGCGCGCCGCCCAGGACCTCGATGGTGGTGGAAACCGACCCGACCTTCAGGGCCGCGTCGATGACGCCCTCGGTTCCGGCATCCAACTGGACGTCGGTGTGGCGTTGTGAGTCGAAACCTTCCTTCTTTACGATCACGGTATAGGTCCCGATGGGAAGGTTCGGAAAGACGAAGTAGCCGTCGTCATTCGATTCGGCCGTGCGTGTAAATCCGGTCGCTGAATTGGAGATGGTCACGTTCGCTTGCGGCACGGCTGCTCCCGCGGGGTCGGTGACGCGACCGCGGATACTGCCATTGATCGCCTGTGTTTGCGAAAAAGCCAGTTGTAACGCGAACGTCACGAATACAAGCAAAAACGTAGCTCGTTTGATCATACTAACCTCCCAAGTCGTTCAAATCTAAGCAGAATTCCTGAAGCCTATCGATGACCTACTGTATCATATCTACTAAGGCCTCGAAGCCGGATACACCACCAGATGACCATGCTCCCGAAACGATTCAGTGTTCCTCATGTTATTGCCGCCGCCGGCGTCGCGGTAGCGCTCGCTGCGGGTCTACTCGCTCAGCACGTGCCACAACGCCCACCTCGAACGGATGCCTTCGCGGTTCCGCCGGATCGTGGGGCTGCAGGGATGGCTCGATTACTGCGCGAATTGCAGACGCGCGCGAGCCTGATGCTGTTCACCGCGCATCCCGACGACGAGGACGGCGGCATGCTGACCTACGAAAGCCGCGGGCAAGGCGCTCGCGTCGCGCTGACCACGCTGAATCGCGGCGAAGGCGGGCAGAACGTCATGGCGCCGGATTTTTATGATGCGCTGGGAATCGTCCGCACGCAGGAGCTGCTGATGGCGGATCGCTACATGGGCGTCGATCAGTTTTTCACTAGCGTGGTGGACTACGGATTTTCGAAAACGCTGGAAGAGGCCACCGAAAAATGGGGCCATGATCGCGTGCTGGCGGATTCGGTGCGCATCGTCAGAATGTTCCGGCCGCTGGTGGTCGCGTCGGTATTCGTGGGAGCGCAGACGGACGGCCATGGTCATCATCAGATGGCGGGCGTCATGGCGCAGGAAGTTTTCAACGCCGCCGGCGATCCGAACAAGTTTCCGGAACAGATCCGCGAAGGGCTGCGGCCGTGGTCGCCGCTCAAAGTGTACGCGCGCGTGCCGAATTTTCAAGTGACCAATGAAGGCATGTACGATTACGCGATCGATAAGTTCGTTCCCGTCAAATTCATGGACTACGTGACGCACACGCCGTACGCGGCGCGTCCACCGGTTACGCTGGAAATTCCGGAAGGGCTCGCGGCACCCGCTGCTGGTCTGACCTTCCTGCAAATTGCTCGCGAAGGCTTGGGATATCAGAAGACGCAAAACGGCGGCGGGGCGATTCCGATGCCTTCGCCGCAGAACGTCTCGTATCATCGTTTCGGATCGCGCGTCCAGGCGGGTGATAAGGAGACAAGTTACTTCGACGGCATCGACGTATCGCTCGGCGGCATCGCGGCGCTGGCGACGGGCGACACGAAATTTCTGAAAGACGGCCTGGCGGCAATCGCCAAGATTGCCTCCGATGCCATGCGGCAATATCAAGTCGAGCGGCCTTCGGGAATCGCGCCGCTCTTGGCGGATGGACTAAAGAGCACGCGCGCGCTGATCGCGCAGGTGCACTCGAGTTCGCTGCCGGAGCCAGGCAAGTCGGATGTGTTATTCGAGCTCAACGTGAAAGAACAGCAGTTCGAAAAAGCGCTGGCGGCGTCGCTGGAGATTTCGTTCCAGTCGCTGGTGGCCTCCGAAAATCCGGGTGGAGGACGCGGTCGCGGACAGCAGGCTCCTCCGGCCGCGACGCCGACAAGCACGGAAGCCGCGTTCGCCGCCGGACGCGCAGGATTCGCGGGACGCGGCGGCGGGCCGACGTTCACCATCGCCATTCCCGAGCAGTCCTTCTTCGTCGAGACGCAAATATTCAATCAGAGTACCGAGAACGTACAACTGCTGGGCGTCGATCCGGTCGCGTCCGATGGCAAGAGCTGGGGGCTCCGCATCAACGGCGTCCCACCAGCGGAGATCGGAGCAGGGAAGGAAATTGTCGCGCGTTTCGGCGTCACTGTGCCGGCCGACGCTGCCATCACCAGGCCTTACTATTCGCGTCCCGACGAAGAACAGCCGTACTACGACATCAAAGATGAGCGCTATCGCGGATTGCCCAATGCGCCGTATCCGCTGGCTGCGCGCGCGAGACTTTCCTTTCAAGGCGTCCCCTTCGAAATTTCAGAATACGTGCAGACCAATGAGCGACTCACCGGATTCGGGACCGTTCAGAATCCGCTGATCGTCGCACCGGCGATATCGGTGTGGGTCTCGCCCGCTGCCGGTGCGGTTCCGATGAACATGAAATCGTTTCCGTTCATGTGCACGGTGCACAGCAACGTTAAAGGTCCCGCGGAAGGCGTGCTGAAATTGAAACTGCCCAACGGCTGGCGATCGAATCCAGCGGAAGCGACGTTCTCGTTTGCGCGCGACGGCGAGGATCAGACCGTGGTCTTTTCCATTTCGCCGGATATCGTGAAAGCCGCGGAATACAACATTACGGCGGTCGCCGAATACAAGGGACGATCCTACACGGAGGGCTATCATCTCACCGGATATCCGGGGTTGCGGCCGTATCCGTTCTATCGTCCGTCGACTTATAGAGCGGTGGGCGTCGAAGTGAAGACCGCGCCGGGCCTGACGCTCGGGTTCCTTCCAGGAACGGGCGACGACGTGCCGAAAGCGCTGGAAAACCTGGATCAGAATGTCCGGATTCTGGCCGCATCCGATATCACGCACGGCGATCTGAGCAAGTTCGACGCGATCATTCTGGGGGCGCGAGCCTATGCGGTCCGTTCCGAGCTGAAAGCAGCCAACGGCCGCCTAATGGAGTACGTCAAGAACGGCGGAGTGCTGATCGTCCAATACAACCTTCAGGATTTCGACCACAACTACGGGCCGTATCCGTTCACGCTGGGTTCGAATCCGCAGAAAGTGGTGGACGAGAATTCTCCGGTGACGCTGCTCGACTCTAAGAATCCGGCGTTCGGATGGCCCAACAAGATTTCCGAAGCGGATTTCAAGGGCTGGGTGGAGGAGCGCGGTCACGGATTCATGCGCAGTTGGGACAATCACTACACGCCTCTGGTGGAAACGCACGATCCGGAGCAGGATCCGCAAAAAGGCGGCCTGCTGCTGGCGCGCTACGGCAAAGGGTTCTACATCTACGACGCGTTCGCGTTGTACCGGCAGTTGCCGTCGGGTGTCCCGGGTGCGTACCGGCTGCTGGCGAATCTGGTGAGCCTCGGAAAAAATCCGGAGTGGAAGTAACCGCAGTTTCGTCCTGACACGCTCCACATTCCAGAGCGCGATCGCGTGGAACAATCAGCGGATCGTGTGCGAGTCGTATGGGCGACACGGCTTTGAATCTATGATTCCTTCCAACGGCTCCGTTCGAATTCTGGCCCTTCTGGCTCTCTCCATCGGAGCCTACGCGCCGTCCTTAACCCTGCCGTTTATTGCCGATGACTACCATCAGATCCCCCTCGCCCGAATGGAGGCCAAGGCCGGGTGGGCGCCGCTGCTGCACGACCAGAATCTGCGAACTCGTGCGACATACATGTTCCTGAGCGCCGCGCTTGACCGCTGCTTCGGATTCCGTCCGATACCGTTTTACGCCGTGAGCATCGTTCTCCACGCGCTGTGTGTGCTGATGGTGTACGCGCTGGGAAACTGGCCGCCGATCGGTAAATCCGTCGGCTTCTGGGCAGCCTGCGTTTTCGCAGTTCATGAACAACATCAGGAAGCGATCATGTGGTTGGCCGCCGCTTACGACTTGATTGTGTTCCTGTTCGGAATGGCGGCGCTGCTGTGCTGGATCGAATGGCAGCAAACGCGCAAGTGGGCGTGGTATGCCGCCTCCCTCGTTTCGATTCTGATTGCGGCGATTTCGAAGGAAACATTTTGGGTGTTTGTCGTGCTGATGGTAGCGGTAGCAGCCTGGGAGCCGCGCAGGTGCGCGCTCATCGGTTTAGTGCCGTTTCTGGTCATTTCCCTGGCCTACGTCGCGTTCATGTTCACAACCCGCGTCGCGCCCGGCGCCCGGCTCGACGACCGCTTTGCCGTGCTCGGCACGAAATGGATCTTCGTCGCGATGAACAGCCTCTGGCGGCTGGTGTTCCCGCAAGGATTGCTGGCGATCGCGACTCTTTTATGGATCCGCCGCCGGGCAGACCGCGGACGCGTCGTATTCGCGGGGCTATGGATTCTTCTCGGTCTGGCGCCACACAGTTTTCTGACGTACATGCCATACCTGGCGAGCCGCCACACCTATCTTGCCAGTGGCGGGCTAGCGCTGCTGGCCGGAGTTGCCCTCGCGCGGGTCTCGAAAAAGATTCCTATTCCAACTTTCGCTGCGATCTGCATGGTGATCTTGACGGTAAACGTCGAAATTCTATGGGTGAAAAAAATGTCCCAGTTTCGCGAGCGCGCCGAACCCACCGAGTTGCTCAAAGCCGCTGCCGCCCGTGCTGCGGGTCCCATTGTGATCGATTGCACGCCGGTGCCGGAGATCGTCGTCGAAGACGCGCTTGCCAGCGTCGGGTCGCGCGCGATTTTCCGTAGTCCGCGAACGGACAGCGACCCACAGCGCTTCGCCATCGAATACACGGATCGAAACGGATCCACGGTGAGGATCGACAGGCTGCTGGGACATAAACACGGTGCCTTTTACTAACTTCGCCGGCGAGGACCGGATCGCCGAAAAGTGACTCAGGTTAAGATAAAGACGTGAAGCTCACCCCGTTTCTGCTATTGTGCGCCACCGTCGTTTTTTCACAGGTCGATTGGAAGACCAGCACGGTCCTTCCCGGTGTCGATTTGACCGGCCTCTCGGCGGCGCAGAAAAACGTGGCGCTATCGGTGATGCGGTCCGAAGCTTGCGGCTGCGGATGCGATATGAAGATCGCGCAGTGCCGCCTGTTCGATCCGAAGTGCGCCGTCAGCCGGCGCTGGTCGGACATGGTGGTCAAGGACGCCGCCGCCGGTAAAAGCGTCGAAGCGATCCGCGCGGCCATCGTGAAGCTGGCCAATGAGCCCCCGCCATTGCTCGAAGCGCCGGTCAAGCTTTCGATCGACGGCGACCCGATGCGCGGACCAGCGGACGCGAAAGTCACCATCGTCGAATTTTCGGATTTCCAGTGCCCGTATTGCGCCAAAGCGATCGGCGAAGTCAACCAGGTGTTGGCGAAATATCCCAAAGACGTCCGTCTGGTTTTCAAGCAGTTCCCCCTCGACACCCATTCGCAAGCCGGGTTGGCGGCCGAAGCCGCATTGGCCGCGCAGGCGCAGGGAAAGTTCTGGGAAATGCACGACAAGCTGTACGCGAATTTCAGAGCAATCAATCGCGACCGGATTCTGGCATGGGCCAAAGAGATCGGGCTCGATATGACTCGTTTTCCGGCCGACCTCAACGGCCACAAGTACGCGTCGCGCGTTGCGTCGGAAGAGAAGCAGGGCGACGATGCCGGGGTGGAAGGCACGCCTACGTTTTTCATCAACGGCAAGCGGTTGAATGCGTCGTTCGAGCTGGGCACGGTCGCGCCGCTGATCGCTCAGGAGTTGAAGCGCTAGGGAATTGCGCCCGGACGGCTCGCGACGAAGGCGCCCAGATGATTCGCGAACTCGCCGATCTTCGCGGCGGGCCAGCCTTGATCCAATCCATGCAGGAACGCTGCGGCGAAAGCATCGCCAGCGCCCACGGAATCGATGACTTTCACAGGATACGCCGGGACCTCCGCATAGTCCTTGCCGATCAGAATCGCGCAACCCCGGTCACCGCGCGTGACGCAGCAGGCCTGCCAGCCGAACTGATCGCGAAGTTGCTCCAGGGTTCGGCCGGTGAACCGGAGTTCCTCTTCATTCAGCTTGGCGACGTTGGCCGTACGCATCAAGTCTTCGACGAGCGCCGGCGTAAAGGAATCTCTTCGTAGATTCATGTCATAGAACCGCGACGCAATCGGCGACGCCCTGAGCCGCGACCACAGGGAGCGGTCGAACGTGCTGTGGTGAGCCAGCGTCCCATAGTAGATCCAATCCGCGTCCATCCGCGGCAGTTCAAGAAAATCGTATGCCGCGGGACGATGGATGGTGAAGTCGGGCTCGCCGGCGGAATCGAAGTGGACCGCCACGGTCCCCGTCGGTTGTCCAGGAACGCGGCGCACAAATTCCGTCGATAAGCCAAGTTCTTTGACGCGCGCGAGCGCTCGCTCACCGCGTTCATCGTCGCCAACGGCGCTCACGAAGATTACCTCATTTCCCAGGCGATGCGCGTGAACAGCGAAATTGAAAGGTGCGCCGCCCAGGCGCTCGCTGTCCGGGAAAATGTCCCACAGAATTTCGCCGACGCTGACGATCTTCATGCCGCTGCACGGACGTTAAATTCAAGTTTCCAGCGACGGCCGTCGCGCGCGACGCACCACAGTTCCAGTACGCCGGTTTCGGTGACCAGCGCTTCCAAGCTGACTGGAACGGATTCACCAGCGTTGCCGGGAAGGAAAATTTCGATAGGCGCGAGCTCTTCGAAATCGTCGCCGACGTCTTCGATCAGGGATCCGGGCGGGTCGTCCTTGCGCACCGTCGATTGGAAGAAACGGAACTTGGCTGGCTCGCCCACGGTCAGCGCGAAGACGCGATCGGGAAATTTATGCCCCGTGCCTTCCTCCATGCCGAAGGGCGCGACGGTCAGAGCTTTGAGCGGCGCGGGGAATCCGGGAACGGCGGGCATGGCGGTTTCGATGCCGACATAGTAACTGCGTGGGACGCCACCGCGGATGCGCACGCCCTTGCCTTGGCGCGCCAGGCCGTAGTACGCTGCGCCGCGCGCGACGGCGTGCATCAGATCCTCGCCGATCAGCGGCGTCACCGGGTGGGGAAGCCAGCCGTTCAGCACTTCCAAGATTCGTTTGCGAATCAGATCAGCACGTAGAACGCCACCGTTGAACAGAACATGCGTCGGGATCGCGCCCTGACGGTGCAGAAAATTGCCGAGATGCCGCGTGATTGCCGCATCGGCCGCGTAAGGCAGGCCCAGTTCCATTAAACCGGCGCTGCGGCGCTGTGGGATTTCGTCCATTGAAACGGCGGGAAGAAATCCGTCGAGCAGAATCTTGTCGATGTCTTCGCGTTTAAGCTTGGTTTTGATGGTGCCGCCGACGAGTCCCGTACCGCGGCCGAGAATCGTGATCGGGGCGTCTTTTGACGTACTATCTTCCGCGAGCAATTTTTCCTTGGCCGCGCGGCACTGCTGCCAGAGCTGATGGAACTGCATCGCGTCCAGCTTGTTGGGGATCTGCTGCGAAATGTGACGGGCCAGCGCGACATCGATGTTATCGCCACCCAGCAGAATGTGCTCGCCCACGGCGATGCGCTCGAGCGCCAGCTCGCCTTCTTGATCGCGGACCGCGATCAGCGTGAAGTCGGTGGTGCCGCCGCCGATGTCGACTACCAGAATCAGGTCGCCGACGCTGACTCGCTCGCGCCAATCGGGATGCTTTTCGATCCAGGCGTAAAACGCCGCTTGCGGTTCTTCGAGCAGAATGACGTTGCGGTATCCGGCTTCGTCGGCCGCTTTTAGCGTCAGATCGCGGGCAACGGCGTCGAACGAAGCGGGCACGGTGACCAGCACCTGATGCTGGTCGAAGTTACCGTGCTGCTGGTTCCATGCGTCTCGAAGATGCATCAGATAACGGCGCGATGCATCGACTGGAGAAACTTTTGTGACGCCGTCAGGTGCGTTTGGTGGAAGGATCGCGGCGGTGCGGTCGACGCCGGGATGGCTCAGCCACGATTTCGCGGAAGCAACCAGACGACCGGCATTGTCGAGTCCTTTTTTCTGGGCGAGGACGCCGACGATGGGAGGGTCGTCAAGAAAAAGAAACGACGGCAGCAGCGGCTCTTCGCGCTCTTCACTGGGATTGACCAGCTGCGCAATAGGGAAAACGTCCACCATTTCGCCGCGTGTATAGGCGAGCGCACAGTTGGTGGTGCCGAGGTCGATTCCGATGACTGAGGTGGGCAAACTTCTTGCTTCAGTTTGCCACAGCCTCAGTGGAAACACACTTTCAGATGGGACGTCCCAAGTAGTTCGTTTATCCGCAAACCAAGCGGGCACACACTAACGCTAGCGGCTCTCGGCCATCGTTTTGACGTTCTTGCGAAGTTCCCTAGGCGTCGCTCGTCGGCGGACGAGACGCCGATGGCAGCGCTCGCCTCTCTGGCAACACGATAATCGACGGCCGAAAAAGCGTGGGTACGCGAAACCGGCAAATGGTTGTAAATTTGAGAGATGCGCAAGGCTTCTCTACTGATACTGCTGTGCTGGATCGGCGCGAATGCCGCGGACCCGAGCCTTTTTGACCGCTTGGAATGGCGGCTGGTGGGGCCATTTCGCGGAGGACGCGTGATTTCCGTGGGCGGTGTCGCCGGGGATCCCGCGACGGCGTACTTCGGATCGGTGGGCGGCGGAGTTTGGAAGACCGAAGACGCAGGGACCACGTGGACGCCGATTTTCGATCAGCAGAGAATCGCCTCGATTGGTGCGATTGCAGTGGCGCCGTCGAATCCCAATATTGTTTATGTGGGAACCGGCGAGGCGGACATGCGATCGCAGATTGGATTCGGCGATGGCATGTACCGGTCGACCGACGCGGGAAAGACGTGGAAGAACGTGGGGCTGCGCGATTCACGGCAGATCGCGAAGGTTCTGGTGGATCCTCGCAATGCGGATTTAGTTTACGTGGCGGCGCTAGGTCATGCTTATGGACCGAACGCGGAGCGCGGCGTGTTCCGGTCGACCGATGGAGGCTCGACGTGGCAGAAAGTGCTCGATCGCGGGCCCGAGGTGGGTGCGGTGGATTTGGCGTTCGATCCGGAAAACTCCAAGGTGATTTATGCGACGGTGTGGAACGGGCGGCGTTCGCAGTGGTCTCAATATGCGCCGCTGGAAGGGCCGGGCAGCGGATTGTGGAAGTCGACGGATGGAGGCGATCACTGGGCTCAGGTCACCGGTGCTGGGCTTCCGAAGGAGTGGCGTCGATCGGGCGTGGCGACCGGAGCGGGCCGGCGCGTGTATCTGTTGATCGATCCGGACGGGCTGTATCGATCCGACGATGCGGGCGCGAATTGGACTAAGGTCAGCTCGAATCAGGGGATCGTCAGCCGCGGATGGTATTTCAGCGGGATCACGGTGAATCCGAAGAATCCGGACGACGTGTGGATTCCCAACGTCGCCGTGTATCGCTCGACGGACGGCGGGCGGAATTTCACGATCAATCGCGGCGCGCCCGGCGGCGACGATTATCACATCATCTGGATGGATGAAAAAGATCCGCGGCACATGGTGCTCGGGTCGGATCAGGGGACGAATATTTCGCTGAACGGTGGGAAGACGTGGTCGAGCTGGTACAACCAGCCGACGGCCCAGTTCTATCACGTGATCACGGACAATCAGTTTCCGTATTGGATTTACGGATCGCAGCAGGACAGCGGGACAGCGGCGGTGCCGAGCCGGACCAATCATGGCGAGATTGATGCTCGGGACTGGATTAGCTTCGGCGGCGAGGAGAGCGGGTACGTCGCGATCGATCCCAAGGATCACAACATCATTTACGTCGGCAATACGAACGGCGCGCTGAATCGGTTCGACAAGCGGACCGGCGAGGCACAGAACATCACGCCGTGGCCGCTGCGGGGGGCTCGCGAAGATATTTCGCAGCAGAAGTACCGCTATCCGTGGACGTCGCCGCTGATATTTTCCACCGTGGAGCCGAATACGTTGTACTGGGGATCGCAGTTCGTGATGAAGACCGTTGACGGCGGCCTGCATTGGAAAGAAATCAGTCCGGATCTGACGGGCAAGACCAATAAGCTTACGATCGACACCCTAAACATCAACGATCCCGCATTGAAGATTCCCCAGGGCTACGGAGTGGTCTATTCGATCGCGCCGTCGACGCTGCGCGCGGGCGTGATTTGGGCCGGAAGTGACACGGGTCTGATCCATGTATCGCGCGACGGCGAGACGTGGACCAACGTGACTCCCAAGGGCCTGGGGCCGTGGAGCAAGGTTTCCCAAATTGACGCGTCGCACTTCGATGCCGGAGTCGCGTACGCGTCGGTGGACCGGCATCGCATGGAAGATTACAAGCCGTACATCTATCGCACGCGCGACTACGGCAAAACTTGGGATCTGATTGCCAACGGTTTGGAAGAGCCTGCCTATGTGAATTGCGTTCGCGAAGATCCGGTGAGGCGGGGACTGCTCTATGCCTGCACCGAGCTCGGCGTCGCGGTTTCATTCGACGACGGCGATCATTGGCAGTCGCTGCAACTGAATCTTCCGGCGGTTTCGGTACGCGATCTGGTGGTGCATGGTGACGACCTGGTTATCGGGACGCATGGGCGCGCGTTCTGGGTGCTCGACAATATGTCGCCGCTGCGCGAAGGCGAAGTTGGGATCAGAGACACCTTCATCTACAAGCCCGCAACCGCGATCAGGCTGAATCCGGAATCGTTCTCGGGGACGCCGTTTCCGGTGGAGGAGCCCAAGGCGAAGAATCCGCCGGATGGCGCGATGATCGATTACTACTTCAAGTCGGCACCCTCGGGCGAGGTGTTGCTGGAGTTCATCGACGCGAAGGGGCAAGTGGTTCGCCGGGTATCGAGCGCGGATCGTCCCGCTCCGGGCGGGCGAGGCGCGATTGCAGACGTGTGGATCGTGCCGCCATCGCGTGTCACCACACGAGCGGGGATGAACCGGTTCGTGTGGGATCTGCGCTACGCGCTGCCGGAAGGCGCGGGCGGCGGGCGCGGAGGCTCGCAAGGTCCGCACGTGCTGCCAGGAAGATATGGGGTGCGGCTAACGGTTGCGGGAAAAACGTACTCGCAGTCGCTCAATGTCGCAATGGACCCGCGCTCAGCGGCGACCACGGTGGAATTGCAGCAGCAACGGGATTTCAGCCTGTCAGTGATGGCGTCGATCAAAGAAGGCACGGACGCGATTCGCAAGGCTCGCGCTTCGGGTTCAGCGGACGCCGCCGCGATTATCGGATCCGGCGGACGCGGCGGCGGAGGCGGACCGAGCCTCACGTCTGCGATCGCAGAGTTGAATGCGGCGCTGAGCGTCGCACTGAGCGCGGATCGCACGCCTCCGGCGCAGGCGGTCCAATTGTTCGAGCAGGGAAAAAAGGATCTGGCGGAGCAGATTGCCAGATTAAATGGCCGTCGATAGATAGTGTCGATAGTCAGTTGCGTGGCGGCGCTTCCAGGTCTATGATGCGGAAAGAAATCGCGCGGCGGGGCAGAAGCGGCGCGAGCCAGAAAGGATGCGTGGAATGAAGAAGACTCCAGATCGACAAGCGGGCCGTCGGGCCTTTTTGAAGCTAGGCGGCACTGCCGCGGCGGGGCTGGTGGCGCAGACGGCGGGCGCGGAACCTCAGAAGGCGACGGCGAATCCAGTTATCCATTTCGAGATTGGGTGCCGCGACAGTGCTCGCACCCAGCAACTCTATCGGGCCTTGTTCGATTGGAAAATCGATGCAACGTCCATTCAGGGCGCGGGCATCTCTGGCCATATCACCACTCTGGGCCACGAACCGCAGAACTACACGATCTTTTATGTGCAGGTCGACGACGTGGCGGCGCATATCGCGAAAGCGGAATCGCTGGGCTGCAAGAAGCTGGTCGGGCCCATTCCGATCCCGACCGGAACGTTCGCCTGGATTGCCGATCCGGACGGCAACACCATCGGCCTGTTCAAGCCCGCGGCAGCTTAGCTAAATTCGCGTCAAGATCGCGCCACGTGGAATCGCCCAGCACCACTGAAGTTTCCACCTGCCGCTCCGGCACATTCCAGTACCGTTTGAGAAGCCGATCCTTCTGATCGGGACCAACAATTTGGAATCCATGCTTTTCGTAAAACCGGATTGCCCATACCGCGTCGGCCCAGGTTCCGATCAACACCGGACCTTGTGTCAACTGCCGCAAGTGAGACAACAGGTGCGTCCCGATTCCTCGATTCCGGCTGGTGGTGCGAACGTAGGCGTGGCGAATCAGAGTCACGTCCTGGACCTGTTGAAGGCCCATCACGCCTTCCAAAGTTTCATTTTCCTCGTATCCCCAGAACACAACGCTCTCATCGATTTCGTGCCGCAGTTGGTGGCGCGACATGTATGGTTCTGTCCAGCGATCTTCAGGGATAACGCCTTTGTAGGCGCGGGCGCCATCGTTGATGATGGTCCAAATCAGATCAAAGTCGTTGTCGTCACATCGCCGGATCATGTGTAGTCCATAGAACAGCCGCGAAATTCGCAGCGGTGGTTACTATTTGGCTCCTAAATCCAGCGCCACGATATTTTTCCGATCGCGCAAATAGAGCCGTGTCCCGACCAGCGCCGGTACCGACCACGAGATGCTTTCAAGGACCTGCGCTTTCGACAGCACTTCCAGTTTTTCGGGACTCATGCGGCACAGTGCAAGTGTGCCGTCTTCGTCGGCCAGGATGAATTTTCCGTCGGCCCACAGCAGTTCGGCTTTGGCGAATCCACGCTGACGCCAGCCGATTTTGCCGCTCTTCATCTCGACCGCGCTCAACAGCGCGGGACCGTTATAGCCGCTGACGAAATACAGCCAGCCGTCGCGCTGGATCACGCTGCCCCAATGCAGTTCCAGGTGCGGATCGGACCACAATTCCTTAACCGAAGTCTTTCCACCGGCTTGGTGCAGCTCGACGACTCGCGCACCCAGGCCGTAGGCCGATGCGGCGAATAGAAGATTGCCGGGTCCCCACACCGGCGTGCTGACAGCGAGGCCGTACTGAGTTTCGTGCGGATGGGACCAATACAGTTGGCCGTTGTCGGGGCTGAATCCGAAGATGGTCTTTGCGCCTACGGCGACCACTTGCGGCTGACCGTCTACATTAATCAGAAGCGGCGAGGAATACGCATTACTGAACTGGAGTGATTTCCAGACCACCGCTCCATCGCTCTGGCGCAACGCGATCGCAGCGTCCCCGCTGCCGCCGGCCAGGAAAATCAGCGTGTCTTTGTACGGCAGCGCGTGACACGAATATCCGTAGACCAAATGGGAGGCGTGAAATTCGTTGTACAGATCGTGCGACCAGACCACTTTCCCGGTCTTCTTGTCGAGCGAATGAATTTGTCCGACGGCGCTGGCCGTGACCACGCGATCGCCGATCACCTGCGGCATCGCGTAGGGTCCAGGGCCGACCTTTTCCTTAAAGTCGTTGATGAACTCCGTGGGATAGCCGTATTCCCACAGGGTTTTTCCAGTAGCCGCGTCGAGCGCCGCGATGACCTCGGCGCCACTGCGTCGGAATGCCGCGTAGAGGACGCCGTTTTCTTCGGCGATGGCGGAGTATCCGTCACCGAGCGGACGCGTCCAGATCTTTGGAGGGCCGGAGGATGGCCAGGAATCGGCCAGCCCGGAGGTGTTTACGATGAAGTCGCGATTCTTTCCGCCCCAGACGGGCCAGTCTTCCACGACTGGAGCGCGAGCTTTTATCCCGCCGGCCGTCTTGGAAGCAGTCTGCGCAACCGCCACCGCGGACAGGAACAGAGAGATCGCAATCTTCGAACGCCACATTCCCTGATTGGACGTGGCGGGCGTTAAATTGTTGCGGTTCTAGCGGGAGCTGACGCCGAATTCGAAGCTGGCGCGAATCGGACGATAATTCTGTTCAAAGACGGAAATAATCGTGTATTCACCCGGCTTCAGTTCGGTCCTGGGCGTCGCCGAAAGGACGTCGCCGCTCATCTGGCGCATATCGAGCTCCACCAGATCCTGGGCGCGGAGCTTGGTGAACTGGCGGAAATCGCGCGTCACAGGCATGCGCACCTGGCGATAGTCTTCCTTCTGTTCGCTGCGGACCAGGTAGATCCCGTTGGCTTGGGGCAGGCCGCGCAGATAGAAGGTCGGCTTGGTGTTGCCGATCTGCACCAGCGCGTGCGGTCCAGGCATTTCGGCGACAGCGTCGCTCTGGCCGAAGCCGAGCAGCCAGCGCGCAGACGATCCGACGGCGATCGGAAGCAGCGGATTGACCGGCAAGCCGACCCAATCGCTACCGGCGCGCAGATAGACACCGCGAGGCCAGGGGAGCCCGTCGGGAACTGCGGTCTGTGCCTGCGCGATCGTCATACCCGCCAGTGCGACCGCGAAAATCATCGAAAGCTTGGTTCGCATGGCCCATTGTAAGAGCGGGCCTAAGGCAAATCCAATATGTCACGGCTACGAATGGTACTATTCGTACTAGGGACTAGGGCAGCGCGTGCGTAACTTGTTGTCGAAGCGTGGGTTACTCGCGACTCTGCTCAACTGACTGCTCGTATCTGGACAACCTTCGCGCCGCATTTCAGACACCAGGCGCCAACAATCGGATGGATACGAGCGCCGCACAGGCATTGTATGTCGAGTGCGCTTCCCATTGGATACGGTTCACGCTCATAACTCTGCTTGGTCCTCTTATCTTCGATCACCACGATAGTGTTCATGGTGACGTCACAACACACACTGATTTCATAAGCGCTCCTGCCTTGAAGAAAGAGGAGCGTCCTACGCGTACGGATGCGACGGGGCTCTAAGGATCGAGGTGTCCCAACTATGACAGGACGCAGAGTGGAATGCAAGGCACGCTCAGCCGCACGGGGGCCAGGAGGATCGAAAACAACCCTTATAGTATTGAAAAGGAATGGAGCTGGCGGAGGGGCTTGAACCCCCGACCCTCTGATTACAAATCAGATGCTCTACCAACTGAGCTACGCCAGCATCCCTTTCATGCTACGCGGTGCGCTGAAGAGAGTGCAAGTCTGCCTCCGCTTCAGGGGGTGGCCGTGGCGCAACAGCGGCGTCAACTAGCCGATCAGGTGGACGGTGGTCTCCACCCGCGAAAGCGCGGGGCTGGTATTTCCGGTGATATTGCCTCGCGATAATTTCACTTCGTGAACGCTCAGCCCGGTCTCCTTCTCGAAGGACTCCAGCAATTTTTGCAAATCGCCTTCCATTTTTCGCTTGGCTTTGACGAGTCCGGCATGTACGTCTTCCATGACTACTATGCTAGCGGACTCTGATGAAGCGGACCGGCTATGCTCTGAATTGCTCTGAGGCTCGACCGAGTTTTCGCTCGGCCATTGCGGGCTTCCGTTTCGCGCTGGACGCTACGAGGCGGGCCTCGAATTGTTGGAGCACGTCATCCTGGGTGAATTGACTGAGTGCGCGCAAGCGCGCCTCTTCGCCCATGCGGCGGCGCTCCGCTGGATGGTCTGCAAGCTTGCGGATCGATCGTGCAAAGGCTTCGGCATCGCCGTGATCGACGCGAATTCCGCAGCCGCTGATCAGATGTGCGACTTCGGATTGCCGTGCGGCCATCGCAATCACCGGCCGGCCGCTTGCCAGCATCCCGATGAGTTTGGATGGCAGCACTGATTCGGCGGCTCCCTGGCGTTGCGGGAGCAAATGCACGTCGGCTGTATTTAGGAGCGAGTTCAAATCAGCCGCGGGTTGCAAGGGAAGGAAGGTGATGTTGGATGCTCCGGCAGCGCGCTCCCTTAGTGCACTAGCGGCAACTCCTTCGCCACAGATGATGAAGTGAACCGGGGCGTCTTGCAAGATCTTGGCGCTTTCCAGAATAACCTCGATGCCTTGCTTTGCTCCAAGCGAGCCTGAGTACAGTCCGACGACGGATCGCGAGTCGATCCCCAGTTGGGTGCGGAGCGGGCTGACGCCGCCGATTGGGTAGATGGTGTCACAGTCGAAGAAATTTGGCAGCAGGAATAGTCTCTCTGGTTTCACTCCTTTCGCTTCCGCGCGCCGGATCATTCGCCGGGAGATCGACGACACGATATCGAAACGGCCTGAAACCCACGACTCGATCACGCGAGCAAGCCATCGGCCTCTTTGGAGCTGTTTTAAATCGTAGGCAAGATCGATCTCAAAGTCCTGAATATGAAGCCAAGCGCGGGCGCGTGCGAGGCGGGCCGCAATCCATGCCACGGGGGAGTTCAGAAAGGATGGCTCTATGACGAAGACCATGTCGGCACGCAGTGCCTCACGTAGGACCAATGGAAAGCTGGATAGCGCGAAGCTCAACGCGTAGAGGACGCGAGCGAGTCCGCCGGGGCGTTTCGGCATCCAGATGGGAGCGCGGCGCACTCGTACTTTGTCGATCGTCTCGCTGTTATAACTCCACGCACGGTACGGCGGAAATACCTGCCATTGCGGATAGTAGGGCGGGGGCGCGACCACGGTGACCTGATGTCCGCGAGCTGCGAGCCATTCGCACATCTCCGCAGTGTATTTACCGACGCCGGTTAACTCCGGGCGGTAATTGATCGTGTGGATAAGTATTCGCACGCGTGATCCTCCGGGATAAAAACGTAACTGAAGTCGTCGGCGAGAATGTCAGCCGGAGCTTTTCCGACTGGCTCGAAACGCGGAGAGTAGCCGCAAGAAATAAGGAGGTCCAGGATCTCCAGGCGGTCGACGCCGCGATGGAACTCGATCACAAGCTTGGGATTCCATCGTGCAAGTTGCTCTCGCATTCCGAGGAGAACCTGGAGTTCCAGGCCTTGAACGTCGATCTTCACCCCGTGAATAGGGTGATCAACGCCCGCGATAGCGGACCAGATTGAGTCGAAGGCGATTCCAAAAATCCGCTCCGAGGTTCTGGCGTTGGTGATTGTGGAGTCCGCCATACCCCGCGTGGCTGGGATTTCCATGAGTTGCAGCTCAGAGTCCGCAATCAGGGCGAGCGGTACGACGGTCAACTGATCCAGATGGTTGAGTTCACGGGTCCGAGCCAGGCACCCGGCTGTGCTGATTACCGGTTCAAAGGCAAAGACTTGTCCGTAAGCGCCGACGAGCCGCGATAGAGCGATCGCGGTGTAGCCGTAGTGTCCGCCAATATCCAACCAGGTCTCGCCTAACGCCGCCTGTGATCTTAGCCAAGCGATCAGCGGCCGCTCTGTTGTTCCGAGGATGGCCGCTGGGTAGTCATGCCATGAGGTATGGATACGCGCGCCACGGAGAGGTCCGCTCAAAATCACATGGGCGCAGGGCTGGGTCGACAGGAACCTTCGTGCCGATTCCTTGAACTGTCTAGGTATCACTTAGCCCCCAACTCACCTGGCGCTTCCGTCGGCGAACTCTGTTCCTGAAAGGCGAAAAGATGTCCGACGATGAAACCATAGATGGGAGTTGCTATAGGTGTGCCTGGGAGTAGACATAGCGCGAGCGACGTACCAAAAACAGCCGCAGAACTCGTACGGAGAGATCTAAAACGGTGTCGAATTCCCGCGATTAGTACCCAAATCTGGATTGCTCCGAAAAAGCCCAATTCGTAGAATGGGGCTCCGATCCCGCTCTGAATCCGCTTCGGGTATGGGTCCGGATAGTAGTCGAGAAAGTACTCGTGGTTGCTTAGTGTCTCGGAATGGTAATAGTTGCCCCACGACGTAAATCCATTCGGAAGGAGATGGTTATCCACCGCTCCCTTTAGTGAAAATACCAGATGTGCGACGCGGTCGCTAATACTCAAATCCAGTTTGGTTAGGGCGAGCGGCTTTACAATCGCCAACTTTGTCAAATCTCCGATGCGCGTATTGTCAAAGAAATCCGTTTGGGTTGCGACACCCCAACCACCTAGCAGAATCGCGACTACCGTAAGCATTTTTTTCGCACTCAGATGGATCACTCCGTATAGGAGCATCGCAAGGGCGAGGATCACCGTAAAGAGAGTCGATCGAGCGAGCAAGGTGATCTGGACGACGCAGAGGAATCCGTGGATCGATCGTTCCCGGTTGTACAGAAAGAGGACCAAGAGAAAGAACAAGCACATCGTCGCGTAATACCCGGGTTCAGGAGCTAGCGCTACGACGCCTCGAGTGGAGGAGCGCCGGACGTCGGGAAGCATTTGATAAAGAAACTCGTCAAAGACCAGCGACTGAACAACTCCCACGAAGAACCAAGTCCAGATCGCGACGATCAAGAGTCGAAGGGTCAGCTTACGAATATTTCGTGCGCAGCAGTAGGACGCCAAAGAGATCAGAAAGAGGCTCGCGTAATTGCCCACACTGCGAACGGCCTCGAACGCAATATCGCCCGCCAGAAAGACGAATATGGCGACGACGAACAGAAAGCCCAAGAGCCATAGTTCCTTTGGCGCGCCCAACCAACGATGACTGAACACGAGTAACAACACGGCGAGGCACAATGCGATGGGCTGCACGTCCGTTCCCGTCGGCACGATTTGCAAGTACGGGAAGAGAACGGCGCCGAGAAAAAAACCATGAGTGAGCGAAGCGCTGGCGTCCCGCCCCAAGCCGAAGATTGAGTCGGCGGGGCCGACGTACCCTCTCCCGAATTCAGCGGCGGGAATCAAACGCGACCTCTGTTCGAAGGTGTTTTCTAATGCTCGGCACGATGGTTGTAATACTTGCTGTAGTGCCCGTAGTAGTAGTAATATCCGGCGCTCACTTCACGATGGACCTCGTTCAACACCACACCCACCAAATTCGCCCGCAACCTCACCAGCGTCGCGATCACGGCACTTAGAGCCTTCCGGCTGGTATCCCCTGCGCGAGCCACCACAATCACTCCGTCCACTGCCGTCGCCATTTGCAACGGCTCGGCGAAACCCAATAGCGGTGGGGCGTCGAGGACGACCAGGTCGTAATCACGCGTCGCTTCTTCGATCAGCTCTGCCAAACCCATCCCGATCAGATCCGAAGCGCGACGCGTGGAGGGGCCGGCGGGCAGTATGTCCAGGTCCTTGGGAGAGTCCATACGGATCACAGCGTCGCGCCAGGAAATTTGCTGCAACAGCACGTTCGATAACCCGACGCTGTTGGGGACCTGGTACAGACGATGCACACTCGGGCGTCGCAGGTCACCGTCGATGAGAAGGGTTCGTTTGTGCTGGCCAGCATGGGTTGCCGCGAGGTGTGCAGCGACCGTGGACTTACCTTCCGACGGCGACGCGCTGGTCAACAGGACGCTCCGCAGGCGACGGTCGAAATCGGTCAGCAGGATGGAATTGCGAAGTGTGCGGATGGCTTCTTCATAATTCGAAAGCGCCTGCTCGTTGGCCACGTGCACCACAGCTGTGGAGTTCGCTCCGTTGGCGGAGGGAATCGGGCTGAGGTGGCGGCGCCAGTCCTTCACCGCCGGCAGCGATCCGATCACGTCGGTGTTCAGCAGGCGAGCCACCTGGTCGGGATCGCGAATGGTGTTGTCCAGCACGTCGCTCAAAACAGCGGCGCCGACGCCGAAAAACGTCGCGAAAAGAAACGCCAGCAGAACGTTCAACCAAGTTTTAGGAAACACCGGCTTAAGTCCGGGACGCGCCGTGTCGGCCACGCGGATGGAACTGTTCTGGAAGCTCGCGTTGATGCCGGCTTCCTTGATCTTGCGTACCAGTTCCTCGTACAGCTTCTTGTTCGATTCAGCTTCCCGCTTCAAGGTCTGGTATTCAAACGACCGGGCATTGAGGCGATCCCATTCCGTCTTGCTGTCCTTCACAGCCGTTTCGAGCATCCCCTCGCGATTGACGGCCTGGTGATATTCGATTTCGATGCGCTGGCCGATGCTGCGTTTGGTGGATTCGACCTGCGCTTCCAGCTCCTGAACTTTGGTTTGCGCCTTCTTGTACTCGGGATGATTGATACCGAAATGCGTCTTCGCTTCGGCGAACTTCTCCTGCGCGTCGTTCAGATTTTCGGTGAGCTTTTTCAGCGCTTCGCCTTGCGTCGAAACCTGCGCGGCGGCCAGCGTTCCGTCCTTGATCGAGTTGAACGCAGCTTCTTTCTTCACGCGATCGGCTTGAGCCTTGGTGTACTCCTCGTTCAACTGGAGCAGACGGGCGGAAAGAATATTGGTCTTTTCTTCGGGATTGACGACGTTCAGCTCGCGCTCGAATTTCATGAGCGCTTCGCTGGATTTTTCCATCTGCGCTTTGAGTTCTTCGAGCTGGCGCTCCATGAAATCGCTGAGCCCCGCGGTCGCCTTGTAGCGGATTTTGTATGTATGCGCAAGATAGGACAGCGCGATTTCGTTGGCGACGTCGGCGGCAAGCTGGCGATTCGGAGAGCGATAGCTGACCAGCAGAAGATACGTATTCGGAGGACGCGTGACCTTGAGATTTTTCAGGATCACGGGCGCTTCGAGACTGGTCGACGATTTGTCGACCGCTTCTTCCAGCGCGTCCTTTTCTACATCGCGGAGATGATATTTGTCCACCACCGGCCGCACCACGGAATCGGACTGGATCAATTTGACCTGCGTGGCCAGGAACTGATCGGCATCGTTGGAGACGTTCTGCAACGCCTCTTGGCCCAGCACGCTGGTGGGCATCTGACGATCGATGTCGACGGTGGTGGTCGATTCGTATATCGGGGTCAGGCGCAGAGAAACGATCAGCGTCGCGAGAACGGTGCCGGCGATGAATCCACCGATTTTCCAGCCGTGCCGGCGCAGAATCCAGAGATAGTGAGCCAGGGGAACGTGGGTCGCCTGCTGCTCGTATTCGGCATCGAACATCGGCGGACCCGGCGGCGGGACGCGAAAAGTCTCCTGCAGGGCGGGGAGGTTGGGTTCAAACTTCTTCATGGGGTTAATGCCAGATGAGCAATCCGGATCCAGTGGACGCGCCGAACATGGCGATGCGGTCGAGCGTGGTCATGGTCGCGCGGCGGGTCTTGTTGTCGGGGATGTATAGCACGTCGTCGACTTCCAGCGCGACGTCGGGAGATTTTCGCTGCATGATTTTGTCCAGCTCGATGGGGATTTCTTTCTTCGCGCCCTCACCATCGCGACGGTACACGTAGGCGATCTTGGCCGAATACGGCGTCAGTCCTTCGGAGATCGCGATCATGCGGAGCACGGACTCGTCGCCGGCATTACGGATCGGAAACGCGCCGGGCTTCTTGACGTTGCCAACGACAAAGATCTTCCCGGCCTCGGGCACACGGATTTCCTCGCCGCCGTGAAGCGTGTAGTTGACCTCCGGATCGGCATCCTTGATCAGGCGCTTCACCGAAATGCGTTCGATTCGATTTTCGCGAGTCAACAGAATTTGAGTGCCGGCATCGTTGGTCAACCCTTCGGCGTAGGCCAGCGCGTCGAGCAGCGTTACCACTCCGATCGCCTGAAACGTCAGTGGTTTTTTCACCGCGCCCATCACTGCGATGGGACGGCTGTGGTATTCGACCACAGTGACTTTCACCACGGGATCGACCAGGATCTGTTCGTCTTTGAGCGCGGCGACGATGCTCGATTCGAGTTTTCCGGGGAACAGACCGCTTGCCGGGATACCGTTCTTGAGCAGCGGCAGATGGATGGCGCCGTCGGTCTCGACGCGAACGGTGCGGGTCAGTTCCGGCGCATCGTACACCGAAACCGCAATCAGATCGTCGACGCCGAGCCGCTGCGAAGGGAGATTCGCCTTGCCGGCTTCCTCCATCAGATTGACGCGCGGCTGCGCCAGAGCTGTCATCGATAGCAGCAATGTCATGAGCGTGCGCATGGATACCTCTATGTGTTCGACTTCCCGAGAATACGTTCCAGCCCTTGGACGACGCCCTGCAACTCATCTAACTTTTTCGCGATTTCCGCCAGTGAGGGATCGCCGCCTCCGCCGCCAAGAATCTTCGACCGGGCGAAATCCGACAGGCTGCGAGCCCCTCCCGCTGAGGAGATAGTCTCCAGTTGGCGATACTCGTCCTGGGTCAGGCGAAAAATGACGACCCGGTTTCGGGGTTTAGTTACGGCCATTGAAAACTGGATCGGCGACCAGCATCTCGGGGTCTACCTCGACCGCGACCGAGCAGCCCAACGCCTCAACACTGACCACCACACGGCACGATTCCTTCATCCGCACCACCGATCCGCGAATCGAGGCCAGCGGACCGCGGTCGATCAGCACGTTCTGCCCGATACGCAGATACGGCCAGGGGAGCAGCGGGCGTCCGGACGAGGCCAGCGCCCGCACCGCGGAAATCTCGCTCTCCTCCACGGGTATGGGGTTTCTCCCGGCGCCCACTACCGAGCGGACGCCGGGGGCGCTGAGCACGCGGATCAAATCGGTTCGAACGAATTTGCAGAAAACGTATCCCGGAAACACGATGGTTTCCAAATCCTTGTCGCGATCGGACCAGCGGCGGCGTACCCGGTGCACTGGAAGATAAGCTTCCCAGCCACGATTTCGCAGTCCGCGTTCTACCGTTCGTTCGTGATTTGGCTGTACTGTGAGGGCGAACCAGGAGGGATCTAGCGCGATTTGAGAGTTCATTTGGACAGAGCTATCGCTACGTCGGTCACAGACATGCTGCGACGTTTGACCTGGGGGAGGTTTAGATTGTAATCGCTCTGTATACGAAGTTCAACACTTTTTTGAATACAAATTCGTATGGTTCTGTTTCAGAATGTGGACCTTGGCTTGAAGTTATCTCCGGGTTCCGCCGATCTTAGATCGGGAAACTCATGTCAACTCAGACTCTACCGGCCGGGTCCGCAGTTGAAATCAAAGCCGCTCCCCTGTGGCCGATCCTGCTGTACGCCTTGACCGGATTTATCGGTGTGCTGGCGGAGCAGGGATTCGAGAAATACATGTCGCTGCTGGTGGGCGCGACGGCGGCGGCTTCCGCGGTTGTGATCGCCACCTACTTTCTCGGTTTCGCGCTGGGAAGTTGGATCGTCGGGAGGCTGATTCGCCGCGGACGCCTTCCGGACCCGCTGCGGACGTATGGCGTTCTCGAATTTCTCATCGGAGCGTCGTGCATCGCATTCTCGTACCTTTTTCATCCGATCGTCGACGCGTTGGCTCCCTGGCAGGGTCTATTTCCGAATGCGCTGATGAAATTCGCCGTCCGATTTCTCTTCGGCGCGCTCATGATTCTTCCTACTGCGGCGCTGATGGGCGCATCTTTCCCGTTGATTGCACAGGTGGTGGATCGCCGCAACGTCTCAAGCGGACATTCCTGGCTGCGAGCCTATGCGTCCAACCTGTCGGGAGCTGTGGCGGCGGCGTTGATAGGAGCCTACCTTATCCTCCCGTCGATGGGTATTCGCGGGGCGTTTTGGCTGTGCTTCGGCATCTGCTCGTTCGTGTTCGCCGTTTGCGTCATTGCGGGCCGTTCGCGGTCCGGCCAGGTGAGTTTCGCGGACGATCGCCATGTTCGCGGTCCACAGGTGGCCCTCGATCGCGACGCATGGCTCTTGCTGGTCGCAGCCTTCGGCTCCGGATTCGTCTTCTTCGCTCTCGAAGTGCTGTGGACTCACTTGATCGCCACCGCCATCGGATGCAGTGTGTACGCGTTCGCGGCCATGCTCACGGTGGTCCTCCTGGGACTTCTGATAGCCGCGTTTCGGGTTGACCGTATGGTCGCCAAACCGTCGCCGGCGGCGTATTCGCGGATCCTGCAACTCAGCGCCTTACTGCTGGTGATCCAACTGCGGTTGTGGGATTGGGGACAAGGCGTTTTCATCATCCAATTGCCATCGGCGCTCAGCAATTTCTATGGCGCGGAGCTGGTCAAATTGGCTCTGGCCGCAGTGCTGGTCGTCCCTTCGGCTGCGGCGCTTGGGTCGATTTATCCGTTCCTGTTGCGAAGCCCAGTGCTCGAGCGTCCCGGTCAATCTTTTCTAGTCGGGTATCTGAATACGTGGAACTCGCTGGGATGTCTGGCGGGGGCGATTGCCGGCGTCTTCCTCTTGATTCCGTTCCTTGGCGCTGAGCTGTCCTTGAAATTGATCATCGTCGGTGCGCTGGCCCTGGGATTTCTGTTTGCCTGGCGCGAGAATCCCACGCGAAAGGTGCTGATCCGCACCGGATCCGGAATCGCACTGGTGTTGCTGTACACGCTCCTCATCCGCTGGGATCATCGCCTGATCGCATCGGGACTCAACGTCTATTTCGGCCAAAACCTGGGCGCTGCGCCAGTGTCCGCTCCCGCCACCCACACCAAACAAGACCTGGTTTTTTTTGAAGAAGACGTTCAAGGTGGCATGACCTCCGTGGTCGAGATTACCACGCTTGAAACCGGTGCGAAAGATCAGATATTGATGACCAACGGAAAGTACGAAGGCACCGACAATTTCGATGGGCAGGGCCGCGCTCAGATCGGATTCGCGGCGGTGCCGTCGCTGTATACTCGCGATTTCGAGCGCGCGTTATTGATCGGATTGGGCACCGGCCACAGCGCCCTGGCGCTGGCGCGTCTAGGCTATCGCGAGGTGGATATCGCCGAGTTCGCGCCGGGAATCATCGAAGCGTCGCGACGCCGCTTCTCCGGTTTGACCGAAGGCGTGCTCGCTTTTCCCAACGTGCGGCTGAGAGTCGAAGACGGCCGCAATGTGCTGCTCACCGATCCCGCGCGAACCTACGATCTGATTACGGTGGAGATCACCAGCATCTGGTTCGCCGGCGCGACCAACGTGTACTCGCGCGAGTTTTACGATCTGGCGCGCAGACGGCTGCGGTCGGGCGGCGTACTGCAGCAGTGGGTGCAAGTTCACCACATCAGCCCGCGCGAGATCGAATCCATGATCGCCACCGTCCGTTCCGTTTTCCCGTACGTGAGCTGCTGGTTCACTGGCGATCAAGCCATGATCATCGCTACTTTGGACCCCCAGGTTTCCGCCCCGGATCGTGAAGAGCTCCTGACTGGGCGAATGAAATCGCTGATTCGGCTGGACCCCGAGGGGCAGGCGAAAATGTCTCGCGAAATCCTCGAATCGCGCGTGACAAGCCCAGCCGGAGTGGATCGGATGTTGAACACAGTTACTCCCGTGATCAACACCGATCACAACCGCTGGCTGGAATACGCGACGCCGCCATACAACGCCAGCCGCGTCGAATGGGAATCGCGAAATCTCGCATTTCTCCGGAGCTTCGATCCCTAGGAATCCGAGGCTCTTCAATTGTGGACCACGGTTATTCCGCGCCCTGACGCCGCACCGCCTCGGCTGCCATCGCCAGATCCATCACCTGCTCAAGGAACGCGGGCGTCTGGCCGAAGAAGAGGCGGTCGTCAATAAAGGATTGGATGGTCGCCACGGGCCCTCCGTTCCCTGAGAGCGTCGGCCGGATGATGGAACACGGCGGCAGACTCGCACTCAGGAATTGGCACGGCTCGGGCAGGATCAAGTTGGTCTGAAACATCTGGCCGGCGGCCTGCTGGTCGGCGGCGGAGAGCTGGGTGTTGTGCTGGTTGGCCGCATTGTTGAAATCCAGAAAAGTCAGACCGGTTCCCGGGTCCGTCAATGGCGCCAGCGGCTGAGAAAAAGCATTGCCCATCTTGTCGTGCCACAGCGAAAAGTGATCGATCTCGACGCCGCCGATGCTCAAAAGAATTCGCAGCACTTCAGGATCGGTCGCCTTCAGGGCCAAGATCGGATAGAGACTGGATCCGCCTTGCTCAATAAACGCGAAGTGGATCGAAGCGATATTCGCAATGGCCTGAATGGTGGATGGACCGGCGCCGTTCTGTGTCGGAATCGCCGGCTGTTTCATGATGTTGATCAGTTGAGGGAATTTCGCCCCTAAATCGGCGTTCTGAGTGCTGCGGTATCGAAAATACCAACTGGTATCCACCGTGAGTGTTTGCAGGTTGGTCAGCCGCTTCTTGCCCTTATTCGCCCCGTCGGCTTGCGAGGGAAGAAGCGTCTCGAACTGCGTGAAGTCCACCGGTTGCTCCCCTTTCGACATCAGATACGCGTTCAGGAAATCGCGGTGACTGATCTCGTCATCCGTATTGTCGGATATGTACTGGGGCATATCTCCGTCCAAGTTTTTTAGCGCGGCGACATAATCGGGGTTGCCCGGGTTGGGATTATCCTTGTTGTCCACCTGTCCACCGAGTTCGTTGTATTGCTGCCACAGGTCAGCCTCGATAAACTCAACTGCCGCCGCAAGGCGGAGTAACGCAGCATCGCCCTTTGAAAGCTTCCGAGTGTCGTCGGCGAATAACCGGCCTGCTGGAATAGCGGCTGCGCCCGCCATCCCAACTCCATGCAGGAACGACCGGCGCCGGATAACGCGCTTCCAATTCGCAGCAACATCCTTGGTCAGCGGCGCAATTACCGGCGCCGACGACGCAGTGGAGAGGTCTCTTTCGTTTTTCATAATGATGCTCCTGTATTTATAAGAAATCGATTTTAATGGAGAACACCGCGTTAATGTAGAACGCTGCGTTCTCCTGCTAAGATCGCTTTCTGTGCGGAATCATTTCAGAAAATACGTAAACGTTTTGTAAAACGTGATCACTGGGTGTATTTTGTACGCCCTCTTATGCAGCGTTACGCGCAAGTCTGTTCTTGAAGTCTTGATCGCGCTAAGGGAGTAAGAAGCGACGTTTCTAGAGCACGTCGGCGAAGCCGCGTTTCAGGTGGCGGAAAAACAACCCGCCCAGAATAAATACGGCGAGCGAATACACCGCGAGCACAGCGAACTCGCGCAGCGACGGCCACTGCGGTGAAAGCAGACGGTAGCGATACGCGCGCACTACCCAGGACATGGGGTTCAACACGACCAGCCTGTGGAATTGCGGCGGGATCTGCTGTTCGGTGATCATGATGGGCGTAATCCAGAACCACAGCGTCATCACCACCGTCAGCACTTGCGCGGTGTCGCGAAGATAAACGTTCAGGCTCGCGACAATCCAGCCGACTCCCACCGCCAGCAGTCCGATGAAGAATATGTACACCGGCAGCAGCAGAATTTTGATGCTCACGAATTTCAGAAAAATCGCGGATGCTCCCACCACCAGCGCCAATGCGATCAGGTGATGAATCAGAGAGGAGAGGAAGATCGACACCGGCACCACTTCCGCCGGAAACACGGTCTTAGTGATCAGGTTAGCGTTGTCCAGCAGCGATCCGGCCGAGCGCACCACGGTCTCCTGAAACAGCAGCCACGGCAGGAAACCACAGAACAGGTACATCAGGTAGTTGTCGGTGACTTCGCCCGCGGGCAGCGTCTGTTTCAGGCAGACTTGAAAGATGAAGTAATAACTCAGCAGCAGGACCAGCGGATGGACCGCACCCCACAACCATCCCGCCGCCGAGCCCACATAGCGCTGCTGAAAATCGCGGCGCACCAGCTGCATGAGCAGAGTTCGCCGTTCGACCAGGTTGCGAAGGAAGTGCCGTCCCGGAAATCGCGCCACGACTACGAGTATGGCACGCGGGAGCGACGTGGGGCCGGCACAACTGCCGGTCCCACATCACTCGGTCAAACTTAGAGTCGCCTTCCCTTAGAAGTATGCTGTTGTACACTCAAAGCGTGCGGATTTCCGCTGGCGTGGTTCTTCTTCTCATCGCCTGTTCGCTGCTGCCGGCGCAATCCTCTTCAAAGAGATCCGCTGCCGCAGCCAAGAAGGCCGCTGTTCCTGAACCGCCTCCGCCCTCTCCGCCTCCTACAGCGCTCGAAAAGAAACCCGAAGTCCCCGCGACCGAGCGGTTGACCTATGAGATCGAATGGCGCCTCATTCACGCGGGTACAGCGATCATCGAAACCCAGAAGTCGGCTGCGACCCTGAAACTCGACTCGGCGGGGATGGTCTCCACCCTGTTCAAAGTTCACGATCTGTACGCGGTCAACTATGACGACGGATTCTGCGCCTCCTCCGCCAGCATGGATTCGCAGGAAGGCAAGCGCCATCACGATACCAAGATCACTTACGATCGCGTCGAGAATCGCGCCGCTTACCTGGAACGTGACTTGATCAAGAACACTGTGCTGCATTCCGACACGGTGCAGATTCCCGCTTGCGTGCACGAAGTGATCGGCGCGTTTTTGAAATTGCGTGCGATGAATCCCGTTCCAGGCCAAACCGTCCAGATCCCCATGAGCGACGGCCGCCGCTATGCGGCGGTGAAAATCGAAGCGCAGGAACGTGAGGATGTCAAAACCACGCTGGGCGCCTTCAAAACCGTGCGCGTCGAGGCCAATATGATGAATGGAGTCGTGTATACGCGCAAAGGCCGCGTATTCGTTTGGCTCACCGACGATGAGCGGCACCTGCCGGTCCAAATCCGGTTGCGCATGAGTTTTCCGGTCGGCTCGGTGACGCTACAGCTCGAAAAGGAGGAACGATTTTGAGGAAAGGAGTCAGAATCGGGGTAGGCGTCTTGCTTGCTGCTACGACTTTTGCGCAACCACCCAACGCGTTGATGAATTCACGAGATGTGAACCAGGTGTGCACTCGATCCACGCAGTTGATGGAAGCGGGCGGCGTAGCCGTGCCGGATTTGCAACGCGCCGCCGCACCGGTCATCGAAAATGTCAAACAGGCCTGCGTGCAACTCCAGGCGCGGCCGGGCTTTGGCCAGGCGACCTACGTCCTGATCATGAACCTGCGCGCGTATCTATCCTTGGCCGACGCGGTGCCGAAGCCGTTCCCGTTTCCGGAAACCGCCCGTCAGCAGTTTACCGAGCTGCGTGACAACTCGATCCGGCTGGATTCGCATTTCCGCGCGCTGCTCGATTCGAAAGATTCGCAGCTTCGTTCCGCCGATCGCGACAACTTGCAACGTTACGCCGAGGCGAATCGTAAGTTACCTGCTCCTGATCCAAAAAATCCGCGCGTGGTGTTTATGGGCGATTCGATTACGGATGCCTGGCGGCTCAACGAATATTTCCCCGACCGCGATTTCGTCAATCGAGGCATCAGCGGACAGATTACCGCTCAGATGCTCGACCGGATGAAGGCGGACGTGCTCGATCTGCATCCGGAAGCCATCTTGATTCTGGGAGGGACCAACGATCTGGCCCGCCAAATCTCTTTGACGGAGATCGAAAACAACTATCTGATGATCGCGGACCTGGCGTCGGCCTATAAGATCAAAGTCATTTTCGCTTCGGTGACGCCCGTGAGCGACTATCACAAGGATGAGAATCCTTCCTACGAAATGACCAAGGATCGGCCACCGCTGTTCATCAGCGCTTTGAACGAGTGGCTGGACCGGTTATGTGTGCAGCGCGGCTACACGTTTCTCAACTATTATTCGGCCATGGTGGACAGCGCCGGACGCCTGCAATCGGATCTCAGTGACGACGGGTTGCATCCCAACTCGAAAGGGTACCGGATCATGGCTCCGCTGGCGCTGGAAGCGGTTCAAAAGACGGTGGCTCCGCCTAAACCCGCGGCCACGCCGGCGAAACCCGGCAAGCGTCGGCCAACGTCTAATTAAAAGGATTCGTGTCGACAAAAAGCTCAGTTCTGCGCATGTTGTTGCTTACCGGCGTGGCCGCTTATGCGCAATTGAGCATGACCGCGGACCAGGTGATGACGTTCATCCGCTCGTCCATTCAGCTTCATCACGACGACCGCAAGATCGCCGAGTATGTCAAGAAAATTAAGCTGAAGGACAAACTGCAGGATCGCAAGGTCGAAGAATTGCAAGGCTTGGGCGCCGGTCCGCGAACTCTTGCCGCGCTGCGCGAATTGAGTAGCTCCTCGACCAGCCTTCCGGATGCGCCGCCGCCCGTTCCGGTCGCGCCAAAGCCGACCATCCCTGCGCCGGATTCGGTGGAACAGGCCGAGGTTCTGCACGAAATTATCGAAAACGCGCGCAACTACGCCAAGACGCTGCCGGATTACATGTGCATTCAAGTGACGCGCCGCCGGGTCGATCCTTCAGGCTCGGAAAACTGGCGGCTCCAGGATACGATTCAGGAGCAGCTCAGCTATGTGGAGCACAAGGAATCCTACAAAGTAGTGATGTACAACGGACGCAGCGTCGCAAACGTACAGCACTATCAGTTGGGAGGATCGACGTCGTCGGGCGAGTTTGGCAGCATCTACACCGAGATTTTCGCCATTGAAACGGCAACGGAGTTCGACTGGGACCATTGGGCGACGCTTCGCGGACGACGGATGTACGTGTTCGCATTCAAGGTGCCGCAGTCGCGTTCGAAATACACCATCTATTCGGGCGAGGCGCATCGCACCATCACGGCCGGCTATCACGGGCTCATCTACGCGGATCGCGACAGCAAGAAGGTGATGCGCTACAAAATGGAATGCGACGATATCCCCGCGGATTTTCCGATTAAAGACGTTAAGCTGGATGTGAACTACGACAACGTTGAGATCGCCGGTTCGCGCTACATCCTACCCTTGAAGACCGAGATTCGCGCACGCGATGGGAAGTGGATGACGTGGAACGAAGCCGATTTCCATCTGTATCAGAAGTTCGGAGCCGATACGACCATTAAATTCGAAACCGATCCTGAGCCGATCCCTACGGACAAAACCGAGGAACAGCCCGCCCAGCCGGACCCGAAGGATCAAAAACCCCCAGTGAAGAAGCAACCATGAACCGTAGAGCGAGCTTTCGCTTGCAGCGACGGCTTCAGCCGGCGTCGGGACCTCGGCTGCAAACTCACGAGGCTGAGGAAGAACTCAAATCAAGTACATTTTGGCGGCAATGGGGGGCGGACCCCCTGGTCCGCGGCCGATCCCCCGATCGGCCTTTCCGCGTGTCCGTCGACCTGATTTTATTGGCGAGAAGGCGCGATCAGGGGATCGCGCGCGGACCAGGGGGTCCGCCCCCCTCTTGCGCCGAACCCGGTCGGAGATTGAGTTTTTCCGCAGCCTCTCAAGCTTGCGCCACAACCATCATTTTTTTGCTGTTGGCTGCGACCCTTTTCGCCCAGCGCACTATGACCGTGTCCCAGGTCACTGGATTCATCAAATCGTCGGTTCAGCAAAAACTTGACGACCGGCAGGTCGCCGAAGTCCTCAAGAAAACCAAGCTGACCGAAAAGCTGGACCCAGCGGCAATCGCGGAGTTGCAGGCGCTAGGCGCAGGCCCTCGAACCATGGCAGCGCTTCGGGAACTGGCGGACGCCTCCACCAGCCTTCCCGCTCCTGCTCCCCCGGCGCCGAAACAACCTCGCCTCAGCATCACCACCGCGCCCGATAATGTGGTCCAAGCCAAAATCCTCGATGGGATTCGCGAATACGCGACCAACTATACCCAGAACCTGCCGAATTTCATTTGCACGCAGGTCACCCGGCGGCAAGTGGATCCGAGCGGCACCGGAGATCACTTTCAGTCGGTCGACAAGATCCAGGAACAGCTTACGTATTTCGATCACCATGAGAATTACAAAGTGGTCATGGTGAACGGCCAGATGGTGCAAAACAAAGAGCACGAAAAGCTGGGCGGAGCCGTGACTTCAGGTGAGTTCGGTAGCATCATGGCCGAAATCTTCGAGCCGGATACCAGCGCCGAATTCGATTGGGACCACCTGGGCAAATGGGACGGGCGCGTCGTCAACGTTTTCCACTATCGCGTGCGGCAGCCGCTATCGCATTACACCATTGAGCACGTGCCGTCCAGCCGCAAGATTACGGCAGGGTATCATGGCCTGATCTATGCCAACCGCGATACCAGCGCGATTCTGCACATCACGCTCGAATGCGAGGAGATTCCCAAGGATTTTCCCATTCAGGACATCAAGACCAACCTCTCCTACGACGTCGCCAAGATTTCCGATCAGGAGTTCATTCTGCCGCTAAAATGGGAGATGCATTCCCGCGACGGAAAATATCTGGTGTGGAACTCGGCTGAATACGCGCTGTACCGCAAGTTCGAAACCACCAGCACGCTCACGTTCGATACACCCGATCCTGTTCCGGAATCGAAAACCAAAGAGGAGCCGGTGGCGCCTCCGGTAAAGAAAAAACCTTGAAACTGAGTATCATTCTTGGCGCCGGGCTCGCAGCCGCCGCGATCATGTTAGCGCAGCCGCTTCCACCCGACGATGCAACCCAAAAGAAAATCATTGCCGACGCGACCGCAAAAGCCCTGGCGTATGTGAACGACCTCCCCGATTTCGTCTGCCGCCAGGTGACGCGCCGCAATGAAGATCCCAAGGGAACCAACCAGTGGAAGACCATGGATACCGTCAACGAGCAGCTCACCCTCCTCAACCGCAAAGAAGAGTACCGGACGCTATCCGTCAACGGAAAGAAGGCGAGCGGGGAGAACCGTCCCGGCGGACTGCTGCGATCAAGCGACTTCGCCAATTATCTTTCCTGGATCTTCGATCCCAAGGCCAAGGCGGAGATTAGCTGGTCGCAATGGGACGCTCTGCGAGGCCATCGCGTGCACGTTCTCGGATTTCGCGTGAAGCCGGAGAATTCGCAATTCGTCATTTCGAAAGGTAAAGGCCAGCCGGTCACCGCAGGAATCTTCGGAGTGGTCAGCGTCGATTCCGAGTCGGGGTCGATCCTGAAAGTGGGAATCATCGCGACCGACGTTCCTGCTAGTTTTCCCGTACAGGGTTCGGCGATCGAGGCGAACTACGAATTTGCCAAGATCGGTGATCATTATTTCGTTGTGCCGCTCAAGGCCGACCTGCATTCGAAGGAGGGCAAGATGTTGGTCTGGACCGAAGTCGAGTACCACGACTACCGGAAGCCCGGCGCCGAAACTGCCTCGAAATAGTCGTTCACGCGCTGGTCTCATCGGCCCAGTTGCGCTAAACTTTCGAGTGACATGCGATGTACTCTCCTCCTGCTGGCGGCCGCGCTTTCTCTGACCGCTGCGGACAAAAAACCCAAGAAAGACGAATGGAAGCCGATGTTCGACGGCTCCACACTCGAAGGCTGGAAGGCCAACGAACATCCTGAATCCTGGACCGTGAAGGATGGCGCGATTCGTGGCGATGGACCCGCTAGTCATCTGTTCTACATGGGCGAACAGTGCGTCAACTGCGAGTTCAAGGCGGAGGTCCGCATCAATCACGGCGGCAATTCCGGCATGTATTTCCGCACCGCCTTCGGTCCTGGATTTCCCAAGGGCTATGAAGCGCAAGTGGACAACACCCATCGCGACCCGGTCCGCACCGGCAGCCTATACAACTTCGTCAAGGTCTTCGAGCAACTCATTCCCGACGACACTTGGTGGACGCAGCACGTCATCGTTGAGGGCAACCACATCCAGATTTTCGTGAACGATAAGAAAACTGTCGATTTCGTCGACGAAAGAAACACCTACACCAGTGGCTATCTCGCCTTGCAGCAGCACAACGCAGGAAGCGTCGTGGAGTTCAAGAACCTGATGATGAAGATGCTGCCGGGTCCGCGGTCGCCGCTCGCCGGGACGTGGAAACTCGATCGTGAGCAATCCAAGTTCAGCGTAGGCGAGCCGCCGACGCAGCTCGAAATCCGGATTCTCGAAGAGGGGAACGGCCTACGCTATCAATCCCAAAGCGTGACCGCGGATGGACAGAAGCATGGCGCGAATTATTTCTTCCGGCTGGACGGCTACGACTACCGGATGACCGGGAACCCGGCGGCGGATCACGTTGCGGTGGAGGCGCTCGACCAGCATTACGTCCATCAAGGCATGCGCACCGCGCGGCTCCGCAAGAAGTTCGACGAGCACCAGTATCAGGTCGTCACCAAGAACGGTCGCGAGGTCATCGGCAAAGCGACTTACACGATTTCCGCCGACGGGACCACTCTCACGCGCGAAGGCGCCACGAAACACACCGACGGCCAAGAGCTGCAATACAAAGAAGTGCTGCACAAGAACGATCCCGTCAGCCTCAGCAAGAATTTCCAAATGGGGCCGCCAAAATGAAGACTACTCGACGCGATTTGCTGTTCGGCGCGGCCGTTGCGCCATTCGCTCGCATGTTGAAGGCGCAGTCCGCCAACGATCGCGTGCAGATCGCGTTGATCGGTGCGGGCGGCCAGGGTATGGGTGACGTGCGAGCCTCGCTGCAGAGCGGATCGAAGCTGGTGGCGGTCGCCGATATCTACGACGGCCGTTTGGCGCGGACGAAAGAACTGTGGGGCAACGACGTTTTCACCACGCGCGACTATCGCGAAGTCCTGGCGCGGCGCGACGTCGACGCCGTGATCATTGCCACACCGGATCACTGGCATCAGAAAATCAGCATCGATGCGATGAATGCCGGCAAAGACGTCTACTGCGAAAAGCCCATGGTGCAGTTGCTTTCCGACGGCCACGACGTCATCGACGCTTCCAAGAAAACCAACCGGATATTTCAGGTCGGCAGCCAGCGCGTCAGCTCGGTGATTTATCAGAAGGCTAAGGATCTGCTCGCTGCCGGCAAAATCGGCGAGCTCAACATGGTGGAAGCGTGGTGGGACCGCAACGACGCGATCGGCGCGTGGCAATATTCCATTCCGCCCGACGCCTCGCCTGCTACCATCGATTGGGATCGCTTCCTGGGCCGCGCGCCCAAAGTTCCGTTCGAGCCGGTGCGCCTGTTCCGCTGGCGCAATTATCGCGATTATGGCACCGGCGTCGCCGGCGATTTGTTCGTTCACCTGTTCAGCGGGATGCATTTTATCACCGGCGCGATTGGCCCCGCGCGCGTTTATTCGACCGGCGGCCTGCGCTTCTGGAAAGACGGCCGCGATGTTCCCGATGTGCTCCTCGGGCTGTATGACTATCCGAAGACTGCGCGTCATCCGGCGTTCAATCTCGCGCTGCGTGTGAATTTCGTGGATGGAGCAGGGGAGTCGTCCGGGTTCCGCTTTGTGGGCAGCGAAGGAATCATGACCGTAGACGACGGCGTGACGATTTCCAAACAGCCGCGCGATGCCGAGCCAGGCTACACCATCGGTACGTTCTCGAAATCCACCCAGGAAGAGTTCCTCCGGCAGTATCGCGAAAAATATCCGTCGGTTCGCGCCAACGCCGATTCAATGCGTCCGCTCGACCAGGAGCGCTTCCTGCCCCCGCGCGGGTACAATGATTCGGTCGACCATCACCGCAATTTTCTGGAATCGGTACGGTCGCGAAAACCGGTGGTGGAAGACGCGACGTTCGGGTTCCGCGCCGCGGGTCCGGCGCTCGCCTCCAACCTGAGCTTCTTCGAGCAGCGCATGCTCGAATGGGATCCGGAAACGATGACACTGAAAAAATAACGATGCCTCTTGCGATCGAACAACAGGACCGGAATGTCGCGACCAGCGTGATCACGCTGCGCGGTAAATTGATGCTCGGCGAAGAGGCCGCGCAGTTGGAAGGGCTGATCCCGGCGCTGCTCAAGAATGGCCGCAAGAACCTGGTCTTCGATTTGAGCGGCGTGACGCACATCGATTCCACCGGCATCGGCCGCTTCATCGATGCCTATAGCCGCCTGGTCCCGGCCGGCGGGCAGTTACGCCTGGCGTGTGCAACCGGTGCCGTCCGCGATTCGTTCCGCGTGACGCGGCTGGATACAGTGTTCAAGTTTTATCCAACCGTCGAGGCCGCGTGCGAGGGGTTGAATTAGCGGACCGTCAAGATCGACCGCTCCCTATGGTCGCGGCTCAGTGTCGGCGTTCCCTTCGGCTAGCGGCACGCTTCTCGAAAACTACACCCCTGCCGCCCCCGGCCGCCCCTCCGCTCCCCGCTGCGTCCTCGCCAACTCCAATATATGATCCGCCGCCTCCTGTGGACGATCAATCGAATCCATTTCAATCCGGCTCGACCCGCCCGCGGTCTCCAGCGACAAATCGCCGATTCCGAACATCCGCTGCCAGACGGTCTGGTCGACGCGGACATCCTGTATCTTCATCAATTCCACGGATCGCGTCGATTTCGAAAATAACCCAGCCTCGTAGCGCAGCTTGTCACCCTCGACCGTGATCTTCGTCAGCCGCCTCCGGATGTGACGGATCGCGGTGAAGAACAGGAGAGCGGCGGGCAGCAGCAGGGTCAACCAGACTCCCTGGGGAATGGGCGGGTTGGGCCACTCATAATTAATTCCTATAGCTATGGCCACCGCCAGGACGACGCACAGAAGGTAGCTCAGCTTCACGAATTTCAGCGACGATCGCAGTTGCATCGCCCGCATCATATCATGATGAATTGGCATCCCAACAGATTTGCCTGTAACAATATAGACAGATGGAAACCGAACGCTCAGTGACCCGCGTACTCGTGGTGGACGACGAAGAATCGCAGCGTACCGCGCTGGCGAGCATGATTAAGCTGTGGGGATATACGGTGGAGACCGCGTCCGACGGGCAGGAGGCGCTGGAGAAGCTCGCCTCCTTCGACGCGCACGTCATCGTGACCGATCTGATGATGCCGCGCATGGACGGCAACGAGTTGCTGAGGCGGCTCAAAGCGCAGGGCGATGGACCGCCGGTGATCGTTCAGACTGCGTTTGGAAATCTCGAGACTTCCATCGCGACGATTCACGATCTAGGCGCCTTCTGGTTTCTCGAAAAGCCGGTCCAGTCGCAAGCGTTGCGATTGCTGCTGGAGCGTGCCGCGAACCAGGGACGCCTGGCCGAACATGCCGAGCGTCTCGAACGCCAGTTGAGCTACCAGGGCGTGCTCGGCGAAATGGTTGGTTCGTCGTCCAAGATGCACGAAGTCTTCGCGTTGGTCCAGCAGGTCGCGCCCAGTCGCGCCGCCGTCTTGATCACTGGTGAAAGCGGAACAGGAAAGGAACTTGCCGCCCGCGCGATCCACACCTTGAGTCCGCGCAGCGCCGGCCCCTTTGTCGCCATCAACTGCGCCGCCATGCCCGACACGCTGATGGAAAGCGAACTGTTCGGCCACGAAAAAGGCGCGTTCACCGGAGCCGTCGAACGCCGCGCGGGATGCTTCGAGCTGGCGCAAAACGGCACTGTGCTGCTGGATGAGATCGGCGATATGCCCATCGCCACGCAGGCCAAGCTGCTTCGGGTGCTCGAAGACGGCCGCGTGCGGCGTCTTGGTGGGAAGAGCGAAATTCAGCTCGACGTGCGCGTGATTGCCGCCACCAACTCGCCCTTGGATAACGCCATCCGCGAGGGAAAATTCCGCGAGGATCTTTACTATCGCCTCAACGTCTTCCCGATTCCTTTGCCCTCGCTCCGCGAACGCCATGAGGATCTTCCCGTGCTGGCCTCCGCCCTGTTGGAGGATCTGAACCGGAAGCATTCCACCAAAGTCGCCGACATCGGACCCGAGGTTATGGATCGATTCCGCGCATACAACTGGCCCGGCAACGTGCGCGAGCTGCGCAATGTCCTGGAGCGTGCCGTGATTCTGGCGGGGGAAGGCAGTCTGCACGCGCAGCATCTTCCTCCCGGATTCGGCGGCGCGCCGGTCCCCGCTCCCACGCTGACGTCGGATGGCGGCGAGCTTCGCATCCCCGTCGGCTATACCATCGAACAAGCTGAACGAGCCTTGATCGAGTTGACGCTCGAACATACCAAGCACAACAAGACACGAGCCGCCGAAATCCTCGGCATCAGCCAAAAAACGCTGTTCAATAAACTGAAGGAATACGGCGCACAGGCCGGCGCCGCCTGACCTACACCGGATGTCGCTGAGAGTCCGCCTGGTTTTCGTGATCGTCGCGCTAGTGACGGTGGTTGCCGCCGCACTCTCGTTTCTGCATCTGGACAGCCTGGTCAATTCACTCACTCAAAGCGCGCTCCAGCGCAGCAGCAACACCGCTCAGCTGGTACAGATTTTCGTGATCGATCACATCAATCAGCACACCAAGGAATACGAAACTCCGGCCGATTTCGACGGCATGGTCGCGCTGTGGAACCAAATTGTTACCAGCGATCCGGACATCGCCGTCATGCTGCAAAAGATGCTGGCCCTTTCGCCGGGAATCGTCGAAATCAACGTCGCCGGCAAGACAGGCGAGATTCTGGCTTCGTCCTCTCCGGATCGCATCGGTCGGCCGCTCAATCAGCCTGAAATGTTCAGCTCGTGGCAAGACCGGCCGTTGTACCGGCGCATGATGGACTTGTTCGTGCTCGTTCGGAGGCCGGAATATCAGGTAGCTCTTCCACTGGGGGTAGGCGAGCAACAGATCTTCACAATTCAAGTGGTCGCGTCCAGCATTCTGTTGGGCGGCGTTCTGCGGCCGGAATTGCAGTGGGTCGGGTGGGTCTCGGGCGGAGCCCTGGTTCTGTCGCTCGCGCTCACCGCCATCGCCGGCAACTGGCTGCTGCTCCCACTCAAACGAATCGAGCAGACCATCGAGCGTATCCTGAAGGGAGAATCCGGCCGGGCCGAACATCAAGACGGGCTGGTGAAGGAGTTCGCCGCGGTCGAAAGCAAGCTGAACGTTTTGGGCGAGCAATTTCGCGGCGCGCGCCAGGAAGCTACCCAGATGCAGCACAGCCTGGATCAGATGCTGGAGCGCATGGAGTCGCGGCTGGACATAGCCTCCCGGTTGACCGCCATTAGCCGCATCACCGGCGGCGTCGCGCATGAGATCAAGAATCCGCTGAACGCGATCTCATTGCATCTCGATCTCCTGCGGGCGCGCTTGGGAGGGCCGGAAGAAGAGGTGTCCACGGAAATCGATATTCTCTCCAAAGAAGTTCGCCGCCTGGATCGCGTGGTGAAGACCTTCCTCGATTTTTCGCGGCCGGTGGACGTAAAACTCGTGGAAGTCGATCTGGCTGTCCTCGCACGCGAAGTTTCTGACCTGATGACGCCCCAAGCCCGGCTAGCGCGCATCGCCATGGAATTCGTCGGCGAGTCTCCCCAAGCCGAGCCCCTCTCAACCGTGATACGCGGCGATCCCGACATGCTGAAGCAGGCCATCTTGAACCTGGTTACCAATGCGCTTGACGCCATGGCCGACGCCAAGACGCCTGACGGTCATCTCCGGATAGGCGTGTCCCGTGAAGACGAATCCGTCGTGTTGCAGGTGGCCGATAACGGCCCCGGCATCGCCAACGATCTGCGCGGCAAAGTCTTTCAACTGTACTTCAGCACCAAGCCCAAAGGCTCCGGCATCGGATTGGCGATGACCTTCCGGGCGGTCCAGTTGCATAATGGTACTATCGACTTTAAAAGTGAAGACGGCGGGGGGACCACATTTCGTCTTCAATTCCCAGCGCTGGTCGTGCATGCTTAATTCGCGCTTCAGACCGCCGACGCTGACGTTCGTCCTGGCGCTGTCCGCGCTATCGAGTTCCTGCTGGTTCCGCAAGGAACCGAAAACGTTTACGCCTCCACCGCCCCAAACACAGTCGCCACTTCCTTCCGAAGCGACGCCGATTACCGTGGAGCCTCCCAACATCTCCGGCGACCCCACGGCGGCCATTCCTGCATCGCCCACCACGATTCCCGAGGTCGCTGCTCCTCCCGCGCCCAAGCCAACCGTGCCGCGCCGGAATCCGGTGGCAACCTCGCCGCCCAAGCCCTCGGCGACGGCTCCGCCTAGCGAGCAGCCGCCCGCCCCGCGGTTGGGCCCCATGTTCACCGCTGAAGAACAGCGCCAGTACAACCGCACCATCGAAGATAGTCTCAATCGCGTCAGGCGGGCGCTCGAATTGCTATCGCGAAAGAATCTGAATGCCGATCAACAGGTCGAAATCACCCGCATCGTGACGTTTCAGAAGCAGGCCGAGCAGGCCCGCGAAGCACAGGACCTGCTGACAGCCAAAAGTCTGGCGGAACGCGCAGATACCCTCGCCGCGGATTTACTCGGACGCATTCCGTAAGCTTCAACCTGAAGCTCAGTTCTTCGACCCTCAACCCGCTTTCCACTCCGGAACATAGTCGTCCGGCCCGAACGGAGCTACCCCGGAGCGCTGGCCGAGGGTTTCCATGTCCCGTTTGACGAATCCTTCCGATGCAAGCGAGACAGTTCCATCCGCTTCCACCAAAAACAATGCCGGGACGTGCGAGATTCCGAACGCGTTGCTCACCGCATAACCCGCCGATTCCCGGTCGAGCAGCATAGGCAGGCTCACCGCAAATTTTTGTTGAAATTTCGAAGTGCCGCGCTCATCGTCCTGCGAAATGCCGATGACTTGCAGCGATCCCCTGCCGATCCGGTCGAGAAACGGAAGCGCCATCTGGCACACCGGGCAACTGATCTTATACAGCGCCAGCAATACCGGACCTCGCGCCAGGATTTCGGACAGCGAATGCTTCGCGCCCGTCATGTCCTCCAAGGTGAACGGCGGCGCCTTGGCTCCAGCCTTCAGCATCAATCTTCCTGTTGCTGTTGGACGAAGCTCAGAATGTCGAAGCGCTTGATCTCGCGGTTGGGGAAGAAGCTATTCACCGCGTCCTGCTCGTCGGAAAACACTTCGAAAATCGTGTGGAGCTTGGTCAGCAGCAGCAGTTCGATGTTGCGCTTGTTGAGATTCAGCAGCTTCAGCGCGCCTTCGGCTTTCTTGATGGTGGTGTAGCAGATCACCATGCTGCCCAGCCCCGTCGAATCGATGTAATCGACGCTTCCCAGGTCGAGAATAAAATTCTTCCGCCCCTGCGCCAGCAATTCGCTGACTTTCTCCCGGACATTGGAAGCTTCTCCGACGGTCAGCCGCCCCTTCAAGGAGAGGATCGTGATCCCCTCGCGTTCACTCTCACGGATCTCTAAGCTCATTGGATGGTTCCAGTGTACCCAGACTAGGCGGTCTGTGTGTGCGCCGTGATCTCCGGCTCGGCGGGCGCGTCGCTCCCGGCGGGCAAAACAACCGTAAAGCGCGTCCCTTCTCCCACCGTGCTGGCCACCTCGATCCGGCCGCCGTGCGCCTCGACGATCCAGGCCACGAAGCTCAAGCCCAGTCCCAATCCCTGTACGGCGCTGGTGTTGGCGTTTCGCACGCGATAGAACCGGTCGAAAATGTGCGGCAGATTCTCCGCCGGAATTCCCATGCCGGTATCTTCCACCACCAGCTGCACCCACCCGATCGCGTCCGCCAATCCGACACGTACCTTCACCGCGCCGCCAGCGGGGGTGTACTTGATCGCATTCGAAAGCAGGTTCGAGATCATCCGTTCCATCTGCGTATGATCCGCTGCGACGATGATCTCCGGGGTCAGCGTCGCCGACAGCGTAACCCTTCTTTCCTCGGCCGGAATCTGGAATTGATCGACCACGTCCCGCGCGACTTCGCTCAGATCGAGCGGTGCCTTCTGCAACGCCAGTTGTCCCGATTCCGCCTGCGATAACAGCAGCAGGGCGCGTACGATGCTCGACAGTTTTTCGACGTCTTCCAGCGCGTTTACCATCGCGTCGCGATACTGCTCCGGCGTTTCGGCCGTGAACAGCGCCACTTCCAGTTGTCCTCTTATCGCCGTCAACGGCGTTCGTAGCTCATGCGAAACGTCCGTGGAAAAACGCCGCGTCTGTTCGAAGGATTGATGCAGCCGAGCGGTCATCCGGTTAAAACTATCAATGAGATGATCCAGTTCGTCGCCTGCTCCGCGTAGCGGGATCTGCAGGGAAAGATTCGATCCCGTAATGTCGCGAGCCGTCTGCGCCACCAGATTTACCGGCCGGATCGCTCCCCCCGCCAGCGCCCAGCCGAGCAGGCCCGTCAGCGCGATCATCGCCGGCAACGAAAAGAAATACGCGCGTGTGAAAGCTCGAACGGTGTTCTTAGCCGGTGCAAGCGATCGTCCGATCGCGAAGAAGTACGGACGCCCCTTGTCGTCCGGAATCCTTCCCGCCTTGATCAAATACGGCACGCCGTTCTTGTCATATCGCGTGTGAATGGTCGGCTCTCTCTTCGAAATAATCTTGTGAATCTCTTCCGCCGAGTCGAGCCCCATGCCTTCGTACGTCTCGTCGTAATCGAGAGCGTTGCCGTTCTCGTCCGCGATGAAAAAGACGTGCTTGATGCGGCTGACGATGTACGCCTCCTCCGGATCGGAGGCGTCGGCGATCCAGCGCGGCTGCTGATACTCGATCTTCAGATAGCCTTTTGCCGCGCCCCACTCCTCTTCGAGTGCGTCCTGCACGTCACCCGTAGTTTGATACTGCATCTGCTTGCGGAAAAGCAGCCCGATCGCCACCAGCAGCACCGTGAAGAACAGCACATAACTCAACGTGAGCCGGAACCGTAGCCCGCGCGCAAGATGCACCGTCAGCTTGGGGATTCCGATAACTCGCGTGAACCGGGCCATGCGTTAAGTGGCTCTCTCCCCCTTGTCCGGCATGTCCAGCATGTATCCGATTCCGCGCACCGTCTGGATCATTTTCTGCGGCCACTTATCGTCGATCTTGCTGCGCAGATGCCGGATGTACACGTCGACAATGTTGGTCAAGCCGTCGTAATCCATGTCCCACACATGTTCGACGATCATCGTCCGGCTGAGGGGACGTCCCCGATTCCGCATCAGGTATTCAAGAATGCTGAACTCTTTCGGCGCCAGCTCGATGTTCTCGCCCGCCCGCGTCACTTTCCTGCGAATGCAATCCAGCGACAGGTCGCCCACCTGCAGCTTCTCCGGCGTCGGCTGCCCGCGCCGCAACAGCACGCGCACCCGCGCCAGCAGTTCGACGAACGCAAACGGCTTGACCAGGTAATCGTCCGCCCCGCCTTCCAGCCCCTTGACGCGATCGTCCACCTGATCCCGCGCGCTCAAAATCAACACCGGCGGGCTGGTCTTGCGATTCCGGATCTTCTGGAGCACACTGAGCCCGTCCATATCCGGCAGCCCCAGATCCAGAATGATCAGGTCGTATTCGGTGGCATGCACCATCTCGACCCCGGTCGCGCCGTCGCCCGCGACGTCCACCGCGTACCCGGCGCTTTCCATACCCCGCGACAAAAAGTCGGCAATCCGTTTTTCGTCTTCCACGACGAGGATGCGCATATAGTATGAGTTTAACCGTTAGGTGGGGCAGGCTTGCAGCCTGCGCGCCGGTTTGTAACCGGCGCTGGAATCACGGCTTGGTTTCGACCGCCCGCGTATGGATCTGAACCTCAGACCCTCCGCCCGCCGCCACGATCGTCAAAGTCGCCAGCGTCTTTCCCCGATTCGTGATCGCGTGGATTCTGCCGCCCTTGTCCGTCGCCGTGAACATCACGTTGAACCTCGCATGTTGAAGCCGCGTTCGATAGTACGCGATCAGCTTCTCCGGAGGATCGTCGCTGGTGAAGCTCAGATCGCCTTCCGTGACATCACCCGTGGTCGACGACGTCGCGTCATGATGCATCGCGCCTGGATAAACCGGCATCCAGACCGATCCGACAGTGATGCTCGCCGACCTCTGCTCCAGTTCGCGCTCGCCAGCGTCCGCGCCCGGCCAATAGTGCCGATACGCCACCACCGTGAGAATGGTGAACACGATCACCAGCCCGTAACTCACCGCGGCCAGGACCCAGATACTGCGCAGCTTGCGAAGCGGAGTCGCCTCAGGTGCAGAGGCGCGGTTGAAGGACATCAGAACCTTAATTGTAACAACGTGTTCAAAAGCACCGAGCCGCGAGCGACAGCGACCGGGTCCCGACGGCATTGTTCAGGCTGCTGTTGGATGCGATGCCCCAACGTGTGTACCGTCCCCGTCGCTTACCGCAACTCTTCGAACTGGTTGATCTTCACCGCGCCAACGTCAGGAAACACCGCCCGGATTTCCAGCGCCCCGCCCATTGCTTCGATATAGCTGGCCAGCGTGCTCACGTACATATCCGCCCGCCGTTCGATCTTGGAAATCTCGCTCTGGTTGACATGCAGAATCCTCGCGAGGTTCTCCTGAGTCATTTCGCGAGCGGCCCGCAGCTTGCCGAGCGGCATTTCACGAACCAGCCGCGCATGCTCACGCGCGCTCGCTTGTTGCGCCTTGGGCGACATCCTGGCTCGCAGCTCTCTGAAATTCTTAGCCATCATTCTCCTCCTTCAGCTTCTTCAAATGCCGCTCTAAAATGGTTTCGGCCTCCGGAACATACCTCTCGTACCAGCGCTCCTGCCCTGTCTTGTCGCCACCGATCAGCAGGATCGCCGTACGTCGAGGATCGAACGCGTACAGAACCCGAATCGGTCGTCCCTTAGATTGCACGCGTAGCTCGCGCATCTCCGGATAGCGCGACCCGTGTACACCTGAGGAATACGGAAAACCCAGGTTCGGCCCGTACTCTTCTAAGAGCCGTACATGCGCGTCAATCTTTCCTTGTTGGGCCGAAGTAAGACCGTTCCACCATTGTTCGAACTCGGGCGTAAACTCGACTTCGCACGCCACAATCCAAGTATTCCATAGATAGCATATGCTGTCAAAGGAATAGTAACGCGACCTTCCAGCGTGTGAATGGACCGTAGGTATGCTGTGCTCAGACCAACTGCGCGCCGAGGCCCTGCGTATTCGGCAGCCTACTGGACCCTACCGCGCGTGCTTCACCCGATAATCCTCCGTCGCTGGCATCCGGATCACCTTGCACATCTCGAACAACCGCGACCGTGCACGCGTCCCGATCGCATCCGCCAATGTCTTCTTAAACACCGCCACCCCGCCTGCGCCGGTGTACTCGACCATCTTGCCAGTCACGTCCGGATCTGGCAAATTCGTCGTCGCGATCAGCGGCTTCCGGTTGTTGCAGCGATACGTGATGATCGACGTCACCGTATCTTCCACCCACTCCGTCACGCGATGCGCGCCCAGATCGTCCAGCAGCAGGACGTCCGCATCGAGCGCCGTGCCGTACACTGCGCGATCCGTCGTGCCGCTTGACGAATCGTAGCTCGATCGAATCCGGTCCAGCAGATTTTTGTAATCGAAGAACACGCATTCGTGTCCCTTTTCGAGCAGCGCCTTGACCACTCCGACCGCCAGGTGCGTCTTGCCTGTTCCGGGCTCGCCCACCAGCAGCAATCCTGGAGGCGTCACCGCTGGAAAATCGCGGGCGAATCCCATGGCCTGCCGCAGCGCGATCCCGAGCCCCGTCCGCGCCGTCGGATTATCCGGCGGCAGCACGAAACTGTCCAGCGTGGCGCGTTCGTAGTTGGACGGAATCCGCGCGGCTTCGACTAACCCGTCGTTCCGTCCAAACGACGCGCAATCGCATCGCGCCGCGCCCGACATGCCGGAGCGCTCCACGATTTTCCATCCGGTTCCCCCGCAATGCGGACAATTCGGATCAGCCATGTCTCTCTTCTTCGCCTCTGCGCAACTCTGCGCCCTCTGCGTCTCTGCGTGAGTCGGTCTCTATTCGATCACGACCAGCACGTCCCCCGCAGCAACAGTGGCGTCGGCTTTTGTTCTCACTTCCACCACGCGCCCCGCTTTCGGAGATTTCATCTCGTTCTGCATCTTCATCGCCTCCACCACAATCAAGCCTTGCCCGGCCTCGATCGCGTCTCCGGCAGCCACCAGAACGCGCACCACTTTCCCCGGCATCATCGCCGCGACGTTTTGCCTCCCTTCGCCCGCCGCGCCCGTCTTCCGGCCGCGCATACTCCGTGGATCGAACACCTCGATTGAAAACGCGCGCCCGTTAACACGCACTTCGCCGCCCACAGCGATGACTTCATAACTCCGCTCACCAACCAGCACCGAATGCGACCCGGGAGTCAAAGACTCTACTGAAAAATCCCGCTCGATCGCACGCCCATCGCGTTCATAGTGTAGATGGCCGCCGTCGACTTGCAGCCGCCCCGCCCGTCCATCCACGATCACCTCGACCTTCACCGCATCATCTCCTCGCGTCCCGCCGCGAGCCACAAGCTCTTCCTTGACCCGTTAGATGACCCGTTCGATGACGCGATCCCCGCAGGAGCCTGCTGGGTTTGCAATGTCGCTATTACCGCCGCCACCGCCTCCATCTCCAAGTTCGCTTCGCCACGCGGCACACGTGCGAACTGTTCCAGGAACCCGGTGGACAATTCACCCGCGCGAAACCGCTGGTCTCCAAGAATCTCCTGGAACCATGCGACGTTGGAACGAATCCCCTCTACTGCATATTCGGAAAGCGCCCGCCGGATTCTTTGAATGGCCTCGTCGCGAATCGAGCCCCACGCAGAAACTTTCGCCAGCATCGGATCGTATTCCAGTGGCACGGCCCAGCCCGAGTACACTCCCGAATCCACGCGCACGCCTGGACCCGAAGGCTCGCGCAAAAAGCGTATCTTTCCTGGCGACGGCATGAAGTTGTTGTCCGGATCTTCCGCATACACCCGGCACTCGATTGCCGATCCGCTCCACTTCACGTCTTCTTGCCGGATGCTTAACCGCTCGCCCGCCGCGATCTTCAGTTGCGACTGCACCAGGTCGAGCCCCGTGACCATCTCCGTCACCGGATGCTCCACTTGCAGCCGCGTATTCATTTCCAGGAAATAGAAATTGCGGTCGCGGTCCACCAGAAATTCGAGCGTCCCCGCGTTGACGTATCCCGCCGCGCGCGCGATCTTCAGCGCCGCATCTCCCATCCGATCGCGCAACTCCGGATGCGTCAGCATAACCGGAGAAGGGCACTCCTCGATCACTTTCTGATGCCGCCGCTGAATCGAGCATTCGCGTTCGCCCAGATGGATCAGATTGCCGTGACCGTCGCCCAGCACTTGAATTTCGATATGCCGCGGCTCCAGTACCAGTTTTTCGATGTAGACTTCGTCGTTGTGGAAAGCGCGCAGCGCCTCGCTGGCCGCATCGCGCCACGCGGATTCTAAGTCCTGCTCGCGATCCACACGACGCATCCCCTTGCCGCCTCCACCAGCCGCGGCTTTTAGTAAGACCGGGTATCCCAGCCCGCTGGCGACCTTCTTGGCCCGTTCGACGTCGCGGATCGCCGCTTCGGTTCCCGGCACCACTGGAGCCCCCGCCGCGATGGCGACTTGCCGCGCCGCGGTCTTCGATCCCATCTTCCGAATCGCCGCCGCCGGAGGCCCGATAAACGTGATCCCCGCCGCCGCGCAGGCTTCCGCGAACTCGGCGTTCTCGCTCAGAAACCCGTACCCCGGATGAATCGCATCCACCCCCAGCTTTTTAGCGGCGTCGACGATTTTGTCCCCGCGCAAATAGCTTTCCGACGACGGCGCCGGCCCCAGATGCACGGCCTCATCCGCCATCTGAACCGCCAGCGACGCCCGGTCGGCATCCGAATAGACGGCGACGCTGGAGATTTCCGCTTCCCGCAGCGCCCGAATGATGCGAACAGCGATCTCGCCGCGATTAGCAACCAGCACTTTCCGGAACATGAACGTTCGATTGTAGCTGATGTATCCCGCCACGTGCCTATTTTAAAGTCACTATAGTCGCTCCCCACCCTCCCGCTTCGGCCGGAGCATCCCCGAAGGAATCCACAAATGGCGTTCTTTCAAGCACTTTGCGGACAATCTCGCGCTGCACCCCGATCCCCCTCCCATGGATGATCCGAAGCGCCATTAGACCCATCGCCCGGGCTTCCCTCAGATACTCTTCGACCACACCCTCCACGTCCCGAGGTGAAACAGTGTGCAGATCAAACACATCTGTTAGGGGAATACGAAATGGTTCTTCGTCCATCTGTAAAGTAAAAGCGGAATTGTCTCGATTGTATACCTTAGGACGCCCTCGGGTAGTACCGGCAACTCCCTAGTTTTTATATACCTAGGACCGCTGGGTTCCGAGAGGTAGCTGGTACAATCGGGCTTGAAGTTTAGACTGCCCATCATGCTTTGCTTTTTGTGCGGCAAGAAGATCGGTTTGCTGAGGTCGCTCGCCGACCAGCAATACTGCTGTGCCCAACACCGCCAGGAAGCTCGGCTCGCCTCGGCGCAGGCCGTCCGGGATGAGGACGAAAACGAGCTATGGGCGGTCTCCAAATCCAAGAAAAAGCCCTCCCGGAACGGTCATCCCAGCGGTCAGACCGCCTCTATCTTTGCCTTTCTCGTCGTCGGAGGCCTGCTGGTGGCCGCACTCCTGCTCCCTGGACCCGGACCTGGAACCGCTTTTCCGCCCGTCTCCATGGACCCGGGAGTCAAGCGCGGGCTGTTCGAACGCTTTGGGGATTCTGTGGGCGAGGTCATTCGTTCCCGGGCTCCCATCACACTGCATCAGGACCTACAATCCGGCTGGAGCGGGTGGAGCACGGCCATGCTTCGCCACGTTGACGACGCCCGCACTGGACGCTTTGACGATCGGTATCTGTCGGCCTCGGCGCCCGTGTTAAGAATCTGGAACCGTTCCACAGCTCTCCAAAACTACCAGATGGAATTCAGTGGCCAGATCGAAAAGAAGAGCCTCAGTTGGGCCTTTCGCGCCACGGATGCAAAGAACTACTACGCCACCAAAATCCTGATCACGAAGCCGGGGCCGCTTCCAAACGCCGGCTTGGTCCGGTATGTCGTCATGAACGGCCGGGAATGGGATCGCGTCCAGCTGCCTCTGCCGCTGACCCTCGAACGGGGTGGAAAGTACGATGTTCGGGTAAGCGTCCAGGACGACCACTTCATCACGTATTTGAATGGTCAGGTGATCAGTTCCTGGAGCGATAAGCGTTTGCACCGCGGCGGAATCGGATTCTTCGACGACAACGACGATCCGCAGAAGGTCGCGTGGGTGAACCTTTCCGAACGTGACAGCATCATGGGCCGGATGCTGGCGCACTTCTCGCTGATCGTCATGCCGGGCTTCGATCAACCATCCTTCGGCCGGTAAGGCCGGCAGTTCCATCAACACTAATAGCGTGTCGCAGAGACAACGTGACCACGCGCTCCACTACCGTCGCGCCTCAAAGAACGTAACTCCGCGGCCGGCAGTGGGGGCGCGACTGTTAAGAAGCGCGTTCGGCCCGGTAACGATCTAAAATAGCGTGTCGCAGAGACAACGTGACCACGCGCTCCATTGCGGTCGCGCCTCAAAGAACGTAACTCCGCGGCCGGCCGTTGAGGCGCGACTGTTAAGAAGCGCGTTCGGCATGGGTAACGATCTAGCTGCGACATGCCACCAATCCGTCGTCTGAAAAAGAAAAGCCGGGCGTTTTTGAGGAACGCCCGGCGAGGAGCCCGGCGGACCGCGTCGGAGGTTGCGGCCGAGGGCGAGGAGGAAAAAACGATTTATCCCAATAACCCTCCGTGTCCCAAGCCAGCGACTTCCCAGCCCGAAACGCGGTATCGGGCCAGGAGCGGGGGCAGGACCATATCGACTACGTTTGGTTTAGCTGAACGGAAGCAGCCCGGCGCTGAGATGACGGGTATATCTTCCTTGTAGCCCAGCAGGAAGAGATTTCCAGGCTCCACTGGAGCGAGAAAACGTTCGATCTGGCATCCGGCGCGTATCATCGCGCGACCGATCACGTCACAGGGTCCGGCGGGGGAGGTGGTGGAGGCGATCAGAATGACCGTGGGCTTGGCGCGCAACAGATGCTCCAGGCTGCGCGTCAAAGCCGCTTCTTCTTCCTGCGCGGCCAGGACAAAAGCTGCCGCGGCGGAATACTTTTCCAAACGCTGCCGCATCACGCTCTCGAAAAGTTGCCGGGCGCGATCGGCTTGAACCGGGTCGGTGTACAGGACCGCTACGGATGGACTGCGGATCGGACGCGCCTGCAGAATCGGCCCGCGCTCCTGAAGAATGCTGATGATGGCTTCGAGCTGCGCGCTGGGGATCGCGAACGGAGCGCTCTTCACCGTGGCGATCCGCTGGGTGGCGGTTGCCGCGCTGAAGTTGGTCCCGGTCGCAATGACGATGCTCGAAATGCAGTTGATCTCCTTTAACAGGTCCTCGTCAATCAGCAGACAACAATCCTCGGTCGCGTACAGGTTGGCCCGCCCCCCGGCTCCCAACCGGATTTCCAGACAGCCGCAGCCGATTTCACGAGCCGCCTGGCACACGGCATCGTCTTCCCCGATTTCGCCGTCCTCAAGCTGCGTAACCCCGACCTGCTCCAACCCCTCCGTCTCCAGCAGCCGCACGTCCTCCTGGCTGAGCAGATGACCCCTGGCGAGCAGCTTCCGCCCTCCCGGCCGGAAGATGGTCGAACAGAGTATCCTGCCCGACGACTCCCTCACATCCACGGTCTGCTCTTTCATTGGTTTGCTCCCCGCTGAGACAGACTGCAGTTTACACCTGGGTCTGCATGAATAAATAGTGGAATAACGGTCGCAGTATTCTCAAAGAATGTTCGATGATTTCAGTTTTATTTCCGCAATACGGGAAGTTGTGGAAATTCAGCGATCTGGAACCGCCGAACGGCAGACGGCATGGCGCCAGGCTTGAGCCGCTTCAACATAGCGATCTCGTCGCAAGCCTGGAATTTAGGACAGCGGAGACAATCTTTCCATGCCTTCAAAGGCAACTCGGCGCGGTCGACTTCTTCAAAGCCCAATTTCATGAAGAACTTATCCACGTAGGTGAACGCGAACAGCGAGTGCAGGTCGTGCTGACGGGCTTCGTCCTCCAAAGCCTCCACCAGCTTCCTGCCGATCCCTCTGGTCTTCTCGCCCGGCTCGACCGCCAGGCTGCGGACTTCTCCCGACGTCGGCGTGTAGAAATGCAGCGCGCCAGTACCCACTAGTCGGCCATCGTCATAGGCCACTAGGAAATCCCGGATATTCTCCGCCATTTCGAACTCGGTTCGCGGCAGCATTATGCCATTAGCCGCGTAGGAATTGATTAACCCCAACAATGCGGGTATGTCTGTCAGCGAGGCTTTGTGAATGTCGAGCATTTTATGACACGAGACGCGATCCAATGACCTCATTTGCCATCAGTGTTCCGACAATGCCCGGGCAGGAGCCCGGCGCGATCACAATTTCCCGCACTCCATTGGCGAGGGCATTGATAGCCGCTTCGAGCTTGGCCTGCATTCCTCCGGTGGCGACGCCATCCTGGATGAGAGCCGCTGCTTCGGCGGCGGTGAGGCGTGGGCGAATCGTCCCCCCGCCATCGCGTACCCCATCGACGTCGGTCAGGAACAGCAACTTTTCGGCCCCAAACGCAGCCGCGCACGCCGCGGCCATCTGATCGCCATTAACGTTGTAGGCCGCTCCCTGGGCGTCCCCCGCCACGCAAGCGACTACCGGCAGATACCCGGAACCGGTCAGCAATTCGAGCAGCCGAGGGTCGGATCGAACCGGCTTTCCGACGTGTCCCAATTCCGGATTCAGCGGTTCGGCATCGACCAGTCCCGCGTCGAGCCCGCTCAACCCGACTGGCTGGACGCCCGCTTTGCGAAAGGCCGAGACCAGTCCCGCGTTGACGCTTCCCGCGAAGACTTTCAGCACAGCATCCAACACTTCAGGGGTGGTCACGCGCAGGCCGTTGACGAAGCGGCTTTCGATCCCGCGCTCTTGAAGGAATCGATTCATCTGTTTACCGCCTCCGTGGACCACTACCGCTTGGGTTCGTTTGGTAATTTCACTAATCTCGCGAGCCAGGCGCTCCCTCGTCTCCACGCAATCGAGGAGCGAGCCGCCGAGTTTGATCAGAACCTTCAAAGCAGTCCCGCCGTTTCCGGATAACCGAACATAAGGTTCATGTTTTGAACCGCTTGTCCCGCGGCGCCCTTGCCCAAATTATCGATTGCCGCGACCACCACGGCGCGTCCCGTCTTTTCATCGAAGCGGACGCCCAGGTCACAGAAGTTGGTGCGCTGCACCGCATGCAGATCGGGCACGTACCCGGATGCGTACAGCCGGACGAACGGCTCGCCCGCGTAGTGCCGCTGGTAGATCGCCAGAAGATCCTCGGCCGATCGGATATTGCGCGCGCGGAAATAAATGGTTTCGAGAATCCCGCGGTCGAGCGGAAGCAACTGCGCGGTGAAGCTCAGTTCGCTCTCTTCGAGTCCCGAAGTGCGCAAGATTTCCGGCACGTGCCGGTGATTCAGGATCGAGTACGCCGAAAAATTGTCCGTGACTTCGCAAAAGCTGGTGGTCAGGGAAGCCTTCCGCCCCGCGCCGCTGACGCCGCTTTTGGCATCGCACACGATGCCCGATTCCCGCTGGACGACATCCGCCTCCAGCAGCGGGCGCAAAGCCAGATTCGCCGCCGTGGGATAGCATCCCGGATTGGCAACCAATCGGGACTGCTGGATGCGAGCGCGGCAGAACTCGGGCAGCCCGTATACGGCTTCTTTCAGTAGATCCGGCCGCGTGTGCGGCTCTTTATACCAGTGCTCGTAATTCTCTGGAGTGCCAAGTCTGAATGCCCCACTCAGATCGATCACCTTCGCGCCGGCATTGAGCATGGCCGGGGCGAGTTCCATGGAGACCTCGGGCGGCGTGGCCAGGAACACCACGCCGATCTTTTCAGACCTCACGGCGTCGGGAGTGCAGGGCAGCCGCTTGGGCTCGCGCTCTCCTATGCGCGGCGATTCGTGCTTCTCCCGGTGTTCCAGCAGCACGGGAGTCGCATGCGGATGGCGCGAGAGGGTGGATAGAAGTTCGGCTCCACTGTACCCGCGGAATCCGACGATGCCGGCTGCGATTGAATGATTATTCATTCGTATGAATAATTATACTACGAGAGACAGACCGGTCGCTGACGCTCGCGGTTCGGTGCTGAGGGTCTCAATCGCAGAGTTCGTAGCCGTGTTCGGGGACGCCGGGGCGGAGCACTTCGGAGGATCGTCCATGCGCCCCGAAGATGGCCTGCACCAAGTCGCAGACGTGTTCGTGGCCGTGTTGATGAAAGACGAGAACGGACGGTCCGGCGCCGCTAAGGGCGCAACCGAGAAGGCCGGGAGCGCGCAGGCGGGTCATCTCTTCAAGACCTGGGACCAGGGCGAATCGATAGGGCTGATGCATGCGGTCGTCGAGGGCGGCGGGGAATGCATGGCCGGCTCCGGTGGTCAGAGCGGTGATCAACAATGCCGCGCGCTGGACGTTGAAGATTGCGTCTTCGCGCGAATAGGCCGCAGGCAGGACGCTTCTCGACTCCGCCGTGGGTAACAAAAAGTCGGGTACGACCACGGCGACACGGTAGTCGGGATACAGGTCGCCCCGGACGGCGCTAACGACTCCTGAGCAATCGATGGCGGCGGTCACCAAGCCGCCGAGTACGCAGGCGGCTACGTTGTCGGGATGCCCTTCGATCCGCGCGGCTTGGTCCAGGACGCGGGCGCGATCCCACTGAAATCCGGCGATCTCAGAACCGATCACCACGCCCGCCGTCACCGCGGCGGCGCTCGATCCCAGGCCTTTTCCGATAGGAATGTGGTTGTGGATTTCGAGTTCGATGGGCTCGGCAGCGCCGGTTTGCTGGGCGATCTGCCAGATCAGGTTGTCACCGGCCGTCGAAATCAGAGCGGCGTCGCGGCCTGTGGCGCGGATCGTCAATTGGGGCGCGGGACGAAAGCGGCATTCCAGGTAGATGCCGAGTGCGAGTCCCAGAGCATCGAATCCGGGACCGAGGTTGGCGCTGGATGCAGGGACTCGGACGGTGCGCCAATTGGGCATCGCACTATTTTGGCACGGCTCCGGTAGCAGTCCTTGTTCTTTCCGAAAGACAGGCGCGATCAGGGGATCGCGCGCGGACCAGGGGGTCCGCCCCCCATTGCGGTGGTCGCAATGGATAAAATAGGTGATATGAGTGCCAGTAGTGCGGCGGATCTCCCGCGTTCGCTGGAGTTACCGCCTTGGAAGAGCGTCGTGAATCATCTTGCGGCGCTGGCTGTGGCAGTACTTTTCATTGTTGGCGGAGTCTGGAAGGCTGTCGATCCCTTCGTTTGGTCGCGGATGGTGGAACAGCTCCTGGTGCCTCCCCAGTTCAGCATCCCTTTGACGCTGGCGCTGTCGGTGGGCGAAACGTTCGCGGGGGCGCTGATTCTGGTCCCGCGCTTCCGCAGGTGGGGTGCGTGGCTCGCGTCCGGACTGCTGATCGTGTTCATGATCTACATCGGGATCAACTACCACGCCCTGCTGGGGCGCGATTGCAGTTGCTTCCCGTGGGTGAAACGCGCCATCGGGCCGATGTTCTTCGTGGAAGACGCGGCTATGCTGGCGGCAGCGTTAATCGCCGGATGGTGGACCCATCCGTCGATGAGTAAGCGCAGCGCTGCGGTGGTGCTGGGCGTTGTCGCGGTGTTCGCAGGGATGAGCTACGGTGCGGCCGTAACCCATCAGACCGGCACCAAAGCTCCGGACTCGATCACGGTGGACGGGAAGCCGTATTCGCTGCAGCATGGGCGAATTTTCCTGTTCTTCTACGATCCCAATTGCAGCCATTGCGACGCGGCGGCACGGGGGATGGCGAAGCTCCACTGGAAAAGCGACGTCACGCTGATTGGGATTCCCACGGTAATGCCGCGATTTGCGGCGGCGTTCATCCACGATACCGGGATGAACATGCTCACCTCGCTGGATGTAGAGCCGCTCAAGGCGGTATTCCCGTTTGGCGATCCGCCGTATGGAGTCGCGCTGGAGAATGGGCGCGAAAAGGGTCCAGTGTCGCATTTCGACGATGCGGAACCGGCCGACACTTTGCGGAAGCTGGGATTGATCGATTAGGAAGGAGGCGTCGACACGAGTGTCGACGCGGCACGCACGAGTGCGCGCGCCACAAAGCTGCGAGGGAAACGGGCGCGACGGCATTTCACCAGTATGTGGATCTCATGCTGCGCGTTGTGTCTGTTCACGTTTCCCCAAGTCACGCCGTCTGACGAGGCGGCCATCTTACGGCTGATCGCTCCGCCGATCAGCCTGCGCTGGGAAGATTCGGGACGGCCGTGGAGTGAGGCGGCAGGACCGTTCGAGTCGGCACGCGTCCAACTGCTCACGCCGGATTTTGGAGTCGTCTGGAGGACGCTGGCCTGGCGTGCAGGTTCGATCGTCATGCAGGCTCCTACCGGGTCGACGGTGCTGGTCAGGCGAGTCGATGGCGCATGGCGCGTTGAGTAGTTCGGAGCAGTTAGGGGGGCGGACCCCGTGGTCCGCGCGCGATCCCCTGATCGCGCTTCCTCGACAAGGAAATCAGGCCTTCAGATACGCGAGGAGGCCGATCGGGGGATCGGCCGCGGACCAGGGGGGGCCGCCCCCCATAGCTGCCTGAGGCCGTCGTTGCAAGCTGAAGCTTGCTCCACGGAGAATAGAGCGATGGGTGAAAAACAGCGCATTCGTGGACTATTAAAGGTCGTATATAAAGGACCCGCGTGGCATGGGCCGTCGCTGCTGGAGAATCTTCAGGACGTGACGGCGGAGATGGCTGCCAAGCATCCGATTCCTGGGTCGCATTCCATTTGGGAGATCGTCGCGCATGTTTCCGCGTGGGAGGCGGAAGCGGCTCGGGTGCTGGGAGGAAAGCCATACGTGACCTTGGAGGGCGAGGACGACTGGCCTCCCGTGAAAGACACGTCGAACGAAGCGTGGACTGCGGCGCTGGCCGTGTTGGAGGCAGGGCATCAGGCGTTGCGCACGGCAATGAAAGAGTTCCCCGACGAGGATCTCGACCAACTCGTGCCTGGCCGCGATTTTCCGTGGTACGTTCTGCTGCATGGGATGGTGCATCACAGCCTGTATCATTCCGGGCAGATCGGATTGCTGAAAAAGTGCGGCTGATTTCGATTGTGTTGATCGCGTGCGGAATCCTGAGCGCGCGGGAAGTGGCGATCACCATCGACGATCTTCCGCGTGCGGGCGATGGCGGCGCGGAATCCTATGAAGCCATTCGCGGCATGACTATCCGTCTGCTGGCGCCGTTTCGCGACGGCAAGATTCCCTTGACCGGATTTGTAAACGCCGGGCGGGGGAAACTCGACAAAGACGAAGTGCGGCGCATTCTCGAGCTGTGGCTGGATGCGGGCGCGGATCTGGGCAATCACACCTGGTCTCATACGGACCTGTCGACCACTCCTGTGGCTCAGTTCGAAGAGGAGATCGCCAAAGACGATGCGGCGTTGCGGCCGGTGATCGAAAGCCACGGGCGGAAGCTGGAGTTTTTCCGCTATCCATTCCTGCATGCGGGAGTGACGGTCGAGGCAAAGAACGCGATCCAGGGTTATTTGGGCGAGCACGGGTATCGCAACGCTCCGGTGACTCTCGACAACTCGGATTACATGTTCGCAAAGGCGTTCACGAATCCGGAGTTGGCTGCCAGAGCGGACCGCGAGTACTTGCCGTATCTCGAATCGGTGATCGCATGGTTCGAGAAACGCTCGGTGGAGGTTGCGGGACGGGAATTCCCTCAAATCATGCTGCTGCACGCGAGCGAATTGAACTCGCGCAAGATGCCGGAAATCCTGGCGATGTTCCGCAAACGCGGATACACTTTCGTTTCGCTGGACCGCGCGTTGCAGGACGACGGGTACCAGATGCCTGAAAACTACGTCGGCCGCGGCGGGTTCTCGTGGATTCATCGCTGGTCGATGGCGAAGGGCATGCCCAAGGCGGGCGAGCCGGACGAGCCGGAATGGGTCCGTCACGAATTTCAGCGTGCCCGCTAAGGCACGCGCGCGGTAGCGCTGATGTCGAGCAGGAGTCCACGCCCGCAGCCTTGCTTGAAAAAGAATCCGCAATCGCGGGTGCGCTGCGTGTAAATCTGCAAGGTGCCCGCCGGCAACGTGTCCGGCATTCGCACATTGATCTGGTACACACCGGTCAGTCCAGGCGCCAGTCCGAAAAAATTGGTGGTGAGCTGACGGTTGCCAGTTGGATCGATCAGCCAGGCGGTGAAGGTCCACCCGACCGGCCCTCCCGGGTCGAGCGGCGCAAGAGGATCCACCGGGGCAGGACTTCCGGTTGCCGGCGGACCGACCACGTCACCGAAGTTCGATCCATACAGAACGATCCACTCTCCTGGCTGTGCGGGATTCTGCGGAGTGACCAGCGAGAAGTCGATGGCGTGGAGCGCGATCGCGAACCCGTCCGGCGTAGTGAAAAACTCGCCCCAAGCCGCGGGGGCGGCGACGATCGGCAGGCTGTCTGTTCCTTGCGATAGCGCCGGCGGACCCCCATGGTTCTCCCATGGAACTTGAAAGTTAACGATCTGGTAGGTCCCCAGATCGGCGGCTCCGTAGATGGGCGCGCGGAACGAATCGGGATACGTAACGTTAATCGAACTCGCGTCCGCGATATTGAGGCCGGTGCAGAAAATCGTCGCAGGACTGCCGGGGCCGGGCAGACCTGGAGCGAATCCAGCGGACGTGGTCACCGCGAGCAGTCGAATCTGGCCACACACGCGAGGCGGAATGACGACAAGCGCCATCACCAACCAAGCGGAGATTTCGCGAAATAGCGTTGTCACGATTTTGTAATGGCACGCGGCGGGCCACTTGCCTTACGGTCCCCGTTTGCGAGACACTAACAGGTTTTCCTGGGTCTATTTTTAAATGCGGGTGAGAATCCTCTATCACGATCATTGCTTCGATGGCGCAGCCTCGGCCGCGTTTTTCAGCCGCTTTATCGAAGCCAAGTTTCACCCGGACGCTGAATTCGCGTATACCGGCTTGGCCCATCGAGCGGATCAGTTGTTCGAGCCGGGCATGTTCGACGGAGATGAGAACGCCATTGTCGATTTCAAATACTCCACCGATCCGCGGCTGACGTGGTGGTTCGATCATCACCAGAGCGCGTTCCTGACGCCCGAGGATGCCGAACATTTTCGCGCCGACAAAAGCGGTCGCAAGATGTACGATCCGAGTTTCCGTTCCTGCACGAAATACATCTGCACCATCGCGCGGGATCGCTTTGGATTCGATGCGCCAGACCTGAAGGAACTGGTGAAATGGGCCGACGTGATCGACGGAGCCCAGTACGCCGATGCCAGGGAGGCCGTGGAATTGCGGTCGGCGGCCACGCGGTTGACGCTGGTGATCGAGGGCGCGCATGGCTCGGATGTCGTCCAGAACATCATCCGGCAGATGCGGCACCGGACGCTGGATGAGATCGCATCCGATCCCGAAATTGAAGCGATTTACCAACCGTTGCACGACCGTCATCTGCGGTCCATCGATATTATCCTTAAACAATCCAGTTGCCAGGATGGCGTGGTGTATTTCGATTTAGTGGGTCACGATTTAGAGGGATACAACAAATTCATCCCGTACTATTTGTTCCCGCAATCGACTTACACGGTTTCGGTGAGCACGTCGAGCTTCCGCACCAAGGTGTCGGTGGGATCGAATCCGTGGGCCATCAAGCCGGTGACGTTCAATCTGGCAAGCATCTGTGAACGCTACGGCGGCGGCGGGCATCCTAAAGTGGGCGCGATCAGTTTTCCTATCGGGGCGATCGAGCAGGCGCGCAATGCGGCGCATGAAATCGCGGCGGAATTGCGGAGTTAGATTTTCCTGCCGGACTTACGCGCTCCATTACAGTCGCGCCTCAGAGATATGAAGACTCCTGACGGTTTGAGGCGCGACAGTAATGGAGCGCGTTGCTTATAGTAACCGTGTCAGGGCTGCGCAGGAATAACCGAGCAAGCCGCCAATCGCGGCTCCGGCGACGACGTCACTCAGGAAGTGCATCCCCAGCATGATTCGGGAGAGCGCCACGCTTACCGCGCAGAAGAACAGACCGGGGAGCATCGCCGGATAAAACGCGCCCAACGCGACGGTCACCGCGAACGCTGTAATCGTGTGACCCGACGGGAAGGAGAACTGGTCCGGCGGGAGGAGCGTCGCCCAGCAATGCGGCTCCAGCGCGCAGGGGCGCTTCCGTCCGAACGTCCGTTTCAGTTTCAGGAAAAGCCCGGTACCAAGCGCCGCGGCCAGCGTTGCCGCCGCGAGTGCCGGGAAACGTTCCGGGCCCCCGAACAGGGCCACTATCAGACCCGTGGCGTACCACAGCCATCCGTCGCCTCCTCGCGTGGCGGCGATCATCCACAAGCGCAGCCAGCGCGGCGCGCGCCAGCGATTCACGCGGCGCATCAGGCCGTGATCGCCGGCTTCGACGAACCGGACGCTGCGTTGCATGGCATGCTGTGCGTGGACAAAAGATGCCGCCATGCTACACTTTTAAACCCGCGGTATGACACATGTATGACACGGGCATAAAACATTTGTGACTGATTTTGTGAAACGTTTCCAACTCCTCTATTTCGACGCGGGCGGCGGCCATCGTGCGGCCGCAACTGCCCTGAAATCAGTAATCGAGCAGCAGAACCGGCCGTGGGAAGTCACGCTGGTTAATTTACAAGAGCTGCTGCTCCCCCTGGATGTATTCCGGAAGTATACCGGCATAAGGTTAGAGAACATTTACAATCTGATGCTCGCCAAGGGGTGGACCTTGGGCGCGGCCCAAGGCCTCCAGTTCATGCACGCTGTGATCCGCCGGTATCACAACCCCACGGTTCGGCTGTTACAGGAGCACTGGGCCGGATCGAAACCGGATCTGGTCGTGTCCGTGGTGCCCAACTTCAATCGGGCACTATACGAAAGCCTGCGTTCGGCTTTGCCCGCGGTTCCTTTCGTCACCATTCTGACAGACTTCGCGGACTATCCCCCGCATTTCTGGATGGAAAGGCAGGACCAGTTCCTGATTTGCGGGAGCGACAAGGCGGTCGAGCAGGCGAAAGCGATGGGATATCCGGACGACCATATCTTCAGAGTCTCGGGCATGATCCTGAGGCCGCGATTCTACGATCCAGTGAAGGTGGACCGGGGGTCGGAACGAAAACGCCTCGGGCTCGATCCAAATAAACCCACGGGGCTGGTGCTGTTCGGAGGGCAAGGCTCCAAGGTCATGCTCGACATCGCCGAGAGTCTGGCGGATCGCCAATTGATTTTCATCTGCGGCAAGAACGAAGCACTGGCCGCGCGTTTGCGGGCCCGTGGAGGACCGCACTACATCGAAGGATTCACCAGCGAGGTCCCGTATTACATGTACCTTTCCGATTACTTCATCGGCAAGCCGGGACCCGGCAGTATCAGCGAGGCGGTCGCTATGAAGCTACCGGTGATCGTCGAATGCAATGCATGGACGCTGCCGCAGGAGCGCTACAACACCGAGTGGGTTCGCGAGAAACACGCGGGAATCGTGCTGCCGAATTTCCGGGGCATTCGTGAGGCGGTGGATGAGATGCTAGGGTCGCTCGAGGAATATCGGGCGAGCGTGGGGAAGATCGAAAATCGGGCGGTGTTTGAGATCCCGGATATTCTGGGACGCTTGCTTCCCTAAGTAATCTCACGCAAAGACGCAAAGATCGCAAAGTTTTCTTGGCGTCCTTTGCGTCTTTGCGTGAAACTGGGTTTATGCGTTTGTTGCTCCTGACCGCAACCCTGTGCTTCGCGCAGGAAAAGGTGATCTTCGATACAGACTCGGCTTTCTTCAACGACGACGGAGCCGCGCTGGTGATGCTGCTTCAGCGGCCGGAGCAAGTGGATGTGCTCGGCCTCACTCTGGTGCCTGGAAATCTGTGGCCGAATCTGGGCGCCGAGTACATGTTCCGCATCCTCGACATCATGAAGAAGCCGGCGGTGCCAATTTATATTGGAGCTCGCGCACCGCTAGTTCACACGCGCGCCATGGCTCAAAAGGAATCCAAGGAATGGGGACCCTACACCTATCTGGGGGCGTTCGGCCAGGAAGACAAGCCTGGCAAAACAACGCTGCAGCGCAGGATTTCGCGCAAAAGCGGGATCGATTTCATGATCGACATGATTTCGCAGGCGCCGACGCCGGTGACGGTGCTGGCCATCGGTCCGATGACGAATCTGGCGATTGTGCTGCGGCTGCGGCCCGACCTGGAAAGGAAAATCAAACGCGTAGTTTTCATGGGCGGCGCGGCGCACACGCGCAGTCCCGACGGACAAGCGGCGGAGTTCAATTTCTGGTTCGATCCTGAAGCCGCGCAAGTGGTGCTGCGGTCGGCGATCCCTGAAAAGGTGATGTTCGGGCTCGATATTTGCAATCGCGCGAAGCTCGATAAGGCGCGTTATGACGAGATCGCCTCGGTGAAGACGCCGGTTACCGCGTTGTTTCGCGAGGATCTGGGCAAGCGCTTCGCGAAGGACCCGAGCGCGTCGACCTACATCTGGGATTGTTTAGCGGCAGGTTATTTCCTCGATCCGACGTTCGTGACGCAACGCGAAACGGCATATCTGGACGTCGACACGGCGTTCGGGAAAAACTATGGAGCGGTGATCCCGCTGGATCGAACCATCGCGCCGGATGCGACGGCGGTGGACGTGACGCTGGATCTCGATTTCGCGAAGTTTTTCGAACTGTACAAAGCGCTCTTGACGAAAAGTCCGTAGACCACAGAGTGGTAGACTGGGTCTGACAACGTGGCTGCCATTGTATTGCTGGCAGCGCTCGCGCTCGGGCCGTTCCTGGCCGATTCGAGCAGCACCCCTGGAGCGCCGACTTACTCCGCGGACAGCATCGCCAATTCCGCCGCCGGCATTGCCGGGTTCTATGCGCCGAATACTTTCCTGAGTATTTACGGTCAGAACCTCGCCTATGTGACGCGGGCGATAGGTCCCGACGATATCAGCGGCGGAATGCTGCCCACGGTGCTTCCAGGAACCGGCGTGCGCGTCCTGATCAACCAGATCTCCGCCGATATCTGGTACGTTTCGCCGACGCTGGTCAATGTGCTGGTGCCGTTGGTGCTGATCGCGGGCCCGGCGACGGTGCAGTTGGAGGTCGACGGGCTGGCCGGCCCGGCGGTCACGATCACGCTCGGCGCCACGGCACCCGCGTTTTTTCAGGCGGACGCGACTACCGTTCTCGCGGTGCATCTGGATGGCTCGCTGGTGGCCGTAAGCGCTCCTGCTCACGCGGGCGAGGCCATCGTTCTGTTCGCCAGCGGCATGGGTGCCACGCTACCGGCGCAGATTTCGAATACGCTGGCACCTGCGGCGGCACAGATCTCCGCGATCAGTGATTTTCAGGTGCTGCTGAATGGGACCACGGTGAGCGCCTCCCGGGTCTTGTATGCCGGCGCCGCTCCCGGCTTTGCGGGCCTGTATCAGATCAACCTGCTGCTCCCCGGTGACGCACCCAGTAATCCGGAGATTCGAATCGCCGTGGCCGATCGGATGAGCCCTGCCGGACGCATCCTGCCCTTGCAATAATTACTCTTGACATGAGGCGAAGAAAAGGAGAATATAGGCAACGGAGGATTCAACTCATGCCTATCAACGATGCACTTTTGCCCGAGTTCGACCAGGAAATGGCCAACACGCGCAAAGTCCTGGAACGATGCCCGGAAGATAAATTCGGCTGGAAGCCACATCCAAAATCCTTCGCGATGGGAAGTCTGGTAACGCACATGGCCAACATGACCGGCTGGGCCGTGGATACGATTCAGAAAGACTCGTTCGACTTCCCGCCGGATTTCAAAGAAGAGCCGGTCAAGACACAGGCGGAGCTTTTGCAGCGCTTTGACCGGAACGTGAAGGCGGCGCGATCCGCGCTGGCGCATGCGAGCGATGAGCACATGCTGAAGCCGTGGACGCTGTCGAGCGCCGGGAACGTAATTTTCACCATGCCGCGAGTGGTGATCATCCGGTCCATGATCATGAATCACCTCATTCACCATCGCGGGCAATTGGGCGTGTATCTGCGGCTGAATGACATCCCGGTTCCAGCGATCTACGGTCCTACGGCTGACGAAGCCGGCGCCTAACGCGCGGACTCGAGCACCAGCCGGATCGCGCGGACGACTACTTCCGGCTCGTCAATCTGAATGGCATGGAAGCTCTTCGTCGCAATGAGCTGGCGGTGGTTCTTCGATAGCGCCAGAAGACTTGCCTGGAGCGGCGCGTAGTTGGGAGCGTCGTTCAGCGTGCTGACCACGACCAATGGTTTGTCGCCCAGTGTTTTGCCTTCAAGCTGTGTGGCGCATTCGCGTGCGTTTTCGACACTGGGCATGACGGGATGAAGCGAGTCCGCCCAACGATGCAGCTCGCGGCTCCGCTGCGGTAGATTACCGAAGTTGGAGATGTCTTCCATCGTCAGGACAATTGGCGTCTGCGAGATCAGCACGGGCGGGCTGTTCGGCCTGCGCGGAGTTTCAGGCTTGTTGAGATCTACAGGGTCGAGGAAGGCGTGATCGATCAGGACGACTCCTGCGACTTCCGCCGGGTATTGTGCAGTGTATTGGCGGGCGACCAGCGCTCCATAGGAGAGTCCCGCCAGAATGTAGGGGCCGTCGATGCCGGCCTTCTCGAGGAGCCGGTGCAGCTCGGCGACGCGATTTGCACATTCGGGACCGGGGCCAGGATAGCTCCAGGCGAATCCAGCGGGATCGTAGGTGCAGATGCGCGTGAACTTCGCGACTTCGGGCTGGACCAGCGCCCAATCGAAGGAGTATCCCGCTCCGGTGACGATCACGGCCGGGCTGCCGGAGCCGGTGCAATAGAGATGGACGCGATAGGTTCCCAGGTCGACCAAAGCGCCCGGAAGCGGATACGGCTGAGCGACAAGCGGCAGGCAGCACAGGAAAAACGCGGCTCTCATTATGCTAAAAATCTAGCATATCGCATCGGCCAGCGCGCTCCGTCTACAGTTTTCTCAGCATGGCCTTCGCCTCGCGCAATTTTTCGAACTGCTTTTCGGCCTGCTTGAAAGATTTCGTATGGACGCATCTTCGCGCGCCATGATGCTCGGCAGGATGGCGAAGATGCAGCATTTCGTGGAACAACACGTACTCCACCGCGAGCCGAGGTGTCACCGGACGATCGAGAATCCGGCTCAGCACGATGGCGTTGTGCGGCGGATCGTAGTGGCCCAGCATGGTTCGCGACGCATGCGGACTCCAGCCGAGCACCGGCCGGGCCATCAGACCGTGAAAGTAGCGGAAATTCAGGTCCTCGAACATTTCATCCAGGTTGTAGCAGTGCCCTTGGGGATGCTCGACGCGCTTGCGGCCGCGGATCTGCCGGACCAGGTCGAGACTGCGGCGGACGTCGCGGCGATTGAGGTAGCGGCGATAGCGATCATTGCTCGCTCCGGGCACCGGACGCCGGAACAGTTTGGATAAAAGAATCTCGGCCAGCGCCTCGATCACCGTGTCCGGAGCTCCGGCCAGCGTATCCGCCATGCGCACGTGAAGCATTCCGTTTTCCAGCCGGACTTGCGCGTTCGCGTTGGCGTAGCGCCGGAATTCAACACGAATGAAAGGAAGCGGGGTCCGGGGACGCATGTCTTCAAACACGCGGGCAAAAATCTGCTCGCTGTCTACCACTTCCATCTTTCAAGAATGTAACATGGACAATGGTTTTAACCACAAGGAGGATGTTTGCCGGGAGCTAAAATCACGGCGCTTGGATGCTATGTGCCGCCGGGCGTGCTGACCAATCACGATCTGGAAAAGATGGTCGATACCAACGACCAGTGGATTCTCGAACGCACCGGAATCGCCGAGCGCCACATTGCCCCGCCCGAGATGGCCACGTCGGATCTGGCGGTGGAGGCGGCCAGGATCGCGCTGGCGCAGCGCGGCGTCGATGCGGCCGAGTTGGACGCGATCATCGTGTGCACGGTGACTCCGGACATGTTGTTCCCCGCGACCGCCTGCCTGGTGCAGGATCGGCTGGGAGCGAAACGCGCCTGGGGATTCGATCTGGTCGCCGCGTGCTCCGGGTTCATCTACGGCCTCACCACCGCCGCGCATCTGGTGAAAGCCGGAACGCACAAGAAAGTCCTGGTGATCGGTTCGGACACGATGTCGCGCATCATCGACTATACGGATCGCGGAACGTGCATTCTTTTCGGCGACGGCGCCGGCGCCATGCTGGTCGAGCCCACGGAAGTCGAAGGCGAAGGATTCCTGGGGTTCCTGAATGAGATCGACGGATCGGGCGGCGATTATTTGAAACAGCCGGCCGGAGGCAGCCGCATGCCCGCGACGGCGGAAACGGTCGCCAATCGGATGCATTTCGTGAAACAGGACGGGCAGCAGGTGTTCAAATACGCGGTCCGGAAGATGTACGAAAACAGCCGCGACCTGCTCGCGCAGCACGGACTCACCGGAAAGGACATCAAGGTCCTGGTGGCGCACCAGGCGAACCGGCGCATCATCACAGCCGCGGCGGAGCGGCTCGGATTGAGCTGCGATCAGGTGGTGATCGACATCGACCGGTACGGGAACACGACCGCCGGGACTATTCCGCTCGCTACGCGCGATGCAATCGCGGAAGGCAAGCTGAAAAAGGGCGACCTGGTGGTCTTTGCAGCCGTCGGGGCGGGTTTCACGGTAGGCGTCAACTTGTGGCGCTGGGCCTACTGATAGCGGCGCCGTGAAATTATCGCTGGCGATCCCGGTGTTCAACGAAGAGATGGCCCTTCCTTTGCTGATGATTGAGCTGCGGAAGGCGCTGAGCGGAATCGATTGCGACTACGAAATTCTGTTCATCAACGACGGCAGCCGTGACACCACGGCGACGCTGCTCGACCAGCTCGCTGCCGCCGACGATCGTGTCAAGGTATTGAACTTTTCGCGGAACTTCGGACAGCAAGCTGCCATCACCGCAGGACTCGATTTCTGCGATGGAGATGCCGTTGTGATCATGGATGCCGACCTTCAAGATCCTCCGTCGCTGCTTCCGGAAATGGTGCGCCTGTATCGCGAAGGCTTCGAGGTGGTTTCGCCGCAGCGCGTCGCGCGCGATGGCGAGAGCTGGTGGAAACGAACCACGGCATCCACGTTCTACGCATTGATGAGCCGGCTGGCCGACGCGAATATCCCGCAACAAGTCGGCGATTTTCGCCTGCTCAGCCGTCGCGCGGTGATCGCGTTACGTGCGTTGCGCGAACAGCACCGATTTGTGCGAGGGATGATCGCCTGGCTGGGATTGCCGGAAGCCTTCCTGCCATTCGAGCGGCGCGGCCGCGCCGCCGGAGCGACCAGCTATTCGACCTGGCGCATGCTGCGGCTTTCCTGGACGGCGATCACCTCGTTTTCCGCACTGCCCCTGCGCGTCGCGACCATCGGCGGCGTGTGCGCGAGCGGCGCGGCAGTAGTTTATTTCATTTACGCGGCGTATCGTGCGCTGATTCAGAAAGCCGTGGTGCAAGGCTGGACCTCCATCGTGTTCCTGCAATGCTTCTTTTTCGGGATGACGCTGCTGAGCCTCGGAATGATCGGGCAGTACATCGCGCGCATTTACGATGAATCCAAACAGCGGCCGCTGTACATCCTGAGCGGCACCCGCAATATCGATGCCGAATCGATTGCGGTGCGGCGCGCCGTGGTGCTTCCTCCCCGATGAAAACGGCGGCCCGCGCGCTGTTGATCGCGACGATGATCGGCTCGGGCGCAGCGGTCGCATTGCGCGCATGGGGAGCGGCTTCGACGCATTCGCCGATGAACGCGGAGGGAATCTTTGGAGCCGCCGCGATACTGCTGATGTTGCTTTCATCGATGGATCGGCCGCATGAAGCGGAATCGCGAAGCGTCCTCGATGGGCCGGTATTCGCTGTCCTCGCCGTTCTGGTCGCGGCCGCGTACGGACGCGTGGCTGGCTCGTATTTTCTTTCCGACGATTTCATTCTGTTGCGCCACGCGCACGAATATGGCGAAACCGTCTGGCACACGTTTACGCACGGCGGCGGCGACGGGTTTTTTCGCCCGCTGATCTATCTTTCCGTCGCGCTGACCGAGCCGTGGGCCGGCGCGAATCCTTGGGCATGGCACCTCCCCGCGCTGGCGCTGCACGCGGTGAATTCGTGGCTGGTATTCGCGGCGAGTCGATCGCTGGGCTACGACCGCTTCATCGGCGGATTCGCGGCCGCACTGTTCGCCGTGCATGGAACGCGGCCGGAAACGGTGCTGTGGATCACGGGACGCTTCGATCTTCTCGCCACGTTTTTCGCCTTGCTGGCGCTGGTGCTATTCCTGCGCCGGTGGCCCTGGCTCGCGCTGTTGGCTATGGTTCTCGGGATGCTGTGCAAGGAGTCCGCCTACGCGATCCCGTTGATGCTCGCCGTGGTTGCATTCACGGGAAAGGATCGTCGCGTGCGTCCTTTGATCCCGTTCTTCGTAGTGGCCGTGGCCATGTTCGCCTATCGCTGGATGCTGGTCGGCGGCGTCGGCGGGTACGTCGATCGTACTGGCCGTCCCGAAGTTTTCCAGGCGACCCTGCTGCCAGTGCTGAAAACCTTCGGCATGCGTTTGTGGGCCGTGCTGTTCTTTCCCGTCGATTGGACGATTCCACCCGGAATATTCGTCGCCGCCGTAGCCGTCGTGTTCGTTGCGGCCGCCGTTTTGATTGCGCGGGCTCCCCTGACGCGGCGCGACTTGGCGCTGGGCCTGGGACTCATCATCGTCACCGCGCTGCCGACGTTTCACCGCCTGCTGATCGGTCCGGATCTGGAGAAGGCGCGCTATCTGTATTTGCCGTCGCTCGGATTCTGTCTGCTGATCGCGACGGCGGTGCATCGTCTGGCGGCGAACGTTCGCTGGGCCATCGCGGCGGCAGTGATTCTTTTCAACTTTGCCGTTCTCGAACACAATTTGATCGCGTGGCAGTCGGCTTCAAAGAAAGCAGAATCCGTTTGCCGGACAGGGGCTGCGGCGGTACGCTCGCCGTCGGATCGAATCGCCGTGGTGGGACTGCCGCGAATCCTGAACGGCGTCTACTTTTTCCAGAACGGATTCCCGGAGTGCGTCGCGATGCATGCTCACATCGACCCCGGCAATATCGTCGTGAGCGATCGCGCGCCGGATCAGCCGGGATTCTCCACCGTGCTGTTCTGGTATGCGGCAACGGGTGAACTTCGATAATCTAGAGGTATGCAGGGCCCTCTCGAAAATCTGGAACAGTGGGACGATTTCGTCAAACAACGATACGATCCCGACCGCAAGACCGAAGAATTCCGCGACTATAAGAACACCACGCCGGGCGTCCGCGAATTTTACCGCCTGAATCACACACATCAAACGCGCGACTTCGTGCTCGAAAAGAAGAAGCAATATTGCCGTCTCAATAAAACGAAGATGAGCATCTGGGAGGCTCTCGAGTATCTGAACACGCTGGTCGACGACAGCGATCCCGATACCGATCTCAGTCAGATTGAGCACAATCTGCAAACCGCCGAAGCCATCCGGCGCGACGGCCACCCGGATTGGTTCCAGCTTGCCGGATTGGTCCACGACCTTGGCAAAGTGTTGTGGCTATGGGGCGAGCCGCAGTGGGCCGTGGTAGGCGACACGTTCCCGACGGGTTGCGCCTACTCGGACAAGATCGTCTTCCATGAGTTTTTCGCCGACAATCCTGATGCCAAGCGTCCGGAATACAACACGCGCCTCGGTGTGTATGAACAGGGCGGCGGGCTGGATCAGGTCAACATGTCCTGGGGGCACGATGAGTATTTTTATCACGTCGCCAAGGAATGCTTGCCGGAACCGGCGCTGTATATGCTCCGCTATCATTCCTTCTACCCGGCGCATCGCGAAGGCGCGTACGATTACCTGATGAACGATCGCGATCGCGAGATGTTCCAGTGGGTCAAGACGTTCAATCCCTACGATCTGTATTCGAAGAGCACGGCTAAGCCGAATCCCGTGGAATTGCGGCCGTACTACCAGCGCCTGATCGAAAAGTATTTTCCGGCGCAAGTAGCTTTTTAGGGCTGTCGGGCAGGCATGCTGTCTGCGCGCTGGTTTTTAACCGGCGCACGTCGGGCGGATTACAAATCCGCCGCAGGGTGCAAGCCTGCCCCACAGCGGTTCGGAAATGAGCCTCAATCTTACTTTTCGGGTTTAACCGGCGGCAGGACGATCTCGCGTGTGCCCTCGTCGAGCCCGAAGATCCGAACAATCTGCGGACCGGTGGGTTTGGGAGGCTCAGCTACCGCGGCCGGGCCTTGCGGATTGGATACCACGTCGGTCTGGCGCATCTCCGCGACCAGTTGAGTACGGCCCACGTCCAGCGTAAGCAGCACGTGATCCGTTTCCGCGACGATCATCAACCCGCGTGCGACCACCGGTAATCCAGGAACTGTGTGACGGATGTTTTCCGCAATGATAGCTGCGGCGTCCTCCGAGCCTGCATCGAGCGACGCTTCCAGTTGCAGCCCGCCTTCACGAATCGAGACGCCGCCTTCAAAGCCTCGCGCCTCGGTTTCCAGGGGGACGAACAAGCTAGCCAGCGGATCGGGGAGCCGGGTTGCGACCACCCACAGATCTTTCGTTTGCGCGAATCGCGCGGCCCGCGCCAGCAGCGGGCAGTAACGCCGCCCGGTGCCGGTTTCCACCAGGTTGCGATCAATCGCGGCTTCGAGCGTTTTGCGCGAGCCGAGCAGAATGAGTTGCTCGCTTATCTGTGCGACGCTCAGAGTGTTCTTGCCGGGAGTGATCCAAAGTTCCACTCCGCTGTGCGAGGCAGGCTTCAAACCTTTGGCGGCCGCTTGGGCGCGAAGCGTCTCCACCGGAAAATTGCCGGTCAGCATAGCCAGGGTTGCGGGCGAAGAAATGAGGATCTGGCGCGCGTTGTTGAACAGATCCAGGTCCGGAAATCCGAGGCTCCCGGAGAATTCCGCCTCGATGGGTTCCGCGAACGCTGAATGTTGGATCGCCTCCCAACGAATGCCGACCAGGGCGGTGGCATCGGGCGAGGCGAATCCCCACCAGCTGGGATGCGACTGGGCCATGGCCAAGCCAGCCGTCAGGAAAATGAATTTGAATACGAGCACAATAACTCAATCGGAAGGCGGCAGAAATTGGGTTAGTTTCAAGAAATTTTTACCGAGCAGACCCGGATGCGCGACACGCAATTCATTGAAAAACAGAGACAAAACGCTGGCCCCCCGATTGCAGTCGAGATTGCGCGATGGAACGTAACGATTTCGGCGAAGCATTTCAATCCGGCTATGGCGCCACACGGCGCTTTCTGCTGGCTCATGGCGCGCCCATCGAAGATGCGGAAGAGATCGCGCAAGCTGCGTGGGCTCGCGGCTGGGAGTATCGCGAGCAGTTGCGGGATCCGGGGATGGTGGGCTTCTGGGTCAATTCGATTGCCCGGAATCTGTACCGCGCGCGGTTTCGGGGACCTCTGACCATGCCGATCGACGGGCTCAATCCGTCGTACTCAATGGATCTGGATACCATCGAGCTCAACCGGCTGCTGGATCGTTGTCCCCGGCGCGATCGCAGCTTGCTCCAGCGCAATCTTGCCGGCTATTCGGCGGAAGAGATTGCTCGCGACGCGGGAATCACCTCCACGGGGATTCGCGTGCGGCTCCTGCGCATCCGCCAGATGTTGCGGGAACGGACCGCCGCCGCAGCGGCGTAACGCGGTTTTCACCTTAGCATTGCCAGATTCGCGCCTCAGTATCAACAACTTTGCGATTTCTCTTGTCACGATACCCGGAGTTCATCGTATGATGAATACTTCCGAGGTATGGAATATTGATTTGCCTGGGTCCCAGGGGGCTCTCAGTGCCGCTATTTGCGCCCCTTCTCATATCTGCCGCGGCACCCACTTTTCACAAAGAAATTGAGCCGATTTTGCAAAATCGATGCCAGGGTTGCCATCGCCCTGGTGAAGCCGGACCTATGCCCTTGCTTTCGTATCAGGAGACGCGGCCCTGGGCGAAGGCCATCCGATCGGCGGTCCTTTCCGGAAAAATGCCGCCCTGGCAGGCCGATCCGCGCTATGGCAAGTTTTCGAACGACTTCTCCCTGACGCCGGTCGAAAAAGAACAACTGGTGGCTTGGATCGACGGCGGCGCACGGGAAGGGAATCCGGCGGACGCGCCTAAGCCTAAAACCTACGTGGAAGGATGGCGTATCCCGCCCCCTGATGTCGTTCTTGAAATGCCGGTCGCGTTCAACGTTCCCGCCACCGGCGCCATCGACTATCAGTACATTCCCGTACCCACTCACTTCACCGAAGACAAATGGGTGGAAGCGGTGGAGGTGCGGCCCAGCGAGCGAGCGGCCGTGCATCACGCGATTGTCGTGATCGATTCGGGCAACGGCGCCCGCGGCCAGGAATATCTTGCCGGCTACGCGCCGGGCATGACGCCGCAGTTCTGGAAACCGGGACAGGCCCGCCTGATCAAGGCGGGATCGACGCTGGTGTTTCAGATGCACTATCAAGCCACCGGGAAACCCGCGCACGACCGCACGAAAATCGGGCTGATCTTCGCGAAGAAGCCAGCAATGGAACAGATCGTGGGGATGCAGGCGGCGGCGCACTGGCTCGCGATCCCGCCGCAGGAGGCGAACTATCGCGTCCAGGCGACCGAGCAGATTCGCGAAACGTCGTACCTGGTGGGTATGCGCGCGCACATGCATTTGCGTGGAAAATCGTTTACCTTCCGCGCCCTCTATCCGGGCGGCGAGGCGGAAACGCTGCTGGACATCCCCAAGTACGATTTCAACTGGCAGCCCTATTACTACCTGGAAACGCCCAAGTTGCTCCCGAGGGGCACGCGCATCGAAGCGTCCGCGGTGTTCGACAATTCGGCCAATAATCCGTTCAATCCCAATCCCAATACGACCATTTTCTGGGGGCCGCAGACTTGGGATGAGATGATGATCGGCTGGTTCGACCTGGCGGTTCCCGTCCGGGTTCAGCCGCGCTTCACCCGCACCACGGGGCTCGACTAACCTATCTATCGAAACCCGTTTCTTCTGTGCTACAGTCACTGAACGATGAGCCTTTCTAGAAAAAAGCCGCTGGAAGTGTTGCTGGCCCAAGTCGGAGAAAAGGAGGGCGGCCTCAAGCGAACGCTGGGATGGCCGTCGCTGATCGCACTGGGCATCGGCGCCATCATCGGAGCCGGGTTGTTTGTGCGAACCGCGTGGGCCGCAGGCGAGGCGGCTGGTTCGGGTGTGGTTTTATCCTTCGTGATCGCGGCAACCGGGTGCCTGTTCGCCGGCCTGTGTTATGCCGAATTCGCTGCCATGATTCCTATCGCGGGCAGCGCTTACACCTACGCCTACGTGACTATGGGCGAGTTGGTCGCCTGGGTGATCGGCTGGGCCTTGATTCTGGAGTATGCGCTGGGCGCGGCGACGCTCTCCATCGCATGGACCGAGTATCTGAACAAGCTTTTCGGCGGCAGGCTCCCGTTCGCGTGGACGCATTCGCCGCTGGAAACTTCACCGACCGGCGAGCACGGAACCATGAACATCGTCGCGGTGGGCATTCTGGCCCTAGTGACGCTCCTTTTAATCAAAGGGACGTCCGAGTCGGCCACCGTCAACTCGATCATCGTCGCGATTAAGGTCTCTATCGTGATCGCGTTCATCGTAGTCGGCTGGCAGTTCATGAATCCGGCGAATCATACGCCGCTGCTGATTCCCGAAGGCGTGCCCGGCCACGAAGGGTTCCTGAAACACGGTTGGGGCGGGTTGCTGAACGGCGCCGGGATCGTGTTTTTCGCGTTCATTGGGTTTGACGCGGTTTCGACCGCGGCGCAGGAGACCAAGAATCCGGGTAAGGACATGCCCATCGGAATTCTCGGTTCCCTCGGAGTGTGCGTGGTTCTGTACATCCTGTTCGGTTGGGTGCTGACCGGCGTTGCGCCCTATTCGGAGTACCTTGCTGCGGGCAAGGAAGCCTCGGTGGCTTACGCGATCGATCATCACATGCCCGGCTATGGCTGGCTGGCCACGACGGTAACAGTCGCGATTCTGGCCGGTTTCACGTCGGTGATGATGGTCATGCTGCTGGGCCAGAGCCGCGTGTTCTATTCGATGTCGAATGACGGCCTGCTGCCGCGCTTGTTTTGCGAAGTACATCCGAAATTTCGGACTCCGTACAAATGCAACGCAGTCCTGTTTGTTTTCGTTGGCCTGTTTGGCGCGTTCATCCCCGAGCAAGTTGCAGGCGATTTGACGTCCATCGGAACATTGTTCGCGTTCGTGCTGGTTTGCATCGGCGTGATGATCATGCGAAAGACAAATCCGGGGCAAGCGCGCCCGTTCCGGACACCGCTGATGCCTATCGTGCCGATCCTGGGAATAGTGGTGTGCTCCCTGATGATCCTTACGCGCGACACGGTCACTCAGTTGTCGGCGCTCGGTTGGATGGTGGTCGGCCTGGTGATGTACTTCCTGTATGGCAAGTCCCACAGCCGTTTAAACCAGCCTGCGAAGATGGGCGCGAAAGCAACGGACTGAAAACAAACGACCGGGCGCTGCCGCTACGCGCCCTGGGGCCCAAGTAGACTTCGGACCGAAACCTGTTGGTCTGTGTTACAGTCTTTAAACTATGAGCCTCTCCAGAAAGAAGCCTCTTTCGAGTCTCCTTGCTCAAGCCGATGAAACCGGGGGACTGAAACGGACGCTTAAATGGCCTTCCCTGATCGCGCTGGGGATTGGAGCGATCATAGGCGCCGGTATTTTTGTCCGCACCGCTGCGGCCGCGGGGCAGAACGCCGGACCGGCGGTAACACTGTCGTTCATCGTGGCCGCCATCGGTTGCGCGTTCGCGGGGCTGTGCTACGCCGAATTCGCGGCGATGATTCCGGTTGCTGGAAGCGCTTATACCTACGCCTACGTGACCATGGGCGAGCTGACCGCGTGGATCATCGGATGGGCGCTGATCCTTGAATACGCCCTGGGCTCTGCGACGCTGTCGATCGCGTGGACCGAATATCTGAACGTGCTGTTTCCAGACCTGATTCCCTGGGAATGGCGGCATTCGCCCCTCCAGACGTCGACGGCAGGAGTCCACGGCATCATCAACGCTCCGGCTCTTTTGATCTTGTTGGTGCTGACCTTGTTGCTGATCAAGGGTACCTCTGAATCGGCCATGGTGAACGCGATTATCGTGGCAGTCAAGGTGACGATCGTGCTGATGATCATCGCCCTCGGCTGGCAATTCATCAATCCGGCAAACCACACACCGTATCTGCTACCGGCCGACGCCACACATGACGGGATGTTCAAACACGGATGGGGAGGTGTGCTGGGCGGCGCTGGAATTGTCTTCTTCGCATTTATCGGGTTCGATGCGGTCTCGACCGCTGCGCAGGAAACCATCGATCCGGGAAAGAACATGCCCAAAGGCATCCTTGGGTCGCTGGTGGTTTGCACCGTGCTGTACATTCTGTTTAGTTGGGTGCTGACGGGTCTCGTGAAATCCAGCGATTTCGTGGATCCCACCAAGGGGATGGAAGCGTCGGTTGCCTATGCGATCCGAACTGCAATGACGGGATATGGGTGGCTGGCGACGCTGGTCACTGTGGCGATCCTGGCTGGATTCTCGTCCGTGATGCTGGTCATGCTCCTGGGGCAAAGCCGCGTGTTCTATTCGATGGCCAAAGACGGTTTGCTGCCGAAACTATTCTCCGACGTGCATCCCAAATTCCGGACGCCGTACAAATGCAACCTGGTGCTGTACGTTTTCGTCGCCGCGCTGGGCGGGTTTCTCCCTGGCGATATCACCGGCAATTTGACTTCGATCGGGACTTTGTTTGCCTTTGTGCTGGTGTGCCTGGGTGTGTGGATCATGCGCGGCATGAATCCGTCGCAACATCGGCCTTTCCGCGCTCCGCTGGTGCCGCTGGTTCCGATCCTGGGAATGCTGGTATGCGGGGGAATGATCGTCGCGTTAGACTCGACTACACAAATTGCGGCCCTAGTATGGATGATTATCGGGCTGCTGGTGTACTTCTCTTATGCGAAGAACCATAGCCGTCTCGCTGGTCCGGAGATCGGCGGAGAGCTTCGCGCCGAGGCAACGGACTGAAAATAAAGGGAATAGAGGGCTGGATTCAGTTAGCCTGAAGGCCAGCCGTCCCCTGCCTTTCGGCCAATTTTCCTTTGACTCAACTGCGGACCCGTGGCATACTACTGCCGTATTGGAGTGCTCAGTCTGACTCGGTCCGCTCGATTATCCTGCCTGTTTGGCCTGCCCGGTCTTACTTTGCGTGTCTCCAAGTCACAGTTAGGAGTGTATAAGTGAAGAAGCTTTTCGTGGGAAACCTCCCGTACGCGGCAAATGAGACAGATCTACAGAACTTCTTTGCCGAAAATAGCGTGACCATCGATTCGGTGACGGTCATGCGCGATCGCTTTACGGGCCAGGCTCGGGGATTTGGGTTCATCGAAATCAACGACGATGCTGCCGCACAACGCGCGGTGGATGCATGTCACGGCAAGGAACTGATGGGCCGGACGCTGGTGGTGAATGAAGCCCGTCCCATGACGGCTCGCGAGGGCGGCGGTGGTGGCGGGCGTCCGCCACGGCGGGAATAGTTGTCCGAAGGTCGCTGAGCGTACTTACAGATCAGAAGGAATCGTCTTCGCGAGGGGGCGAGGCAGGAACCTTGGCCATCACGCGTCGAAACTTCTCATAGCTCCCTCGGCTCGCTCGGTCTTTGAGTCGCTCCAGTTCAACCACTCTTTGTTCGAATGCCGACGTGAGCACTTCTTCAATGGACCGCTTCTCCTTTGCTGCCACTTCGGCAGCCCGACGGTATAACTCCTCGGAAATGTGTATTGTCAAATCCATGCTGGGTGTGTAAGGCGAATGAGAAATTCCTTCGGACTGAGCACCGTTATCCCAAATCTGGCAGCTCCATCAAAGTCTTTTCGATTAAAGGTTACCACGGGACACTGAGCGCGAACTGCGACTTCCAGGATCCGGTCATCGTTGGGATCGCGAAGTGACGGCCGCCAACTGAAGTAGATCTGGACTAGTGTCGAGCGGCTGAATAAATAATCCAGAAAATCATCGATGTCTTCGATCGTGAATCCGTACTCGAGCGGTAAACGCTTAAGCACGGCCTCATATTCCAAGGCCAGAGCGGGTGAAATCACCGGCCGCCAGGAGGCGGATTCGAGATCTTGAATCAGACGATGCGAAACACCAAGACTGGAGCGAAACGCAGCTACCAGGACGTTCGTGTCCAGCACGACCTCGATCACAAAGGGGCCACCATTGATTCAGTCGTTGTAGTCCGGGAAGCCGATGTCCTCTGATCCTTCGAAAGTGAGCTTGTATCCTTTTTCCCGAGCTAGGCACCCGAGGTTCACGCCGATCATCCGCGTCGCGTGATGAATCGCCTGGAAACCATCTGCGCCAGCTGCGTAGCGAACCTCCCGATACCCCGATGCTACGAACTCCCAATAGCACCGATGTTCCCATCCATCGGAACAAACCGGCGCGGCCAGTCGGATGCGAAGGTTGTCAACGCGCCCATCTGGCGACGTGACTTCCAGGGTGCGCTCCGCAATAATTTGACCGATCGGATCACTTTCGGATTCCGCAGCCACCTTCTTACTTCCGTAGCTTCCGACCAAAGAAATCATCCGCGGCTTTCATCGCCTTCACCCAGTGCTCCAACAGCAAAAAATCGTGGATATCGTCAGGGAAAATCAATTCTTCAAACTCCGTCCCCTGCGAGCGGAGTGCTTCCACCAAAGACACGCTTTGGCTGAACGCGACGTTGCGATCGTCGTCGCCATGGATCAGCAACACCGGGGATTTCCAGGTCTTCACGCTGGCCATAGGCGACGAATCGTAAGCCAGGCGCATCTGATCGCGCTGCTTTTCCGGATCGAGATTCGGATTCGCCACGCTTCCTCCGCGGGCGCTCCAGTCGTGGACGCCGTGCAGATCGACGCCGGCGGCGAACAAGTCGCTCGATCGTGAAAGCGCCATCGCGGTAAGATAGCCGCCATAGGATCCGCCCCACACGCCGATGCGTTTCGGATCCACGTCGTCGCGGGACTTCATATACAACCCCGCGCCCATGACGTCGTTATATTCGCTGCCGCCGGTCGCGCCGTAGTTAATCGCCTCGCGGAAATTCATGCCGTATCCGATCCCGCTGCGATAGTTCACGCTCAGCACGACGTAGCCTTTGCTCGCCAGGTACTGATTCATGCCGTACGCGTTCGAATAGTAATACATGTAGTGCCAACCGAGCAGCATCTGGCGACGCGATCCTCCGTGGAAGAAGACAATCGCGGGATGCTTCCCGCCGCCCTTCGGAAGGAAAAGCTGGCCGTGAATCTGCATGCCGTCCGAGGCAGGGAAGATCACCTGCTGCGGAACCACTTGCTCACTGGACGGAAAATCTGGCGGCATCGAATCCGGCGCGAGGTCTTTCGGCGGGGAATTGGCTACTTTGACCGCAGCACGTCCAATCTCATTGGGGCTCGACCGGAAATAGGCGACCGCGCCGTTGCCGGCGTCTTCCGGTTCCCACTCGATCCCTTGGCCGAGCGCGCCGAGCGCTGGCGTTGGCGTGCCACCTGCCACTGCGACACGCCAGATGTGGCGGCGATCGATGTCGTCTTGATTCGAGGAATACAGCAGCTCGCGGCGATTTTCGCTGAGCGACACGTGCTCGATCTCGAAGTTGTCGCCGGGTGTCAGGAGTTTCGCCGGACCGCCTTCAGCGGAAACTGAATACAACCGCAGCCAGCCCGATTTCTCCCACGCGAACGCGAGTCGGTCGCCATCGGCCCAGTACAGTTGATCCGACGCGACCATCGCATGGTGTACGCTGCCCGGTCCTCTATCGGCGTGCCACACTTCGCGGCCTTGGCCTGTCGAAACATCGGCGATGCGAATGGTCCACGGCGTCAGAGCTTCGCGCCGCGGGCCTGCGCCACCTGCAAGCGTCACACTCGCAGTGCGGATGAAGGCGATACGGCGGCCGTCGACGCTCCACACCGGGCTCCCGTCGCGGTCGGTGGAGGGGTCTAGATACTTGACCGATTTATCGCCAGGTTTGTACACGCCGATGAACGAATGATCCCCGCGCGAGTTCACAAACGCGAGCTCCGATCCATCCGGCGACCAGCGCAAGTTCTGCGAGACGCCTCGCGTGTGGACCACTTCCATGGGTTTCTCGCCATCGAGGTTGGTCATCCAGATTTGCGTTGCGCGGACGAAGGCGATGTGGCCGTCCTTGGAAACCGCCGGCGAGTGTCCCTCGGCGATTTTCTTTGGACCGGCTGCGCCTTCCGAGACCACCCAGATGGATTGATCGGGCATTTGCGCGAGACTGCGTGGGTTCGGATTGGCTTGGCCGATCTGCTCCAAATTGCCGCCGCGTACATAGACGACCGAGCGGCCGTCGGGAGCCCATTGGATCATTCCGAGATCCTGCCCGTCGTCATCCTTATAAGAGGTGAGTCGCTGGCCCTTATAATCGGGTGCGGCAGCGCCCCATAGGTTACGCGCACCGCGCTCGTTGAGAATCCACACGACCTTTCCACCGCCCGGAAAGGCGTGCATTTCAGAGGCGAAGGGGGCTCCCAGGTATTGGTCCAGCGTCGCGGCGCCGCAGGAAAGGGCGGCGAGACAGAGCAAGAGTACGATGTTGCGCATGTCGAAATTGTATCTCAGGTGAGTGCTCAAAACCCGATTTGCAACTGCGTCAGGAACAGCCCGCTCAACACTAGTGACGACGGCTCCCGCCGCAGTCCGCCATTTGCCTGGATGCGGACCTTCGGAAACAAATAGTAGTTGGCGCCGATCAGCCACGAGTCCGTGGTGGTGTTGCGCTTGTCGATATTGGATGTGTACCAGTCATCGCGCGCCACTCCCTGCCATCGTTTCGACCAGCGCCAGACTCCCAGGACGTAGCCGCCGCGACGTTCGATCCTGGCGTCATGTCCCCAAATGAATTCGCTTTGAGCGGTAAATGGGCCGCGGCGATAAACCGCTTCGACGCTTTGGCGGCTTTTTTCCAAGGCCGAAAAACTGCGGTACAGATCGCCTCCGATCGCGAGACCGCCGAAATGTGCGACGGCCCGGAACGCCGACGCGTGATACTCAGCCTGTGGAGAATTCACGATGAGCGCGCCCGTGAATACGCCGCCCGCGTAGTCGACGTTGTGAATTTTGCCGGCAAGCTCCACGCCGGTATCGCGTGCCTGCACGCCCAGGTCACGTCCTGGTACGAATGAGTTGACGACCTTTGCGCGCTCGATGGGAGCGACCTCGTTGTCAGGCGTGAGGCTTTCCATGCTAAAAGGAAGCTTAAACTGGCCCGCGACGATCTTGAACGCGCGCGATGGCTTCACTTCGACAGAAGCGTCCAACAGGTAAGGCAACTTCACGACATCGGTCTGGATGGTGAAGCTGAGGTGCTCGTCAAGGTCGCCGGAAAACACCAGGCGCGCCCGGCGAATCTCGAAACGATCCTTTGTATCAGCGACGTTTGTGAAACGGCCCTGGATATAGCCGCTTAAATGAAAGTCCGGAGTTGGTGCGGCCGGATCGTCAACAAGGACGGATGACAGCAGGAGCACGAAAACCACGATTCAGCTTGGATGCGGCCACGAAGAAAAGGATTCCTGTTAGAATCGACTCCCATGGAAAGTTACGTTCGCGGGCCGGAGATGGATCTCACCACTCGCACAACGCATCAGATACTGTTTGCCACAGCGGCGCAATTCGGCGATCGCGACGCTTTGATTGTTCGGCATCAGAATGTGCGCCTTACTTGGGCGCAGCTTGCCGCGGAAGTGGAACGCACGGCGCGCGGATTGGCCGGGTTGGGCCTCAAACCAGGCGATCGCGTAGGAGTGTGGGCGACCAACTGCGCGGAGTGGATCTATCTCCAATTGGCAACCGCACGCGCGGGACTGGTTCAAGTCAACGTGAATCCCGCGTATCGCGCTCACGAGCTGGCTTACGTACTTAAGAAATCCGGAATGAAGTCGCTAGTGCTGCGCGCGCAGGATTCCCGTTCGAACTATCGCGAGATCCTAGAAGAAGCTGTTCGTACGCCGGATCTGGCGCTGAAGCACATCATTTATTTAGGTGAGGAAACCTGGGACCGCATGATCGCCGGTGGCATCGATCCTGGCCCTGGACCGACCGATTGCCGCGAGGTCATCAATATTCAATACACGTCGGGGACCACCGGAACCCCCAAGGGCGTGCTCCTGACGCATCACAATCTGCTGAACAACGGACGCATCATCAGTCTCGGCCTGCATTACTCGGAACAGGACCGCGTCTGCGTTCCGGTGCCTATGTATCATTGCTTCGGTTGCGTGGCCGGGACCATGGTGTCGGTCAGCTCGGGTGCCGCGATGATCCTGCCGGCGCCGTCATTCGATCCGCTCGCCACCATGGAAGCCATCCATCACGATCGCGCGACCAGTATCTACGGCGTACCGACGATGTTCATCGCGCAGCTTCAGCATCCTGAATTTTCACGTTTCGATTTTTCAAGCTTGCGAACCGGCGTCATGGCCGGCGCGCCGTGTCCCATTGAAGTGATGAAGCGCGTGGTGAGCGACATGCACTGTTCGGAGATGACGATTTTCTACGGACAAACGGAATCGTCGCCGGTCATTACGATGGCGTACGTCGACGATCCTTTCGAGCGGCGTGTCGCGACCGTCGGCACCGCGTGTCCTGCGACCGAGATCAAGATCGCCGCGCCCGATGGGGCTCCGCTTCCGGTGGGCGAACAAGGCGAACTGTGCGCACGAGGCTATGCCGTGATGAAGGGCTACGATCAGGATCCCGAAGCGACGGCGCGTGCGGTGGATCAAGATGGCTGGCTGCATACCGGCGATCTCGCGACCATGCGCCCCGATGGATATTTCCGGATCACCGGCCGCCTGAAAGACATGATCATTCGCGGCGGGGAAAACGTCTATCCGCGCGAGGTGGAGGAGTTTCTCTACACCCATCCGAAAGTCGCGGACGTGCAGGTAGTCGGCCTGCCGGACGAGAAGCTCGGTGAATCCGTCGCGGCTTGGATCAAGCTGAAATCGGGCGAGACGGTCACTGAGGATGAGATCCGCGAATTCTGCAAGGGAAAAATCGCGCACTTCAAAATCCCGCAGTACATCCGATTTGTGGACGCGTTTCCGATGACCGTGACCGGGAAGATTCAGAAATACGTCATCCGCCAGAGTGAGATTAAAGAACGGCACCTGGAGAACGCCGCGGAGATCCAGACCGCATGATCCCCAGTTATCAGCGCGGACCCCAGACGCCTCTGATCGAAAAAACAATTCACGAAGTTGTCCGCGACTCCGCGGCGCGGCTCCCGGACCATGAGGCGGTCGTGTCCCGTCATCAGAACCGGCGGCTTACCTGGAGCGAATTTCAGCGCGAGTCGGAGCGCGTCGCCGCCGGGTTGGCAGGACTGGGATTGAAAGCTCATGAGCGGGTCGGGCTGTGGTCCAGCAATTGCGTCGAATGGCTGCTGATTCAGGTCGCCTGTTCCAGAGCGAACCTCGAACTGGTGAACGTCAATCCGGCGTATCGCGCCACCGATCTTGGCTACATCCTGCGCAAATCCCGAATGCGCGCTCTGATCCTGCGCGAGCGTGATACGCGATCCGAATACAAGAAGATTCTGGAAGAGACTGAAGCCGCGCCCGAGCACGTCGTTTATCTGGATCATCCGAGCTGGGACGCGATGCTGGCTCGTGGAACCGAAATCGCCAATGCTCCTGCAACTCCGGACGATATCGCCAACATTCAGTACACGTCCGGAACAACGGGCGCGCCGAAGGGCGTACTACTGGCGCATCGCGGGATCGTCAACAACGGTTGGTATGGCGCGCAACGAATGCAATTCTCCGAGCGTGACCGGCTGCTGGTCAATCTTCCGCTGTATCACGTGGGCGGCTGCGTGTGCTGGGCTGTCGCGGCGTATCACACTGGTTCCACCATCGTGCTTCCGTCCGCGCAATTCGACGCACTCGCAAGTATTCGGGCGATTCACGAGGAACGCATTACCGTCGGCGGCGGTGTGCCCACCATGCTGATCGCGATGCTGGAGCATCCTGAGTTCGCGCGGTTTGATTATTCCTCGTTACGCCTGGTTCCGACCGGGGCGGCGCCGTGCCCGGTCGATCTGATGGAGCGCGCCGTTTCGCGAACTGGTGCGAAAAACGTCTTCATCTTTTATGGACAAACCGAAGCCTCGGGCGGGATCACGACTTCGGTGCCCGGCGATTCAGTCGAGCTGGCCGCTTCGTCCGTGGGACGCGTGTATCCGAATACGGAGATCAAGGTCATCTCGCCGACGGGTGATACGCTGCCGGCTGGCGAACAGGGTGAAATCTGTGCACGCGGCGCGATCGTGATGAAGGGCTACGATCAGGAACCCGAAGCGACTGCCCGCGCGATCGATGCGGAGGGCTGGCTGCACACCGGCGATCTGGGCGTGATGCGGCAGGACGGATATTTCAACATCACCGGTCGCGCCAAGGAAATGATCATCCGCGGCGGTGAGAACATTTTTCCACGCGAGATTGAGGATTTCCTGATCGCCCATCCCAAGATTTCGGACGTCCAGGTGGTCGGACTGCCCGACGCTAAGCTCGGTGAAGCGGTGCTGTGTTGGATCCGGTTCAAGGCCGGTGAAACGGCCACCGAAGACGAGATTCGAGCCTACTGCCAGGGCCGGATCGCTCACTTCAAAATTCCCCAATTTTTCCGATTCGTGACCGAATTTCCCATGACGGTGACCGGCAAAGTCCAGAAGTTCGCCATCCGGGAGATGGAGATCCAGGAGCGCGGCCTGGAAGCAGTTAGCCGGGCGCGAATGGCCTGAGACTAGTACTTCGGCGGCCGAAGGTCTAAAGTCGCCCTCGCCTTCTGTCGATCCTATCCTGACGGAAAGGATCACCCAAAGGATCACTATGAAACGCTTCACTTTACTTGCAGTTCTGGCATCTGCCGCCACATTTGCCGCATCCCAGCCGGAAGCGGCCACCTACATCGACGGAAACCTCACCGGCGTTTCGCCCAACACCGGCGGTACTCTGGTCTTCTCCGATGAGAAAGCCATGCTCTTCCGCACCGGCCTTTCGAACGTCCCGGTGCCGTATGACGGCATAAGCAAAGTGGAGCTCGGCGCGGTAAAGGAAACCTCGCATGACGTGCCTTTGTACAAGTTCTGGGCGCTCCACAAGCGATTCAGCGGCGGAAACAAGACTGAAACGCAGTTGCTGATCGTAAGCTTTAAGAACGAGGACGGCGAAGATAAATCGATGACACTGGAGCTCGCGCAACCGGCCGTCGACGGCGTGCTTGCCACGCTCGAAAAGAACACAGGTAAGACCTTTGCGGCTGACCGGAAGACGCAGACTGCGTCGTCCAAAAAGGGAACCAGGCCGTCCACCAAGCAGCCGGAGCAAGCCAAGAGCGCGGATGCCTGGTGGGGCGACGACTACTGGAAGACCACGCGCAACTCCGACAAGTGGAGCAAGCCCGACCAGAAGTAAGCTCCGCGAAATTTTTGCCGGCATTCCCCCGCCGCATGTACATTGGAGGGAATGCCGGGACAAGCGATCCTCATTGGAGCCACCGGGCTGGTCGGCGGCCATTGCCTCAAAATCCTGCTGGAGAGGTATGAAACCGTCACGGCTATCGCGCGCCGGTCGACCGGAATCACGCATCCCCGTCTGACGGAACGCCGAATCGACTTCGAACGTCTCGGCACCATCGAGATTCCAGCCTCGGCGCACGTCTATTGCGCGCTGGGCACCACCATCAAGCAAGCCGGATCGGAGGACGCGTTCCGCCGCGTGGATTTCGAGTATCCGCGAATGCTCGCCCAGCATGCCTCAGGCTCGCGCGGTGCGCGGTTCATCCTGGTCTCCTCGGTTGGCGCGGACGCGAACTCCCGCAACTTCTATCTGAGAATCAAAGGCGAGTTGGAAGCCGCCATTCAGGCGATACCTCTGGAAGCCGTGCACATTTTCCGCCCCAGTTTCCTGGTCGGCGAGCGCTCCGAAAAGCGCGCTGGCGAGGCGGTGGGAATCGCGGTGGCGCAGGCGCTCGGATTCCTGCTGGTCGGCGGCTTGCGGAAGTACCGGGCCATCGAGGCGGCCACCGTCGCTCGATCAATGGTGGCGGCGGCGAACAAAGATGCCGCAGGATGTTTCGTTTACCACTACGATGAGATCAGGAAGCTTGCCGATTGATGGATCACCTGGATCATCCGGTTCTGGAACTGCGCTCGGTTTCGAAACATTTCGTGACGCATCGTGCTGTGACCGACGTGTCGCTCAGCGTGGAACGCGGAGAGTTTTTTTCGTTGCTCGGCCCGTCAGGTTGCGGAAAGACGACCACTCTGCGAATGGTGGCGGGGTTTGAATCGCCTACCGCGGGAGAGGTCTGGCTAAATGGCGCGCGGATCGATCATCTGCCGCCTTACGAGCGCAGCGTAAATACTGTTTTTCAGAGCTATGCGCTGTTTCCGCACTTGACCGTGCGCGGAAATGTCGAGTTCGGCCTGCGGCGCAAGCGCGTGGATGGGATTGATACACGCGTCACGCGCGTCGCCAAGGTTCTCGAGCAGGTGCAACTGAACGGGAAGGAATCGCGAACCATCGCGGAGCTCTCCGGTGGGGAGCGCCAACGTGTTGCATTGGCGCGATCGCTGGTGCTTCAGCCGGATGTGCTGTTGCTTGACGAGCCGCTTTCCGCGCTCGATCCGCAGCTTCGCAAACAGGTCCGCGCGGAATTGAAGGATCTGCAGCGCCGCGTCGGCGTGACGTTCCTGTTCGTCACGCACGATCAGGAAGAGGCGCTGGCGATGTCGGATCAGATCGCCGTGATGAACGGCGGCAGGATAGAGCAGGTTGGATCGCCGGAAGAGATTTACCGGCGGCCGCGGACGAAATTCGTGGCATCCTTTCTGGGCGCTATGAATTTTATCGACGGGATCGGTGTGCGGCCGGAGTGTACGCGAATATCGCGTGAGGGGAATGGCCGCCGCGGACGGGTCCAGCGCTGTGTTTTTCTAGGCGCGGCGGTACAGGTGGAGGCGCGACTCGAAAGCGGCGAAGCGGTGGTCGCGCAGATTCCGGCGAATGGAACGGGATTCATCGAGGGCGAAGCGGTGCATCTATGCTGGGATTCGAACGACGAGCTTCGATTCGAGTAGCTTTCCTCGCGCCCGCGTCGGTGTTGATGGCGCTGACGCTGGTCGTCCCGTCGGCGATCATCGTCACCTATAGTTTATTGACGCGTGGAGCGTATGGCGGCGTCGAACGTCCGTTCACACTCGAAAATTTCACGCGATTGTTCGATCCGTTGTACGGCGTCATTTTCCTGCGCTCGTTCTGGATCGCCGGTATTTCCACGGCGCTGTGCCTGATCCTGGGATTTCCGCTGGCGCTGTTCATCGCGCGCAGTGGATCGCGCAAGAATCTCTATTTGAGCCTGGTGATTCTACCCTTCTGGACCAGTTTTCTGATCCGCACTTACGCCTGGATGTTCCTGCTGCGCGATACCGGATTGATCAACACGATGCTCCAGGCGCTGGGTGTGATTCGCGATCCCTTGCCGATGCTGTACAACGACGGCGCTGTGATTCTCGGGCTGGTTTATGGATTCTTACCGTTCACCGTGCTGCCGCTCTATGCGACCCTGGAACGCCTGGATAAGAGCCTGCTCGAAGCGTCGGCGGATCTAGGCGCCAAGCCATGGGACACTCTGTTTCGAGTGACGATCCCCCTATGCATGCCCGGGATTCGCGCTGGAACGATCCTGGTGTTCGTGCCGTGCCTGGGGACGTATCTCACTTCCGATCTTCTCGGGGGAAGTAAGACCATCCTCATCGGAAACCTCATACAGAATCAGTTCACCGCATCGCGCGACTGGCCGTTCGGCGCCGCAGCCTCGATCGCGTTGATGGCCGTCGCTCTCGTCCTGTTGTTTGTCGCGCGGCGGCGTGGCGAGGAATTGTTGTGAAGACGTCACGCAGAGACGCAGAGGCCGCAGAGATGACGCAGGCTCCTCCCCGGCCCTCTGCGCTCTCTTCGTCTCTGCGTGAATCGGGATTTCTTGCCTGGTACGCGATCGCCGCCTACGCATTTCTCCACGTCCCATTGCTGATCCTTGCCGTGTTCAGTTTCAATAAATCGAAATTCACAGTCTGGCAAGGATTTTCGATGGACTGGTATCGTGCGGCCCTCGGTGATCGCGACCTGATCGACTCCGCCTTGAACAGTCTGATCGTCGCCGCATTTGCAACCGCGCTTGCCACCATTGTCGGGACGTTGGCCGCTTACGGATTGTGGAAGAAGTCATCCACATGGCTCGCCGGGTCGATGTATCTGTCGCTGGTGACGCCGGAGATCGTCACGGGAGTTTCGCTCCTCGCGTTCTTTCAGTGGATCTTCCGCTTCCTGCATCTGCGCTTGGGAATGCACACCGTGATCCTGGCGCATGTCGCGTTTTCGGTAGCCTATGTGGCGGTGGTGGTGATGGCCCGCTTGCGATCGTTCGATCCGGCGCTGGAAGAAGCCGCCCTGGATTTGGGGGCCAACGAATTCGGAGCGTTTCAACGTGTCACGCTGCCGTATCTCGCTCCGGCCATCGCAGCCGCTGCGATGCTCGCTTTCACTGTGTCGATCGACGACTACGTGATTACCAGCCTGGTGGCCGGCATCGATTCGCAGACGCTCCCCATGGTGATCTACGCCATGGCGCGGCGCGGAGTCAATCCCATGTTGAATGCTGTGTCGACCATCGTGGTCGTCGCGCTGGGCACCATGGTGCTGCTCTCAGAAAGGCTGCGGTCTTCTTCATGAATCGCCGCATATTCCTGATGGGCGTCGCCGGTGCGGCCGCATGTTCGCGCGCCGTTCCCAGGCTCAACATTTATAACTGGTCCGATTACGTCGCGCCGCAGACCATCTCGAATTTCGAGCGCGAGTTTGGCGTACGTGTTCGCTATGGCACGTATGAAAGCAGCCCGGAATTGCTGGCGAAGGTGATCTCGGGTAACTCGGGCTGGGATGTGGTTTTTCCCTCGGCCGAATTTGTTCCGCCGATGATCGGGATGAATCTGTTCCAGCCCTTGAGTCACGATCGGTTGCCTCACTTGAACACCCTCGATCCCGAATTTCAGAATCCCAAATGGGATCCGCGCCTGGAGTGGACCATCCCCTACATGCACGGCACCACCGGAATCGTTTTTCAAAAACCACTGAGCTTGAATGCCTGGCGCGATTTGTGGGACGAACGATTGCGTGGAAAAATCACCATGCTCGACGATCCTCCGGAGGTCTTCGGAGCCTGCTTGAAGAAAGTTGGCGCTTCGGTAAATAGCGGCGATCCGGACCAGTTGCTCCGCGCTTCAAAAGAGGCGGTGAAGCAGAAACGACTGCTGCGCGCCTATCTGAACGCCGAGGTGCGCGATCAATTGATCGCGGGGGACGTGTCGGCGGCCCAGGTTTGGGCGGTGACGGCGGGGCAGGCAATTGCCGCAGCTCCCACCCGGCTTGCGTATGCCTTTCCGGCCGAAGGATTTGCGCGATACGCCGACACGGTCGCGATCCTTCGCGAGAGCAGGCGGACGGAACTTGCGCATCGATTCATTGATTACTTGCTGCGCCCGGAAGTAGCGGCCGCGATCGTGGAGGCGACCCAGACCGCCACGCCCAACGGCGCAGCCTTAAAGCTGCTTCCGGCGCATGTCCGCGAAAATCCGGTTTTGTATCCCCCGCCGGAAACCCTCGTTCGGGGCGAATGGTTTGAGCCGCAGACGGCCCTGTCGCAAAAGCTGCGGGATCGACTGTGGACGGAAATTAAGAGTTCCTAATACACTGGAAGTGTCGATGCCGCCGTTCTTGCTGCCGGTTCCTCCGAAGCTGACTCTCACTGCGGTGATCGATATCCTTGCGGTCGCGTTTCTCATCTACCAATTCGTCGCCATCGTGCGCGGGCGTCGCGCGGCACACATGCTCACCGGCCTGCTGTTCCTGGCGATGCTGTATATCGCCGCAGTCTGGATGCGGCTGGAGTTGCTGCGCACCGTGCTGGCGAACCTGGCGCCCTACACCGCCATCGCGTTGATCGTCATGTTTCAATCCGAGCTGCGGCGCCTGTTTGCCCGGATCGGACGCAGCCCGTGGCTGGGACTCGGGGGACAATTGGAGCGCCGCGAAATCAACGCCGAGATTCTCTTGGCCGTGCAGCAGATGGTGGAAATGAAAACCGGAGCCCTCATCGTGATCGAGCGGGAAATCGGACTGCGCACGTTTGTCGAAAGCGGAGTCCCTCTGGACGCGGCCGTTTCGCGTGATCTGATCTGTGCGATTTTTCATAATGGCGGCGCATTGCATGATGGAGCCGTGATCGTGCAAGGCGACCGCGTCGCCGCGGCTGCGTGCTTTCTGCCGCTGACCATGAATCCACAGCTCCAGCGTAGATTGGGAACACGGCATCGCGCCGCCATCGGCATTACCGAGGAAACCGATGCACTCGCACTGGTGGTTTCCGAAGAGACCGCCCAGATCGCGATCGCCGCCCGGGGCGATATCGAACCGGATGTTTCTCTGGACCGCGTCCGTGAACGATTAGCTCGGCATGCCCAAGGGCGGCGCAAACCGGATCCGGTGCGTGAAGCTCAATGGAATCGGGTGGAACCCTGATGAGCTGGCGCTGGCTGACTCGCAATTTCGTCTGGAAGCTGGTTTCGCTGGCGCTCTCCGCGGTTTTGTGGTTCGCTATTGTGGGCGAACCGGAATTAGTCACTACCCACGCGGCGCCTATCCTTTATAGGAACCTGCCAAAAGATCTGCTGATCGGATCGGACGCCCTCGACGCGGTTCGCGTGGAACTGCGCGGTCCCACCGGACGGCTCACGTCGGCGACACTTTCCGATCTCGCGATTCTGCTCGATCTTTCCAACGCGAGCGGTCCCGGCGAGCGGACCTTTACGTTGGCCGACGCGGACCTGCATCTTCCTGAAGGCGTCGCGTTCGTGCGCGCGATTCCGTCGCAACTGCGCGTGCGTTTCGCGCGCAGGAAATCCAAGGAAGTTCCGGTGGAGCTGCGGTTCACCTCGGCTCCGCCGTCTGGCTACGCGGTGGTTCGGGAAGAAGTCACGCCGCGCACCATCCGGATCGCCGGACCCGAAGCGCGGATTGACGCGATGGAAAGCGCCCAAACGGACGCAATCGATTTGAGCGGAGTTACGGCCACTCGCGAGTTTCATGTCAACACCTTCGTCGCGGACCCGCAGCTCTGGCTCGAATCATCTCCCGTGGTACAGGTCAGGCTGACGATAGAGAGACGCGGAAACTGAATGCGGCAATTGTTTGGAACGGACGGGATGCGTGGAGTGGCCGGCGAGTATCCGCTGGACCGCGCGACCACCTTTGCAGTCGGCGTGGCGCTCGGCAAGTGGGTCGCGACGACACACGGAAATCCGGAAGTTGTCATCGGATTGGACACGCGGGAATCGGGGCCATGGATTGCCGAGCACGTAGCGGGTGGGCTGGCGCGCGAAGGCGTGCGGGCGCGATTTGCCGGATTGATCACCACGCCCGGAATCGCGCACGTCACGCGGACCGGTCCGTTCGCAGCAGGTGTCATGATTTCCGCTTCGCACAATCCGTATCGTGACAACGGCATCAAGATCATCGACCATTCCGGATTCAAGCTGCCCGATGAGCAGGAACACGCTCTGGAACGCGACATCCTGGCGTTTTCAGGAGATGTCTCGCCGGCCAAGCTCACGCTGGATGAGGGCCTGGATCGCGAGTACGTCGAACATCTCGCCGCGACTCTGCCAGCCGGAATCGCTGGTGTGCGCATGGTGGTGGATGCGTCGCACGGCGCCGCCACCTACCTCGCGCCGGCGTTGTTTGAGCGACTGGGCGCTCAGGTGGACCGGATCGGTTGCGCACCCGATGGAAAAAATATCAATCTGAATTGCGGCTCGTTGCATCTCGAGCATTTGCGCGCGAGAGTGCTTGAAACCGGAGCGAATCTTGGCGTCGCGTTCGATGGCGACGCGGACCGGGCGCTGTTTGTTTCCCACTCGGGCAAAATCGTGGACGGTGACGCGGTGATGCTCATCGCCGCGCGGCCGCTCCATGCGCGTGGACGTTTGAAAGAAGTGGTCGCGACCGTGATGTCGAACCTCGGTTTGGAACGCGCGCTGCGGCGGAACGGGATCGCGCTGGTGCGCACGCCGGTCGGCGATAAATATGTGTTGGAAGAGATGGTGAAGCGTGATGCTCCGCTCGGCGGTGAACAGAGTGGCCACGTCATTTTCCGCGATTACGCTACCACCGGCGACGGGCTGCTCACTGCTCTGCGGGTCCTCGAGGTGATGCGCGAATCGGCTGAGGATCTCGATTCTTTGACGGCCGAACTGGAAATCTATCCGCAACGGCTGGTCAACGTTCGCGTCAAAGAGCGCCGCGCGTTAGCCGACTTGGTGGATGTGAACCGGGAGATTCTCCGCGCCGAGTCCGAATTCGGCGAAGCGGGACGCGTGCTGGTGCGATTCTCGGGAACCGAACCACTGGCTCGCGTAATGGTAGAAGGACCGGAGCTGGCGCGCGTCGAACACTTTGCCAACACTATCGCCAACGCGATACGGAGTGAACTGGGATGATCCTTGTTCTGATCGCCGCACTGCTGGCCCAATCTCCGAAGCCGAAACTCGGTGGCGAGGATTGGACGCCGTTGTTCAACGGAAAAGACCTGACCGGTTGGGTCAAAGTCGGAGACGAGCGCTGGGAAGTCGAAGACGGAACCATCCACGGGATCGCCGTCACCAAGGAGTACGGATATCTCCAGACTGAAAAAAGCTACAAGGATTTTCAGCTCTCGCTGCGCTTCAAGTGTGAAGGCGAAGGCGGAAACAGCGGCGTGTTTTTTCACGTTTGGTTCAAGCCCCGGACTGCGACCGTGACGAAAGGTCCTCAATTCGAGATCGATTGCGCGCTGGGCCATCATACCGGCGGCGTGTACGAACAAAAGCGCGGTTGGATCGTGTGGCCATCGCCTGAAAACGAAACCGTGGTGCGCGACGGCGAATGGAACGAATATCTGCTTAAAGCGGAGGGCAATCACTACATCGCCCGATTGAACGGCGTCCTCATGGTCGATTACACGGACCCGAAACCGGAAAGTGACGACGGGCCGATCGCGCTGCAATTGCACTCCGGCGGCCGCGGCAATTACCGTTTCAAAGACATCCTGATTCGCGACCTCTCCAAACATTGACGCTTTTTTACTGCGATCATCACGAGATCCCGCTCCCCGCAGGGCACAAGTTTCCGATCCGGAAGTATGCGCTGCTGCGGGCGATGATCGAACAGGCCGGGTATTTCCGCTTGGAACCCGCGCCGCCTGCTTCGCCTGAAACCATCGCGCTCGCGCACTATCCCGCTTACGTCGAAAAATTCGTCAACGGAACCTTGGATCCACAAGCGATGCGGCGGATCGGGTTCCCCTGGTCAGAAGGATTAGTTCGACGCACGCTCGCGTCCGCGGGAGGAACGCTGGCGGCGACCGAGGATGCGCTCACCACCGGATTCGGCGGCACGCTCGCCGGCGGAACACATCACGCGTTTCGAACTGAAGGATCGGGCTTCTGCGTGTTCAACGACGTCGCCATCGCGATCCACAAGTTTCGGCCGCAGCGCGCCGCGATAGTGGATCTGGACGTTCATCAAGGTGACGGGACCGCCCATTTCTTCGAGCACGATCCCAACGTTTTGACTCTCTCGATTCACGGCGCCAATAATTTTCCGTTTCGCAAGCAACGCAGCAAGATCGATGTCGAGTTTCCTGACAAAACCGGCGACGACGAATACTTGCGCGCGCTCGATCAGGTGCTTCCCCGCGTATGGGATTTCCGGCCATCCATCGTGTTCTATCTTTCTGGCGTCGACGCGCTGGAAACCGATGTGCTCGGCCGCTTGGCGCTCACCCGTGAAGGCCTAAAGGAACGAGACCGCAGGGTGATCGCCGGTGTTCATTCCAGAGGCTTGCCGCTGGTGGTGACGCTTGGCGGTGGCTATTCGAACCCCATCGAAAGGACCGTCGAAGCGCACGCCAACACCTTCCGGATCGCGGCTGAAGTATTCAGGTTATGATAGGTCCGTGCGTCGATTGCTATACGCGGCGGTCGTGGCGGCCTTCGTAATTTTCGCAGCCGTATTCCTGACTCGCAAGCCCGTATCTGCGTCCTCCAACGGCCCGTCTTTTATCGAATTCGAAAGCGGCCACGTGCGCCCGCTGGCGATGTCGGCGGATGGTCTAACGCTATTCGCCGTCAATACTCCCAACGGAACGCTCGAAGTTTTCGATCTATCTTCCGGAGCGCCGAATTTTCAATACCGAGTTGCGGTTGGATTGGAGCCTGTGGCGGTCGCCGCTCGCACCAGCAGCGAAGTGTGGGTGGTAAATCATCTTTCCGATAGCGTCAGCATTGTAAGCCTTTCCGGAACGCCGCATGTGATCCGGACTCTTCTGGTCGGCGACGAGCCGCGCGATATCGTATTCGCGGGAAGCCCGCCGCGAGCCTTCATCACTACCGCACACCGTGGGCAGCAGCGTACCGATCCCTCCATCGCGAGCGTACCCGGCGCCGGAGATCCGCAACTGACTACGCCCGCCATTCCGCGCGCCGACGTGTGGATATTCGATCCAGCCAATCTCGATACGACCCTGGGAGGAACGCCTCTCAAGATCATGAGCTTTTTCACGGACACGCCGCGCGCCCTCGCCGTGAGTCCCGATAAGAACACGGTGTACGTGGCGGGATTCAAAACCGGAAACCAGACCACGACTGTTATTCAAGCCCGAATCTGCACGGGATTCCAGCCAAATCAGCCGTGCAAACTGAACGACGGCACAGTCAGCCCCGGTGGAAATCCAGGACCGGCGACCGACGCGCAAGGCGAGCCTGCTCCGGAAGTCGGCCTGATCGTGAAATACAACAACGGGTCCGCCCATTGGGAGGACGAACTGCATCGCGCATGGGATGGCTCGATACGCTTCAACCTTCCCGACACCGACGTGTTCGCCATTGACGCGAACGGCCTGACCCAAACCGCCGCGTTCGCGCACGTCGGGACCACTTTGTTCAACATGGCCGTCAATCCCATGACCGGCAACGTGTACGTTTCGAATACGGATGCGATCAACAACGTGCGCTTCGAGGGTCCCGGAGTTTACGCAGGCCACACGGTGCAAGGCCATCTGGCCGAGGCGCGGATCACCGTACTTTCTGGATCCACCGTTGCGCCACGCCGTTTGAACAAGCACATCGATTACACCCAGCTCGCGGGATCGCCTGGATTCGATCCGAATGCCAAGAGTCACAGTCTTTCAATGCCTCTCGATATGGCCGTGACCAGCGATGGGAAGACGCTGTACCTTGCCGCGTTCGGCTCGAGCAAAGTCGGCGTGTTCGATACCGCTTCGCTCGAAGACGACAGTTTCGATCCCGTCGCCGCCAGCGCCAACTACATTCCAGTCAGTGGAGGCGGCGTGAGCGGACTCGCTCTCGACGAAGCCCGCGGCCTGTTGTATGTGATGACGCGCTTTGACGATTCCGTCAAAGTCGTGAACCTCGCTTCTAGCCAAGAAGTCGCGGCTTTTCCGCTGCCGAATCCCGAACCGCCCTCGGTGACCACCGGGCGTCCTCTCTTATATGACGCGACCCGCCACTCGGGTAACGGCGAGGCAGCCTGCGCGAGTTGTCATATCTTCGGCGATATGGACGATCTCGCTTGGGATCTCGGCAATCCTGACAATTCCGTGACGAAGAGTCCGATTCCTATCAATTTCGGCCGATTGCTGCCGTTCCTGATTGCGACCGGAAATACCGGCGTCACCACACCCATCAACGGGAGCAATAATCCGCAGGATTTTCATCCGATGAAAGGGCCGTTCACCACGCAGACGCTTCGCGGGTTGAAATATTCCGGCGCAATGCACTGGCGTGGCGACCGCTCCACCGGTGTTGCCGGAACCGATCCGTTCGACGCCAATGTGTCCTTCAACAATTTCATCGGGGCGTTTCAAGGCTTAGTCGGGAGTCCCGATCAGCCGTCCGCAGCGGAGATGCAATCTTTCGCCGATTTTCAGTTGCAGGTTTTTCCGCCGCCTAACCCGGTTCGCAATCTCGACAATTCACTTACCGATTCGCAACAACGCGGCCAGAGTTTCTTCTCCGGTTCGCGGCCGTCTGACGGTGTGAACTCGGCCTTGGCGGACAGTCTCTTCGGCAAGTCGTCGTTCAGTTGCGCCGGATGCCACGTTCTCGATCCGTCGCAAGGCTTCTTCGGAACCGGTGGAAACCAAAGTTTCGAGGCGCTGCCCCAGATCGTCAAAATTCCGCACCTGCGCAACGCCTTTGCTAAGATCGGCATGTTCGGCACACCCAAGGTCTCTTTCTACGATGCGGCTGACAGCGGATCGATGGGCGATCAAGTTCGTGGATATGGTTATACGGGCGACGGGTCCACGGACACCCTGTTCCGGTTCCTCACCGCCGCGGTCTTCCGGCCGACCTCGAACTCCGGCTTCCCGCAAAACAATCCCGACGGGATGCGTCGCGATGTCGAGCAGTTCATCCTGGCCTTCGATACCGACCTGGCTCCTGTAGTCGGCCAGCAAGTCACACTCACTGCGGACAACAGTGCGTCGGCGGGTCCGCGCATCGATCTGCTGATCCAGCGCGCGTCCGCTCCCTTCACATCCAAGGCGTTGAACGCGCCGGCGATGGAGTGCGACCTGGTAGCGCGTGTGGTACAAAATGGACGCGTGATGAGTTTCCTGTACGATCCCGCGGCGCAGAACTTCATTCCCAACGATGGCTCCGCACGCGTCCCCGATAGCGCCCTGCGCTCGCTCGCGGCCACGCCCGGTCAGGAAGTCACGTACACCGCCGCGACCCCCGGATCGGGACTCCGGCTGGTTCTCGGTCAATAGATGCGCGCTTTTCATTCATGTGCCGCGCAACGTCCCACAGCGGCCTTGTAAGCGCCACATGAGAGCCCCATGCGTCAGCTTGGGGCCAGCCTGGGCATAGCGATAGCCCCAAGCTGACGCATGGGGCTGAACCGGCGCAATCGGAAACTGACCCACCCGCTACTTCCATACTATGAGCCTTCTGCTTGAGCACCGAACCGCGAGCGACAGCGACCGGGTCGTCACTTCGGCAATACAGTTTAGTGCGGATAGATTCCCCGGATCGCCCGCATCACATCCAGGTCCCACTTGAGACTGCACGGCCCGGTTTTTTCAATCAAAACAGCGGAAATCGAGAAACCGAGCGCGCCTTCGTAACCCTTCCAGTGATCGTAATAGACGTACGGAACCAGCGTCATGGGGCTGCCCAGAAAGGTCGCCTGTTTCTGAAAACCGGTGAATTCGTTGAACAGCGCATCCCACGCCGTGTCTGAGAAACGCCAAAAGTCCCAAGGGATATCGTGCATACCCAGCGCCTGATGCGTGATGACATACGCAATTCCACCGGGTCGCAGGACATGGTTGAGCTCCAGGGCGACTTTCCACGGCATGGCCAGATGCTCGAACGTCGAGACCGAGTAGACCGCGTCAAAACTGTCTGCCTCGAAGTGTTTGGAAAGCGAGTGGGCATCGCCGACGATATCCACATTCTCTCCGGCCAGGATGTCGATCCCCGTATACTGTTTGCCTTTGAATTTTTCCTTGCGGATGATACCGGATCGCGCCCGGCTGCCGATTTCGAGTACGCGATCGTAACCTGGGGCCTGCAGACGTTCGAAGAAAGTCTTCTCCGCAATATTGGCGGCCGCTTCGTGTCGAAGATAAAAGTCTGCCGCTTCCGCCCCGGTAAGTTGATACTTCGCTCCGCTCTCCATCTCGAACACCAGCAGGAGGTCCTTCGCCTCGAAGACCTCGCACGTGAATGTCAGCAGGAATCCGCAGTTCACCTCGAACCCCGGCATCGGCAGGTTGACCTGTCCCGCGCAAATCGGCTGGCCGGATTGGATTGCAATCAGACTCTTGATCGTCTGCCCGGGAATGTGCAGGCCGCCCGTGATGCGGACGTAGTTGAAGAAGCGGACAAAGCTCTCGACAAAGAATTGCGGGTCCATGGGCCTTACATCGTCGGCCCAGGTGTTTTACTTAAGAGGGCCCATCAAAAATACCCCGCGGGCCGCGGTCCTTCCTAGAATTGCTCCGGCTTTTCGCGATATGTAATTCGTGAACCGGTTCGCCGAGCAAGCGGAAAGCATCCTACAGGCGGCGGAATCCGCGGGCGAATGCTCGGAAATGACCATTCTGATGGGCCCCAGCGGAATCCGCATGATCGCCGACTCCGACTGGCCTCTCGATTCACTCCTGTGGCATCACGGCGCCAAAACCGCCTATCGGGTTTCCCAAAACCGGGGTTCAGTCCGCGTCGAAGGACGCGAAGGCTCGCGCCGCTGCCTAATGGAATCCGTCGACCACGCATCGACTGCCCGCGCGCTGCTGTGCCGCGTTGCTTAAGATTACAACAGCAGCCGAAATTCCTCGATCGTCAAGCCTGCATCGCGAATGATGCCGCCCATTGTAGGCATCGATTGGATTGGCGCGCGGAATGGTGAGCATGCGTTCGCCATTCGACATAACAATGTGTTTGCTTTGCCGGACAATGCGAAAACCGGCCTTTTCGAGCGCGCGAACTGCTTTGAGGTGAGGAACTCCCGCGAGTTTGCCCACTGCTACACGCTGACTTCGGCCTGCCGCACTCCCGGTTCGCCAAATAATTCCTCGCGCGCTGCCAGGTACTCTTGAATCGCCGAACGAATATTGTCAATTGCCTCTTGTTCGGTCGCGCCCTGCGACCAGCAACCTGGAAGGCCGGGACAGGATACGCTAAAACCTTCTTCGGTCGGCCTCAATGCAACCCGGTATTTCATGATTTTTTTGCGACCAGGCTCCGCGACGGCACACACCACAGAAATCCCAGGCCGGATAAGGTCACATCCGTGGCGCCCGCGTCTTGCAGCACCTTCGCATAATCGGCCGTGTGGAAAATATCGAAGATCAGCAATTTGCCGCCCGGTTTGAGCACGCGCCACATTTCGAGGATGGCCTGGTGACGCTCGTCACGATCGGGGAGGTTGTGGATCGCAAGGCTCGAGATCACGACATCGAAATTCTTTTCCGGATAGACCATCTTCCGCGCATCGCCATTTTCGATCCGGACCCGATCGGAGACGCCCTCGATTTTCGCGTTCTGTTTGGCCGAGTCCGCGGTGTTGCCCGAAAGATCCTGGGGGTTCCAGACATCGATTCCCGTTGCTTTGCCGCTCTTCAACCGCTTCGCCGCGCCGATCAGCATGAGCCCGCGGCCGCAGCCGACGTCCAGAACCTTTTCGTCGCCTTTCAGCTCCAGTGAATCGAGCAGCCGGTCGCGCAACCCCAGCTTGGCCACTTTGCTCGACCAGATCATGATTCCGCCGGTGGCCAGGAACGTCAGCCCGATGAGTCCCAGGATTGTGAGGAGTTTCGCAGACGTCTCCGGATATTCGGTGTGGTTGATGAAATAAATCGCGAGCCCAGCACCCAGCGTCCACGCCGCGCGGGTGAACATGCGCTTGACGATCGCCGGTGCGTCGATGCCGTAATCCGCTTTCGGCGGATTCTGTGCCACCGCTTCTGCCATCATTTTATTTTGGCAGGTCCCCGACCTGCCAACCACTCATTGCACCACCGCCTCAACCGCCGGTGCAATCGGCTTCTTGAACTTACACTCGTTGTTCGGGCATTGCGCCACCGGCCCCGACTTGAGAAACTTTTCGATCAAATACGCTCCGCCGCACTCCGGACATTTTTCCGGAAGCGGCTTGCCCCACGCCACGAAATCGCAATCCGGATAGCGATTGCATCCATAGAATGTCTTGCCCCGTTTCGACCGGCGCTCCACCACTTCGCCTTCCGAACAATTGGGACACTTCACACCAATGGTTTTCTGCTTGACGAACTTGCACGTCGGATAATTGCTGCACGCGACGAATTCGCCATAGCGGCCGTACTTGCGCACCATGTTCGAGCCGCAATTCGGACATTTTTCATCCAGCGGAACGTCCTGCGGCTTTTGCGCCGCGCCCAACTGCTTGGTCGTCTTGCAATCCGGATAGCCCGAGCACGCCAGAAACTGCCCGAAGCGACCCTTCTTCAGCACCATGGGACGCCCGCAGTTATCGCAATACGTGGTCTCATCCTGCTCGGTGGCGACGCCGTCTTCCGGCGGAAGCTCCCGTGTGTTGGTGCATTCGGGATAGCCGGTGCAGGCGATAAATTTCCCGTGCCGGCCCCACTTGATCACCATCGGCTTGCCGCACTTCTCGCAGATCTGGTCGGTGGGAACCTCCATCCGCTTGATGTCGGTCATGTGCAGCGCGGCGTGATCCAGATCCTTTTGGAAGCGCTCGTAAAACTCGCCCATCGCCATGCGCCAATCGATTTTGCCTTCCTCGATCGCGTCCAGTTCGGCTTCCATGCGCGCCGTGTAGGTCACGTCGAACAGATCGTTGAAGCTTTCAAGCAACAGATCGGCGACCACCATCCCCAGCTCAGTCGGGAAGAACTTGCCGCCTTCTCTGCGAACGTATTCGCGTTCCTGAATGGTCGAGAGAATCGACGCGTAGGTCGAGGGACGGCCTACCCCGTCGGCTTCGAGTTCCTTGACCAGCGTGGCTTCGGTGAATCGCGGAGGCGGCTCAGTGAAGTGCTGCTCCGGCTCGATCGACCGGAACTTCAGTGTCTCGCCCGCAACTACTGCGGGCAGCTTGCGCTTGTCTTCATCGTCTTCCTCGTCCTTTTGATCCTTGCCTTCCACGTAGACTTTCAGGAAGCCGTCGAATTTCTCGACGCTGCCGGTCGCGCGGAATAAATAGGTTGCGCCGTCTTTCCCCTTCGCGTCGACGTCGATGGTGGTCTGATCGAATACCGCCGGCGACATTTGCGACGCGACGAAGCGCATCCAGATCAGCCGGTACAGCTTCAGCTCATCTTCCGGTAAGAACGGCGCGACGCTCTCCGGCGTGCGGAGCACTGAAGTCGGACGAATCGCTTCGTGCGCGTCCTGCGCGTCCTTCTTACTCTTATAAACATTGGGCGTCGCGGGTTTGTAATCGGCGCCGTAGCGCTCCGTGATCATGGCGCGGACTTCATCCAGCGCGTCGCTCGACACGCGGGTCGAATCCGTACGCATATACGTGATCAGACCGACTGGCCCTTCGTCCTGGGACAACTCCACGCCTTCATATAGTTTTTGCGCGAGCATCATGCTCCGCTTGACGCTGAAGCGCAGCTTTCTCACGCCTTCCTGTTGCAAGGTCGCGGTGATGAATGGAGCCGCCGGATTACGCCGCTTTTCCCTATTCGTCACCGACTTGACAACATACGACGCGTCGGCCAGCGTATCCACAATCGCCTTCGCGGTGGGTTCGTTTGGTATTTCTACGTTTTCGTCGTTCTTCTTGGCCAGATGGGCCGAAAAGACGGGAGGCTTCTTGGCCGCCAGGCCGACGTCGATGGTCCAGTACTCTCTGGCCTGGAACGCTTTAATCTCCCGCTCGCGTTCGACAATCAGCCGCAAAGCGACCGTTTGGACGCGTCCCGCCGATAGTCCGCGTCGGACTTTGTCCCACAAAAGGGGTGAGATCTTATAGCCGACCAGCCGGTCCAGGATGCGCCGGGCCTGTTGTGCGTCCACCAGGTGAAGATTTACCGACCCAGGCTTTTCGAACGCCTTCTGGATCGCGTTCTTGGTGATTTCATTGAACATCACCCGGTAGATCTTAGGGCCGCCGTTCTTGGCTCCCTTTTTGCCCGTGGGCGTGTGATCTCCCAGCTCTTCCTGGAGGTGGTAACAGATCGCCTCGCCTTCCCGGTCCGGGTCAGCCGCCAGATAGACGGCATCGGCGACCTTGGCGGCGGCCTTCAGCTCCGCAATCAGCTTCTTCTTTCCTTCAATGACCTCGTAAACCGGTTTGAAGTCGTTGTCGACGTCCACCGACAGGTTCTTCTTGGGAAGATCCTTGACGTGCCCGATCGACGCCTTGACCAGGTACTGTTTTCCGAGATACTTACCGATCGTTTTCGCTTTCGTCAGCGACTCGACGATCACGAGATTCTTTGCCATAGGATTGCGATTCGACCTTATAGATGGGTGTAAACAACCGAAATCTTACCACGAACTGCTCGACCAGTCTGGAATCCACCGCCTGCGCATTGCAGAATCATGGACATAACGGACCTCAATCGGCCCATACGCGAAGAAAGCTCTTCCCCGGAACCTGCCGTACCAGGCCAGCCAATTCCAGCTCAAAAAGTGTGGCGATGATCTCCGAAGAAGACGTGCCCTGAAGCGTTTCGACCAGGTGATCCAGCCCAACCGGTGCATCCGGCCTGAGGGCTCCCAGAACGGTCCGAGCAACGTGACTAATGGATGCCGGGGCTGGCCCCGTGGATTCACCTTCGTTTAGATTCAATTGTTTACGGCACTTTTCGGCCAGTCGCCGCCGATCTTCCGGCTTCAGTTCGGTCACCACGTCGTTCCACTCCTGCACCAGCTTGGCCCCCTGTTTGATCAGCAGATTCGGCCCCCAGCTCATCTTTGAAGTCACGTTCCCAGGCACGGCGAAAACCTCCCTCCCTTGTTCAATGGCGAGCTTCGCCGTAATCGAGGAGCCGGAATACTCGCCCCCTTCAACCACCACCACCCCGGCGCTCATTCCTGCGATGATTCGGTTCCTGACCGGGAAGTTCTGAGGATAAGCCGGGGTGCCCATAGGGAATTCTGAGATGGCGACGCCCTGTTCCACGATCTGGCCGCACAGCTTGCGATTCTCGGTCGGATAGATCTGGTCCACGCCGCAGCCGAATACGGCCACAGTGTCGCCGCCGGCTTCCAAGGTGGCGCGATGAGCCGCGGTATCGATTCCCCGGGCCATCCCGCTGGTAATCGTCAGTCCCGCTACGGCCAGATCTTTGGCGAACCGGCCGGCAACGGTGGTTCCGTAGGCTGTCGGTCGCCGGGTCCCGACAATCGCGATTATCAACGTCGAAAGAAGGTCCACTTTACCGCGCACAAACAGCATCGGGGGCGGATCGAAGATCTGCTGAAGCGCCGGAGGATACCGTGGGTCGGACATAGGGACCAGTTGCGCCCCACATTCGGCGAGCTTCTGCTGCTGCTCGACAGCCTCCTCGAAGGCGCATCCGCTGGCAATGCTCTGGGCGATGCTTGGCGCTAAACCGCTCGCCTCCAATTCGGACCGGGACGCGCGAAAGATCGCCAGCGGGGTCCGGAACGTCTCGATTAGTTGGGCCGACTTGCGGGTCCCCAGCCCTGGAACCATGCGCAGCGCCAGCCAGTGAAGTTCTTCCTCTTGAGAGAGCATTCGCTCCTGGTCCATTACGCGATCCATTAATGGTGTGGTGCGTTGAAGGACCAGGAAATCTCAAGTACCCTTGAATTTCATGCCTCAAGCCACTTACGACGACGTCAACCTGATCCTGAAGCTGTACGATATGCGCCGGGAGGAAACGCTGCGCGCCGCGCGGGCGTGGTTCTCTTCCAGCTTCAAGGTGAAGACGCTCGCCGAATACAACGCGCTGTGCCCGCCGGATAGCCAGCCGAACGCCTACACCCGTCAGGTCACCACTTATTGGGATATGGTGGGGTCGTTCGTCACTGCGGAAGTGCTCGACAAGGAATTGTTTTTCCAGAGCGGCCGCGAACTGCTGTTCGTCTGGACGCGCTTTCAGCCGGTGATCGCCGAGTTTCGCGCTGCGATTAAGGATCCCAACTACCTGGAGCATCTGGAATCGGTGGGAACCGCGTTCGCCGAGCATTTCAAGAAACGCAACGTCGAGGCCTATGTCAGCTTCGTCGCGCGAGTCCGGGGCTGAGCGTGCGCCGCGAACCGGATTTCTTCGGCGAGCAGGAGCTTGCGCTGGTGTACGTCGCCAAGAAACTCAAAGAAGCGCTGCGGCTGGAGGGTCTGCTCACCGATGCCGGGATCGACTATCTGGTGGAGCCCGATAAATACAGCGGCGGCGTGATCTTCCGAAGCGAGCGGGTCGGAGCCTTTTTCTACGTCGCGCCGGAGCAGGACGGCGCGGTAAAGGAAGTGTTGCAGCGCTGCGGGCTCAAGCCCCACGAGATATGAGCGCCACACAAATGACGCAGTCTTCCCGGTTCTGGGCGACGGTAGGGTTGGCTGTAGGTGTCTTTTGGCTGATCATGTTCTTTATGTTGCTCAGTGTCCGCGGGCCGATTTTTGGATTGGTTTTTTATGGCGCAATGTACTTGACCTGTCCTCCATCGCTTGCGCTTCGTCTATTTGGGGTTGATATTTTTCTCGTTCTGGCGTTTGCTCCGTTCCTAAATGCGTTGACTTATGGACTGATCGCTTATTGGTGGATACATCGCAAGGATCCAAAGGGTCCACCTTCACTCAAACTCTAAGACTGGCGTTGAGTGCAGCTATAAGTTACGCAGCGCGGCAGCGGCTTCTTCCGGAACCACATCATTCAAGAATGCTCCGGTCCCGGACTCCACGGCCGCCAGATACTTCAGCTTAGTCGAGCTTCTCTGCAAGGGAAGAAATTCCACATACAATCGCGAGAATTGATGCACCAGCATCATCAACGGCATGGGAAATCCAAATAGTGCGTCGTATTTCTTGCGCATCGCGCTCAGAATCGAGGCCAGATCCTTGGATTCCTGCGGCGTCAGAGATCCCAGGCCGCGAACGTCGCGGCGCGGATAGATCTGCGTTTCATAGGGGAACCGCGCGAAGTAAGGTGCGAAGGCGACGAAGCCGGGGTTTTCGAGAATGATTCTGCGCCCATCGCGCAGCTCGTCCTCCAGCACTTTTGTATAGCTTCCGCCGGACTTGAGTTCGCGCTCGACACGCGGGGGAACGAACGGAAACGCGTAGATCTGACCATGCGGATGGGGCATGGTCACGCCCACCGCTTCGCCGGTGTTCTCAAAAACGGTGACATTCTTGACGCGCGAGTCAGCCATCAACTCGGCGCCGCGCCGGGTCCACAGCGCGACGATTTTCTCCCATTGCTCGACCGGAAGCTCGGAGGGCCGCCGGTTGTGTTCGGGGCTGTACAGAACCACGTCGCAAGCGCCGGGGGCATGCGGATCGTCGAAAGAGAACGCCGGAAAATCGTTGGGATACAACAGCACGTCGTAATGCTCCGGCACGCGGCCGGAGCCGGGACAGAAGGGACACCAATCCGCCGGCATTTGCGGCCGGTCCTGGCGGTGCGCGGTGACCACGACCCACTGATCGAGCAACGGGTGCCAGCGAAGTTCGCTCACGACCCATATTCCCATATTTCAAGACCCATATGTATGGTAGAATCGAATCGCTATGAAGACCACGGTCGAAATTCCTGATGCGCTGTTCAAGGAAGCGAAGCGCTACGCGGCAAAACACGACCTGACTTTCCGCGAGGTAGTGGAAACAGGTCTTCGCCAAGTGCTTGTCGAGAAGCGGAAGCCTTTTCGCCTGAAGAGGGTGCCCTTCAAGGGGGATGGAATGGTGAAGGATTTCACCTGGGACGAGATTCGCGACATTCTGTACGAAGGTCGCGGCTCGTGATCGCTGTCGACACGAACATTTTAGTCTACGCCGAACGGGTTGAGTCGCCTTGGTTTCGGTCCGCTGCAAAATGCTTGATCGAACTGGCCCAGGGACCATCGGCCTGGGGCCTCCCCTGGCATTGCATCCACGAGTTTTACGGAGTCGTCACTAATCCGCGGATCTGGAAACCCGCTACGCCGCCGGAGCGAGCGATCGCGCAGATCGAAGCCTGGCTCGAGTCGCCGCACGTGGTTTTGCTCAATGAAGGCCCGAAGTACTGGGAGACGTTGAAGCAGATTCTGAAATCGTCTGCTACTGTTGGACCGCCAGTCCACGACGCACGCATCGCCGCGGTTTGCGTGGAACATGGCGTGTCTACACTTTGGTCCGCCGACCGCGACTTCTCGCGATTTCCTGGATTGAAAGTGGTCAATCCGCTGGTGAAAACCGGTCGCTGACGCTTGCCGTTCGGTGTTTGTTATCGGTCAGCACTGACCCAGGAACGACAGCGATTCTACTCTTCCCGCAGCGCGACCATGGGATCCAATCGCGACGCTCGCCGCGCGGGGAGATATCCTGCCGGCGCCGCCACCCCCGCGAGCACCACTGCCGCGAGGACGATCGTTAGCGGGTCTCGAGCATTCAGGCCATACAAGAATGACGCGACGAATTGAGTGGTCCCCACGGCGGCAGCGGCTCCTAGAATCAGCCCAGCGCCGACAACCACAGCCACTTCGCGAAGCACCATTCGCAGCACTCTGCCTTGTTCCGCGCCCAGCGCCATACGAATCCCGATTTCGCCGCGCCGCCGGGCCACGTTATACGACATGACGCCATACAATCCGATCGAGGCCAGCAGCAGGGCCAAGCCACCGAAGAATCCGGAAAGCGTGGCGAGCAGGCGTTCGCGGCCCAGCGATTCGGCCACCTGGACGGCCAGCGTCCGGAACGAAATGACCACGTCGCGATGGGACTGTTCGAGCGCGGTTTTGACGCTGGGGATCAGGTCTGCCGCGGCGCCTTGCGCCCGCACAACGTAGACTACGAAATTCCCCGGTTTGGCCGTTTGCGTCATGGCGAGGTAGGCTGTCGGCAGCGTATCCTCCCGCAACGACCGGTACTTGGCATCCTGCACGATTCCGATAATCTCAACGGGAGGGTTCGGAGTGCTGCCGGCGCCGCGCGTGCGATAGGTTTTGCCGATCGGATTGCCGTGGAAGAACTTCGTGGCCAGGGTCTGATTCACGACCGCGACCACAGTCGAGCCGGAGCGGTCGCGCTGGTCAAACTCGCGGCCGGCGAGCAACTGCATTCCCATGGTCTCGAAGTATTTCGGATAGATCGCGTAGAACCACGCGACATCGTCGTCCTGACCTTTGGGGACGAAGCCGTCGACCAGCAAATCGCCATTCCACGCGCTTCCGCTGATAGGCGTGTTATCGGAAACGCTGGCAGCGCGGACACCTGGAATCGCGCGCAGCTTTTCGAGAATTTCCTCGTAAGCGGCCTGGCGGCGTTCGACGGGATATTTGGCGTTGCGCAGGTCGGCGTTGACGATCAGGACCGGATCGGGCGCGAATCCAGGATCGAGCGTGGCGAGCTTTCGGAAGGTTCCGACCAGCAGTCCAGCGCCTACCAGCAGCACCAGCGACAGGGCGACCTGCGCGATCACCAGAATTTTGCCCAGTCCAATACGGCCGCGGTCCTGCGTCGCGCCGCGCGAGTTCTCTTTCATGGCGGTCTGTGGAACCACGCGCGTGCCGCGCCACGCGGGCGCCAGTCCGAACAGAATTCCGGTCGCGATCGCGACGGCGATAGTGAAGGCCAGCACGCGTGTATCGATGGTCAGATCGAGAACTACGCGGCCGCGGCTGGAATTGAGAAAGGTCACCAGCAGCCGGCTGCCCCATTGCGCGAAAATGACACCCAGCACGGCCCCGGCGGTGGACAACACCACGCTTTCGGTGAGAAGCTGGCGGACCACGCGGCCGCGGCCTGAGCCGAGCGCCAGGCGGATGGCGATTTCCTTTTGCCGAACAGTGGCGCGCGCCAGCAGCAGATTCGCGACGTTCGCACAGGCGATCAGCAGGACCACTCCGACCACCACCATCAGCGTCAACAGAGCCTGGCGATATTGGGTGCGGACATTGGACAGGCCGGTTGCCGCAGTCACGATTTCGAAACTGCGATGCAGAAAGTTATCGCGGTATTCGGCGCGCCATTGCGGCGGCACGGTGGCGAGATAGATTTCCGGTGCAAGTGTTTTCAATCGCGCCAGAACCTGTTTGGGGCTCACTCCGGGTTTGGGTCTTCCAATGATACGCAGCCACCAGGCGCTGCGCTGGTCGAGCGAACTGTTCTCGCCGCGAATGACCGGCTCGGTACAGATGGGCACATAGACGTCGACGGCGCTGCCCACGTCGACCCCCAGGAACCCTGGTTGGATCACGCCTACCAGCTGAAAAGGATGGCCGTCGAGCGAGATCGGCTTCTCCAGCGCCGCCGGGCTGCCGCCGTACTGTTTTTGCCAGAAATCGTAGGAGATGGCGGCGACGGCGGGGCAGCCGCGTTGATCGTCGTCGCGGGTCAGGGTGCGGCCGAGAACCGAGTGGACTCCCAGAGTCGAAAAATAGCCTCCGCTCGCGAAGATCCCGGGGGCGTTGCGCGCCTCGCCTCCATTCGCCAGGTTGAAGCGCGCGTTGCCATAGGCGAAGATCCCGGAAAAGACATCCTGCCGGTCGCGGACCTGTTCCCAAATGGGGTTGGTGAAGCTAAAGTTTTCTTTGGCCCCGGTCACTTGCAGCAGTTCTTCGGGATGGCTGACCGGAAGATATTTCAGCATGACGGCGTCGATCAGGCTGAAAATGGCGGTGTTTGCACCGATCCCCAAGGCCAGCGAAAGAATCGCGACGGCGGCGAATCCGGGGCTGGTCCGAAGCCCGCGCAGAGCGTAACGAAGGTCGTGCCCCAATCCGTTGAGCATGCAGGTGAGACGCGATCCTTGGCCACCGGTTAGGTAGCGGCTACTGAGGGATGGGTTGAATCACCGGGAACACCACAATGTTGCTGGTATAGATTTCCTGCGAGATGGTGAGCTGGGTGAACGGACTGGACGTCAGCGATGAGCCGATTTGCAGAACCACCCGGTAGACTCCGATCATTCCAACTTCCAGTCCGGCTGAAACGACCGTGGCGGTGCTGCCACCGGCGGTCGCCGAAACGGGCGATAGCGGGTTGTTCAACACTGGGCCGTTGTAAACCGAGCCGTCGTTGAGAGCGCCCCGCACAGGGTCGTCCACTCCGCACTGAATATAGAGGTCGCAGGAGAGCCCCAGGCCGGTGGCGAACACATAGATCATTTCCCCGGCGATGGCCGGATTGTCCGCGGTAATCGGGGCGCCAGCGCGATTCGCGCAGCATAGCTGCGTGGTGAGCGCCGTCATCACCACCGATGCACCAGTGCTTCCCGCTTTGGCGGCGGCACTGGCGGCAATCGTGATACTGTTCGCGTCGGGTCCGGGAACTTTGGCTTGCAAGCGAATCCGCGTATAAGCTCCGTTGGGGAACGCAATCACTTTCTCCTCGAGATTGGCATTGATCAAGGCGATCAGCCCGTCACGGATATTGGCCAGCGTGTCGGTGCTTTGCACCGTGTAGCTATAGGTGCGGTCCTCGATGTTGATGGTGGCGATGTCGCCGGCCGCGATGCTTCCGTCCACCGAAACGATGGCGACCGCGTAACTGGACGCGTGGTAGGCGAGCGCCGGGCGCGGATCGGTTCCCGTCTGCGCGAAGATTCCGGGATTCTGCTGCGCGATGGGGAGGCCGACGGCGTCTGTGACGGTCACGGTTCCGTCGGCGTGCTGGATGCGGACGTATAGATTGCTGCTGTTGGTATCCACCGTTTCCCAGGGAACCTGCGCGGTGATCTGCGTCGGGGAAACCATCATAAGGGGCGAACGGATTCCGTCGATATAGACCTGGACGCCGCCCAAAGTAGTCGGCAGCGAAGTCGCGTTGGGGTCGACCTTGATGGGATCGGGGCTGTCCGAAAGATTCGTGCCCATGATCGCCACGATGGTGCCAGGCGCGAGCGTGGAGGGCGTGGATCCGCCGAAGAGCGCCGCCGCCGTAACCGCGGTGATTTGGGCGTTGGTGGAGACGGTGGCTGTCGTGGTGACGCTGTTTCCGGGGTCTCCCGGAACGCGCGCCACCAATTGCAGTGTCCCGAATCCGAATTGCGGTACCGCCAGGACGTTCGGGTCGCCGGCTCCGTTATTGGAGGTGTTGATCGCGTCGGCGAGATGTTTCAGGACGATATCGAAGGTGTCCTTATCCACTTCAGTGTACGAATAATCGGTACCGTTGATGGTCACGGTGACTTTGTCGCCGGCGGTTCCCACGGTCCCGCCGAGGGTCACTGTACCGAGCGCATAGATCGCGAGGCTCGCGCCGTTGACGACGCTGTTGGGCTGAAGGTCGGGAACGCCGGGAGTAAACACCAGTACGCGATAATTGCTCGGATCGGTCACGTAGAGATTCGTACCGTCCCAGGCAAGCGATCCAGGCACGGGGGTGACGTCGGATGCGGATTGCGACAGGTTGGGAGTGAACAGGCCGGTGGTGCTCGTAACATTATCCGAGTATTGATCCGGCTGGCCGAGAACGGCGTCGGCGGATTGGCCGTTCTGCGTCGGAAAGGAGTTCCACACCAGGACGCGGTTGTTCCCCGAGTCGGCCACAAAGAGTCGCGTGCCATCGGACAGAGCGAACCTGGGGAAATTCATGGTGGCCCCGCAGCGGGTCGGGTAGAAAGGATTTCCCGCCGCATCGTTTCCACTTGAGGTAGTGCACAAGACCGCCGTTTCCTTGTTGGTGGTATCGGTCGAGCTGGTGGCCGGAGTGCCGGTGAACGAGTCGTTGGGGACGGACGTGTTCAGGTCGACTTGACCGACTTCCATATCGGCGGGCTGATTGGTCGCGGTTGGAATCGAGTTCCAGATCAGGACGCGGCTGAATCCGAGATCGGTCACCAGCAGGTGCGTTCCGTCGCTCGACACCGAAACCGGCGTCAGCATCGCGTTGGCGGTAGCCTGCAACGAGCTCTTGGTCTGATCGATTTGAGGAACCGTCGTAAAATTCGGCTGGCCTAAGACGAGGTCTGCCGGCTGATTGTTCTTCGAGGGAATCGAATTCCAGATGAGCACGCGATTGTTTTGCGTGTCGGCCACGAAGAATTTTCCGTTCTGAATCCAGACTCCCTGGGGAGCGCGGAAGGTGCTCGCGGTGACCGTGACCGGACTGACCGTCGTGAAATCGGGCTGGCCTAGAACGATATCGGCGGGCTGGCCGGTGCTGGTCGGGAAAGATTTCCACAGAAGCACCCGGTTGTTGCTGGTGTCCGCGACTGCGACGACGTTGCCGTCGGTGGCTACCGCCAGCGGCAAGTTCATGCCACTCGCCGTGCGCGCGGAGGCCACGCTGGTGAAGTTGGGCTGGCCCAGGACCAGGCTCGCCTGTCCCAGACAGACCGGGCAGCGGCTATTATCCCCAATGGCGTCGGTCGGCTGGGGATCGGAGGAAACATCGAAGATCAGAACCCGGTTGTTGATAGGCAACAACCCGAGCCGGTTCGCGTCCGTGACCAGGAGCTTATTGTTCGCAAAGGCCAAACCGCCTACAGCGCCGACCACGGTGTCGGTAGCGCCGGAGTTTTGCGAAGTAAAAGTCGTCTGGCCGATGACCAGCCGGGCGGCTTGACCGGTTACGAAATCGGCGGCGAGGCCCAGTCCGGCACACAGTGATAGAGCGGCACAGTATTTCAGCATTAGAAATGACTAAAGGATTGTTTTCTCAGTATAACAATCCACGGACGTTATCCGTTAGAAGCAGGTTGCATGCCATGTGTTTCCCGTACGGAATTTTGTAACTGGGAAACGGATCCGCGTAACCAAGTCCAGCCGGTCCGAGCTAGTCGAAGGCCCGATGCGGCTCCACATGCCGCTCTTCTTGTATTCTTCGTGGGTCATTGCTTGCGGATAAAACCGTCCATCATCTGAATCAGCACGTTCAAGCGCTCGTCCGTGGCCTTCATCTGCTCGTCGGTCTTCTCCTGTGCCGCTTGCAGCTTTTCCTGTGCCGCTTGCAGCTTTTCCTGTGCCGCTTGCAGCTTCTTCTGAGCCGCTTGCATCTCCTGCATGTTCCCCACGAGAATCACCTGGGCCGTCAGTAGCTGTTTGTGCTCGTCGGTAAAGGTCAAATGGTCGGTGATGAGGAGATCCATCAACCGTTCCAGCCGGTCGAGTCTCGATTCGCCGCTGCCATTGGTTTCCGGCATAAGCCTATTGTCCTATAAGCGGCTTGCAGACGAAGCCGACGTCGTGTGTTGAGTGCGAAGAGGACAAAATGCACGAACCATGTCCATGCAATCCGGAGGTTGTCGCCCCCGATCCAGTGCGATACAGCGGCTATTTGCCGTCTTTGCCGTCGAAAGTGATGTCCGACTGGGCGCCGAACTTCCGGTAGTTCCGGAACTCGATGCGGTTCCGGGTGCACAAGCGCGAGCCGCGGACGCAGCCCAGAACCTCGGCGTTCACCGGCAGCAGAAACTGCTCAGGTGAGGAGAGACGAACAAAATCGTAGTCGGTCGCCGTCTCCATGGTGTCGAAAGGAAACAGCAACGGCATTTGCCGGGCCTGCTGCTCGATCCGCAAGGCTCGCGAAGTCTGTTTATCGATCCAGATGGAGCCTGAAAACGCCGGATAGTAAAGCTGCGAGGGAGCTTCGATGCGCCAGTGGGAGCGTTCGCGCGGGACCTCGAACTTAAAGACGTAGGCGGTACGGCCGTGGACCGTCTCTGTGCCGGTCCGGCGGAAAGTCGCACCCGTCCCGGGGTTCAGGATTTCTTCGAGGATGCTCTCGAACTCGCCGGTGGATCGCGTACCCTCGATGTCTTCCATATTCTTGTTCACGGTCTTGTTACCGACCTTGATGTTCTTGTAGCTTTCCTTGCCGTCTTCATAAGCTACGTCGGCTGTAACCACGTCGAGCGCGTCCCAACCTGTTTTGGGATGATCGCTCTGGTAGCGGGTGGTGACCTGCTGGCAGAAGAAGTTGGGCAAATTTCCGGAGAACTGCTCGGCAACCTCGCGCGCCTTGGCAATCACGGGGTCGTCCTGGAACTGCACCACGGAGGGCGGTTCGTTACGAGCTTCGCGGGAAGGCGCCTCAGGCGGCTGGTTGACCACTGCGGGCCCGCGAGAAGTTTCGCCGCTGTTGGCGGACGCGACCGGCGTTTGGCGTTTCACCGCGGGTCCGCCATGGCGCAAGACCGGAGGTCCCGAATCGTCAGAATCGCCTGGCAGCGCGGGCGGTTTCATTACCGTGGTGGGACGCGTGTCGATAGGCTCTTCGGGTTCTTTAGCCGGTTCTTTGGCAGGATTCTTCGGAGGCTCGGCTTTGGCGGTCTCCTCGGGTTTGGCATCGTCGGGCTTGCGGCGAAGCACAGGCCGGTCGTCGCCCGGTTCGCGTTGGGGCGCTGACGCCGACGACCCCGCTGCGCCGCGGCCATCGAGCTTGGGGAGGTCCCACGTTTCCGCTGCCGCGGCCCGTTCCGCGGACGTGCCTGCCTTTTCGAACTTCACGCCGGTCGCGGTGAAGTATCCGTTATCGTCTTCCGTGGAATCGACCGTCACTTGATCGCCGGGAGTGAACTTCGCGATGTCGGCATCCTTACCGTCCTTCATCACCGTGGTTTGTGTCGACATTCGATAGGTGATGATGCGGTGATCGTCGGCTTCGATGACGAATTGCCGCCCGGCAGCGATACGGAAATGGCCGGAGGTAGTAATCGGGATGGACGTGTTCGCGGAGTTCTTGCCGCGCTTCATCGTGGGAGGTCCATCTTGACCCCGGCCGTTCGGCGGAGTCTGACCCGGAGGATACTGACCTGGAGGATAACGGCCCCGTTGACCTGGGGGGTATTGGCCCGGCGGATATTGTCCCGGATACTGCGCCTGGGCGGCTACGCCGAGCGCGCAAAGAACATAGACTAGGCGGACGGCTCTCATAGCACTTCCTATGATGACGCTTTCCGAGCGGAAACGGGGTACAATCGCCCCCATGCGAGTGTTGGGGATCTTTTGTGCGGTTTCCATGGCGTGGGGAGCTACGCCAGACCAGATCCGGACGGCCGCGGCCAATGGACTGGTGATCATCCAGTCGTCTCAAAAGGACTGGTACGTCAAGCAAAGCTGCGCGTCGTGCCATCAGCAGTTCCTGCCGGCAGTGGCTATGGCATCCGCCCGGGAACACGGCATTCCGTTGGACGAAGCTGCGGCCCGCACGGAGGCTGCCAAAACCTCCGCCATCTTCGCGGATCTGGATCGCGCGGTGCAGTACACCTACGTCATCGACCCCGCGCTGGACGACGCGCAGCATCTGATCGCCGCGTACGCCGCCGGCGTCCGGCCGAACCTGGTCACGGCGGTCTACGCCCGGCACATCGCCTCCCATCAATTGGCGGACGGCCATTGGATTACGGGCGACGCCCGGCCTCCGCAGTCGTACAGCAACATCACCGCCACGGCGACCTCGCTTCGGGCGATTCAGCTGTACGCGCATCCGAGCCTGGCGGTGGAGACGAAATCGCGGATCGAGAAGGCGCGTGCCTGGCTCGCCTCGGCGACGCCGCGCGACACGCAGGAACGAGTCGATCAGCTCACGGGATTGTGGAGGGCGGGAGCCGATCCCGCGGCATTGAGCAAGCTGGTAGGCGAGTTGAAGTCGCGGCAACGGCCCGACGGCGGGTGGAACTCGCGCGAGGGGTTGGCCAGCGAGGCGTATTCGACTGGACAGGCTTTAGTCGCATTGAACGATGTGGCCGGCCTTCGGATTTCCGATGCGGCGGTTCAGCGAGGCGTGCAATTCCTGCTGTTGACGCAGGCGCGTGACGGGTCCTGGCATGTGGCCTCGCGGCTGAGACCGCCGGCGCCAGTGAGTCCTAAGTATTTCGAAAGCGGTTATCCCTACGGGCACGATCAATTCATCTCGGCGATGGGTGGATCGTGGGCGGTGATGGCGCTGGCTCGGGCTCTGGGACCGGGACAGAAGAAAGATGTTGTGACCGAAGAGACTCCGGCCACCGAACCGTGGATGGAAACGATGCTGTTCGGAAGCCTCATGGAGGTCCGAGCGCTGTTGGATAAAAAGCTTGATCCCAACTCCGCCACTAAATCGGGAGGCACCACGGCGCTGATGCTAGCCATGCCCGACATGGAAAAAGCCAAGCTGCTCATCGAGCGCGGAGCGAAGATCAACGCGCGGGCCAAGTCGCGATATTCGGCCCTGATGGTAGCGGCGCAGTATCCGGGCTCGACGGCCACCATGAAATATTTGCTCAGCAAAGGGGCGGAAGTTCGCATGGCAAAGGGAACGGGAACACCCCAGTTCAACGCGTTTCCGATCATGCTGGCGGCGATTTCGAGGAATGCCGAAATGATCCGCCCGCTTAAAGACGCAGGCGATGACGTAAACGGGACCATGCGAGTCCTGGGTCTGTTCCCGAACACAGCGCTGCTCCAGGCCGTCGGCTTCGGGGACGTGGCGGTGATTCGGGCGCTGCTCGACGCGGGCGCTCCGGCGGACCAGACCGATGGCGATGGAATCTCCGCGCTTGGCTGGGCGGCGATCATCGACCGGACCGATGCGGCCGGGCTACTGATCGAGCGCGGCGCGAACGTGAATCACGTAGACACGAAAGGCATGACTCCGCTGCTGTATGCGGCATCCATCGACTTCGGAGATTCGGCCATGATCGATCTGCTGCTGAAAGCGGGTGCGAATCCGAAGGTGAAAACGAAGGAAGGTCTGACGGCGGGGCAACTGGCTCGGAAATACGGGCACACGCAGGCCATCAAGCATATTTCCACGGACTGAGCGCCGGCCTGTCGCATCGAATCCGTTACTATATGCAACGCGCTCCATCACTGTCGCGCCTCAAGCACTTGAAGACTCCTCATCGTTTGAGGCGCGACAGTGATGGAGCGCGAACTAACGTTATGTCTGCGACAGGTCACTAGTAGCGGAGCTGAAGCTCCGCCCGGGCTTAAGCCCCCCCTAGTCGAAGTGCAGGCCGGTGACTGTACGATCCATGGGAATCGAGAGCTGCTCGAATTGCTCCTCGGTCAAGCCCAGCCGGTCCAACGCAAATCGGAACCGTGCGGCCGAAGGAGCGTCTTCGGAGGAGTCGGTCCACTGCTCGGTCAGATACAGCAGGGACGCGAGCTGGCCATCGCTTTTTTCGGGCGCATGATGAAACTCGACTGCTTCAGAAAGCTCGGGGGCGAAGTTCCACAAGCGCAGCGCGCGGGCGCCGGCTTGCGCATGACTGAAGCCGGAAATGGCGCGCTCCGCTAGAATCGGCTCGCATCCCGAAGCGGTCAGGTGCTCGAACAGCGCTTGGAATTTAGGCGGGAGCCCGGTCATCGCCAGGCCGCCAATATCGTGGATCAGGCCCGCGAGGAACGCCTTCTTCCGGTCGACGGGATGACAGAATTCGGCCAGGCTTTCCGCCACTTCTGCCGCGGCCAGGGAATGGTGCCACACATCGCGCAGCCGTGGAGATCCGAACAGCGGCTTCACCGCCGCGGCATACAGGATGCGGCAAGCGCGCTCCGCGCCAATATAAGTGATCGCGTGCGGAATGGTTACGATCGGCTGCCGGGGGCTGTGCGTCCACGAGTTCGCCGCGCGCAGCAGATGCGCTGCCAGCGCCTGATCCGTGCCGGCCACGGATTCCAAGTCTCCCGCGCTCCAATCGTCACTGAGGATGATCCCTAATGCGCGTTGCGCCGCCAGCGGAAAAACGGGCAGGTTCTGAATCGCGCGATCCAGATCCCCGGTGGTAGCCACTTCGAGACAGGCGAGCGCAATTTCAGTGAATTGATCGGGCTTATCGTCCGCGTCGCTAAACGGCTCCCACCCGAAGTGGGCATCCAGCGCCTCGGCTAAGTCGAGGACTTCATTCTTTCGATCCGCCGAAAAGCCTGCGGCGCGCTCCAGCGCGATGGACCAGGCCGCGATCCGGCGGCATTGCCCTTCAAACGCAGGATCCAACTTGGGGGCGAAAGCCATGTGGTTTTCATATCGGCACACCGGGAGAAAAATGAGGCTTGTTTCGCCATTGGCCGGCGGCACTGGAAACCAACGGTATTGTGACCGAACTGTTATAGTGTAGCTGTGAGACGCAAACGCACGCCCGAGCCGGAGCCGATTCCCGAAGCCGTAATCGCGGAGGCGATCATCGAGCAGGCGCGGCGCGCGATTGAGGCGGATCGGATCAAAATTCCTGCAAAATGCACGGTGTGCGGCGGCGAGTGCGCCCCCACTTCCACCGAAGGCCTGTGCTGGGTCTGCCGCCGCCTGAAGCTCAGCGCGTGGCGCGACAACGACTCGCAAATGTCGGTGCAGGAATAATCAAGCCAGCTTTTCGTAAACGTACGCCGCCACTGCGACGTCTTCCACACCCAATCCGTTCGACTTGAAAATAGTGACTGGATCCCCGGGCGGACGCTGGTCCACATCGGCCAGGTCGACGATACGCGGATCGTTCCAATCGACGGGCGCGAGCAACAAGTCGCCCGATTCGATCTTGGCGACTTCGATGGAATCCACGGCGATCAGATCGGCGCGCAGGACCAGCTCCGAGGGCAGTTCCCGGCGCTGCGCCTGATTCGATCCCATGGCGTTGATGTGCGTCCCCGGCGCGATCCAATGATCTTCCAGCACCGGATCTTTGGACCAGGTTGCAGTGACCACGACGTCGGCTCCTTCCACTGCTTCCTTGGCGGTCGCCACCGCGCGCGTCTTGGTTTCGACGGCGAAACTGTAGCGATTCTTTTCATTGCGCGACCACACGCGAATATGTTTGAACTCGCGCACTTCGCGCATCGCTTCGAGCTGCGTGCGCGCCTGAAACCCGCTGCCGATGATGGCGAGCGTCGACGCATCGGGCGCGGCGAGCAACGCTGTCGCATATCCGCTGGCGGCTCCAGTGCGAATCTGGCCGAGATGATTCGCGTCGATCAGAGCCAGCGGCTTCGCGGTTTCGGCGTCGAACAGGAGAAAGAAAAAATACGCGGCTCCGTGGCGCGGATTGGCGGCGTAGACTTTGGTTCCCAGATATTTTCCATACGCCCCGGCCATGCTGTGAAAAACGGTGCCGGTGGGCAGATACAGGCGCCGCCGCGGCTGATTGAGCGCGGTTTTATTGTGTAGCGCCTGAAATGTTTCGCGCATGAGCCGGATGGCCTCCGGCATGGGAAGATTTTCGCGAACTTGTTGCTCGGTGATGAACAGCATTTGTGTCCAGCCTATCAGGCCAACGCGCTCCATGACTGTCGCGCCTCAACTGGCGGCCTCGACCGCTCGTTCGGAAACGCCCTGAGCCGCGACCATAGGGAGCGGTCGATCCTGGTGCGGTGCGATACTCTCGACATTATGGAATCCCCGCGCTGGTGGGCCCCGGTTGCCGGAGTGGTCGCTGCTGTGTTTTTGTACTACGAAACCGGCTCCTGGATCGTCGTCGGCCTATGTGCGGCGATTCTGGCAGGATTCGTAATCTACCAGTCATCGCGGCGTAGAAATGTGCTCTGTTTGAAATGCGGGGCGAAGTTGAATCCGAATGCGAGGGAGTGCAAATCGTGCGGGAGTGCGAGTTGGACGGTCAGGGAGTAAACCGGCAACAGAGGAAAGAGTACTGTCCCGGCATGCCCGCCACTGCTACAATTCCAGTTGCCGGAATGCCAACGATCAGCTCGTTTTACGGGATATTGATCCGAATGTTTTATAACGATCATGCGCCGCCACACTTTCATGCGCGATATGGCGAGTTCGAGGCGACGATTGAGATCGAGAATCTGACAATAATAGAAGGTGAGCTACCATCACGTGCCTTGCGGCTCGTAACGGAGTGGGCCAGCGTACACCGCGTGGAGTTGATGGAGAACTGGCGGCTCTGCCGGGCGAACTCGGTGCCGGCGAAGATCGAGCCGCTGACTTAGCGAGGTGTCGATGTATTGGGATGTCGTAGAAGTGAAGCCGGAGGCGGATTTCAACCTATTCGTCCGATTCGCGGACGGTGTGAGCGGACGCGTTCGAATTTCACCGGACAAGTTGACGGGCGTGCTCGCACCGCTGCGGGACCAGAGCTTTTTCGAGTCTGTGTTCATCGATCAGGGAGCCGTGGCGTGGCCGGGTGAGATTGACCTCGCGCCGGATGCGATGTATGAAGAGGTCGCGAGGCAAGCTGTCGGGGGGCGATAAAGATCGGAGAGGTTTGCTGCAGTGACACCTTTGCATCACTAAATCGGCTCCGGGGCTAAGGGTCTGAAAGATGTTCCTCTTTCCCGTTTTCTCCTGAGGGTGGTCAGGTTCGGCTATCGACCGCCGAGGGTATCTTGCTCGGAAACTCGTATATAAGCTTCAATAGCATCTCCACGAATCCGATTAGAATTTCGGCATCCTGCTGATACACCAAATGGATTTCGTGATTCGCTTCGTTTCCCTTTTTCCGGATATAATCCACCCAGGCCGTACCGTCGGGCGGTACATATCCCTTCGCCGCCAAATGTTCGACATAGGCAGTAAAAGGTTTGCCTTCCTCGGCTCCCTTTTGTACGGCGATGTGCATCAGGATCTTCCGACAGGTGAGAGCGGCTGCGGTGTGCGATCCTACCGAAGCACACGCACGCGCTTCCTCGTATAGACCGTTGATGTCAAGAGGGACATTCTGAACCGCTGAGCCGATAACCACTCCCGGATGCTGGTGGTTTTTTGAATCAAAATAGGTCGGTTGTCCGCAAAACGAGCACAGATAGATGAAGGCCTGGGGCGAGGAGTTAGTGAAGAACCCAGAGTTTGGTCCGACATGATGGCCGCAGTAGCCACATAGATAGCTTCGTGGCGGCAAACCTGAAGCGCCGAACCAGTTTGGAGGCATATGACCCTATGCTCTTGTGTCGATTACGCCCGCGCGGGATCCCTCTTCTCCGCATTGAAACCCAACTCCGCGATAGCGGCTTCCGCTTTCTCTGCCGGGATCGCGCCACTCCTTGCGAGCGCTGACAGCGTCGCCTGCACAATCGCCTCCGCGGAAATTTCGAAGAAGTTCCGCAAATGTTCGCGATTTTCGCTGCGGCCGAAACCGTCTGTGCCTAGTGAGGTCAAACGTCCTGTCAACCACGGAGCGATTTGATCTGGAACAGCCTTCAGATAATCCGACGACGCGATGATCGGGCCGGTCGCGGATTCCATCGTTTTCGCGATGTGAGTTTTGCGAGGCTCCGCAGATGGATGCAACCGATTCCAGCGCTCCGTCGCAAGCGCTTCACGGCGCAGTTCGCTGTAGCTGGTCACCGACCATACATCTGTCGGGATTTGATATTTCTCCGCCAGGATTTTCTGGGCTTTCAATGCTTCGTTGAGAATCGAACCACTTCCAAACAATTGCGCCATCGCAGCGCCTTCCGTAGCTGGACTGTATTTGTAGATCCCGCTAAGAATTCCTTCACGAATTCCTTCACCTTCCGGCATGGGTGGTTGCGCGTAGTTTTCGTTGTAGATGGTGATGTAGTAGAAGCGATCCTCCATCTCCTGATACATGCGACGGATGCCGTCTTGAATGATCACGGCCAGTTCGAACGCATACGCCGGATCGTAAATCGCGCAGGTCGGGACCACGCTGGCTAACACCGGGCTATGGCCGTCGTCATGCTGCAACCCTTCGCCGAGCAGTGTTGTCCGGCCCGCGGTTGCGCCCATCAAAAATCCTTTGCCGCGAAGATCGGCGAAGGCCCAGCACAGGTCGCCGACGCGCTGGAAACCGAACATGGAATAGAACGTGAAGAACGGAATGGTGGGCACGCCGAGGTTCGCGTAAGCCGCGCCCGCAGCGGTGAAGGACGCCATCGAGCCGGCCTCGGTGATGCCTTCTTCCAGGATCTGGCCGTTCTGCGCTTCCTTATAATACAGCAGCACGTTCGAATCCACCGGTTTATAGCGCTGGCCCTGACTGGCGTAAATTCCAAATTCGCGGAATAGCGATTCCATTCCGAAGGTACGCGCTTCATCCGGGACGATCGGAACAATCAGCTTGCCGACGTCCGGACTCTTCATCAACGTTTTCAGAATGCTGACGAACGCCGAAGTGGTGGACGCCTCTCGTCCGCGCGAGCCCTCCAGCGCGTCGTGGAATGTTTCGAGCGCGGGAGCGGTGATACCGCTGGGTTTCACCGTACGCTTCGGCACCGGCCCGCCCATCGTCTGCATCCGCTGCTGGATATATTTCGCTTCTGGAGAATCTTCGGCCGGGCGAATGAAGTCGATATGTTCGACGGCCTCATCGGAAATCGACAGCTCGAAGCGGTCGCGTAAGTGAACCATGTCCGCGCCCGCCATCTTCTTCTGCTGATGCGCTGTATTGCGGCCTTCAGCGATCTGGCCGAGACCGTAGCCTTTGACCGTTTTCGCGAGAATCACCGTCGGCTTGCCGGTAGTTTCCACGGCGCGCTTGTAGGCGTTATAAACCTTGATGGGATCGTGGCCGCCGCGGCGGAGACCCCAGATCTGGTCGTCGGACAGATGCTCGACGAGTTTCAGCAATTCCGGATATTTCCCAAAAAACTCTTTGCGGATAAACGCCCCGTCCATGGCGCGGAACGTCTGATATTCGCCGTCCGGGACCTCATGCATGCGCTTGAGCAGCAGTCCCGAGGAATCGCGGGCGAGCAGATCGTCCCAGCCCGATCCCCAGATCACTTTGATCACGTTCCAGCCGGCGCCGCGGAAGGCCGCTTCCAGTTCCTGAATGATGCTGCCGTTGCCGCGCACCGGTCCGTCCAGGCGCTGGAGATTGCAGTTCACCACGAAAATCAAATTGTCGAGCTTCTCGCGCGATGCCAGCGTCAAAGCGCCCAGCGATTCGGGTTCATCGGTTTCCCCATCTCCCAGGAATGCCCACACTTTGCGCGGAGACGCAGGAATGATGCCGCGATGCTCCAGGTACTTGTTGAACCGCGCCTGATAGATGGCGGAGATGGGGCCGAGTCCCATTGACACGGTGGGGAACTGCCAGAAATCCGGCATCAACCACGGGTGCGGATAGGAAGACAAGCCAGGCGTGTCGCGCAATTCGTGGCGGAAGTTGATCAGGTGCTGTTCGGAGAGCCGGCCTTCGAGAAACGCGCGGCCGTAAACTCCTGGCGATGCGTGGCCCTGAAAGTAGACGAAGTCGCCCGGTTGGTCACCATGCGACCCGTGAAAAAAGTGATTGAACCCCACCTCGAACAACGTCGCGGCCGAAGCGTAAGTGGCCAGGTGGCCGCCGATGTTCGGGTCGTACTTATTGGCGCGAACCACCATCGCGGTGGCGTTCCAGCGGACCAGGCTCTTTATGGCTCGCTCGATTTTCCGGTCGCCGGGATAGGCGACTTCCTCTTCGGGCGGAATCGTATTTATGTAGGGCGTATTCCAGCGGAGCGGCGGTTGGACGCCCAGGTTCGAGGCGCGTTCCATCAGCCGTTCCAGAAGATAGCTGGCCCGGTCGGGCCCAGCTTCGTCAACCATTTCGTCGAGGGCCTCGATCCATTCGGAGGTTTCCTGAGGATTGAGGTCGTCGGGAGCTTGAACTCTGGCTTTCAACATGGGGTAACTACCAAGGTAGCGCCTCGGGAATCGTCGCGGCAAGGGGAGCGGAGCTGGGGAGGTGCGCCTCCCTGGCCGCTGAACCAGAATCGTCACAGACTGACGCCTTTGACACGGGAGAATTGGTAATCTAGGGGCATTTAGTCCAAATGACGCGAGTGATCTTTCAAAAAACGATCGCATGGGCTCCGCTTGTTCTGCTCGGGCTGGACTATGGTTATCTCGCCGCAGCGACGCGTGATACGGAAATCGAAAAGGCGGAGACGTCGTATCGGGTAAACGGCGACAACACTGGTGAGATCCGATATCACCAGCGGTGGCGCTCGCTGACAGCACAGGGTCGCAAAGAAATCAGCAGAATACAGATTCCTTATGTTCCCTCGCTTCAAGATGTCGAAATTAAATCGATCACGACGTTTAAGAAAGACGGCACAGTGGTCAACGGAGATCCGTCGAGCGCCTTCGACGCGGATGGATCGAACGATCCGCTAACTCCTTACTTCACCGATTCCCGGCTCAAGATCTTTCTTCCTCCGAGTGTGGAAACTGGGGATGCGATCGAGTATGAGGCGGTGATTCACGTTCATCGGTGGCTGAAGCCCGGGGATTTTTGGTTGTCCCATCCACTGTCGAGCGGGACCGTTGAGACGGTGGTGCTGGATATGCCGGCGGACCGGAAGGTCTCGCTGTACGAAAATTCGCGTTTTCCAGGCAAGACGGAGACGGTTGAGGGACGCCGGATCGAGCGTTGGGAAACGTCCAAGTCTGGCGAAGACGAAAGCGACCTGCCTCTGTTCTCGGTCAGCTCGATTCCAAGTTGGGACGCGTTCGGTGCCTGGATTCGGTCCCTCAATCAGCGGGCGATCGAGCCGACGCCGGAGATCACGACGCTTGCCGCTAGACTTACGGCTGGAAAGACCTCGGAGCGCGATCGAATCGCCGCGTTGTATACCTATGTAGCAACCAAGGTGCGTTATGTCGCAGTCGAGTTCGGAATTGGAAGGCTCCAGCCGCACACTGCGGGGGATGTGTTGCGCAATTCCTACGGGGATTGCAAGGATCAGACGGCTTTGCTTTCAGCCCTGCTTACCGCGGCGGGATTCAAGGCCCATCCGGTTTTAACGACGCCATTCGCCGGGGTGCAATTGCAACAGGTCCCGACTCCGGAAAACTTCTCGCATGAATTCACAGCGGTGGAGACAGGCTCCGGGCTTATCTTTCTTGACAGTTCGATGGGCTTGGTGCCGCCGCAAGTGCTGGCTCCTGGTGTCCGTGGAAAGACCGCACTTGTGGTGGGCAACGAGATTTCATCGGTGATCGAAATCCCGAACCCGTCGCCGGTGCCGGCGCGGATCGAGATGGCGGTGAAGGGTGCCGTGAGCGCGGCGGGGGTGTTTGAAGGTTCTGTGAGGATGGAATCCGAGGGGCTGATGGAACTCGTGTTTCGTCGTATGTTTTTCGACGTCACCGCTGAGGATAAGGAAAAAACGCTGGGCTCGCTGCTGTCCGCCGAGCTTCAGGGCTCGAGTATCCGGCAGATTACTCATGGCGACCCGGCGGATCTCGGCAAGCCATTCTGGCTTCAGTTCGAGGTGAGCGATCCGACGTTCTTTCCCACGTCGAAGACATCCATGCGCGTGGATTTAGGCATGAGCGCGGTGCTGCCACAGTCATCCAAGAGCGCCAAGAAGCCAGTTAAGCCGTTTCCGATCGATGCGTTTTCGATCAAGTTCAACATGGATCTGGCAGTGAATTCCGCCTTCATTCTGGGGAATGGAATGCCGGTGCACCGAAAGATTGCAGCGGCATCTTACGATTCGGAGTTCACCTACCAGAACGGACATCAGCTTCTCACGCGGACGCTGGTTTTCAATGGCACGCCCGTCACACCGGAAGATTGGGAAAAGCTGCTGGAATTCGAGCGCGCCATTCGAGAGGAGCACGGCTTCACGCTCGAACGACGACCTGCGTCGCCGGCGACAGCAGGGAGTTCCGCCCTCACAACGGCCATGCGCAACGGATCTGCCGCGCTTCAACGCCGGGACTATGAGGCGGCGAAGAACGCCTACCTCGAAGTCACGCGGCTCGATCCGCTGAGCCGCACGGCATGGAATGAATTGGGGCGCGCGTATGCCACGCTCCGGGAATATGACAAAGCCGAGACGGCGTATAAACGCCAAATCGAAATCAATCCCAAGGATCCGTATTCGTACAACAACCTGGGGCTGGTCTATCGATCGCTCAAGCGCGATGACGAAGCGATCGAGATGTATCGCAAGCAGATCGAGATCAATCCACGCGACCGATTCGCACATGACAATCTTGGAATGGTACTGGCGACCAAAGGCCGCTGGGAAGAGGCCGCGGCGGAAGAAGCCATCGCGACAGAGGTGAGTCCCGAAGATCCGACACGGTGGTATCGTCTGGGACGGGCGCGCATTCATGCCGGCCATGTGGAGGACGGCGGTAACGCGTTCGAGCATGCGCTGGCGCTGACGCACGACGCGGGGATCGAGAATAACATTGCGTACGAAATGGCTAACGCCGGATACAAGCTGGATCAGGCGAGACAACTTATTTTTGGCACGCTCGAACCGGAGGCTCGGCGGGTCTGCGAGCCGGAAACAATTTCAAAGGACGACAAGTGCGCCACGCAGCTACGGCGGATTTCGACCTGGCTCGATACCGCGGGCTGGGTGTTGTACCGCGACGGCAAGGTAAAGGAAGCCGAGCCGTATATATGGTCAGCATGGGCCATAACGCAGCGGGCGGAGGTCGCGATGCATTTGTCGTTGATTCTGGCGCACTCAGGACGCGTCGATGAAGCAGTGAAGTTTTTCGCCGACGCGCGGTCTCGGACTGACTTCGCCGCATTGGACCCGGCCGAAACTCGGAAGGATCTGGCAAGCGTTCTGGGAGGCGAGGGGCAGCTCGATTCGCGGCTGAAGCAGATCGAAGGTCTCCCTGACGCCGCGAGTGCGAAGACGCGCGTCACCGCGCTCGTTGACGCCAGCGGAAAGGTCTTGAATGTGCAGGCCGCCGACGCCCAGACGCCGGAAGCGGCGGTCTTTGAAGCCAAATCTCTGACTTTGACGCCCATTTCCTGGCCGGATCATTCCATCCGTTCGATTCGAACGATCGAGTTTCGGCAGGACGGCGAAAAGTGGGTCGTGAGCCAGTCATATGTGGGGCAGGCACCGGACTCGGCGCGCTGACGCTAACATTTCACGATTCGGTTTCGTCATTCTCATAGAATGGTGTTATAGCGATGCGATCCAGACTTGCCATTGTGCTGTTGCTGGCAGGCTCCGCTTTCGGGCTGGACCCGAACCGGAGGCTGACGCAATACGTGCATCGCATCTGGCAAACCCAGCAGGGGCTGGCGGAATCGTCGATTTACTCGGTGATCCAGACCCGCGACGGATACCTGTGGCTGGGAACGCAGGCCGGACTGGTGCGGTTCGACGGCGTCCGGTTCACGCCGGTTGAAACCGTGTACCCGTCGGCTCCCACCAACATCTGGATTCGCGATCTGGCTGAGGATCAGAACGGCACGCTGTGGATCGGGACCAATGAATCCGGAGTCTATCGTCTGGAGAACGGATCGTTCGCGCACTACACGCAGAAAGACGGGCTGCCGTCGGATTCGATCTCGGCCGTCATCGTTGGACGGAACGGAGATATCTGGGTCGCGACAGCCAATGGGATCGCGCGATTCAATGGCACGAAGATCCAGGCGTATCGCACCGATGACGGACTGGGCAGCAATTTCGTCCGCAATGCATTTCTGGCGAACGACGGGACTTTATGGGCCGGCGGCGATGGGCCGCGCGTCAGCACCTTCAACAGATCGCGATTTGTTTCGCGGACGCTGACGTCACTTTCACCCAATGCGGGCGTGCGCGCGATTTCGGGGTCGAGCGACGGGACCATCTGGATCGGCACCAACGCCGGGCTGGTTCGGCTCAAGGACGGCCAGGAAAAGCTGTACACCACCAAAGACGGGTTGGTGGACAATTGGATTCTGGATCTGTTCGAAAGCCGCGACGGAAGTCTTTTTATCGGCACGCGGAACGGATTCAGCCGCATCCGCAACGGCGAAGTGGAGAGCTTCCGTCCTCAGGACGGGCTTTCCCAGAGCACGGTTTATTCGGTGTATGAAGATCGCGAAGGCAGCCTGTGGGTGGGAACGAAACACGGGCTGAATCAGTTTCTTGATGGCCGCGGGATTCCGTATACCGTAAGCGAAGGTCTGCCTACGAACGACACCGGTCCCGTACTTCAGGATCGTAGTGGGACCATCTGGATCGGAACTCTGGGCGCGGGGCTGACGCGCTTCGACGGGCGGCGGTTCATCACTTTGACCACGAAGGACGGGCTGGCGTCGAACCTGGTTAATGCGCTGGCCGAGGATGCGGATGGAAGCCTTCTGGTGGGGACCAACCGCGGCCTCAACCGCGTCCGCGCCGGCCATGTCGAGGCGGCCACGTCCTCGACCGATGTGCGCAGCCTGTTGCGCGACCAATCGGGGAAGATCTGGATCGGGTCGATGAAGAACGGTGAGCCAGTGGTCGCGCAAGGCGAGGACTCCGCCGGTCACCTCTATTTATCGACGGCAAACGGAGTCTTCATGGCTTCCGGTGAACCGCTGTTGCAGAACGGCGCACCCATCCGCGGGGTTTCGGCGTTTTATCGCGATCCCGAGGGCGGGCTGTGGATGGGAACAATCGGCAATGGATTGCGGCTGGTGGAGCACGGGAAAATCTCGTCGTTCTTCATGCGCGACGGCCTGTTCGACAGCGAAATCTACGGCATCACCAGCGACAATGCCGGGCGGTTGTGGATGGCTTGCAGCAAGGGAATCTATTCCGTCTCACGAGCGGAGCTGCGAAAATTCGCGGCAGGCGAAATCAAGAAAATTACCAGTTCCCCCTACAGCCCGACCGACGCTCTGCGCGTGATCGAATGCAAGCCAGGGGTGCAGCCAGCCGTCTCTCTGATGAAAGACGGGCGGGTGTGGTTTTCCACCATGCGCGGCCTGCTGGTGCTGGATCCGCACTGGCAGCGGAATCTTCCGCCTCCGCCGGTGGTGGTCGAGGACGTGACCGTGAATGGCGCACGCGAAAATCCAGCCGGGATCGCGGCACTTGCGCCGGGGCGCAAGAACATCGAGTTCACCTACACGGGGCTGAGCCTGGTGCTGCCGGGCCGGATCACGTTTAAGTACATCCTGGAAGATTTCGATAAAAAGTGGATCGACGCGGGCACCCGGCGCGAGGCGTATTTCACCAATTTGCCGCCCGGGAAATACCGATTCCGTGTGAGCGCGTGCAATATCGACGGCGTGTGCAACGAGGCAGGCAGCGCCGTGGATTTTGTTCTCGCCCCGCACTACTATCAGCGGGTGTGGTTCTGGCCCTTGCTTGCCGTGCTGATTGGCGCAGTCATCTGGGCCGTCCACAAACTGCGCATTCGCCGCCTGCGCGAGCAGTTCGCGCTGATCCTGACCGAACGGAACCGCATCGCGCGCGAGCTGCACGACACGCTAATCCAGGGGCTATCGGGCATCACCATGGAGATGCAGGCGCTGGCGGGACGCATCAAGTCGCCCCAGGAGCGCACGACGCTCGAAGACATCATTCAGGACGCGGGTACATGCTTGCGCGAGACGCGGCGGTCGGTCGCCGGGCTGCGCAGCGGCAATTCGGGCCTTGCGGCGGCGATCGAGCAAGCCGCTCGTCAGATCACCGAAACCAAGGACGTCAAGTTGAAATTGAAGCTCGAGAACAAGACCAGCGGTCTCGCGCCCGACGTCGAGTACAATCTGGTGCGGATTGCCCAGGAGGCCGTGACGAATTCGGTGAAGCATTCCGGAGCGCGGACAGTGGAGGTCGCGCTGGATTATTCGGCCAAAGCGTTGCACCTTGAAGTGAAGGACGATGGATCCGGTTTTTCGGAAAGCGGCAACGGCCAGAGCGGGCACTACGGGTTGATCGGGATGAAAGAACGCGCCAGTCACATTGGAGCTGAACTCGAGCTGGCCAGTGCGCCGGGACGCGGCACGACCATTTCGGTAGTGCTTCCGACCGGGCATAACGGGAATCACGAATGACAGAGAACACCATCCGAATTTTGTGCGTGGACGATCATCCGCTGGTCCGCAAGGGGATCGCGTCCATTCTGGCCAACGAAGCCGACATGCAACTGGTCGGAGAAGCGGGCAACGGGCGCGAGGCCGTCGATTTATTCCGCGAGCAGCATCCCGATGTCACATTGATGGATCTGCGGATGCCCGGCATGGACGGGGTGCAGGCTACGCTGGCGATCCGCAAGGAATTTCCGGAAGCCCGCATTATCGCGCTGACCAGCTATGACGGCGATCAGGACATTTATCGCGCGCTCGAAGCCGGAGTGCGCGGGTACATGCTGAAGGAGATGGTTCATACCGATGTGCTGAAGGCGATCCGGACCGTGCATTCGGGCAAGCGTCTGATGCCGCATGAGGTGGCCCAGCGGCTGAGCGAGTATTTCCCGCAAGTGGCGCTCACGCCGCGCGAAGTGGAAGTGCTCGGGTTCGTGGCGCGGGGTCTGGCGAACAAAGAGATCGCAGACCAGTTGGGGACGGCCAGTGGGACCATCAAAATGCACATCCAGAATATTCTTGAAAAGCTGGGAGCGTCGGACCGGACGCATGCCGTGACGATCGCAATCCAGCGTGGGATTTTGCATTTGGAGTCGTGAGCTGAGTCCTGGATTGTTTTTCGGATTCACGCAAAGACGCAAAGGACGCCAAGGATTTTCTATATTAGACCAGATGATCCGATGCGCTCTCCGCTCTATGGCCGCCTTGCTGTTGGCTCTTGCGATCCCCGCGTTCGCTCAGAAAACCAGGACCTGGACTCCGCCGCGCACTCCGGACGGGCAACCGGACTTGCAGGGCATGTGGACCAACGGCACCATCACGCCTCTCGAACGGACTACGGAGTTCGCGGGGAAAACGGCGCTCACGGAACTGGAAGCGGCCGCGTATGAAAAGCGGATTGCCGAGGAACGGAGCCGTCCACCCAAGGAAGGCGAGGTCACGGAAACGTGGCTCGAACCGGGGACAAAAGTCCTCTCGAGCCGGCAAACCTCGTTAGTGGTGGATCCGCCAGACGGCAGGATTCCTCTCACCGCCGCGGCCGAGGCGAAACGGGATGACAATTTTGCGCACTCCTCGGATTCCTATGAACGGATGGGTTCCTGGGAGCGCTGCATCACGCGCGGCATGCCCGGCGTGATGTTCCCCGCCGGTCACAGCAACGCCCACCAGATTGTGCAGACGCCCGGCTACTTCATGCTGTTTTCCGAACTGGTCCACGAGGCTCACATAATTCCGCTCGACCGGTCGCCGCATCTTCCGCAGAACGTTCGCCAGTGGACCGGCGATTCGCGCGGCCACTGGGAAGGCGACACGCTGGTGGTCGATACCACGAATTTCAACGGCAAAGGCTGGATCGCGACCGGGTTAACGGCCGGACGCATCCGCGGGATCATGCAAAGCCAGAGGCTCCACGTGGTCGAGCGCTTCACTAGGACATCTCCAGATACGATCCTGTATGAGGTGACGGTGGACGATCCCGAAGTTTACACGCGGCCATGGACGGTGTCGATGCCTCTGACGCGCGACGACAGCTACGTCATGTACGAGTACGCGTGCCATGAAGGAAACCAGGCGGTGGAACTCACCCTTCGCGGCGGCCGCGCGCATGACCACTAAAGCGCGACAACCAGTGATGTGTTCGTGAAACAGAACGGAAAATGGAGAGCGGTCGCGTCGCAATCGGCCAAAGTACCGAACCAGCCTAGCGTTTTGGGTCCTCTTTGAACTCCTAACAAAAAAATGGTGGCCACCGCCGCCTTTTAACCCCAGACGGCAGGGAATCGGCGTTATCGATCGCCGATCTTCGCCTATCATCGACTGCTTTACGTTGCGACGCGGTTTCCCGGGTCCGTCCATCGCTCGGTGGGCTGGAGGCTGATAAGAGCGCCAACCGTCTCTATAAGCAGGGTACTGGCGAGGTGGGAATTAAGGTGTCCACGGAAATGGGATGTTGGTGATTTTGAAGTAAATGTAGTCTATTGTGAGGAGGAAAAATGACTAGTCCCACCAACCCCAACGTCGACTGCGATCAGATCAATCCGACTTTACCTGTCCCCGATATTCTTGCTGCCGTCGATTTCTATGTGAACAAGCTGGGCTTCCGCGTCGGCTTCACCTGGGGCGATCCACCTACGTTTGCGGGCGTGATTCTCGGACACGTCCAAGTGTTCCTGGCACAGGGTGCTCCCCATCCTGAAGGCAGCCGCGTGTGTTTCATGGTGGATGACGCCGATGCGCTGTACGAATTCCATCGCGCCAATGGCATCCAGGTAGTGGAGCCGATCGACGACCGGCTTTATGGAATCCGCGACTACGGGGTGCGGGATTTGTATGGGTACAACCTAAGCTTCGGGCATAACCTGTTCAACGCCGGACCGCCGCTGGAAATCGAGCGCGTGGATGTGCCGGTTCGCCTTGAGAAGCGGCTCGCGGCACTGCTTCAAGACTTGGCGAAGCACAAACGCATGAGCGTGAGTGGTTGTCTGGAGGAAATCCTGTTGCATACGTGCGAACCGCTTGGCGATGGCGTGGCTAGTCCGCACACTCAGAGGACGCTCAGATATATTCAGGAGCTGAAGAAAAAGCACGGCATCGACTACGACTCGCACGGAAGCTATCGCTTCGTCGAACGGTAATCCGATTACTGGAGGGTTGGCAGACGCTCCAGGGCTTTCCTGGCGACCAGTTTCGCACCTGGCGCCACACGTTTGGCTTCGCCCAGGCCCATCACCGAGACCATCAGAAAATCGTGATCGCCGCGGATGATGAAGAGCTGTGTCCCGATTCCTGGCAGGTCCAGAAAAAAGGCGCGATTGCCGAGATCGGTCGCGTCACGCATCCGGGCGTCTGGGAACGCTTTGCGGAGCGTGATCATTTCCGCTTCCACATCGATCTTTGAAGTGGAGTGTTGCATCTTGATCGCCACCACCTGCTGTTCCAGGACGGAGAATTCGCAGGCGGATGCATCTTCGGTCCCTTTGACGAAAGGACGCTTGAAGATCTGGCGAACTTCGGCAGCCGTCACCAAACCGCAGGGAGTGAGAACGACAAGCGGTTTGGTGACGGGTTTAGGGAGCGGAGTAGATGCGGCGAGGAACAGGAGTGCGGGAATCATTCCTCTTTATTAAGGTGGCTCATGCGGGGATGGGGAAGCCGGACTGGAGTACCTCGAGATCCAGTACCAGGAGGATGTTGGTACGGGGGCAGCCCGGTCGCTGGCGCTCGCGGAACCAATCGCTGCGCTCATGGCTCGGCCGGCATATGCCAAATGGCATAGAAGGCGCTGTGTCCTTCAGCACTGCCGTGGTTCACTTCCATGCAGTCATCATTGATGCTGGACTCCAATGACTCCGAATATGGTAGAGCCGCCGCGGGCGGCGGAGAAGGCCGAATTGCGGACGACTAAAAAGCGCCGGGTGTGGCCCTGGATTGTTCTGCTCGCGCTGGCCGGCGGAGCGGTGTACTTGTATCCACGCGTGACGCAATCCGCGACGCAACAGCAGGACAAGGGAAAGAAGGGCGGCGGACGAGGCGGAGAAGCGGGGCGTGCGGTTCCGGTGGTGGCTGCGATGGCTAGGCGCGGCGAGATGCCGGTGTACCTGAACGGGCTCGGGTCCGTGACGGCGCTCAATACGGTCACGATCCGGCCGCGGGTGGACGGCAACATCATCAAGATTTATTACACCGAAGGACAGTTGGTGAAAGAAGGCGATCCGCTGCTGGAGATCGATCCGCGCCCATACCAGGTGCAGTTAGAACAGGCCGAAGGAGCCAAGGCGCGTGACGAGGCATTGCTCGCTAACGCCAAGACCGACCTGCAGCGCTACACAGTTCTGTTTTCGCAAGACGCGATTCCTAAACAGCAGTTGGATACGCAGGTCGCATCGGTGAATCAGATCGAGGCAACCATCAAGACCGATCAGGCGGCCATCGACAATGCAAAGTTGCAACTGGTGTATGCGCATGTTACGTCCCCGCTGACGGGACGCATCGGACTGCGCCTGGTGGACCAGGGCAACATGGTGCACGCGACGGATCAAAACCCGTTGGCGGTGATCACGCAGTTGCAGCCGATCGCGGTGGTTTTCAACATTGCCGAGGATAGCCTTCCACAGGTGAACAAGAAAATGGCGGCCGGGCAGACCTTCCAGGTGGTGGCATACGATCACGACAACAAGACTAAACTTGCGACGGGGACGCTGCTCACCATCGACAATCAGATCGACCAGACCACCGGGACAGTGAAGTTCAAGGCGGTTTTCGAAAACAAAGATCTGGCTTTGTTCCCTAATCAGTTCGTAAACGCGCGGCTGCTGCTAGAAACCAAGCACGGCGCGACCATCGTTCCCACCGCGGCGATCCAGCGGAGCCCGCAATCGACGTTCGTGTATGTGGTCAAGGAAGACAATTCGGCGGAGGTCCGGAATATCTCAGTAGGCGTGACCGAAGCCGACGAAGCAGAGATCATCAGCGGGGTCGGGCCGGGCGAGAAAGTGGTGATCGACGGGATCGACAAGCTGCAGCAAGGGACTAAAGTCAACGTTCGAATGGCGGGCGCGGGGGCGAAAACAAGCTAGTGAGTCCGTCTCGGCCATTTATCCTTCGGCCGGTGGCGACTTCGCTGTTGATGGCGGGGATGCTGCTGGTGGGCGCGGTGGCATACCGTCAATTGCCGGTTTCGGCGCTGCCGCAAGTCGACTATCCGACTATCGAGGTCATCACGGCCTACCCGGGCGCGAGCCCGGATGTTATGGCGTCGTCAGTCACCGCGCCGCTCGAAAAGCAGTTCGGGCAGGTCCCCGGATTGAATCAGATGACATCGGCCAGTTCTTCCGGCTCGTCAGTAATCACGCTGCAGTTCGCGCTCGAATTGAATATCGACGTCGCCGAGCAGCAAGTTCAGGCCGCGATCAACGCCGCGGGCACGTTCCTGCCGCGCGATCTTCCGAATCCTCCGATTTACAACAAGACCAATCCGGCGGACGCGCCCATCATCACTCTGGCGCTGACTTCGGACACGATGGCGCTGTCGAAGGTAGAAGATTTCGCGGACACGCGCTTCGCGCAGAAGATTTCGCAGTTGCCGGGCGTGGGGCTGGTGAGCATCAGCGGTGGGCAGAAGCCGGCGGTGCGGATTCAGGCCAATCCGATGCTGCTGTCGTCGTATCACCTTAATCTGGAGGATCTGCGCAATGCGATCGCGCAGGCGAACGTCAACCAGGCGAAGGGGAATTTCGACGGGTTGAGAAATTCCTATACGATCGGCGCGAACGATCAGCTCCTTTCGAGTGAAGATTACAAGCCGCTGGTGATTGCATATCGAAACGGAGCGCCGGTGACGCTTTCCGACGTTGCGACGGTAATCGACGACACCGAAAACGTGAGACTTGCCGCGTGGATGAACGATGCGCCGGCGGTGATTGTCAATATCCAGCGCCAGCCGGGCGCGAACATTATTGAAGTGGTGGATCGCGTGAAGAAGCTGCTGCCGACGCTGCAAGCCTCGCTTCCCAGCGCGGTCCAGGTCCACATCCTGACCGACCGGACCATCACCATCCGCGCATCGGTGGAAGACGTACAGTTCGAGCTGCTCCTCACCATCGGCTTGGTGGTCATGGTGATCTTCCTGTTCCTCAGAACGCTGGCCGCGACCATCATTCCCAGCGTCGCGGTGCCGCTGTCGCTGGTCGGAACGTTCGGCGTGATGTACCTGCTGGGCTACAGCCTGAACAATCTGACGCTGATGGCTCTAACCATCTCGACGGGATTCGTAGTGGACGACGCGATCGTGATGATCGAGAATATCGCGCGCTACATCGAAGAGGGTGAAGCGCCCATGGCGGCGGCGTTGAAGGGATCCGAGCAGATCGGGTTCACCATTCTGTCTTTGACGGTTTCGCTGATCGCGGTACTGATTCCGCTGCTGTTCATGGGCGACATCGTGGGCCGGCTGTTCCGGGAATTCGCGATTACGCTGGCCGTGACCATTCTGATTTCGGCCATGGTTTCGCTGACGCTGACGCCGATGATGTGCGCGCGCCTGCTGCGTCACAAACCGCCGCAGGAGCAAGGCCGCTTGTACCAGATTTCCGAGCGCGCCTTCCAAAACGTGATTGCGTTCTATGGAAGAACACTGACCGTGGTGCTACGGCATCAGCCCATGACGCTGCTGGTGGCGGCTGGGACGCTGGCGGCGACCCTATACTTGTTTTGGATCATTCCCAAGGGATTTTTCCCGGTGCAGGACACAGGTGTGATCCTGGGGGTTTCGGAAGCGCCGCAGACGGTTTCGTTCCCGTCCATGGCGCTGCGGCAACAGGCGCTGGCGAAGGTGATTCTGCAGGACCCGGCGGTGGAGAGTCTTTCGAGCTTCATCGGGATCGACGGCACCAACACGACGCTCAACAGCGGACGCATTCAGATCAACCTGAAGGCACTGGAAGAACGCAAAATCAGCGCGAGCGACGTGATCCGGCGGCTGCAACCGGAACTGGCACTCGTCGAAGGAGTCACGCTGTTCATGCAGCCGGTGCAGGACTTGACGGTGGAAGATCGTGTGAGCCGCACGCAGTTTCAGTACAGTCTGGAAGACGCCGATCCGAAGGAACTCGCCTTTTGGGTGCCGCAGTTTCTGGACAAGCTGCAAGCCATCCCGGTGCTGCGCGACGTCGCCAGCGACCAGTTAAACGGGGGCCTGCAATCGCAACTGGTGATCGACCGCAATACCGCGTCACGCTTCGGGATCACCCCGCAATTGATCGACGATACGCTGTACGACGCTTATGGCCAGCGGCAGATTTCGATCATGTTCACGCAGTTGAATCAGTATCGCGTGGTGCTGGAATTGAAGCCGGATCTACAGCAAAATCCGGACGAGCTGAAGAATATCTACATTCGTTCGCAGCAGGGTGGAGAAGTCCCGCTGAGCGCGTTCACCGAAATTCATCCAGGCACGGCGCCGCTGGTGGTGAATCATCAGGGGCAGTTCCCGGTGGTGACGGCGTCGTTCAATCTTGCGCCGGGCGCATCGCTGGGCGACGCGGTCACCGCGATCGATCAGGTGAAGAAAGATCTCGCCATGCCGGCCAGCCTTCAGGCCACGTTTCAGGGGACCGCGGCGGCGTTTCTGGCTTCGCTCAGCAACGAGCCGATTCTAATTTTGGCCGCACTGGTGACGGTGTATATCGTCCTGGGCGTGCTGTATGAAAGCTACATCCATCCGATCACGATTCTTTCGACGCTGCCGTCAGCGGGCGTGGGCGCGCTGCTGGCGTTGATGATCTGCAAGACGGACTTCAGCGTGATCGCGCTGATCGGGATCGTGCTGCTGATCGGCATTGTGGAAAAGAACGCGATCATGATGATCGACTTCGCGCTCGAAGCCGAGCGCAAGGAAGGTAAGCCTGCGCCGGAGGCGATCTATCAGGCGTGCCTGCTGCGATTCCGCCCGATTCTGATGACCACGCTCGCGGCCATGGGCGGCGGTATTCCGCTAGCGCTGGGAACCGGCGTGGGATCGGAATTGCGGCGTCCGCTGGGCATCGCGATCATCGGCGGGTTGATTTTCAGCCAGCTTTTGACTTTGTATACGACTCCGGTGATCTATCTGGCATTCGACCGGATGGCGAAACGCGTGAGCGGCGGAAGACGCAGGACGGAAGCGATTTAGATGGTGAAATTCGCACACGTCGATCCGTCAGGCCCAGTGACGCTGACGCTTGCAGGGAAGTGCAGCGGCGGCTGCCTGGGCGAGCTGCGGCGCGCGATCGAGAGGGCGCGAAGGATGCAGAAACAGATCATTATCGATATGAGCGAAGTGACGCTGGTGGATCGGCCCAGCCTGCAATTCCTGGCGGCGCAAATACGGGAGGATATCAAGCTGGTGAATTGTCCGGAGTACATCCAGCCGTGGTTCGAGAAGGAAGAAATCTCACGGGAAGGATCGTCGGCATGAGCGGGGAGAAGACACTTTTCGCAGCCATGGGGGGCGGGCCCCCTGGTCGGCGGCCGATCCCTCGATCTGCCTGTTCGCATCATAGAAATGCGCGATCAGGGGATCGCGCGCGGACCAGGGGGTCCGCCCCCCTTAAGCTTGCGCCACTGGTTTTGGCGCTTCTGACTCCTGCGTGCGTAGTGGGGCCGAACTATGTAAAACCGTCGACGCCGGTGGCTCCGAAGTTCAAGGAACAGATGCCGCCCGAGTTCAAGGAAGCGCCGGGATGGAAACAGGGCGAGCCCAAGGACGAGATGCACGGCGGGAAATGGTGGGAGATTTTCAGCGATCCCGCATTGAACGCGCTGGAAGAGCAGATCGACGTATCGAACCAGAACCTGGCCGCCGCCGAAGCGCAGTACCGCGGGGCTCGGGCGGCGATCCGTGTGTCGCGTTCGGCGCTGTATCCCACGGTCTCGACGGCTCCCTCGCTCACCGGTTCGATGATTTCCTCGAATCGCGGCGCGACGCGTGGATTACCCACCACGGCGCTCGCCGATATCAATATCCCGGTGAGCGCATCCTGGGCGCCGGATGTTTTTGGCGCAGTACGCCGTGCGATCGAGGCCAACACCGCCAGCGCGCAGGCGAGCGCCGCCGACCTGGCGAATCTACGCCTCCTCTTGCAGACCGAACTGGCGCTGGACTTTTTTCAACTGCACGGGTTGGACGCCGAGAAGCAGCTTCTGGACGACAACGTGACCGCTTATCAACAGGCCCTCCAGTTGACCATGAATCGCTACAACCAGGGGGTCGCCTCGCAGGTGGACGTAGCGCAAGCGCAGACCCAGCTGGAACAGACGCGCGCGCAATCCACGGACACGGTGGTCGCGCGGCAGCAGTTCGAGCATGCCATCGCGAATCTGCTGGGAAAGGCGCCGTCCGAATTGTCGATTCCGTTTACTCCGCTCAAGGCGTCGCCTCCACCGATTCCGGGATTGATTCCTTCGCAACTGCTGGAGCGGCGTCCGGATATTGCCGGGAATGAGCGCCGTGTGGCGGCGGCAAATGCGCAAATCGGCGTGGCGATTTCGGCGTATTATCCGACTCTCAGTCTGGGCGCGAGCGGCGGAATCGAAAGCTCCAGCCTGCTCGATCTGTTCACGTGGCCCAGCCGATTCTGGTCTCTCGGGCCGACCATTTCGCAGCTCATCTGGGACAGCGGACGGCGGCGCGGGCTCACCGAAGAAGCCCAGGCAGTGTATGACCTAACGGTGGCCAATTATCGCGAGAGCGTGTTGACCGCGTTCCAGAATGTGGAGGACAATCTGGCCGCGCTGCGGTATCTCGAAGAGGAATCCGGGCAGCAGGCCGCAGCGGTCAGCTACGCCGAACGGTCGCTGCAGCTGGCGCAGAATCGATACCAGGGTGGGATCACTACGTATCTGGAAGTGATCACGGCGCAGGCGGTCGCACTGACGAATGAGCGGACCGCCGTGGCGCTGCAGATTCGCAGAATGACATCCAGCGTTGCGTTGGTTCAGGCGCTGGGGGGAGGATGGGATATTTCGCAACTGCCGACGAAGCAGGAAGTGACGCCGCTGAAGCCGCCCAAGGTTTCGCACTAGCCGCAGATGAAAACGGATAAACGCAGATAGGATTTTGATTGGGTGTTCATCGGAGCGATTATTGATCGCCTACCACCAACACTGGAGCGGATACTTCATGCCGCACTGCGTTGATGGTATTTCCAAAGATTAAATCTTTGACGCCGCGATGGCCGTGAGCGCCCATCACAACCAGGTCCGGATGAATCTGTTTCGCGACGCGAACGATCTCGTCCTTGGGGCTTCGGCCATGTGCGATGGTCAGCTCCACGTTGATCCCGTCCTTGGCGAGCGATTCGACGATACCGTGAAAATACTGTTCGCCGGCGTGAACTTCGGCCGTGGAAGCGAGCGCGCCATAAAGCTGGCTGGTGGCGCCTTCTTCGACGTGCAATAAGTGCAGCGTTGCACCATGCAGCCGGGCCATGGCCGCCGCATGCGCGATCGCCGCACGATCGCGGGCGGTGTGATCGAGCGGCAACAGAATCCGGCGGTACACCGGCTCCGGCAGGTTCGCTGCGATCTGTTCTCCCGCAGGCTTGATTTCCACCGGAAGCGCGCGCGTGCCGGAGAAGCTGATCCAGGCGAGTAGCGCGACTACGGCGGCCAGCAGCGGACCCACGGTCAGCATATGCCAGGCCGACTGCATCATCCACGGCCCGATCTCGACGCCTGCCAGCCAGAAATTCAGCGCCAGAATCAATCCCGCGCAGCCCCATGCCAGCACCTTCACCCAGGCGCGATTGGCAAACTCGCCCATGCGCGCCGGGTCGCTGGTGAAACGGATCAGCGGAATCACCGCGAACGGAAGCTGCATGCTCAGGACCACCTGGCTCAGGATGATCAACTTGAGCGTACTCTGCTCGCCCCAAAACACGATCGCGATGACCGCCGGCGTGATGGCCAGCACACGTGTGCTGAGCCGGCGCAGCCACGGCACCATGCGCAGGTTGAGGAATCCTTCCATGACGATCTGTCCCGCGAATGTTCCAGTGAGCGTCGAGGATTGGCCGCTGGCCAGAAGCGCGATCGCAAACAGAATTCCCGCGGCCATGGTGCCCAGCAGCGGCGCCAGCATCACATGCGCCTGCTCGATTTCGGTGACTGCCACGCCTTTTTTGAAGAACACTGCCGCCGCCAGCACCAGGATCGAGGCATTGACGATCAGTGCGCCGTTCAGCGCGATGCAGGAATCGATCAGGTTGAAGCGCGCGGCTTCGCGGCGGTCTTCACTGGTGCGGCCGATGCGCCGCGTCTGCACCAGCGCCGAGTGCAGATAGAAATTGTGCGGCATCACGGTGGCTCCGATGATCCCGATGGCGACGTACAAACTCTGATTATTCAGCCGCGGGAGGAGTCCTGACACGATCTCGTGAACCACCGGATGTGCGAAGGACAGCTCCACCAGAAAGCATCCCGTGATCACAGCGATCAGGGCCAGGATCAATCCTTCGATCAGGCGTATGCCGTAGCGCGAAAGCCACAGCACCAGGATGGTATCGAGCGCGGTGGCCACTACTCCCACCAGCAGCGGCAATCCGAACAGCAGGCGCAAGGCGATGGCGGCGCCCAACACTTCGGCGAGATCGCAGGCAGCGATCGCGATTTCGCACAGCGCCCACAGCGCGTTGCACACGGGGCGCGGATAGGATTCGCGGCACGCCTGAGCCAGGTCGCGGCCGGATACGATTCCCAGCCGCGCGGAAAGCGTCTGCAACAGGATGGCCATCAGGTTCGAAAGAACCAGCACCCACAGGAGCTGGTATCCGAATCGCGATCCGCCTTCCAGATCGGTGGCCCAATTTCCCGGGTCCATGTAGCCTACGCTCACCAGATAGGCTGGTCCGGCGAAGGCCAGCATGCGCCGCACGAAGGTGGCGCGGGACGTCGCGATGCTCGAGTGAACCTCGGGCAGCGACGCACTGGGAACGACTTGCGGCCTTAGTCCCACGTCCCACTATACTAATGCGGAGGCATATGAAGACAGCGCTGGTGACTGGTGCGAGTCGAGGCGTGGGGCGTGGTGCAGCGATCGGACTCGCGGCCGCGGGATTCCGAGTGTTCGCCACTGGGCGCAGCATCGGTGATGCGCTGCTGCCTGAATCAGTATCGCGAATTCGCTGCGATCACCTTAGGGACGAAGACACCGCTGCTGCGTTCGAGCGCGTGGGCGACGTGCTCGACGTACTGGTCAACAATGCGTGGGGCGGTTATGAACAGATGGTGGAGAACGGGCAGTTCACATGGACGCGCCCGTTCTGGGAACAACCGATGCATCGGTGGACCGGCATGATCGATGCCGGTCTGCGCGCGGCTTTCGTGGCGTCGGCGCATGCAGCCCGGCGGATGATTCCCCAGCGCCGCGGACTGATCGTGAATATCAGCTTCTGGGCTGCGCAAAAACACATCGGCAACGCGATCTACGGAATCGCCAAAGCGGCCAACGATAAGATGACCGCCGACCTGGCGCATGAGCTGCGGCCGCATGGGATCGCGGTGGTTTCGTTGTATCCGGGTCTGGTGCGGACGGAAGCCGTGATGCAGGCGGCGAACGCGGGGTGGCTCGACATTTCCAACAGCGAAAGTCCGGAGTTCATCGGACGGGTTGCCGCGGCGCTGGCCGAAGATCCGCGGATTCTGGCGCGCAGCGGACAAGTGCTAGTGGCCGCGGAGATCGCCCAGGAGTTGGGCATCGCCGATATCGATGGACGCCAGCCCAAAGCGCTCACTTTGGAAACGGTGTAGTCCACTGAATTACGAGCTCTGGTAGTAGCGCGCCCTCTGCTGTAATCTATGTTTCTTGCCCCGGCCCTTCGGAGGAGAGTACGAGAGCAATGCTCGGGACGGGGCACGTCAGCGGTCATGAATCGATTTTTTCCACTGTTGGTCTTCGGCGGCGTCCTCTGCGCGCAGACACCGGATACGGCGATCGTGAACGGTCATGTCACTGATCAGAGCCATGCCGCAGTTCCTGGTGTGCAGGTCCAAATTCGGAATACGGCGACGGGACTTTCCCGTAACAGCGAAACCGACGGCACCGGAAACTTTGCGGTCGTGGGGCTGCCAGCCGGTTCGTATAAGATCACCGCCAACAAGTCCGGATTCGCGGAAGCGGAGCTGAACGACCTCACGCTATCTGGTGGAACAAATGCGAACCTCACGCTACAGCTAAACGTCGCAGGAGCGCAGGCCCAAATCATGGTGACTGGCGTGGTGGGGGAAGTGCGCGCCGATTCTCCACAATTGGGCGACCATCTGGACGCCAGAACCGTGGAAGAAATGCCGCTGCTCAACCGGAGGATCACGTTTCTGCCGCTGCTCAACGCGGCGAATCGTCCGGCGATCAACCAGGGCGACGTGTTCATGAATGAGAACCTATTCACCACCAATGGAGCCGGACGGCGTCAGGCATGGTTCGAGGTGGACGGCAGCACCGGCAACGATAGCTGGGGACGCCAGACCATTTTCAGTAATCTGCCGGTGACCGCAGTGGGCGAAATGACCGTCAGCGAGAACGCGTTTTCGGCGGAGTTTGGCGGCAGCACCGGTAGCGCGGTGAACATCGTAACCAAGAGTGGCGGCGGCCAGTTTCACGGTGACGTCATGGAACTGTGGCGCCCCCAAGAAACCGCCGCCGCACTTTCGGGATTCACTACCACCAATGCCGCGAGTGGAAATGACATTACCAGCGACACGCTGGGCCAGTCCGCCGTATCGCTGGGCGGGCCGATCGGGAAGCGGACGCATTTTTTCGTTGCGGGCGAATACAGCCGCCAGAATCGGACTTCACCGATCATCGCGCCGGTCGCGCCGGGAAGTTTTGTGGGCCACTATCGCGGATGGCTGGCGTTTGTCCGCCTCGACCACCAGATCAACGACCGCAACAATGTTTTCTTCCGCGGCAATCTGGATGGGTTTCACGACACGAATCCCAATGGCGCGGTGGGTGGCAACAGTCTGCCCACTGTGGATCGCGTGTTTCGCCGCCGGACGTATTCAGAGGAGGTGGGCGAGACGGCGATCATCAGCCCGACCTTGTTGAACAGCGTTCGAGCGCAGTTCCAGCTCGCCTCGCCGATCACGCAATTCGATCCCGCGATCAATGGGACGCAGTTCGTGGTACCCATCGCGGGCGTCGGCACGTTTACCAGCGGAACGTCGCAATCGGCGTTGCTGATGAATCGCCAGTATCAGTTGAACGATACGCTTTCGGCTTCGTGGGGTCGTCACCAAGTAAAGTTCGGCGGCGACATGATCCTGGCCCACACCGGCGGGAACAGCAAGGAGTTCGGCGGGCCGATTTACCTGGGTCAGCTTTCCTACAAGTCGTGCAGTCTGGGAGCGGCTGTGTGCGAAAGCCAGAGTTATTTGGGCAACATCGCCAACGTGAACACCTATACGCAGAGCTACGGCAACGCCAACTACACGGTGGACGATGTTCTATGGGCGCTATTCGTTCAGGACGATTACCGGATTCGCCCGAACCTGACGTTGAATCTCGGCATGCGCTACGAGCGGCAGACGTTCGCCGATTCGCACCTGGCTTTCGCGCCGCGCGTCGGATTCGCGTATAACTTCCACGGCGACGGGAAGACCGTCATTCGCGGTGGATTCGGAATCTACTATTCGCAGATTGTCGATAATTCCGCGGCGAATTGGGCGCTGACGGGTCCCACTGGCGTGTTCAACTACACTGCATCGGCCGGACAAGTCGGATTCCCGGCGAGTGTAGCTGCCGTGCCGCTTCCGGTGTTTCCGGCCGGAGCTGTCGCGCCGCTGCGGAATCTCTACGTGCGGCCCGGCGATTCGGGGCATCTGGATGCGTTTTTCCCGACGTCCACTTTGACTGGCTATCAGAATCAGCTGCTCAATCCATATTCCGAACAGTGGACCTTCGGCGTCGAGCGGCGCTTGGCTACCGACTGGGTTCTGCGCGTCGATTACATCGGCTCGCACACGCTGCGCATCAATCGCCCACTGGACGTCGATACACCAGCGGCATTTCCGCGCAACGCGACGGGCTTGGTTCGCAGTGCACAGGCCGCGAACTGCACGCGTCCATATTGGGTCTGGTGGTATTCCCAGCATGCAACGACGTGCAACCCGAACGCCGCGACCAATCCGCAACCTCCGTACGCGCAGATCCTGAGTGACGTGAATGATGGATACGCTTACTACGACGCGCTTGAGGTGAATCTGAGCCATCGTTTCAACAAGCGATTTTCAGGCCTCGCCAGCTACGTGTGGTCGCACGCGATCGACAATGTCGATCCGGACATTCCTGGCCAAAGCCCCAACGATCCGAATTTCATCGGTAAAGTCGAAAACGCCAACGCGATTTTCGATCAGCGCCAGCGCTTCGTCCTCAGCGGAATTTACGTGCTGCCGTGGAACATCAATTTCGGTGGATTGATGACGCTCGGCACAGGGTTGCCTTACAACTTCACTACCGGCGCGAACAATTTCGGCGATGCCGGCGCGACTGCGGATCGTCCCGTGATCAACGGAGTCGTCGTTGGCCGTAACACTGGACACGGCCGTCCGATCTATGATGCGTCACCGTTCCTGGAGCGTCCCTTCCTACTGTGGAACGAGCGCCTGCACCTGGACCTTCGAATCGAAGCCTTTAACGTCTTGAATCACGCCAATTTCGTGGGCTACATCGGAGTGTATGGAAACGGCGCGGCTCCAGTGAGCGGCTTCGGGACGCCCGCGGTCGGAATCACCAATCAGCTTCCGGCGCGGTCGGTGCAGTTTTCAGTGAAGATTGCCTTCTGACGCATCAGAACCGGGCATTGTACTTCTTCCGGATCTGGTTCAACCGCGCTGTCAATTCTGCGGCTTCAGAATCGCGACCTGCTCTGCGAAGAATCCGCGCGCCTTCCGAGAGGGGTAGCATCAGTCGCCGATCCGATTCGGGTCCGTCTGGGACCTCCATAATCGCGATCCATTTCTTGCAAAGTGAGATGGCCTCATCAGCGCGACCGTTCGTCATCGCCAATCGCGCTCGAAGCAGATCGCGGTCCTCCTGGCGGAAACGCGGTTCAGGCGGCGTGAAACTATCCGCGAGATGCTCGGCGTCCGCTGATTGCTTAGGTTGTTGATCCTCCTCCAAGGCGATCGAGTAAACGTTGAGCAAGTCTGGTAGAGCGAAAGACTTCTCTTTACACGATTCAATCGCCGGCTTCAGAAGCGCCTCGGCATCGCGTGGGCGCTTTTGCGCTACGTAGGCTTCTGCCAATCCGGTGTACGTCGAATGCGTAATCAGACAAGTAGCCATGTTCTGAGCTTCTTTGATGGACAACGAACGCTTGTATAATGGCTCGGCCTCCTTGTACTTGCCCTGGATTCGATATGTCTCGGCAAGAAGATCGATGAAGCCAGCCTGCTGACGGCTTTCGGGTCCATATGCGTTCTGAGCCCATTCGATCCGGTCATTGGCTACGCGCTCGGCGCTGCCTAAGTCACCCATCTGCGAATAGGTTGTAATCAGAAGCATCGATACGAATACGTACGTGCTAATCGTGGCCTTGCCCAGGTTGAACTTGCTCGAGTTGGCACGCAAACCAAGGTCTTTAAGCTTGCGCTCAGCGTCGGCCGGGCGGTCGAGTGCAAGTAGACCCGAGATCTCCTGAAACCGTTGTTCGAGAGGATCCTTCTGCGACTGATCTTGTGCAGAGATAGTCAAACAACATGCGACAAGCGCAAATGCTGCGTTGATAATCTGGCGCGCTCTCATCGCTACGAAATCTTACCGCACAGAGATTCTTGAACTAAACAACCACTTACGAGTGGTGCTATATTGAGAGCGATGCCTCTGGTGCCTCCATACATTGAGACGCTCCGAGCCTATGAGCCTGGGCGTAGCATCGATGAGGCAAAACGAACATACGGGCTGGATCGAGTAGCAAAGCTGGCATCGAACGAGAATCCCCTGGGGCCGTCGCCCCTTGCGATCGAGGCGATTCGAAAGCATCTCAGCGGTATCAATATCTATCCCAACGGCGGTCTGGATCTCCGCGAGCGGCTAGCCCAGGAGTTCGATCTCAAGGTCGGCAACGTCATCGTCGGCAGCGGATCGGACGGTATCATGTCGAACATCATCCGCACCTTTTTATGCGATGAGGACGAGGTGCTGACGACCGAAGCCGCGTTCATCGGATTTCAGGTGCTGGCGAAGTCCCGCGGCGTGGCGTACCGGACGGTTCCCTATCGCGACTGGCACTACGATCTGGAAGCTCTGGCTGCCGCGATCACGGAAAAGACTAAGATCATTTATCTTGCGAATCCGAATAATCCCACCGGAACGATATTCACTAAACAGGAATTTGACAAATTCTATAGTCACGTGCCGGAGCGCGTCCTGATTATTCTGGACGAAGCGTATTTCGAATACGCCCAGGACAGCCATCGCTATCCCGACTCGATGCATTATCGCTACGACAACGTGATCACGCTGCGGACCTATTCGAAAATCTATGGACTGGCCGGGGTCCGCATCGGATACGGATTCGCGCATGACGAGCTGATCACGAACCTGATGAAGGTCAAGCTGCCGTTCGAGCCGAGCTCGCTTGCCCAGGTTGCCGGGATCGCAGCGCTGGACGATTCCGAATTCGTTCACCGTTCGCTTGAATTGAACGCCCGCGGCCGCCGTCTGCTGACGGAAAACCTGCGTAAGATGGGATTGGAAGTGGTTCCCTCGGAGGCGAATTTCGTCATGGTGCCTCTTGAAAGCGTGCCGGTTGCGAGCTGGCTCACCGAAGAGCTTCTCAAGCGCGGTCTGATCGTGCGCCAACTGGGTGCGTTCGGGCTTCCGCACTGCATTCGCATTTCGACCGGCACGGATGAAGAAAATCACATGCTGGTCGGAGCCCTCGATCATCTGAATGTGAAGGAGACCTCCCATGCCAACGTTAGCTGAACATCCGGCGGCGGCCGCCACTGATTTTCTTCCGCTGCTGGGAACCGATCACGTCGAGTTTTACGTGGGCAACGCGCGCCAGTCGGCGCACTATTACCGTTCTGCGTTCGGATTCACGCTAACGGGATACAGCGGACCTGAAACCGGCATCCGCGATCGCGCGAGTTATCTGCTCGAGCAAGACAAGATCCGCTTCGTACTGACTACGCCGCTGCGTCCGGATCATCCCGTCACCGAGCATCTCAAGCTGCATGGAGACGGAGTTCGCGACATCGCTCTGACCGTGGACGACGCCGAATCCGCGTATCGTGAGACCACCAAACGTGGCGCACGCGGCGTCCGCGAGCCGTTCACCGTACGCGACGAGCAGGGTGAAGTGCGGATGTCCTCCATTGCGGCATATGGCGACACGCTGCACACCTTCGTCGAGCGCCGCAACTATCGCGGGACATTTCTTCCCGGCTTCAAAGCAGTTGCAGGTCCCGATAAAATCGCGCGTCCCGTGGGATTGAAGTATGTCGATCACATGGTGGGCAACGTCGGCTGGAACCAGATGAACACGTGGGTGAAGTTCTACGAGGACGTGATGGGGTTCAGGCTGTATCAGACCTTCGACGATAAAGATATTTCCACCGAATATTCCGCGCTGATGTCGAAGGTGATGGCGAACGGCAACGGACGCATTAAATTTCCCATCAACGAGCCCGCCGAAGGCCGCAAGAAATCGCAGATCGAGGAATACATCGAGTTTTATAACGGTCCCGGCGTGCAGCACGTCGCCATGGGGACCGGCGACATCATCGCGACCGTCCGCAAATTACAAGATCAGGGCGTCGACTTCCTGAAAGTCCCGAGCACGTATTATCGCGAACTGACCGGCCGCGTCGGCAAGATTGACGAGCCCATCGATCAACTTGAAGAGTTGGGAATTCTGGTCGATCGCGACGACGAAGGCTACATGCTCCAGATCTTTACTAAGCCAGTCGAGGATCGGCCGACGCTGTTTTATGAAGTAATCCAGCGCAAAGGCAGCCGGAGCTTCGGCAAGGGGAACTTCAAGGCTCTGTTCGAGGCGATCGAGCGGGAACAGGAAGCTCGCGGGAATCTATAGTCATCTCGGCCAGCGCCTCGCGGCGTGAACGATCCCGTGAATTTCCACGACGCCCCGGCGTATTCGGTACGACACGATGTACGGAGGAAGGACAAGCTCACGCGATCCGGGCAAACGCCCCAGCCGCCCGACATGGGGATGTCGCCCCAGATTCTGAGTCGATTCGTAGATGTTTCGAATGGTGACCGTCGCTGCTTCTGGATTCTCTGGTGAGATGTAGGAGTCGATCGACTCCAAATCCTGCAGCGCGTCCGGAGTCAACCGGACGTTCATTTTTTACGAGTGAGCCGGGCCATGGTTTGAAGCACCTGTTCCTCGGAGGCGAATCGACCCTCGTCTGCCGCGCGCATGCCTTTCTTGAAGTGTTCTCTCTGCCATTGGTAGAAATCGAGGTAGGCTCGCAATGCTTCCTTGACGATGTAGCTGCGATCGCGATCCTGCGACGCGGCGATTTCGTCGATCGTCTCCCGCATCTTTGCGTCGATTCTCACCGTCAAGGTTTCCGCTGCCATGTGTTACACGGTAACACGCGGCAATACACTTGGAACCCCGGCCGGCGGAATTGCGTACCACTCTCATGCGCCTGATCGCCGATCTTCGCTACGCCTTTCGTACGCTCGCTAAGAATCCCGGATTCGCGCTGATTGCAATCCTCTCGCTTTCCCTCGGCGTCGGCGCCAACACGGCGATGTTCAGCTATGTGGATGCGCTGCTACTTCGGCCGCTTCCGGTGCCCAATCCCGGCCGGATTGTCGAGGTGATCTCCACCACGCCGGGAACCCGCTTTGACGCTTCTTCCTATCCCGACTACGCCGATCTGCGCGATCAGACCAAGACGCTGTCAGCGCTGGCCTGCTACACGATGGTCCCCATGGGCGTCAGCGAGAGCCGCGAGGCGGTTCCGAAAGTCACGTGGGGAATCATTGCGAGCTGGAATTTCTTTTCGGGACTCGGCATCGACGTTCCTGTTGGCCGGGCGTTCCGGCCGGATGAAGACCAGTCTCCCGGCCGCGATCCGGTCGCGGTACTCAGCTACTCGATGTGGGAGCGCGAATTCAATTCCGACCCCGCCGCGATCGGCCGCAAGATCCGGATCAATGGAAGCGAATTTACCGTGGTGGGTGTCGCGCCCGCAGGATTCACCGGACCCGAGGCGTTTGTTCAGCCGCAGCTTTACGTCCCGATGAACTCCTTCCCGCAGGCGATTCCTGGGGCCGCCAGCAATTACCTGACGGATCGCGGCAACCGCCAGTTCACAATTTTGGGCCGGCTCAATCCGGGTGTGAAGACCGCGGCGGCGCATGCCGAGCTGAACACGATTTCAGGTCGACTGGCCGCGCAGTATCCGGCGACCAATCGCGAACGTAGTGTGATCGTCGCCACTTATCGGGACGCCCGCCTGCAGCGCAACACCCTGGATGCGACGTTCGCGTTCCTGCTGCTCGGTGTAACGATATTAGTTCTACTGATCGCATGCGCGAACGTCGCGAATTTGGTGTTGGCAAGGAGCACCGCGCGCGTAAAGGAAATCGCGATTCGCCTTGCGATCGGAGCCAGCCGCATCGCGCTGATCCGGCAAATGCTCACCGAGAGTCTGCTGCTCGCGGTGGCGGGAGGAATCGGCGGGCTCGCGGTCGGTTACGCGGGCGTGCGTTTCCTCAATTCGATCCGTATTCCTTCGGATTTTCCGGTCGCTTTTGGCGTCAGGATGGACTCGCGCTTGCTGATTTTCAGTTTCAGTGCAGCGATTCTGACCAGCTTGGTGTTCGGTTTGTTGCCCGCGATCCGTTCGACGCGCGCCGATCTGTCGAAGACCATCAAGTCGAGCGATCAAGGACCCGCGAAGATCGGCTTCTGGCGTGGGCGTCTGGCGGGACGCAACGTGCTGGTCACCGCGCAGCTCACTTTTTCGGTGGTTCTGCTGATTCTCTCGGCCTACTCCGTTCGCGGATTCCAGAGCGCTCACAAGATGGCCACTGGTTTTCGAGTGGACCACACGCTGTTCTTTTCGCTGGACCCGAGCCTGGTGCGCTACGACGAAACTCGCTCGCGCCAGTTCTATCGCAAGCTGATCGACCGGCTGCCGGAGATCAACGGAGTGCAGAGCGCTTCGCTTTCGTGGACGGTGCCTTACACCGCCGGCAATCAGCGCACACGCGGGATCATGGCCGATGGTGCGCCGCCCCCGGCTGGAAAAGAGATTCCGACCGCCTGGTCGAACGTCGTCGATGAACATTTCTTCCCGTTGATGGAAATGCCGATGGTGCGAGGCCGGGCGTTCGATGCGCGCGACACCGCGACATCGCCGCGCGTGGTGGTTGTCAATGAGACACTGGCGCAATACTTATGGCCGAATCGTGACCCGATCGGACAACGCATGCGGCTCGACACTTCCGACAAGCCTGCCTTCCAGGTGATCGGCGTCGCCAAAGACGCGAAATATCTCTACTGGGCGGAAGCCCCGCAGCGCATGGTGTGGACTGCGTTCGCGCAGGAATATGAATCGCACATGGTGGTCGAGGTGCGTACGAAGGGCGATCCCGCGTCGATGGCGGCGGCGATCCGTAGCGAAGTGCGCGCGCTCGATGCGGACATGCCGGTGGTCAAAATGAATACCATGGAGTCTTTCTTTGAAGATCGCGTCATGCTCGCGCCGCGCATTCTGGCGCAAGTGGTCACCGCCATCGGCCTGATCGGGCTACTGCTGGCCGTGATCGGACTGTACGGCGTAGTGGCTTACGCGGTCAGCCGCCGGACGCGCGAAATCGGCGTGCGCATGGCGGTCGGGGCGCGCCCGGCGGACGTGTTGCGCATGGTGCTGGGGCAAGGAATGGTTTTTACGGCCATCGGAACCCTGATAGGTGTCGGCCTGGTCATCGCGGTCCGCGGCACGTTGAAGGATTTCGTCGTGGGCGCGAGCCCTACTGATCCGGCCACGCTCGTCGGCGTACCGGTGATTCTCGCCGCGGTGATGGCGATCGCGTGTTGGGTTCCCGCGAAAAGGGCGGCGAGCGTGGATCCGACGTCGGCGCTGCGGATGGAATAAAGAGGAGTTAGCTGTGGCACGCACGAGTGCGCGCGCCACAGCTGTGATAGCATGGCGAATCGTGCGAAAAACCGCCACGTTCGCCATCATCACCCTGTTTGCGATTAATATCCTGAACTTCTACGACCGCAATGTCGCCGGCGCGCTTACCGAGCCGATGCGCAAGGAGTTTCATCTCACCGACACACAGGTGGGCCTGCTGGGCAGCGCGTTCATCTGGCTGTACGCCTTAATCGGCGTGCCACTCGGCAAAATCGCCGACGTGTGGAGCCGCAAGAAGTTGCTCGCCTGGGGAATCCTGATCTGGAGCGCCCTTACCGCGTTCACCTATTTCGTTGCGAACTTCGGGATGCTGATGTTTTCGAGGCTCGGCGTCGGCGTCGGCGAAGCCGCCTGCGCGCCCACGGCGACCAGTTGGCTGGGCGACCTGGTCCCGCCTACCCGGCGTGCACGCGCTCTTGGATTGTTCATGCTGGGCGTCCCCGTGGGTGGCGCGCTCAGCTACTTCTTTAGTGGACCGGTCGCGCAAGCATACGGATGGAGAGTGGCGATGGTGCTGGCCGCGGCTCCGGCCTTGCTTCTGATTCCGGCGCTGCTGATGCTGCACGAGCCGGAGCGCGGCGCGGCGGAAACGCATCGCGAAACAGCCAGCGGCGCCTCCATGTGGAGCGTGCTGAAGATTCCGACGCTGCTTTGGATCATCGCCTCCGGCGCTCTGGTGAACTTCAACATGTACGCCATCGGGACCTTCATGCCGGCCATGTTCGGCCGCATCTATCATCTGAACGTCGGCGCGGCGGGAATCAAGACCGGCATCGTTTACATGGTCGGTGGCGTGATCGGCGGCCTGTCCGCGGGTTTTGCCGGCGATTACATCATTCACAAGCGCCAGAACGGGCGCATGCTGCTCGGCGCATTGTTCACACTGTGCGGCGCGCCGTTCGCCTATTTCGGAACCGCGGCGCACGACCTCACGATAGCCGTCATCTGCTGGACCATCGCCTATGCTTCGCTCAATACGTATTACGGATGCGTGTACTCCTCGATTCAGGACATCGTAGCTCCCGCCCAACGCGGCGCTACCATGGCGCTGTACTTCATGGCGATGTACCTGTGCGGCGCTTCGTTCGGGCCTCTGCTGACCGGCAAATTGAGCGACATGTTCGCCCGTCGTGCCGCCGATCTGGCAGGGCTCGCGGCCATCAATGACGCTGCTAAAGCCATCGGATTGCAGCAAGCCATGCTGATCGTGCCGGTGCTGAGCGCGGCGCTCGCATTCGTTCTGTTCATGGGGTCGCGGACCATTATCAAGGACATGGGCCGCCGCCGCGAAGCCGCCGTCGCTGCCCGCGTCGCCTAACGGTAAGTCCTCCGGGCGGATTGCCCGCGTGTGGCACAATCGATCCATGCTGGTCATCCTGTTCCGCTCGCGGCTAACCCCCGAAACGGGTGACGATTACGGCCAGATGGCTGCCGAGATGTTAGCTACCGCGAAAGAGATGCCCGGCTTTGTCGACTTTAAGAGCTACCAGGCCGAGGATGGCGAGCGCATTTCAATCGTCCGCTGGAAGGATCACGAGACCATGGCGGCGTGGCGGAATCATCCACGGCACCGGATCGCGCAGCAGGCCGGACGCGACAAATGGTATGCGAACTACACCATCGAAATCGCCGAGGTGGTGCGGGAAAGCGCATTCCAACGCAAAGCGGCTACCTAACTGTAGCGGCTCAAACCATCACGAATCTTCAAATGCTTGAGGCGCGACAGTCATGAAGCGCGTTGCTCGCGGTGACGGCGCCTACCGCCTCTTGAAATCCAACAGACGCGAACGCGTGGCGCGCACAATCGCCAGCAGTTCCGCACGCTTTAAGTTCAGCGCCGGATCATGAACCAGGTTATTGAGCTCGAAAGGGTCCTGCGCCAGATTGAACAGATGGGTGACGTCGCCCGCCGCGTTTACCACGATTTTGTCGAATCCGAGCACCAACATGCGCCACTCGTCTTTCTGTCCGATGCGTCCTTCCACGAACACGGATTCGGGCCGGTCGCCCTGGCCGCCCATCAGCAGGGGCGCAAGATCGTGGCCCTGCATACCTTCGACGAGCGTCTCGGAACACAATCCCAGCAGCGTCGGCATCACGTCAACATGAGAAATGGGAACGTCGCTCGCGGAAGGATGCAGCACGCCGGGAAATCGGATCGCCAACGGAACGCGGGTCGATTCCTCATAGAATATGTCGTCGTCCTGAAGGCCATGGGAGCCGACCTGCTCGCCGCAATCGGAGGTGAAGGCAACCACGGTATTCGTATTTTTAATTCCGTCCAAAATTTTCCCCAGCTGCCGGTCGAGATCTGAGTAAGCCGTATATCGTTTGGCCAGTTCGGCGCGCACACTTTGCGTAGCTTCGGAGGGTACGTTTTCGCGGACGTGCAACTCGTCCCAGGTCCCGCCCAAAGTGGCTCTGGGCGGTTCCAGCAGAATGTGGAGGAAAAACGGCGCGCTCCGATTTTTTTGGAGGAAATCCGTAGCCGCACCCACCTGGCGGGAGGTTTCATAACCGGCGTCGCGCAGCACAGCGTCCAGCGTGATTTCATCTTTTGCCAGTGAAGTTCCATCGGCGATCACGCCACTGGAGTGCGGATAGCGGCCGGTAAGGATCGCCGCGCGCGCCGGAGTCGGATGCGGATAGGCGGCGTAGGCCCGTGGAAGAACAAGGGACTGTTTCGCGAATGCTTCCAATCGCGGAGCTTTCAGGTCGGCATCGCCGGCCCACGGCGTCGCTTGCCCGCGCCATCCGCGTGCGACGATCAGCACGACGTTAGGCTTGCGCCCGGCGGCGAGCAGAGCGAGCGGAGTCAGCAGGAACGTGCGCCGGTTCAAGTCTCTATGATACTGAGCGGAGCGTTAGCGGACGTAGATCGTATACGGCGCCGAAAGTCGCGTATCCGCTCTCAGCGTGAATTGAAGCGGCCCGGATGCGGCGGTCTGCGGCACGATAACCTGGATGGCGGCGCCGCTCGGAGTGGTCGTAAACGAAAGCACCCCCTGATCGCCGCTTCCGAAGTTCACAGCGATGGTGGAAGCTGGAGGCAGGTTCCCCAGCGAATCCGCGAGTCCTCCAGCGAGCACCGTGATCGTGTCTCCGGCTTGCACCGGATGCGACGAATCGATGGCGATGCCGAATCCATTCACAGCGCTCGCGATCGCCGGCGGAGCCGAATCGACTTGGAGCAGCACCGGCGGAATGCTCACGCCTCCCGGCGAGGTCAGTTGCACCACCGAAGGACCCGGAAGCAGTCCAACCGGCACCATCGCCAGGATCTGACCGTTCGCACCCAGCGTGAATGACGCGGGCTGATTCGAAATGGTCAGCCCCCAACCCGCCAGATTCGACGGCAGGCCCACCGTGTTGATCTCCGCGACGCCGCCTGCCGGCACACCGGCCAAGTGCGTCGCGTGATTCAGGATCGGCGTGCGCATGGTCGCCTGACCCGGATTCGCGCCGGCGATCTGGAAGGAAGCGGTCAGCGTCGCCAGTTGCAGGCCGCTCGCCACGCTCACCGAAGTCGAACCCGGTGTCGCGCCTGCATTCACCGAAACGTTCATCACTAGAGTGCCCTGGCTCACTACCCACACTTTCCCGACCGTGATATCGCTCGACCCGAACCCGACCACCGTCTGCCCATCGACGAAATTCGTGCTGTAGCCGGTGATCCGGATCATCGCGTCGGTACCGGCCGTGACGCTCGAGGCATTTCCTGGCGCATTGACGCCGATCGCTGGAAACGCCGGCCCGCCGTAGGTGAACAACGGAGGCAGAGCCGATCCCAGCGCAAGCGACGAAGTTTGCCCGTCGGACGTCAACGCTTCGACCGCCGCCTGATAACCCGCTGTAGCCGGAGGAGCAGCCACGGTGAGCGATCCATCGGCGTTGACGGTCGGCGCATTGGCCTGCGCGCCGTCGAAAAGGATGCGTGTGCTCTGGCCCAGATTTGATCCCCGAATTGTCACGGTGGAGTTGCCCTGCGCGTCGGTGCTGCCGGTTACGCTGCTAATCGAGGGCAGCCCGGAGGGCACCACGGAGAACGCCACCGGAAGAACATACAGATCGTTGTTCACGGTGACGGCCAAGGCCGCCGGTGTTCCAGCCTGCACGTTGCTGTTCGTATCCACTGTCATCAGCAGGTACGGAGAATTGCCGGGCCACGTCACCACACTGCCCGGTTCCACCTGCGCCGGTCCTCCGATGACGCTGACATTCAGCCCCGGCGCAGGCGATAAGTATCCCGATGAGTTCGAAGTGCTGTAAGCTACGAAGCCGAGTTCCAGTCTGGAAGCGGCCTGGAGAGGCGGAGCCTGCACAGACACGGCCGGCGATCCCAGGCCTCCATAAACCTGCATGCCATAAGCGGCCGGCCCGGTGCGTTTTTGCAGGTTAAAATTCACGTTGTCCGAAGATGTCCCCGCCGTTACGCTGATCTGGGGAGTCTGGGTCCAATCCGTGGTGCCGCCGAAAAACTGTCCGCCGAATCCGGTATTTGCCGGAAACTGGCGCCCGGACGTGTCCTGCGGAGGAATGATGTTGTCCGGATAGCTTTCACCGGTCTGCGCCGGAGGCAACGGATTTACACACACATAGTATTGACCTGGAGGAACGCCGTCGATGCGATAGCTTCCATCCGGATTCGAGATCGCGCTCACCGCGACACCCGTGGCCGAAAGCGCGATGACGTCCGCCATATTGACGCCTGCCCCGTTCAGTGAAACCGTGCCGGTGATGGTGCCGGTGGATTGCTGAAATCCATTCGCGGGGTACAGCAGCGAAATACCCGCGATATCGTCAGCCGCGAGCGGAGCGGCTTTGCTGGTGGCGCGCGTAATCTGAGTGGACATCGCGCTCGCCGTTTCGGTGTGCTGCAACCCGAGCGCGTGCCCGAATTCGTGAACCAGTGTCAGGAAGAACGCGTCCTGATAACTCGCCACCGGAAATGACGGGACCGCGGGATTGGTAAGGTCCTTGTGCAGCATGATCCTGCTGCGCACGATCGGCACGAAATTGGCCCCGCCCGCAACCAGGCTCCCGGCGTTATTCGCAATGCTCGGCTTGGTGAGCGCCAGCAGTCCCGGCGGAATGTCGCCGTCATCGAATACCACGTCGATCTCGGGAGAGGAACTCGGGGTAGACAACGAAGACAGTCCGCCGAACGCCAAACGGATTCCCGAAGTGCTCACGCCGCTCCACACGTCCGCGGCTGCTCGGATCTGGCTGATGACCGCCGGGAAGGTATCGCCGGGCACCAGTGGTCCGGGTCCCTGATCCGAAATCAGGTATGTGACCGTACTGTTTTGCAGGCTGTTCAAGTCGAAACGTGCCGGTACCTGGACAAAAGGTGTGGTGCGCGTCGCGAAATAAACCCAGTAATAATACGCGGAGGCGAGCGGGGAGAGCGCGGCCATCGCCGCGGCCATCACCATTGCTCGCATCGCCGTTCGCATCTACTTGCCCAGCGCCTTCTGGATCTGGCTGCGCAAATCCGAGAGTTTCAAGGTGACACCCTGGTCGCTCACGACCCGGCCTGCGCGATCGAGCATCAACCCGTCGGCCGGGCCGCGTACCAGCACAGTCTCGTTGGCGTCGTTCTGCATCACGGTGAACAGTCCCTGCGAAAGCCCGATGACCTGCGTCATCCCGGATCGTCCGGTCCACAGGAAAATGACGTAATCCTGGCCCGTTTTCAGCGCCGGAGCGCCCGCCGCCAGTTGCCGGAGACCCTTCGCTATGCCGCCCGGCACCGCCACTTCACGGATCTGGGTGGGTCCGGCTTTGAGCGTCTCCACAATTTGAAGCTGATAGTAGGTGTAAACGTCCGCGCCCCGCGCCGACGTATACGATCCGGTCACTGTCGCACGGACGACAGATGTCGACTGGCGGACCATGTCGTCGGTCGTCAGCTTTTGCAAGGTAGTAGCCCGGCAGATCGCCAAGCCTGCCAAACAGACGGCCGTAGTCAAGAGGAACCGCATAACTGTCTGGTGCTCTCAGAGCAACCCGCATACCCAACGTAAGTTGCTCATGTTACGTCACTTTCATCTTTGTAGCGGGGCCTTTTTGTGGATCTTGGACACGCTCTTGGGACAGAACGGGACAGCCCGTCACCGGACCCGGAAGATCTCGAACACCGGTCTGCCATTTGAATCCGAGATCGTCTGAATCGTTTCTTTACGATACCCGGCCGCAGCGACCTCCCGCTCCAGGCGTTTTCCCACGCCAGTGTTGGCCTCGCGGCCGGGAACGTGGCCCACGAAAATTCCGGTTCGGTCATTCAGCATATAGTCGATGCTGCGCCGATCGTCGGGGCTGGGATGGTCGGTCATGAACGGAGGATCGCCGACCCGGAGCATCAGCCGGCCCTGGTGCGTCAGCGCCAGCGTGTTCAGCATGCCCCAGTCGACCACATAGATCGGCTGCTCGGTCTGCGGATTGGGAGGATCGCCTGGATCAGCAATCGCCAATGAGAGCGGGAAAAGCGCGTCGGTGAAATTATTCGCCGCGCCGTTGCGCTCGAAATCGAGGATGTAGCGGTTCAGCACCAGCAAGTTCATGGCGACCAGCACCGCGCCGGCCAGCAGGGCGATCCGCCGCCACGGCAGCGCGGCGAAGGTCACGCCCAGGAAAAGCTCTGGAAAGGGCCACAGAAGAACGCAATGATGCACCGATCCGCCAGCGTCGCGCGTAAACGCCATCAAGGTCCAGACGGTTAGCAGAAACACTACAGCGAACCAGGCTGCACGAAATCGCCACCACCACGGGACCAGAAGCAATGCGATCCCCAGCCCGTACAGCATTCCCGTTTGGCGGTGCTCTCCGAATCGATCCTGCGCCCACTGGGCGAATCTTCCGTGCCGGGAAACCAGCGGTTTGGGATGCGCATCGGGTCCGTTTTCAATGGTGAAAAAGCCCAGCAAGCCTGATCCGTCGACGGTCACTTCGAGCGGGGGAATTTTTTGTAGGGCGACTCTCCATGAATCGAAGTGTGCGTTCTGCCCGATAGTGGCGTTCGGCCGGCGGACGTTGTACATGACAAAGGGCGATGCTCCAAAAAGGAACGCCACGATTGCCACAATGAGATTCCGGCGCGTCGCCAACCTTTTCACCTCCAACGGGAAGACCAGGAGCGTTCCCGCCGCCAGCCCGCCCAGGACCCAGAGAAACAGCGCCTTGTTCCAAAGGCCGAGCCCCAACAAGAAGCATCCCAGTGCCAGATTGCCCATCAAATGCCGGACATCTTGCGCAAATCTGAGCAGTAGCAAACAACCGGTCACAAGGAAAAAGTGGCCGAGAGCAACCGGTCCCCAGTCGATGGTGTTGGTCAGGAGAAAGATCGGGTCAGTGGCGAGGAGAAGTCCGCCGATAGTGGCTGCGGTTGGACCCGCGGTTCGAAGCAGTAACTTAAAGAAAAAGAATACAGTTAGCGTTCCTATTAGGACCATGGGCAGGCGCACGCTCCAGATATTTCCGCCGAAGAATTTGAGGATCGGAATGTAGATCAGTGTCTTGAGCGTCCCGATGTACGTCATGACCATCAAAGGGATCTGGTGGTGGAAGGCGATGAAGCAGAAGTCCTTTGAATTCACTTCGTAAAGGGGGGCGGCAAAGAGGGCTTCGTCGTTCTGAATGCCCGCATATGGAATAACCGCGAGACCTATGAGTATAAAGAAGCAGCAGGCGGCCCCGATTTGAAAACGTATGCTAAGATGCGTCACGGTCAGGGAATGCCGGTGAGAATTTTTACCGGGTTATCGAACAGTATACTGCAGTAGCCATGAAACTTAGCGAAACCTGGAGCATCTTTCACGCAGTCCTGAAATCCGGGGAACTGAACCCGGACGTAATGGTTTTGACGTAGCGAGCCGATAAGACTGGAGTTATTGGCGTGGATCAGGCAACGCCAGGGTAGGGTTGGCAGTTGGCATCGAAATTGCTTGCACTTGACGGACAGCTTATGATATGGTGTGTAAAGTTCTTGGAGAGGGTGGGCCGAGCCGGTGGTTATTCACCGCTACGCCAGCCGAGCGCGTTTCAATACGCGCCGTATGCCAAGCGCGCTTTCACGGTGCGCCATTATGCATACGTCCGAACCCCGTTACAAAAGCGGATCCGATGGGTTGAACCTTTTGGCGTGACTGTGCGTCTAATGGCAGTGACGCGGTGAAAAACAAAAAGATCGAGTCAAGAAAAGAAAACAGATAGAAAGAGACAGGAGAGAAGGCAGATGACGAAAAACGAATTGAACAAATTTAGAAACATCCTGGAGGCCAAGCAGGCAGAGCTGGCTCAGTTTGTGCGCAATCGCGAGGGAATCGCGATTGAGAAGAGTCCGGACGCGCTGGACGAAGTGCAGCATGCAGCGGAGCGCGAACTGGCGATCCGCAATCTGGATCGAGAATCCCAACTGCTGCGGAACGTGCGAGCGGCCCTGCGCCGCATCGACGAGGGCACCTTCGGTGTGTGCCTGCATTGCGAAGAGGACATCAGTCCCAAGCGGCTGGCTGCAGTGCCGTGGACGGCATTCTGCATCCAGTGTCAGGAAATCGCCGACCGCAACCAGAACGGCGAGGGCTCCGAGAGCCTCGACGAGCTGCTCGTACACGCAGCCTAAACTGGACGCCGCTTAATTTGAGGGCGCGGGCCGCGATATCTCGCGTGACGCCGCGCCCTCAGTGATTATGGGCGGACTTTTTTCCGGACACGGATGTAGGAAATCATCCGTCCGGCTTGCTCCCCATCGCGGCGGTAGGAGTGGAACCTCTCCGCGTCGCACAGGGTGCAGAGGTTCAATACATCGATCTGGCTGTCCAGCAGTCCCAGTTCAATGAGCTGTGCTCGATTGGCTTCAGCGAGGTCGATGCGTCCGGCGCGCTCGCGGCCTAGGCGGCGGGCGACATCCTCGCCCACTTCATAGCAGCAGGCTCCGATTCCAGGTCCGATAGCGATGTAGAGATGCCGGGGATCCGAGCCCATTTTTTCGAGGGTTTCCACGACAATGCGGGCAGCGGTTCCACGCCAGCCAGCATGGATGGCCGCGATCCGCTTGGAATGGGTATCGACGGCCAAAATCGGAAGACAATCCGCGGTACGAATGGAAACGGCGAGTCCAGGAACGGAAGTGATCACCGCGTCGCCTTCACCAGCGCTTCCGGTTCGATCCGCAACCACCGGAATAGAAGAATGGATCTGTTCCAGGCTAGCCATTTCGTTCTGAGAGATGGAGGCGAGCCTGGTCCCGAACCCGTGCTCGATCCAGCCGACGCGGTCGAGAAGCGTCGATTTCAAAACGTCTTGCATTCCCCTTCAGTCTAACGGGACTAAGGTCATATGCTTTCGCAGTAAGGCGGATTTTCCGTTGCGTCGCCGTAGCGCCGACCGTACAATCGGTGTGTACCACATGTGAGAAATTTGTCACTCCCGGTGGTGGTCAAGATTTACCCCTTCGTTAAACCTTATCCCGCGCTGAGCGATCAGCGCGGGTTTTTCACGTTGAAACGCAAATTCGTGGAAACTTCAGCGGTGTTTTGGCGTAATCCCTACCATGCGATTCAAGCATGTGGTCCGGAGACTGGCGCGCTCGCCACTGTTCACCGGGATTACGATCCTGACTCTGGCGATCGGCATTGGAGCCAACAGCGCCATCTTCAGCGTGATCGACGGAATCCTGCTCAAGCCTCTGCCGTATCCGCAGCCCGAGAGTCTGATTGCGCTCAATCATACGGCGCCCGGTGTCAATTTCATCGACGCGGGCATAGCTCCGTTTCTGTACTTCACCTACCGGGAAGAGGGGCGTTCCTTTCAGGACGTCGGTATGTGGCAGGACGATACCGGGAGCGTAACCGGGCTGGCGGAGCCGGAGGAGGTTCCCTGCGAGGACGTGACCGCGAGCCTTCTTCCGCTGCTGGGCGTGCAACCGGCTTTGGGACGCTGGTTTTCGGATAAAGATGCCGCGCCAGGTTCGCCACGCACCGTCATCCTGATGCCGGGATACTGGCAGGCGCGCTTCGGAGGCGATCGCTCCGTCATGGGGAAGCAGCTTCTGGTGGATGGCGTTCCGAGGGAGATCATCGGCGTGATGCCCGCGAGCTTCCGGTTCCTGGACAGGAAGCCGTCTTTTCTATTGCCTCTGCGCCTGGATCGCAGCACGACCTTTCTGGGGAATTTCAGCTACCGGGGGATGGCGCGCCTGAAACCGGGAGTCATGATCGAACAGGCCAGCGCCGATGTCACGCGCATGATTCCCATCGCCCTGCAGAAATTCCCAGCTCCTCCCGGGTACAGCGCGAAGATGTTCACGGAAGCGCGGCTGGGTCCCAAGTTGCTGCCGCTCAAGCAGGAACTGGTGGGCGACATCGGCAAGACTTTGTGGGTATTGATGGGAACCCTCGGGATCGTTTTGCTGATCGCCTGCGCCAATGTCGCGAACCTATTGCTGGTCCGGGCGGAAGGCCGTCAGCAAGAGTTGGCAATTCGAGCGGCGCTCGGCGCAGGCTGGCGTCAGATCGCGAAGGAACTGCTTTTGGAAAGCGTCGCACTCGGTCTTGCCGGCGGCGCGGTAGGACTGGGAGTCGCCTGGGGCGCGGTGCGGCTGCTGATCGCGAAGGCTCCGGCCAATTTGCCGCGGCTGAACGAAATTTCGATCGACCCGGCCGTGATCCTGTTCACACTGGCGGTGTCCTTATTTGCAGGCGTGTTATTCGGATTGATTCCGGTGCTCAAGTATGCCGGTCCGCGCCTGGCGGGAGCGTTGCGCGCGGGCGGACGCACACTCAGCCAGAGCAAGGAGCGGCATCGCGCTCGCAGCGTTCTGGCCATCGTGCAAGTGGCGCTGGCGCTGGTGCTGCTGATCGGCTCCGGCCTGATGATTCGAAGTTTTCAAGCTTTGCACCGCGTCGATCCGGGCTTCACCAATGCGAACGAATTGCAGACGCTGCGCATCGGGATTCCCGAATCCCAGGTACGCGATCCTGAAGCCGTAGTCCGGCTGGAGCAGGGGATTTTGGATAAACTCGCATCGATTCCCGGAGTGACTTCGGCTGGACTCTCGTCGACCATCCCCATGGAAGAATCGGGTTGGACCGATCCAATTTATGCGCAGGACAAGCAATACACGGACGCTTTGCCGCCGCTGCGTCGCTTCCGGTTCATTTCTCCAGGGTTGCTCGCCACCATGGGGAACCGGCTGGTGGCCGGCAGGGAATTCACCTGGACCGATATCTACGAGCGCAGGCGCGTCGCTATGGTTTCCGAGAATATGGCGCGCGAGCTTTGGCAGGATCCGGTGCGCGCCATTGGAAAACAGATTCGCGAGAGCAAGAGCACGCCGTGGCGGGAAATAATCGGCGTGGTGAGCGACGAACGCGACGCAGGCGTTCAGTCGAAGGCTCCCGCGACAGCTTTCTGGCCGCTTCTGATGAACAATTTTGAGGGAAACGAAGTGCTGGTTCGCCGGACGTTAGCCTACATGGTTCGCAGCAAGCGGACGGGATCGCAAGGTTTTCTCCGCGATATTCAGCAAGCGGTGTGGTCGATGAACCCTAATCTTCCGCTGGCAAATGTCCGCACCATGCAGGAAGTCTACGACAAATCGCTAGCGCGCACGTCGTTCACGCTGGTGCTGCTGGCCATCGCCGGCGCGATGGCGCTGCTGATTGGACTGGTAGGGATCTACGGCGTGATTTCGTATTCTGTTTCGCAACGGACCCGCGAGATCGGGATTCGCATGGCGCTGGGCGCGCGGCAGAGCGAATTGACGGGCATGTTCATCGGCCATGGATTTCTTCTCGCCGCGATCGGAGTGATGTTCGGCTTGGCAGCGGCATTTGGCTTGACGCGGCTCATGACATCGCTGCTGTTCGAAGTGAACCCCGTGGATCCGCTGACCTACGCGGCGGTCCCCGCAGGGCTGATCGTCGCGGCGATGCTCGCGAGTTATTTGCCGGCGCTGAGGGCCACTGCGGTCGATCCGGTGGAAGCGCTGCGGGCAGAGTAGTGTATTTTCTGAATGGCAGGCCGGGGACCTGCCCCACATACGCGCTCCATGACTGCCGCGCGGATCTTTGAGGCGCGACAGTGATGGAGCGCGTTGCTCAGATTTTCACCACTTGACTTGCTTCGCGTCGCGCCACAGGCGCTCCAGATCGTAGTACACGCGGGTCTTCTGTGAAAAGATGTGGACCAGCAAATCGCCGTAGTCGACCAATACCCATTCGGCGTTGCGGTATCCTTCCACGCTAGTGGGATGTTCGCCCACTTTCTTGAGCTGCTGCTGGATCTCGTCGGCGATCGCCTGGATCTGCCGTGTATTCGCGCCGGTGCAAATGATGAAGGTATCCGCGAAGGAGGTAACGTCCCGCACATCCAGCACGGAGATCTCCCGGGCCTGTTTAGATTCAGCAGCGTGGACGGCGGTCAGCCAGAAAGGCTCCGGTTGGTGCAGTTTTTGCGGACGAGCCAGTAGCGAGCCTCCTGTTCGTATCGTACTACAATTAGAAGAGGATACATGTTGTTCTTTCTGGTCCTGGCGGGTTGGGCATTTGCCGCCGGGGACTCCCCCAAAATGGCACAAGCGCGGCAGAACCTGGATCGCGTCCGCGAACAGGTGGCCGCGGGATTGGCACCGGCGGCGCGGATCGAGGATGCCCGCCAGGAACTCGAAGATGCCTCCGATGAGGACAGCCTCGATCGGACGCTGTATGGCCATCTCGAGATTGAGGAATTGAGCGAGCAACAGGCGACCGACATGGTTGGCGCTGCCGAACGGCGCGTGTCACGGGTCCAGCAAAAGGTCGATCGGGGAAAACAACTGGTCGCGGCAGGCGTTGCCGAGCCGTATCTTTTTACCGACATTGAAACGGAGCTCAAGCTGCGAAAGCAGGTACTGGAGCAGGCGGAGGCTCGCGCAGCGCTGTTGCTGGAAATCGTCGAGATGGCTCGAGCGGAGATCGTGGAAACACCGGTGGTCGAGTGGAGAGCCAAGGAACACTTCGAAGGCGATGGTTTGCTCGACGCCAAGGACATTCGCGAAATCACGCTCGCTTTTGAGAAACAGTTCCACGAGCCGTTGCCGGTGAGCGCGCGCGGGTCCACGGCGGTACACCGTGCCATGGGTTTCGATCACACCGGACGGATTGACGTCGCGATCGCGCCGGATTCCGCCGAGGGCGTCTGGCTGCGGAAGTATCTGGAGACGAAATCGATTCCCTACTACGCGTTCCGCGTGGCGATGGCGGGCAAGGCGACGGCTCCCCATATCCACATCGGTCCCGGAAGCACGCGCATTCCCGCATCGGACTAGAGCCCGTCCCGGCGATTACGCGCTCCATAACTGTCGCGCCTCAAACCATCAGGAATCGTCGCGTGATTGAGGCGCGACAGTCATGGAGCGCGTTGCTGATCGACTGAACAGTCCCCTATTCCGATCCTGCTGTACAATCGTCCCTTATGCCTACGCTCGAGGTGTTGATTAGCGCAGAACAGATCCGCGCGCGCATTCAGGAACTAGCCGCGCAAATCGACAGCGATTATCCACAAGGTCCGGTTTACCTGATCGCCATTCTCAAAGGCGCGTGCTTCTTTCTGGCGGACCTGGCGCGGGCCATGAAGACTCCTGCGCGAATCGAGTTCATCGGGATTTCCAGCTACGGAAGAGGCAAAACCACGTCGGGTGAAGTGAAGCTGACCAAGGATCTGGACGTATCTGTCGAGGGCTATGACATCGTGATTGTCGAGGACATTGTCGATAGCGGCGTCACGCTGAGTTACCTGTTGAAGATTTTCGCGCAGCGCAAGCCGCGATCGCTGCGCATCGCGACGCTGCTTGATAAGCCCGAACGGCGGCAGCGCCCGGTGGAGGTCCACTATGTCGGCTTCAAGATTCCAGACAAGTTCGTGGTGGGGTACGGGCTCGACTACGCCGAGGATTACCGGAATCTCAGAGATGTCTGTGTGCTGACCGAGTGAGTTAATAACTCAGTGCATTTGCGGCAAACAGGGGGCCGCGACCCGTGCCTTCCGCCGCCGCTTTCAGACGAAACATCAATTCTCCCCATACGGTGTTGCAAGAAACGAAGTAGTCGGTGGGCGCGGCCCAGCCGGCGTGCGTGAAGCGCAGCAGAGTACCGGCGCCCGCGGGATCGAGCTGGAAATTCAATCGCGTGCCCGCCCACTCCTGGCCGGTTTCCACGGACCACTCTATGCGTGAAGGAGTCGAAGACGGTTGCGGCCGTAGACGGTACAGCGTGGTTCGATTGAAAAAGCCCAGGTCCACAGCGCCGGCGTTTTCAGAAACATCCTCCGCCCACCATTGACGGAAGCCTTCGGCGGTGGAAACCAGACGATGGACGGTTTCCGGCGGCGCGGAAATCTGAAGGGAATGCAGGATATCAGCCATGTTCAACCTTGCGGTTGAATATAATCTATCGCGGCCGCGCCTGTCAAGAGCTTAGGAGTGTGTGCCCAGGTGGAAGGGATTGAAGTCGCTTTTGTAGTCGAACGCGTCCAGGCCTTCGGACCGCTTGAGGAATCCGACGACTAGATAAGTCAACGGCGTCGCGACCACCTCGTAAATCACTTTGCCGATATACGCCGATCCCGCAAGGATCGCCAGCGTCTTGAGCGGGGCGGTGCCGGCGAAGCCGATCAGCACCAGGATGATCGTGTCGACGAATTGCCCGGTGATGGTGGAGCCGACCGTTCGCGTCCACAGTTGTTTCCCGCCGGTCCAAAGTTTCATTTTTGCAAGCGTGTAGGAGTTGGTGAATTCGCCGCACCAGTAGGCAACCAGGCTCGCCACGATCAATCGCGGGATCTGGTAGAAAACCGTTTCGAAAGCCTTCTGGTGCTCCCAACCCGGCGCGGGCGGAAGCCACACCGTGATCAATCCCATGACCGCGAGCAGTCCATTGGCGAGAAATCCGAGCCAGATTGCGCGGCGCGATGCCGCGTAACCGTACACTTCGGTGAATACGTCTCCGAAGATATACGTCAACGGGAACAGTAATTGCCCGCCGCTGATGACAAAGGGTCCGATCTTGCACAGTTTCTGTCCCACCAGATTCGAAATCAGCAACACCACCAGAAAAATCGCGAGCAACAGATCGAAATGGCGATACGTGCGGAGATCGCGGGCCTGTACGGCGGCCGGCCGGTCGGAGGCGTAAAGGCTCATCGGGACTTCTATGTTAACTGAAGCGCGAAACGCCTTCCGCGATCACGGCTGCGAACTCGTCTTCGACTTCGAACGGATCGCGCTGTCCGCTATCGAAGGAACCGGCCCAGAGGTGTAAGCCGTCGCTCGAGGAGACCAGCTGCGTGTCGCACCGGAATCGCTTGCATGCGCGTCGCACGCTGCCTTCTAAGATGAGCCCGGCGTTCAACTCCTGGCCGATCTTGCGCGCGTCCAGGGGACGGTTCTTGAACTGCGACACAGAGGTGCTCGACACCATTCTCCAGCGGTCGCACGACGCGAGTTTCGCGATCAGCCGCGCGGTCAAGCCGTCCGAAAGGGATTCGAGAGCGGTATGGCACACGAACGGCAGCACGGCCATGGAACGGGGAGACTCCACGGCGGCCGCGCGCACTTCAAACGATGGCAGGTAGCCGCCTTTGGGCAGCTCGATTCGGATAGGATCCTCGCGGCCTTCATTGGCGTAGTATTGCGCGAGCTTGACTCGCAGCCGACGCGCTTCCACGCGGACTACGGGATCGCATCCGGGATCGTAATCCGGACGGCGTCCGAAGATCTCCACGCCGATCAGCGTTTCTTTCGACGCCCCATCCGCGCCCGCCAGCGCTTGGTCGACGGTGAAACGCAGGAATCGGGAGAGTTGTACACACTTGCGGAACGCGCCGCTCGAAAGCACGCGGTCGAGCTGCTTCCGTATTCCGTTGTCCACTGGTGAAATACCGGGGCCGGCCGCGGAGGTTACGCCGCGATGCTCAGCAATAAGGATCGATCCAGCAGACATCAACAAAGATAAGACGTTCAAACTCCCCTGGTGTTTGCTCCGGACCGGTAAGAAATCGGTATTTGTTTTGCACCACCCCGATCCCACTTGTTGCCGGCACGAGGACGGTCCATTCTGTTTGCACCATGAGAATCCTGCTTTTCGCCGCTCTTGCCGTCCTGCTCGCGGATTCGCACGCTAATGCGCAGCCTAACGCAGATAAATGGATGGAACTAAACTCCGAGGGAATCCGGCGAGTCCACTCCGGGGAACTCTCCGCCGCCGAAGAGAAATTTCGCGCGGCCTTGCTCGAAGCTGAACACTTCGGGGCGCAGGATTTCCGACTATGGGCAACTCTGTCCAATCTCGCTCTGACTCGCCAGGAGCAGGACGATTTCGCCACATCCGAGAAACTGTACCGTCGCGTCCTGGAGCTGCGCGAACGGTTTCTTCCGCCGGAATCCGCGCAAATCGCGTCGTCGCTGAATAACCTGGGCGCGACGCTGCATGGGGCGGGCCGCGATACGGAAGCTGATCCCCTGCTGCGCCGTGCTTTGCTCATCGCAGAAAACGCCCACGACGACATCGCGACTGCCGCTACCCTAAATACGCTGGGACTGGTGCTGATGACGCTGGGAGAAAACGCTCGCGCGGAGCCCGTGTTGCGACGAGCCATCGCGCTGTTTGAAAAAGCCGGCGGTCCCGATTCGCTCGATGCAGCCAGAGCGGCCAACAATCTGGCGACACTGTATCAGCGCCAGGGTGAGTTCGGAAAAGCAGAAGAACAGGAGCGCCGTGCGCTGCCGGTGTACGAAAAGAGCCTCCCGCCGGACCATTTTTTGGTCGCAACGGTGCACAGCAATATGTTTGCGATCCTGGGCGCGCAGAAGCGCTTCGATGAGGGGGAGCCACACCTCCGGCGCGCGCTCGAAATCGCGGAACGGGCAGCACCAAGTGAGATGCGGATGCAGCAAATTCGATTGAATCTTGGCGCGCTCGAAGCGTCGCGAGGCAACTGGCGCGCCGCCGCCACCGTGTTTGAGCAGGTGATTGCCGCTCAAGAGCGCCTGCTGGGGCCGAATCATCCCAGCCTGGCGCCGGCGCTGGCAAGCTACTCCGATGCGCTGAAGCACCTGAACCATAAAGCCGAAGCCAAGCAAGCCCAGCGCCGCGCCGACGCAATCATCAAATCGTTCCGCTAGAGCACGCGTTCCCTAGACGACGTTGAACAGATGCTTGCGGCGCTCCACCCACTCTTCGCTGGTGCATAGCCGAGGGCCGACCTCGATCAGCCGGGGGAGCAGATAGAAAAGTGCCTTGGGAGACCACTTTTCACCGTCGCGGGTGCGGAAGCCACGCTGGTTGATGTTCGCCGCGGCTTGCGATAGCGGCCCGTCCTGAACGATGGTTTCCATCATGATCACCAGCACTTCCATTTCGTCCGGGTCTTCTTCCAGACGTTTACAATCGCTCGCGACGCGCGTTCCGAACGGGACGTCCTCAATGGGCTGGGTTTTCGGCGCCCCCCGCTCCCATTCGACGGCGACCAGCCGCCACCCGTCGGCCGCCTTTTCCTTAAAGTAATCCCCTGACGGCGGAGCCGTCATGAAATCGCGCACACGTTCGTGTTTCGCCATGCCCGCGGACGAGCAATCCGTAGGCCAGCGTAAGTCATTGATAAAATGGATCTGTTCGGCGGGCCAATGTCCGCGTTTGGGAAAGATTAGCGTTGCTCCGAGTGCATTCGCGGCCAGGAAGGCTTTTGTGCTACACTCATTGAAGTCATCTGTTTGACGACGGGTGATTTCCAGGACATTCCAATGCCAAAGTTGAAGACCCATAAGGGTGCGGCTAAAAGATTCAAGAAGACGGGAACCGGCAAAATTGTGCGCCGGCATGCGTTTTCCCGTCATATCCTGACTTCCAAAGCCCGTTCCCGGAAGCGGCGGCTGGGGCAGAGTGCGGTGGCTGATCCCGCCAACTCTCCCGAAGTTCACCGCATGCTTCCGTACTAGAAGATTTCACGTGTGGACAGGCCACTTGCACGTGCCTGATCTGCCGTTAACTTGAAGGAGAAAACGTGCCGAGAGTAAAACGTGGAACCCACCGGCGAGCCAGCCGGAAGAAGACACTCGCCCTAGCCAAGGGCTTTTTTCTCACCAAGAGCAAGCTGCACCGCGCGGCGCAGGAAGCGGTCGAGAAATCGCTGCGTTATGGCTACGTCGGACGGAAACACAAAAAGCGCGATTTCCGGGCGTTGTGGATCCAGCGCATCGGCGCCGCATGCCGGCAAGCCGAAATGTCCTACAGCCGTTTCATGAGCGGCCTGAAGAAAGCCGGTATTGACCTGAATCGCAAAATCCTGGCGGACATGGCGATGAATGACGCACCCGCGTTCGGCGCGCTGGTGAACCAGGTGAAAGCGGCTCTGGGGACAACTGGAGAGCAAAAATGAGCAGTCCCGCACCCGAAGAGGATTCCCTCGCCAGTCTGGAAGAGCGGATTCGCCGCACGGTGGAACTGGTGAGCGCGCTGCGCCTGGAACGCGATGATGCTGTCGCCGAAAGGGATGACGCGCGCAAGGCGGCCGGCGCAGCGATGGCGGAAGCGCAGAAGGTGCGCCAGGAGCTCGACGATTTGCGCGGCGAACGCAAACAGGTTCGCACGCGCATCGAAAAACTGCTCGGCCAAATGGATCTTCTGAGCGGGGCGTAAATCCCATGGACACCGGACGGAAGACCGTTCGCGTCACGATTTTCAACCAGAGCTATACGCTTGTCGCGACGGACGATCCGGGCGAAGTGGAAGAACTCGCACACACGGTGGACGATCTGATGACCGACATCGCCCAGCGTGCGGGAAATGCGGACTCGAACCGGATTGCCGTGCTGGCATGTTTGCACATGGCCGACCGGTTGCGCGCGATCGAGCGGGAACTAGCGGAACTCAAATCACGCGTGGATGAAAAATCGCGCCAGTTTTCGCTGCTGCTCGACAAAGCCGCAGACTGGCGCGGTTAGCGGCGGTTGAGGCGCGTTCCAACTTCGCGAGCAGTTCCAATCCTTGTTTCCTCGATCCTCTTGAAGCAAGCGCCAGAAACCGGGTTTCGGCATCGTGCTGAGCAAGAGCCACAGTAGCGAGTTCGTCCATCAGCTTGTTGATACTCACTCCACGCGCTTTAGCCAGACGGCGCAACCGCGCATGCCGGCTCTCTGGTATTCGAATCGTCAGTGTATTCACTGTTTGCCTAAAAGACGATCTTCGCGGCGACCTGTATGTACCTCGGGAAATTGTTCTGCTGAATCGGCAATTGTCCGAAACGGGGGTCTCCGAAGTTAGTGTTGGGACCCGGAAGAATCGGCGTATTGGTCACGTTGAACGACTCCCCCCGGAGTTGCAGGGTGTACTTCTCGCCCAGCCAGAAGGTCTTCTCCACCGATACGTTCAACTGCGGAGCGGTTGGATTGCGGATGTTTGAAAAACGATCCAGGTAGGTGCGGATCTCGTAAACTCCGGGAGTCTTCCAGCAGGATGGATCGTTGTTGAACCAGTGCGCCGCGTTCTGTCCCTGTGGGGCGTCGTAGCTCCCACAGAGGAAATTGGCGTTCGGCATAGCGACCGGATAGCCGGAGTTGTACGTCAGCGTCCAGTCCACAGCCCATCCATTTAACAGCGCGCCTCCGGCCCGCCCGACATTAGAGAAAAATTTCCGTCCCCAACCGATCGGCAGATCCCACAATCCGGTGATCGCCAAAACTTGCGGCTTGTCCAGCGCGCCGATCTCGTGCACCGGAGGCTCGCTCAAGTTCCACGGGTTCAGCCGATGACCCTCGTCGTAGGATTTGGAAAAAGAATAGGCCAGCAGGAACGTAAAAATCCCGCCGTCGGCGAGCGAGGAGAAGCGCCGTTCCGCCATCACCTGCACGGAATCGTAGCGGTATCGCGCCAGCGGCAGCGTAGTTTCGGCGACGCCGTCAAAGAGCGGATAGGGACGCATCAAATCGTAGGCAGGGATCAACGCCGATCCTCCCAGAGTGGTATTCGATGGCAGAATTCCGTAAAACGGATTCGCCACGCGGTGAGTCAAAAAGGTTGAGGTTCCCTGGCCCTTGAGGATGTCCGCATAGCTTGGCGCGTCGTACTCCACTGGCATGGAATCGTGCACCGTCTGGCTGCCCGAAAAATATACCTCCGCCACGACTCCCCATGGCAGTTCCCGCTCGAATCCCGCCGAATACTGATAGGTGCGCGGAATCGGGCGGTAGCGGCCGTCGTATTGCACGTTTTGCCCGATGTCGGTCTGCCGAGCCCCGGCGGCGCCGGTGGGCGCCAGGATTCCGTTGGGGAAAGGATTCTGCAGCGAGTAGGGTCCGATGAGTCCGGCTGCCGGCAAGACGCCTGAATCGAGGGACGAGACGTAGTTGGTGCGCTGGCTGAAGCCGTCGTTCTGATTGAGCTGCGTTGCGGTGCGATAGTAAATCCCGAAGCCGGCGCGAAACACCGTCTTGGGCGCGAAATTCCAGGCGATGCCGAAGCGCGGCTGAAGATCGGTCCAGTCCGTATCATACGGCCGGCGATTTTGCGGTGACGCGAACTGCCGCGCGCCATACAAAGCGGCTGGAGGGGAAGGATAGGAAAACTTCGGCTTGGTTGCATTGTAGGCCGCCGCAGCCGCGTCCCAATTCGCGAGCACCTGATTGGTCAGGGGATTCACGGCGGAATAATCGAATCCCGCGTTGACGCGGTTGAAGCGTTCGACGAACGGCACTTGCACGTCGTAGCGCAGCCCCAACGTCAAGGTCAGGGTTTTCTTTATGCGCCACGTGTCCTGTACGTAGCCGCCGATATACGGCCACGATTTATATGAGCTGTCGTTGTAGTCGACGAATCCGGAATCCGGCAGCCCCAGCAGCAGATCGGCGACGCTGCTCCCGTCGCGGGCGCCGGCCGAATGATTCACGTATTGCTGCGTCCATCCGGGCGTGAAGGAAAATTCGCCGTTGGCGCGTCCCGGCCCCGCAGTGGCGATGGCCGCATAGGCCCACTCGAATCCGTAATGGATCACATGTTTGCCATGCGTCTGAATCACACCCGGTTGCAGCGACCACTGGTTCTGCGTGGACCAGCTATACGTGTTACCGATGATCGAACTGTAAGTGCTCAAGTTGAAACTCGGCGGCGAATCGCTATCCACCGTCGGCGCGTGAATCATGTTGATCATTCCCAGCCCGGTCGCGGTGAGGTTCGAATCGCCCGATGCGTCTGGAAAAAGCTGCGTGAATCGCCCAAACGACGCACGGAAATCGAACACCATCGACGGCGAGATGATGTGCGTGAATTCAGCGATGTAGTTTTGATCGGTGCGGTAATCGGTCTGATTGCCCACCTCGGCAGGAGGAGGGAACCCGTTGGTCGACGTGAAATCGCGCCCGCTCTCGACGGTGACGATCGCGCTGAGCCGGTCGCGATCATTGAAAATGTGATCCCAGCGCCCCATGGGCTGATCCTGCCGATAGCGGCCCACGTTGCCGCCGGCAATGTAGTTCTGAGTCAGACCTTTTCCATTTGGCGAGGGATAGAGATCGAGAATCGCCCGTCCGATGGGGCTGATGCGGCTCAAGGGAATCGCGTTGTTCGGGAACGGCACGCGAATATAGGGAGCGGCGCATTTTCCAGGTATATCGATGCCGTCCGTGCATTCGTTCGCGGTCGCTGGGTCGTAGATCTTGATGCCGTACTTGCTGAACGCATTCCCGTTGCGAAAGTCCAGCGGAGGCGTTTCGCTCACCACCGGGAGGGGATCGATTTCGCGGAATCCCTCGAAGCTGAAAAAAATAAAATCCTTGTTGTGGCGCAGCGGACCGCCGATGCTCCCGCCGTATTGATGCGTGTTGTGCCTGCCGCGCGGCAATCCGGTTTGGTTGTTCTGCGTGGTGTTGGCGTCGAACACTTCGTTATGGAAATACTCGAAAAATCCTCCATGCCAGGTGTTGCTGCCGCTCTTGAGTGTGGTGATGACCGTTCCACCGCCGGTGCGGCCGTACTGCGCGTCGTAGCTGTTGGTGAGAACGCGGAATTCCTCCACGGCGTCGACGTTGGGAGAAAATTGCCAGCTTCCGGTTAAGCTCACCGGGGCGCCGTTGAGCAGGAACTGGTTGGTCCCGACGATTCCGCCGTTGATGATGAACTTGTTGTTCGTGTCCCAGCCACGCAGGCCGGCGAACCCCGTTGTACCGAACTGTTCCTGCGTGAAAATGACTCCCGGCGTCAACGCGACCAGCGAATAGGCTTGACGTCCGATCAGCGGCAGATCGCTCAGCTTCACCGGATCGAGCCGGGTGACGTGGGAAGCGCTGGACATATCCAGCACCTCGCGCTGGGCCGAGACGCTGACGCGGTCGCTCACCTCGCCGACGGACAGCGCGAGCGGCAACGTGACGGTCTCGTCCGTTTCCAGGCGCAGATCCGTGCGCTCGGCAGTCTTGAATCCGGGAGCACTGGCCTTCACGTAGTACACACCGGGATTCAGGAACGCGAAAGAAAAACTGCCCGTCTCGTCGCTGGTGGTGTCGATCCGTTCGTTGGTGTCGAGACGGATGATGGTGACGATCGAGCGCGGAACTCCGGCGTTGGTCGAGTCGGTGACACGTCCCAGGATGCTGGCGCGAGACATCTGCGCCCAGGCAGCCGGCACCAGCAGCATTGCGGCGAGCCAGAGTTGCAGCCTAAACCGCAGTTCAGGGGGTGAGGTCACGATCCTCCGTACGAACGCTTTTTCTATTCTATCCTCAAGTGCGAGCCGCCTGAAACGTCTGATCGAGCGGACGTATCCACAAACTGATATCGTATGAGAGTCCGAATTTGACTGGAGGCACCCCATGAAGAAACTGGTTGGATTGTTCGCCCTGGCTGGCATCTCGGCGTTTGGCGCTGAAATTACCGGATTCGTCGGCGATTCGAGCTGCGGCGCGAAGCACGCGGATGCTTCGGAGTCCTCGGCTGCCTGCGCCAAGAAATGCCTGTCTGGTAGCGCCCAAGCCGTGCTGGTCACCAAGGACGGCAAGGTTTACAAAATTGACAGCGCATCGCAAACCAAAGCGAAGGAATTCGCCGGCAAGACGGTCACGGTAAGCGGCGACGTCACCGCCGATTCCGTAAAGATCGAATCGATTAAGTAATGCGGGGCAGGCTCTAGCGCCTGCCTTCATTTCGGATTCGCAAACTCCATCACTAGCTTGCCGGCCGGCCCCTTGTAGATCACGGCCAAGTCTTTGTGCTTGATCTTGCCATCGATCGGGAAATACAGCAGGCCCTCCTGAGTCTCCAGAGTTTCCTTGTCCGGCAGTTGCTTCGCCTTCAGAATGTCAAGCAGAGGATTCGGTTCGTCTTTCTGCTTCCCGTCGCTTTCCGTTTTGGCTTCGACACCGCCATCGGCTCCCGCTGAGTTTCCTACGCCGTTCCGATTGCCGGGAAACTGGCGCGGCGCTCCACCGATGCCGCCCCAGATGGGACCATTCGTCGTCGTGCCGAGACCACCGGGCTGGTTGGGAGCGGCCTTCACCACCAGCGCGCCCCGTCCTGCGATCTGGCCCGGCGAAAGCGCCTCCGACCGTTGACCGTCTTTACGGCTCACGATAGTGAAGTCGTCGGGGCTGATCCGGAGCGGCTTTTCGGTTTTCGGCGTGACCTTCATCCGCACGGCGACGTAGCCCGCTCCGAGATCGGCGCCGAGCGCTTGTTTGACCTCGTCACGATCGACGATGACCGACCCCACCAACTCGATATCGTCGTTTCCCGCCTGTCCGGGGAGTGGCTTCTTATCTGCGTAAGCCAGCATCGAAACAGCGATTAGCAAGTACTTCATAAGCTTAAATCTCCAACGCGCTGCCGGATTTCCATGCATCCGCGCCCGGTCGGCAGCACCTTTCCCGGGTTTAAACGGCAAGCTGGATCGAACAGTTTTTTGAACCCGGCGATGGTGTCGAGTGTAGCGCTGCTGAACTGCCGATCCATCATTTCCATTTTCTCCATTCCGACGCCATGTTCGCCGGTGATCGAACCGCCAACCGATATACAGTATTCGAGAATCTCGTCGCTGGCGCGCCGAACTTTCTCCAACTCGCCCGGCGTTCGCGGATCGAACATGATCAACGGATGCATGTTCCCATCGCCGGCATGAAAGATATTGCTGATGGCGAGCCCGTGCCTTCGCGATACTTCGTCGATGAATCGCAATGTTGGCGCAATCTGCGTACGTGGCACCACGCCGTCCTGCACGTAGTACGCGGGACTAAAACGGCCCACCGCGCCAAACGCGTTCTTACGGCCCTTCCACAGCAGATCGCGTTCCTCGGCATTTTGCGCCACACGAAATTCGGTTGCCCGGCACGTCGCACAGGCTTGGCGGATTTGTTCCACCTGTTCTTCGACCGCTTCCTTGATTCCTTCGAGCTCGATCAGCAGCACCGCCGCCGCGTCCATCGGATAGCCTGCGTGAGTCGCTTCTTCGATCATGCGCAGCAGCGGTCCATCGAGCATTTCGATGGCGACCGGCGTGATCGCGCGCGCGGTGATTTCAGCTACTGTATCGCCGGCGTCCTCGGCGCGATCGTAAATGGCCAAGATCGTCTTGACGACTTCGGGCTTGCGCATCAGCTTCACGACGATCTTGGTCACCAGCGCCATGGTTCCCTCCGATCCAACCAGGAGCCCGGTCAGATCGTAGCCTGCATCATCGTAACCGCGGCCGGTTTCGATCACCGATCCATCCGGCAGCACGGCTTCCATGCCTAGCACGTGATTCGTAGTCACGCCGTAAGCGAGCGTATGCGGCCCACCGGAATTCTCGCTGACGTTGCCGCCGATGGTGCAAGCCCGCTGACTGGACGGATCGGGCGCATAAAAATAGCCGTCGGCTTCCACCGCGACAGTGATGTCGAGGTTGACCACACCGGGTTGCAATACGGCGCGTTCGTTTGCAAGATCAATCTCGAGAATCCGGTTCATGCGCGCGAAGGAGATAATAATTCCACCGGCGCGCGCGATCGCACCTCCGCTCAGTCCGGTGCCCGCGCCGCGGCCCACGATCGGTACGTTGTTTGCCGCAGCGAGCTTCACAATCGCAGCGACGTCTTCGGTCGATTGCGGAAACACCACCAGGTCCGGCCTCGACTTATCAATTCCGCCGTCGTATTCGTACAGCGTCAGATCTTCGGGCTTATGGAGGTAACCTTGCGGTCCGACGATTCGTTCGATCGCTGCAAACAGCGGCGCGCCCATATCTGAATGGTATCCTGTCGAATTGGACCGATACCTGATGGTCATGCTCGGCGCCGCGGCAGGAGGCTTGGCGCGTTACGCGGTTTGGACGGCGGTCACGCAGCGGATTCAGTCGCGATTCCCCCTGGGCACCGTGGTAGTGAACGTGACGGGCTGTTTTCTGATCGGAGCGCTGATGACCTGGTTTGCCCAGCTCCCGAGTCCGAATCCGAACTTGCGATTACTGTTAGTGACCGGCGTTCTGGGCGGCTATACGACCTTTTCCAGCTTTGCCTGGGAAGCTTATGAATGCCTGCGCGAGGGATTTCCTCTCACTGGAATTGCGAACATCGCGGCAAGTACGATACTCGGATTGATTGCCGTATGGTGCGGCATCCTGCTCGTGCGACGTTAGGACAACAAAATGAAATACGTAAATCTTGGATCTACTGGTTTGAAAGTGTCGCCTGTGTGCTTCGGAACCATGACCTATGGTTCGAAGAAGTGGCGCGAATGGGTGCTCGAAGAAGATGACGCGCAGCCGTTCTTCCAACGCGCCACGGAGCTCGGCATCAACTTTTTCGATTCGGCCGATATGTATTCGCTGGGCGTGAGCGAAGAGATTACCGGCCGTGCGCTAAAGCGTTTCGGCCCCAGCCGCGACCGGGTGGTGATTGCGACCAAGGTGTTCAATGCCATGGGTGACGATCCCAATCAGCGCGGCCTTTCGCGCAAGCACATCATGCACGCGATCGATGACAGCCTGCGCCGCCTGGGCACGGACTACATCGATCTGTACATCATTCACCGTTTCGACCGGGAAACGCCCATCGCGGAAACCATGCAGGCGCTGCACGATGTCGTGCGGGCAGGGAAGGCTCGCTACATCGGCGCATCGTCGATGTTTGCGTGGCAGTTCGCCAAAATGCAGCACACCGCCGATGAGCGCGGCTTGACGCGTTTCGTGTCGATGCAGAATCACTACAACATCGTGTATCGCGAAGAAGAACGAGAGATGATTCCGTTGTGTATGGATCAAGGCGTCGCCATCACGCCGTGGAGCCCATTGGCGCGGGGTTTCGTCGCGGGAAATCGGCGCAAGGAAGACTTTGGCGATACTCTCCGCGCCAAGACCGACGACTACGGCCAGGGTCTGTACTATCAGGAGTCCGACTTCAAGGTGGTGGATCGCATCACGGAGGTCGCCAAAAAGCGCGGCGTCTCGAATGCACAGATTGCGCTCGCCTGGATTTTCGCTAAGCCGGGGGTCACGTCACCGATTATCGGGGCGAGCAAAATCGCCCATCTGGAGGAAGCCGTCGCGGCGCTGGAGATTCATCTCACTGCGGAGGAAATGAAGGCCCTGGAGGAGCCGTATCAACCACATCGCGTGTTGGGACATAGCTGAAAATCGTGTTGAGACTCGAATGTTGAACCGCTCCCTCTGGTCACGGATCAGGGAGGCGGTTAACGTCGGCTTTTGCGCGTAACTTTTAGGCTCGGTCCCAGTTATAGGGTTAGAAGATGGCGCGCGGGCGACCTGGAACAGTTCGCGAGAACCAGCCTGACGAGCGGCTCCTTATCGAAGCCGCCCAGCGGGACCCGCGCCATTTCGCGGAGCTATACGAACATAATTTCGATCGCGTCTACGCCTACGTGTCTACGCGAGTACGCGATCGGGGCGATGTGCAGGACGTGACTGCGGAAGTGTTTCATCACGCGCTGGAACGTCTGGCGCAATTCGAATGGCGCGGTGTACCGTTCATCGCGTGGCTCTACCGCATCGCGTCGAACGCGATTGTGGACCGCGCTAAGCAGGCCGCCCGGGAACAATCGGGCGATCCGCCGGAGGTCGCCGTCGAGCCGGAGATCAGCGAAATCGAGGAACGCGCGCAGGCTTTTGCGCTGGTCAAGGATCTTCCGCCGGACCAGTCGAGAGTGATTCTTTTACGATTCGTGGAAGAGAAAAGCATCCGCGATGTGGCCAAGGAAATAGGGAGAAGCGAGGGAGCAGTTAAGCAGCTCCAGTTTCGAGCTTTGCAGAATCTACGGAACATGTTGGGTGAAAAGCATGGCTGAAAACGATCTGATCCAACAACTCGATCAGGCCGTCGAGGCCTTATTGCGGGGTGTGCCGACGCCGGCAACTGGCCCGGAGACGACCGCTCTGCTGCGGCTCGCCACACATGCGCGCGCGCTTCCCGCTGAGGAATTTCGAAAGAGTCTGAAGACGCGATTGATGACGCAGGCAGCAAAGGAGAAAGAAAAAATGACCGCGACCACGCAAATGAACCCGCAAGTCAATTGGATTCCCAAAGGATTCCACACCCTGACGCCTTATCTTCACGCTTCGGCCGCAGCGAAGCTGATGGATTTCCTCCGCGAAGCGTTCGGCGCGCAGGAGATCTTCCGCGTTCCCACGGCGATCGGCACCATCATGCACGCACAAACGCGGATCGGCGAATCGATCGTCGAGTTTTCGGAAATCCCCGACGACTACGTCTCGCCGCGCGCCACTTCGCTCCGTCACTATGTCCACAACGTCGACGCGACGTATCGCCGCGCGCTTGAAGCCGGCGCGACGTCGCTCTACGAACCAGTCGACCAGAGCTACGGTGATCGCGAAGCGGCCATCAAAGATCCGGCCGGGAACTACTGGTTCATCGCACGGCCAGTCAAAGGCGATCACTATAAGCACGAGGGATTGCAGGACGTCGCGCCGTACCTGTTCCCGCGCGGCACTCCGGCATTCATCGATTTTCTGCAAAAAGCCTTCGCCGCCGAAGTGATCGGCCGTCATGAGACTCCCGACGGCACGGTGCTTCATGCGACCGTCAAGATCGGCGATTCGTTCATTGGAATGGGCGAAGCGAAGGGCCCATGGCAGCCCATGCCGGGTGGCATTCACTACTACATCCCCAACGTCGACGAGGTTTATCAGCGCGCTCTGGCCGCGGGTGCGAAATCGCTGCAAGCTCCCGTGGATCAGCCTTACGGTGACCGATACGCCGGCGTGGTCGATCCGCAAGGAAACTACTGGTATCTGGCCACGCACATCAAAGATTTCCAACCGTAAGCTGTTACAAAGCGACATTCCGAACGTCTTTCTAATATGTTCGGAAAAGATCTGGTGTACGCCGCCCGGGCGCTGCGAAAGTCTCCCGTTTTCCTGATTACAGCAACGCTAACCATCGCGCTCGGAATCGGGGCGTCGACGGCGATCTTCAGCGTCACCAACGCCATCCTGCTGCGCCCGTTGCCGTATCGCGATCCCGATCGCCTGGTGGTGGCGGGAGGGGACATGCGCACGCGCACCACTTACGATGTCCCGCTGTCTGTGGAGAATTACACGGACTTTGCGAACGGGACCAAGTCGGCGTTCGAAGACATGGCTGCTGTTTCGACCTTCCGCAATATCGTGCTCCGCGATGACGGGACACCGGAGCAGGTCAAAATGGCGGGCGTGACCACGAACTTTTTCCGGATGATGGGCGCGACGATCGCCGTGGGGCGCGATTTCATCGATCAGGACGGATTGCCGCAGCCAGCGCCGAACCCGGCCGCTGCCGCGGGCGCCCCAGCGCCTCCGCCTGTTCGCAACATCGCCATCCTCAGCCATGAGTATTGGCAGCGCCGGTTCGGGAACAACACCGCGATATTGGGACAGCCGCTCGGCAGCGCCCCGAATAGCCCTATCGTCGTCGGTGTGCTGGCACCCGGATTCGAGCTGTTTTTCCAGCCGAGCATACAGATCGAGAAGAAGCCCGACATATGGTTTGCGCAGCGCTTGAACTACGATAACCGCAACCGCAATCAGTATTTTCTGCGCCCCGTGGGCCGTCTGAAAGCCGGCGTCTCGCTGGACCGCGCCGTGGAAGCCGGCGAGATCGCTTCCGCCGACATCCGCAAGAATTTTCCGATCTACGGCACCGGGAATTTCCATTTCCGGCTGGTGCCGATGCATCAGTATTTGGTTTCACAGGTGCGTCCGGCGATCCTGGCTCTGATGGGAGCAGTCACATTTCTGCTACTGATCGCATGCGCCAACGTCGCCAATCTTCTGCTGGTGCGCACGTCGCTGCGCGTTCGCGAACTGGCCGTGCGCGCCGCATTGGGCGCCAGCCGCGCGAGACTGATCGGGCAAATGTTGGCTGAAGCCCTTCTGCTCGCGGGGGGCGGTACGATGCTCGGCCTTGGTCTCGCCGATCTAGGGATCCGCGTTCTGATTGCGATCAGCCCCACGAATCTTCCTCGGCTGGATCAGGTGAAGATCGATCCTCAGGTGCTCGTATTTTCCATCCTGGCCGGCCTCTTGGCGGCGGCCATCTTCGGACTCGCGCCCGCATTTCGCGCCTCGCGCCCCGACGTCATCGAAGTTCTACGCGGCAGCGGGCGAACGGCCGCCCTCGGTGGCGGCGGATTGCGCAACATCGTCGCCGTCGCCGAAGTTTCCCTGTCGTTCGTTCTGCTCATCGGGTCCGGCCTGATGGTCCGCAGCTTCATCGCATTGCAGCATATCGATCCAGGTTACGACTCGCGCAATCTGCTTACTTTCCAGGTCCTCGACGCCGGTGGCCGACGGAAACCGGAGGAGCGCGCGGCGTTTATCCGCGAGATCCAGACGCGTCTGAAGGCGATCGGCGGCGCGGACAGTGTCACCGGCGCGGGACCCTTTCCGCTCACCGGCGGATTCTCCACCATCCGCTGGGGCAAAGAGGACGCCCTGTCCGATCCCAGCAAGTATCAATCTGTCGACCCGCAGGTGGTGCTGCCCGGATATTTCGAAACCATGCGCACGCCGCTCCTCGCTGGGCGGACGTTCACGGACGCCGACAGCGCCCCTGACCGAACACTCGCCATCGTCGATCAGTTCATGGCTGCAAAAGCGTTTCCAAATCAGTCCGCCGTCGGCAAGCGTATTTTGGTTCGCATCCGTGGGGCCGAGCCGGAATGGGTTGAAATCGTCGGCGTGGTCGCGCACCAGCGCGTAACTACCCTCGCCGAATTCGGACGCGAGCAGATCTACTTCACCGACGGGTACCTGGGCCACGGTTTTTTGAACCGCTGGGCGATCCGAACGGCGGGCGATCCGAACCGTCTTGCCAGTGCAGTTCGCACCGAGATCTACAAACTCAATCCGCGGCTGCTGATCGACGAAATGCAGCCGATGAGCGTATGGGTAGAAGAAGCCCAGGCGGGCACGCGGTTTTCTCTTCAATTGATCGGTACCTTTGCCGCGATCGCAGCGCTTCTCGCCAGCGTCGGGCTATATGGCGTTCTCGCCACCTTCGTCCGCCAACGCACGGCTGAAATTGGAGTACGGATGGCGATGGGCGCCGCACCGTCGCAGATTTTCAGCATGGTGGTCGGACAAGGCTTGCGGCTGAGCGCCATCGGCATCGTCTTCGGATTAATCGCCGCCGCTGGAGTGACTCGTGTGATCGGCACACTGCTGGTCGGCGTCAAACCGACCGACCCGCTAACCTTCGCCGCGATCGCCGTCTTCTTTTTCGTCATCGCGACGATCGCGTGCTGGATCCCCGCATGGCGCGCGTCAAGTCTGGATCCAACCGTCGCGTTGCGCGATTAGAACAGGGCCTCCCCTCATGAGGTTCTTCTGTATACGATAGTTGTATACTGGATCTGTGCCGAAACGGGTTGATCCCCTGGAGAATTGCACAGGTTTTGACTGGGACGACGCAAACACCCACAAGAACTGGGAACGCCACCAAGTGACTCCGGAGGAGGCCGAAGACATCTTTTTCCACGAGCCACTTGTCGTCCGTAGCGATGCCGGCCATTCGATAACGGAGAAGCGTTACTACGCTCTCGGGCAAACAGGAGTGGGCCGTCGATTGTTCATCGTTTTCACGGTACGGCGAACGCTTATACGGGTGATTTCGGCGCGCGACATGAACCGAAACGAAACGGAGGCCTATGAGAAATATGAAGAAGAAAATCCCTGAATTCAGAAGCGAAGATGGGGAACGTAAATTCTGGGCTTCCGCGGATTCGACGGAATACGTGGATTGGCCATCGGGAAAGCGCAAGAAACTCGTTCACGTCAAGCCGTCGCTGAAGACGATATCACTTCGGCTCCCGGTCTCCATGATTGAAGACCTCAAAGTACTGGCGAATCGGCGCGACGTCCCCTATCAATCTTTGTTAAAGGTGTTTCTGGCCGAACGCTTGGCGCGGGAGCGCCACTCGCAGTCAGAGCGGGTGTGATTAAGATCCGATTGATTGACTTCGTGCCGGCAAATCCGACCGACGCTAGCGGCCGTCACCTGCCGAATTCCGTGCGTTGGGCTTGGGACGCAGTCTCGACTCGGCCAACGGGCGCCACCTCTCGCAGGACCATCAGAATGTTCTCCCGGAAAATATTGTCCGCGATGTCGAGAATGCCTCATGTGCTCCGACTCACCCATGAAAGCGCACCAATCGGGTGCGAGAATCGAAGGGAGAAGAAAACATGAAGTACATACTGATGATGAACTGCCCGAAGACGGGTTACGACTGGTTTGCTTCCATGCCGAAGAAGGACATACAAGCGCACATCGCGTTCATGCACAGTCTCAACAAAGCTCTCCGTGAATCCGGCGAGTTGGTATCCACCGAAGGCTTGGCCGATCCGAAGGAGGCCAAGATGGTGCGGGCCGGCAAAGACGGCGCGCCGGTTACCGACGGCGTGTTCCCGGAAGCCAAAGAGTATCTCGCCGGCTACTGGATCATTGATGTCGAGAGCCCCGAACAAGCCTACGCGATTGCCGCCCGGGCATCGACGGCCCCAGGACCGGGCGGGGCTCCCTCGAACATGCCGATCGAGGTGCGGCAGGTCATGAGCGGCGCCCCAAAAGAATGGTTGTGACGAGATAGGTAGCTATGTCGTGGGACGCCGATTCCGAGCATCTGCTTCGCGAACTCGCACCGCAGGTGCTCGGCGCAGTCATCCGCCGTTTTCGCGACTTTGCCGCGGCCGAAGATGCCGTCCAGGAGGCGTTCGTTGCCGCGGCCGTTCAATGGCCCCGCGAAGGACTTCCTGATAATCCTCGCGCCTGGCTAATTCACGTGGCTTCGAGACGCATGACCGATCACGTGCGCAGCGAACTGGCTCGCCGGCGCCGGGAAACCGCCGCGGCATTACAGAGCGACTCCTTGACACCATCCCCCGACGTTGAAAATGAAACGGACCTGGACGACGCGCTGATCCTGCTTTTTATGTGCTGTCATGCCGCTCTGACTTCGTCCTCGGCAATCGCGCTGACGTTAAGGGCGGTCGGCGGCTTGACCACGGCCGAAATCGCTAATGCGTTTCTGGTGCCGGAGGCGACCATGGCACAACGGATCAGTCGCGCCAAGCAGACCATCAAGGCTTCCGGCGTCCCATTCCGCTTGCCGACCGAACAAGAGCGAACGCAACGGCTCCGCGCCGTGCTGCACGTGCTGTACCTGATCTTCAACGAAGGGTACACCAGCAGCGCCGGACCACAACTGCAGCGACTGGAGCTATCCCATGAAGCGATCCGTCTGACGCGAGCCGTTCACCACTCGCTTCCGGACGACAGCGAGGTCGCGGGACTACTGGCACTTATGTTGTTGACCGACGCTCGCCGGGCGGCGCGAACCGGACCTGACGGCGAGCTGATCCCGCTAACGAAACAGGATCGGACTCTGTGGGATCGGAAAGAGATTTCGGAAGGCGTCGATCTCCTTAGCGCGACGTTGCCCCAGGGTTCGATTGGCCCGTACCAGTTACAAGCCGCCGTCGCCGCCGTTCACGACGAAGCGGCCCGAGCCGAGGATACCGACTGGCCCCAGATTCTGGCGCTGTATGATCTCCTGAAGCGCATGTCCGACAATCCCATGGTGATGCTCAATCACGCCATCGCGGCGGCCATGGTGCACGGCCCGTCAACGGGACTCGAGCTGTTGAATGCGCTGGACGCCGATGGAAGATTGACGGGACATCATCGCCTGGATGCCGTTCGCGCCCATCTTCTGGAAATGACTGGAGACCATCACGCGGCCGTCGCACATTACCGGATCGCCGCCGGCCGGACGACCAGCCTCCCGGAGCGGAATTACCTGATCACGCAAGCCGCCCGTCTTAGCGAGAGCGCCGGGAACGCCTGATCTGATGGGCGTCTATTGCAGGGCGATGTTGCGTTCTTCGAGCAGTGTCCCCAAGGCCCGCAGCAGTGCGAGCTGATTCAGGCGATAGTTGATCATCTGATTCACCAGCACTGATTCGGCCGTGCTCAGGTCGCCTTGCGCCGTCAGCACGAAGAAAATCAGTTCGGTGCCCAGCTCGTATTTCTTCTCCTCGGCTTCCACGCGCTTTTGCGCAAGGTCGCGAGCTTTTCGCGCCAGGACGATACTGGCTTTGCTGTTTTCGAGATTGGTCACCGCGGTGACCACTTGCAGCCGGATCTGCTGCTCGGCGGCACGCACGCGTAGCGCGTCGAGCCGCTTGCTCACCGTGGCGTCTGCAAGATTCGCGACGGCCGCGTGATTCTTCAGCGGGAGATTCAGGTTCAGACCGAATCCGTAGGTCGGCAGACCGAATCCAAACAACTGCGCGAGCGCGTCCGTCACTCCTCCCGGAATCACTCCGACGATCTGCGACCCTCCTCCGAACACATCCGCGCGCTGATACACCGGGCCGCCCAATCCCGATGCGCCGTACTGGCCGGTCAGTGCAAGATTCGGCCGGAGCTGATCGTTGGCTTGCCGTATGCTCAGATCGTCGACGTCGAGCTGCTGACGGGTGGAACGCAAATCGCCGCGTCGCGCCAGCGCTTCGTCGACCAACTGATCGCGATCCAGGGCCGGCGTCGAGGGCGGGGCTACGGGTTCGGTGAGGACCAAGGGAAGATCGCGGTACCTCGGATCGAGGTCCGCGCCCATCTGCGTTCGCAGCGCGTCTTCGGATTGCTTCAGCCCATAATTGGCTTGCGTCAGGAACAATTCCGCGTTCGCGAAAGTCTGCTGCGGTTGAAAAATATCGAGCGGCGATGACGCACCCAATTCCAACTCCCGTTCCGCCCGCTTCAAGGCGGCGTCGGCGAGCTTGAGATTCGCTTCCGCCACGCGCACGTTTTCCCGCGCGCCGATCACCGCCCAGTAGGCCTGCTCGGCCGAAACCAGGATCTGAATCACCTGATCCTCCAGGTTGTACTGCGCTCCCCGAAGCCGGCTCCGCGCCATCATCAGCGGGATCCTGGTCACATATGCTCCGCGCCCTTGCAGCAACGGCTGCGAAAAACTCAGGTTAAGGTTCGAACTGTAGTTCGGATTCACCGTGGCGAACGCGTTGTTGGTGGACGTCTTGAAGTCGGAAAACGCGATGCTGTACCGCGTCCCGGTCTGCAAGGTTTGGGTCACGCCTAGATTGAATGGCTGCGAGAGCAGGTTGATGGTGGATCCTCCGGCCAGCGCACTGGAGCCCGCTGAAAGCGAGCGTGTGGCTTGAAAGGATGCAGTCGCCACTGGATCGAACTGCCCGAACGCGCGGGTAATCGAATCTTCGTTGAGGGTCAGGCTCAGGCGCTGAATCCCGACGTTCGGATTGTTCGACATGACCAGACCGAGAAATGCTTTGAGGGAGAGCTCGAGTTTGCCCTCGGCCACATAGTCCTCGAACTTCAGCGGCGGTTGCAGTTCCACCTTGGTGACCGTCCTCGCAAAATACTTTCTGAAGTATGACGGCTTGGGAAAATACGGATCCTGGTCGGCACCATGGGCGATGCAGGCGAGCGTGAGCAGAGTAAGGGTGAGCGGTCGGAATGAGTGCGGCATCGTATCAGTTACAATGACGCATTTTACCCCGTTAGGTGTTGAGGTTTCTTAGCGTTCCTCGAGGTGTTTTAACCGGGCGTCGAGGACTTCTTCGACCCGATGCAGTTCAGAACGCCACATATCCTTGGCGTCAATGAATCGCTGATCCATCTTCTTGTCCATCTCCATGAGCCGACGTTCCACGCCTGCAAACTGACTGTCGACTCCGGTGAAGCGGCGCTCTACATCGTTAAAACGCGCGTCCATATGTGCACGGAACTCGCCGAGGCGAACATTCATATCGCCCAAGCGGGCATTGTTGTTGAGGATACCGAGTAACACGGTAACCATCGTGGGGACCGTGAACACGGCCATCGCGATGATTTGATTGTCTATCACAAAGCCAGTCTATCACCCGCTCATCGCCGCCAGGAACTCGGCGTTCGATCGGGTCTTCGACAGCTTGTCGATCAGCAATTCCATACTCTCCACCGGTGACAGTGGATTCAACACCCTACGCAGCACCCACACCCGGTTGAGTTCTTCCTTGGGAAGCAGCAGCTCCTCTTTTCGAGTACCCGACTTGGAGATGTCGATGGCCGGGAACACACGCTTATCCATCAGCTTGCGGTCCAAATGGATTTCCATGTTGCCGGTACCTTTGAACTCTTCGAAAATGACGTCATCCATACGGCTGCCCGTGTCGACCAGAGCCGATGCGACGATGGTCAGCGACCCGCCCTCTTCGATGTTGCGCGCGGCGCCGAAAAACCGCTTGGGGCGTTGCAGCGCGTTTGAATCGACGCCGCCCGAAAGCACCTTTCCCGACGGCGGAACCACAGTGTTGTAGGCGCGCGCCAGCCGGGTGATCGAGTCGAGCAGAATCACGACGTCTTTCTTATGCTCCACCAATCGCTTGGCTTTTTCGATCACCATCTCGGCCACCTGCACGTGGCGCGAAGCCGGTTCGTCGAAAGTCGACGAAATCACTTCGCCCTTGACCGACCGCTGCATGTCCGTCACTTCTTCCGGCCGTTCATCGATCAGCAGCACGATCAGCGTAACTTCCGGATGGTTGGCGGTGATCGAGTTCGCGATGGACTGCAACAGCATAGTCTTGCCGGTTCGCGGCGCCGCGACGATCAGTCCACGCTGCCCCTTGCCGATGGGTGTCATCAGGTCCAGGACGCGGCCGGAGTAACTGTCCTTGGCCGCTTCCATCTTCAGCCGCGATTGCGGATACAGAGGCGTCAGATTGTCGAAGAAGATCTTGTTGCGGGCTTCCTCGGGCGGCTCGAAGTTGATCGCGTCGACTTTGATCAGCGCGAAATACCGTTCGCCTTCCTTGGGCGGACGGATCTGTCCGCTGACCGTATCGCCGGTGCGCAGATCGAAGCGGCGGATCTGCGACGGCGAGACGTATACGTCGTCGGGACCCGGCAGGTAGTTGTATTCAGGTGCGCGCAGGAAACCGAAGCCGTCGGGCAGGCATTCGAGCACGCCTTCAGAGAAGATCAATCCGCTCTTTTCGGCTTGCACTTGCAGGATCTTGAAGATCAGTTCCTGCTTGCGCAATCCTGCAAAGCCCTGCACACCCAGATCTTTGGCGATCTGATTGAGCTTCTGGATGCTCATGTCCTTCAACTCGACCAGATCGAGCGCGCTGCCGCCGTTGCGGCCCTGGTTGCCTTGCGACAGGCGCCGCTTGCTGTCGAACATGCGTCCGGCGGGCTGCGGTAGAGCGGCGCTCTCTCCGTCCGCCTTGGGCTCGGATGGCTTCTCTTCCGACTCAGGCTTGGCTTCGGATTCTGCTTCTACCGGCGGTACAGCCTCCTGCGCTGGTTTGGCTTCAGCGGGCGGCTTGGCTTCCTGCGGGGGCTTTGCCTCCGCGACCTTTTCTGCGCGGGAAGAACGCCCGTCCGCTTTAGCGCGAGGCGCGCCCTCCGGCTTTGCTTCCGTCTTTGCTTCCGGCTTTGCTTCCGTCTTGGCCGGCTCCGCCTTGGGAGGCTCGGCGGGCACTTCGGGTGCAGTCACTACCGGGTCTTGATTTTCGAGATCGCTTGCCAAATTTCCCTCACTCCCCGGCCGGTGACGGCCGAGCATTCGAGGATCTCTCCGGAATATCCATCCCGCAGAGCCCTCAGGCTTTGATGCCTTTCTTTCGGAGACCTCAACTTGTCAATTTTCGTAGCGGCCACAATGTAGGGCCGCTGGTTGTGCTCGAGCCAGTCTCGAAGCTCGACGTCCTTGTCCATCCAACCGCGCCGCGCGTCCAGAACGATCACGCACAGCCGCAACGCTCCCCGTCCGCTCAGGTACTGCTCGATGAGCGCCTTCCAGTCTTTCGTTTTTTCCCGGGGAACTTTCGCGAATCCATACCCTGGCAGGTCCACCAATCGAAACCCGCTGTCCACCTGGTAGAAATTGATGAACTGCGTACAGCCTGGCCGGGAACTTGTGAATGCCAGTCCCTTGTTCCCAAGGCCGCCGGCCCCCACCAGCGCATTCAGCAGGCTGGATTTGCCGACATTGCTGCGGCCCAGGAACGCGACCTCAGCCTCGCCCTCCTCCGGAAACTGCTCCGGCCTGGCTGCACTTATTATAAACCGTGCGGCAGCCATCTATGAGATGCCATGCTTTCAGAGACCGGTTAATGCGTGACCTTTTCGTCCCTCGACCGGGCGACGATCTCCGCCGCCGTCAACATACTCGTAATCGGCGCCATTTCGATCTCCCGCTCCAGCGCCAGTTTGAGCACCTCATCCATCGATTGGACGAAGTGCAGCTTCATCTCCCTGCGGACGTTTTCGGGAATGTCCGGCAGATCCTTCTCGTTTTCGGCGGGCAGCACGACTTCGCGAATGCCCTGCCGGTGTGCGGCCAGCAGCTTCTCTTTGAGCCCGCCTATAGGCAGCACGCGCCCGCGGACTGTGATCTCCCCAGTCATGGCCAGGTCGGCGCGGACGGGAATGCTCGTCAGCGCACTGCAGATGCTGGTAGCGATGGTAATCCCGGCCGATGGACCGTCCTTGGGGATGGCCCCTTCGGGAACATGCAGGTGAATGTCGATGTGGCGATAGAAATCGCGGGGCAGCCCCATCACATGCGAGCGGCTACGGATGTAGCTCATGGCCGCCTGCGCCGATTCCTGCATCACGTCGCCCAGCTTTCCGGTGGTCGTGAGTTTTCCCCGGCCTTCCATGATCGCTGCTTCCGTGGTGAGAATCGAACCGCCCACTTCGGTCCACGCCAGCCCGACCGTGGTGCCCACTTCGTTCTTCTTCTCCAGTTGATGTTCGCGGAATTTTTGCGGGCCCAGCAGATCGTTGACCTTGGTCGCGTTGATCACCGCCTTGTCAGGCTGATCTTTTTTCTTGGCGGATTGCGCGTTGACGACGCCGCGCGCGATTTTGCGGCACACATTGCCGATCTCGCGCTCCAGATTCCGGACGCCCGCTTCGCGCGTGTAATGCTGCATCAATTCCCCGATGCCATCGTCCATGAATTGAATCTGCTGCGCGCCCAACCCGGCTTCCTTTTCCTGCTTGGGGACCAGGAAGCGCTTGGCGATTTCCATCTTTTCGAGCTCGGTGTAGCCCGAAAGCCGGATCACTTCCATGCGATCCTGCAACGCCGGCGGAATGGTGTGCAACACGTTCGCCGTGGCGATGAAGAAGACTTGCGAAAGGTCGTATTCGACGTCCAGGTAGTGATCCATGAACATGAAATTCTGTTCCGGATCGAGCACTTCGAGCAGCGCCGCCGACGGGTCGCCGCGGAAGTCCGTCGACATCTTGTCGACTTCGTCCAGCATGAACACCGGGTTGCGCACTCCAGCCTTCTTCATCATTTGAAGAATCTGGCCGGGCAGGGCGCCGATATAGGTGCGGCGATGCCCGCGAACTTCGGCTTCATCGCGAACGCCGCCCAGTGAGAGACGCACAAACTTGCGGCCGGTGGCCTTGGCGATGGACATCCCCAGCGACGTCTTGCCGACGCCCGGAGGTCCGACGAAGCACAGAATGGATCCCTTGGGATCTTTCACCAGCCGGCGCACCGCGAGAAATTCGAGGATGCGCTCTTTGATTTTCTCCAGTCCGTAATGATCGCTTTCGAGCACTTCCTGCGCGTGCGGCAGATCGCGAATTTCTTTCGAGCGCTTCTTCCACGGCACCGCCAGCAGCCAGTCCAGATAATTGCGCGACACGGTCGATTCGGCCGACATCGGCGGCATGTTCTCCAGGCGCTTCAGCTCGGCCATGGCCTTTTCGTGAGCGTCCTTGGTCATGCCCGCGGTTTCGATCTTCTTTTTCAGTTCGTCGAACTCGCTCTTTTCGCCGCGGCCGAGTTCCTTCTGGATAGCCTTGATCTTCTCGTTGAGGTAATACTCTTTTTGCGCCTTCTCCATCTGGCGCTTGACGCGGCCTTGGATGGTGCGGTCGACATTGAGTTTCTCGATTTCGATGTCGAGCATTTCAGCGACCCGCGTCAGCCGATCGATGGGATCGAAAATCTCGAGCAATTCCTGCTTTTCTTCGGTCGCGAGCTGAATGTTCGCGCCGATGGTGTCCGCCAGCTTGCCCGGATCGTCGCCGCGAATGGCCGCGACCATGGTGTCATAGTTGACGTTCTGGCTTAACTTTACATACTGCTCAAACAGGCTGGTGGCGCGCGAAGTAAGCGCATCCAACTGCGGTCCCGTCTCGATCTTGTAGCTGAACGTTTTTACGGTGGCTTTGAAATAGCCTTCGTCTTCGTTGACCGAGAGGATCTTTCCGCGTTCTACGCCTTCCACCAGAACTTTGAGATTGCCGTCAGCCTGTTTCAGGCTTTGAACGATGTTGGCAACCGTGCCGACCGCGAAGATCTCGTCCGGGCGCGGATCGTCCACGCTGGCGTCGTGCTGCGTGGCCAGGAAGATCTTCTTGTCTCCGGCGAGCGCCTCTTCGATGGCACGGACGCTTGATTCACGCCCGACCAGAAACGGCGTCATCATGTGCGGGAAGATAACGACTTCCCGGATGGGCATCATCGGCAACCGCCGGGTGTCTGATTTTTCTTTGGAAGTGAGCATTTCGGGAACGAAGGGAGTCAGGAATCAGGAGTCAGAACTCAGAATGAAGATTACGCTTCGAGTATTCTGACTCCTGGCCCCTGACTTCGGACTCCTTTTTTTGAACTATCCGGCCTTTTCAAGCAAGGCCATATTGATCTTTTGCGTCATCACCATTTCCTTGGTGACGAGGAACTCGCGGACCTTCTTATAGGATGGCAGGTAGTACATCAGGTCCAGCATCAGATCTTCCAAGATCATGCGCAAGCCCCTGGCGCCCACCTTGCGTTCCATGGCGAGCTGCGCGATCGCCTCCAGAGCGTCGTCGCTAAACTTCAGTCTAACATTTTCAAACTCGAACAGCTTCTGGTACTGCCGGATGATCGCGTTCTTGGGCTTGGTCAGGATCTGCACCAGCGCATCCTTGCTCAAATCCTCCAGCACCGCAACCACTGGAAGCCGTCCAATGAATTCGGGGATGAACCCGGCTTTGATCAGGTCCACCGGCTGACACTGTTCGAGCATGCTCACGTCGCGGCGACCGGAACTGCCGGGCCGCCGGGCGTTCGCCTGCGCGGCATCGTCAGGATTCGAGAACCCGATGGTCCGGGTGCCGATCCTGCGGGAGATAGTTTTCTCCAGTCCGATAAATGCCCCGCCGCAGATGAACAGGATGTTGGTGGTATCGATCGGCGTGAATTCCTGGTGCGGATGTTTTCGGCCACCTTGCGGAGGAACGTTGGCCACGGTGCCTTCGAGGATCTTCAGAAGAGCCTGCTGGACGCCTTCCCCGGAAACATCGCGCGTGATCGATGGATTCTCGTCCTTGCGGCCGATCTTGTCGATTTCGTCGATGTAAATGATTCCCTGCTGGCAGCGTTGAACGTCCCAATCGGCATTCTGGAGCAGGCGGAGAATGATGTTTTCAACGTCCTCGCCCACGTATCCGGCTTCGGTCAGCGTGGTGGCGTCGACGATCGCGAAGGGGACGTCTAAAATCCTGGCTAAAGTCTGCGCCAACAGCGTTTTACCGGTACCGGTCGGTCCGATCAGGAGAATGTTCGACTTGGACAGCTCCACTTCCCCAGCGCGCTGCTTGTTCATCTGGATGCGCTTGTAGTGGTTGTAAACCGCCACGGCGAGCTTTTTTTTGGTGGCGTCCTGACCGATTACGTACTGATCAAGATACTCCTTTAATTCCAGCGGCTTAGGGAGTTTGTGCGGCGTCCCGTATTGCTGCTCATGACGATCGTCTTCAAGGATCGAGTTGCAGACCTGAATGCATTCGTCACAGATATACGCGCGGGGGTAATCGGAAGGGGAGGAGATCAGCTTGCCAACAACATCCTGGCTTTTAGCACAGAATGAACAGCGCAACGAATCGTCGGAGCCAGTTCGCTTCACCGGGATCTCCTAAAGGGCATAGTGGTGTAACAAGTCACCCCGATTATAGCGAACTTTGCAAGCCGCGAATATAGGCCAAACGTCCGGTATGGCGAAATTGACCGCTTCTAAGGGAAAAAACCTACTTCACAGCCAAAGTAAGAATGACATGCGCATGATATGAGCCGGCTGCCGGCTCGGCTCTACGAGAAATTAAGCAGGATGATTCCCTTCCATGGGCGGCTTGGTTGGGTCCCTGCGGCGCTAAGATGAAATCATGTCTGCGAGCGCCAATCCCAGGCTGACCGAGGAAGAGTACCTCAAGATCGAGCGGGAGGCCCGGTACAAGAGCGAATTCTACGACGGGCACATGTATGCGATGTCCGGGGCGTCGTGGGTCCACGGCCTCATCACTACGAATCTAAGCCGCGAACTGGGGAATCGCCTTCTTAACCTGGATTGCTCTGTGATTGCGAACGACATACTCGTGCGAGTATCGCGTCGCGGGTTCTACACGTATCCCGATGTAGTGGTGGTCTGCGGTCCGCCTGCCTTTGTCGACAATGAGCATGACACGCTGCTCAACCCAACGCTGTTGATCGAGGTACTTTCGCCTTCGACGGAACAACACGACCGCGGATTCAAACTGCGTCATTACCGGCAGCTTGAATCGTTGCAAGAATACTTACTAGTGGCACAGGCGGAGCCATATGTCCAAAGCTATCGTCGGCAGCCCTCGGGTGACTGGCTGCTTTCCGAATGGTCCGGTCTTGAAGCGACTTGTAGGCTTACAAGCGTCGAGTGCGAGTTGGCGATGGCCGAGGTTTACCGCCGAGTGAAATTCGGAAACGAAGCGGTCCAAGTTTAGGAGCGCCGTGCATTCACCGCCGCGCCGATCAGGGCGATTTCGTCGCTCTTCGACACGATCTCAAAAACATAGCCTTGCAGCGGGCTCATCTTCACCATTTCCTGCACGCAGCGGTTCAGGAACGCGAGGTTCACGAACTTTGCGTTAGGGCCGGTGATATAGAACTTGCCTGGACCGCTCATGTGAATGCTGGATGCGGTAGCTGCGGCCAGCGCCCGGTGCCATAAGATCGCGAACTCGGCGCAACGGGGATCACCAGTCTTGGCCGCCGCGAAAACCTCGTCGGGCTCCATATCGAGAAAACGGAGGCGCATGGCGCGATTCCCCATAATGCTTTCCATATGCCCGATGCCGCCGCAGCCGCAGAAACGCTCGTTCGGATCGAGCGAGACCACGATGTGTCCGCCCTCCCAGATTCCGTCAGCTTTGGGATACCGGCCGAATCCGATGCCATTGCCAAGGGTCCACACGCGCACCAACTGGTCGAGCTTGCCGTGGGCGGCGGCGATGCCGGAGGCAACCACGTCGGCATCGTTCGAGGCGACGATCCGGGCGTGGATGCCGCGCACGGCGAGCGCCTCGCGCATGGCAATCTCGATTGGGAATCCCTTGAGTTGATGTAAATTCGGGGAGTCCTCGATGACCCCGTTGCGCACGATTCCGGGATAAGCCAGACCGATGGCGTCGATGGGCTCACCTTCGGCGAGCGCCTTGATCTCGTCCGCCTGGACGCGCACCATATCCTCAACCGGCATGCCGTGGAGCTGATCGGCGCCCGAGCCTTCCGCGGGATACCGGGTGACCGTTAGGGCGAGGTGCTTTTCGTCCACCAGTCCGAAGGTGATGTGCTCGCTGATAACTACTCCGATGCTGCGGGGCATGTTGTCTCCTAGAACCGCGTCAGCTTGTTTAAGCCGTTAAACGCCGCTGCCTTGTAGCATTCGGCAAGGGTGGGGTAGTTGAACACGGTATCGACGAAATACTCGACCGTCCCCTTGAGAATCAGCACCGCCTGTCCGATGTGCAACAGCTCGCTGGCGCCTTCGCCGATGATATGGACGCCCAACAATTCCTTGGTTTCGCGGTGAAAAATGAGCTTCAGGCGTCCAGTGGTATCGCCGCGAATTTGCCCGCGCGCGATCTCGCGATAATACGCGACGCCGACTTCGTAGGGCGCATCCTCTTCGGTGAGTTGTTCTTCCGTTTTTCCGATGAAGGAAATCTCCGGGATGGTGTAAATGCCGTAAGGATACTCCGCCGGATTCGAATGCACAGGTTTCCCGAACGCGTTCGCGGCGGCGATCCGGCCCTGTTCCATGGACACCGAGGCGAGGCTGGGGAACCCGATCACGTCGCCGACAGCGAAGATATGGGGGACTTTCGTGCGGTATTCCCGATCCACGGCGATGCGTCCGCGGCTATCGGCTTCGACCCCGGCCGCGGTGAGATTCAGCTCGTCGATGCTGCCTTGGCGGCCTACGGCATAGAGCAGCGCATCGGCCGAAAGTTTTTTCTTGCTCTCCAGATTCGCGACCACGCCCTCCGGAGTCTCCTCAACGCTCGAGACCTCTTCATTCAGGCGCAGGGTGACGCGGCTATCGCGAAGATGATAAGAAAGCGTTTCCACAATTTCGGCATCTGCGAACTCCAGCAATCGTGGGCGCTTCTCGACCAGAATCACGCGCACGCCTAACGTGGCGAACATGCAGGTGTATTCGACGCCGATGACGCCGCCACCCACGACGATCAGCGTTTTCGGGATATCCGACATGAACAGCACCTGGTCGCTGTTCAGGATCGTTTTTCCGTTGATAGGGACCTTGGTCGAAGTTGCGGGCCGGGTGCCGGTAGCGATGACGACATTGTCCGCCTGGCAATCGACAAATCCCTGCTGCTGGTGGACCCGGACGGTGTGTGCGTCGACAAAGCTCGCGGTCCCAAAGAGGACTTCGATATTGTTGCGCGAAAGCTGCGCCACGGTCACGTCGATTTCAGTCTTGATGACGTGTTGGACGCGAAAGGCCAGGTCGGCCATGCAGATTTTTTCCTTGACGCGGTAGTTGACGCCGTAAACGTTCTGATACTGGTAGCCGGACAGGTGCAGCACGGCCTCCCGCATGGTTTTGCTGGGGATGGTTCCGGTGTTGATACAGACACCGCCGATGCACTGGGCTTTCTCGACCAGTGCCACATGTTTTCCCGACTTGGCCGCCTGAATCGCGGCGCGCTGTCCGGCGGGGCCGGACCCGATGACGAGCATGTCGAAAGATTGCATTGGTTAGAACACAGGATACAAGAGAGTGAAGACAGATTGACAACAGCGTCCTACTTCGGATGTGACGTGATATCGACGAGGTTGTACGAGTCACGCTCAATGGTGAAATAGAATCGCCAATTACGCGTAACGCGAGCCTGCCAAAGACTCTCCACGCCTTCGTATTTCTTCGTCCGCAAGGACGGATGATGCGGATTCATGAGCAGGATCTCGGATTGTTTCCAAAAGGCGCGTTGCACGGCCAGAGGCGCTTCCCGGAGACTCCGGTCAAAGCGCTTCGAAAAGACCAGATGCATCGTCTATGATGGAGTGCGCTTCCGCCGTTTCAACGCGGGTGTTCGTTGGTCGAACGCTCGCTTCGCCTCTGCGGATGAGGCGTAAGGTCCGTAAATCCGGCCGTGCTTGATGTCGTCCAGGCCTTGTTCGATTCCGCGTTCGCTGGCGGATTTCGGCGTCAGTGTGATCGCGCCTCGCTCGACCCTTGCATTGAGGATGTCGCCCACCTTAATCCGGGCCTTACGCATCACGCTCGCCGGAATGAGTACCGCGTTCTTTTCCTTTACTGTGATGACGGCCATACTTAAGCCTAACATTCTGACTCCTGACTTCCGACTCCTGTATTCTGGTTTTTCATGCAATCTCGCCGGGAGTTTATTCAACTAGGGGCAGGGTTCGCGCTGACGATGCAGTCTGGAGCCGGACAGGACAGCGTCGAAGAGGCGACGATTGTGCAGCTTCAGGAAGGGCTTACGCTTTCGCGATTCACGTCGGTTCAACTGGTCGAAAAATACTTGGCGCGCATCGCGTTGGTCGATAAGAGTGGACCGAAGATCAACTCGATCATCGAGCTGAATCCGGATGCAGCGGCAATCGCCGCGGCGCTCGATCGCGAACGCAAGGACAAGGGCGTTCGCGGCCCGCTGCACGGGATTCCGATTCTCATTAAAGACAACATCGATACCGGCGACAAGATGATGACGTCGGCCGGATCGTTGGCGCTGGCGAGTTCGACGGCGAAGGACGCGCCCCTCGTGACGCGTTTGCGCGAGGCGGGCGCGATCCTCCTGGGGAAGACCAATCTTAGTGAATGGGCGAATTTTCGATCCTCGCATTCCGTCAGCGGATGGAGCGGACGTGGCGGCCAGACCAGAAATCCATACGCGCTCGACCGGAATCCATCGGGATCGAGTTCGGGAACGGGCGCGGCGGTTTCAGCATGCCTGTGCGCGGCGGGTGTGGGAACGGAAACCGACGGTTCCGTCGTGTCGCCGTCGTCGATCAACGGAATCGTGGGGATCAAACCGACGGTTGGGCTGATTCCAGGAGCCGGCATTGTCCCGATTTCGCACCGTCAGGATACCGCCGGACCCATGGCGCGGACGGTGACTGATGCCGCGATTCTATTGGGCGTGCTGGCGGGCGCCAGTTATGGGCGGGCGCTCGACGTGAACGGATTGAAAGGCGCGCGTATCGGCGTGGCACGGCAGATTTTCGGTTTCAATGCCCGCGTCGATAAGCTCATGGAATCGGCCATCGACACGTTGAAACAACTGGGCGCGCTGATCGTCGATCCCGCGAATATCCCGACATATTCGAAACTGAGCGAGCCGGAAAACGAAGCCCTGCTTTACGAATTCAAGGCCGATCTGAACGCGTACCTGGAAGCTCGCGGCGCGCAGGTCAAGAGCTTGAAAGAGGCAATTGAGTTCAACGAAAAGAATCGCGATCGTGAGATGCCGTACTTCGAACAAGAGCTGATGATCAAGGCCGAGGCGAAAGGTCCGGTGACCAGCCGCGACTATCGCGATCTGGTGGGGCGGTTGAACAAGCTGGCGAAGCAGGACGGGATCGACGCGACGATGAGCAAGCTCGCGCTGGATGCGATCATCGCGCCGACGGACGGTCCGGCGTGGCCCATCGATTACGTCGATGGCGATCACTTCACGGGAGGCGCGTCAACGCCGGCGGCGATCGCGGGGTATCCCCACGTGACCGTGCCGATGGGTTTCGTGTTCGGACTACCGGTCGGAATTTCGTTCTTCGGATCGCCGCGCACGGAAGTGAAGTTGATCAAGTACGCCTACGCATTCGAGCAGGCGACTAAGGCTCGTCAAGCGCCGCAGTTCTTGGCGAGCGTGAAGATATAGCCGCCGATGCACGCAGATGCACGCCGATACGCAATCGTTTTTTTAATGCTCGCCGGCTGTGCGAAGCACTATCGCGTGGCAGGCCTGGTGATACAGACCGATTCGGCGCAGCGTACGATGCTGGTTTCACATCGGCCAATCGTCCACTATATGCCCGCGATGACGATGCCATTTCACGTCGGTCCAAAAGAGGATTTTTCGAAGCTCGTGCCGGGTGCGCGCGTCGATTTCGACCTACGCATCGGAAAGCACGAATCCATCGCCCGAAACGTGCGCGTAGGGACGACGAAGCTCGATTACCCTGTGCCGCAGCCAACCAACAAGCTCGCGATCGGCGCGCCGGTACCTGATTTCTCGTTGACCGATCAGGCTGGCCGCGCAGTGCGGCTCAGCGATTTCTCGGGACGCGTGGTTGCGATCGATTTCATTTATACTCGCTGTCCGCTGCCTGACGTTTGCCCGCGGCTCTCCGCGAGTTTTGCGTATGTGGCCAAGCGAGTTCCCGATGCGATGTTGTTTTCGATCACCATCGATCCGCAGTACGATACCCCTGCAGTGCTCGCCGAATATGGACGGCGCTACGGCAGCGACGGCGAACGATGGCGTTTTCTTACAGGAACCATGGACCAAATCCGCGACGTGGCGGGACTATTCGGGCTGATCTATTGGCCGGAAGATGGATCGATCACGCACTCGGTGACTACGGGCGTGATCGGACGGGATGGAAAGCTCGCGGCGCTGATCGAAGGGTCGAGTTTTCGGCCAGAGCAGTTGCGCGATCTGGTTCAGCATGAAGTCGACAAGCGTTGACTATTTCTTCTTTGAGGTCGCGTTTTTCCATGCCGCTTCCATGGCGCGACGAACTTCGGTCTTGGTTGCCGATTTCAGCTTGACCACGGTTGCGCCGCCTTTGCCCCATCCGCCAGGAACAGGCTCGAACATTGCGGGCTCGTCCTTCACGAACATCGCCTGCTGTTCCGGCGTCAGTTTGACCATCCCGATCTTTTCATCGGGTTTCGGAAACGTCGCGAAGATTTTCCCGCCGGCGCGAAAATCGGGATGTCCCATGTGCGAAGACTCGATCGCGTCGGGAAAGCTAAGCGCGAGTTTGCGGAAGTCGGCGGCGGTCATTTCGATTCACATGATACCCTGTCTCGGTGCGTATCACGCGGATTGAAGCTTATCGAGTCGAGCTGCCGCTGCACGAGGGTAGCTACAAGTGGTCGGGCGGCAACGCGGTCAGCGTGTTCGATTCGACCGTAGTCGCGATTTCGACCGATGCCGGCATCACCGGATACGGCGAAGTGTGCCCGCTGGGGTCGGCCTATCTTCCCGCCTACGCGGCGGGAGCGCGCGCAGGAATCGCCGAACTCGCGCCGCAGATGATCGGGCTCGATCCGACCCAGACGGGCGTCGTAAGTCGATTCATGAATCAGCGCATGCGCGGGCATCCATACGTGAAATCGGCGCTGGACGTCGCCTGCTGGGATATTTTGGGCAAGGCGTCGAGTCAGCCAGTGGCAACCTTGCTTGGCGGTCGTTTCGGCGACGATTTCCCTCTGTACCGCGCGATTTCGCAAGACGCGCCCGAGGCGATGGCGGAGATGGTGGGCGTGTATCGTGCGCAGGGCTACACGAAGTTTCAATTGAAAGTCGGCAGCGATGTCGAGACGGACATCGCGCGAATTTTCGCTGCGGCGAAAAAGCTTCAGCCGGGCGACGTCTTAATCGCCGACGCGAACACGGGTTGGACGCAACATCAGGCGCTGCGCGTCGCCGATGCCGTTCGTCACCTGGACGTGTACATCGAGCAGCCGTGCCGCACGTATGAGGAATGCCTCGCAGTGCGCCGTCACACCAACCGGCCGTTCGTTTTGGATGAAGTAATCGACGATATTGCGATGGTGGTGCGCGGCGCGAGCGATCATGCCATGGACGTGATCAATCTGAAAATCTCTAAAGTCGGCGGCTTGACGCCAGCGCGGCAGATTCGCGATTTGTGCGTTTCACTGGGGATCGCCCTCACCGTCGAAGACACTTGGGGCGGAGATATTGTCACCGCCGCGATCGCGCACCTGGCACACAGCACCCCTCCGGAAATGTTGTTCACCACTACCGATTTCAACAGCTACGTGACCCGGAGTATCGCCGCTGGCGCGCCGCAACGAAAGCATGGGCGGATGACGACGAGCGATCGGCCAGGGTTGGGAATCGAGCCGGTCATGGAAACGTTGGGCCCGCCTGTCATTTCAGTGGGATGAATTTCAGAGAGAACTGGTAGCCGGCACGGCCGCTGCTGCGCGCCGCTCGACCATCGCCGATCGAAGCATCATGATGGCGGTGTACACCACCACCACGATCACCAACCAACGCACGGCGACCACCGACATTTCTTTCACGATGAAAGCCGCGACCAGCACTCCGGGGATTCCGCCGATCGCCAGACCCAGGGCCGATTTGAGGTTGTATTTCGCTTCCTTGATGAACCGCGCGCTGCCGACCGGCATCAGGAACGCGCACGATCCCATCATGATGGGATACGCGGTGGTCTGGTTCATGCCCATCAGCGAAATGATCACCATGCAGGGGGCGTAGAGCCCGATTCCGAGGGTCATCAACGCGCCGAGAACCGCATTGGCCGCGACGGCGATCACGAGTTTGACGCCGGTCAATCCGTAAGCTTCTCCGCCGCCGGGCAGATAGTTGAGTTGTTTCATCAAAAAGAATCCCGCCATGATCAGCAGCGCCGTTCCCATTCCGATCTGGATTTTGCGCCGCGACCAGCGCGCAACCACTCCCGCGCCGAGCCAGGCTCCTAAAGCTGCGGCCGCAACCATGAGCGTGAGCGTCATGACGTCGACCTTAACGACTGCGATGTAGATGAACGCCTGGATCAAGGTCGGAACCGTGTGCCCGACGTTGAGCGTTCCGGGAATCTGCTCATCGGGAACCAATCGCCACAATTTGAAAAACGACGTTGTGGTCGCGTAGGAGCCGATGCCGAGCGTGTCGAAAAAATTGGTGATGAGTCCGATGAAGCCATCGCGAAGATCGGGCCGCGGCAGCTCGTGGCGGCCCCGGATCTCCGCGATCCAGATGAACAGGTAGGTCGCGCCAAAAATCGCCAGCGCGATAAATAGTGCAGTCTTCATACGACTCGATTCTGCAATACGCCGATGCCCTCGATCTCGACCTCGACCGTGTCTCCCGGATTCATTTTTTTCGTGTTGCCCGGCGTACCAGTGTAGATCACGTCGCCGGGTTGCAGTGTGACCCACTGGCTGACGTATTTCACGATGGACGGGCAATCGAACATCAGATCCGACGTGTACTGCTTCTGTACGGTTTCGCCGTTAATGCGCGTTTGCAGCAGCAGGTTGGAATAGTCGATTCCGGTGACGATGGCCGGTCCCAGCGGGCCGAACGTATCCGCTCCCTTCGCGCGCCACCACTGAAGATCTTTACTGGGCCCATGCTGCCAGTCACGCTCGCTGACGTCGTTGCCGCAGGTGACGCCGAAGATGGAGGTTCCGGGTCCGATCACGATCACCAGTTCACCCTCCGAATGGACGTTCTTGGCATCCTTCGGGATGACGATCGAATCGCCCGCGGCGATCAGACAAGAAGGCGGCTTGTAGAAAATTTCCGGAGACGCGGGTGCTGGGCGGCCGTTGAGATGGCTGCGATAGTTCAGTCCGACGGCGAGAATTTTGGACGGTGTACAGGGCGGAAGAAGTTTCACGTCCGCGAGAGAATGCGTGACTTGTGTTTCGCGGTGATGGAACAGATCGCCCTGCAGCTCGCGAACTGTGTCGCCGTCGAGGATGCCATAGAAATCGTCAGCGGCATGACGATAGCGGATCAGTTTTGTCATGTTATTGCGGCCCGGCCACGCCGAGTCGTGCGCCACAAACATCGGCGAAGCGTCGATCGACACATCTAGTGAATCAGCCGCTCCAAGGCACTGTGAACCAGATCGAATGTCGACGGTCTCAGCAGAAGCGCGGCGACGAGTGCACTTGCAATCACGATGGGCGACCACGAGTAGTCCGTCTCGCAGGAATCCGGCACACGATCATTCAACAAGCGATCGACGCGAGAAGAAATATCGTCGCCCAGCAGCGAGGTGGTCAAGGGGGACAGCCGCGGGCTCTCGCCCATTCGCGCCACCCGAACCAGCGCCTCCGCCAGAGCCACAGACCGGTGGGGATCGCCGGCAACCGCCCGATCATCGGCGGCGAACTCGGCATAGGTTCGCCACGCACGCTCCAGCCGTCGGAGAGGAAAAATGACGGGAGCAAGCAGCATCGCGAGCCGTTTCAGATTATCGCGCGAAGCCGAATGTGCGCGTTCATGCAGCACGGCCGCTTCGATCTGCTCGGCCGACAACGCGTCCAGAACGTCGCGGGAAATCAGCAGGACGTGGTGAAACAATCCCGCCAGCGCCGTGGTTGGTCCTGCGGGAACGACGAATGCCGTCTGCCCGGCTAGCAACGTTTGTTCGCCCACTTGACGGCAGGTTTCCAAATAGCGTCGCGACTTGATCACCGCCCGCCACGACTGGATGGTTGACCGAACCCACAGCGTAAGTGCCGCGAGCGCGGCCGCGAAGCATATCCCGCTGATTTGTTCCGTCCCGGCAACGGGCTCCAGCCACAGGTAACTCGGCACGCACAAAAAGATGACGATGAGCAACGCCAACGCCGCCGGAGCGATTCGCATCGCGAAAAGGAATCGTGCCGCCGATTCCGCGCGTATTCGTCCGGCGAACCGGATGGCCACACTCGAAGTCCAGGCCATCACGGCGCCGGCCATGAGATTGACAATAAAAAAAGCAGCGAGCGAAAGACAGATCAGCCGGAACAGGTAGGACGCGTTCACGAGTTCTTGCTCCGTTCCAACTCGCGCCGCTTCAGGCGAATCTTGCGTTCCAGTTCCTCGAGCAGCGCGTGGTCCTGTTGGCCGACCGCGTCCACCAAACAGGAAATCAAGACTTCACCGGAATGATTTGAATCGGCGATCAAGTTCGCCACCAGGTCTCGCGCACGTTTTTGCTCCCATTCGCGGCGTGAGAATCGCGGCGAGTAAAGGAACGCGCGATCGCATTTTTGCCGCTGGAGCATTCCCTTCTTAAATAAGCGGTCGAGCGTGGTCATGACCGTCGTGTAAGCGAGCGGCCTGTCCATTTTTCCCGCCACATCGCGCACGGAGCTTTGGCCGTAGGTCCAGACGATCTCCATCACGGCGATCTCCAGGCGGCCCAGCCCGTGCGCGGTTCGATCTTTAAAGAAACGGATCACGCTTTTTGATTGTGCCGGACCACGCTGGTGTAGGCGATTTTGGTCCAGGCATCGGGCTTGAACATGCCTTTACCGAACTTGTCGTCGAAGTCCTTGGTGGGCGCGGCAGCTACCGCTTCGTCGGCTGACTTTCCTTCCTTGATCAATTTTTCCAGCCGCTCCGTGACTGCCGCGAGCATTTCGTGCGTGGCTTTCAAATCTTCCTTCGATCCGAGAGGCCCGTGCCCTGGAATGATCTTGGTACTCGCATCGCCGACTTTCAGCATCGTGGCCGCTGCGTTCGCCATCCCGCCGACCCATCCGCCAGTCGAGTAATCGATCACGGGGTAAAAGCCGTTGAACAGCATATCGCCGGTGTGGAGCACGTTCGGGCCGGGGAAAAAGAGGAAGCTGTCGCCGTCGGTGTGGGCGGTGGGGATGTGCGTGTATTCCAGCTTTTCTTTTCCGAAGGTCATTTTGCCGCCCTTGGTGAACTCCTGCGCCGGCAGGCCTTCCGGCTTCAGCGGATCGAAGCTGCGGTTCATCGATTCCATGGTGGTCTTCACGCTCAGGCGTTTCTTGACGTTCTCATGCGCCATGATTTTCGCGCCCGCGCGTCCCAGCGTCTCATTGCATCCGATGTGATCGAAATGCCAGTGTGTATCGAACAGCAGTGTGACCTTGTGCGCATCCACCTGTTCGCCTATGGCTTTCAGCAGGTCGGCGGCGCGATCCGGAACACCGCCGTCGATCATCATCAGACCCTCCGGGGAGAGGACCACGCCGACGTTTCCGCCGTCACCCATCATGACCGCGAGATTCTCGGAGAGCTTGGTGGCTTTGATCGGCGCTGGCGCATTCTGACCCAGCGCTCGATAAGTGAGAGAAAACCCGGCTGCGCCGCCGGCAAGCGCCGTTAAGAATTCACGGCGGTTTGAAGCAAAGTTGGACATAGAATGCAGCTTACATGAAATCCGGCGCATCCGCACATGGCCCCTCTGGTGAAAGAAATTTCATTTTCGAGTGGGATAATGTACTCACGGGTTCAAATACTTAACGTGACAGCCGGTCGAATCCTGTCCATTCTCCTGGTCTGCGTGGTGAGCCTCTGGGCTCAGCAGGATCCTACCGCAAAGAAAGACGATACCTTCTTCGCGGGGACGGCTTCGGAGTGGACGTCCGAAAAAATCGTGGTCTCGCGATCGGTGGCGGCCAAGACCGAACAGCGGACTTTTCGTATTACTCCGGAAACGAAGGTGGAAGGGAAACCGCGCGCAAAAGTCCGCGTTACGGTCCGCTACACCACCGATGAGGACGGCGACATCGCGATGCTCATTGTGGTGCGGGCTCCAGTCAAGCAGAAATAGTCATTCCTTTTTCTTCCGCTTCGCGACCCAATCGGTCTTCACCACTTGCCGTCCGCGTCCGAGCGCCAGCGCCTGATCGGGAACCGGATCGGTAATGACGCTTCCCGCGCCGACGTAGCTATCCTTACCGATCTCGATGGGCGCGACCAGCGTTGCATTGCTTCCAATGAACGCGCCGGAGCCGATCCGGGTTTCGTGTTTTTTCTCGCCATCGAAATTGCAGGTGATGGTCCCGGCGCCGATGTTCACGCGATCGCCGATCTCGGCGTCCCCCAGGTAGGCCAGGTGCTGGCTCTTGGTCCCGGCGCCCAGGCGGCTCTTTTTCACTTCGACAAAATTGCCGACGCGTGCGTCCGCGCCGATATGAGCGTTCATGCGGAGCCGCGCAAATGGACCGATCTGGGCTTTCGCCTCGATTCGGGAATCGGCGACGATGCTATACGGCTTGATCACCACGCCCTGCGCCAGAATGGAAGACTCGATGATCGATCCGGCGCCAATGCGGCAGTCCTCGCCGATTTCGGTTTCGCCGAGTAATCGAACGAATGGCTCGACGATCGTATCCATTCCGATACGAACCGGCGTGTCGATGGACACGGTCTCCGGCCGCTCGATGGTCACGCCGCACAGCATCAGTTCGTCGGCTTTACGGCGCCGTAGCAGACGGTCCGCGTCGGCCAGCTCGATGCGCGTGTTGATTCCCAGCAGTTCGCTCGAATCTTCGATGTGCAGCGCTTGCACGCGGTGACTGTGCGTGTTCAAAATCGCGGCCATATCGGTCAGATAGAATTCATGCGCTGGATTATCGGGCTGCACTTCGCCCAGGTATTTCCACAAAAGATCCGCGCGAAAGCAGTAAATCCCGGAGTTGATCAGGTGGATGGAGCGCTGCGCCTCAGTGCACGCCTTTTCTTCGACGATCGCCGTGACGGCATCGTTATCATTCGCATTCACAATGACGCGGCCGTAGCCCGAAGGGTCGTCGAGCGACGTGGTGATCAGCGTAGCCGCGGCGTCCGAGTTCCCCTGCGCGTCGCGCAGCCGCGTCAAGGTCGCTGGGGAAAGCAGCGGCGTATCGCCATACAGGACCATAACAACATCCGAAGTTCCGGCTGCGTCGCGGGCGCAAGCCACGGCATGTCCGGTGCCTTTCTGTTCCGTCTGCCGCGCGAAACGGAGGCCGCCCGGCGCCAGCAGGTCCTCTACTTGATCCGCCTGATGTCCCGTAACGGCGACGATGTGGTCCGCGGGCGCGACGGCGCGGGCCGCGGCGACAACGTGCTCCACCAGCGCCATCCCGCCGGCCCGATGCAGAACTTTCGCGCGCTTGGATCGCATGCGGGTTCCGAGTCCCGCTGCCAGGATTACGACGGTGGTCGTCATGCTCTCTCTAGTTTCGTGCTTTTTTAAGTTTTGCGGCACGACCCTCCTGGGCGAGTTCCAGGACCACTGCGCCCAAGGCGCCCTGATCGTGGCGGATCTTTTCGTTCGGCTGCACTCCCGATTTGCGAAGCAGATCGACGCCGAGAACTTGCAGTCCCAAGCGGCTGAGTTCCTCCGTGTCGTTCTCCACCGGCTTGGCCGTCTGCGCCTGGTAACGATCCAGCGCCTTCCCGCGGATCGGCCGCGTGTTAACCACGCACACGTCAATCAGTGAGCGGCTGTACGAACGTCCCGCGTGGCGCAGGATCGCCGTCACGTGATCGGACGCGCGGAAACTGGTGGTCTCGCCGGGTTGCGACATCAGATTGACGAAATACGCCTTCAACGCAGGCGAGCGCGCGATAGCGCGCGGGATCCCTTCCACCAGCAAATTCGGAATGACACTCGTGAAAAGTGATCCTGGACCCAGCGTAATGAGATCCGCGTCGGCGATGGCCTTAAGTGTATCGGCGAGTGGCTTGGGGCGGGGCGGCAACAACTCAATCCTCTGGATGCGAGATTTGCTGCGGCTGATGCGCGATTCACCTAACACACGGGTTCCGTCAGTGAGCGTCGCGGCAAGAGCGACGTTGGCGGCGGTGGAAGGATAAATCCGTCCCAATGCGGCGAGGACTTCGGAGGAAAGGCGCACCGCCGTTCCAAAATCGCCGGTCAGGTGCGTCATCGCCGTGAGAAAAAGATTGCCGAAGCTGTGGCCCTTCAGTCCGCGGCCATTGGAGAAGCGGTACTGAAACAATTTGGTCAATAATGTTTCATCTTCCGAGAGCGCCACCATGCAGTTGCGGATGTCGCCGGGCGGCAGCACATCGAATTCCCGGCGCAAGCGGCCGGAACTGCCGCCGTCGTCCGTGACGGTGACGATCGCCGTGATATCCAGGGCGCCTTTGCCCGCCTTGGCGTAGCGCTTCAGTCCCCGCAGCAGCGTTGAAAGCCCGTTACCACCCCCTATGGAAACAATCTTAAGCGGCTGTGTTTGCAAATCCACGACTGCTTTGAGGATCGCATGCCGCCGGTCCGCGGGCCAACCGTGACCGGAAATGCTTTGTTACACTGATAGCCGCCGTGAAGAGTTCGGATACGTACGCCGTTCGCCGGGAGCGGGCGGAAGTGGTCGGCAGTCAAGCGCTCAAGAAGGATCCGCAGTCGGTCACGCCTGAGGGACGGGCTCTTGCAAGTCCCATTCAGGGCGTCCGCGACCGCACGCTCATCACACACCTGGATGAGCGCGGCTCGCTTTGCGAGATCTTCAATCCGGCCTGGAGCTTCGATGATGAGCCGTTGGCCTATGTTTATCAGGCTTCGATCTTGCCAGGGTATGTAAAGGGATGGGTTCTGCACTACGAACAGTGCGACCGGCTGTTTTTCGCGCACGGCCGATTGCGTCTGATTCTTTTCGACGGGCGGAAAGATTCGCCGAGTTTCGGCTCCATCAATACCTTCGAAGGCGGAGAATTGAATCGAATTCTGATCAAGATTCCTGAAGCCGTCTACCACGCAGTTCAGAATATCGGGACCACGGAAGCGTTTTACTACAACCTGCCGACCAAGGCTTACTGTCACGAGAATCCGGACAAGCACCGCCTTCCGTTGGATAACGACATCATTCCTTACAAATTCAAGAATCCTCGAGGCGGGTGAGTGAGCCGGCAATATCTGACGCCGGTGCACGTCAGCGGTCTGTTACGGCGATCATGCAAGTACGTTTTCGGGGACCTGGCAACAATCCGCGTAGAGCGTGAAGCAAGGCCGGCTCCGCTGGTGTCGGTCATTATCGCCACTTATAACTGGAGCAATGTTCTCCGGTTCGCGATTCAGAGCGTGCTGTGGCAGACCGAGCAGAATTTCGAGCTGCTGGTGATTGGCGACGCCTGCACCGACGATACGGAGTCCATGGTTCGCGGGTTCAACGACGGGCGCATCCGCTGGAAGAATCTCGCCACGAACTCGGGGAGCCAGTGTGCGCCGAATAATGCGGGGCTGTCGATGGCTCGGGGCAAATACATCGCCTATCTTGGCCATGACGACATTTGGCATCCGCAGCATCTGGGCAGGATGATTGCTTCGCTCGAATCGCGCAACGCCGATGTCGCGTCCGCATTGGTGGAAATGATCGGACCGAAAGGGACCAATTTTCGCGTGGTCACTGGCATCTACCCGGCGGAGGGTTTCAATGCAAATGACTGTTTGCCTCCGAGCGGTCTGCTCCATCGGGCCGACGTTGCGGCGCGCGCTGGCGCATGGCCGGATTACCGGACTGTCCACAGAAACCCGGACATGGAGTTCGTCTATCGCGCTTGGGCCGCGGGCTGCCGTTTCGTCTCGACGCGCGAATTGACCGTGTACAAGTTCAATTCCGCGCTGCGTAAGAATTCCTACATCGAGAAACCGTGTCACGAGCAAACTGCGTATTCGGGACGCCTGCTTCGGACGCGTTGGTTTCAGTTGCTCGAAGCGCTCCAGATCGCGCGCGTCCATGTATTCCGGTTGCCGATGATCGAGCCTGGATTTACGCCTCCTCCGGATGCCAGCACGACCGGCTGGTACGTGACGCAATACCGGAAGTATCGCGGGCTGGAGTAGAGCTTCAGTCGCAGAAGAAACTCAGCGTTTGCGAGATATAGTGTTTCATCTCGGATCGCTTCACCACAGCGTCGAGAAAACCGTGTTCCAGTAGAAATTCGCTGCGCTGGAAGCCTTCCGGTAGCTTTTGCCGGATGGTCTGTTCGATCACACGCGGTCCGGCAAATCCGATCAGCGCTCCGGGTTCGGCGATGTTCAGATCGCCCAGCATGGCGAAGCTCGCCGTGACGCCGCCGGTGGTGGGATCGGTCAAAACGCTGATATACGGAACCCGCGCTTGGTCCAGGCGCATCAACGCCGCCGAAATCTTGGCGAGTTGCATCAGGCTGATGGCGCCTTCCTGCATGCGCGCTCCGCCGGACGCGGAGACGATGATCAGCGGCGTGCGCCGCTCCAGCGATCGCTCGATTGCGCGCGTGATTTTTTCGCCGACCACCGCACCCATGCTGCCGCCAATGAATTTCAGTTCCATCGCGCAAATGTTGACCGGCCGCGCTTCGAGCAGCCCGCTCGCCGAGACCAACGCATCGGACATCGAGGTCGCTTCCTGCATGGACGCCAGGCGTTCGACGTAGCTCTTGGAGTCGACGAAGTGCAGCGGATCGGTGGACACCAGATCGGGATCGAGCTCTTCATAGACGCCGTCGTCGAACAAGGCGGCGAGCCGCGCCCGTGCATCCAGGCGGAAATGATACTCGCATCGCGGGCACACCTGAAGATTTTCGTCCAGCGCCTTCTTCCAGATGATCTGGCCGCAGCTATCGCACTTCAGCCACAGGCCTTCGGTGCGGATGCGCTTCTCGCCTTCGGCCCCGCCTTCGACTCCCGGTTTTTGACGCGTGAACCACGCCATGGCAAACACATCTCTACGGTACCCCAGCGGGTGTCGAAGACGCCACCGTTTGATTGCCTTGCGATTGGATGTAACTCACCATCGCCGAAGTAAATCCGTCAACAAAGCTCTTGCCGTGATTAGTCAGATTGTCCGACGTCATGTAGTCGGCGGTGGTGTCCGGGCGGACGCCGATGTTTTCGATATACGGCGCCGCGGGATAATCCATGGTCACCACCGGAGCGTTGCGCACCACAATGGCGAACGCAAGGGTAGTGGCGGATTCGCTATAGATGCCGGCGTTGAAGATATCGACAGCTCCGCCCGCGCCGTCGGTCCGCATGCCGTACAGCGTCGCGCGACCGGTGTCCTGCATAATCGCCGCGAATAATTCCGCGGCCGATGCGGTGAACTCGTCCGTAAGGATCATCACCGGCTTGCCGTACGCGATGGTGTTGCCGCTCTTGTCCATGTACGACGGAATGTTTCGCGTCACTCCGCACAGGGGCAAGGGATCGGTCATGCCGCGACTCTGATTGAACGCGTCCTTGAGCGACTGCAGAATCTGAGTCAGCTCGGCGATTTCCTGGTCCGTGGCTCCCAAAGCCGTGGCGTTATCCAAGTCCTGCTGGGCGTTGAGCACATCGAACCAGCTTGCGCGAATCGAAACGCCCAGGCTGAGAAATCCATTCGGTTGAAGCACCTGTGCCACAGCCTCCGATGCGCAGCCGAGGCCTCCCGGATTCCGCATCACGTCGACGATAAGTCCGTCGGTATTCGCCTGAAAAAAAGCGATCTCGGTGAGCAGATCCGGGTCCTGAAAATCCGCGGACGCGAAAATATCGAAACTGGGGACGCGCAGATAGCCGATGGTATACCCGCCGGCCTTGAAGGTGCCGGTGAAGTACGAATCGAATGCGCCTCGTCCCAACCGCACTGAGAATCCGGCCGGCAAGTTGAAAACCGGCTTCAATTCACCGAATCCCAACACAAAACGCCGTGGAGAAATACGAAATTGCTGGCGTTTACGGGCGTGCTCCATGTAGCTCGGCCATGCTGCTGCCGCCGGTTTCATGGCCGCGCCGGGCGAGGGGACCGGGCCGGCATGCGAATAGGGTGTTCCATTCACGAGCCAGGGCAGGCTCAAACTCGTGGGCGTGGCTCCCGGGCGTTGAATGAGCACCAGAGCTTGATCCGGGATCTGCGTCGCCTGCGGCACGATGTCCTGTTCGCGATTGGTCAACAGAGAGGCCGCGTAGCGCTGCCCCGATCGCGAATTGCCGTCGCCCACCTGAGACGCGATGTCGTTGATCAAGTCCGCGGCAGGTTTGCCATCGATGGAGATGAGTTCGTCCCCGACATGCACGGGCTGGGGCAGCCGCGTGGGAAAGAACGCAGGATCGACGAAATCGATCAGCCATTTGCCGTCGTAAAGATCGACGCTGAATCCCAATTGGGCAGTCCAGTCGGACGGTATCTGGAAAACGGAATGAGAATCCTGCAAGGATGCGATGTATTGCGAGCAGATCTTCCAGAAGGAAGGATCGTCAGGCGAGTTCTGGATCCGAGTGAGCCAAGGCGCGAGCTTCAGCGCATCGAACTGGATCGCGTTGCGTTTCCATTCGACGAACGCATAATGTTTCGAGACCTCCGCGGCCAACGCCAGAAAATCCGTTGTTTTCTGATCCGGAGTAAGCTGCGCCTGCGCACGCGACGCGAATAAAATTGCAAATAACGTGGAAACGCTGAGGAGTTTTCTCATAACCGAGGAAGTTTATCATACAGGCCGACCGCTACGGCCGCGGATGCCGAATCCGCGCGGGAGTGAGACACTATCTTGAGTAGGTGCGAAGAAAGCAGGAGGCCTTATGCGAGACGTTTTCATCGTTGACGCGGTCAGGACGGCCATCGGGCGCGGAAAAGAAGACGGCGCGCTGCACGGCGTCCATCCCGTGGATCTCTTGGCTCGGACGCTGAATGCGCTGGCGGAGCGTACCGGCATCGACAAGCAGCACGTCGAGGATATCGTCGCCGGATGCGTCACCGCGCATGGCGAGCAGGGGACTTGCATCGGGCGGCTGGCGGGACTGAAGGCGCGATTCCCGGACGAAGTGCCGGCGCTGCAATTGAACCGGTTCTGCGGATCCGGCCAACAGGCCATCCATTTCGCGGCGCAAGCGATCGCGGCGGGCGACATGGAACTGACCATCGGGTGCGGCGTCGAATCCATGAGCCGCGTGCCCATGGGATCGGATGGCGCAATCACCGACGAGTTCCGCGCGGATTTCCCGTGCCAGTTGCTGCATCAGGGAATTTCGGCGGAACTGATCTCCGAAAAATGGGGCGTGAAGCGCGAAGAGCTGGACGAATTCGCCGCCCAGAGCCATTGCCGCGCCGCTGCCGCACAGCGCAACGGCTGGACCCGGTGCGAGATCTTCCCGCTCAACGGACTCGAAGCGGATGAAGGCGTCCGGTCGAATCCGGACCTTTCAAGAATGCGCGCATTGAAGCCGGTGTTCCGGCCGGACGGCGTGGTCACGGCAGCAAATTCCAGTCAGATTTCGGATGGAGCCGCGGCCGTGATGCTCGCCAGTGGTCGCAAAGCAGACGAACTGGGTCTGCGGAAGCGGGCACGCATCGTCGCTCGCGCTGTGGTCGGGAGCGATCCGGAATTGATGCTGACCGGCCCCATCCCGGCCACTCAGAAAGCCTTGGCGATGGCCGGCCTGAAGGCGGACGATATTGCCGCGTTTGAAATTAACGAAGCCTTCGCGAGCGTTCCGCTGGTGTGGCAACGTGAGATTCAGGCGCCCTCGGATCGTTTGAATATCCAGGGCGGCGCCATCGCTCACGGCCATCCGCTGGGCGCCACCGGCGCAGTGTTGATGACGAAACTGGTCAACATTCTGGAGCGAACCGGTGGCCGTTATGGGCTCCAATCCATGTGCATCGGCTTCGGAATGGCGACGGCTACGATTATCGAGCGTGTGGCTTAATCACTTCCTGAGTGGGAATATTTCGGCCGACTCCTGGATCTTAAACCCCAGGAGGTTCGCGTGCGATTCCGCAACTTATTTCTTGTTTCTTTCATTCTAGGCGGCAGTTCGATTGCCATCGGTGTCTTGGCTCAGCAGACCGGGACCGAAGCACCGGCGGGGTTCGACACCCCCACATTGCAGACTCCGAATGCCGGGTCGCAAAGCTCCAGTAACGGGATCGTCGAGCCTCCCGGGGACACTTTCGCGCGCGATCAACAAATATTCGAGAAGAGAGAAGATCCCAGCCTGGGGCTCGGCCCAGTGTTCAACGCAACATCGTGCGTGGAATGCCATCAGAATCCGGTCACAGGCGGACCCAGCCAGATTACAGAGCTTCGCGTGGGCCACAAAGACGACAACGGCAATTTCGTGAACCCGATTGTCACAATCAATGGCGGCGGCACCATCGGGGGCCGATCGCTAATCAATGACCACGCCACCTGTCCTCAGGTGCAAGAGCATGTTCCGGATTCCGAAAACATTCGGGCCCTCCGAGCAGTGCTGAACACATTAGGAGACGGCTTTGTGGAAGCCATCGACGACAACACGCTGGTGAGTATCGCGAACAATCAGCCGATTCTCAGCGGAGGCATGATCCAGGGTGAGGCCATCCACGTTCCAGTTCTGGAGGCGCCGGGGCAGACCCGCGTCGGCAGGTTTGGCTGGAAGGATCAGCACAGCAGTTTGCTCTCATTCGTCGCCGATGCCTATCTAAACGAGATGGGGATCACCAGCCGGTTGAAGCCGGTCGACACAACCAATGTCTGCAAGATGAAGGCGGATCCGGAAGATACGCCGGACGAGCTGGGGATGGAAAATATCGATCATTTTACGCAATTCATCCGCGGAACCAAAGTTCCGCCGCGGGACACGACGCTGGCCGCGACGCCGGATGCGCAAGCGGGACAGAAGCTTTTTGAAAGCGTCGGGTGTAATATCTGTCACGTGGAATCGATTACCACTGCTCCGGCCGGCACCGCCGTGAACGGAGGCATGTTCACCGTTCCTGATGCGCTGGGAAATAAAATTATTCACCCCTTCGGCGATTTCCTGCTGCACGATGTGGGAACCGGCGACGGGATTTTTCAGGCCGGTCCACAGGATACGGTGGCAAAAATGCGAACCGCGCCTCTTTGGGGACTTCGCATGAAAGCGCGATACATGCACGATCTAACTTCGCTGACTCTCACGGCCGCAATCCAGCGCCACGCCGGCGAGGCGAGGCACGTCGAACACAAATTCCGGAATCTGACCGACTCGCAGAAAGCGCAATTGATCACATTTCTGAAATCGCTCTAGGGGCGTGTCCCGGTGATTTCGACGGTGGATCCCAGGTCTCTTGCGAGTCGCGCAGGTTTTTCGCCAAAGTTCGCGGAATCAACTTCTTGCGACTTCGATAGACCAAAATCGACGGGCTCAAGAGGCACTCGCCATACCAAGGGTGCGGAAATCTCGTAAATCGCGTCTACGAGCGTCCCAGGCCCCTGCAAACGGATTCTTGGCAAAATCGCCGTCCGAATCACCGGGACGGTTCACTAGGGGCTTTCGAAAAATGAGCAAGTTACCGGCCGGTGAACGCGGCTGACCGTTTTTCGAGGAAGTGCGCCACACCTTCCTTGAAATCTTCGGTTCCGAAGCTGGCCTTCATTTCCTCGGTCGCCAGATCGAACGCCTCGCCCAGGTTCTGCAATAGTCCGGTGTAGATCTGCCGCTTCATGATCCGCAGCGACCTCGGCGAAACCGATGTCGCAAGCTCGCGAGCGAATTCCTGAACGGCCCCTACGAAGTTTTCTTCCGGTAGGACACGGCTCACCAGATTCATCCGCAGAGCTTCCTGCGCGTCGATGATTTTCGACGTGTACATCATCTCGATCGCATTGGGAAGTCCGATCACTCTGGGCAGCATCCATGCGAGACCGTACTCTGCAACCAGGCCGCGTTTGGAAAAGATGACGGAAAAGCGTGCTTTCTCTGAAGCAAAACGAAAATCGCAATATAGCGGAATGATGAACCCGAGTCCCACTGCTGGTCCGTTAATAGCCGCGATGATTGGTTTCGGCACCGACAACAGCCAGGCATGCTTCTTGCGAAAATCGGCCCGGACATCGCCATTCACGTTGACGTCGGTCAGAAATTCGGCGCGCGGCGACGCTTCCTGCGAAATCGCCGAGAGCAGGCTCATGTCGGCTCCGGCGCAGAAACCCTTGCCGGCTCCGGTCAGGATGATCACGCCAACGTGCTCGTCGGCCGAAGCTGCTTGAATGGCAGCCGTGACCTCCTGCTCCATCTTCTGCGTCCAGGCGTTCAGTTTGTCCGGACGATTCAGTGTAATGGTCGCGACGCGATTCGAAGCTTCGTAGATGATCTGTTCGTAGATAGACATGGCTCTCTAGTCATACCGCAATGCGAATGGCGGATCAACATCCCGCTTATAATTCGAGCATGAAGTGGCGAATCGGTGCGCTGGCGGCGATCTTAGCGACGACGGTCCCCGCGAACCTCGCCCTGGCCGATCGCGAGCGCGCAATTGAGCGCGGGCTGCGCTTCATCTATCAGACGGCGCTGAATCCCAAGAACTTCAGCACCTTCGGATCGGATTACCTATGGTGTTTCTACGAAATCTCCGCTACATCTTTGGATCCCCGGTTGCGAGCTCAAGCCGCGGCGATGGGCCGCGAACGCGCCGCGCAATGGTGGCGCGAGCATACCCACATCGATCCTGCCGTGTCCGCCGATGAACTTGCTGACACACTGTTCGGAGCCTACGCAGCCGAGCGATTGGGGTTCCCCGACGATCGTTTCAAAGACGAGATTAGAAAAGCTGCGGCACGATTTCGCCCGATCGATTTTCTTCGATTCGATCCAGCCGTGGGACCGCCTCAGGCGGGCCTGCTGGACTTGCTGTGCGATGCGCTGATTGCCACCTACACAGCCGACCAGTACGGTGTGACGCTGGGCGCCCCCTACTACGACATCGTGCGATGGGTGCCGCTCGCGCGCCCGTATCGCGTGGGCGCCGAAGGAATGATCCCCGTCGTGAATTTAGTGACCCACGTCGTCTACACCACCAACGACTACAACAACCGCCCGCTTTCGCCGGCCATGCTCCCCGAAGAATTTGCTTTCTTGAGGGATCACATCAACGATCCCCTGGTTCAGCAGGACGGCGAGATGCTGGGCGAGTTCCTGGACACTCTGCGGGCGTTCGGCCTGACGCGCGATGACGATTCCATTCGCCGCGGATTCTCCACGCTGCTATCGAGACAGAATCCCGATGGCAGTTGGGGAGACCTCAAGGATCCCGATATCTACAATCGCTACCATCCGACCTGGACTGCGATCGATGGGCTGCGCGATTATTCGTGGAGCCACGGACGAATGTAACAGACTCGCGGGTGAACGTCGTAGCCGCGTCAGACGCCAACCGCAGTCTGAATCCGCAACTCGGCGACCTTCTCTTCGGCGAGCTGTTTCACTCGCGCGATATTTTCTTCCTTGATCCGTTCGTAGCCGCGAATCTGGTCGGGAAGCGTCGCGATTTCTAAAGCCCGTGCGACGTTCTCCTCACTTAGACGGTCCATTACTTGGGTGATCAGATCGCGATACCAGCCGATCAGCGCCCGCTCCTGCCGCCGATGCGCGCTGTATCCGAAAATGTCGAACGGGCCGCCGCGCAGCGATTTCAATGAGGCCAGAACTTGCAGAGGCGTGCGGAACCACGCGCCGAGCTTCAGTTTTTTCTTCGCGCCGAACCGCCGCAGTAACGGTGGATGCAGGTTGTAGGAAACCGATTCCACCTCGGCCCAGGTCTCGCGAATCTGCTGTTCGAATTCGGGTTTGGTGAGCAACCGCGCGACTTCGTACTCATCTTTGTACGCCATCAGCTTGTACAAATACCGCGCGACGGTTTCCTCCAGCGCCGGAGCCTTGCGGGCTACTTCACTCACGAAATCCGAATACTGCTGCGCGTACTCGGCATTCTGGTAGGCGGTCAATTCCGCTAGGCGATCGAACGGCGCCTTGGTTTGTGGCGAGGGACCGCTCAGGATCGCTTCCACCGATTTCGCGTCGTGATAATACTTGCGGCCCCATTCGAAGACCTGCAAATTCTTTTCGACGTCGACCTCATTCAGCCGGACGGCCTGCTCGATCGCTTCGAGCGACAGCGGAATCAGCCCGCCCTGATACGCGACTCCCACCATGAACAGGTTCACCGCCATGTGGCTGCCAAATAATCCTTCGGCCAGGCGATTTCCGTCGACTACGATATTCCGGCCGCGCCGCGTCACGCTGTTGATCTGTTCGAGCATGCGCTCCGGCCCGATCAGCGGAGCCCGGCTGCGGATCACGTCGATGGTCGGCGTGAGATTGGTGTTCAGCACCGCGGCAGTTCGCTCCGGCGATGCGAACTTGATGTTCTCGGAACTCGCGACGCCCAGCAGATCGAATCCGAGAATCACATCGGCATTGCCAATGTTGATCCGGTTCGGCGCTTCCACCGGACGCCGGCTCAGCAGAAGATGCGAGACGACCGCGCCGCCCTTTTGCGCCGAACCCGTCTGATCGAGTGTCGCGACATACAGGCCGTCGATCCAGGCGGCGGTCGCGAGCAGCGCGTTGATGGTCACGACGCCGGTTCCGCCAATGCCGGGCATGATGATTCGATACCCGTCGCCGATCGGGGCAATCTCCCGCGGCAGCGGCACTTCAGTGGAAGGCAACTGCGGAATCGGTCTGCGGCGAAGGCCGGTGCCTTCTTTGATGTTCACTGTGACGAACGAGGGGCAGTCACCCAGCGCGCATGAATAATCCTTGTTGCACGACGACTGGTGGATCCGGATCTTCTGGCCGCGATCGGTGTGGATAGGCGTCAGGCTCATGCAGTTGGATTGCTTCACGCAATCGCCGCAGCCTTCGCACACCTCGTCGTGGATCATCAGACGCATGGTCGGCTCGGCGTATTTTCCGCGCGATCGCTTGCGGCGTTTCTCTGCCGCGCACTCCTGGTCGTAAATCATCGCGGTCACGCCGGGAACTTTTTCCAGTTCAGCCAGGGTCCGCTCCAGCTCGCTGCGATCGCGGACTTCCACGTTGGACGCCAACTCGACATTTTCGTAGCGGTCCGGCTCCTCCGCCAGGATGATGGTCTTGCGAACGCCTTCCGATTCCAGCTTCTTGGTGAGCTGCGGAATCGGCAGCGCACCTTGCGCCGCTTGGCCGCCGGTCATCGCAACGTGACCGTTATACAGGATCTTGTAGGTGATGTTCAGCCCGGACGCGATCAGCGCTTGCATGGCCAGCGTGCCCGAATGGAAGAACGTCCCATCGCCGATGTTCTGGAAAACATGCTGGTGGCCCACAAACGGAGCCATGCCGATCCACGGCGCGCCTTCACCGCCCATATGCGTCAAAAAGGAAAAAGCCCGGCCCGAATCGGTCAGCCGCATCGCCATGGTGTGACATCCGATGCCGCCGCCGGCAACCTGGCCCGGCAACAGCAGCGTTGATCGATTATGCGGACATCCGGAACAGAAGTTCGACGGCCGCGACGCTGAAATCTCCTTCGGCCGCGCCAGGACATCGTCGATATAATGCAGCCGCGCAGCGACACCCTCAGTAGTACGATGCTCGCCCAGCAGCCCGCCGACAACTTTCGCGATGCGATCGGGATCCAGTTCGCCCGCGGGAGGAAACAGCGGCGCGCCGTTCGCATCCGTTTTTCCCATGACGATCGGCCGCGCGGGCAGGGAATATAGCGCGTCGCGCAGATGCAGTTCCAGGAAACTCCGTTTCTCCTCGATGACCAGAATTGCCGCGAGCCCCTGCGCAAATTCGCGCGCGAACGCGGCATCCAGCGGGAACGTCATCCCGAACTTCGCAACGCGGATGCCGAGCGCGGTCAACTCATCTTCGCCGATGCCGAGGTCGCGGAGCGCCTGCGCCAAGTCGTAGTACGATTTTCCGGCGCTGGCTAAACCCAGCCACGCCCCGTCGCGCGCGCCGCGCCATCGGTTGAGATGGTTCAGTCGCGCGAATTCGATCGCTGCCTTCAAACGCCGCGAGTTGACTTCATGCTCCAGTGCGAGTGTGATTGGCGGAACCAGCCGTGCGTCCACTGTCTTCTGATAATCGGGAGGAATCGCGATCTGCGGCTGATCCGGATCGAGCATTACAGTGCCGCCGCCGTCGCAAATGTCGGTAAGCAGCTTCAATCCGACCCAGGCTCCGGAAAATCGAGACAGCGCGATCGCCATCAGGCCGTAGTCGATGATCTCCTGAGTGTTGCCGGGATAAAGAAACGGAATGCCGACGTTGTACAGGCTGAAATCGCTTTGATGCGGAATAGTCGAGCTTTTACAGTTGTGATCGTCGCCGGCCAGCACCAGCGCCCCGCAGTTTTTTCCGGTGCCTGCGAGGTTGGCGTGACGGAAAATGTCGCCGGAACGATCGACGCCGGGTCCTTTTCCATACCAGATGCCGACGATCCCGTCGACGTTGGCTTTGCCGACTACTTCGAAAATCTGGCTCCCCATCACCGACGTCGCCGCCAGGTCTTCATTTACACCGGGCCGGAAGACAATGTTGTGCTCGGACAGCAATTTGCCGCTGCGCGCGAGTTGCAAATCGTAGCCGCCGAGCGGCGATCCTTCGTAGCCCGAAATGAATGTCCCAGTGTTGAGTCCGGCGCGGCGGTCGCGGCGCATTTGATCCATCGGCAGGCGAACTAAAGCCTGGATACCGGTCAAATAGACGCTGCCACGCTCGACGGTGTACTTGTCGGAGAGGCGCATGAAATCGTGGGAATCAGGAGCCAGGAGTCAGAACTCCTGACTTCTGGTTTTCTGTCTCCTTGTTTACCGTTGTATCGTATCACAAGGATGCCCGCGAAGCCCTTCATTTATCAGAGCCGCGTTGGTTTCGGTGATACTGACGCCAGCGGACGGATTTTCTACATTTCCTTGCTGTATCACCTGGATGCGGCCGAAGTGGAATTTCTGCGCAGCCGTGGCGTTGGCTATCGCGTCATCCAGAACGAAAATGTCGGATTTCCGCGCGTCCGGGTGGAATGCGACTATACCGGCGCGCTAGTTTATGACGACCTGATGGATATCGCCGTCACCGTGGATCGCATCGGAGGCGCGTCGTTCACACTGGCGTTCGATGTGACCGTCGAGGGGCGTCACGCTGCGCGCGGCAAGGTTACCGTGGCCAGTATCGATCGTCACCAGCAGCGGGCGTGCCCGTTGCCGGAGAAGCTGCGTGCGGCGCTCCGTGAGTAAGTTTAGTTGTTGCCCGACTAACGCGCTCCATTACTGTCGCGCCTCAACTGCCGGCCGCGCAGACCATAGATCTCCACACCGTCTTGCGTTGGTACGGGTGGCCGCGATCCTGAGCTTGATGCTCGCCGGCTGTGCGCGGCCTCGCGACGACCGCGCACACATCCGCATCGCGATCGGAGGACAAGTCCAGCTCATCTATCTCGCCGCCACCATGGCCCAGGAACTTGGCTATTTCACCGATGAGGGGCTTGCAGTCGAGCTTGTGGATCTTCCCGGCGGCCAGAAATCGCTGGAGGCGCGGCTCGGCGGCTCGACCGATGTGGTCTGCGGCTTTTACGATCACACCATCGAAATGGCCGCGAAAGGCCAGTCGCTGCGATCGTTCGTGACGATTCTCCGGTACCCGGGGCTGGTGGCCGTCTCTTCGAAAATCGGTCGCATTGAGGACCTGAAGGGCAAAGTCGTCGGCGTGTCCTCCGCAGGTTCGTCGACGCACATGTTTCTTAACTATCTTCTGGTCACGCATGGGATGAAACCCGACCAAGTCAGTGTCGCGTCGATTGGCATGAGTGCTACCGCAGTGGCGGCAGTCTCCCATGCGAAAGTGGACGCGGCAATCATGACCGATCCCGCCCTTGCCATCGTCTCCAAACAGATCCCCGGACTGAAGATTCTCGCCGATACCAGGACCGCGGAGGGAACTCGCGCGGTTTTCGGAGTCGACACGTATCCAAGCACGGTTCTCTATTCGACGGCAGCGTGGCTCCGCGCGCACAGCGACGAAGCCGGGCGGCTGGCCCGCGCCATGGCGCGGACCGTCGAATGGATGCGCACCAAGAGCCCGGAAGAGATCCGCCAGCGCATGCCGCCGCAATTTCGAACCGAGGATGCCGCAACCGATCTGCAGTGCCTCCGATCGATGCAAGCCATGCTTTCGCCGGATGGAAAACTGACGCTTGAATCCGCCGCGGCGGTCCGCAAGGTACTGAGCACATCGCTTGCGGACGTGAGCAGCGTCGATGTGTCCGCCACGTTCACCAATGAGTTTGTAAAATAAGTGATATGCCGCTGTTTCTCATTTTGGGCGTCCCGCTCGCGCTGCTGTACGGCCTGTGGCGAGCCGCTCATCGATGGGGCTTCTGGACTGCATCGCTAGTTGTTGCCTGCGTGGCACTTTTCGACGCACTCAGCATCTTCACTGAACCCTACATGGGCGGGTGGTCGCTGAATTTCGCGCATCACGATCGCGCTCATGCCTGGTCCGCTCTCGCCACGGCTGTGTGTTACGCCGCGTATGCGATGAATCAAAGAGGGCGCGGTATTCAGACGCGGTAGCCAATGCATCGATTCCTTCTTCACAACGACGAGATCCGCGATGCCGGAGATCGCATTGTTTCGCCCGGCCAGGTTGGTTTACTAAACGGCTGGGGCGTTTTTTCCACAATTCGCGTCTACGATGGCGTCCTGTTCGCTTGGGAGCGCCATTGGGCCAGAATGCAGCGCGACGCCGTGCGCCTGCGCGTTCCGTTTCCGGAGAGCCCGGAGTGGCTCGAACACGGATTGCAACGCCTGATCGACGCGAATCAGGCCTTCAATGCCACGCTTCGCGTCGTAGTGGTCCGGAATCGGGGAGGAATGTGGGAGGGACCTGCGGAGTCGCGCGAGTTCGACGTCATCGCCTTCACCGCGGACGTAAATCCATGGGGCGAATCGGTGCGGCTCGGCATGGTCGCGAACGCCCGGCACGCCGCCAGCGAATTCGCGGGCGTCAAGTATCTATCCTGGTCGCAAAACCTGACGTGGTATGAGCGCGCCCATGAGCAGGGCCTGGACGAAGTGATCCTTCTCAACGAGCGGGGCGAAGTTTCCGAATGCACCTCGGCCAACGTGTTCGCGGTGCAGGGCTCGCGAGTGTGGACTCCGCCGCTATCCGCCGGTTGCCTTCCTGGAATTACGCGGACGATCCTACTGGAGGAGATTCACGAAAGCGGAATCGAGATCGGCCAGAAGACCTTGCTTCCCAAGGACTTGGAAGACGCCGATGAGGTCTTCGTTAGCTCCACTACGCGGGAATTAATGCCGGTCATCTCGATCCAGGGATTGAAGTTGCGTTCCGGGCGATCCATGACCGACCGGCTGCAAACCGCCTTTACGAAATATGTCCAGAGTTACGTTGCTCCTCGCAAGCGACCCGTAACTGTTACATAGTTCGCTATACTCAAGGCTGGGATGCAGTTAGCTTGTCCTCAATGCGGCACCCGCGACATCCGGGTATCCCACCGCCAGAATCTCGGCGAGATTCTGAAGGCCATCGTCGGGGTCTATCCTCTGCGTTGCCGCCGCTGCAGAACCCGTTGGGAAACCAGTGTTTGGGCTGGCGGAGCCTGGAAATATGCGCGCTGCCCGCGCTGTTACCGCCAGGATTTGAGCACCTGGAGCGAGCGGTATTATCGTCCGCCCGGGTGGACGCGACTGCTGCTGCGCTTTGGGGCAACACCTTATCGCTGCGTCGCGTGCCGATGTAACTTCGCCAGCTTCCGTCCCTGCAAAGAACGTCTTTCCTGGAGGAAATCCCAGGACCAGAAGAGCGACAGGGAATTCAACGGATCTGACGTCGAAGAAAATCAAGAGCCGATTGCGCACCCAGCGTTCGAACGCGGCTCCGGTCCCCTGGAAGATTAATCCGGCGCGCTTCCGATCCTGCGGCCGACGCAAATCCGAGGAATACAGTGCCCGGCGGGACTCCCGACGCGCTGGATGGCCCGGCTTCTCCGGTCACCGAAATGGCGAAGGTGGAGCCGGTCCGCGCTCGCGTTCCTTCCGCCATCGCCCTAGCCACTTCTTCGCTCACCGCGGTATGTTTTTCGATCAGAGCCGGGTCGACGCCCAGCAGTTTCGTTTTCATCTGGTCGGTGTAGACCAGGAATCCGCCGAGAAAATAATCCGAGCTTCCCGCGACCGACGTGATTCGCTCGCCTACCATGCCGCCGGTACAGCTTTCGGCGACGCTCAACGTCGCGCCGCGTTCGCGCAGCATGCTCCCGACGACGGTTTCGAGTGAATCGCCGTTGCGAGAATACAAGCGATCGCCCAACAATTCCTCGATCGGCGGACCGACCTCGGCCAGCAATCGCTCGGCATCTTCCGCCGTCGCGCCGCGGGCCCGCAAATGGATCTGGATATCGCCCGTGCCGGCGAGAATCGTGGTGGTAGGATTTTCGTACCGCGTGTAGACGGGAGCGATCAACTGGTCGAGATCGGACTCCGGCATTCCCGCGACGCGGTAAAAGCGCGTACGAATCGCTAGGGGAGGAAGGTGACGCTGCAGACGCGGGACGCATTCGTTGACGAACAGTGGCTTCAATTCGCCGGGAGGGCCGGGCAGCATCATGATCACGCGCGCCCCCAGATCGATCCATTGTCCCGGTGCGGTCCCGCGCGGATTCGTTAAAGCCTCCGCGCCTTCCACCAGGTATGCCTGGCGACGATTGTTCTCCACCATTTTGCGATTGAAGCGGCGAAACCGCTCCTCGATTTGGTCGCAGATTTCCTGGCTGAACAGGAGCGAGCGGCCGAGCGCGGCTGCCACCGCATCGCGCGTCAGATCGTCTTCCGTGGGTCCCAGGCCGCCGGTCAATACGACCACGTCGGCGTGGCCCAATGCGTCGCGTACCGCGGCTTCCAATCGGGTGCGATCGTCGCCGACGATGAGTTTTCGCCGCACTTCCACGCCCAGCGCATTTAATTGTTCAGTGATGAAAAGGGAATTCGTGTCGATGCGGTCGTGCGTCAGCAGTTCCGATCCGACCGCGATGATCTCAGCGTCGCGCATTTCAATTTAGTGGAATACCCACAGGCTAAAGCCTGTGCCACCGGCTAAGGCATCCGCCGTCCTTCGATCCCGGTGTCCACCTTGAAAATCGAATTATTGGTAGCCAGGATCAAAGACTTCGACGGCGCAAACGCCATGCCGACGATGGCTGGCCCCGAAAGGAACAACTCAGCGTTCGCGTTCTGGTCCAGCCGCACTACGCCGCGGCGTCCGCCGAGCGATGCGGCGACGTACAAGTTTCCTTTTGCGTCGAACGCCATCCCCTGCGGGCGGCCCAGCCCCCGGTAGAAATTTTCTACCTGCCCGTCTTTCGAAATTCGATGGATGCAATCGAAACTCGAAGTCGTGGGACCAGCTACATACAGGTAATCGTCCGGTCCAAACGCCAGATGATAGGCGGCAATGGATGGCTCGAGCGTCGCAAAGACATAGATCTGCCTCTGCCGGCTGATCTTGAATACGGTTCCGCTGCGGTCGCCGACGTACAGATTCTCTTCAGGATCGAACGCGATGCCGGTCGCGACGCCCATCCCCTCCACGTACACTGCGAGATTTCCCGTCGGCGAAACCTGGTACACGATGCCATCGTGCCGGCTGGATGCGTACAGCACGCCTTCCGAATCCAGCGCGAGTCCGGTCGCGTTCATCAGATCGCTGACCAGCGGCTTGGGCCGGTAGTTCGTGTCGATTTTGTAGATCGATACCGGAGTCTTTTGCCCCGCCGATCCGCTGAAGGTGGTGTAAATGTTCCCATACCGGTCGATCACCGGATTCGCCACCGGATGCAGGCTGTCGGCGATCTGAATCCCGATCCCGCAGGTCCACGGCACGCTTGCGTGGCTGTCATTGCCGATAATCATCTCGCTCGCCTGCGCGTTTTCCGGCACGCGTACGATGATGAACGAATCCGAGCCGATCACGATGGGAGCCTGAACATCCCCGAAGCGGACATGCGGAGGCGCGGAAGGCGCGAGCCCTTTGCCGCGAATCTGGAATTCGCCGCCGGGAATCGCTGCCGCGGGCGAAACTTCCAGAATCTGCGGGCGCGAGTCGTTGGTCTTACGAAAAGCCATTTCTGTATCTAATATAGATGGAACCAGCCCGCAGCGAACAGCACCACCGCTCCGTAGACTCCCGCGAGCGCGTCATCGGCGACGATGCCGATTCCTCCCGGCAGCTTTTCGAGCCTTCGAATCGGCGGCGGCTTCCATATGTCGAACAGGCGAAACAGCGCCAGCGCGATTAGCCAGCTCTTCCAGTTCAATTGCGTCGCGCCCGCCAGCGTCACCCACTGGCCCACCACTTCATCGACCACCACGATCTGTGGATCTTCTGTTCCGCTCTGGCGAGCCACGACGTCCGCGGCCCACACTCCAGGAATCACTAACAGCGCCGCGAAAAACCCGAACGCGGTCCCCGGCAGTCCCGTGTAGTAGTGCACCACCCATGCAATGACGATCGCCGCGATCGATCCCGCGGTTCCAGGTCCTACGGGCGTGTAGCCGCAGTAGAACCATGTTGCGATCAGTTTCGCAATCAGGCTTTTCGGGATCAATCCTCGTCGTCCTCATGGGACGTCGACTGAACCGGCGTCGAGATCACGTATTTTTCCGAGGCCCAGTTTCCGAGGTCGATCAAACGGCAGCGGTCGCTGCAAAACGGCATGTTCGGATCGCCGAACTTAACTTCTTTTTGGCAGATGGGGCATTTCATGGCACAGCAAGTTGAACCAACTCCGGACGCGGCGGCGCGACCGGAAGATCAACAATCGAACCGGTCAATTCATAGTCGTGCGCTTCAGTGATGCGCAAGCGTCGCATCTCGCCGGCGCGTAAGGGATGATCGCCGGGATCGGAAATGTAGCACACGCCGTCGATCTCCGGAGCTTGTGTGGAAAGCCGAGCCTGCCACACCAGCTCGGAATCCGCCGATGGCCCTTCCACCAGCACCGGCACTTCACTGCCGACCAGCTGTTGATTGCGCGCCCGCGAAATCTTGCGCTGCAACGCCATCAGCCCGCGCTTGCGATTATAAATCGTGCGCGCATCGACCTTGCCGTCCAGGTGGAAACTCGCGCTGGTATCTTCGTCGGAGTAGGAAAATACTCCCAGCCGGTCGAACTGCGCGGCCTTGACGAACTCGCACAGCGTTTCGAAATCCTGCTCGGTTTCACCGGGGAATCCGACGATCATGCTGGTGCGAATCGCGACGCCCGGAATCGTTTTTCTGATCCGCTCGATCAGCTTGAGAAAGATATCGCCATTTGCGCCACGCTTCATACGCTTCAGCACCGGACCGCTGGCATGCTGGAGTGGCATGTCGATGTATTTCACCAGCGCGTCATGTTCGGCGATCGTGTCCAGCAGCTTCTGCGTGACCTTGTTCGGATAGCAATACAGAAACCGCACCCATTTTTCGTTCGGTGTCTCGATTTGGGCCAGCCTTGCGAGCAGCGTCGCCAGGCCGTCTTTCATGCCGAAATCTTCGCCGTAACACGTCGTATCCTGGCCGATCAGGTTGATCTCGCGCACGCCTTGGGAAAACAGCCGGGTCGCTTCGCTGATCACCGATTCGAAGCGCCGGCTGCGAAAATCGCCGCGATACTGCGGGATCACGCAGAAGGTACACGGATGATCGCAACCCTCGGCGATCTTGATGTAGGCGAAATGCCGCGGTGTCGCCAGCACGCGCGGTGTCAGGTCGTGATACAGATACGCTTCGAACGGATTACTCTTAGCCTCGACGCCTTCGCACAAGGCCGTGATTTTTTCCAGCTCGTTGGTGCCGATCACAGCGTCAACATCCGGAATATTCTTTTGAATATCAGCGCGGTAGCGTTCCACCAGACAACCGGCGACGAGCAGGCGCTGCGCCCGCCCGGTCTTCTTGTACTCCGCCATTTCAAGAATCGTGTCGACCGATTCCTGTTTGGCTGGGTCGATAAAACTGCACGTATTGACCACGATGACGTCGGCATCGGAAGGATGCGGTGTCAATTCGTGGCCCGCGGAGGTGAGCTGGCCCATCATCACCTCGGTATCGACAAGGTTCTTCGGGCATCCGAGACTGACAAAACCTATTTTCACGGGGAGGGGCTTACTTCCAGGATAGCAGCGAATCTTACAGGTGGGTCGTGGGTCAGTTTCCGATTGCGCGCCCACTCTAAATGCAATGTCCCTTCCAATCCTGCCGCGGTTGAGCCCATGCGTCAGCTTGGGGCTATCGCTATGCCCAGGCTAGCCCCAAGCTGACGCATGGGGCTGTCCGTGTGGCGCTTACAAGGCGGCTGTCGGACGTTACGCGGCACATGAATGAAAAGCGCGCATCTCGGAAACCTACAGGTGGCAGTGCGACAATCCGCGCTTTTCCAGATACTGCTGGTGATACTCCTCCGCGCGCCAGAACTCCGCGGCCGGGACGATCTCCGTTACGATGGGCTTCTTAAAACTCTTTTGCGCGGCATCGCGCGACTGTTTGGCTTCATCTTCCTGCTCCGGCGAATGAAAGAAAATCGCCGACCGGTACTGAGTTCCTACATCGGGCCCCTGACGATTCTTGGTAGTCGGATCGTGATTCTCCCAGAATACGTTGAGCAGGTCGTGATAACTGACGATGGCTGGATCGAAGGTCATTTCCACCACTTCGGCGTGTCCGGTGCGATCCGTGCACACGTCGTGATAGGTGGGATCTTTCAGCGATCCGCCCATGTAGCCGACCGCGGTTTCCTTGACGCCCGCCAGGCGTCGAAACGCTGCTTCGACTCCCCAAAAACAGCCCGCGCCAAATGTTGCCTTCTCCATGCTTCAATTGTAGATTGTGCAGAAGCTTCGAGTGACCAACCCGCGCGGGCAGGTTCTGGCCGACCGCGCCGACATCGCCGGCACCGGCGCCCAGGGCCGCACAGGATTGTTGAAACACACCAAGCTCGACCCGGGTGAAGGTTTGTTGATCAGGACCGAAGGCGTCCACACCTTCGGCATGAAGTTCCCCATCGATGTGGTGTTCCTCAGCAAGAAGAAAAAAATCCTGAAAATCCGTTCGAAGATGCCGCGCAGCCGGATCGCGTTGAGCTTGCTCGCGCATTCGGTGCTGGAGTTGCCGGCGGGGACGTGTGAAGCGACTGGTACTGTTGCAGGCGATCAGTTGCAGTTCGAGAAGTACGAAGGCTGAGGCTTAGCGCTTTTGCATTTTCTGGTGTTCCTTCAGGATGCATTTGTCCATGACGACCTCGATCCCGGCTTCCCTAGCTCGCTGCGCCGCTTGTTCGTCAACGACGCCCTCCTGCAGCCACACCGATTTCGCCCCGATCCGAATTGCGGATTCGACAATCTCGGGCACATGTTCCGAGCGCCGGAACACGTCCACCATGTCGATCTTCTCCGGGACATCCTCTAACCGCGCGTAACTTTTCTCGCCGAGTACTTCCGTCTCATTCGGATTCACTGGAATGACGCGGTACCCGGCTTGCTGCATGTAGGCGGAAACGCCGTTGCTCGGCCGCATGAGACTGCTCGACAACCCTACCACGGCGATCGTGTGCGTTTTCTTCAGGAGTTCAGGAATGCTCGACATCGCCTTGGTTATCATTCCGTAGCATCGTCCGCCGGAGCGCGCCGCGCCAGTTGCGATTCCATCTTCAGTATCTTCCGAAACCGCTCGACCTCTTTGGACGTGAGCGTCCGCCAGCGTCCCGGCGCCTGATCGAGCTCCAGGAACCCGATCTTCACACGCCTCAGTTTCTCCACCAACCGGCCGAAGTACTTGAACATTTCGCGAATCTGGTTCTGACGGCCCTCCGCGATCTTGACTTCGTACCACGGATTCGCGCCGCGCTTGATGATCTTCAGCTCGGCGGGCGACGTCTTGCGGCCATGTAGCGGCACGCCCTCGCGAAAGACGCGCTCCTGCTCTTCTGTCAGCGCGCCGTTGGCCTTTACGACGTAGGTCTTGATCACATGACTCGCCGGCGCAGTGATCCGATGCGCGAATTCGCCGTCGTTGGTGAGCAGCAGCAGGCCTTCGCTGTTGTAATCGAGACGGCCGACTGGAAAGACTCGTTCCTTCACACCGCGCATCAGGTGCATCACAGTGGGACGTCCTTCCGGATCGGAGACGGTCGTGACCACGCCCTTGGGCTTGTTGACCGCGATGTACACGTGGCGCGTGGGCTTCTTGAGTCCGCGCCCGTCGACTTTGACGTGATCGCGATCCAGATCGGCCTTCGAGCCCAACTCCGTGACCGTTTCGCCGTTGACGCTGACACGCCCTTCGGTGATGAGCTGTTCGGCTTTGCGCCGGCTGGCGACACCGGCCTGAGAGAGAATCTTCTGTAGCCGCTCTTCCATGTTTTATCGCGCACAACGCTGCGCTGTGCGCTCCTCAGCCATTTTCGGGAGCCGTTTCGGGTTCTGCGCCTACTTCGTGCGGAGAAGCTTCGGATGGAGGCGTTTCTTCCGATTCCACCAGTTCCATCCGGCCCAACTCTTCGAATTCCTTCAGCGTCGGCAGTTCGGTCAAGTCCTTCAATCCGAACTGGACTAGGAATTCCTTGGTGGTCTTGTACAGAATCGGCTTGCCGATCACGTTCTTTCGCCCGGACTCCGCGATCAGTTTCCGGTCCAGCAACGTTTTCAACACGCCGGCGCCCTGGACGCCGCGAATGTCGAGGACTTCGGGAGCCGTAACGGGCTGCTTGTAGGCGATCACGGCGAGCGTCTCGAGCGCCGCCAGCGACAATTTCAGCGGAGGCGTCAGCTTCTTCACGAACGCTCGTACAGCCTCGTGATGTTCCGCCTTGGTGGCCATCTTGTAGCCGCCGGCGACTTCGCGAACGGTCAGCCCATGCTCCAGCTTGGCGTACTCGGCCACCAGTTCATCCAGCAGCCGCTTGATTTTATCCAGCGGATGGCCCAGAGCCGCGGCCATCTGTTGCGCCGAAAGAGGTTCGTCGGTTACGTAGACGATCGCTTCCAGAATAGCCTTTAGCTCTGCTTCGTCGCTGGCTACCGGCCGCTCCTCGGCCAGTTGGTTTAACTCCAATTCATCCATCGTTTTAGCTATATCCCTCGTCAATCGCGGTCATTACCTGCTCGGAGGCGAAGGCCGCTTCGAATCCCTTCAAGCGTTTCAGTGCGATCTCGCCGAACAGGTCCTTCTGCGCCAAGCCTACCGCTTGCAGCTTCACCAGTTCCAGCAGGGCAAGGAACAGACAAATCATCGCACGCCGCGACCGCTGGCGCTCGAAAAGCTCGCGTGCGGGCACCGATTCTTCGTTCTCGAAAACTTTGCGCAGATACCGGATCATGTCCGGCACCGAAATATCCTCGCTGCTGACTTCGTAGATGGGCCGGTTTTTCGCGCGCTCCAGCACGGACTGGAACGTCTTGACCAGATCGTGCAGCGTCACCGCGAGGCCCGGATCTTCGTCCGCGAACTGCTCCATTTGCGGATTCGACCACACGGCTTCTTCGATCACGCGCTTCTGATGCAGCATTTCCGCGGCGGATTTGAAACGTTCGTGCTCGAGCAGCCGGTCGACCAGTTCCTTGCGCGGGTCATCTTCCGGAACAAGCTTTTCAAGCTCCGGATCGCGCGGCAGCAGCATCTTGGACTTGATATGAATCAGCGTCGCCGCCATGTACACGTACTCGGCGCTCAGCTCGATGTTCATTTCGGCGGCTGTTTGCATGTATTCGATGTACTGCGCCGTGATCTGGGCGATGGGGATGTCGTAGATGTCGATCTCCTGCTTGCGGATCAGGTCCAGCAGCAGATCGAGCGGCCCCTCGTAATGTTCCAGGTGAAAGTTCAGCGGAGATGACACTTCTATCTAGAATACCAGCGTAGTCAGCCTCCGGGCCGTTTTTTCGGCTCAGGACCCGCGCCGGCGAAATACAGCTTCACGTCCACCGTGTGCGATTTTTCGTCCACGTTCGATTCTGCCTTGGTCTTCCCCAGGTTGTCGAACAGATCCTGCCCGCGGATGTCGCTCAGAAACGCGTCGGGATAGTCGGGTTGGAACGGTGCGCCCGGCTTGATGGCCCAGATTTTTCGGATGGCCGGCTCGCTGGTGATGTCCAAACCGACGATTTCGAGCTTCCCCATGCTGAACTGCGGACCAGGGTCGATCCTGGCGATCAGGTCCACCTTATGCGCCTGGTCGTCGATGGTACGATCCACATGTCCGGCGACCCGCAGATATCCGCGGGTCCGAAAACGTCCCAGGACCCGGTCGATTCCGGACTTCACGTCGTCAAAATTAGCGATGTCGCTGGACTGAATGTTGGCGACCTTTTGAAGCTCGTCGTTATCCCGCGTCGCGATTCCTTCGAACTTCAACGCGCCCAGGCTGTAGGAGGGTCCCTCTTCTACCGTGGTCGTGACGATCACGCCATCCACCATCGTCGACGAAACGACAGCGATCTTCGGGAAGGAAACACGAATACGGCCGCGCGCTTCGTACAAGGGCCGTATGCTCGCGTCGAGCAGCAAACGAAAGTTGGTTTCGCTGTAGCCTGTCCCGACGGCCACGTCGGCCAGCGACCGGACCAGTTGCGTCCCTGGAAGGACTTCGTTGCCGGTGAACTTCACCTCCGCGATCTGCGGACGCGGCGTGTTCGGCCGGAACACAATCATCATCTGGCCGGGAATCTCGGTGTTGACCTTACCCACGACTTTGACGTTCGGCCCCACTAATGGCTGAATCGCCGCGGCATAACGATCCAGCACTTCCTTGGTCGCGGGGATCTGCTCGCCTAGAATCGATTCCTGTTTGCGAAGCGCCGCCCGCAGCGCATCGTCGGCGGCAGGCAGATCCTCGAATCGATAGGGATAGAGCTGGTCGACTTCGACCACCTCGAACACGCCGTCGAAACCGGTCTTGGCCGGGCTCGGCTTGAATTCGTAACCGACGCTCTCAAACGCCCCGGTAGCGAGTAGGCGATTGCGCCCTTTGTCGAAGTCGTCCTTGACCACCATAGTGCCGATCTTCAGGCCGGCAACGGCAACGATCTTCTCCGCCGGGATGCGATGATTGCCCTGGACCTTCAATGTTTCGAGGGGAAAAGCGGTTTGCCCAAAACACGACAGTGCCAGGGCCCAAGCGAATTTCACTCGAACTCCAAAGTCAGATACAGCAGCTTTTGACTGCGCTGGATCTGCAACACCGCGGTATCGCCCGATTTCAACGATTCGAGCGTCGACCGCAGCGCCTTCACTGTAATTACAGGCGTCCGATTGACCTCATAAATCACGTCGCCCTGCTCCAGCGGGCCGCCCGTAAACGGCGCGTTCGGGGAGCGGAACGCCACCACGATCCCGTATTCGTGGCGCAGCTCCGGCAGCATTTCGCTCAGCTTCTGGCTGATCTCGATCCCCAGGATTCCCAGCTTCGGCACCAGGTTGTCATCGGGATTCACGAAATCCATGAAGCGATTCTGGTCGTCTTCGCGTTCTGTCACGGGGACGGTGTATTCAAGCTTGGTGCTGTCGCGCAGAACGCCCAGTTGAACCTTATCGTCCAAACGCATCTGATAAATCGCCGTTTCGAGCTGAGGCGCGTCCTGCATGGTCCTGCCGTTCAGGCTGACGATCAAGTCGCGTACCTTCAGTCCCGCTTTGTCCGCGGGACCATCCGGAGTCACATCCGACGCGATCACGCCCCAGTCTTGCGACAGGCGCAGCCCCTTCGCCATGGCCGGCGTAATGCTTTGGACCACCAGGCCGATCTGGCCGCGATGCACGTGGCCGTCCTTGCGGATCTGTTCGTAGGCTGTTCGAACCGCGTTGCTGGGAATGGCGAAGCCCAAGCCTTCGCTTCCGCCGGACTGCGTCAGGATGAAGGTGTTGATGCCCACCACGCGGCCTTCGATGTCGATCATCGGCCCCCCGCTGTTTCCGGGGTTGATGGGCGCGTCGGTCTGAATATAAACCTTGGCATCCTCCGGATGCAGGCGCCGCGAGACCGAGCTGATGATTCCCGTCGACGCCGAGCCTTCCAGGCCTAGCGGATTTCCGAAGGCCATCACCAGCTGGCCTTGTTTTAATGCGTCGGAATCGCCCAACTCCAAATGGGAGAGATCGGCCCGATCGACTTTGAGCACCGCAAGGTCGGCCTCGCGGTCGACCCCCACCAGTTTCGCGATAAGCGTCGGCTGGCGCGCTTCTTCGCGATTCATGGCAGCTAGTCGCACTTCGATCTTGCGTGCGCCCTGGACCACGTGGTTGTTGGTCACGATATAGCCGTCGGCGGAAAGGATCACGCCGGAGCCGGTGGATCGCTGCGTGGAAAGCAGACTGCTGGCGGTGGTGCTTTCAGTTTCATTTGGCTGGACGTAGCCGGTGGAAAAAATCTGCACCACCGCGGGCCGCACTCGCGCCGCGAGACTCTCGAAGGAAGTGCTAAGCTCGCGAAGAGTTTGAGGAAATGCGGGCGCGATCAGCGTCGCGCCGAGGATTAAGATGGGGTGAGCGCGCATCTGCCTTTATCGTGCCACAGATGCCGGATGGCTAGTTCTCCGTAGGCTTCTTTTCCACGTGGTCGACGACGATGGACTCGACCGATCCCTTTTTCGGCTCCAGCTTGAGCCCGAGTTGCGATTGGACGGCGCTGAAGACATCGGGAGGCACTTCGACATCGGGCGCGCTGGCGCCCGGGGATGGGATCGGGGGAGGGACAGGGCCCATATTCAATCCTTCCGTCGAAAAGGTCAACGTGAAATCGTATTTCCCGGTTAGTTTTGTCTCGTCTGTGACCGTGCATTTCAGCAGGAAGCCCAAACTGCCGGCGAGCTCCGGCATGCTTCGCTCGCGAGCGGTAAGAGTAGCGCGGTCTCTCTGCACTTGTTCCATCGAGCGAGGCCGTTTCGAAGAGTCGCCCCCTGGAGCCGACTCCGACTCCTTCATTTTCGGGCCGTTCTTCGCGACCACCAGCGAGTAATCGCGCGACTCTTTCATTTCGCGATGAATCTTCAACTGGAAGCGCTCGGCCAGCAGGTTCTGAAGCATGGCGCGAAACTGGTCCGGAGTCGTGCTGGGCGGCATGGTGGCGTCGATCGCGTAAAACTCCGTATCGAGCCAGCTTGGGCCGGCGATCTGGCGGTCCCGGACGCCGTAGGCGTTCATCAGAAGAAACTTCATGCTGATGGCGGGATAGTGAATGCGCCCGGGGTCGTCGGTGCCGGGGCCGCCGGTCGGTTTCAGCATGCCGACGACCATCCGTCCGTTCGGCAAGGTTTGCGGCGTCGGCTTCACGGAGGCGACGTCAAAAGCAAGCGGCTGGGTAAAACCTAAAGAGCACGCGAATAGAAACAATACCGTCGCACGGCGCATTCCAGACTCATGATACACAGGCTGAAGCTCGCGAGGTGGTAGTTGGTCAGCAATGTCGCTTCCAATTCTGCCGCGGTTCAGCCCCATGCGTCAGCTTGGGGCTAGCCTGGGCATAGCGATAGCCCCAAGCTGACGCATGGGGCTGGCCGTGTGGCGCTTACAAGGCGGCTGTGGGACCTTGCGCGGCACATGAAACTGACCCACTACCTGTGAGGCGCTCTAAAACTGATTTTCGTCTTTCGTGATCATCCTTCGAACCTTCGGAAGGTCGGAGATGGAATAATCCGGCGGAATCTCGAACAGCGAATGCATCGGCTCGGCGCGGTTGACGTTGGTCAGCTTGTAAGTCGTATCTCCCATGCGCGGATCGCTGTGCTTGGACATGACGGTGACCTGCAACTCCGGTGAGAACCAGCGCTCATCGACGATACTGAGATCGCGCTCGTTGCCGATCTGCCCCGCGGGAATCGTGATAGTCGTCCGGGTGCCATCCGCCAGCACTCCTTCGATCATCTGGCTTCCCAGCTTCTCGACTTTAGCCGGCGAACTTCCCGAGGCGTTGACTCTGGTTTCGTATTTGAACACGTGACCTTCGCCGGCGCCCGCACCGATTCCACCCCCCACCGCACTGCTCGGACCCTCCAAGTGGGAGAACGAAAATGTTTGCACTCCGCTTCGTGCGACCGTCGTCATGGGAGCCGGCATCTTCGTCGCGGTGTGCGATTTCTCCTCCAGCGAATAGCTCATCTTGGCGACTGGATCGGAAATGAAAATCGCCTTTGCGGGCGTCCCTTCCGCGTTCCATGCCCCCAACCTCTGCATGGATTCCTCGCGCCGCTCGCGCCCTTCGCTGTCGCGATAGATCATCGACGACGTCCGGTTCACGATGCGATTGCCGTCCGGCAGCGCTTGCGTTGTTTCGTTGATCGCCTCGGCCGAATAGGGCTGCCCTTTTATCGGATTACCGTTGAGGAGCTGCCCTCCGACGAAGTTAAATGTCTGGTTCCCCTCCATGGTGGTAACCATCACTTCGGCCATTTTCTTTTTGGCGGCATCCATCTTCAATGCCTGTTCGGGAGTCAGCTCCTGCGCCTGCAACGCGAGCCCAACTCCGAAAATCATCGCTGTCCATCGAGTCATATTTCTCTCCTGAATCATTGAAATTTTACGAACCTGATTGCGGTTGCCAAACCTTCTTCACTCACCAGCACATCCGCTTGAATCCGCTCCGAAAGCCGGTCCTCACGAACCGGCAGCCCCACCGTTCGCATCGCGGCCGCCGGCAGGCTAACCCTCACCAACTCACCCCGGTCGAGCGGAGGCGCGACGTCCACCAGTGGAAAGAAGTCCGTTGTAATTTCCTGAGGCCGCGCGCTTCGCCGCGCTCGAACCACCTGCGCCGGGCGAGGCTCACTCACCACCACCTGCGCGGGCTGAACCACTTTGGGAGGATCCACCACCGCGCGCGAGGGCTCCACCGGCCGAGGCCGGAAATAAATCGACGTAGTCGTTGCCATCGTCACCACAATCGCCGCCGCTGCCGCCATCGCCCATAGCCACACTGGAGTGCGACGTTTTTTTCGAAACGCAGTCCGCAGCCGCCCTTCCACCTCCGGCGGAGCTTCCCGCTCACGATCCGCGTCGGCCAACGCCCGCAACGCCGCTAAAACATCTTCTTCCGGACTCATACCACTGCCGCCTTTCCCCTCAACTTCTGCGCCAGCATCGCCCTTCCACGATTCAAGCGCGATCGAACTGTTCCCACCGGACAATCCAGCGCATCCGCTGCGTCCTGATAGCTCACGTCCTGCAGGTCGCACAGCACCACAACCTCGCGATACGTGGGTGGCAAACTCAGCACCGCGCGCCGCACCTGATCGATGGTCTCGCGTCTGGTTAGATCGGCGAGCACGTCCTCGTCAGTCGCGAAATCCTCCACCACCTGCTCGGTCCCGCGATCCTTCTCGAGACGCCGGAATACTCGATTCCGTGCGATCCCATACAGAAATGAGGCCAAGGTCCCTTTGGCGGAATCGAACCGCTTGCCGGACTCGATCAGCACCAGGAACACTTCCTGCGTCACATCTTCGGCCACCACCACGTTCCCGGTCATTTGCAGGGCGAACCGATAGACCGCGCCCTGCCTTCGCCGGTACAGCGAAGTGAATGCCTCCTCGTCGCCTGAGAGCATGCGGCGCAGCAAGTCCCCATCACTCAACGCGTCGCTGGTGGTTTCGATCACCATCGGCTCTGACGGCACATCATAACTTCTGTTAGTAGTTCCGGGAGGGGAACCGGATGGTTCCAGGAAATCAGTTTTCAGAGGGCTTTTCCGCGTGATCAATGACCAGTATTTCGACCGGGCCCTTGTGCGATTCCAATTTGAGGCCAAGTTGCTCCTTCAACGCCACAAAAATGCTGGGGCTGTCGGAAGCGGGCGGCGCGTCGCGCGCTTCGATGGCGCCCTTGAGACCAACCGGCTCCGGCGTAAATTCGAACGTGAAATCGTAATTTCCATCGAGCCCGGTTTTGTCGACTACCGGCCGGCCCAGTTGCTGCGCGAGGGACCAAGCAAAATGAGACATCGATTCGCGTTCGCCCAGCATCTTCCCTCGCCCGGCCGCCCTGAGCGGAAAGTCACTGAAGTCATTCGGGCTATTATTGACTTTCATTTTCGAACCCGATTTATCGACGGTGAGCAAGTAGGTGGGAAGCTCCCGCGTTTCGCGGTGGAATTGGATTTTGAATCGCTCGATCAGCAGACTCTGGAACATCTGATGGAGCTGCTCGAGCGTGCTGGGGTGCTCCGCCTTCGCCTCGACGTCGTAGAATTCCGTGTCGAACCAGCTTGGGGCGCCGGATATCTGTTGATCCGTAAGATGGAACATCAGCTTCATGATCAATTTCACGGGAGCGTTCTGGGCGATGTAGGTTTGACCGCCGGGGAGAGGCCGTATTCCGCCACTGCGGCCGCCCGGTTTGCTCAGCTTGACCGAAGCGACCTCGAAGGCCAGGGGAGTTCCGGACTGCGGCTGGGCGAGTACTGGAGACGCATTCAACAGTCCAAGCGCGATCAGTCCTGCAGAAGCGCACAAGATGTTATCCCACACCCGGGTTGTGCCCATGAGTATATTCTGGACCTCTGTCAGGTATTTTCGGGTGCGGAGACGAATCGTTCCACAAACCTTCCAGAAATGGATGGGCCTTTAAGCCCGGAGGGGACGCGACGGGTTCGCTTTAACCGCTGATGGCTAAGAAGCCTACTGGCACTTCCCCGTGCAGACGGTCTCCGAGATTCTTGTCAGCGGACCCAGCTTGTTGGGATCCGATGTCGTCGGCCGCCTCACGCTAAGCGTCTCAGTGACGCCGCCCGAGCCTTTCCCGCGCTCGATGATTTGCTGTTCCCGGAGCTGCGGACCGGATTGGTTATCGGCCACGTGGCCGTTCCAGGAGCTCCCGTACAGGTTCACTTCCTTCGACTCGGACCCGTCCGGCCGCGTTGCCGTGGTCGAAACGGTTTGCAGAGTGAGTTGTAGTTGGGAATTGTTTCCCACCGCCTGGTACAGCGCGTCCTTTTCCGTGGTCTGATTCCCGGCGCGCGTCGAATCCTTTACCTCACGAGCGGTCACCACATATCCACCGTTCTCCGAACGGCCATAGACAGTCTGGTCTTCGTGTGTGGTGTTGCCGGACGTCTCCGTGACGCCCACCCGCTTTTCGACGGCCTGAAACGAGTTGTTGATGGTGGGCCGCTCAATCACCGTCTCGGTCTTGGTGCCCGAGCCTCGCGACTCGACTTCGGCGGTCTCGCGCTGAATCTCTTCCATGCGTCCGTTCACGTCGGTCCGATACGTAGTGGTTCGCGTGGTGGATCCACCGGGCCGGGTTTGTTCTTCGATCAGTAACCGGTCCGTGGATGCGAGCTTTCCGTTGGGATCGTACTTGCGCACGATCTTTTCGACCACTTTGGTATTGCCGTCCTGCTTCAGCACACGCTCGTCGGTCTGTTGCATGGGGATGCGGCGGCCGTTGAGATTCTGCGTGATCTCGGTGCGTTCGTGATCGCCGGTGGCGACGCTTTCGGCCTGGACCCGCTGGCCGTTGAGATCCTTTATGTATGTATTGGTCACGGATTGCGCCAGAGCAACCGAAGCGGCCATCGCCAGGACGTAGTACTTCATACTTTCAGGCTAGGCGGAACCGATACGCCCCGCAATCCGGCGAACCCCTTAGATAACCTCGCGCGTTAAACCGCTCCCTCTGGTCACGGCTCGCAAGACAACCGAGCCGTGACCGCAGGGAGCGGTTAAAATCCGCTTTTTCAATCGGATCGTCAATGTACCGGCGCACAATCCGAAGCGCGATACAATGAGTCCAGTGAAGACGTTCTATATCGAGACCTTCGGATGTCAGATGAATGTTCACGACTCCGAAAAGGTGGTCGGCACACTTCTGGGCCAAGGCTACACGCAAGTCGAAACGCCTGAGCAAGCCGAACTGGTCTTCTACAACACTTGCAGCATCCGCGACAAAGCCGAACAAAAAGTTTTCAATCGCCTGCAGCAATTTAAAAAAGACAGCAAGGGCAAGACCTTTGCAGTGCTGGGATGCGTCGCGCAGCAGGAAGGCGCCAGGATTTTCGAAAAGGCTCCGCACGTGAGCCTGGTGTGCGGATCGGCCAGCTACAGTAAGCTCCCCGAACTGCTGGTGCAGCTTGAGACCGGAAATCGGCGCGTCACCGGGTTGAGCCTCGATACCGATCAGGCGTTCGACACTCCGCTCACCCGCCGCGACAATCCGCACCGCGCCTATATCACCATCATTGAAGGCTGCGACAAATCCTGCGCGTACTGCGTGGTCCCGTTCACGCGTGGACCCGAGCGCAGCCGCACCAGCGCGTCCGTGCTGGCCGAAGCACGCCAGATCGCCGATACCGGATACACCGAAATCCAGTTGCTCGGCCAGAACGTGAACAGTTATCGCGACCCGTCGCCCGCCGGTTGGGATTTCGCCACGCTGCTGGACCAGGTCGGACGAACCCCCGGAATCCGCCGCGTCCGTTTCACCACGTCGCATCCGCGCGATTTCGTGAAGGAAATCGTCGACGCGATCGAAGAAAACCCGGCGCTTTGCAATCATGTGCATCTGCCGGTGCAATCCGGCTCGTCCCGGGTCTTAGAAGCGATGCAGCGTTTGTACACGCGGGACGAATATATGCGCCGTATTGTATGGATGAAGCGCGCGCGCCGTCCTATCGCCATCACCACCGATATTATTGTCGGGTTCCCGGGCGAGACGGAAGCCGACTTCGAAGCTACGCTCGCGCTGCTCGACGAGGTGGAATACGATTCGCTTTTCGGCTTCAAGTATTCGCGGCGTCCCAACACCTCCGCCTTGGCGCTCGAAGATCACATTTCTGAAGAAGAGAAGTCGCGCCGCCTGGCCATCGTGCAGGAGCGTCAGCGCGCCATCCAGGTGCGGCGGAATGCCACATACGTCGGGGCATTGGAAGAGTGCCTGGTCGAAGGATTTAACAAGGCAACTGGCCAGTGGATCGGCAGAACCTCGCAGAACAAGACGCTCAACTTTTTGCGTCCCGGCTCGGAGCAAGACTTGCTTGGCAAGTATGTCGAGGTTCAGGTCACGCGCGCCGGTCCGAATTCGCTAGCCGGAGAATGTGTAAGCTAGGGCTGATCACCGGGAAAGGATGGATTCCATGGACGTCGAAATGAAAATCCGGGGGCTGTTGATGGACCCGGTGACCAATATGCCGATCGTGGTTTTGAAGGACGTGAACGGCAACGCCATCCTTCCCATCTGGGTAGGGATTTACGAAGCCAACGCCATCGCTCTCGAAATCGAAAAAGTCGCTACGCCGCGCCCCATGACGCACGACCTGATCCGCAACCTGCTGTTCGGTCTCGAAGCCGGTGTCAAAAAAGTGGTGGTGAACGATCTGAAGGAAGACACGTTTTACGCGGTCATCTGGCTGGAACGCAACGGAGAACTCATCTCGGTCGATTCCCGCCCCAGCGACGCCCTGGCGATCGCGCTGCGCCTGGATTGCCCCATCTACGTTGCTGAAACGGTGTTGAAAACGTCCAAGACCGCTACCGCTGTCGGGGATGTGGCCAACAATGAAGAACTTCGCCGGGTACTCGAGAATCTGAACGACGAAGATTTCGGCCGCTACAAGATGTAGTCCGGCAGGTCGATTTTCCGCCCCTCACTCGTCGTAACCATAGAACCGGGAACCGGTACTAGAAGGCGAATGGTGAGTGGAATGACAAAGTCAATCGAATACGGCAGCCGGCTAACCGTTCCGGCCGCGAGTCGTCCAATAGGTATGAATCGAGGCAAACAAAAGGGTTGGAGGCGCGTAGCGATCGTCGCCGCACTTTTGTGCGCCGCGGCTTCTGTCAAGGTAATGGCGAACCCAGCCATCCGCCGTCCCGTCGCGCACTTTATTTACTTCTATCAGCAGGCCGACGATGCGGGTTTTTGGGAACGCATCGTCTACAGCGCGCTGATGACCAAGTCTACTGAGCCTTCTTCTTAGTAATCGGAGCCGCTTTCTTCTGCATGGGTACGTTCTTGCCCGTCCAGCCTGTGATCTTCGCCTTGTCGACGGTCAGGACCAGCATGTAGGGATCCTTCGTGTAGGCGGTGCCCACACCTTCAAATTCGATCTCACCACCCGGATCCATTTTCCCCGGCAGGAACTGACCCTCATCCAACTTGAGAGTGCAGTCGCCCACACCCGGCTTTTCCACCGCGATCACTAATTCCTTGGGCCGGGTCTCGGGCTTAGCGGATACAAGAGTTCCTTTGAACTTGGGGAGACCGACCTCTTTTACACTCGCGTTGAAAAAGCCATCAGGATCGCTCCCGGTAAGGCCGGTCTTCAAATCCGTCCAAAGCGCCAGCATCGGGTTCTTCCGGCGCGCTTCTTCATCCGCCTTATTTTTCGCATCAGCGATATCTTTTGTGCTGTCGATGTGGAAATCAGCCGGCGGCGTGGCGTTGGCCTTGGCCAGCGCGAGCAGTTTGTCCAAGCCCTCGGCCGATCCGTGATAGGTGTTGTAAGCGCGGCCGAGGAAGGTCTGAAGCTGCTGGCGGTTGGCCGCGGGCAGGCTGCCGGGGCCGTCATAAGCGGCGGCGCGCGCGTAGTAGAACAGGGCCAGCGGCTGCTTCTCAGGCTTGGTCTTGTTCTGCGCCAGGATCACGGTAGCCAGCGCCTGGGCGATCTGCGAATCGTTCGGCGTCATCTGGAGCGCCTTACCAAATTCGACCTCAGCGCGCTCGTTATCTTTGCGGAGCTGATAAATGACGCCGATCCTAAGCTGTGAAAACGCCCGCATCGGTTGCTTGGAATCGGTCCATTGCTGGGGTGTCATGTAAGCCGGCTTATTGGCATCGACAAAGATCGCATCGGCGTCGTTCACAAAATGGTTGGCGACCTTCTCGGCAGTATCCAGATCGGCGGCCGGCGGCGGATTTGCAATTAAGAACACGTTGATCAGGATGGCGCGCAAGGCCGTAAAATCGTTGGGATCGCGCTTCAGGATTTCATTGGCCATGTTGACGGCTTCCCGCGGCTTGTTCAACGCCTGATATGTCGCCAGGTACTCGGCCTGGCGCTCATTAGCGAGTTCCGTTTGGGGATAAGCTTGACTCCACTTATCCAGCGTCTGGAGTTTCTTGTTGAGGTCTGTCTCTTTGCCTATTGCGGTAATCAGGTCTAGTTCCTGCTGATCTTTCGCCGTCTTCTTTGGCGGGTCCGCAGGCTTGCCATCCTGCGCTGCCAGCAGAACCATCGTCGAGACCAACGCCAGAGCTATCTTTTTCATATTGATCCTATTGATCTTGAACACAACAACCTCGTTCATAAATAAATCGCTCACTGCCAAGGCTTTGACTCCGACGAGGACCGTTCTCGCCTCCGTGGGCTAAGAAGGATAATGTATCACGACTCGCCGTCAATTGGCACCCGTCTTCTTCGCCGCGGTGGACTTGCGGGTTGCCGGGGCGCTGGCGCCGCTCCATCCCGCGATGTGCGATTTCTCGACATTGAACGTCACCATAAAAGGTTCCTTCGTATACGACTCCGCCACGCCGTCGAATTCGATTTCGGAGCCCGGTTCCATTTTGCCAGCGAGCGCGGAATCCAGCTTCAGCGTGACGTCCGCCGCGTTGGGATTCTCGATCGCGAGCACCAATTCCTTGGGCCGGACCTCGGGTGTCATCGATACGATTTTCCCTTTGAACTTGGTCACTCCATTGACGCCGCCGGGCAGCGCCGCGCCCTTCATGTTGTTCTCGAAATAAGACGAGCCTTGCTCGCTGGCGAGTTCCGTCTTGATGCTGCGCCACAGGGCCAGCATCGGATTCGCGCGGGCGGCGGCTTCGTCGGCCTCCATTTTCTCGCGCACCAGATCCGCCTTGCTCTTGATCGTGAAACCGCCCGGCGGCAATGGATTGGACTTCGCTGACGCCATCAGTTTGTCGAGCCCTTCAGTCGAGCCGTGATATTGCGTGAAAACCTTGCTCAGATAGTCCTGCACCTGCTTACGATCCGTCGCGGGCAGCGCGCCGGCGCCATCGAAGGCTGCCGCACGTGCAAATTCGTACAGAGCCGAAGGCTGCAACTCCGGGTTGGTCTGGTTCTGCGCGAGCATCGCCGTCGCCAGCCAGAACGATACCTGTCCTTGATTCGGATCCATCTGCAGCGCCTTGGTCAATTCGGTCAGAGCCTTCTTGTAATCCTTGCGCTCCAAGGCGATGTAGCCAAGGGTCTTCTGCGCGAAAGCCCGGAGCTGGGGTTTGGCTTGATTGGCTTGGTCGTCGGTCATGGCCGGCGGTCGATTGTCCTTGGAATAGATCATTTCCAGATTCGACAGGATCTGGCGCGCGGCCTTCTCGGCCGAATCCAGATCGCTCTGCTGCTGCGCCGTGAGTGGATTCACCCCAAATGGAACCAGCGCGTACACATACCCGACGATCGCGGAGAGCGCCACCAGATGATTGGGATTGTCGTTCAAGACGTCCTGCGCGGCGTCGAACGCCTCCCGAGGCTTGTTAAGTGCCCGATAGGTTTCGAGCGTGAGCTGGCGGCGCACATCCGCATAATCGCTCTGCGGATATTGTTGCTTCCATTTATCGAGAGCGGTCAGCCACTGGTTCGGATCCTGGGTCTTGGTGATCGCTTCGTACAGATCGTACTCGCCGCGCTCCTTCCATTCCTTCTTCTTGTCTTTATCCTGGGCTAGGAGCGATGCAACTAATCCGAAAACCGCTATCGCCACGATCGCGCTCTTTTTGATCCAAACGTTGAACAACCCGGCCTCCACTTGCGCCTGAACGATTGAGAATCATCTCTGAAAATACTGGGTGCTGGTACCTTGCGGAGTATATCCGAAGCCGGTTTCGACCCGCAAGCGCCTTCACCCATTCGCCCGCCGTCACCGAAAGAAAATCCCCGCCGATTGTTGGACGCCGCGCCCTGGAAAATTGTTTCCATGCCCCTCCGCAGGTATCCTTATCCTTTACATGCGATGGCTCGATCTGACCGTCATCGCCCTCTATCTGGCCGGCATCACCTGGTTCGGGGCGCGATTCCGGAAGTCCCAAAACACGCTAAAGGACTATTTCCTTGGCGGAAAGACCGCGCCCTTGTGGGCCATTGCGCTCTCCATCGTTTCCGCTGAAACCAGCACGCTGACCGTGATCGGAACTCCGGTCCTTTCTTTTCAAGGGAATTTCGGGTTCCTTCAGGTCGTCTTCGGATACCTGCTGGCGCGCGTAGTCATCTCGGCATTGTTTCTGCCCGCTTATTTTCGTGGTGAGATGTTCACGGCCTACGAACTCATGCGCCGCCGGTTCGGCGACCGGATTCGCAGATTGACCGCCGGAACGTTCCTGGTCCTTCGGGCGCTGGCCGAAGGCGTGCGCGTGGTGGCGATCGCCCTGGTCGTATCGATCATCATCGGCACCGGTGAAAAAACCTCCATTCTGGTGATCCTGTGCCTCACGCTGTTCTACACCTATGAAGGCGGCATGACCGCCGTCATCTGGACCGATGTGATCCAAATGTTTCTGTACGTCGCCGGCGCGCTAGTGAGCTTCGCAGTCATCATCCACGAGATTCCCGGCGGATGGGAACACGTGGCCGCCGTCAGCGCCGGGAAATTTCAAGTCTTCGATTTCGGATTCTCATTCACACGCACTTACACTTTCTGGGCCGGCGTGATCGGCGGATGTTTCCTGACTACGGCCAGCCATGGAACCGAGCAATTGCTGGTCCAGCGCCTGCTCGCCGCGCCCAATGAACGGCAGAGCCGGGCCGCGCTGTTCGCCAGTTGGGTGGTAATCTTCTTCCAGTTCACGTTGTTCCTGGTGATCGGCGTGTGTCTGTACACGTTCTATTCCGACCATGGCCTTCCGCCCCCTGATGTGCCCGATAAAATCTATCCCTTGTTCATCTGGCAGCATCTCCCCGTTGGGATTTCCGGACTTGTCATCGCCGCGATCCTGGCTGCGGCGATGTCCAACCTGAGCGCTGCGTTGAACTCACTCGCGTCCACTACCGTCATGGATTTCTGGAAACCCCTTGCCCGGGCCACGCGCAGCGACGCAGGCTGGTTGCAGCGCGCCCGTTTCGCGACGGTGGTGTGGGCAGCGGTACTGTTCTTTGTCGGACTGCTCGCGCGTCAATGGGGTAGCGTGCTCCAGGCCGGGCTCTCCATCGCGTCCATCATCTATGGATCGTTGCTGGGCGTTTTCCTGCTCGGCCTTTTGACGCGCCGTGTGGGTGAAACAGCCGCCATGATCGGGATGATCGCCGGACTCGCGCTGATGCTCTACATTCGCTTCGGCACTCCAATCGCCTGGACCTGGTATGTCCTGATCGGCACCACAGCAACGTTTCTCACCGGACTAGTCGCGTCAGTATTCGTCAAGGAGAACCATGCAAAACCCTGAACTGCGCCGCGCGTTGGGATTTTGGCCGACCATCGCCATGGTCATCGGAACCGTCATCGGCAGCGCGATCTTCCTGGTGCCCACCAAGATGGTGAACTCCGTCGGCTCTCCTGCGGCGGTGTTTGTCGTGTGGATTTTCGGAGGGATCCTGACACTTTTCGGAGCTCTGACGTACGCCGAATTATCCGCCGCATTACCCGGCGCCGGAGGCGAGTATGTGTATCTCGACGCTGCCTACGGCCCCTTTTTCGCATTTATCTACGGCTGGACCCAGACCTGGGTCGCGAAGCCCGCCTCGATTGCGACGTTGGCCACGGCTTTTTTCACCTATCTGGGCGATTTTTTTCCGGGACTCAGCAGCGTCTTGTATACGGTTCCTTTGCCGATCGGGCCGGATTTCAAGCCTCTGGAAATTCGCTATGGCCAGTTCGTGGCGATCGCTGCGATCCTGTTCCTGGCCGCCGTCAATTATACCGGCGTGCGCGTCGGTGGACGCGTGCAGGTAGCCGTGACCGCCGTGAAATTGATCCTGATCGGCGGCCTTATTGCCGCGGGCCTGTTTTTCGGAAGCGGAAACATCGGGAATTTTCATACGTCCGTGACCCCTCATCCCGGTGGAATCGCCGGATTCTTCGTCGCGCTGGTCGCGGCGTTGTGGGCCTACGATGGATGGAACAACGCCGGTATGCTGGGCTCGGAGATCGATCAACCCGGGAAGAACCTGCCGCGAGCGCTCATCATGGGAACCAGTTCCGTCATTGTTATTTATCTATTGGCAAATCTTACATATTTTTACGTATTAAGCGCAGCCGAGGTCGGCGGGAGCGCTCGCGTGGCCGCCGATGCCATGCGCCGGGTGCTCGGTCCGCCCGGCGGAGCGGCGATCAGCGTCGCGGCCATGATCTCCATTTTCGCGGCACTCAATGGCTCGATTTTATCCGGGTCGCGCGTCCCCTACGCGATGGCGCGCAGCGGATTGTTCTTCCGTTCGATCGGAAGAGTGCATCCGCGATTTCGCGTTCCAGGGCCAGCAATTGCGCTCATTTGTGCGATTTCGTGTCTCATCACACTCAGTGGTCAATACGATCAGCTGTACACTCTGGTGATCTTTCCGAGTTGGATTCTGTACGGGATGACCGCGGCTTCCGTGATCGTGCTCCGCCGCAAGCGTCCCGATCTCCCGCGTCCCTATCGGGTAGTGGGCTATCCGCTGGTACCAGTTCTTTTTGTATTTGTCGCACTCGCCTTGCTTTATTCGACTTTGCTAAGCTCACCGCGCGAATCGGGCATCGGTTTGGCGCTGATTGTGGCCGGACTTCCCTTTTATTTCCATTGGAAAAGCCGCCGGGCGGGCTCCAAGGACCCCCTTCTGGACCAGTCGGACGTTTCCTAGAAAACGGTACAGAAATCTCCGTTTTGTTCTGTTTTCAGAACAGACGTCTTGAAAACGTAACGAAACTATGGTTAAACTCGAAAAGCAGATCGGAAGCCATGCGCGCTTTCGGTTCGTTTTTCAGAACAGACCGTTACCTTGAGGACCGGGAGAACCGATACATGGATGTCTTAAAAATGCTGACGGATTTACGTCAGGAACGCGAACAGATTGAAGAAGCCATTATGACGCTGGAACGTCTCGCGCGCGGCCGTGGACGCCGACGCGGTCGGCCCCCGGCTTGGATGTCGGCGATTAAGCGTCGTGGCCGCCCGCCAGGAAGCAAGAACAAAGCCAAGGAGTCGGCGGCTGCATAGCGACGGGAATTGAAACGTCTCTGCACAGTGGCGCGCATGATTGAGCGTCCGCACTGTGATAACTCCACAGTGAAAGACTGCGGAGTCCCGCCCGAGTACACTTATAGGAAGTGTCCTCGAAAAAACTAACGGCGCATGTGAAGGCGGCCGGTTGAGCGTCGAAATTGAGTCCAAAGGTTTTGGACCAGGTGCTCGGCCGTATCCCACGCATCGCAAATCCTAATGTTCTCGTCGGCTTTGACACGGCGGACGACGCGGGCGTGTATCGTGTGTCTCCCCATCTGGCACTCGTGCAGACCGTGGATTTCTTCACTCCCATTGTCGACGATCCCTTCACTTTCGGCGCGATCGCGGCGGCCAATTCCCTAAGCGACGTCTATGCGATGGGAGGAAAGCCTCTCACTGCACTCTCCATTCTGTGCTGGCCCGGGCCAGATGACCTGGACGACCTGACGGAGATTCTCAAAGGCGGCGCCGAGAAGATCCATGAAGCCGGCGCGGTGGTTTTAGGAGGACATAGTGTCAACGATCCCGAGATCAAGTTCGGTTACGCGGTCACAGGCACGGTGAATCCGAAGCGCGTCAAGACCAACACCGGAGCTCGTGCGGGTGATGTTTTACTGCTCACCAAGAAAATCGGAACTGGAGTGATCGCGACGGCGCTGAAAAAAGGTGTCGCTAAGGCCGAGCATGTCGATCAAGCGACCCAGTCCATGTTGACGCTGAATCGTGCGGCGGCGGAAGCCATGGGCCGGCTGGAAGTGCACAGCGTGACCGACGTCACTGGATTTGGACTGTTGGGACACGCGCGCGAAATGGCGCTGGGGAGCGGAGTGACGCTGGAAATCGATTCCCACCGCGTCCAATATTTCGATGGCGCAGTGGAATACGCGAAATCCGGCGCCATTCCCGGCGGCCTGAAGAACAATCGCGAATTTATCGCGTCGTGTGTCGAAGGATCTTCCGAATTGGAAGACCTGCTTTACGATCCGCAGACGTCGGGCGGCTTACTGCTGGCGCTTCCTGAAACCGACGCGGCGCGGTATCTGCGAAAATATTCGGGGGCGTATCCGATTGGCCGAGTGGTGGAGCGGCGGGAGAAACCGCTGCGCATCTCATGAATATGAACCCCATCATCATTGCTCTGGACGTCGAAAACGCGGCTGAGGCGCGAAAAATCGTTGCCGCGCTCGGAGATTCCGCGTCGTTCTACAAAGTCGGCATGGAATTGTACGCCTCCGCCGGGATGGATTTCGTCCGCGAGCTGAAGCAACAGGGCCACCGCGTGTTTCTCGACTTGAAACTTTACGATATCGGGGAAACCGTCAAGCGCGCCACGGCGCAAATCGCGGGCACTGGAGTCGATTTTCTTACGGTTCATGCGACGCGTCAGGTGATGCAGGCGGCGGTGGCGGGTCGCGGAGATTCAGCGCTAAAGCTGCTTGCGGTGACGGTGCTGACCAGCGTGGACGATCGCGATCTTAAAGAGGACGGCTATTCCTGCGGAGTCGCGGAACTGGTGGACCGGCGTGTGCGGAATGCGGTGGCAGACGGCGTTGACGGAATCGTCTGCTCGCCGTTGGATGTCGCAAAGGTTCGCATGATCGCAGACCGCGCGATTCTGGTAACACCAGGCGTGCGCTCGGCTGGTGTGGCCGCCGGCGATCAAAAGCGCGTCGCGACGCCGGCCGAAGCCATCGCCGATGGAGCCGACTACCTGGTGATCGGCCGCCAAGTCACGCGCTCGGGGCACCCGCGTGATGAGATCCTGCGGATTCTCGACGAGATTTCGGCGAAGCCCGTCAGTTAGCCGCTCTGGGTTGAAGCTGCGTTTCTATCCAATTGTGGAGCATGCCGAGTTTTTCGCAGCCTCTTGAGCTTGCTCCACGATTGGCTACGCGGTGCGCGTCCATTTGCGGATCGCGAGGGCGGCGTCGACCAGACTTGTCACGGCTGCGATCGCCAAGCCTAACCGGATCGAGGCGTCGACGATTTCTAACACGGTAACCGAGCGGCTGCCGATCGCGACCAATTGGTTGAGCGTGGCCGAGGTGGCTGGATTGGTCACCACGACCAGGGTGCCGGCGACGAGCAGCTTTGCGACCAGCGCCAGCACCGCCAGACTGGTGATGGCGCGGACGGCGGCATTGAACCGGATCCAATCCGGGTGAACGAGATTGATGCTGGCCTTGATGATCGAAACGAGAACCAGCGCTAACGTCGGCACTTGCAGGGATCGCCACACCGGCGCGAGACCGAACCCCGCCGCATTGCTCCCGAAGAGGATTTCCGGAGAGCGCGCCACGGCTCCCCACCACAGCAGGAAAATGCAGCTAAAAATGATCTCGGCGACCGACTGCGAATAGGGTATGCGCTGCGGCCGGGCGGGGGGCCACAGCGAGGTCGTGGTCCAACGATCGAAGAGGTGGAACTTTTCGTGGCAGCGTTGCACGATCATGAATATCGACGTGACCACTATGAACTGAATCGCCACGGGCAGGAGCAGTGGACTGAGCGACGTGGGTTCGGCCAGGGCCCACCGGAACGCGGCGGTGACCATCACCGCGAACGCGACGCTCACGGCCAGGATTCGCACATACAGCGAAAATAGCTCCGGCCCGATCAGCTCGCGCCCGAAAGAAAGCGTGCGGCGCTCACCGCGGTAACGGCCGGCCACCAGCATAGGATTCCCATGCCGCTTGAGAATCGCGGCCTGCTCGGCTTCGTCCAGCGGATGTCCGAGCTCGGCTTCCCGCTCTTCCATTTCGGCGCGGATGTTCTCCGAAAGCTCGCGGATGATGTCGTTCTTCTGCGCACGCGGCAGGAAAATCCTGACGGTGTTCAAGTATCGATCCAGCAGTTCCATAGTCATTGTGTCGTCACCGGCCGTTTGCGCTCGAGGATGGTGTCCAGCGAAGAATTGAGGCCTCTCCATTCCTCGAGCAGTTGTTTCAGGATGTGCCGGCCGTCCGGGGAAAGCCGGTAAAAACGTTTGTTGCGATTCTCCTCTTCACGCCATTCGCTGGTCAGCAGCCCCTGCGTTTCCAGGCGGCGCAAAAGAGGATACAGGGTCCCTTCATCGATCTCCATGCCTTGCTCGGCCAGCGCTTTCCTCAAGGTGTAGCCGTAGTGTTCGGCGCGCAACTGCGCCAGAACCGCCAGAATCAGGCAGCCGCGCCGCAGTTCCAGGCGAAGGTTTTCGAACAGATCTTCATTCATTCGGTTACTGTGCTACACATACTATATGGCGCACAGTAGTGGCTGTCAAGACTTTTTTTAGGCTGGTTTTCCGAGGGTTTCGATGGATTCCTGCAAATACCCGAGCACCGCGCTGGCGCCATCCTGCGCCGCGGGCAACGGCAGCCGAAGCACGCCCGCGGGAGTGAACTGCGCTCCTTCGCGCGAACCCACCAGCGCCATCAGTTTTGCCGGATCGATTTTCGAGCCAGGATGAAACTTGATCTGCAACGCTCCTGCCCGCCGGTCGATCGCCTCGATTCCGGCGCGCTCGGCTTCGGTCTTGATCAGCGCGAATCGAAGCAGCGTTTCGACGGCTTCGGGAGGCGGGCCATAGCGATCGGCCAACTCGGCCAGGATTTTTTCACTGGTCTCCGCATCGCGCGCGTCGGCGATTCTCTTATACGCGCGCAGCCGCTGATTTTCGTCGGCGATGTATTCGGGCGGGATGCGAATATCCAGACCCAAGTTCAGCGTCGAGTGAATTTCGAGGGGAGCTTCCACGCCCTTCAGTTCGTTTACGGTCTCATCCAGCAGCCGCAGGTACATGTCGAATCCAACCGACGCGATGTGGCCGTGCTGTTCGCCACCCAGCAAATTGCCGGCGCCGCGCAATTCCAAGTCCAGCGCGGCGATTTTGAATCCGGCGCCCAGATCCGAAAATTCACGCAGCGCGGCGAGCCGTTTCCGCGCCACTTCGCTCAGCTCCGTGTCCTGCGGAACCAATAGATACGCATACGCGCGCCGGTTCGACCGTCCCACGCGACCGCGCAATTGATACAGCTCCGAAAGGCCGTGGCGCTCGGCATTTTCGATGATGATGGTGTTGGCCAGCGGAATGTCGAGCCCGTTTTCGACGATGGTGGTGCACACGAACACGTCGTATTCGTGACGCATGAATCCCAGCAGCACGCGTTCCAGTTCGGCTTCGCCCATCTGTCCGTGTCCGATTCCGATGCGTGCGCTGGGAACCAACTGCTGGATGGCGGCCGCGCGTGAAAAAATCGAATCGACGCGATTGTGCAGGAAATAAACCTGGCCGCCGCGGCTCAGCTCCTGATCGATGGCTGTACGCACCAGATCCGGATCGAAGTGCGCCACCACGGTGTGAATCGACAGGCGATCCTTGGGCGGCGTCTCGATCACACTCATGTCGCGGATTCCGAGCATCGACATGTGCAGCGTCCGTGGAATGGGCGTCGCGCTCATGGTGAGCACGTCGACATTGTGGCGAAGCTGCTTCAGCCGCTCCTTGTGGCGGACGCCGAAACGCTGTTCTTCATCGACGATCAGCAGTCCTAAATCGCGAAACTCTACGTCTTTTGAAAACAGCCGGTGCGTTCCGATGGTGACATCGACCTTGCCCGCCGCCAGATCCTCCAGCACCTGCTTGATTTCTTTCGCTGAACGGAACCGCGAAAGCATTTCGATGCGCGCGGGGAATGCCGCGAATCGTGCCCGAAAGGTTTCGTAGTGCTGGAACGCGAGCACCGTGGTGGGCGCGAGCAAGGCCACTTGCTTACCGTCGCCCAACGCTTTGAACGCAGCCCGCATGGCGACCTCGGTTTTGCCATAGCCGACGTCGCCGCACAGCAGGCGATCCATGGGATGCGGCGATTCCATATCGCGCTTGATGTCTTTCACCGCGGAGAGCTGGTCCTTGGTTTCGGTGAACTCGAAGCTGTCTTCAAATTCGCGCTGCCAGTTCGAATCGGGCGAAAACGAAAAGCCGTCGGCCATGCGGCGCTGCGCGTAGAGCTTCAATAGCTCGTCCGCCATGTCCCGCATTTTGGCTTTGACGCGCGTCTTGCGAGCCGTCCACGTGGACCCGCCCAGCCGGTCGAGTGGCGGCGGAGAATCGCCCGCGCCGCGATATTTTTCGATCAGATCCATGCGCGTCAGCGGCACGTAGAGTTTGGCGTCGCCCGCGTATTCGAGCAACATGAAGTCGCCCTTTTGCTCACCTTGGACGATTTCGCGGACACCCACGAATTTTCCGACGCCGTGCGTGACGTGCACCACGAAATCGCCGGGCTTGAGATCGGCCAAGTCCGCCGCGAACGCCGTCAACTGGCTCTTGGTGACGCCGGGACGCGCGATCAGGTCGGACGCATCGAACAAATCCTCCGACCCGATAAAGGCGATCTTCGCATCGGGAAAAATCGATCCGCGCCGAACTAATCCTTTGATGAGGTAGGTGCTCGCGACCGGACCGGCGAGATACGCGCGTTCGGCAAGATACGGCGACGCGGCTTCGTTGGGCGCGAGTCCTAACTGGAACGGAACCGAATATTCGCGCAAAATATCGGCGAGCCGCTCCAGTTCGCCGTTCGACGGAGCGAAGAACGCGACGCGATAGCCCTGCTCGACCATGGTCTTCGCTTCAGCCACGGCGACTTGCATGCTCCCGTGAAACGCCATCGACGGGCGCGTAGCGACGTGCGGAGCGCTGGCATCGAGATCGAGTTCACGCAACGAGATCTGCGTCCGCGATGCGAAGCGCTGTTCCAGATCAGTCCAGTGATAGAAATTCGCTGTGGCCAATTCGGGAGCTTCCGTTTGATCCAGGCGTTTCCATAACCGCTCATCCGCCGCGCGGATCTGCTCCGGTTCATCGAAGACGAGGGTGGCTTCGCCGGCCAGATCGATCAGAGAATGCTCGCGCGGATGGTCCAGCGCGGTGGTGAACTCCCACCCTGGAAACGATGCTCCTTCGCGCGGTTCTTCAGCCAGCGGCAGGATGCGAGCCTCCGACACCTTGACCACGGAGCGCTGCGAGTCGACGTCGAACCGGCGGATGGATTCGACCTCGTCTCCGAAGAATTCCACGCGCAGCGGACGCGCGTTGTCGGCCGGGAACACGTCCAGAATGCCGCCGCGGACGGAATATTCTCCCACCATTTCCACCGGCTCGCGCTTTTCGTATCCAATGGATTGCAGGTGCATCTCGATCGCATCGAGCGGCAGTTCTTCGCCCACGCGGAGCTCCAGCGCGAGCCGCCGGTAATGTTCCGCTCCATGCGTCCGCAGCAATGCTGACGCCGCCGGAGCGATAGTGATCGGGACATTCGCGTTCGCCAAGCGCCACAAACCCATGGCGCGAGCACCCGTAATTTCGCTGTGCGGCGAAAGTTTTTGGCCCGGCAGCACATCCAGCGCAGGAAGAAGCTGCGGACCGGCTCCGGAATGCGAAATCAGCAAATCGAAAAAAGTTGTGGTGAGTTCCGTGAGCAGTTCCGCGCGCTGGTTCGAATCGGCGATCAGCACCAGCGGACGCTCGGTCGCCTGCCACAGCAGGACCAGATACAGCGCTTTCGCGGTCGGCGTCGGTCCCGCCAGCGAAAACGGACCAGGCTCACGCCGCAGCAGCTTTCCAGTCAGCTCCTGAAATGCCGCGTCGCGCGCGAGCGTCTGGAACAGATCACGAACTGCGGGATGCGTCACGTTTTAACCCGCGGGATAACAACTCTTCGACGATGTTAGTGGTGGAAAATCCTGGTTCGAGCGCCAGCGCCATCACTTTGCCGCCGGCGGCTTCCACTTCTTCGCGACCGGCGATGAAGTGCGCCCAGTCCGCTCCTTTGATGAGAATATCGGGCAGCACTTCGGCGATCAATTCGCGCGGTGTGTCTTCGTCGAAAAACGCCACGGCGTCGACGGCTTCCAGCGCCAGCGCCATTTGTGCGCGGTCGTCTTGTGAAATGAGCGGCCGCGTGGGCCCTTTCAGGCGCGCGACGCTCGCATCGGTGTTGAGCGCGAGTATTAGCATGTCGCCCAGCGATCGCGCTTTTTCGAGCAGCCGGATGTGGCCGGGGTGCAGGATATCGTAACAGCCGTTGGTGAAGACCACGGTTTTGCCTTCGCGACGCCACTCAGAGCGCGCGCGGACCAGTCCGGCGCGTGTATAGAATTCTGCCATGTGTGGATACTTCTATTTTCGTGGAGTATCCCGCGATTGCGCAACGCGAAAGAATACTGGCCGCGAATGCACGCGAATAAACGCGAATCGCCCAAGTCACTGAATCTCGATTGCCCACAACTCGATCCAGCCTTCGGCTCGAACCTGCCCTGACGGACGGGAATACGCGAGGATTAGCGTCATCAGATCCGAAGTGGCCGTGAACTGCATGTGCCGATCCTCGATGGGGGTACGCTGATCTCCGATCCGCCAGTCGATCCCCGATTCGCCGGAGATCCCCTGAAATTGCGAATTCCATCGCAGGGTGTAGCGTTTACCCGGCTCTAGCGAGACGACGCGGCGCAGCAGTTCGCACGATTCTGGCTGTTTCCCGTTGAATGCGATGCGGTGCATGGCACGTGGTTGATCGATTTCCAGATGAACCACGCCAGGTGACTCGATCCTCCGCCAGTCGAACCCATGGCCGACGCGAGGCGCGTCGAAGCTGACTTCTCCAAATCCCATTTCACGCCACAATTCGCGGGCGGCCGTGCTTTCATGCGCCGCGATCATCGCGTCACACGCCGCCAGCAGTAATTCGCGATCCGCAGGATCGTGCGCACTCGCTAGTTTCATCGCTACCGCACCGGTCTCACGATGCGTTTCCAGCAAATATCCGAGATATGCCGCCACCACTTCATGACGATCCGGAATCGCTTTCGACAGGATCTCGTGCGGGTCGCCCGATACGCGCCAGCACAGATCGAACGCTGGTCGGCGGTCGCCATAAGAAATCTCCAATGCCGATCGGATCCACTTCCAGAGCTGGGCGTTGTTTTCTCGCCGGAAATAATAATTCGCAAGGGTCCAGCGAGGCTCGAATTGGCGATCGATATGCGCGGCATCTTGCAACCATTTTTCCGCAGACGAAAAATCTCCACGAGTTTCCGCCGCGAGCCCCAACCGGATGCGCGGTGTGGAGCTTAGCGGATTCAACTCTGCCGCGCGTTCGAGCATCGCGGTCGCATCGACGCCGTCGTAAGCGAGCTGCAACGCGCGGAATTCCAGATATTCCGTATTCTTCGGGGCGAGTTCTACAGCGCGCGCGACTCCTTCGGGCGTTCGCCGCCGGAATTCCAGGTCCGCGCGCATCAGGTGAATCGAACCCAAACTCGCGGCGGCTAGGATCGCCAGCATCGCGCTTCGAAAAACGTAATACATATGGATTACAACTATTTTCCTTGCCCGCTACTCGGGACAACTTTATACTGTTGAGGCAGTGTTTTCAAAATCGCTCTTCTTATCCACAGTTGCCGTGTCTGTTGCGTTCGCCGCAACACCTGCCATTGGAATCGTCACCGCGTCCGGACATTTCACGATCGAGCGTTCCCAGGTGTGGGGCAACTCGAGTCTCTTCGATGGATCGATCCTCCAGACCGACCAGGCTTCTACCGATCTCGCGCTGCGCAACGGCGTGAAGGTACAGCTCGGTGCGAAATCGCGCGCGCAGGTTTTCGAAAATCACCTGGCGCTGGAAAGCGGAACCGGCCAAATGAACGCGGCCGCGGCTTACGAAATCGATGCAGCAGGTCTTAAGATCAGCGGCGAGCGCCTGCGAGTTTCTGTCACGGACCGGATTGAGGTAGTGGCATTTACGGGATCGGCTCGCGTGTTGAGCAGCTCCGGAACACTGCTCGCGTCGATACCGGCGGGCCGCAGCATGAACTTCGCAATGCAGGCCGGCTCGACTGGCTCGGTCACGCGCAGCGGATGCCTGTTGTTTAAGGATGGGCATTTCATTCTGCAGGATGAGAACACGCAGGAAGTCGCCGAATTGACCGGCCGCGGCTTCGAACAGAACGTGGGCAATCGCGTCGAAGCATCCGGCAGGGTGACCGGGGCGCGATCGGCGGTCACAGTCGCGACGGTGGTTTTGAGCGTCGCCACGATCAGTATCAAGTCGCAGGGCGGCTGCCTCAGCGTCGCCGCTGCACTCGATGCTAAGACCGAAGCTCCAGCGGCATCCGCCAGCAGCCCCAGTCCCACTGCGGCGCCAGCGCGGACCGCGGAGTCGGCTCCCAAGGCAGCCGGCATGTCAACGGGGGCCAAAGTCGCTATCGCTGCCGTAGCCATCGGCGGTGGCGCAGGCGCGGCAATTGCGTTAGCGGGCAAAAAGGGTTCAACCAGTCCATAGCGACAAGGATCTTGTAATTCCCCTTTTCTTCGCCTATAATAACTGCCATGGCACTCACCAAACGGCAGAAAGAGTTCCTCGATTTCCTGGCGGGCTTTCTTGAAAAAAAGGGATACAGCCCCAGCTATGAGGAAATCGCCGAAGGGCTGAACCTGGCTTCCCTTGCGACGGTCCACAAGCATATCCTGGCGCTTGAATCGAAGCAGTATCTGAAGCGTGGCTTCAATCAGAGCCGGTCACTGGAGCTGGCTCAGAAATTCTATGAGGATAAGCGCCAGTACCAGCCGCCTCCGTTCGAAGTGCCGCTGCTGGGGCGGATCGCAGCGGGCGCTCCGGTGGAGGCGATCGCCGGGCATGACACGCTCAATTTTTCCGATTTCGCGGGCGATTCCGGGACCTATGCGCTGCAAGTCCGCGGCGAATCGATGATCGAAGACCATATTTGCGACGGCGATTTTGTCCTGGTGCAGCGCGCCACCGAAGCGCGCGATGGGGACATTGTGGTCGCACTGGTGGACGGGGTCGAGACTACGCTCAAGCGTCTCTATCACGAACCGGGAGATCGCGTGCGGCTTCAACCGGCCAACGCCAGCATGCAGGCGATCTTCGTGCCGAGTTCCTCGGTCGCGATTCAGGGCAAGCTGCTCGCGGTGCTCCGAAAGTATTAATATAGTCCGATCCGGGAGGGGAAACCCATGGCGACCATTCCTGTATCGGAAGTCAGCCTTTCCGCGTCCGCGCCGGTAAACCAGGCCGAACGCATTACGTCGCTCGACACTCTGCGCGGCTTCGCGCTGCTCGGCATCCTGCTGATGAACATCGTCGCGATGAGTATGACCTTCGCGGCATACGACGATCCCACGGTTGCCGGCGGATCGACTGGCGCGAATCTCTGGGTTTGGACGGCGATGCACATTCTGGCCGAAGGCAAGATGCGCTGTCTGTTCTCGATGGTGTTCGGAGCCAGCGTCATTCTGTTGACCTCGCGCCTGGAACGCAGCGGCGCGCCGAGCGCCGATATCTACTATCGCCGCACGCTGTGGCTGATGCTGTTCGGTATCCTGCATGCCTATTTTCTGTGGGCCGGCGATATTCTGTATCCGTACGCACTGTGCGGCCTGGCGCTGTTCCCGTTCCGCAACATCGCGCCGAGGAAGTTGCTGCTCATCGGCGGAATCATCGCGGTGCTGGATATGGCGTTGTACGTCGGCGGCGGATTCTTTTTTCGCGAGGTGATCAGCAAGGGGCAAGCTGCCATCGCGGCCGAACAGAGCGGCAAGAAACTCACCGAGGAGCAGCAATCCGAAAAGCGCTCCTACGAACAGTGGCGAAGATCCAATCGCCCAACGGCGGAGGAATTGAAAAAAGATGGCGACGAGTGGCGCGGCAGCCCGGCGAAAGTGATCGCGGCGCGCGCGAAAGTCGTCTCGCCCGGTCACAACAAAGCGTATTATTCGCCGCTCTGGGGATCCTGGGATATTTTCAGCATGATGTTCATCGGCATGGGGCTGTTCAAGCTGGGTGTGTTCAGCGCGGAACGATCCACGCGATTTTATGTGCTCACGACTCTGATCGGCTATGGGATCGGCTTGCCTCTCAACAGCATCTCGGCCTGGATCATCATAAAGAACCATTTCGATCCGGCCATTCACACCTTCGCGCAGTCCAGTTACGACATCGGCCGGCTGTCGGTGGCGCTCGGTCACATGGGTGTCATCATGCTGCTGTGCAAATTCGGAGCGATGAAGTGGCTGACCAGCTCGCTGGGCGCGATCGGGCAAATGGCGTTCAGCAACTACATCACGCAGTCGATCATCACGGCGTTCCTCTTCACCGGCTATGGATTCGCGCTGTACGGCAAGCTGCAGCGCTACCAGATCTATTACGTGGTTGCGGCGATCTGGGTGTTCCAGATGATCGTGAGTCCCATCTGGCTGCGCCATTTCCGCTTCGGACCGCTGGAATGGGGTTGGCGCTCGCTGACTTATTGGAAACGCCAGCCGATGCGCCTGGATTCAACCCGCACGATGGAAGCGGGAGCTTGAAGCCCCCGCCGCTAACACTTACATGCAGGCTAATCGCAGCAGGGCATGTCGCAGGAATGGTCCGTGCAGCATGCGGGATCGCAGCAGCAAGTTCCGGCCGCGAATGCCGCGGCTCCTGTCAACATACTGAGGGCAAACGCCCAAGTCAATAATCTAGTCATGATAGTTCTCCTATTTTGAAATTTGAAAAAATCCGGCGTGATGGGGCACTGCGGGATGGATTCAGATCCGGAGAACGCGATTGTGAACATAGAGATCGCGGGAGTCCACTGCGACCGAACGCAGCGGCTCCGCTGTAAAAGACACGATCTGCATGGTCAGGCTGGAAAACGGGACAGCGACAACTGCCGGCAGAGTCGCTTTGGCGGACGAAAGAATATCGAAAGGACACGCCGCAAAGGATTTAGACGCCGGGCAGCAATCGTGCGCCGAAACCATGGGACAGATCAAAATGGCGCACGCAATCGGCGCGATCATCATCGCCGCCAGCGCCAGAATGGTGGTCCAAGTCTTCATCCCTACACTTAGTATACGTTCAAGGAGAGCATTCGTTAGCGGCTCACACTGGAATGCCGATGCGCCACAACCCATACGCCACGGCTTGACGGAAGTACAGCCACTGCTCCCGCCAATCCTCGCGCGATTCCGATGGACGCGGCGATCCGTACACGCTCATTCCTTGAAACTCCAACATTTTCTTGACGCGGTAAATATGATATCCGTCGCTCACCACGATGCAGGATTTCAGATTCAGCCGCCGCATGATCTCCGCTGACGCCGCGGTGCTATGAACCGTAGTCTCGCCCTCGGACTCCACCAGAACGGACTCGGAAGGCACGTTATGCTTGCTCAGATACGCCCGCGCCACTTCGCCTTCGGTAAACAGTGGATCGCCGCCTTTGCCGCCGGTCGTCAGGATCCGCGGCGCCAGCCCCTGGCGATATAGCCACAGCGCGTGATTCAGGCGGGCTTCCAGCACGGGCGATGGACGGCCGCGATACTCCGCCGCGCCTAACACGAGGATCACGTCGGCGGGGCGCGCTTCGTCCACCGTCGACTGGCGCTCAATCGCTTTGGCGACGAAAACCAGGGACACTAAAACCGCGATTGAGGCGGCTGCTACCAGCCACCATCCGATCCTGGCCATCGCACGCATTATGAGATCCCCGAACAACTCGTTTTCATGCAGCCTGCTGAGGTCTTCGCAGGCCTGATCCTATTGATCGAGAGCGCGATCAGGGGATCGCGCGCGGACCCGGGGGTCCACCCCCCTTTCGGCCGCGAAGATTTCTCCGCATGAGTTTCTCCGCACCATCATTATGCCAACATTGTAGTGGAGTGACCGAAACACTTACGAGCGACAAGAATCCGCTGCTGAAAGAAGTGCGCAAAGCCGTCGCGCGCGGTTCGCTCACCGACGACGGATTCGCGGTCGCCGAAAGTTTTCATCTGCTCGAAGAAGCGCTGGCCGCCGGTTGCGACATCCAGGCCGTGATCGTCGCCGAGTCCGTTAAGAATACCGTTTCGACGCACGTGCGCGGGTTGAAAAAGACGCGTGTGGTCGCGGTGCGCGACGGAGTTTTTCGTGAACTCGCGTCCACCGAAACCACGCAAGGCGTGATCGCTCTGGTCCGTCCGCCGGAGTGGACGCTCGATCAGCTTCTGCGCGGCAAGTCGCTGGTGGCTGTTCTCGACGGCATCCAGGATCCGGGAAACGCCGGCGCGATCTTGCGTGCTGCTGAAGCTTTCGGCGCGACGGGAGCCGCGTTTCTGAAAGGCACGGTGAGCCCCTACAATCCCAAAGCCATGCGCGCGTCAGCCGGTTCTATTTTCCGTTTGCCGATCGCGGGGTCAGTCGACGCCAGCCTGCTGCTCGCCGCGCTGGATCAGCGCCGCGTCGCGTTGTACGCGGCCATGCCGCGCGCCGCCAAGACGCCCAGCGATGTGGATCTGAAGGACCGCTGCGCGATCGTCATGGGAAGCGAAGGGCGCGGTGTGAATCCCAGACTCGCGGAGCGGGCGGTTGGCCTGCGCATTCCCACCTCCGGCGTGGAATCGCTAAATGCAGCCGTCGCCGCAGGTGTGCTGTTGTACGAAGCGCGGCGGCAGAGGACCGGCGCGTGAGGTTGGTCCTGCTGCTCGCGACGGCGTGGACCGCGATCGCTGGTCCTGAGTGGATCTCCATCGCCACCGCTACGGAGCCGTATCAATACTTCCGCTTTTCGCGTGCCGCCGCAATCGAGAAGGACCGTTTCGACGCCGCCAATCCGCATCCGCGTAAGGAGTTCATCTACCGCTTCTATGACGGACCGGCGCCGCAGCGAACCAGCTGCCCTCTGGAAGACCGTCCGGGGGATCGAGTTTTCTGGTATTCGCCGCAAGGTCAGCATCTCGCCGGGTCGTTCCCGACGCCGCAGCCGTCCGAGTATAACGTCAGCGCGCGCCAGGATCGTATTCGAGGATTCGCGGCGGTTGCATCCTTCAGCGGCACCGCAAAAAATCCGGGCGACGCGATGGAAGTGGTGTACTTCACCACGCGCGCCTGCTCCGATGCCGGCGTGGAGTACGGCTTCGCGCGCGATCTTGCCACCAACAGCATGCTGGTGTACTGGTCGACTTACGCGAATTGTGCGAACGATGCCGCCAGCCTGTGCCGCAAGACCGACAACCCTGCGCCAGGAGATCATTTTTCAAACGTACAGCAGGAAAGCAGCGGCAGCACCGCGCAGCATGGATTCCGGATCTACGGGCTGGATTGGGATCGTACCTACTCCTACCGGATGTTCGTCGAAGGCGATCTGTTCAAAGTTGAAGTGTGGAGTGGAGATTTCGTCGCGAAGTGCTCCGAGAATGAGAAAGCTCCGCCCGCGCCCTGTGCGTTTCGCAAACCTGTGGAAGCATGGTTTCCGATCCACGACATCTCCGTGGGATACATCGTTGCCGGCACTTTGGGAACGGCCGCCGGTGAAGGCGACTCGCTGCGGCTGAGCGATCTTCAGGTGGCTAAGTGAGCTTGTTCGAATCCACGCCACTCGCGCCGGAGGACGATCCGAAGCGTCCGCTCGCCGAGCGCATGCGTCCCGAAACATTCGAGGATTTCGTCGGACAGGAACATATTCTCGGATCTGGAAAGCCGTTGCGCGCGCAAATCGAGCGCGACGAACTCACCTCCATGATTTTGTGGGGACCTCCCGGCGTCGGAAAAACCACATTGGCGCGAGTGATTGCACGGGTCACTAAAACCGACTTCGTTCCGTTCAGCGCGGTGCTGGCGGGGATCAAGGAAATCAAAGCGGTGATGGCCGACGCCGAGCGCGCGCGCCGCGTCGGACGCCGCACGGTTCTGTTCATCGACGAAATTCATCGCTTCAACAAGGCTCAACAAGACGCGTTTCTGCCCTATGTCGAGCGCGGCGACATCATTCTGATCGGCGCGACGACGGAAAATCCTTCGTTCGAGGTGGTCTCGGCATTGCTCTCGCGCGCCAAGGTTTTCGCGCTGCGCGCGCTGACGGTGGACGAGATTGTCATTCTGCTGGAACGCGCTTTGAAGCATTTGCAGCTTGCGGCGCCGCGCGAGTTGCTGGAACAGGTCGCGATTTTCTCGAACGGCGATGCACGAACCGCGTACAACATTCTGGAACTGGCTTCCGCCGTCGCCCGCGAAGGTGTACTCGACCGCGACGCCGTCGAATCGGTGATCGACCGAAAAGTCCTGCTGTACGACAAAGCCGGCGAGGAGCACTTCAATCTCATTTCGGCGTTGCATAAGAGCATCCGGTCGTCGGATGCGGACGCGGCCTTGTATTGGCTCGCACGGATGCTGCAGGGCGGGGAAGACCGGATGTACATCGCGCGGCGGCTGGTTCGGATGGCGATCGAAGACATCGGTCTTGCCGATCCTCGGGCGCTCGAACAGACCTTGGCCGCGCAACAGGCGGTCCATTTTTTGGGAATGCCCGAAGGCGATCAGGCGCTGGCGCAGGCCGCGATTTATCTGGCGATCGCTCCGAAATCCGACGCGGCGTATCGGGCGCTGAACGCGGCGATGGAAACGGTCACCAAGGCGACAGCCGAGCCAGTCCCGATGCAACTTCGCAACGCGCCGACCCGCGCCATGAAGGAATGGGGCTACAGCGCAGGTTATCAGCACGCTCATCAGTTCGCGGACGCCCTCAATACGATGGAGTGCCTGCCTGACGGCCTGCGGGGAACTGAGTTTTATCATCCCACCGATCGCGGCGCCGAAGCGCGGATTCGCCAGCGGCTCGAAGAAATCCGCGCGCGAAAGAAAGACCAGGAGAAGTAAAGGACGATGGATGAAGGGCGGAAACCCAAGAATACTGCTGTCTTGCTCCTGAGCACCCCGATGCGTCTCGCACGCAAAGGCGCAGTGGCGGCGATCTCCCAGTTTCTTATCGCGCACAACGGCAGCGTCTTGCATTGTGACGATCACCTGGATAGCGGGCGCGATCTATTCCTAACCAGGCTGGAGTGGGATCTGGACGGCTTCGATATCCCGATTTCCGATTTCGGGCAGCACGTCAAGCCGCTGTCCGATCGTTTCCAGATCAATTTCCACTTGGCGTTGACGGACTACCGGCCCAAAATCGCCATCCTGGTTTCTTCCTATCACCACTGCTTGGCCGACCTGCTGTACCGGCACAGCACCGGAGAACTCAAGTGCGACATCGTGATGATCGTCAGCAATCACTCGACTGCCAAGCCCCTGGCCGATTTTTATCGTGTCCCTTTCCATCTGCTGACCAACCCCACGGACAAGCGCGCGTCTGAACAGGAAATGCTCCATCTGATCGGGCCGGACGTGGACTTGATCGTGCTCGCGCGCTACATGCAGATCCTGGGACCGGAATTTGTCGCCCAGTATTTGTTGCGGATGATTAACATCCACCACTCTTTTCTTCCCGCTTTCGTCGGTGCGAAACCCTATCATCAGGCCTTCGAGCGTGGCGTGAAACTGATCGGGGCCACCAGCCATTACGTCACCGCCACCCTGGATGAAGGGCCGATCATCGAGCAGGACGTGGTGCGCGTTTCCCATCGCGACACGGTCGAGGATATGCTGCACAAAGGCCGCGACTTGGAAAAAGTCGTCCTGTCGCGTGCCGTGCGCTGGCATCTGGAAAACCGCGTTCTGGTCTACCAGAACAAGACGGTTGTGTTTCTCTAGGCTGCTCACTCCTGCCGTAGCGCTGTCGCCGGATCGAGTCTTGACGCCCGCTGCTCCGGCAAGTACGCCACGCTCAGGGATTGAATCGCAGACAGTCCACGCGCACCGCCGGATCATCTAGGGCCAGGCAGAGAGGGTTCATACCCACCAACGCTAATATCGCCACAAACAAGGGGCCGGATCTATGGTGCATCCTCATTTTCCTCCTATTGCTCAGCGTATTCCAAACGATACGCAGCTGGGCGCAGGAAGAGGCCGGGCGACGATCAGACTCTGGACCGGACAACAAGTCAAATCATCTCGACGTCTATTTTCGAGCGGTAACCGTGATTTCGATGTGGGCTCCGGGACCCGCGAGTTTCGTCACTCCGACGGTGGTACGCGTCGGACGGGGCTCTTTGAATGTTTGCGTGTAGACGGCATTCATGCGCGGGAACAGGTCGATGTCTGTGAGATACACCTGCACTGCCACGGCGTCCGAAAAATCCATGCCGCCGGCATGCAGGATACCTCCGATATTGGCGAGGCACTGCTTCACTTCGTCTTCGAAGTTATCCGGCACCTTCTGAGTCTTAGGATCGGTGCCGGTTTGGCCGGAAACGTAGAGCGTATCTCCGAACTGGATTCCGGGGCTGTAGTTCGGGCCGATGCGGGTTCCGGCGGGAACCACCACCTTCTTCTTGCCGCTATCCTGGGCAAACGCAACCAGCACGGCGATAAATACGAGCGCAATCGAGGCGAGTCTGGACATGCAACGAATGATAGCTCAATAGCACCTAAAGTACGCAGGTACTATGCTGGACTGGCTCTGTACCCCCTTGTTTGAGCGCGGCGGCGAAGCCAAACTCAGGATGTCGCACAGTTACGCGATCAGGACAAAGATGTGATGACTGAACAAAAACAACAAGCTGACCGCCGCCACTCGGATCGCTTTCCCATCGAACGGGAAGTGCGCTACCGGGTGCTCAATAAGCGCAGCGGCGAAGAATCGGGGGACGGCAAGACCGTCAATATTTCCAGTTCGGGGGTGTTGTTTACGTCCGAGCACACGTTGCTGCCAGGCAGGCGCATGGAGCTATCCATCAGTTGGCCCGCGCAACTCGACAACAAATGCCCACTGAAGCTGGTGGCGCGCGGCCGCGTGGTTCGTTTCGAAGACGGCCGGGCGGCGATCGAGATCCAGCAGTATGAGTTTCGGACGCAATCGTCTGGTGCGGGGCCTCGTCTGATGTTGAATTGAGTCGATTCGCATGGATTTTGGGAGTCGACTGTGTCGATCCCGTAGAATAGAAGTCGATGGAGACCATTTACGGCCGCTGGATGCTGGCCTGGGAGAATCGACTCTGCTCGCGTGCAACCAATCGCGTGGTGCGGCCCTTTGACTGGGGAATGGAATGGACCGGCGACTGGCCGAACGCGCGGCGCTTTCCACGTAACGGTCATGATGCCGAATCGTATCTGCGGTTGCTGAATCGCGCTGGAATCGAATCCAGCGACGAATTTTTCGCATATGAGCCGCCAAAGGATTTTTCGCTCGACGGCAACCTGCTCCGCTTCACCAGCGCAGTCGAGACGCCGTATCCCGAGAACAATCGTGTTCACGGCCAGTGGTTTCCGGCCAAGTATAAGCCGGGCGCGCGGCGCGTGGCGGCGATCGTGCTGCCACACTGGAATGCGTCCGCCAATCAGCACAGCGCGCTGTGCGTGGGGCTTGCCAAGCTGGGAATTTCGGCGCTGCGGCTCAGCATGCCGTATCACGATTACCGCATGCCGGCGGAACTGGAGCGCGCCGATTACGCAGTTTCCTCCAACGTTGCCCGCACCATCGATGCTACCAGACAGGCCGTGATCGACACGCGCAGTTGCGTCGACTGGCTGCTTTCAGAAGGCTATCAGCGCGTCGGCCTGGTCGGGACCAGTTTGGGTTCCTGCTATGCGTTCCTGGCCAGCGCGCACGATCCCCGCATCGAGGTGAACGTTTTCAATCACTGTTCGACCTATTTCGCCGACGTGGTGTGGGAAGGTCTCTCGTCGCAGCACATCCGGCAGGCGCTCGAATCCGAAATCACACTGGAGCAGTTGCGCGAAGCGTGGATGGTGATCAGTCCGCCCAACTATATCGATCGCTACGCGACCATGAAGAAGAAAACCATCTTCATTTACGCTCGCTACGACACGACGTTTCCGGTGCGATTTTCACGGCAAGTGGTCGAGAAAGCCCGCGAGCTCGGGATGGATCACAAGGCGGTGGAAATGCCGTGCGGCCACTACACTTTGGGTGAGACGCCGTTCAAATTCATCGACGGTTATCACATTTGCAGCTTCCTGAAGAGAAATCTTTAGAAAAGGAGACAGGAGTCAGGAATCAGAATAAATCCTGACGGCTGCCCGGGTTTCATTCTGACTCCTTCTCCTAAAACCCTCCGGCGCTAAGTACCTTTTTCGACGTACACCCTAGGCGGGCAGGGGCTCTCCGCCGATCTCCTTCTCATGAAGGTCCAACCGGTCGCTATTTCTATGCTTAAAATTGGCTTCTTATTGATTTCATTGTGCTTAGTGGTCAGGGCGCAGAAGCCGCGGACGGGGTTCGACGCCGCGTCGACTCCCGCCAGCCTGCCCGCCACCATGGATGTGACGGCCAGCCGGGGGGTCGGTCCCTTCGATGCTAAACAAGCACAGGAATGGCGTGTCGCCGCGGAAATGTTGTGCGCGCAAAGCCGCTATGCCGAAGCCGAGAAGCTTTACACCAAGCTGCTGGAAGAGCGCGAGCATGCGCTGGGACTCAACAGTCCCGAAATCGTGAACGATCTGAACGACCTCGGCCGCGTCACGTTCGCCCAAATGAAATATCAGCAGGCGCTGAGTTACTACGATCGCGCGCTGCAGATCATGGAAACCGCCAAAGGCCGCCAGGACCTGGCGGTAGTAGCGCCACTGGGCAAGCTGACCAAGGTGTATCAGATGCTCGAAAAATATTCGCAGGCTGAGAATTACGCGCGGCGCGCAGTGGCCATCGTCGAAAAAAATCAAGGACCGGATGCGCCGGCGCTCGCCCCGCAGTTGATCGCGGTGGGAGATCTGCTGATTTTCGAGAAACAGTATCCGGCTGCCGAGCAGCAGTTCGATCGCGCGGTGAAAATTCTGGAGAAGAGCACGGGAGCCGCGACGCCTGAATTGCTTCCCGCGCTCGACGGGCTCGCGGCTGCCTACGTCGAAATGCATCGGGCCGGCGATGCGGAGACGGCTTGGCGGCGGGCTCTTTCCATCCGCGAAAGCGCTTTCGGCGCATCCACTATCGAGGTAGCGGAGACGCTCGACAAGCTGGGGAAATTCTACTTCGATCAGAAGAAATATCCGGAGGCCGCCTACTGCTATGAGCGGACTCTGTTCATTCGCGAAAAGCTGCACGGCGATATGGCGCCCGATACGCAGTCCACTTTGACGCAGGTCGCCGCAGTGTATGGCGCACAGGGCCGTCATGCGGACGCCGAACCGCTGTTCCGGTCCATGCTGACCGCGAAGGAAGCTGATCTGGTGAGCAGTGTCAATTCGCTGGCCGCGCTGCAGGCCAGCCGCGACCGCAATGCCGAAGCGGAATCGTTGTATAAAACGTCCATCAATGTGCTCGACCGGTATGGATTTGTAACAGCGCGGAAACCGGTGATCAATCCCAATGATCCGCCGTCGCCGATGCTGGCCGAGACGCTGGATCAATACGCGGCCCTGTTGAAGAAGATGCGCAAACGGTCGGATGCCGCCAAGATAGAAGCGCGCGCCCGGATGCTGCATGGACTCCCGGAAGCTAAGCTGGCGGCGGCACCGGCTCCGGCGGGGCCAACCGCTAGTAAGAAAACAAAGTAAGTACTAAGGTATATTGCCCCCTCTGCCGATAGCATCGAGTGATGCTGAGCCTGATTGACCGCCGACCGGTAGAAGACGATCTGCTCCAAACCGATGAATCGAATCGGGATGAAGTTCGCGCCATCGAGCCTTCTTCCGAACCCGTCGCCGAGTTCGAAATCGTCATGGGACGGACCCAAATCGCCAGTGTTTCGTTCCTCGCTACCGTGATCATCGTCGCGTTTTCGGCGATGTCCTATCTTGCCGGAAAATCGTCGGCTCCGAAGCCTGCACCCGCGCCTGCGCCAGTTCAAAAGATCGAAGCTCCAGTCGTTCAAGCCACCGTGGTCCGACCGACGGCGCCCGAGCCGACTCCGACCAAGTCTGTTGCGACGAAGGCTGTTGAGACCAAGCCCGAGGCCCCCCTGTTCGACAATACAAAAACCGGGGCGCTGTATTTGCAGCTAGGCGCAGTGGAAAAGGGCGTCGCGATCATCATGGCCCAAGGGCTTCGCAAGCAGGGACTGGACGGATTCGTCGCGCCGGGGCCGAACGACCACATTTTTCGTGTAGTGATCGGACCGCTGAATGCAGAAAGCTACACGCACGCCAGGCAGGCCGTAGAAGAGCTTGGCCTGAGCAACTTCGCACGCAAAATTCCCGCGGACGTTTCACAAAACCCGGTCGCTGGCGCTCGCGGTTCGGTGCCACACGGCGTCACTGAGCCGTGAGGGGCGTTGTTCTAAATCGCTCCGTGGCGCTTTAGTGTCTCGACAGTCGACTCAACCGGCAACGCGGCTACCGTTCGGCCGTTTCCCGTAGTCGTTTCCGCACGGAACAGCGAATTGTAGATGGCCTCCTCCGTGGCCTCGATCACTGCCGGAAACAGCGCCGAAACCGCGTCATTGGTCAGCAGTTGCCCATCGTGCGAGGTGGTAAACGCGATGGCGTAATCTCCGCTGCCGTTCGATCCGGCGGAGCCCGTTTTACCCAGCCCCAACATGGTTCGGGCACCCATGCGTTGTAGATTCCGATGATCCACGGGAGCATCCGTCGCGACCACCATCATGATGGATCCATCCGCCGGCGCTGGAGTTTCGCGCTCGATGGGAACGCCCAAAATGGTCAGGCGTCCGCCGAAATTCGATTGCACCAGGACCCCCACCGTGTACGCGCCCACTTTGCGCGATGAGGTTCCGATGCCGCCTTTCCATCCGAACGCGATCGTGCCGGTTCCGGCGCCCACGCAACCTTCCTGAACGGCACCCGGCTTGGCGTTCTGGATCGCGCCGAAAACGTCGTTATGCCCGACGTGGCGGCCCTGGATGTCATTCAGCGCCCCGTCGTTGGTTTCGCCCACCAGCGGGTTAATCGAGCGGACGTCGTGGTTGCCGTCGAGCTGCAGCATGTAATCGATAAGGTGATCGGCCACGCGGAACGTGTTCAACGTCGAGGTCAGCAGAATGGGCGTCTCGATTTCGCCCAGTTCATTCACCTGGGTCGAGCCGGCCAGTTTTCCGAAAGCATTGCCGATGAAAACCGCCCCGATGACCTTGTCACGAAAGAGGTTAGCGCCGTGGGGCAGGATGGCCGTGACGCCGGTCCGTACGTTGGCGCCCCGTTGCAGCGTCGCGTGGCCGACCTTTACTCCGGCAACGTCGGTGATCGCGTTCAGAGGCCCGGTAGGCAGGATGCCGACGATAATCCCCAGGTCGCGCGCACGAGGACGGTTAGGCATAGTCCATTGTACTGAGCCGGTTTTGCGAGGGATGGTGCGTTATCAGTATCGGAGGAGTGGGGCGGGCTGCCAACCGGCGCCTGCCCCATTCAGGACATAACGCCTAGCGCATTGCGTTGAATACGGCGCCATTCTCGCGCAAAACCCGTTCGGTGGTTGCAGGATCGGGATCCAGGCTCTCATTCCCGCGCTCATGGGTTCCACCCAGCAGAATTCCGTCATGCCGTGGAAACATATAGATATTGCCGGGTCCGGTGGTCATGTACTGGACTTCCGGTTGCGGCAGCAGGAAAGAAAGCTGGCCGCGGATGGGGATTAGTTCCTCGTCGTGAAATAGCGTGCGCGCGCCCAGGCCGGTGCAGTTGAACAGGAGATCTTCTGGGAGCGACATAAGGTCGCGCGTTGCGGCGAAATCGCGGACCACGATCCTGCCGCCCGCGATCATGAAATCGCGTAGCAGCGCGGCCAGGTAAATGGCGGGTTCGATCAGCATCGAATCGCGCCGGTACGCGAACGGCGTGTGAAAGGGATTTTCAGCGGGAGCAAGATTCCTTCCTTCCGGATACAACGGCTCGATTTCGCTAGAGGGGCTTTCCGGCCCGGGCGGTTGATGTTCAGATGCGGTCGAAAGCGCATACACGGGCAGCCAACGCACGCCGTAGGGTTCTCCCGCGAGCGATTGATAGTAACGGAAGGCGAATCGCCCCGCTTCGCCGAACTGTTTGCGGAATTCCGGTGTGACGCGAGGCTGATCGAAAACGGTCACAGGATCCCACAATCCGCCGGCGATATTGGACGTCGTATTGGGCGGCATGGCCTTGGTATAAATCGCCACACTGTAGCCGCGTTGCTGGAGCAGACGAGCGGTCGCGAGTCCGACCACGCCGCAGCCGATGACCGCGCACGATCGCGTCTCGATTTTCGCGGCTTCCTCCACCGCAAGATGCGCCGTACCCCAAGAGAGCGTGATTCCGGCGCCTCCGTGTCCGTAATTGTGGATGACGGTCTTGGTGTCCAGCTTTTCGCCGCGCACGACGAATCCGGAGGGCCGGAAGGGCCGCAACCCGACAATGGTGCGGATCACACGATCGGCGGCGACACGCACCGGAGCAAGCCGCGCGGCCGCGGCCGGAGTGGGGATCGCATTCCGCCGGGTGGCGCAGCCGGCCAACGTCGCCGACGTGCCCAGAAAGGCCCTGCGAGAAATTCGCATAGGGCTATGGTAGCCGACCGGTCATTCACTCTGCGGAACGGATTTCATGGTTCGAACCGGGGAAAGAACAAGGAACAGGTTCGAGCACAAGATTCCCACCGCGCCCGCCAGCATCGTATTACGGACGCCGATCCGCTGCGCCACAGCGCCGCCGACGAATGCGCCCGCCGGGTAGATCCCGCGAAACAAAAGCTGCATCGCGGAGTTGACGCGTCCCAATAACCGGTCGGGCACGATGCTCTGGCGGATGGCGATTTCGCTGATCGAGTAAACGGTCCATCCCGCATCGGTCATTTGGGAAGCGACCATGAACATGGCACACACGATCACCGGTCCATGCGCGAGCGGCACGAGCAATGCACCGGCGCCGGTGAGTGCGGCGGCCCCGATCAGGCTGGGACCATAGCCAATGCGTTTCACCAGCGGTTCGGCCACCAGCGCGCCCAACAGGCTGGATGCGCCGCCCACGGCGATGATTGCTCCAAGCAGTGCCGGGTTGATCTTCAGCTCGCGCATCGCAAAAAGAATATACATGCTGCCGATAAAGCCCATGAAGAACGACCCGACGCCGGTGCGCGCGGCGATGGCCCGCAGGACGCGATGCCGCCAACACGTCTGCAACCCGTCGCGAATTTCGCGGCCGATGTGCGGATCTGCGGCGGGCGCCGGCTGGGGCTCGCGTTTGCGGATCAGTGCCATGGAAAACGCCGAACACAAGAACGAGACGGCGTCGAACAGAATCGCCAGCGGCGCCGTCATCCATTGCACCAGCACGCCGGTGAGTCCGGGCCCGGCGATCTCCGCGATCGAATCGCTCAAAGCCAATCGGCTGTTTCCTTCGAGCAGATTTTCGCGTTCGACCAGCGACGGCAGGTACGCCTGATAGCTCACATCGAAAAGCACGGTGAGGACGCCAGCGGCCGTGGCGATGGCATACAAATGCGGCATCGCGAGACGATGTAGCAGCGCCAGCAGCGGGACCATTCCGAGCACCGCTGCGCGGCCCAGATCGGTAACGATCAGAATCGGCCGGCGGCGCAATCGGTCAGCCCAGGCGCCCGCGAACAGTCCGCAGGCGAGCACTACCGCTCCGCTTGCGCCATTCATGATCCCCATCTGGAAGGGCGTGGCTCCCAGCATCGCGACGGCGGTGAGCGGCAGGCCTTCGCGGGTGATGCGCGATCCGATTTGGGAGATGGTCTGGCCGGTCCACAGCTTTAGAAAATCGGGATTGCGGAGCAAGCGCACGCTCCAGCATGACATGCAGGTGGATCAGGCTTGTAGCCCGCTAAGTTGCGCCGGTTACAAACCGGCGCGCAGGCTGTAAGCCTGCCCCACATGTCGCAAGCCTGCCCACAGTTGGAGGCTCCGCTCCGCGTCAGCTAAAATAGAAATAGTGATTCCGGAAAATACGACGGATTCCGTCGCGACGCCGCTTCCCCCTATCGAACACGTTTCCGAGCAGGACCGAGCGGAACCGGAACCGCAGCGCGGCACCATAGCCGAGTGGACCATCACCATCCTGCTGCTGCTGTTCCTCACCACCACGCTGGTGCAGGCTTTCGTCATCCCCACCGGATCGATGGAGGACACGCTGCTGGTGGGCGACCATCTGCTGGTGGACAAGCTGGCGTTTGCGCCGTCGGGTCCGGCCAGCAAGTACATTCTGCCGTACCGGCCGGTCAAACGCGGCGATATTATCGTGTTCCGCTATCCGGTCGACATTTCGCAGACCTTCGTGAAGCGCTGCATGGGCGTCCCGGGAGACCGGATTCGGGTCATCAACAAGCAGGTGTACCTGAATGGCGTCAAGCTGGACGAACCCTACAAGGTCAACAAGACCGACTATATCGATTCCTATCGCGACAATTTTCCCGGTGAGCCGAACGCCAACATTTATCCGGGTGCGATCGACATGCTGCAACATCATGTGGTCAATGGCGAGGTGGTGGTGCCGCCCAATGTGTATTTCGCGATGGGCGACAATCGCGATTCCTCGCTCGACAGCCGCTACTGGGGATTCGTGCCGCGCGAGAACATCATCGGCAAGCCGCTGATCATCTATTGGTCTTACGACGCGCCCACCAATGAGTTGAATTCGCCGTCGGTGAACATCAATCACGTGCTGGATCTGGCGACGAACTTTTTCTCCAAGACCCGGTGGCGGCGCACATTCATGCTGATTCACGGCTATCCTGTTAAATAGAGATGAAAAAATTCGTCGATTCCACGCGCGACTTCATTAACGAGTGGTCCATCAATATTCTGATTCTGCTGTTCGGCACCACCACGCTGGTACAGGCGTTCATTGTGCCGACTCCGTCCATGGACTCCACCGTTCTGGTGGGTGACCATCTGCTGGTAGACAAACTTTCCTATGCGCCCGCTGGATCGATCAGCCGTTATCTGCTGCCCTATACGGCGCCCAAGCGTGGCGACATTATCGTGTTCCGCTATCCCATCGACATTTCGCAGAACTACGTGAAGCGCGTGATGGGGTTGCCGGGCGACCATATCAAGGTCGTGGACAAAGTGGTCTACCTGAACGGCAAAGCGTTGAACGAGCCCTACACGCATCACATTTCGCCGGGCATCGAGCCCTATCGCGATAACTTCCCGTCGACACCGTGGGGACCGGTGTACGATCGCGCGCGCGAAATGCTGGCGCAGCACGTGGTCAACGGCGAACTGGTGGTTCCCGAGGACAGCTACTTCGCCATGGGCGACAATCGCGATAATTCGCTCGACAGCCGCTATTGGGGATTCGTGCCGCGCGAAAACATCATCGGCAAGCCGCTGGTGATTTTCTGGTCGTACGACGCACCGACAGAAGATTGGGTGGATTACAACGCGAACCACTTTATCGACCTGGCGTTGAATTTTTTCAAGAAAACGCGCTGGGAGCGTACGCTGAAACTGGTGCGCGGGTATCCGGTCCAGTAGGGTGGATGGAGATCACAGGCTGAAGCCTGTGCTACCGGGCTTTTCCACAAAGCAGACTCGAGCATGTCACATCACTACGGGCTGATTCTCGCCGGCGGACGAGGCACGCGTTTCTGGCCGCGCAGCCGGCGCAATCGGGCTAAACAAGTCCTGCCGTTCTTCGGCGAACGATCGCTCATCCAGCAAACCGTCGACCGTTTGCGGCCGATTCTTCCACCCGAGCGGCTGTGGATCCTGACCAACGATCATCTGCGCGCGGAGATCGTTCGCCAACTCCCCGAAATTCCGAAGCGCCAGATCCTGGCGGAGCCTGCGCAGCGCAATACAGCGCCGGCCATTGGGCTGGCGGCGCACATCCTGCAATCCATCGATCGCGACGCGGTCATGGGTGTCTTTCCCGCGGACCACGTGATCGGCAAACCGCGCGACTACGTTCGTCTGTTGAGACCTGCCTTCAAGATGGCCGGCGGGGGAAAAATCGTCGTGCTCGGCATCCAGCCGCGCTGGCCGGAGACGGGGTACGGCTACATCGAGTTTCCCCAACATGTGAAGCCAAGCGACGCGGCCGAGGTCCGCAGTTTTCGTGAAAAACCGGATGCCGAAACAGCCGCGCGCTTCGTCGCCGCAGGGAATTTCTACTGGAACGCCGGGATGTTTTTCTGGCGGACTTCGGTGCTGCTCGACGCGCTCCATCGATTTCTTCCCAAGACCGCCGGGCTTTTGTCGGGGCTTCCTCCGTTCGGCAACCGTCACTTCGCGACGAAGCTGAAGGAAGTATTTCCGTGCTGCGAAAACATCTCTATCGACTACGCCGTGCTGGAGCGCGCTGGAAACGTCGCCGGAATTGCCGCCGGGGATATCGGCTGGAACGACGTCGGTAGTTGGGACGCGGTCTACGAACTGCACGAACGCGACGCGCACGGCAATGCATGCCGCGCCGACGCGCTGATCGAATCGAGCAGCGGCAACTATGTGGATGCGCCCAAGAAGTTGGTCGCGCTGCTCGGCGTGAAAGACCTGATCGTGGTGGATACGCCGGATGCGTTGCTGATTGCCGACCGTTCCCGGGCGCAGCAGGTGGGCGATCTGGTCAAGCGGCTGGAAAAATCCGGGCGTGAAGATCTGTTGTAGGAGATCGCTCGCTCCGCGCCGAACATCGACCGCTCCCAGTGGTCGCGGCTCAGTGTCAGCGATTCACAACGGTAGTGACGTAATAGAGCCGCGGTTCAATTTTCACTGGAGCGTCATGGTCAACATGAAACCGCTCATCTTGCCTTTGTTGGAATCCAGCACACCGTTCGTAAAGAGATTGCTGGTGGAGAATCCGGCGGCATAGATCAAGCCCGATGTGTCAACGTCGACTCCGTAAACTACCTGGAATCCCGGTCCAGTGACATAACTCGAATAGACTAACTGGCTGCTGGGAGGCTTCACCGGATCGAGAATGGCAATGAAGCCGTCGATACCGAATCCGCTCGTGGTGGAACTGAGGGCATTCGCGGTGACCGGAAAATCCGACGAAAGCGTATAGCCTCCCATCACGTAACGCCCGGCCGAATCGCGCCGCAGGTCGAGCACGACATCACCGCCCGTTCCGCCGAAGTACGTCGAATAGACGAGCCCCTGAACCAGCGGCGTAGTGGCCGTCAGGTCGAGAATCGTGAGAAACCCATTGGGGGCGCAAGTATACACGGGATTTAGCTGGCACGCGGCCTGGGGCTTGAAAGCCGGTTGATAGGCGCTTTGCGAAATGGGGAAGTCGAAGGACTGCGTGAAACCCGCAAGCGCCACATGCCCGCCCGGCTCCACCACGATCTTCTTCACGTCGTCGGTCAGGGTGCCTCCGAGATACGTCGAATACAGCATCACACCCGTGTTGGGGTTGAGTTCAGTAAGGAATCCATCGCCATCACCCTGCTGGTTGTTGCTGTAGAAAGGCTGATAAGAAGTTGGCGTGGTGGGGAAATCGTTCGAGTAGGTGATGCCCGCGACGTAAATGTTTCCTGCCGGATCGACCGCGATCGCATGCGGCAAATCCTGTCCTGAGCCGCCCAGGTACGTGCTGTAAATCAGCGACGAAGCGCCGCTTTGAGTGGGATCGAACTCGGCGATGAATCCGTCAAAGCCGGACACACGCGTGGTTTGCAGGGAGGCGCCCACCAGCGGAAAATTGTCCGACGTGGTGTTTCCTGTGACGTAGATTTTCCCGTTGGCCACCACGATCGCATCGCCCTCTTCGGTATTCGCTCCGCCCAGGTAGGTCGAATAAATCAAACCAGCCGAACCGGCCTGCGATGGATCCAGCATGGTCACGAACGCGTGCGTGTTGCTCGTAATGGTACTTTGCAGCGCGCCGGACGAAACCGGGAAGCCGGAAGAGTTGGTGGTTCCCGTAAGGTAGACCACTCCGTTGGCGTCCACGGTCATCGCCTTCAACGTTTCGATGGCGGCTCCGCCCAGGTAGGTGCAATATACGATGGCGCTCGATCCCAAGGAGGGGTTCAGCTTCATGACCCACACGTCTGAATTTCCGCCGTAGGTCAACTGTTCGGCGTCGGGGGTTACGGGAAAGTCGGTCGACCATGTATTGCCCGCGAGATAAATATTGCCGTTCGCATCGTGGGCGATAGCGATTGCGATGTCAGGACTGCTTCCCTGGAGGTAGGCCGAATAGGTGATCGCCGGATCCACCACCAGCCGGTCTTCGGGATTGTATTCCCCAAGATCGACCCGCACGTCCCCGCGTTGGTCGATTCTGTACGCCGACTTTACAGCGACAATCTCTCCCGACGGCCTTCGTTGATAGACCACCGGAGTGCGCTGGACGATTTCACCGGCGCCCAGCGACAGAACAACCTCACCGCGCTGGTTCAGCCTGACGCGATCGGCTCCGTCAAAGCGCATGCGGATCGCGGACGGATTCGCACCGGGAGCGATTTCAAAGTCATACTCGAGCTCGCCGCCGTTGCCGTAATAGACCACGTCAATGCCTGGGTACACGGCCATCCGATGCAGACGGCTGAACGTCGGGACGCTTGCGTAGTGGCTGCCAGAGAAATAATTTGTCGAGACCAGCGGTTCTGTTCCATCGAAGCGGGCTCGCCGGCTGGAACCGGGGAGCGTCAGGGTCACAGTGCGATCACCCAGTCGCAGCAGGGTGGACCGGTCCGTGAACCCGATAGAATGATTCAAGCCCTTCGCAATCCAGCGCGTAACGCCCGATCGGGGTTCAAACCGGATTAGCGCCGTATCCAATACTTTGGCCGGCGAATTCGCAAACGCACTGATACAAAACGAGAACGCGAGAACAAACCGCATGTGTTTGAGACGTAACTCCTGAATCTGCAGGTTTCAGCGGATCTTCTCTATTAAAGCATTATTTCGCAGGGAGTTGCGGCCGGACGATGAAATCGTACACGGCTCCGCCGATCAGTCCGCCCACGATGGGACCCACGATAGGCACCCAAAACGTCGCGGCGCCATCGGTCAGGCCGTTGTTTCTGAAGCCGGCGACCACGGTAAACAGCCGCGGTCCGAAGTCGCGCGCGGGGTTGATGGCGTAGCCGTGCATTCCACCGAACGCCATCCCGATCGCGACCACGATCAACCCGACCATGAGCGGCGTCATGTTGGAACCCGGCGGAGTGTTGCGCTCATCGGTGATGGCGAAGATCATCAGAAGCAGCAGCGCAGTTCCGATGGTCTGATCGAGCAACCCCGCCATGGGCTGTCCTGGAAACGCGGGAAACGTTGTGAACACGCCGGCGGTCTTCTCCAGACCCGGATCGACGGCCAGGAATTGCGGCCGGTAATTCCAAAACACGATCGCGGCGGCGACGAAAGCTCCGGCGGTTTGCACGATGCAATACGGTAAGACTTTGGCCCAAGAGAATCCGCGAAACGCCGCCATCGTAATGGTGACGGCCGGATTTAGGTGCGCGCCGGTGACTTTGCCGGCGATGTAAATCCCCATTGTCACTGCCAATCCCCAGGCGAGCGTGATGTTGGTGTACCCGCCCTTATCGAACAGTACGACCATCGCGACCACGCCGGTTCCGAACAGAATCAGCACTAATGTTCCGAAGAACTCTGCGATCAGTTCCGAGGGAAGGCCTTTAGTCATGCAATACAGGATACAAGAAGACTCACGCAAAGACGCAAAGATCGCAAAGGTTTCTTGGCGGCTTGGCGTCTTTGCGTGAGATTTGATTTTCAGTGCGTCATCGCGTAGACGATGTAGTTCACGCCGATGCGGATGCCGAGCGCCGAAAACTTTTCGAGATACCGGGGATCGTCGGCCCATTCCCAGGAATCGCCAATGTCCGAGTTGGGTGTCATGGCAGCCATCAGGCGGCCCTTAGCGTCATAGATGCCGCGCCACCGTGCAGGGCAGTTTTCGCACTTCCAGGTCACGCCGGTGGAAAGATAGCGCGCGCCGGGGACCTGGTAGCGGTCATTCAGATCGAAGACGTTGTGAAAGATGGGATCGCGGTCGTCGATGTCGACAATCTCGCGGTCCGGAAATACGCGCTGCATGCTCTCGTTGAAGACGGCCCAGTCCTGCTCACCCCAGAAGTCATCGCACATGAAGAATCCGCCGCGAAGCAGGTAGTCGCGAAGCTTGGCTACCTGAGCATCGGTCAGCTTCCAGCGGCCGGTCTGGACGGCGTACAGCCAGGGCCAGTTGTAGACATCGTCGCCGTCGTCGAGATTGACCGGCTGCTCGACAGATCGGACATGAATGCGCGTCAGCCGGCGGATTGCCTGCGAAAAATGCCGATCGGGGCGTGGATAATCCTGGGTCCACATAGAATAACCCTGGGTCCAGTTACCGTTGCCTGAGGACCCATAGCCGCGGAAACGGCCGTACACCTGGGGATACATCAGACGTGCGAAAGCGAACTCTGTTTTCTCCTGATAGTCGGGTGGGAGGGGGAAATCGTCGTACTCGACGCCAGGGTACTGGCGGAATGGTTTCTGGAAGGCAAGAGCGGCGGTGATGAGCACGAGTGCTGCCGCGAGCCGTCGCATAACTGCCTAACCGAGGATAGCACCGCTGATTACTGGGGCCAGCAGCTCAATTGCTTCGACAGAGTCCAGGGCATGCCTTTGATGGAATGCACATCGTCGAGCAGCCATTTCCCGCGAATCCGCTCGAAATCGAAGTGAATCTCCTCTGCCGAGCCGAGACTCACGAACGTGGCAACCACGACCTGCCGGTCGGGACCACTTGGTGCCTTGCCGCTTACAACCTGAAGCTTACTCAGACGCCAATCTTGGCCATTCACCCAAAAATCGAAATCCATACAGCCGACTTCCCCTTTCGCCTTGCGTCGATCCTCGTCGAGGAGCCGTTTAAGGCGGGGTGTGTAAATATCTTGCGGCGGAAGGTATGGTTTCGCCTTCCGGCTCGCCATGTAGTTCTTGTAGACGTCGGAAACAAAATTGACGGGATCGGCGATCTCAGTTCCGGCCGCAAAGACGGGCAGCGAAGCCAGTACGAGGAGCGCATACCGTCCGAGTCTCGCCATATTGTTTTAGTTTAGAAAATATGTCCGATACAGAGTATCGCGCTGTTTGGGGATGAAACCGGCGTCGCGGATCAGGCGGCGCAACTCTTCTTCGCTCGCTCGATTGTGCGCACCTGCCGCGCTTACGACGTTTTCCTCGATCATGATGGAGCCCACATCGTTTCCGCCGAAGCGCAGCCCAAGCTGGCAGGTCTTCAATCCCGGCGTCACCCACGACGACTGGATGTTCAAAATATTTTCGAGATACACCCGCGACAGCGCGAGTGTTTTCAGGTATTCGACGGCGGTCGCTTCTTCTTTCACGAAGCGGCCTAGCGAAGTGTTCTCGCGTTGGAAACTCCAGGGGATGAACGCGGTGAATCCGCCCGTGTCTTCCTGAATCTGCCGCACGATATCGAAGTGATTCATGCGCTCTTCGATGGTTTCGCCGGTGCCGAACATCATGGTGGCGGTCGAGCGCAGGCCCACCGCATGGCAGGTCCGATGCACGTCGATCCAGTCGTTCACCGACGACTTGAGACGGCTGATGCGATGGCGCACTGCGTCGTCCAGAATTTCGGCGCCGCCGCCGGGCAGGGAGTCGAGGCCGGCGTCCCGCAATCGCGACAGTGTGTCATGCAGGCTCAGGCCGCTTACTTTCGAGATGTTCACGATTTCCGGCGCGGAAAAACAATGGCACCAGATGTCGAATTTCTGCTTGATCGACCGCAGCAGATCCTCGTACCACTCGATGGTCAGCTCGGGATGCAGACCGCCCTGCATAAGGATTCCGGTGCCGCCCAGCTCGATGGTTTCCTGAATCTTCTGGAAGATCACTTCCTTCGGATGCACGTAGCCTTCGGCGTGTCCCATGGGGCGATAAAACGCGCAGAAGCTGCAATACTCGGTGCAGAAATTGGTGTAGTTGATATTGCGATCGACGATATAGCTGACGATTCCTTCGGGATGCAGCTTGCGGCGCACGGCGTCGGCGGCCATACCGATCTCGATCAGATCGCCGCCGTTATACAGGTCGATGGCTTCCGCGCGCGTCATCATGCCGGGATCGCCTGCCTTTCTTTCGCCTCAAAGCGCGCCGCCCGTTGGAGGAACAAGCTCATTCCCGCGTAATCCAGCTCCGCGAGCTCGAAAACAATGTGCTTCGTCAAATATTTTCGCACCAGCGGAGGCTCGAAACCCCGCGCGGCGGACTCGCTTTCGACGATCGTGTCCATTTGCGACGAACCGAAACGATAAGAATCGATGAAAGCGCGCGTATGACGTTCATCGACGATCCCTTGGCGGCCGGCCCACACGGCGAAAACCATGGGGAGTCCAGTGAGCGTGGTCCACTCAGCGCCCAGATCCAGTGTTTCGAACGGCAGCGTGGCCGGATCGATGCGCAGCGCCGCGTCACCGATCAGCAGCGCGGCATCGGCCTCGCCCAGCATCGCCGATAGATCGGCGCGGCGTGAAATCAACGCCGGCTCGACGCCGAACTTCTCGGCGAGAATCACGCGCGAAAGCATCACGGACGTGCGCGAGCCGGAATCGGTGGCAAGCGTGCGGACTTCGCGCCAAGGAACTTTCGACACCAGCAAGATGGTCCGGACCGGTCCATGGCAGGCGATTCCGGTGCCGGGGAAATATTCGAGTTTCTGGCGCGCCATTTCGACCACTGGCACGATTCCGATGTCCGCCTCGCCCGAAGCGAGCTGATCGGCGCATTCCGCGGGAAGCGCGAAGCGCAGGTCGAACACGTCCCTTTGCTCGCCATGCAGCATTCCCCAGACCAGGGGAACGGTGTTAAGGTAGCTGACCGCGCACACGCGCGGCCGGATGCAAGTTGTATGCAAGTCCGATTCTATCATCGTCCGCCTCGCGCTTACTTCTCGAAGGTTCGCGTTGTTTCGGGGGAATTCGGGTTGCCGTCAAAAGAAGCGGCCCGTGGCCTAGGTACTAGTACCAGTAGAGCGAGGGGAGCAAAAGAGAATTGGACCGACTGCAACGGTTGGTGTAGACTGTGGTCTACCTGGAAATCCAAATGGATTCGGGCTCGAACGGAGGAAATTGCATGACAAGACAAGTACTGGCGCTATTGGCTTTTGGTAGCTTAGCCGGAATCGTCTCTGCTGCCACCATCGTGGAAGGATTTGAAGGTCTGTCTGCGGGTGCTAACATACCTGCCTGGGCCGGAGGAGGAGGCTTTCTCGTCCCGGGAACTGTCGGCACCTACACGTTCGCGTCGGGAGTACAATTGGTTGCTCCCATCCCCAACTCCAATATCGGCCAAAACGGTGAAGGCGATGTGCTGATCGGAGATTCCAGACTGGGCAGCGCCAGTTGGGGACTGGGCAGCAATGGCGGCATTACAACCGGCGCGTTCGGCACAGCGTACCTCGGGTGGAATTCCAGTACCGACGCCAGCTTCTTCACCTTGAGAGTCCCGTCTGCGGCATCCATGGTAGGCGCGTTCGTGGAGCCCTGCGGCGGTTGCGGAAACGGGCTGGTCACGATGTCGGTCTTCAATTCGTCCATGACTCTGCTCGGATCGACAACGCTAGGATCGGGGACGTGGAACACGAACTTCATCTCGCTGAGTATCCCGAATATTTCCTTCATACGGTTCAGCGGCGAGTTCTTGGTGCTCGATAACTTCACATTTTCAAACTCCACGGCTACGCCCGAACCCAGTACATGGATGTTGACGGCTGCCGGCGCCGGGCTGGTCCTGATTCGCCGTCTACGGGTCCGCAGATAGTTTGTTCTAATCGATAGCCAGGGTTCACAGGTCTTTATGGGCGACGGAGCCGCGAAGACCAGCGGCTCCTCCCACGAGGACGAGGCACTACTCGCGATCGCCACGCGAGCCTTGCTACTCTTCGCCGGCGTATTTCTGATAGTCGGCGGCAGACATCAGGTCCGCGACTTCTCCCGGTGATGACAGCTTGATCTTCACCAGCCACGCCGCGCCGTGCGGATCTTCGTTCAACTTTTCGGGCGAGCCGGTGAGAAGATCGTTTACTGCGATCACTTCGCCGGATACTGGTGAATAAATGTCGCTGACGGCTTTCACGGATTCGACCGATCCGACGGTTTTGCCCTTTTCCACCGTCGCGCCAACCTTGGGCAAGTCGACGTAAACTATGTCGCCCAATTCCTTCTGCGCATGGTCGGTAAGGCCGACGGTGCCGGTGCCGCCCTCGACATTCACCCACTCGTGTTCTTTGGTGTAGCGGAAATTTGCTGGGTACATTTTTATTTGGCTCGTTTATAGAAAGGAGTCGCGACTGTCACCGCTTCCACCGGCTGATTGCGGACCATCACCCGGATGACGCGGCCGATCTCGCCCTGGTGGACCGGCAGATAGCAGAGCCCGATATTTTTATTCAGGGTCGGAGCGGGTCCTCCGCTGGTGACCCATCCCGCGGCCGTTCCATCGATGTGCACTTCGTAACCGTCGCGGCCGATGCCGCGGCCGCGCATTTCAAATCCGATCAGCTTGCGCGCGATGCCTTGTTCCTTTTGTTTGACCAACGCGTCGCGGCCCACGAAATCGCCCTTGTCGAGTTTCACGATCCAGGCGAGATCGGCTTCCCACGGTGTGATGGTCGCGTCCATTTCGTGGCCGTAGAGTGCCATTTTCGCTTCCAGGCGCAGCGTGTTGCGCGCTCCCAGACCAGCCGGTTTGATTCCGAACTCAGCGCCCGCGGCGAGGATCTCATTCCAGATACGCGGGGCATCCGCTGGCGCGACGTAAATCTCAAATCCGTCTTCGCCTGTGTAGCCGGTGCGCGCAATCCGGGCGGGCGTGCCGCTCACAGTACCGTCGGTGAACCAGTAATACTTGATCGGGGAAAGTTCCACTGGAGTCAGTTTTTGTAAAGTTTCCAGAGCGCGCGGGCCCTGGATCGCGATCTGCGCGTAACGGTCGCCCGCGTTTTCCACCCTGCAATCGAACTTGTTGTACGCGGCGATGTGCTCGAAGTCCTTATCCTGATTCGATGCGTTGACGCAGATGAAGTAGTGATCCTCGGCGACTTTGTGGACCAGAATATCGTCCACGAATCCGCCGTGTTCGTACAGCAGCGCCGAATAGTGCGCCTGGCCGATCTTGAGCTTCGAAGCGTTATTGGTCGAAACGTAGTCGACCAGTTTGAGCGCTTCGGGACCACGGATCTCGATTTCGCCCATGTGACTGACATCAAAAACGCCCACGCGCTGGCGCACCGCATGATGTTCTTCAAGCAGGCTGGAGTACTGGACCGGCATGTCCCAACCGCCAAAATCGACCATTTTGGCGCCCATTTTGCGATGGGTCGCATGGAGCGGAGTGATCCTCAAGTGAGGGGCTGCCTGGGTCATGAAAATATCAGCCTATCACACGGCGCAATCGTCACTTCGACGCTGTCGACGCGCCCGAGTCGTAGAGGATCGCCGGCTTCTGATTCTCTACGCGAACCTTCCACACGCGGCGGTCGGGATACATGGTAATCAGTTGATGATTGGCGACCGGGCCCATATCGCGAGCGAAGATGATTCGGGCACCATCGATGTCCGGCTCGTTATAGACCCAGTCGAATTTGTAGGTTGCTGTATCGTAGCCGATGATGACGAGGTGTTTACCCGGCTGCGCCGCGACGCTTTCGACTAGGGGGTAGCGGTCGTAGAGACGCGCATCGTTGCAGCACCATGAGATGAAGTTCGAGAGTCCGGCGGGCGCCGTTTGGGGACTCATCGCCGCCCGAAACACGAGGACGATCAGCATGAGCGGAATCGCGGAGAAAACTGCAAATGGCCCCAATGGGAATCGTTTCGGACTGCATTGCATCAACCTGCGGAATCCCTGAACGATGAAGAGAAAAATAGGCGCCGTAGCGGTTGCCAGATAATGCGGGTAGCTGCTCTGCTCCGTAATGACTTGAACCAGATTGATCAGCATTGCGAACCAAATCACGCGAGTTCTCCGCACGCTCAGAATCCGGTCGGCGAAGGTGATCGTTGCGCTACACGCGATCCCGAGGTAAAAGCGCCACAAGAATATCAGCTTGAATAAGGCGTCCCAGGAAAATAGGCGCAGACTGGTCAATTTGCGATGCTCATCCAATTCGAAATCGTGATACACCTTGAATTCCGGATGCGCGTACGATACCTCCTTCACCTTCGTGAACGGGAGCGTTAACGGCCAGCCGTAGGTTCGGTAATTCACGGTATACGGCATCATGAAGCGACTTCCGGTTACGGCCTTCCACTGGGACGTCATCACCCATCCGGCGATCGCGGCGAGAATCGCAGCGCTCGCAATCGACGCTCGCGCCGTGCGCCAGGGAACTTTGCTGCGACGCTTCACAACTTGAATCAGCAACGCTCCAATCAGGACGGTCGCGAGTCCGAATCCTTCATACGGCCGCGTGTTCGCGACCAGAATCGTTCCGAGCGTAAAGAGTACGGCATTGCGGATGCTCAATCGCGAAGTAATTCGCGCGTACGCCCCGAACATCAGCGCGCCCCCGAGTGCAGCCGCGCTGCCGCCCCAGTAGCTGTTATTCCAATAGCTCGCTGCGCCGATGCGGACGGCGGCCAGGAGTCCTCCGAACAGAGCCCATCCGGGTGGCACATACGCGCGCAGGAACCAGGTGAGGGCGGCGCAGAACAGGGCCGTCGAAAGCAGCACGCCAGCGAAGAAGTCGCCGGCCACCAGTTTCCCAAACGCCAGGAAACAGGCCTGGCCCATCATGTACATGGAACTGAACGTCGGCTGCGAGATGACATGAATGGTCTCAAAATGCTGCCACAAAGGATGCGGCGGATTCGCAAATCGTCCGAGCAGCAGAGTCTTAGCGAGAAATAGGTGGCTGAATTCGTCAGGCACCACGGGATGCGGAACAGGAATCCACGGCAGCAGGATCAGGCGAAGAACAATAGATGCGATCGCGGGAATCGCGCAGGCCGCGAAAATATTCCGGCTCCAGCGGCGAAGAGGGGCACACCACGCCGGAGGCCGCGCCGTGGTCCACCGGTTGCGCGCCGCGAAAGCCAGCGGAAGAATCAGCGCGAGGAGGATCGCTTCCCGCCAAAGAAAATCGGAGTAACCGAACCATAGCAGGCCCAGCACGGCCGGGATGAAAAAGAGGAAGTTTACTGAGTCGAATCGTGATTTCCCCATCTGGGTACAAAGCTGAAGGCCGATTATCGCATGCCGCTGATGTATACTCTCCACCTGGGAGGGAAGGGAAATGAAACAGTCTGTTGCTGTTTTCTGCACTGCGGCGATGGTCGCGATACTCATCGGCTGCTCGGAACCCGTCGCCAACACTGATGCCGACGTGAAGGCGGTCAAGGATAACGAAGTCCAATGGAACAAGGATTACGAGGCGAAGGACGCCGCCAAGTTGGTCGCCCACTATACCGACGACGGAGTGTTGATGGTCGTGGGCGGACCTGCTTCTAAAGGGAAGGCAGCCATCCAAAAGGCGCTGACCGAGATGGTCGCCGATCCGGCGCTCTCGCTCAAATTTCAGGCCGATCGAGTGGAGGTGTCCAAATCCGGCGACATGGCGTACACGCAGGGAACGTATACCCTAACGGTCACCGATCCGGCGACCAAGAAGCCCATCAACGATAAGGGATCCTACGTCACGCTATACAAGAAACAGGCCGACGGATCGTGGAAAGCGGTGCAGGATGCGGCTATTTCCGAGGTTCCTCCTCCCGCTCCCGCGCCGGAACCGGCCAAGAAGAAGAAATAGTTAGCGTAGGACCTGATTAATCTGGATCTGTGGCTGAATGTCGGTGTAATTGGGAATATCGGCCAGGATCGCCGCCGCTTCCGCCGCCATCCCGGCTTGCAGTCCTTCCAGGTTTTCGAAGTTGAGGTGCGCCTGCATCCTGTATTCCGCGGGCGAGCCAGGCGTGAATCCGCCCAGACCTTTGTCCACCGACCACCCGGTCATTCCGTGTTTGCCAAGTTTACCGGCGACCATCGGCATGTGTTTGGCGAGGTAGTATTCTTCGTCGAACCGGGCACCCGGTTTGTTGGGATAGCTGACCATCACTCTAATCATGCGGACATGGTAGCCCGAATCGCGGCGGGGCGGTAAAACGGGCGCCTGTGCCAGGTCATGTTACCCATAGACTAATATCGTGAGGGAAAAGTTCCGCCCGCCGTAACTCAAGGCGAACCATATAGGTATGCTACCCTGACCCGGAAGGGTTCCTTATGTTTCCACGTCGATTGGTCTTTTTTCTAATGGGAGCGTCCCTTTGGGCGGCCGCACCCGATGGAGCCGCGCTGTACAAAGCCAGGTGCGCTGTGTGCCACGATGGTCAGGCGCAGCCGCGCATGCCGTTGCGTGACGAGCTTGCCGCCAAGACTCCGGAGTTCGTCTTCAATGCCATGGTCAGCGGAGCCATGACCGTGCAAGCCGCCGGTCTCAGCGAGGATGAAGGCCGCGCCGTCGCACGGTTCCTTACAGCGAAAGAATTCGGATCGACCGCCGCGCCTGCAATGACCGGACAATGCACTGCGGCTGCACCGACATTCTCCATCGCAGACGGCGATTGGAACGGATGGGGCGCCGATCCTGGCAACTCGCATTATCAATCCAAGCCGGGCTTGGACGCCGCCGATGTGCCTAAGTTGAAACTGAAGTGGGCCTTCGGATTCCCTAAAGATCCTATGGCGTGGGCCCAGCCCACCGTCGTCGGCGGACGCGTATTCGTCGGCAGCGTCGCAGGGAATGTCTACTCGCTCGACGCGAGCTCAGGCTGCATTTACTGGACCTACAGCACTGGAAGAGGCGCTGGCGTTCGCAGCGCCGTGACCATCGGAAAACTTGCCAACGGAAAATGGGCGGCCTATTTTGGCGACATTAAAGCCAACGCGTTCGCCGTCGACGCCGAAACGGGAGCGCTGTTGTGGAAGGTTCAGCTTGACGATCATCCGGTGGCGCGCATCACCGGCGCGCCGATTTTCGTGAACGGCCGGGTGTATGTCCCCATGAGTTCGATTGAAGAAGCGTCGGCGCAACAGAAAACCTATGTATGCTGCACTTTCCGCGGCAGCCTTTCCGCGCTCGACGCCTCGACTGGAAAAGTCCTGTGGAAGAGCTATAGCGTGACAGATCCGCCGAAGGCCTACCACACCGGAAAAGAAGGAACCGAGATGAAAGGTCCCGCTGGCGCGGCGATCTGGTCCTCGCCTACCGTCGATCTGAAGCGCAAGGTGATATACGCAGCCACCGGAAATTCCTATACCGGCGTCAATATCAGCACCAGCGATTCGATTATTGCTTACGATCTGGAGACTGGCCGCCTGATCTGGTCGAGCCAGGTGCAGCCTAAAGACAACTTCATTATTGGATGCCCGAATCATCCGAATTGTCCGGAAGAAAGTGGTCCCGACTTCGATTTCGGTTCGTCGCCCGTGCTCCGCACGCTGCCGAATGGCAAGCAGATCATCGTCGCGGGTCAGAAATCGGGTGTGGTGTGGGGACTCGATCCCGACAATCGCGGCAAGGTTTTGTGGCAGACGCGCGTCGGAAAGGGCAGCGCGCTGGGCGGAGTCGAGTGGGGCCACGCGGCCGACGATCGTTACGCCTACGTGGCGGTTTCCGACCGCATCGTCGGAAAGAACGGGACGCCAGGATTGTATGCGCTCGATCTTATGACTGGCGAGCAGAAGTGGGCCACGCCCGGTCCTGCCGTTGGCGGAAATCCGGCGCAATCCGCAGCGATCGCAGTGATTCCCGGCGCGGTTTTCTCGGGAGCTTTGAACGGCCATTTCCGCGCCTATTCGACCACCGACGGCGCGATTGTCTGGGATTTCGAGACGAACCGCAAGTTCGATACGGTCAACGGCGTCGACGCCAAAGGCGGATCGATCGATGCGGGCGGGCCCGCGATTTCGCACGGCATGGTTTACACGAACTCCGGTTACGGCATCTTCGGCGGAATCGCCGGGAATGTGCTGCTGGCATTTTCGGTCGACGGAAAATGACGCTTCAAGAGTTGCGGTCGCGCGCTGGTCAGGAGATTGGCGTGAGTCCCTGGCACACCGTCACGCAGGAACAAATCAATCGATTCGCCGATGTCAGCGGCGACGATCAGTGGATCCATTGCGACGTGGAGCGCGCTCGCCGCGAGTCTCCCTACGGCACTACCATCGCGCACGGATTCCTGACGGTTTCATTGCTCAGCAAGTTCGCCAAAGAAGCGGTCGCGATCGAGGGCGATTACAAGATGCGTATCAACTATGGCTTCAACCGGCTGCGCTTCACAGGCGGAGTACCGACTGGCTCACGCATCCGCGGGCGCTTCACGCTCAATTCGATGAAAGAGATCGAAGGCGGTGTTGAAATCGCCTGGGGCGTGTCGGTCGAAGTCGAGGGACGGGATAAGCCTGCGTTGGTCGCCGAGTGGCTCGGCCGGACTTATTTCTAGCTCGACGGCAATCAACTTATCATCAGAAGATATGCCCGGAACCTTGATCGTCACCGGCGCGAGCCGAGGCATTGGAGCCGCCATCGCGCGACTGGCCGGCGCTCGCGGATATGGCGTCGCGGTGAATTTCTCAAAGGATCGCCCCGCGGCAGAAGCTGTGGCGCGGGAAATCGGCGATGCGCTTGCGATTCAGGCCGACGTCGGCGTGGAACACGATGTCATTCGTCTGTTTGAAACAGCGGAGCGCGAGCTTGGGCCGATCATCGGGTTGGTCAACAATGCCGGGATCACGGGCGGTTTTTCACGGGTCGAAGAAATCGACGCGGGGGCAATCGAAGAAATGTTGCGAATCAATGTGCTGGGCACTATGCTGTGCTCGCGCGAAGCGGTGCGGCGCATGTCGACTCGACGTGGCGGACCGGGCGGAGCGATCGTGAACATCTCCTCGCTTGCGGCTCGGACGGGAGGCGCCGGCGAGTGGGTCCACTACGCGTCATCGAAGGGCGCTATCGACACGTTCACCGTCGGGTTGGCCCGTGAAGTGGCCGCTGAAGGGATTCGCGTCAACGCGGTTGCCCCGGGCCTGATCGAAACCGGCCTGCACGCGGCGAACGGCGAGCCAGACCGGCTGAAAAGACTCGTGCCGTCGGTACCGATGCAGCGTGCAGGGACGCCGGAAGAGGTCGCGGAGGGCGTGCTGTGGCTGCTATCGCCAGCGGCGTCGTACACCACCGGATCGATTATGGAAATCGGTGGCGGCCGCTAGGCCGATGACCGCCGGCGGTCACTATCGTGGCAGTATCTTTCAGTCGAACACCGATCAGCGGTGGTCGCGAACCTCACGCAGACGGTTCAAATCGTCGTTGAGAATGTCGCGGTCGCGGCCCGAAAGCCGGTTGTCGCGCACCACGCGGGCGAGTGCGGCGATGACGTCGTCCAGTTCGCGGCGGTCGAAGCGGCCTCCGGCCATCTGGCTCTGCAACTCATCCAGCTGTTGGCGGGTGCGGGCGATGCGGTAACGGTCTTCGCCGAACGGGAAGCTGGCGCGGGCGGCGTGGTCCAGATCGTCGCGAACGTGCTCGAACAGGCGGGCGCGCCACTCGCCGCGATACCAATCGTCACGATCGCGATGATAGGCGTCCTCATCACGGCCCCGCGGCTGATCGCGAGGGTCGCGGTCACGAGGATCGCGGTCACGAGGATCGCGGTCGCGGTCGCGTTCGATGGGCGGAGGCGGCGGCGCGCTGGGCGGTGCGAAAGCGCCGATGCGCCAGAACAGGTCGAACGTGTAGCCCTCGGAACCGTTGTCAGGATCCTCGATTCGAACCACAGCGGGTCCACCATTCTGGGGAGGGCGCACCAGTTCCTGGCGGCCCCGGCCATCGACGCCGGCAAATCGAAATTCGGCGGGATTCGGCGGCATTGGACTGTTACAGACGAAGCGGCGCCACTGGGGAGTCTGGCCCTGGAGATTACGGAGAACTGCCGTATCTCCACGCACTTCGACCTCGGCTGCGCCATCCACGACCACCTCGATGGTGCATTTGCCGCGGTCGCCTCCGCCCCCGGTAATTTCTGCCCGGCGAGGCTGCGCCTGAAGCGTCACCACGGACGCAAATCCAGCGATTAGAAAGAGAAAACGTGTATTCATCTTTTCACCCTGGTAACAAAGCTAGCAGTTTTGATGCCAGCCCACGGGATCTGTCGCCAGAATTCGGATATGTTAAGGCTATGGCGATTACAGTCCTGGCTAAAGAAGAACTCATTGCCTTGTTAAGGAGCGAAGTCCGCATTCTGGCGCATCTGGCCGGCAAGGTGGACCAGTCGAAGCTCGGCTACCGGCCAACTCCAAAGCAGCGCAGCACACTGGAGCTGCTGCAGTACATGGCGATCATGGGACCTACTCAACTTGCGGTTATCAAGAAGGGGATTTTCGACCGGCCGGCCTTGAGCGGTGCGTGGAGTCCTGCGGAAGCGGCGGCCGCGAAGATGAGCTTCGATCAGGCCGTCGCGGCGATTCAGGCCCAGGCCGGCGAGTATGCTCGTGAATTGGGCGCGTGGACGGAAGAAGATTTCCGGAAAGAAGTCGACATGTTTGGCCAGAAGGTCTCACGAGGATCGCTGGTGGTGAGCCTGGTGCTGAACGGGTTTGCGGCGTACCGGACGCAGTTGTTCTGTTATCTCAAGTCGTGCGGACGCGAGGAACTGAGCACGGTGAATTTGTGGGCTGGGGTGGATGCGATGAAGTGAGTGCTGCAGCTCGCTCCACGATTAGGGTCTAGCGGCGAGGCCTCTGTTTTGCGGAGATGGACCGGATGATGAGTTTTCCTTTACCTTTGGCGGCGAGAGGCGTTTTCGACTGGGCGATGGCGGCGTCCATGAGCGACTCGACTTCCGGTTTCTCCAACACGTCCAGCGATGGCAGGCGGATGAAACGGGTCTGTTTCCCCGCGCCCAGCAGGAGCCTCTTCGGATCGCGAAGAGTCGCTCCGTGAATGAAGCATAGCCCGACTCCGTTGGCTGCCGCGGCGATCGAAAAAATGGAGTCTGAAGGGCGTTCGGTAGAGGAGTAGCCGATCACGAAGAAGTTGTAGTTATCGTAGACGATCTCGTTGGCCGTGGGCATGCGCTTGCGGAGGGCCTTGCGGACGGCGCGGATGACGGACTGGTTTTTCGGATCGAATTTGTCGATGAAGCTCTTGAGCTGCTTTTCGGGATCGGCGGGCTTCATGGGTGTAGTTTGTCACAAGCCGGATCCGGATTCACGCAAAGACGCTAAGACGCTAAGTTCGCCAAGCGGCGTTTTTGTAGCGGATGAGTGATTGGAACAATTTGGACTCTTGAGGATAGAGGCGCCCCGTTTGGACGGCTTTTGCCCGGTCGAAAAATAGCGGTTTTTCAACGCCGAAACTGCTAAAATAAAGGGTAGTCAGGCGCACCCTTCGCGCTTGGTTTTCAAGGAGCTACACACTTGGCAGATCCACAGGACCCGACCACTCCGCCGCCTCCAGGGCCACCCCCAGGGCAGATCCCTTTAGGGGGTGGCGACGGCGGTAAAAACCTGATTCCGATCAACATCGAAGACGAGATGCGCAGGTCGTATCTCGACTACGCGATGAGCGTCATTATCGGGCGCGCGCTGCCCGATGTTCGCGATGGGTTGAAGCCGGTGCACCGGCGTATCCTGTACGGGATGCATGAGCTGGGGCTGCATTACAACCGGCCCACGCGCAAGTGCGCCAAGATCACGGGCGAGGTGCTCGGAAAATATCATCCGCACGGCGATATTCCGGTCTACGACGCGTTGGTGCGCATGGCGCAGCCGTTTTCGCTGCGGTATCCATTGGTCGACGGGCAGGGGAATTTTGGATCGGTGGATGGCGATCCACCGGCGGCGATGCGGTATACCGAGGCTCGGTTATCGCGCATTGCCGCGACCATGCTGGAAGACATCGACAAAGAGACCGTCGATTTCCGGCCCAATTATGACGAGACCGAGATGGAACCGGAGGTCCTGCCTTCGCGCGTTCCGAACCTGCTGATCAATGGCAGCGAGGGCATCGCCGTGGGCATGGCGAGCAAGGTGCCGCCGCACAACCTGCGCGAGATTGTCGAGGCGTGCATTCTGCTGATCCAGAATCCGGCGACCACGCTGGCAAAAATCGCCGAAGTGGTGCAGGGGCCCGATTTTCCAACCGGGGCGCTGATTCTGGGGCGCGAAGGCATTGGCGAGTATTTCAAAAGCGGCCGCGGATCGGTGAAGATGCGCGCGAAGGCGGCAACGGAAAAGATGGGCAAGGATCGCGACGCGATCGTGGTCACCGAACTGCCGTATCAGGTCAACAAAGCGCGCATGGTGGCGCATATCGCCGAGCTGGTAAACGAAAAGCGCCTCGAAGGAATTTCGGACGTCCGCGACGAAAGCGATCGCGACGGCATCCGCGTCGTGATTGAGTTGAAGCGCGGCGAACAGGCCGAAGTGGTTCTGAACAATCTGTACAAGCTGACGCAGATGCAGACGAACTTCGGCGTCATCATGCTGGCGATCGTCAACGGGCAGCCGCGCGAGTTGGGGATCATCGATGCGCTGAAGCGCTTTATCGAGCACCGCGCCGATGTGGTTCGGCGGCGTACGGATTATCTGTTGAGGAAAGCTCGGGAGCGTGAGCATATTTTGCTCGGGTTCCAGCGCGCCCTGAACAATCTGGATGAAGTCATCACGCTGATCCGCGCGTCGAAGAGCCCGAAAGACGCTCGCGAGGCGTTGATGGCGTTCATCACGCCGGCCGAGGCGAAAGAATACGCGAACCTGGTTGACGCAGATCCGCGCGGACCGCGTTTTTCGGAAAGACAAGCCCAAGCCATCATCGAGCTGCAACTCCAGCGACTGACCGGCATGGAGCAGCAGAAGATTATCGACGAGCTGGCCGAGATCCAGGTGAGGATCGCGGAGTATCTGGAAATTCTGGGCTCGGAAATAGTTCTGAAGGGACTGATCGTCAAGGAGCTCAAGGAAGTCCAGAAAGATTTCGGCGACGAGCGGCGCACGCAGATCATCGAGGACACCGGCGAGATCAAGCTGGAAGACCTGGTGCAGATGGAAGACGTCGCGGTGACGGTCACACGCGGCGGCTATCTGAAGCGCACGGCAGTCGACACGTATCGGCGGCAGACGCGCGGCGGCAAGGGGCGCATCGGGATGTCGACGCGCGCCGAAGATGTGGTGGAGCATCTGATCATCGCGTCGACACACGCCTACCTGCTGATCTTTACCAATAAAGGCCGCGTGTATTCGATGAAGATCTACGAAATTCCCGACGCGACCACAACGGGGAAAGGAAAACACGCATCGGGACTGATCAACTTGCAGCCTGACGAAACGCCGACGGCCTTTTTGGCGGTGAAGGATTTCGAGGAGACCGGCACGTTTATCGTCATGGTGACCAAGAAGGGCACCATCAAGAAATGCGACCTGACGGTATTCGACAACATCATGGCGCGCGGGATTATCGCGATCGGGATCGACGAGGGCGATGAGCTGTTGAGCGCGCGGTTGACGGACGGCCAGAATTACATTTTCCTCGCGTCGCATGAGGGCATGGCGTGCCGGTTTGCGGAAAAAGACGTCCGGTCGATGGGACGTCCGGCGTTCGGCGTGCGGGGAATGGAGCTGGAAGAGGGCGATTACCTGGTCGGCATGGAAGTGGTCGAAAAGGAAGGGCTGATTCTTTCCATATCTGAAAACGGATACGGCAAGCGAACGCCGCTCGAAGATTACAGGCTGACAGCCCGCGGCCGCAAGGGCGTCATCAATATGAAGACCACGCCACGGATCGGCAAAGTCGTTGGGGTTCTTTCGGTGAAGGAAGATTCCGACTTGATGATCATCACCAAGCAGGGGCAGATTATCCGCATCGATTCCGGGGAGATTCGTCAAGCGGGCCGGTCGACGCAGGGAGTGCGGCTGGTCAACTGCGACGCGGGGGATCAGGTGGCGGCGGCGAGTCTGATTCCGGAGACGGAAGTGGTGAATGGGTCGAATGGGCAGGAAGATCTGCCGCTGCAGTAGCGGAAAACCATTTGGCCGTTAATGAACGTCAATGAACGTGAATTAGGCAGATGGTCGGCGAGGGGCGGTAAGATTACCGGCTTGCCTTGGTCGATCCCAGCGCCAGCAAAGTTCCCTATTGCTTGGTGTCGGCGGGGTGCGTGGATCTTTCGAAGAATTCACGTTGCAGGCGCGGGCTGGCTTGATCTGCTTTGACGGCTCGGATGATCGACGCGACGCTTGCGGCCCAGGCTTTCATGTCGAAGTCGCCTAGTTCACGATTGGCTTGCGTGCCGTCGCCGGCGTAGTGATCCGGGAATTTCGCGTACCACCAGATTCCGGTGTAAACGTTTGCAGGCAGATCCAGACGGTTCAAATCAGTGCCGCTCTCCGATCCCGCGCGATCCATGTGGACCAGGTCCGGGCGCGTGATCATGACGTGCGAGGTTTCCGATTCTCCGGCATGGGCGTCGACCGTGGAGTGCCGCTTGGGGCGATCGGGCAAGTTCGGCGTGCTGCCGCCGGTGTGAACATACACCACGTAGTCGTGCGGCGAGGCCATCTGCGCCTGCGCGAAATACGGCAGCAGATGATTGTTGCCGCCGTGGCCGTTTTCGATCACGATCTTCTTGCATCCGTTGCGGCCCATTTCATCCGTGGTTTCCTGAAGCAGGTCGAGCTGCAGGCGCGCGCTGTAGGCTACCGTGCCGGGCTCATGGCGTGCTTCGAAAATCTGGCCGAAATAATAAGCTGGAAACACGACGGCATACTCCTGTTCGGCGCCATGTTCGGCCGCCCAGCGCACGTTGATCAGGTCCGTGCCGAGTGGAAGCTGCGGGCCATGCTTTTCGATGATTCCGAAGGGGAGAACGCACGTTCCCTGGGCTTTCTGCAGAGCTTTGACGAAATCGGCGGCGGTGAGTTCCTCCCACTTGACGGAAAGGTCCTGCGCATAGAGAGATGCGGCGGCGAGAATGAGAATCACAGTTCGCATGGGTGTATTTTATCCAGCCCACCTATACTGAAAGGGTATGGAGGCGAAACAGAACAAGCTGCTCGACGCGCTGCGTGAGATGCGCAGCGTCGTGGTCGCTTATTCGGGTGGGGCGGATTCGGCTTATCTTGCATGGGCCGCGCATCGGGTGCTCGGGGACAGCGCGGTTGCGATCACGGCGGATTCGGCGTCGCTGCCCGAATCGCACAAGCGCGATGCGGAGGCGTTCGCGCGTCAGCATGGAATCCAGCATGAGTACATCGAGACGCGTGAGTTTGAGAATCCGGATTACGTCAAGAACGATCGCAACCGGTGTTTTCATTGCAAAGACGAATTGTTCACGCGGTTGGATGAGGTCGCACGGCAACGCGGGATCGAGCATGTGGTTTATGGCGTGAACTGCGACGATCTGGGCGACTATCGGCCGGGGCAGGGTGCAGCGAAATTGCACAATGTGTCGGCTCCACTGGTGGACGCCGGGTTGACAAAAGCGGAGATTCGCGAGCTTTCGCGGCGGGCAGGCCTGGTCACCTGGGATCGTCCGGCGTCGGCTTGTCTGAGTTCGCGGATTCCGTACGGGACTCCGGTGACGATTCAGAACGTGAAGACTGTCGAACGTGGCGAGGAAGCGATCAAAGCGCTCGGGTTCCGGCAGTTTCGGGTGCGGTTTCATGGCGACGTGGTGCGGATCGAGATTGCGCCGGAGGAGCTGGATCGCGCAATGTCGGTCGACATGGCACGGCGGTTCACGGCGATTTTTAAGCCGCTGGGGTTTCACTACGTCACGCTGGATTTGGAAGGATACCGGCAGGGGTCGCTGAACGTAGTGCTGTGAATCGGAACGGATTTCACGCAAAGACGCCAAGTCGCAAAGAACGCAAAAACTAGTGTCGCGCGACGACGCAGCGGAAGCGATTCTGCAAGCGGACTTCGCCGGATGATTTAACGAACGGCTGAAGGGCGGCGCGAACGGCGGTCTCGACTTTCTCTCTTCCGAAAATTTCAACCACGCGTTGAGATGGGCCGGCGGCCATCTGACCTCGCAACGCGAGTTCGAGGTTCGAATATTCGAAGGCACAGTCGATTTCTGTCGCGTGGATCGTCAGGCCGGGGAAGAGATTTTCCACCTGGCCGGGAGCCGATAGCGCGAAAACGCCACGGCCTTTAGGCGGTTTTTCGAACAGCGCGAGAATCGCGTCGAAGATGGCCTTCTGCTCGCAATGATCGAGCGACCAGACCACCACGGCGATTCGTCCGCCCGGCGCGGTGACGCGAACCAGTTCTTTTGCACCACGGGCGGGGTCGTGGGCGAATTGCAAAGAGTTGATGGCAAGCGTCACGTCGAACGACGCGTCCGCGAAGGGGAGATTTTCGAGTTCGGCGAGTCTTAGATCGGCGCCAGCTAAGCGTGTGCCTGCGACGTTCAGCATGCCCTCGGAGGCGTCGCATCCACTCACGATCGCGCCGCGTTCACGTGCGAGGATTGCCGCTCCGCCGGTCCCGCAGCCGGCGTCGAGGACGCGCAAACCCGGTCGCACGCCGGCGGCATCGAGCACAGGAATCCATAGTGCGGGCGATTTGCGCTCCTGGATATCCAGCCAGTCCTGCGCTTCAATGCCCCAGAGAAGACCCTGCTTATGTGCTTTCTCACTGAGTTGCGTTGAGCTCATGTGGGGGGCGGACCCCCTGGTCCGCAAGCCGATCCCCTGATCGGCTTTTTCCATTGCTCGACCAGCGCGATCAGGGGATTGCGCGCGGACCAGGGGGTCCGCCCCCCTTTTTCGCAAATGACATGGGCACGGCCACGGCGATCACCGCGAGGGCGCCCACTACGTTGTACCAGAGATACGCGATGGAGGTGAAGCGGGAGACGGCCAGGATCGCGAGCTCGCCCGCGAGGGCGCCGATGAATACTTCGGTTCCGCCCACGCGCTTCACGAAAAACGCGATGAAGAAAACTCCCAACATGCTTCCATAGAAATACGAGCCGACTTGATTCACGGCTTCGATCAAGGTGCCGAAACCTTGGCCGAATAGCGACGAAAACGCGATGGCGTAGGCTCCCCAGAAAACCGTGGCGACGCGCGAAGCGAAGACCGTCTGGCGGTCGGTTGCATCGGGGCGAACGTGGCGGCGATAGATGTCAATTACGGTGACGGTGGCGAGCGAGTTGATTTCGCCCGAAATCGCCGACATCGCAGCCGTGAAGATGACTCCCAGAATCAGCCCTACGATCCCACGGGGAAGGTACGTCGTCACAAAGGATAGAAAAATATAATTCGTGTCTTTCTCGCCGGTTACCTTTATTGCCGCGTCGTGGGCAGCGTCGAACTCGTTTTGCGCAGCGCGAAATTCGGCGACGGCGGCGGGGCGGTCCTGCGATTTGAGGATGCTGCGCGCGGCGGACTGACGGTGCTCGAAGGCTTGATTGAAGCGCGCTTGCAGGGCGGGGTATTCGGCGCGGGATTCGAGCTGCTTTTGTTGGAGCGGCTGAAACACCAGGGGGGGACGCACGAAAATGAAGAACACAAAGACCATGGCGCCGATGAACAGAATGAAAAACTGCATGGGCACTTTCGCCACGGCGTTGAACAGCAGGCTGAGGCGGCTCTGGCCGATGGAGCGTCCAGTGAGAAAACGCTGCACCTGGCTCTGATCGGTGCCGAAGTAGGCGAGAAAGAGAAACGTCGCGCCGATGAGCCCGGTCCACAGCGTGTACCGGTCGTTGAGGTCGAAATGCGGCGTCACGACGTTGAGCCTGCCCGCGGCTCCGGCGATGCGCACGGCGTCAAGGAAAGAAATGTCCGCGGGCAGCATCGCGATCGCGATGACCAGGGCGAGAATCAGAGACGCTGTGATCACGGCCATCTGCTGCACGTCGGCCCAGGTGACGGCTTTGATACCGCCGGTGGTGGTGTAGAGAATCACCAGCGCTCCCATGACGATGGTGGTGACGCGGAACGGCCAGCCGAGAATCACCGACAAGACAATGGCGGGCGCGGCGAGCGCGACGCCGGAACCGAGACCGCGCTCGATCAGAAAAATCGCGGTGACCAGGGAGCGCGTTTTAGCGTCGAACCGTTTTTCCAGATATTCATAAGCGGTGTAGACTTTGGCGCGATGGAAAATGGGGACGGCGGTCGCGGTCAGGATCACCATGGCGAGCGGCAATCCGAAATAAAACTGCACGAAGCGCATGCCGTCGGTGTAGGCTTGCGCGGTGGTGGAGATGAAAGTGATCGCGCTGGCTTGGGTCGCCATGATGGACAGGCCCATGGCGTACCACGGCATGGTCTTCCCAGCGAGCAGGAATTGGTTGGCGGTGTCCGATCCGCGGCCTCGCCACAACCCGTAGGTCACCAGAAGGATCAGCCATCCGAAAAGAACCACCCAGTCAATGAACGTCATGGGGCGAAGTGCACGGTGAACCAGTAGAAGGCCAGGATGACAGCGGCGAGATAAATGAGCACGAGGGTGTAGACTCGCGGCCAGGTGCGGAGGATGGGTGGGGGTTCGTCGGGGATTTGATTTTCGGGAGTCATTAAGATAAAGATTTCACGCAGAGGCGCAAAGGAAGACGCAGAGAGCGCAAAGAAATCATTTGGCGCTCAGGAGGTTGGCAAAGGCCCGGTAGGCGCCGGGGACTCCGGCGGGGAGCTGGCGGAACCAGGAATAAGCCGTGAAGATGTAGACTCCTTTGCCATAGCGCAGGTACAACTCGCCGCCGGGATGCGGCTCTTCTCCAGCGTCGTGCGATTCGAGGACGGGTTGATACTTCGAGTCCCATTCGCTCGCGAAATATAAACCCCGTTCCTGAACCCATCCTTCAAAATCCTTGCTGGTGATTGGATTCGGCCCGCGCAGCGCCGGATTCTGCGGATTCGGAAAAACGACGGGCGTGTTCTCTTCCGTCACGCGGTCGCGGCTGATCGTGATGGGATACGGGCCGATGTGTTCGAGCAGCGATGGATCGCCGCCGAACGGTCCGCCTTCGAGGACGTTGTATTGGACCACCAGTGTGCCGCCGTCCTGCACGTATTGAAAAAGCCGCGCGTAGTTGGCCCGCAGATCGGCGCGGGTGTTAAAAGCGCGGACGCCGGTGACGATCACGTCGAAGCGCGAAAAATCGCCAGTCGAGAGATTTTCGAGCAGGGTGACAGAAGCTCCCATCTGGCGGATCGCGTCCGGGACTTCGTCGCCGGCACCCATGATGTAGCCGATGTTTTTCGAGAGGGTGCGGATATCGGCGCGAACCAGCTTGGTTAAGGCGGGCGGAAACAGAGTCTGCGCCGGAATGTGAGGATATTGGACGACCTGTGTCCCGACAGAGATCTCCCTATCGCCGACAGTAGCGACGGCGTGCAATTCATCCTGAGCGTCCGCGGACGGTGGCGTCACGTCGAAAGCGGCAGTGGTTTCCTGGCCTGCACCGCTCAGCTCGAAATGGCGTATAGCGGGGTCGATGCGCCAACCTTGCGGAGCTTTCAGTTGCACGTCACCGGAGTTCTTTCCGACGTTCGCCCGGAGGGAAATCTCGATGCGGCGGGAATCTGAATTCGGAAAGACGAGAGCGGGCTCGGTGAAACTAAGCGCGACGGGAGGCACTACGGAGAGCGGCCGAATCGTCTCTCCGTAAACGTGATCGATGTAGCGGTGCTGCACCGGGCGCGTGTATTCGAAGTCGGTCCCCGCGATGCGAACTTTGAAACGCGCTTCGAGCACTGGTGGATTTTCGGGGTCGCCAATCTGCCGCGCGTCGGGTACGGCATACAGCCATCCGTCTTTCGGCTGTGCGAGCCAATAAGGCTGAGAATAGGGCTCCTGGTCGGAAAATGAGACGCCGCTGGAATAATGGTGAGGCTGATTCTGAAGCAGAACCGCGGGGGCGACGACGCGCGCATCCGCCATCGGATTCTTGGATGTCAGTTGGACGTCAAGCAGGGTAACGTGGACCGGCAGACGGACCAGCGCGGTCGAATTGATTTTTACGCTGCCACCGGGAACGACCGCATATTTGTCCGACACCGCATCGAGCCACAGACCGGCGCACAGTGCGATGGTTTCATCCAGATCCTTAAGCTTGCGCTCGGCAACGGGATGGCTGATCGCCGCGAGCGTTTTCCTGATCTCCAGGAGCGGCGCGACGAGTTGTTCGGGATGAGCAGAATCGAACGTCTTGGCCCTTTCCATCGCCGCGGAGATTTCGGACCCGTGGGGAAAGCGCTTCCAGGTTGTGTCGATCCCATCGAAGGGATCCTTGACGGCTTTGTCGCCCGCGATCGATACCAGATAATTTTTCTGCGAGCCTTTCTGTTCCGGCGCGCCCATGCCTTGGCTGCGATGCTGGCTGCGCGACATCCCCGCGATTTCGCCATAGGAATACCCGAGTTCGGGGTTGTACTCGCCGGCATCGACCTCGATCCGGTCGGCCAGTTTCTGGGCTTCTCGCTCCTGTTCACTGGTGAAGGCGATCACATTGTACATGAGTCGCTTAGCCTGCCAAGGCTCCGTCCAATGAAGTTGCTCGGGGTATCTGGAAGAGTCGGCGGCGACCGAAAATGCCTCCCGGCCGAGAATTGCCGAGACCTGATGCTGGCCGTGCCCGTCGCGCGGAGTGCCCGAGAAACGCAGGATGATGACGTCGGGCCGGAATCGGCGGATATTCCAGACGATATCGCCCAATACTTTTTCGCGGGGCCAATGTGTAAAGGTCTCGTCGGCGGTCTTGGAGAATCCGAAATCGATGGCGCGGGTGAAAAATTGTTCACCTCCGTCGATTTTCCGCGCGGCCAGAAGTTCTTCCGTACGGATGATGCCCAGCGCGTCGCCCTGTTCGGGGCCGATCAGGTTCTGGCCGCCTTCGCCACGGGTAAGCGACAGATAGGCGGTCCGCATGTGCCGGCCGCGGGCGAAATAGGCCAGAAGAGCCGTATTTTCATCGTCCGGATGAGCGCCGATCATCATGACGCTACCCAGCGTTTCCAACTTTTCCAGGTTCTGCCGGACTTCAACTTCGCCGGCGAGGTTTTTCTGACCCCACGCGGAGCTAAGTAAGACCCCCAGGAAGAACAGAGGTAAAAACATGAACCGGAAAAGGCGTTTCAGCGTCGAAGTAAGATGAAGGAGGTTGCGGAAAGAAGTCCTCACCGACTTCATAGTAGCAACCGGGGCCTTTTTGGGGGGCGCGATGAGCAACTGGTGGGAAGGCGCGCGGCGATGGATTCAAGCGGGCGGACCGGCTCCGCGCGAAATGCGGCTGGGCGTGGCTCTGGGCGGCGGATTTGCGCGAGGCATCGCACACGTCGGCGTTCTGCGCGCGTTTGAGCGCGCCAGGATTCCGATTCACTATATTTCCGGCGTAAGCGCGGGAGCCATTGTTGCCTCGGCATTCGCGTCGGGCAGTTCGAGCCATGAGATCGAACAAGTGGCTCGAACCATGCGCTTTTCCGACGTCGCGCGGTGGAGGATCAGCAGACAGGGGCTGGTGGGCTCTGACCCGATGCGCAAGTTTCTGGGGCGGATTCTGAAGGTTTTCGATTTCGAGAAGATGCGAATTCCGCTGGCCGTGATCGCAACCGACCTGACCGCGGGCGCTCCGGCGGTGTTCCGCGAAAAAGGCGACGTAGTGCTGCCCATCCGCGCGAGCTGCTCCTACCCCGGGTTGTTCCAGCCAGTGCGTTACATGAACCATTCCCTGGTGGACGGGATGATCGCAATGGATGTTCCGGCCTCGCCGCTGCGGCGCATGGGCGCGACGCACGTCGTCAGCGTGGCGCTGCCGAATCCAAGCGAAACGGTTGATCCGCACAACATGCTCAGCGTCGTGACGCGCTGTTTCCAGATCATGACGTCCCGCACGGAATCGCAGTGGCGGCGGCATTCAAACGTGGTGATCATACCGGACGTGCGCGACATCGGCTGGGATTCGTTCGAAAGCGCGCATCTGCTGATCGAAGCAGGCGAGCGGGCCGCCGAGGCCGTGCTGCCGCAGATCATGCGGTGGTTTGCCAGCGAGACGGGTGAAGCGGTCGCTTAGCCGTTAATGCACGTCAATGAACGTGAATCACCCGGCGAGGTATTTCTGTTCCAGGATTGCCCGGTGATGCAGTTCGTGTCCGGCGATGATCCAGGCAAGGGCGCGAACGGAAATCGGGTTGTTGTTCGCGACCCCGCGCCGGATGCAGGCGTCGGCGTGCATGTGCTCGAACAGTAGCGTAGTTGAGCGCCGCACGGACGCGAACTCGTCGACTAAGCCGGCAAGTTTTTCGCCATCGAAGTTGGCATTGCGAACGTAATCGTCCTGTTCGAAGCCGGCCAAGGGTGTGGCGTCGCCCCGGGCGATGCGCATGGCGCGATACGACATGATCCGCTCGGTGTCGATCATGTGGCCGACCATTTCTTTGACGCTCCATTTGCCCGGCGCGTAGCGACGCGATCCTCTTTCTTCGGGCAAGCCCATGAGGAGGCCGGCGGTTTTGGTCCACTGCGCTGTCAGAGCGGCGACGACGTCGCCCGAAGGGACCAGCGAGATGTAGCGCTCATAGAAGGAATTGTATTCATCCGGTTGCGGCCTCTGCATCTAAAAAGCATCTCACGCACAGACGCGGGCGCGCAAAGTCTAATGAAGTTCCTGGTTTTCGCTGGCGCCCCACTCGCGTTCGAGCATTTTGGAATACTCGCCGGAGGCATAGATATCGAACTCGAACCCGATGTCGGAGATGTCGATGAAGGCGACCTGCGACTGGCGGCAGGAGAACATCTGATCGGCGTAGCGGTAGTAGTTCCGGACGAAATCGTCGGCGAGCAGCTCGCGGCCCGGCACTCCGGAGAGGATCGCGTTCAAGCCGAGCGCGCGGGTGAAGATCGCCTTGTAATCGGCTACGCCCCACTTGCGCAGCTTGGCCTGGACCTCGGCCGGGGTGTGATTCACCAGGTACGCCGCAAAACTTTGATGCTTGATGCCGGCATGGCGCAGCTCATCGTGACGCTGCACGTGTTCCAAGCATTGGTCGATCCAGCGCATCACGTCCTTGCCGACGTAGAACAGCATACGGATCTCGCAGTAGCGGCCTTCGAGCAACGCGCGATCCAGCTCGTCGGGGCTGCGTTCTCCCGAAGGCAGCAACCCTTGCAGCATCAGGCTGGCACGAGAGCTTTCCACCAGCTTGTCCGGTCCACCTGCGTCGGCGAAGGGATGGAGAATCAAAGGAGGAAGCGTCGTCGCGGTGGTCATAGTGTTCATCACTTTATGACCAAGTATGCCAGATCAACGCCGCTCAGTAAGCAGTACTTTGGCCTCAATTGTTTGGGACCCACGGATAACCTTCACGAGTACTACGTCCCCGGGCTTATGGGCGCGGAGCGCGTAGGTGAAGTCGTAAAGGTTGCCGATTTCCTTGCCGTCGAACTCGATCAGTATGTCGCCGGCTTTGAGGCCGGCCTTCGCGGCAGGGGTTCCGTCGCGGACGTCGGCGAAGCGGACGCCTTTTGGAGGCTCGTTGAAATCGGGGATGCTGCCGAACGCAGGGCCGTAGCCGCTGCCGCCTCCCGAAGCTCCTGAGGGCATGGACGGTTCGGCAACGCGGATGAACTGGGGACGGGTCGAGTCCGATTCCAGGCGCGTAATGAGTCCAGCGATGTAATCGAGCAGCTTGGCGGCGTCGGCCGCGTCGATCTTGTCGGCCGTATCGCTCGGCTTGTGATAATCGCCGTGCAGGCCGGAAAAGAAGAACAACGTGGGGACTTGCTTGGTAGTGAACGATGTGTGGTCGCTCGATCCATAGCCCGTTTTGTCGGAAGGTACTATGTCGATGGGCGACGGCGCGCGAACTTCAGCAAGAAGTTCGTCGAAGGTCGAGCCGGTGCCGGTTCCACCGATGTAGACCTTGCCGTCGCGGATGCGGCCAATCATATCCATGTTGATCATGGCGACCGCTTTTTCGAGCGGGAGCATGGGATGATTCACGTACCACGAGCTGCCCAGCAGGCCCAGCTCTTCACCCGCGAAGGTCATGAAAAGAATGCCTCGTTCGGGCTTGGGCTGCTTGGTGAACCAGCGCGCCAGTTCGATGACGCCGGCGGTCCCCGACGCGTTATCGTCGGCCCCGGGATGGATCGTCCCGATCTGCGAGGGCGCCAGCGAGTGCTCGTCTCCCAGGCCCAGATGATCGTAGTGCGCGCCGATGATCACGTATTCGTCGGTCTTGCCGGGAAGGTAAGCGGTCACGTTATGGACGGTTTTCGTGTCACGCTGAATATCGACGGATAGATTGACAGTGAGACTGTCGATCGCGAAGGAGTGGGGTTTCAGGTCGCGATTGATTTCTTCGGTGAGTTGCCGGATACGGCCGTCGCCGAGCCACTTTTCGGCGAGTTCGGGTTTGGTCTGGACGAAGAAAACACCGGTATCGGTGGGGCCGGCCGCGAGGCCGAACTTGTCGAGTCCAGGGTCCTTGCCGTCGTGTGCGTAGATGTCGTTGACCAGCAAGACGCCTCTGGCTCCGTGCATTTTTGCGTTCACGGCCTTTTCGGCGAGAGCCGCGTGACTGGACATGTCCTTCTGTTCCTTCGGCTCGTGGCGAAGGATCAGAACCAGTTTGTCTTTGACGTCGATGCCGGCGTAGTCGTCGTAATGTCTTTCGGTATCGGTGATGCCGTACCCGGCAAAGACGAGCGGCGCTTTGATGGAACCGCTGGAAGAAAAGCTGAACGGCTGGGAATCGCTTGCAGGAAACGACTCGATGCTGTTCTTCGGTCCGAGGTGCGCACCTACGACAACGGGAAAAGGCTGCTCGGACGGTTTGAGTCCGAAAGATTTGAACTTTGCGGCGATGAATTCCGCGGCTTTTTCAAGCTCGGGACTGCCGGTAGCACGGCCTTTCAGCTCCGGCGAGGCCAAATACTGCACGTCGGCGAGATAGGTCTGCGGATTGATATCCGCGGCGTATGCGCAAGCCGCCAGCAACACAAGCGGAATGCACGCCAACGCGCTCCATGACTGTCGCGCCTCAAGTCGGGGGGCTCCTATCGTTGAGGCGCGACAGTTATGGAGCGCGTTGGTGATCTTCGAGGATCTCATTTCACGATCTTGGGCAGCGACACTTCGCAGCACTTTTCGCCGGCATCGTGCGCGGTCGCCTGATGCTCGATTTCGAGGTTCACCAACTGCTCGATCGTCGGCCAAGGGAGTGCGCCTTCAAGTTTCCGGCCGTTCAGGAAAATGGTCGGAGTCGCGGAGACTTGGAGGGACCGTCCTTCGTCCACCTCGCGGCTGATCTCGGCATCGGTCGCTTTGTTGTCCATGCAACGGCCCAACTGCATTCCGTCGAGGGCCTTTTCAGTCGCGAAGGCCTGAAGTTTAGTGGAGAAATTGTCCGCGCCGATGGTCTGCTGGTTCTCATAAGCCCAATCGAAGTAGTCCCAGAATTTCGCGGGGCTTTGTTTGAACACGCAGCGTCCGGCGATCGCGGCCTGCCGAGCCCAGTTGTGGATCGAATCCAGCGGAAAATCCTTGAAGTAGACGCGGACCTTGTCGGGAAAAGTCTTGGTGAGGTTCTGGCGCAGCACCTGGGCTTCTTCTTTGCACACGGGGCACTGAAAATCGCTGAACACTACCAGCACGACAGGAGCGCCCGCCGCGCCGAAGCTTGGCTGAAGATCGGTCTTCAGTTTGTCGAGATTGGATTGAAACGGATTCTTGTTTACGTCGAAGGCATCGCCGCGCACCAGCTTGGTTCCATCTTTCGAGATGTACACTAACTCGTCTTTAGTCGCGCCATTGGCGGACCAGTGGATCCACACGTCGTAAAATCCGGGGAGGTCCGTGGACGGCTTGGCGTCGTCGATTTTGGCCGTCACTTGGGGCAGGAACAGCTCGACCGTGCGCAAGTAAGCCTCGAGCGTAGCCTTGTCCAAAGCGGATTTCTGCGCGGTCTTCGGCTGACCTATGGCGAAAGCGCACGTAAGCAAAAATGCAGCGATTCTCATTCCGATTTCTGTCTCCTGACTCCTGGCTTCCTCTTTACAGTACCGGCCCAATTCGCCAAGGAACGAATTCATGATGACCGAGCCGCTCGCTGGACGTCCGCTCTCCGGACGCTACGCGCAACAGCACATCGAAAATCTCATGGCCAACCTCGGCGACCGTCGCAGCGCCGTCGCCGATCCTACCGGCGTTGATATCCATATTGTCGCGCATCCGATCGTAGGTGTTGGAATTGCTGGTGATTTTGATGACCGGGATGGTGGGGAAGCCGATCGCGCTCCCGCGTCCGGTGGTGAAGGCGATCACGTTCGCGCCCCCTGCCGCAAGGCCAGTGAGCGACACCGGATCGTACCCCGGCGTGTTCATGAAAACGAATCCTGGCGATTGGACGCGCTCGGCGTAATCGACCACGTCATTGAGACGCGACGTGCCCCCCTTGGCGACGGCGCCCAGGGATTTTTCGAGAATCGTAGTCAGGCCGCCGGCCTTGTTGCCGGGCGAAGGGTTGTCGTCGAAACTGCCGCCGAATCGCATAAGATACTGCTTGTATCCTTTGACGAATCCGAGAAGCTTTTCGGCTAATTGCCGATTGCGCGCGCGCCGGACCAGCAGATGTTCAGCGCCGAAGATTTCCGTGGTTTCGGCGAGGACTGCCGATCCGCCCGCCTGCGCGACAAGGTCGGAGCACACGCCCAGCGCCGGATTCGCCGTGATCCCCGAAAACGAATCCGAGCCGCCGCAGTTCAAGCCCAAGACAATTTTCGACGCCGGCACTGGAGTGCGTTGTTCCGATGCCGCGCGCTCGATCATGCGTGCGATCTCGCGGCGCGCTGCCTCCACGGTCGCGCGCGTTCCGCCGCTCGATTGCAGCGTCATGCCGATAAGCCGCGTGCCTTTGTATTGATCGATCTGATTGACCTCGCAGCCGAGCCCCAGAATGATGGCCGAGGAGACGTTGGGATGATCCAGAACGCCAGCCAGCGTCCGCTGCAATTGCAGGGTGTCCGGGCCGATCGAGTGGCCGCATCCTTCGCTATGTGGAAACGCGACCACGCCGTCAACGTTCTCAGGCATGGTCTCGCCATCGAAGCTCGCGGCGATCAGCTCAGCAGTGTGCGCGGCGCAATTGCTGGCGGCGACCACGGCCATATAGTTCCGAGTCCCTGCACGGCCGTCGGCGCGGGCGTAGCCCATGAACGTGGGGGCGTCCGCGGGAGTCTGGGGAATCGGAGAATCGGTCGCGGGAAACTGATACTCCAGGTCGAGTTCCTCGAAGGCCAGATTGTGTGTGTGGATGTGATCGCCGGGTTCGATCTGGGTCTTGGCGCGCCCAATGATCTGGCCGTAGCGGATCACAGTCTCGCCGGCTGAAATCCTGCGGATCGCCACTTTATGTCCGGCGGCAATGGCCGCACGCGTGACGACGCCGCGCACGGTCGCTCCTAAGCTGAGAGGAACCCGCGCGATGGCGACGCTATCGGCCGGGTGCAGCAGGATGGTCGAGTTTTCGGACGTCGCGAGGGTAATCATCTTAGCAAAACCGTTTCAGCCACCTGCTCACCAATGTGCACATGAAGTTTCCCATTTACCGGATGAATCCACAGGCCGTCCGGACCCGGCAAGGGGATCTGCTCCGGGCCGTCGACGACTTTGAACTCGCCCCATTCGACTCCGTCGATCAGTTTTCCGACATGAATGTGGACGTGGCACTGCGAGTGAAGTTTCTCGGCATTGTAGGCGATTCCCCAGTGCTCGCCCCAGAGTTCCTTGGCCTTCGCGATCGCGGAGCGCCATAATTCGGCTCGAACGTCCGCAGGCAGTTGATCCATGTGATGCATTCCCGGGGAGTGCTGGCGAGGTATGGCCAGCCAACGGTCCGGCTTGCGGGGGCTGCTGTCCTGAACAAAGAACACGACGGTTCCAGCTGGCTGTTTTTCGGCTTCGGCGCATAGCGCGCACTGGCGCTCCTTCAACGTTTCAGGATCTTGCGGATTGCACGGGCAGGCGATCTGCGCGCGCAAAGTGGCCGAAACCATCCAGAATATGACCGCTACATACGTCCGCATGCTTCATTATACTGAGGGTTGCCGCGAAGCTGGCTGATTGTTCCGCTCCTAATTCTCTATCTGCTTGACCTGGGAAGCGTCGGGTTCCTGGGACCCGACGAACCTCGCTATGCCTCCATTGGCCGTGAAATGGCGCGCTCGCACGATTTCGTCACGCCGCGGCTCGACGGGCAGGCATGGTTCGAAAAACCGCCGCTGCTGTACTGGATGATCGCGCTGGGGACATTCGCGAGATTGCCGGACGAATGGGCGGCGCGGCTACCCAACTCGCTGCTCAGCGCGGGTTTTCTGATCTTCTTCTTCTTCACCATACAGCGTGAATTTTCGAATCGCGTGGCGATTGCGGCGAGCACGATTCTGGCGACGTCGGCCGGTTGGATTGCTTTCAGCTTCGCCGCAGTCACCGATCTACCAATGACCGTGCTGTTCGCGGCGGCGATGCTCATCGCAATGTTCGATACGCGACGCGAGCAAGGGTACGTCGCGGGAGCTTTGTTAGGCCTCTCGGCGCTCGCTAAGGGGCTGGTTCCGCTGGTGCTATTCCTGCCGCTTTTTCTAATCGCTCGCGGGAAGCGGCTGACCATGCTCGCCGGGTGCATCGTGGTGGGCGCTCCCTGGTACGTGTTGTGCGCGATTCGCAACGGATCCGCGTCCCTTGAGGATCTCATCTGGAAACATCATTTCGAGCGATTCTTCTCGCCGTCACTGCAGCATGTCCAGCCGTTGTGGTACTACGTCCCGATCCTTCTGGCTGGAATTTTTCCATGGACACCGCTCGCGGGCCTGCTGTTCCGTCGCAAGAGTTACGACGATGTTCGCGTCCGATTTCTGGTTGGATGGACGATCTATGCGTTCCTGTTTTTTTCGGTATCGCTGAACAAGCTTCCCGGCTATGTGCTGCCGCTGCTGCCGGCACTCGCGATTGTTCTGGCCGTGGCGTTGGACAAGGCCGGCACTGCGGCGAAATGGTGGCTGACGGCCAGCGCTCTCATGTTGATCGCGCTCCCCGTGATCGCTGCAACCCTCCCCGAGGCGCTTCTCATTGGAATCCGTAGAGCACACTGGGTACTGACGCCGGGGATACCTTTCGTGGCAGTCGCTGCGCTGGTGTGGTGGCTCGCGTGGAAAGAACGCCCGAATTTCGCGATGTTCGCCGCGGGGATGGGAATCGTCCTGGGCATGTGGTACGTCAAACGCACCGCTGCACCCGAACTCGATCAGCGTGTTTCGGTTCGCGGATTCTGGCGTGCGCACCAAATGGAGGCGGCGAGCGCCTGCATCGACGGCGTACGCCGGGAGTGGGAATACGGATTGAACTACTACGCCAGTCACGCGCTGCCAGTGTGTGCGACGGAGGCGTCGCCCCGGATTCGTGAAGAAAACGGCCGGCTGGTCATAGCGCCGCGGTAAGATCGAAGCTTATGCAACACGATCCCCCGCGCCGGCGGGTACACGTCCGTCGTGTGGACGAGTGCGATACGCTCGACGAACTCATCACGCATTGTTTTCCCGCGTTTGGCGGCGCGTTTCTGCGCCGTATTTACGCGATTCTCGACCGCGCGATCGGAATGGGATGTCCGCTGACGTTGGCGATCTCTGGTCCCGTGACGGTTTCCGGACAGCATCAAGCCTGGCTGATTCCGCTGCTCGAAACCGGCTGGGTGGGATACCTCAGCACCACGGACGCGGTCTGCTACCACGATGGACATCGCAGCTTGACCGCGCATGCCGATCCGATTTTTGAAGTCCCCATCTGGGGAGACGACGGCGCGCTTCGCGATGAGCGGACCATTCGCGTCACCGACATGGCGTTCGACGAAGACGTGCTTCTGGATCAGGATCGTTTTCTGACCGCCGCGCTGGCTCGGCCGGAATTCCAGCATTCTATGACTGGGACCGAGTTGCGCTTCCGTCTGGGCGCGTTGTACCGCGACGCCGAGGGCGCAACCGGGGCGCAGCCGGGGCTTCTCTCGACTTGCCATCGTCTGGCGATACCGATCTTTGTAGGCGCACCGGCTGACGGCAGCGTGTTTCTGAATTCCATGAAGCTGTGGGCGATGCGCCAGGCGGGATTGATCGACGCATATGCGTTCGATCTGGACCTACACGCGGAAGTGTTCGAAGCCTGCGCCTATCATCGCTGGGGGTTGTTCGACAATCCGCCGAATGCGCTCGCGACGTTGATCCTTGGCGGAGGCGTTCCCAAGAATTACAACCTACAGCCTGAACCGGCGCTGGGGCAAGTGCTGGGAATTCCCAACGTGCGGGGCTACAACTTCGATGTGCAGATCGTGACTGCGCCGGTGACGGACGGATCGCTATCATCGTGCCCTCCCGCCGAAGCGGTGACGTGGGGCAAGGTCGACAAAGACACCTATCAGCAGGGCACCGAGAGTATGCAGGCGGACTATTCCGCGGTCATGCCGTTTCTGGTGAAGGCGCTGCTGGACAATCGCCGGCGCTATGAAAAGCTTGCGGCCGAGTCCGGCGCAGAGGAGTTGTTTGTCCGCGAACCGAAAGCTCGCGGATATCTGCGGCCGCCGGACGGGTATCGACTATTCGAATTGCGCGAAGAGTTGTGCCGGCGGCTGAGGGAAGATGTTCGCGCCAACCGCGAATGGCTGCTCGAGACCATGAAATATCAATAAGGGTGAAGACGCGGCGGGCGAAAATCGGGTTCGAGCAAGTATACTTGCCGATCCGAATAGTACGCGCGCAGCTTCTCATTCTCATCCGGTCCCAGATCGCGAGCCCACACAATTCGCGCGTTGTCGATATCCGCTTGGTTATATACCCATTCTTCTTGAAATATGTGAGTGGAAGAGTAGTGAACGAAGATCAGGATCTTTCCCGGAATCGTCGCGACCTGGTAATTAATCACGATGCGGCGTTCCGGATTCTGGTGATTGATTCCGTTCCAGGTTTCGTACTGACGAAGATCCCGAGACATTTCGCGCGGATCGAGCAGGTGCATCGAATACCAGAAGGCGAACTGTAGTATGCACAGAAATATGAGAACGCCGGCGGCTTCAGATCCCACTGTCTTGATTCGACTCAACCTATCGAGTCCGATCACGGCCATCAGAACGAACAACGGTGTAATCGGCGCGAGGTAGTGAAATTCAAACGCCGGAAAGACATTGATTCCGAGGACGAATAGTATCACAGTAAGAAACACCCAGAGAAACCGGCGTTCACGAAGGGTCGCGAAATAGAACAAGAGAGCTACAAGCAGAGGAGGGAGGAAGAAGAAGCGGTAGAACCGGACTCGATATTCAAGTCGTAGAAGATAGCTTTGAAGGGTCTCTTTGCCAGTGCGAAATGCGAGCTGCGCTTTATACTCCATTGCCTGCTGCGGTGTCAGATCGCGATGAGGCACGGCGTCCGGCTGTAAGGTCAACGACGCCGGCACGCCGTACTGGAATTGACTCAGGCTGTAAGGTAGCGTTGTCCAGCTACCTGTGACGCGTTGGTTCTGTCGCGCAATGAGACCAAAAATAAGGGCGAGCGTAACCACCGTTACCCATAACGCCCGGTTCTTGAGAATCGGCGCCAGGTATAAGAGCACGCTAATGAATACGAAGAGCGACTCGAAGGGGCGCGTCAGGACAATCATGCCGAGCCCAACGCCGAGCGTGATTCCGTATCTCCACTGACTAGAGTGTTTCAAGCGGGGCAGGGAGCCGAAGACTAAACATCCTCCGGTGGCGGCGAAGGATCCGCCCCAATAGCTATTCATCCATGAGTTAAGTGGACCGAATTCAATAACGGCGAGGATACCGCCGGCGAGCGCCCACTGCGGAGTGGTCCAGGCACGGAGCATCCAATAGGAAAGGGAACAGAACGCGGCAGTAAAGAATACGACACCAGCCCACGGATTTCCGAAGATCATTCTTCCGAAGGCAAGTGCGATTCCTTGGCCTAGTGGGTAGATGGAGCTGTAGGTCGGCTCCTGCAATACAAAAAACGTCTCAAAGAAACGATGAAAAGGATGCGGCGGATTTGCCAGCCGGAAATGCCGGAGCGTGTCGGCAACCAGCAGATGACTGAATTCGTCGTATATGTCGGGAGAGGGCGCGGGATGATGTGGCAGCAACAGGAGCCGCAGCAAAACGGGGAGCGCCGCGAGTGTGAGCATGCACCAGACGGTTCGTTCAGCGAAACGCGCATACACTGGCTGAAGCCAAGGCTTCCAAACGATGGCCGCGGCCACGAGCAGACATGTGATCGCCAGGGTGATGAAATCGCTCGCACCGAAGCCAATAGGGTTCTCAAGCGGATAGAACGACATTTCAGTGCACCTCTTCGAACTTGAGGTGGGGACGCGTCGGAGGCTGATGTGCGGGCGGCTGTTCGGTGACTGGTTCAGGGGCAAGTGCTGAATACAGCGAGAGTCGAACCGGGCGAGCATCAGGCTCCAACCGCCATGCGGTGCGATCAGCATAATAGTGACGCAGCCTTTCGTTTTCGCCGGGGCCTAGGTCGCGCGCCCAGACCACTTTCGCTCGATCGATATCCGCGGCGTTATTCACCCATTCCTTAAATGTGTGTTGGGAAGAATAGCGAACGAATACCAGATGTCGTCCGGGCTGTTCCGCGAGTTGTATATTTATCGAAATGCGCCCATCCGGATCGCCGTAGTTGATGGCATCCCAGGTCTCGTACTGCCACAGCGAAGGATCGCCGATCAGATGAGTTGTATACCAGAGCGCAAATTGCGCGACGCAGACAAAGAGAATCCACTTTGCGATAGTTGGGTCGATTCGTTCGAGTCCCATCACACTGATGAGAAGAAACAGGCATGCGATCGCAGCGATGTAATGAGAATAGAAATACGGATAGAAATTAGTTCCCAGCGCGAATAGGAGAATTGTGCCCATTACCCACAGGAACCTGGGCGCCCGGATTTTCAACGAAAAGGCGAGTGCCGCGATGTATAGCGGCGGCAGGAAGAAAAAGCGATAAAAGCGAATACGAGTCGCGAGGCGGCCGACATACGTCCGCAACGTGTCCGTACCATTGCCATGGACCGAAGATTGGATTGCGTAGTCAAGCTGCTGCTCGCGAGTCAGGTCTCGATGCGGGATCGGGTTCGGCTGCGTGGTGAATGCTGCGGGAATTCCGTATTGTACGCGGCTGAGTGAGTAAGGTAGCGTAGTCCATTCGCCGGTGACACGTTTATTGTGGAGCAGTGTAAGTCCCATGGCCGGGAGCGTGGCAATGACGATGATCGGGGCCAGGCGAATCAGCGGCCGCACGAAAAGCAACAGAAACAAGATTGCGCTCGCGACCAGAAACATTGACTCAAAGGGTCGAGTGATTAACTGGAGTCCTAGCCCGGAGCCGAGCAAGATCGCGTTGCGCATTCCTCCTTGATCACGAAGCCGCGGCAGACTGCCGAACACCAGACATCCGGCGATGCCCGAGACAGCTCCGCCCCAGTAGCTATTCATCCATTGACTCAAGGGACCGAACTCGATGACGGCTAGGAATCCTCCGGCTAAAGCCCAGGCGGGCGTGGTCCACCCAAGCAGCATCCAATAACTGAGCGCGCAGAATAGTCCGATGGATAACACGACGCCCGCCCACGGATGACCGAAGATCAGTTGGCCGATCGCGAGTGCGATTCCTTGACCGGGTGGATAAATAGAGCTGTACGTCGGCTGCTGCAACACGAAAAAGGTTTCGAAGAACTGGTGCAGAGGATGCGGTGGATTCGCCAGACGAAAATGCGAGAGTGTATCTGCGAGTAGTAGATAGCTGTAATCGTCCGCCACGTAGGGCTGAGGAACGGGATGCGTGCGGAGCAGAAGCAGTCGCAGCGCGACCGGCAATATAGCCAGCAGTGCCATGCACCAGGCAGTTCTGGACGCGAATCGGTTGACCACGCCGCTCAGCTGCGGCCAAGCCAACACCAGCGCGACGAGCGCCAATGCGACGAACAGCTCCAAGAAATCCACAACGCCGAATCCGACGGGATTGTGCAGCGGCAGAAGGGAGCGGAACAGATGGTGCAGATAGAACATCGCGAATCTTCTATTTTTGCAGATGTTCTAAAATAGGTCAGCGATGAGCGCGGCTGGGGCCTATAAGATCGAAGACCAGCGTCGAATGATGCGGGCGAAAAACTATTTCGCGTGGCAGGCGCGCATGGTGAAGCGCGAAATCGGCAAGCGCGTTATTGAAGTGGGTTGCGGGATTGGAAACCTCACCGGCGAGTTGCTCGATCGCGAAGCGGTGATCGCTCTCGACGCCGATCCAGCGTGCGTGGATATCCTGCGCTCGCGCTACCCCGGCGTGACCGCGCTCGCTCGGGAAGTGGGACGCGACCGCATCGCAGATCTGGAAAGCTTTCAGCCGGATTCGTGCCTATTCGTGAATGTGCTGGAGCATATCGAAAACGAGCGCAAGGCCATCGCCGACGCGAGAGAAGTTCTCGTCGACGGCGGATCGATTGTCCTGCTGGTGCCGGCCTTCCGCAGCTTGTACGGGCCGATTGACAAGAACCTGGGGCATTTCCGGCGTTACGATCGTCCCGCGATTCATAGGCTGGCTGCGTCCGCGGATCTGGTGGTTGAAAAGCTACGCTTTGTAAATGTCGTTGGATTCTTCGGCTGGTGGACGAACTCCCACTTTTTTAAGCGTGAGGCGCAATCGGAAACGCAGATCGAGTTCTTCGACGGTTACATCGTGCCCTGGGTATCCCGTGTGGAGGACGTGCTTCATCCTCCCTTCGGCCAGTCGCTATTCGCCGTTTTGCGAAAGCGATAGTCACTTTGACTTAATATCGAAGCTGGTCAAATTATCCTGATCGCGGAAGTACATCCTGCCGTCCGAGATAACTAGCGGCGACCACGTGGGTAGCGATCCTTTGGAGATCTGGAATCGCGAAACCTCCTTGTACGCATCCGCGTTGGGTTCCGCGAGGCCGATAACTCCGTCTTCGCTCAGCAGATATAAATGCTTGTCGCCGAAAGTCACCGAGCCCTTGCCCACGCTGCGATTCTTCCAGCTCACCTTGCCCGTTGCGAAGTGCATGGCGGTCAGAATTGAATCGTTGAAGCCGTAAAGATATCCGCCGACCAATACAGAAGTCGAATAGTGATTCTTCATTTCATTGGTGAAATATACTTCGGACATGCTCTTGGGGCCCAGCGTCAATAGTGCAGCTCCCGTACCGTAGGCGCTCGACAAGAATACGGAGCCGTTTTCGTGGGTCTGGGTCGCGCTGTTCGCCGTGCGATTGGAAACCCGGGTGTAGCGCCAGAGCAGTTCTCCGTTGTCTTCCATCACGCCCATAGCGGCTTCTCCACTGAGCGCGAGCACCTGGCGAACCCCACTCACGTTGGCGACGATCGCCGATGAGTAGCCTGCGTGATCGCTGCCGGTCTTCCATTGAAGGCTGCCGTCCGCCTTGTTCAGGGAGACCAGCGCAGCGCCGCGCCCGCCGGGCATGATGATCAGGCGTCCACCGTCGATCAACGGCGATTCGCTGAATCCCCACTGCGGGATTGATCCACCGTATTTCTGAGCCACGTTTTGGGACCAGATAATCTTGCCGGTGGCGTTGTCCATGCAGACTACGACGCCGTCGCCGGTCATCGCGTAAAGACGGTCGCCGTCAATGGTAGGAGTGCCTCGCGGGCCGTCGCCGCGATCGTTACGATAGTCGCGGCTGGTCGCGGTTTCCCACAGCTTCGCGCCCGTCTTGGCGTCGAAGGACAACACGAATTCTTGTTTGTTCCGCTGGCCCTGCGTGTAGATCCGGCCGTTGACGATCGCCAGCGAAGAATATCCCTCGCCCAAGCCGTTGGTTTTCCAGACGACGGGCGGTCCGCCGGGCGGCCAGGACGCGAGCAGGCCGGTTTCGGTCGAAATACCGTCGCGATTGGGGCCGCGCCACTGAGGCCAATCGGCCGCCCCCGCGGCGAGAGCGAACACAAAGACCGGTCCCAGGCGCCTCATGCCCTGAATCTTAGCAGTTGGAGTCAGGCGGATGCGCGCATGACAGAAACGGGGCGTAACACAATTTCAACATGGCGCTCGCCAAAGCCCAAAACGTGCGCCTCAGGCAGGAATCCGGTGCACCAGAAAAATAAGGCCATCTCCGGGCGCGCGAGCTCGAAGCGTCCCTCGATATCGGTTTCGGCGTAGTTGAGATCGGCGCCCATGACCAGCACTCCTTCGATCGGGGTGCCACTGGCTGCGCGAACGACGCCGCTCACTTGCCTGGCATTGACGGCCATCTCAGGCGATCCTTCCGCCGGAAGCGAGAATCAGCGCCACTAGATTCCAGGCCACGACCAACGCGAACAGAATGTTGATTCGCGTCAGCAGACGATTGCGTCCCGCCCGCCAGCAATAGATTCCCAGGGCGATCGCCGCGAGCTTGACGGCCAGGAGCCCTCCCAGCGGGTGCGGGGCGTACCGCAGCGCGACTCGAACCAGAGGATTCCCTTCATGAATGCCGTTCAAAAGAAAGGCGACGGTGGTCATGAAGTCTAGAATCTGAAGGTACGAATATTGCAGAAGAAGTTGATTCATGATCCGTCCTAGTGACTAATCTTACTCAATCTAGACGGAACGCCTTAATGCGTAAATAGGTAATCGGCACTGGTACTCCACCCGTTCGAGTCCTAGTACCATCGCGTCAGGTGGACCACCGCTATTTCCCTGTGACGGTTCGAATCACACGAAGATAATTCTCACCCATGACCTTTTTGATGTCGCCTTCGGAATAGCCGTGCTTCAAAAGTGCCGCGACCAGTGTGGGCATTTTTGAAACATCCTCCAGCCCCTGAGGCGGCCCGGTGATGCCGTCGAAATCGCTGCCGATCCCGGCGTGATCGATTCCCCCGACTTTGACGGCATGATCGATATGAGCCACCACGTCTTCGATGGTTGCAGCCGCTTTATAGGACGAGCCGAGTTCTTTCTGATAGTCCGCGGCCGCATAGTCGTCCAGGGCCTTGCCTGTTAAAACCGGGGCGCTGGTCATCGACGTAATCGTGCTGCGCAGGCGTTCGGCGTCCTTGGGACTGATGAAGCCTTCGCCGAAGTTGATTCCCATCACGCCACCGTTTTTCGCGACCGCGCGAATCATATCGTCGGTCACATTGCGTGGAATGTCGGAGATCGCCCGGCATGACGAGTGCGAAAGGATGACCGGCTTGCTGCTGACTGCGATGGCGTCGTAAAAGGTTTTGTCCGATACATGCGACACGTCGACCAGCATCCCCAACCGATTCATCTCGCGGACCACGTCCTTCCCAAACGGAGTGAGGCCGTTGTGCACCGCCTTGTCGGTCGATGAATCCGCCCAATTGTTGTTCTTGAAGTGACTGAGCGTCATCGAACGGATCCCCATGCGGTAGTACATGCGGAGGACCGCGAGATCATCATCGATCTGATGGCCGCCCTCGATCGTCAGGAAGATGGAAATCTTGCCGGCCTTCACGATCCGCTCGATGTCGGCCGCGGTGGTCGCTAATTCGATGGTGTCCTTATTGGCCTCGAGGACGGCCTGCATCGTGTCCCGCAGATCGAGGGTGCGGCGAACAGCTTCGGCGCCTCCGTAATACGTGGGCACCCATAGAGCGAAAAACGGAGCGTGCATTCCGCCTTCCCTCAGGCGCGGAAAGTCGCTATGCCCGGACGTGGAGCGTTGTGCCAAATCCGCGTGACCGTAAAAAACCCGCTGGATGGTGTCCATGTGGCTGTCGATACCGACCATCTCGGCCGCGATTTTGCGGGCGCGAGCCATTTCGTCCTGGGCAAAAAGCGGGATCGTCACAAGCAGGGCAAGAAACGTTTTCCGTTGCATTCCCTAAAGCTTAGCGGAAATACTGCCGATGAAATGGCGTGGGTGAATTGTATCTTGACGCGCGTCTGGCAGTGCTTCGCAAAACGCAGAATCCGGACGGCGGCTGGGGTTATTTTCCGGGAAAACAGTCCTGGTTGGAACCGACCGCGTGGGCGGCTCTGGCGCTCCACGGCGAGCCTGCGGCAGACCGCGCCTGGACGCTGCTCAAATCGTGGCAGTTCCCCGACGGAGGGTGGCGGCCTGCGGCCGATGTGCAAATCTCGAATTGGGGAGCGGCACTGTGTGTGATCATCGCCTCGGTTCGCGGCGACTTCGACGACGGCTTCAAGAAAGGTGTCGCCTGGCTGGCGGGATCTGCGGGAGTGGAATCGGTTCTGTGGAGACGGGCGCTGATGAAAACCGGGCTGTTCCACTCCGACCGGAATGTCAACGTCAAGGGATGGCCGTGGAAGCCGAACACGTCATCCTGGGTGGAGCCTACCGCGCATTCACTCGTTGCGCTGAAAAAAGCTGCCACGCATTCCTCGAACAATGAGCTGCGGGACCGTGTGCGCCTCGGCCACGGACAACTTCTGGACGTGCGTTGTGCCGATGGCGGCTGGAACTATGGAAGCCACAGCGCACTCGGCATCGATCTGCCCTCGTATCCGGAAACGACTGCGTTAGCGTTGCTCGGGTTGCAAGGCAGCGACGAGTTAGCAAATTCGCTCGACACGGCCAAGCGAATCGCCGCGCAAACCACCTCGCCGCTCGCGCTGGCCTGGCTTAGGATCGCTCTTGCGCTGCACGGAGAAGACGTTCCTGCGGTGACAAATCCTCCATCCTCCGACTTGATGATCACGGCCCTTGAAGCCTTGAGCTGCGCCAACTACAAGTTTCTCAAGACCGGAGGCGAAGTATGAAAATGACTCGCCGCGATTTTCTTCCGGCCGCTGGAGCCAGCCTGCTTGCCGGTTACGCCGGTTTCGCGGGCGCGAAGGGGCGTCCGCGGCGCATCGCTGGTCCTTCGGCAGTCGCGATCGTAAAGGCTGCATCGTATTCAGATGATCTGGTGAAGCGGATGCTGGAAGGCGTGCGGGAGTGCGGGCTGGACGTTCGCGGCCAGCGCGTCTTGTTGAAGCCCAACCTGGTCGAGTTCGATCCGGCGACGTGCATCAACACCGAAGTCTCGGTGGTCGCCGCGGCGTACGAAGCCTTTAAGACACTTGGCGCAGCCGAGGTGATCATCGGTGAAGGACCGGGGCACCGTCGCGATACCTACGCGATCGCGGAGATGGCGCGGTACCGTTCCGAGATTCCGAAGTTCGATTCTCGATTTGTGGATCTCAATCGCGACGACGTGAGCCCGATGCAAGGCTTTGCCGATCGCGGCGAGATCTATCTGCCGAACACGGCTCTTCGCGCGGATCTGATCGTCTCACTGGCGAAAATGAAAACGCACCACTGGGCTGCCGCGACTCTGTCCATGAAAAATTTCTTCGGACTGGTGCCCGGTTGCGTATACGGATGGCCCAAAAACGAGCTGCATTTTGTCGGGATCGACCGGTCCATCGTGGAGCTGTCGCGAATCTTCCGCCGGAGCTTCGCCATCGTGGACGGGATCATCGGCATGGAAGGCAACGGCCCCATTCAGGGCACGCCTAAGAAAGCCGGCGTTCTGGTGATGGGCTCGGACCTCCCCGCCGTGGACGCAACCTGCTGCCGGATCATGGGGATCGATCCCGCCAAGGTCGAGTATCTACGGATGGCTTCGGACAATCTCGGCGTCACTGAAGAAACTCGGATCGAGCAGCGCGGCGAACCGATTCGGTCGGTACAAACGAACTTCAGTCTGATTGCACCTTTCCGCGACTACCGGCTGGCGTAAGAAAAGGAGACAGGAGTCAGGAGTCAGAATAAAACCCCTGGCCCTCACGTCTTATTCCGGCTCCTGACTTCTGACTTCTGACTCCTGACTCCTCTTTTCCTTGTACCCTGGAAATACATGCGCAAGCCCGTTATGGCTGGAAACTGGAAGATGCACAAGACGGCCGCTGAGACCACCCGATTTTTCCAGGATTTCGCGCCGAGAATCGCAGCCTCTTCACATTGTGAAATTGTCATCTGTCCGTCGTTCGTGAACCTCCCGGCGGCAGAAGATGTAGCGCGCTCCACCTCTATCGAGATCGGCGCGCAAGACCTGTTCTGGCTGAAAGAGGGCGCCTACACCGGCGAAGTTTCAGCGCCCATGCTCGCCGCGATTGGTTGCCGCTGGGTGATTGTCGGGCATTCGGAACGCCGCCAATATTTCGGTGAAACGGATGAGACCGTATTCAAGAAAACCGTGGCGGCGTTGGATGCGGGATTGAAGCCGATCGTCTGCGTCGGCGAACGGCTGGAGGAACGTGACGCTGGCGCGACGGAATCCGTCCTGGCAGGCCAGTGCATGGGAGGCATCGCCGGGCTAACGCAGGATCAATTTGCTCGGATCGTGGTGGCGTATGAACCGGTCTGGGCGATCGGTACCGGGAAAACCGCGACTCCGGAGATGGCTGCCGACGCGCACCGGTTCCTGCGCGGCGAGCTTGGCAAAACATTTAGAGCCGAGGCCGCGGAAGCGTGCCGGATCCTGTACGGCGGCAGCGTGAAGCCGGACAACATCAAGGGCCTGATGGCGCAGCCGGAAATCGATGGAGCGCTAGTGGGCGGGGCCAGCCTCGATCCGGCGTCCTTCGCCGCGATCGTCAATTTCTGATATGCGGCCTGCAGCGATTCTCATTCTGGCATCTGCACTGTGGGCCGGTGACCGGCCGGTACCCCCGATTGTCGAATTGGCGCGAGCCGCCCCTCCGGAGTTCTTCGCCAACGCCATCCTACGTTTGGTCCAGACGGGAAAAATTCCGCAGCGCGAACAGCAAGTCGAGCTGCTGGAAGAAGCGTTTTCCGTCGCGGCGGGTGCCAAAGTGCCGTTTCGCTTGACCGGCCTGCCGGGAACGCCTCCCGATACGCGCGAGATTTACCGCAGCAAGTCGGGTGAACTGGGCCTCGATACCTTGTCGCTGCAAAGCGGCATCGTCAGGGAATTGGTGACGCTTGATCGGGCCAAGGCGCGCGAACTGTTCGAGCGCATGCCACGGCCGAAACTCGAGCCGCGGCCGTGTGCCGATCCCCTGATTGCGGACGTGTCGGCTTATTATGAGACCGCGGCTATAATCGCGCAATCCACGTTTACGAATCGCGAAAAAGAGTCGGAGCTGCATGTTCAATTCCTGGCGGCGCAGTTGGCGGGCGCGCAATCGCCGGACGAGCTGGCGGCGTACGCGCGCGCGATTCAGTCCGTAGGATTATCGACGCCGGAGTGGCGATTGCTGCTCGCGGGAATCGCAGCAAAGCTGCAATCCATCCCCACGGACTACCGGCCGTTTGCGATGTCCCTCGATGCGCTGCAATCGGAGCTCGCGAATCTGATCGAATCCGGCCGCGCGAACGGAATCGGCGTCGATGAAGTCGTCCAGTCTTTTCGAAAATATCTGGTGAAACAGTTGACTGCGGCGCGATGCGGGCCGGATCTGGCGATTGGGCTGGAGCAGGTCACCTGGCTGCAGCCGTCGCTGACCGAGGACGAATCCAAACCAGCGAAGCGCAAAGAGAATTTTAAGGTCGCGCAAACCTATTTTGAATCCGAGGACTCCAAACAGATCGGGTCGGCCTTAAATAGTTTGCGCTCGGCAGGTGACGACTGGAAGCATGCATTCTCTGACTTTCTGCGCGATTTCGCGGCCTGGCGGCCGGACGGGTCCGACCTCGATGCGTTTCATCAGAAAGCCACCGTGTTGCGCGCACTGCTGGAGATCGCCCCGCGCGGCGAGGATCGGGATCGTGTGTTGAACCTGTGCGTCACGTTTTTGCAATCCTCGCCAGCGGAGCGTCAAGGCCCTGCCGAGTGGTTGTGGGAGGCAAAGACGCTGGCGGAACTGGCGAACCTCGACACCTCAAAACTGGTGTCGCAGTTTCGAACTTCGCAAAGCCTGAGTTTGTCCCTCTACGCGACGCTCAACTATTTTGGTGCTTCGAGCGGCACTTCGAAGTAGAAATAATCTTTGCCCGAAGCGGCGTCCTTGATTCCCGTCAAGTAGAGTTTGGAGCCGGGAATCAACTGCGTCTGGAAATAGAAAAATCCATTGGCGGAATCGCCCGCCGGCAGAAGCTTCGGGGCGAACGCGCGTCCCTCGATCTCCCACGTGTTCAGCGGACCTTTCTTCGGCTTTCGCGGAAAAGGGTTTGGATACGGAGAAGTTCCCGGCAGGCGCGGTTGCTTGATATTAGTATCGAGGTACACCACGTCCGACGCGGGCGTGGCTTCCAGATGCCTGCCGCCGGGGTCGACCAGTTCAGCTTGCAGGTCCAGTCGCAATGCTTTTCCGGTTCCGTTCTCCAGAATCACCAGCACCGGAGTCACGCCGTGCTGTGCCGGATTCACTTTGCCGAAGGCCTGCTTGGATTGATCCTCTGTGACATAAGGGATTGCCGCGAGCGTAATCTTGTCCAAAGTTTGATGGCTGGGATAGGACAAAGCGGTGGCAGGTGAGAACCGTGGTTTGTCCTTGTCGTCACCGGCGAGCACGGCTATACTCAGAAGAACGATCAACGCCACTCGTCTCATTTATTTCCTCTACCAGGTTGTCCAACTCGCCTTAAGTCCGGCGGTGGCCCTCTATTTACTGTACCGGGGATTGCGTGATCGCAGATATTTTACCGGCCTAAAAGAGCGCCTCGGATTCGTCCCCTGCAAAAACGTGACGGGCGCAGGGGCCATTTGGTTTCATGCCGTATCCGTGGGCGAAGTTCTGGCCGCGGCCGAATTGATCCGCCGCGTGCGAAGTGAGCATCCGCGGATTCCGGTGTTTCTATCGACGTCGACTCTGGCGGGGCGCGCCATCGCGGATCAGAAGGTCGGTCAGGGTGTGTTCTTCGCGCCCATTGACTATCGCTCCGCGGTGCGGCGCGTGTTGCGACGCGTGAGGCCCGCGCTGGTGGTGGTGCTCGAGACCGAGATCTGGCCGAATCTGTATCGTGAATCGAAACGAGCCGGAGCATCCCTTCTTCTCGTAAACGGGCGGATCTCCGATCGCGCTTTTCCGAGCTACCGCCGCTGGCGGACTTTTTTCCGGCACGTGCTGATCCAGCCGGACGCAATCTTTACCCAGAGTGCCCAAGACGCCCGCCGATTCGAAGCAGTGGGAGCACAGCCCGAACGAGTGCGAGTCGCCGGGAATCTGAAGTATGATTTCACGCCCCCCGCCGCCATCGCACCCGACATCGCGACCTTCCTCGACCGAACGAACCCACCAGAAGTTGTCATTGCCGCGAGCACCATGGCCGACGACGTCGACGAAGACGACGTCGTGATCGCATCGATCGGCAGGCCTGGGCTGCTGGTGATTCTTGCGCCTCGGAAGCCGGAACGATTCGATCCGGTCGCCGAAAAACTCCGGCAGCGCGGGATTCCGTTCGTTCGCCGCAGCGCAGGTCTGACGAATGTGCATCTCGCGTTGCCCGGCGTATTGTTGCTGGATTCGATCGGCGAGCTGGCGGCGGTTTTCGAACGCGCGGATGTTGTTTTCATGGGCGGAACGCTGGCCGATCGTGGCGGACACAATATCCTGGAACCCGCCTACTTCGGCAAACCCGTCGTCACCGGTCCGCATATGGAGAATTTCGCGGCAATCGCGGAGGAATTTCGCGACGCGGTTGTGCGCATCGACACGCCCGACACGTTGGGCACGGCGATAACCGCGCTTCTTGATGATCCGGCGCGCCGCGCCGAGCTTGGCAGAAAGGCTCGCGAGATCGCGCTCTCGAAACGAGGCGTAGCCGCGCGAGTCATGGAAGAAATCTGGCGCGCATATGGCGAAGGTGTTCCCAATCCGCTTCGAACCTTGCCGACGCGCATCCTGCTTACACCACCTTCCTGGCTATGGCGCGCGGGACATGCGATCAATCGCTGGATGGCAAAGCCGCAGCGCCTCGCCACGCCCGTCATCAGCATCGGCGGACTGAGCATCGGGGGATCGGGCAAGTCGCCAATGGTGGCTCACCTGGCAGCGCTCCTGCGCAAGTACGGCCGCAATCCGGCGATCTTAACGCGCGGGTACAAACGCACGTCGCGCGAGCCGGTCATCGTTCCTCGTGGCGAGCGGCACGGCGGCGGGCCCGCCGGAGACGAAGCCGGGATCCTGATTCGCCGCGGCGATGCGCATGTTGGCGTCGGAGCCGATCGTTTTGAAATAGGCCGCCGCATGGAGCAACAACTTGCGACGGACGTGTTCCTGCTGGACGACGGCTTCCAGCACATGCGACTCGCGCGGGATCACGATATCGTCCTGATCGATGCGCTCGATCCGCTGGCAGGCGGAGTCGTTCCCCTCGGGCGGTTGCGCGAATCGTTCGATGCGTTGGCTCGCGCCGACACCATCGTCATCACACGCGTCGAGCCGGACCAGGACATCCGCGGCATTGAACGCCTGATCGCGAGGTACAATGCCGGAGCGCGAGTTTTTCGCTCGCGTGTGGTCCCACGGCAATGGGTTGGGCTCGAAGGGCCGCAGATCGATGTGCCGGCTGCACGTTTCGGACGCGTGGCCGCGTTCTGCGGGTTGGGAGTACCGCGCGCGTTTTGGCGGACACTGGATGAACTGGGAATCGAACCGGTGTGGCGGCGCGAATTTCGCGATCATCATTTTTATGGTGCGGGCGATTTGCAGCGGTTGGCGAAAGATGCTTCGGCGGCGGGTGTCGAGACTTTGCTGACGACGGAAAAGGACGCGATGAATCTGCGCCGCGGCGCCTCGGAAATCTTGGCTCCGGTAAAGTTGTTTTGGCTGAGAATCGGGATCGAGATCGAAGAGGAAGAGGAGCTGTTGAAGCGTATTCTATGAGGACCGCGATCTTCGGAGGAACCTTCGATCCGATTCACAGCGCCCATCTGGTGGTGGCGCGCGAGGCCGCGGAAGCGTTCGCGCTCGATCGCGTCTTGTTCATCCCCGCCGCGAACCCGCCTCTGAAAGACGCCGGCGCCGCCTATGAGGATCGCTACAGAATGGTGGAGCTGGCGTGCGCCGCCGACCCTCGCTTCATCCCTTCGCGTCTGGAAGAAGGCAAAAACAAAAGCTATTCGATCCATACCATCGAACGCGTGAAGGCGATGAACGGAGACTTGTTTTTTATCATCGGGTCGGATGCGTTTGCCGAAATTCAGAGCTGGTATCGCTGGCAGGAAGTGGTCGCCGCGGTCGAGTTTATCGTGGTCGCGCGGCCGGGGCACAATTACACTTCGCCGCCGCAAGCACGCGTGCGCCGGCTGGAAACCGTGGCGTTGCCGGTTTCCTCGTCCGAGATCCGCCAGCAACTGGCACGCGGAGAACGCCCCGCGGAATTGCCCGCGGCAGTAACCGACTACATTCGGTCGCGAAACCTGTATCACGTCTAGAGCCAGCTTCCGCCACCAACTAATGCATGCGCCAGGACCCCGACGTCATCGGGCCCCTGTGCAAGAATGCTCTCCGGAATCATGACGCCTTCCTTCTTGAACAGCATTCCGTCTTTCATCACGAAGTTGACCGACCGCAGCGCGTCGATGTCTTGGCAACGGATTTCCACACGACTCGTTTTATGACACTGCGGCTATAATGAACAAATTCGTGCAGATAAATCCAGAAGAATTGCGCCTGCAATATGCGTCCCTTGCCGATGATGCGTTGCTGGCGCTGGACAGAAAAGATCTGACCGACATTGCTCGGCAGTTCTATGACGTCGAAGTGGCGTCCAGGCGCCTCAATCAGCAGCTTCTCGAACCAATCACGATCAAAAGGTCGTTCGACGGCGACGAAATCGAGCCTGACTGGATTAAGGACGCAGCCTGCGTCTTCGAACAGGAGACCTACGCCGGCTTCGACGGTGGCGCGGACGCCGGTGCCGCCAGAGACGCGCTCGAAAAAGCGCGCATTCCCTGCAAGCTAACTGTGGTGCACGTCGAGCCGCCGCCCCCGCGCCCCTACAATGAGTATCGAATCATGGTACCAGGCCGCTTCGCGCTCGAAGCGTCGACCGTTATCGACCGGGATATTTACAACGCTGACATGGAATCCAAATGGCGCACGCACTTCGAGGAACTCACCGACGCGGAACTGATCGCCGTGGATACGGAAATCCTGTTCGGAGGCCTCTTGAATCGAATCGAGCGCGTCAAGCGCGCCTACGCCGGCGAGTTGACGCGCCGCGATCTGATACGAAGGTGAGTCGCGTGCGAGCCGGTTTTGTGATATTTTGGTTCGCGCGCTGCCACCTGTCAGCGTACGGGAGACCCATCGTGAAACGTTTTTCCATCGGTTTGTTCCTGCTGCTGAGCCCTGTAGCGTTCGCGCAGCAAACGGTTCCTGAAATACCCTTCGACTCCGTTCCGAATCCGCTGCAGCTTCCGCCGGATCTGCATCTGGGGGAAGCGTCGGGCGTAGCCGTGAATTCGAAGGGGCACATCTTCGTGTTCTCGCGCGGCAACACTACCGGCCCTGCTTATGGCGCGACCGCCGCGCAGGTGCTTGAGTTCGGACCCACGGGGAAGTACATTCGCGAGATCGGGCACAATCTGTACGCCTGGTCCTATGCGCACGTGGTTCGCGTCGACAAGGACGACAACATCTGGGCCGTCGACAAAGGTTCCGACATGATCATCCGGTTCAACCCGGAGGGCCGCGTGAACATGGTGTTCGGCCGCAAGAAAGAAGCTTCGGACGAAGGCGCCGAGCCTTGGAAGCATCCCAATCCGCCGCTTCCGGCGCAGGACGGCCAGTTCCGCCAGCCCACCGACGTGACTTGGGACCCGCAAGGGAATATTTTCATCAGCGACGGCTACATCAATTCGCGCGTCGCGAAATTCGACAAGACCGGGCGCTGGGTGAAGCAATGGGGTGATCGCGGCACGCAGACCGGCCAGTTCAACACGCCGCACAGCATCGCGGCCGACGCCAAGGGAAATGTTTACGTCGCCGACCGCGGCAATCGCCGCATTCAGGTGTTCGATGCCGACGGCAATCATCAGCGCACCATCACGATCGATGTTCCGGTTCCACCCAACGTGCAGCCGTGGATGGGACGGATGCCGACGCCCGAAGCAGCAGTGCGGCAGAGCGGGGCGCCATGGGCCATTTGCATCTCGCCCGGGCCGACGCAATATCTTTACAGCGCCGACGCGTATCCTGGGCGCGTGTACAAACTCACGTTGGATGGCAAGGTGCTGGGCGCGCTAGGCACTTCCGGGCGCCAGTTGAAGGAATTCGGCTGGATTCACGAAATTGCGTGTCCCTCGGAAAACACCATCTACGTCGCTGAGATTCTAAACTGGCGCGTCCAAAAACTGTTGCTGCATCCCGAAAAGGCGACGGCAGCGCCCAGCTCGAATCAGGCCGCTCTCGGCCAGCGGCGGATCGATCGCGCGCTCGCCGAAATCGCCGCGCAGCCCGCAGATCTACGCAGAGGATTGCTGAGTGCGGCCATGGCGTATCAGAACGTCGAGCCGCAGCCAAAAGATCCCTGCGATCTTGAGCCGGACAAGATACACAATCATTGATCTCCGTTTTGCGGTCTTTGTGTCCGCACTTTGCGTCTTGGCGCGAAACCGTTATTTGACGATATTCGCCATCGTCGTGATGATCAACGAGTTGGCGAAGTCGATCAGAAACGCGCCGACTATCGGTACGACAAGGAACGCTTCCGGAGCTGGTCCATATTTTTCGACCAGCTCCTCCATACAGGCCACTGCGTTCGCGGTAATCCCCAGCATGTAGCCGCAGAATCCCGCGGTCTCGACCGCCGCCTCGTAGTTCCGCCCCATCACCCAATAAGCCATGGTCAAGCACATCGCGATGCACAAAGCGACCTGCGCCGTTAGGATCGCGATCATCGGCAGCGCGAGATGCGCCAGTTCCCATAGCTTCAGCGCGATCAGCGCCATCACGATGAACAGGTTCAGTGCAATGCGTCCGGCGTGATTAACGTCCGCTTGCGAGATATTCGCGAAATGGAAGTAATCGTCCAGGTTACGGATCACCGCCGCGACGATTAGCGCGCCGATATAGCTCGGCAGAATTAGCCCACGTTCCTGCATCGCGCCGCTGAGAATATTTCCCAGGCCCATCGCAATCCCGATCATGAGGATCGTGGTGAAGAACGATCCCGACTCGGCTTCCTCCGCCTTAGCGGCAATCGCGACGCTGTCAACCGGCTTGAGCTTATTGCGGCGGATCAGCCAGCCGCCGATATATCCGCCCAGCAGTCCGGCAACGGCGATCCCGAATGTGGCCGAAGCCATTGCCAGCGCTTCCGCTCCCACGACGCCCATTTTTTCGAACGTGCTGCCGAACGCAACTGCGGTCCCCGGACCTCCTGTGAGCGCGACCGATCCCGCCAGAATCCCCAGCCGCGGGTCGATGGACATCGCCTTTGCCAGTCCGATTCCCAGTACGTTCTGCAACACTGCGCCAAGGGAACTGATGGCAAGCAGTAAGACGACCTTTTTTCCGCCTTCGCGCAGCAACCGATACCGGGCGCTCAGACCGACGGTGGTCATGAACGCGATCATGAGCAAATCGCGAAGCTGTGTATCAACGTCCAGATTCACGAATCGATCCCTGAGCGCGAGCGCGAGGATCGCGTAAACCATCCCACCCACGATGGGCGTCGGAATATTCAGACGATCGAGAACCGGAATCCTGCGTTTCAGCCAGATGCCGAGGATCACGCCCAGTGAAGCGGCGCCGAGCACCTGCGCGGGATTCAGTTTCCAGGTGGTCACTCGATAATTTTCAGCCGCCGCAGCGCTTCGTCAATCTCGGGCCGCACCAGGATGCCTTTTGCGATTTCAACTTTGCGTTTCTCTTCGCGCTCGATTTGGTCGTGCGCCAGTTTGGCAACTTCCACCGCGTCCTCCAGCGGAACCACCGTGACGCCGTCACGATCGGCAACGATCACATCCCCAGGCCTTACAGCGACGCCGGCGCAAGCGATGATCGCGCCCACTTCGCCCGCGCCGTCCTTATTGCATCCGTTCGGCGAAAGCCCGCGCGCGTACACCGGCAGCCGCAAAGCCTCAAGAGCATCCGCGTCACGAACCGGGCCGTCGACGATCACGCCGCGAATTCCTGCTCTCGCAGCGCTGTTACCGATGAGTTCGCCGAAACCGGAGTTGTTCACATTGCCCTGCGTGTTCATGACGATTACGTCGCCAGGCTTCGCCACCGACAGCGCTTTATGCAGCATCAGATTGTCGCCGGAGTGGCACCACACCGTGACCGCCGACCCGATGATCCGCGGTGACGCCCAAATTGGTCGGATTCCCGAATCCATCGCGCCGAGCCGCGACATACAGTCGGCGACCTGTGCGCTCGAAGCCGCTCCGAACGCGTCGAGCAACGCTGCATCCGGGCGCGGCCATGACGATCGCACCCGAAATCCCGGCCTACCCGGCATCCCGCAACCTTTCGGACGCCGCGGCGATTCCGGCGCCGGTACGCACCGGCCAGCCGAGGTCTACCAGCGTGTCTTCCAGATGCAGCAGATCGGTCAGAATGTCCGACTCACTGAACGCCCCCATGGTTCCGATGCGGATCACGCGTCCGGAAAGCTTATTGCGCGATCCCGCGATAACCGTCCGATGCCGCTCATACATGCGCTTCACGATCTGCCCGCCGTCGAGCGGTTCGGGAACCTCGAGCACCACTACCGAACTCGATAGAGCATCCGATTCGCCGAAAGTTCGCAACCCGAGCGCGTTGCATCCGCAGCGTAACGCTTGCGACAGCCGCCGGTGCCGCGTGAGTACGTTCGGCACACCTTCCTCGTGAATCATCTCCAGCGCTTCGCGCAATCCGCCGATCATGGATACCGCTGGTGTGAACGGCGTCTCCGCACGATCGACATTCGCAATCGCTTTGCGAAAATCCCAGTAGAATCGCGGCATCGCCGTTTCCCGATTCACCACCGCCTGAGCCTTCGGTCCGACGCTGGCCAGCCCGACTCCCGGCGGATTCATCAGCGCTTTCTGAGACGCGGAGATCAGGATGTCGATACCCCATTCGTCCTGCCGCATCTCGATTCCGCCCAGTCCGCTCACCGAATCCACGATCAGCAGCGAGTCCGTCTTCCGCACGATGCCGCCGACGACGGCAAGATCGGCGACGATTCCCGTCGAGCTTTCGTTGTGGACCAGAACCACCGCGCGATATTCTGCGGATTTGACGCGCTCTTCGATTTGGGCGGGATCGATCGCCCGTCCCCACGGAATCTCCAGAACATCCACCTGCGCGCCGATCGCTTTGGCGATCTTGGCGAACCGCTCGCCGAATTGGCCGTTGACGCAGACCAGCACGCGCTCGCCCGTTGCGACCGTGTTGATCAGGCTCGCCTCCATCACTCCGGTTCCCGAGCAGGCGAAAAACAATACGGGATTCGCGGTTCCCATGACGGGTTTGAGCAGTTCCTCCGCCCGCGCGAAAATCGCCCTGAATTCGGCACCGCGGTGATCTAACACCGGCGCGGCGATGGCTTGACGCACGCGTTCGGGAACGGCCGTCGGGCCGGGTAGACGCAATCGATAGTTCATTAGTTCGTTCGCTCCGCTCTTACCAGGTATCGGACACGGCCTGCGGGATCGGTAAGAATCGACTCGACCCTTTCTTTCACCACGAATCCCGCGGCGGATAGTTCGGGCTCCAGTAATTCGGGCGTCATGTCGTGCCGTTTTGCCTGTTCCTCCCGACTGTCCTTCCGACGTGCAGGCGCGTAATTCTCGACGATGACCAGCCTTCCGTCGGGTTTCAGCGCGTCGCATAAATGCTTCAACATCGCCGGCGGATGCGTGAATTCGTGATAGGTGTTCGAGATCAGAATTGCATCGAACGCCCCGGCGGCAAGCCCCGGATCATCTTCTCTTCCTAACACCGCCTGAAGATTCGGGACGTGCTGCGCTTCGGCTTGCGTGTTGATTCTGGAGACAGCGGCTTGCGTGATTTCGACACAAACCACCTTGCCCGTCGGGGCCACTTTTCCGGCAATTCGAACGGGATGCTGAACGGCGAGACCCGTGCCGATATCCGCGATCACTGCTCCGGCATGCACTCCCAGCGCGGCATCCATCGCGGCCGCAACTTTATTGAGCTCGGCTTCGGTCGGCTGTTGGGCCTGCGAACAGGCCATCGCCAGCAATGCGGCCAGCGTGATTTTCAATGGCATCTTGCCATCATAGCGTCTTGAAATCGCGATGTTCGCGGAAGTACGGTACCAGTCCGCCGGCTTCTAGAATGTCGAGCATGATCTTTGGAAGCGATCCGGCTGCGATGACCTCACCGGTCGTCACGTTGTGCACCCTCATGTGCTCGGTCTGCTCGATCCGGAGCCGATCGCCTTCCCGAATTCCGCTGGTGTCGCAAATCAGCGGAAGCAGTCCGTTATTGACCGCATTGCGATAATAGGTCCGCGAAAAACTGCGCGCGAAAACTGCACGGATTCCTGCTCCCGTAACTGCCGTGACCGCGACTTCCATCGCCGACCCGCATCCGAAATTCTTCCCCGCGACGATCAGATCACCTGGCTCGACCGTGGCGGCGAACCCCGCGTCTAATTCTTCGAAAAGGTAACGACGCAGAAATTGTGGATCGATGCTTTCGCGTTTTCGTCGAGACGTGATGATGTAGTCGGTGTTGATATCGTCGCCGAACACTCTCGCGCGGCCTTCGATCATACGAGGTCTCTCGGGTCGGCGATGACTCCACGAACCGCCGCCGCTGCGCACGCCGCCGGCGAAGCCAGATAGATCATGGCGTTACTGTTGCCCATGCGTCCCTTAAAATTTCGATTCGCCGTGGAAATGACGTTGACTCCGTCGCCCGGAATCGCGCCACAGGTACCGCAGCACGATCCGCAGCCCGGAGTCACGATCACCGCGCCCATGGCGATGAAATCGGTGAGCGTGCCATCGCGCGACAGCGTCTCGAGCACGGTTCGGGATGCCGGCGTCACTACCACTTGCACCCCCGGCGCCGGTCCGCCCGCGGCTTTCAAAATATCGCGAGCCTGATGAAAGTCGCGAACGCGCCCGCCAGTACAAGTTCCTAAATACACCATCTGTACGGGTGTCCCCGCCGCCTGCTCGATCGGAACCACGCGATCCACTTGATGCGGTAGCGCCACCTGCGGTGTGATCGATGCGAGATCCAGCACCACCTCCCGCGCATAGTGCGCATCAGCATCAGGCATCACGGCGCCAGGAAAAATGCCGGTCTTAGCGCCCATTTCGACCGAAAGATTGCTCAGCACCAGTCGATCTTCCAAGTCGAGCGCGACGTCGTTGAATTCGAGCGCCTGATACGTCGCGCCGTCCGCTCCCAATTCCTTCGCCAGAGCCAGCGCGATATCTTTGGGATACACGCCGGCCGAAAGCTTGCCTGTAAGTACGACGCGAATCGATTCCGGAACACGCAGCCACATGCGCCCGCTGATCATGATCGCGGCAAGATCGGACGATCCGATCCCCGTTCCGAATGCGTTTAACGCGCCATAGGTGACGGCATGACTATCCGCGCCGACCACCAGGCCGCCGGGCGTCACGCGGCCGGATTCAACCATGAGCTGGTGCCCGATCCCTTCGCCGACCTCCCAAACATGAATGCCGTGCGCGCGCGCGAAATCTCGGGTCCGCGTATGCAGCTTGGTCGTATCGCGATTCGGCGCTGGTGCGTAGTGATCTAGCGCGAATGCCAGTTTTTCAGGATCGCGAACGCGTCCGCCTCCCATCGCCTCGAAATAATCGACCGCCATGGGAACCGAGGCATCCGTCCCCAGCGCGCCGTCCACGTGGCACACCACCACGTCTCCCGCGCGAGCGTCCACGCCGGACTTGGTCGAAAGGATTTTCTCGCTAATCGTCTTTCCAGCCATCAGGGATGAACGAGTTCAGCGGTATGTTGCCGCGTGGGCGATTTTTCAAGAACCGACGCGGTGAACAGAACCAGTGCGATCCACAGAAAATCAGCGAGAAGGAGATGCACCAGCTGCATCCAGATCGGTGTCAGCAGGAAAAGATTCAGCATCCCCGCTCCCATTTGAAGCACAACCAGAACGATCACCGTCGTAGCGAGCCGGCTCGCCCGCCCGATCTTCACCGCAAGCGTCGCGATGTATGCGCCTGTCAGCGCGGCGGTCACCGGATGCCAAATCCGTAGCTTCACAAGTGCGGGCGCCGTCGCAGAAAAATCCAAAGCAAGCCCTTCCCCCAGCGAATTGACGGGAAACAGAGTGTCGCTTAGCGCCGTGATCGCTCCCGTAATACTGATGAGCAACGCTCCCGCGATCGCGCCTCCGAGCAGCCTGGCGTTGATTCCCGACCATTCGATCGCGCGATTTCCTGAAGCCCACCAAGCGGTGAGCGCCATCGCGGCCACCAACAAAAGCGTGTTGACTAGATGCGCCGAGAGATAGACCATCCGGCCCACCGATACATCGGTGCCGGTGTATTTGAAGAGCACGAGTCCGGCGCCGAGCAATGCTTCTATCACCAGAAGGACCAGCGACGCAGCGGCGGCTTTCCACACCAGTTCGCGACGGTATGCATAATAAGCCCACGCCGCCATCACCACCACCAAAATGGATTCTGCGGGAATACTCGCGCGATGGGTGAACTCGATCACCGTGGCGATCTGCGCCGCGTGTGGAATAACGGTCCCGTTGCATAGCGGCCAATGATCGCCGCAACCCTCGCCGGATTTCGACGCGCGAACCAGCGCGCCCCACAGGATCACCAGGAGATTGAATCCCAGCACCGCCCAAGCGAATTGCGCGAATCTTCGCCGCACTAATTCGATTATAGTGCCGCGAGCTATTCCACCCGGATCGCAGTGGTTGGATCGACGCGGACCGCGCGCAACGCGGGCAGCATGCTGCCGATCAACGTCATGCCGACACACAGAATGATCGCGACCGCGAACGTCGCCAGATCGCCCGGCTCCACGCCTGCAAGCAATGCACGCATCGCTTGTCCCGCGCCGAATGCGAGCACGACGCCGAACACCACGCCTGCGGCCGCCAGAATCATGCCATCGCGCAGAATCATTCCGAGAATGTCGGTTTGAGTTGCGCCCAGCGCGATCCGTACGCCGATTTCCTGGGTCCGTTGCGAAACCGCGAACGAAAGAACCCCATGGATTCCGATCGCCGCCAGCAAAAACGCAATGGCCGCGAACGAACCCAGCGCGCCGAGTTGAACGCGCCGCGTCGCGGTTTCATTGTCGACGATGTCGTCGAGCATCCGCACGTTCGAAACCGGCTGCTCCGGATCGGCTTCGCGAATGATTCGCCGCAGGGCCGGTGCCAGCGCCGCCGTATCGCCGGACCCTCGCACGATCAGATCCTTTGGCGCATACCACGTCGAGACCGCGCGATGCTGCTTATACGGAAGATAAACCTGCGGCTCGCTGGATCGCTCAAGTCCGCGCACCCGAACGTCACCCACTACTCCGGCCACCGTGCGGATCGCGTTTCCAAAATCGAAGTGCCGCCCCAGCGGATTCTGATTCGGCCAGTATTTGCGCGCGAAGGATTCGCTGATCACGGCGACAAACTGGCCGTCGAGCCGGTCCGATTCCTCCACATCGCGCCCAGACCGCAGCGGAATTCCCATAGTCTGAAAAAATCCGGGTGTGACGAAGCGAAGACTTGCAAACTCGCGCTCCGAAACCGGCAGTGGGTGGCCTTCCACTTGAACGGGCCATATTCCGCCGCGGTGAACGATGGGCAGAAAACTGATATAGGCCGCTCCCGTGACGCCGGGCAACTCCCGGGCTTGCGACAGAACACGCTGGTACAATTCCTCGCGCCGGTCGTTATGTTCATACTTCGGCATCGGAAGCGAAGTGCGCAAACTCAGGACATGATCGGTGCGAAACCCGGGATTAACCGACTGGATTCGCCATAATGCGCGAACCAACAGCCCGCACGAAACCAGCAGCACCACCGACCCCGCTACTTCGGCCACCACCAGCGCCGAGCGCAGGCGTTCCTTTCGCCCGCCGACGCCTGCGCGCGATCCTTCGCGCAAACCGTCCGCGTTTCGGTACACGCGCATCGCCGGAACCACCCCGAATCCGATTCCGGTAGCGATCGTGATCAACAAGGCGAACGCCAGAATGCGCCAGTCGATCGAAGGAACTTCGGCGATGGGCAGATACACCGGCACCAGGCGCACCAAAAGCGGAAGCGACAAACTGGCGATCAATACGCCGATGGCGCCTCCCGTGATCGCCAGGATCAGGCTCTCGGTCAACATCTGCCGGACCAGGCGCTCCCGTCCCGCGCCCATTGCGGCCCGGACCGCCAGTTCCTTGCGACGCGCCAGTGCGCGCGAAAGCAAAAGATTTGCGAGGTTCGTACAGGCGACCAGCAGAACGCACAGCGACGCCGCGAGCAGCACTTTGAGCGCCAACCTTGACGCATTCGGCATATCGTCGTGCAGCGGTACCAGCGTCACGCCGATATGCGCCAGCTCTTTCGGATAGGCCCGTTGCAACTGCGCCGATATCGTCTGCATCTCAGCGCCGGCCTGCTGGAGCGAAACTCCCCGCTTCAGCTTCGCGATTCCATAAGTGTAGGTGTTGGTGCGATCCTCGAAATCCTGCGCGGCGAATCGCATTGCTGTCCAAACCTGCGCGTCGCGGCTGGGGAAGTAAAACGTCTTCGGCATCACGCCGATCACCGTGTACGCGGCATTGTCCAGAACGATCTTCCGGCCCAGCGCCGACGTATCACCTCCGAACTCCTTCTGCCACAGCCCGTAGCTCAAGACGATGGTCCCTGGCGATGTTTCGCGATCGTCCTCTGCGCTGAAAAATCGTCCCAACACCGGCGTTACTCCCAGCAGCGGAAGGATTTCGGCGGTGACCGACGCGCCGTCGATTTGTCGCGGCTCCGTACCCCCGATGAGATTCACCGACAGATTTCGATATGCGCCCATCGCCTCGAACCCGGTCGACATGCGCTTCCAGTCGCGATAATTGGCGGGCGCGACGTCGTTCAGTCCTAACCCTACGAATGAATTGTCCTCGAACAGCTTCACGATTCTTTCCTGATCGGCGAACGGAAGCGGACGGATAAGGACGTGGTCGATCATGGCGAACGCAGCGGTGGTCGCGCCGATTCCCAGCGCCGCCACGGTGATCGCGGTCAGCGTGAATCCTGGAGATCGCCCCAGCGTGCGCGCGGCATAACGCAGATCCTGCCCGAGAATGTCGAGATGGACGCACAGAGCGTTATACAGAACCTCGAATGGTGTCTGGATCCACAACAGCGCGACCAAGAACGCATTGGATGCGTCACGCATCCGCTGTGCGTGGATGGCGCACATCTCTTCTCCATACTCGGCGCGGAATGATGCAGGGTACGCGTGCAGCAATGCGCGATACAGCCTCATCATGCCCTCCCGGGTGCAAACCCGCTTTCCCGCGCGAGCTTCACCAGTTGCGTCAGCCGCCGCGCTTCGGCGCGCGCCACAGCCGAGCCATACGGCGTGATTCGGTAATAGCGCCGCCGCTCGTCGTCTTCTTCGGGACTCGGGCGATCCCGCGGCTCAATCAGCAGTCCCTGTTCGAGCATCCGCTGGATGGATCGATACAGCGTCCCCGCGCTCAGTTTCAGCTCGCCCCGAGTGCGCGCCGCCACGTCCTGAATGATCGCATAGCCATGCCGATCGTCTTCGGCGACCGACATCAGAATGTGGAGCGCAGCAGGCGGCAGCGGGAGCAGGGAACTGGGGTCCGGGAGATCTCTCATTGCTTAATTATACTCAGTGTGGCTATAGTGTCAATGGCTATATGCGCCGTGCGACACCGCCGGCACCGAACCGTGACCGAAGGGAGCGGTTAATCACTCTGATCCCGCCTCACCGCCCCGCGCGACCCAGCCACATGCCTAGGAACTTGTCGACCATCGCTTCCGGAACGTCGATATACAGTTTCACGCGCTTGGTTTCTTTTGTGACGCGAATCATGTCGTAGACCTGTGCCAGATCCTGCTGATCTTTGGGGACGCTCAGCCGCCCGAGCCCCACCATCGCTTTCAACGCGCCCTGCACTTGCTCCGCGCCTTCGTCGCTTGCGCAGTTGGCCAGAACCACTCCATTGAGCCCGTTCCGCAGATCGAAATGCAGCGTGCCGGTCTCTACGGAACTGACCAGCTTATTGATGTTCCCCAGATTGCTGTTCTCGTCGAATGGTAAATGGATCGGTCCCCCGGCGTAAGCCGCCCAGAACTGCGCGTCCGCCGGAATTTCCTTCATCAGCGTGGCGAGCGCCGGCGGCGGCCCGTGCGATTCCTGCCGGTGGTCCACCAGCGTGTGCAATTCCTCCACGCGGCCCAGCGCTGCGGTGGTTGGATTGATCAACATCACCGCGCCCTGCTCGTTTCCGTACATATTGAATCCCTTGTAGCCCGACCGTTTGGCGCCCTCTTTTTCGAGTTTCGGCTCCAACATCTCGTCCGCGAATTTTCCGCGTCCCAGCAGGACGCCTTGTTTGCCGTTGGAGACGAACAGCAGTTCCCACAGATCCTTGCGCGGATCCAGACCGGTCCTGCGCGCGAAATCCTCGATCTGCGGGATCTGCCGCCCTGCAAAATTCTTAAGATAGACAGGAGTCTTCAGCAGCGCTTCGAGCCGCGTGCCAACCAGCAGGACGGTGTCCGGCGGCACCAGCGTATCCAGCGAAGGGTCCACTTTGACACTTGACGGCTGGCGCGAACACCCCGCGGCAGCCACCATCGAAACCAGCAGAAATCGGCGCATCATTCTAAAGACGAAGAGTAACACCCGGAATTACCGCCTGCCGGGGAGATGCTGACGAATTGTGATAAATTGGGCGCTATGACACCCGAACAAGCCCATTTCGTTATGAACGAGGTCTACATTCCTCAAATCGAAAACGAACACAAAACCACGCGCCGTGTGATCGAGTCGGTGCCTGCCGACAAGGGCGACTACGCTCCCGATCCCAAGTCCATGACCGCGTGGACGCTCGCCAAACACATCGCCAGCAGCGAATCATTTTTCATGAACGGCACCGCGAATGGCGCGTTCGACCGGGCCGACGGCGCGGTTCCCGAATCCGTGCAGACTCCGGCCGACCTGGTGAAGTGGTATGACGAAGTCCACACGAAAGCGATCGCCAAATTGAAAGTCACGAAAGGCGAGGACCTGGCAAAGAACATCACGTTCGCCATCTTCACGCTGCCCGCGATCAATTACACGGGCCTGATGCTCAGCCATTCCGCGCATCATCGCGGCCAACTTTCTGCTTATCTCCGTCCGATGGGCGCAAAAGTTCCCCGCATCTACGGCGGCAGCGCCGACGAGCCGATCGAAATGCCGCAGCAGACCGCTGCTCAGCACTAAGATCTCAGCCGCGAAGGGACACGAATCATTCGTGTATATTCGTGTCCATTCGTGGCTAAATCATTTTCCTGCTGCCTTCTCCACACCTCGCATCACGCGCAGTAAGTTCCCGCCATAGATCTTCCTGATGTCCTCAGCCGAATATCCCTTTTCGAGCAGCGCCCGCGTGAGATTCGGAAACTTCGAAACATCGTCGAGCCCTTCCGGCGTACATCCGATTCCATCGAAATCGCTGCCGATCCCCACCGCATCCACCCCCGCGATCTGCTTCACGTGATCGATGTGCGCGACGACGTCGGCCAGCGTCGCTCTTGGACCTTGCGGCGCTCCGCGTCCGCCTCCCGCACCGGCTTTCAGGAATCCGCAGGAAAAATTGATCTGCACCACGCCGCCCTTTTTCGCCAGCGCCACGATCATTTCATCCGTCATGTTGCGGGGCACATCCGCCAGCGCCCTGCATGACGAATGCGACGAAAAGATCGGAGCCTTGCTAACCTCCAGTGCATCCCAAAACGTCTTGTCGGCGACGTGCGCGATATCTACCATCATGCCCAGACGGTTCATTTCGTGGACCACTTCTTTTCCGAAATCGGTCAACCCGTTGTGATGCTGCACATCGGTGCGCGTGATGTCCCCCGACGAATCCGCCCAGTTGTTGGTGTTCGAATGCGTCAGCGTCATGTAGCGGATGCCCAGAGCATAGTAGTCGCGTAGCAGGCGGACGCTGTCTTCAATCGCGTGCCCGCCTTCGATTCCCATCAGCGCCGCGATTTTGCCTTTCTTGTGCGCCGCCTCGATCTCGGCAACGCTGGTCGCGAACGCGAAATCGTTGGGATATTTTCCGACGATGTCGTGCCGCACCGTATCGATCATTTGCAAAGTGCGATTGGCCGAATGATTTCCATTGACGTAGTTCGCGGCAACATACACCGCGAAAAACTGCGCTCCGATCCCGCCTTCCTTCATGCGGACCAAATCCGTGTGCGTCGGCCGATCACTGGTGTTGCGCGGCCCGATGTCGAACCCCTCTACGGTGCGGCTGGTGACGTCATTATGAGTGTCGATGAGCAGTGCGGACCGGTGGACTTTCATCACTTCGGCATCGGTCACCGTGCGCGTTTGGGCCATCAGCGCCGCAGCCGTCGCGGCATACAGAAAGACTTTCATAGCTCACCACTTTAGCAACTTGTTATTCTGGGTTTTTAACCTTCATGACTACAGTCACTCATCTCGAATGCAGCCTCTGCGCCAAACGATACGATGCCGGCAAGATCGCCAACCTGTGCGAATGCGGCGGACCCTTGCTGGTCCGTTACGATCTTCAAAAAGCCCGCGAAAGCTGGAGCCGCGATTGGATCCCCAACGGCCCCTCCAGCATGTGGCGATATGCGCCCGTGCTCCCCGTTTCGAAGCCTGCGGCGATTACGTCGCTCGGCGAAGGAATGACGCCGCTGATCCAGACGAAAAGACTCGGCCAGCGCCTCGGCGCGCGCGATCTGTGGGTGAAAGACGAAGGCGTCAACCCCACGGGATCGTTCAAGGCGCGCGGACTTTCCTGCGCGATCTCGATGTGCGTCGAGCTGGGTGTCACCAAAGTCGCGATTCCTTCGGCCGGTAACGCCGCCGGTGCGATGGCGGCCTACGCTGCCGCCGCCGGAATTGAAGCGCACATCTTCATGCCGCGCGACGTTCCGCAATCCAACTTCATCGAGTGCTGCGCCACCGGCGCCAACGTCACGCTGGTCGACGGACTCATCAGCGATTGCGCCAAAATCGTGGCTTCAAGAAAAGACGCCGAAGGCTGGTACGACGTGTCGACGCTCAAGGAGCCCTATCGCATCGAAGGCAAGAAAACCATGGGCTACGAGGTTGCGGAACAGTTCCGCTGGCAGCTTCCCGACGTGATTTTTTATCCCTGCGGCGGCGGCGTCGGGATGATCGGCATGTGGAAGGCGTTCGCGGAAATGGAAACGCTGGGCTGGATCGGCTCCAAACGCCCCAAGATGATCGCGGTGCAAGCCGAAGGATGCGCACCTATCGTAAAGGCCTACGAAGAGGGCAAGCAACGCAGCGATTTCTTTGAGAACGCCCATACCGTAGCCAGCGGTCTGCGCGTTCCCAAAGCCCTGGGCGATTTTCTGGTTCTCAACGCCGTGCGCGAAAGCGGCGGCACCGCGATCGCGGTCAGCGATGCTGAGATGATCCAGGCCGGTATCGATCTGGCCACCGATGAAGGCATCTTCGCCGCACCCGAAGGCGGCGCATGCGTCGCGGCGCTACGCAAGCTGCTCGCCAATGGATTCCTCAAACCCGAGGAACGCATCGTGATCTACAACACCGGATCGGGATTGAAGTACCTGGAAGCGTACTCACCCCAATTCCCGCGATGATTTTCACTGTCGACGCCCACGTCGCGACCATTCGTCTCGACCGCCCCCAGGAGCACAACCGCATCGAACCATCCGATCTGGATGCGCTGGCCGGTCACATCGCGGTCGTGAACGATAATCGCGACATCCGCGTCCTGGTGTTGGCCAGCACCGGCAAGACCTTCAGCTCCGGTTTTCATCTGGGAGCGATCGAGGCCGGCGCGCCGCAGCGGTTTGAAGAAGTCGCCAACGCGCTCGCGGCCTGCCGGGTCCCGTCCATCGCGGCGATTCAGGGCAGCGTATATGGTGGCGCGGCGGACTTGGCGCTCGCCTGCGATTTCCGGATTGGCGTGGACGGAATCGAGCTGATGGTGCCCGCGGTTCGGCTCGGCATTCCGTACTACCCCGGCGCCATCGAACGCTTCATAAATCTCGTGACCCCGAACGCGGCCAAGCGCATTCTGCTTGCGTGCGAGAGACTCGACGCGCAAGAATTATTGGATTGCGGCTACCTTGACGAGATCGTGCCGCGCGAAACTCTAGACGCGCGCGTGGCCGAATTGGCCGCAAACCTCGCGTCGCTGGCCCCCCTGGCCGCCCAGGCGGTAAAAGCGCAACTGAATCGATTCGATCGCGCGGCCGCCGCGGAAGCCGTGCGCGCTTGCCTGGCATCGCAGGATCACAAAGAAGGTTTAGCCGCGTGGATAGAAAAACGAACCGCGCGCTTCACCGGTGCGTAGTATTGATTTGGCCGCGAATCATTCGTGTGAATTCGTGTCCATTCGTGGCTGAAAACAAGTTGAGGAGACGAAATGGCATTCTGCGTAAATTGTGGCGGCTCGCTCGCCGATAACGCGCGATTCTGTACCGGCTGCGGTCAACCCGCGGGCGTTCCCGGTCCGATCCCAGGAAATGTCCCCTCGCCGCCGCCCGCCGTTGCGACGCTCGATTACACCATTCAGGGCGATAACCTCCAGGTGATCCGGATCACTCTGAAACCCGGCCAGGAACTCTACGCCGAGGCGGGAAAGATGATCTACAAGCAGCCGCAAGTCATCTGGGAGACGCGTATGAGCGGCACCTCGATCGGCGAAAAAATCTGGGGCGCGCTCAAACGCAAACTCATGGGCGAATCGCTGTTCCTGACCTATTTCCATACGCCCGTCCCCGGCGAGATCGGCTTTGCCGGCTCCTATCCGGGACGCATCCAGGCCTTCGATCTGCAAGCGGGCCAGAGCGTTTTTGTGCAGCGCGACAGCTTTCTGGTAGCCCAGGCCAGCACCCAGTTGAACATTGCTTTTGTGAAAAAACTGGGCGCTGGATTCTTCGGCGGCGAAGGCTTCATCCTCGAAAAGTTGACCGGACCCGGGACCGTTTTCATCCATGCCGGCGGCGATTTCGTCGAGTTCACGCTGGCCGCCGGCGAATCCTTGCAGGTCGATACGGGCTGCATCGTGGCCTTCGAGGAAGGTGTCAATTACGACATCCAGTTCGTAGGCGGGATCAAGACCGCGTTGTTCGGCGGCGAAGGGTTTTTCCTGGCGACACTGACCGGACCGGGCCGCGTGATCATTCAGAGCATGACGCTGGAGAAAATGCGGCGCGAGTTGGCCCCGTTCAAGCGGGGAGGCGACGAGCACAAAGGGCTCGACGCCATCACCGGCATTTTCGACAGCGACGATTAGTGGCGTCGACTTTGAGGCGCGACAGTCATGGAGCGCGTAACTAACGTTCTGTATTCTACTTCGTCGCGAACGTCACTTGAATATTGCTGTTAAATCCTACGTTGCTCGGATTGCCGTCCAGTTGGACCACGATAACGTTGTTGGCGTTGGGTGTGAACTTATTCTCAACCAGGAAATTGATCTGCCACCCGCCCGGGAATCCGCACCCCGCGGTCGAGCCAAGTATGTCCGCGTCCGGTGCGGCGCCATTGAAGGGACCCGCGATCAACGCCGGTCTCACTCGGGTGCCGGAGTTTCCAGTCGGTGCGAACCCATCCGTTGGAGGCGCATCCGGACCGCCGCTGAAAACGCCCGCGCCGGTCAGGCAGAACGCGATAAAGGCCGACCCGTCGCGCGGAACCGGATTCGATGGCGAGTTGATTCCCAGGTATGTTCCGTCGAGCTTAAAGTTGAGCGCTGCCGCCTGCCCCGCGCCACCAGCTCCCGAGGTGAAGAATCCAGGTGAGGAGATCGCCATGGGGAACTGACCTGCAGCGACAATTTCACCGGTTGACGGATGCGTCACCAGGAACTCCGCATTTCCCGAAGTCGGAGCGTTAGATGGAATTTGGAACGCAATGAAACCCGCCGCCTTTGAGATGCTGTAGATCGGCGCAGGCGTTCCATTTACTGTCACCTGTACGTCATTGGCAACCGTCGCCCACGGAAACGCGCTCACTGCATAATCGTCAAAGCTGAGCGGCAGGCCGAATCGATAGATGAGCGCCAACATTCCGGGAGCCATCGGTTTCTGATTAAAGCTGGCTGCATGCCCATAGGTTGCAGCCCCGAAATAAAATGCGACTCGATTGGCTGATTCCGCCACCACCAGGTTGCCCGTCCCGTCCAGCGTAATCGCCGCGGCTGCGGTCTGGGCTTGTACGGTCTGATTCACCGGGTACTGTGTCGGCGTCGAACCCAGAATCAGCTTGTCGAATTCCGGCAGCCTCAGAATCTGGCTGTTGGATGAGTTGCTGATCCAGATTTCACCCGTCGCCGGGCTGACCACCAGGCCTTGCGGCGCTCCGATATTGTTGAACTGCGCGCTCGAACTCGCACCTGTGGTTTGGGTCCGGGCATTGGTCCACACCAGCAGGCGGCTGTTTCCGAAGTCGGCGACATACAACCGGTCCGAAGTATCTACTCCAATCTGACGTGGGCCATTCATTCCGGCCGCCGAGTTGGACTTGTTACTCGAATTCGGATCCGGCTGGCCGAGCACTGCCGTCGCCGTTTGACCGTTCTGGAAATCCGTGCCCTGTTTCTTAAAGATCATCACGCGGTTGAGGACTACGTCGGAAACCGCCAGGCTGCCGTCCGAAAACAGGGCGAGCCCGACCGGCCCGGCCATGGACGAAATGCTGGCATCGAAGAATTGGGAAGTGAAACCGGATTGGCCCAGCACCAGGTTCGGCAGCTGCTGGCTTCCGGAGGGCTGGGTGAAGGGCGACGGAAACCGCAAAACCCGTCCGTTTCCCGTATCCGCCACGAACAGGTTCCCGTTCGGATCCACCACCAGGCCGGTGGGCGTGTACAGGCCGACCTGATTGGGAAGCTGCGGGTCGTTGGTCGCCCCGTTGATCAGCGACCGGTAGAAATCCTTCTGTCCGATGACCAGGTCCGCCTTTGAGCCCAGCGGTATGTTGCGTGCGTCTTTGAATCCCAGGACGCGGTTATTGAGAAAGTCGGCTACGTACAGATGGGGAGGCGTAGAGGTCGTATCGATGACTACCCCCGCGAACGGTCCCGTGAAATTGAAGTTCACTTCGCGGCCTTCAATCAGGTTGGGCGAATTGTAGGGCCAGTCGAGTTGTCCCACCAGCCGCGTGGCCGTAACATATTTCGCGCCCTGCTGCGGAAAGGAAACTACGCGATTGTTCCCTGTGTCCGCAATCCACAGATCCGTGCCCAGAAACGCACCGCCGACCGGCCCGCGTAGGGTCGACGCATCCGGCTCCGGCTGTCCCTTGTTACTTTTTCCGTTGGAAAGATTGACCTGGCCCACCACGTCGATCATGGGCGGCGAGAATTGCGTGGTGATCGGGTTCTGCAGGCTGGACTCCGCAGGCCACGTGTCAGGCGTGTCGTACTTCACGACGCGGCTCGCACCGATATCCCCGACGAATAGATTGTTTCCAGAGATGATCAATCCCGGGGCGGACGTATTCAGAGAGTAATTGTTGATCGTCGTCAGCGGCGTTTGTCCCTGAATGTTATACCCGATGCCGAGAATCCGGAACGCGGAAATGCCCACGCTACCCGAGGCGATTCCCGGAAGATAGTACAGGACCCGGCCGAACCCGTCGGAGATGTACATGCCTCCATTGGCTGCGATCGCCACCGCGGCCGGCGCCCGCAAACTTCCTTTGAAGAACGGGGCGCCTCCAGGTTGGCCTTGAGGCGCTTGGCGCTCCACCCCCGTTTGAAAATCGAGCTGCCCCATGACGATGTCCGCCGCCGGCTCGATAGTCCCTGCCGCCAGTTGGCTGGCCGGAAATCGTAGAGCGCGGTTGTTTCCCGGATCGGGGACCCACAGACCGCCTGTCGAATCGAACGCGATTGCCGTGGCCCCGGGACCAACGTTCAGATACAGGGTCTTGGCACTCGGGAACTGATTCCCTTCGTTGGGAGAAACGCCGAAGTTGGCCGTCTTCTGGCCGATCACCAGGTCAGGCTGAAGCAGCGATCCGGTCTGTTTGAAAGGCGCCGGAAAGCGCAGGATCCGGTTGTTGCCCGTATCCGCTACGTAAAGGTTCCCGCTGCCGTCCACCAAGATCGCCGTGGGGTTCAAGAATCCGGTGTTGAGACCTATTCTGCCAGGTCCTCCGGAAAGGGTGCTGAAAAGATCTCGCTGGCCGATCACCAGCGGGTCGGCGAAACCGCAGCTCGGATTCGTAATTCCGCACACGCCGAGCCCGCTGGGGTTCTTCCAGGCCAGCACGCGATTGTTGCCGGTGTCGGCCACATACAGGATGGGAGGACTGGAACTGGTATCGAAAGCAATGCTGAATGGCCCGCTTAGTTCCCGGCCTTCGACCAGGTTCGGCGACACCGAGACGAGCGACGACAGCAACTGTGGCTGCCCGAATTCCCGCGACGGAAAATTGTTGATGGTGGGAGACACCTGTTGCGCCAGCATAGGCGCAACAAAAGCAAGAAGATAGCGACAAAGCTTGGACATGTTTTGTTTCTCCGAAGCGGCCGCGGGAACCGCCTGCTGTGAATGTAACACAGCGACCGCAGTCAAAGTATTGGTCCGAAAGTTGGTTTTGCGAGTACTAGTCTGGGTTCGTTTGGTAGTACAGATTCATAGTCCGCTAAATCATTGACGAGTAACGGCCTCCGTGTCGATTACGTCCCCAGGCAGCAGTACTAGCTGGAGAATATCGGGACGCTCGGGGTCGAACTTCACTGTGACTGGACGGCCCCGAAACAGCCTTTGGACCCGCAACCCTGCCGGTAGAGTGCCGGGCCTCCGGTTGGTTCGAGGAAGCGCCTCGCCCAGCCTTCCGCCAATCCCGATGAACGCGTCCTCGCCGTTCACCGAGACGCGCATTTCGGCGTTTACGGCAGCATTGGGAGGGACCGGGATGCAAACTACTCCCGCCGGAAGGGCGATCCCGCAGGAGCCGTCTGGAGCCGCGTGAAACAGTCGTGTCGCGTCCTCCAGGATGGCATGGTCGGATGCCGCGAGCAGGGTCGCGTAGTGATTGGACGACGAAAGGCTCGTCCAGAAGAGAGCGCGGATGTATCCGAAGGCGGCCGGTAGTCCGGGTAGGGGCGCTGAGGCCGTCTTTGCCGGGTCGGTCGCCGTCAGTGAGGCCAGGGACAGACGCACGCGATCGTCTTTAGGGGCCGCGGAAATGGCATAGTACGCGATTTGCACTCCCGAGCCGAGCGGACTGACCACCTTCAACCGGAAATCGGCGGTGAGCTCGACGAATCCGGCTTGGCCGATGGTCCCGAATCGCAGAAAGTAGGCGATCAGCGGGGTAAACGCGAATCGCTCGGTCATGGCCTTCAGAAGATTGATCCGTTCTTCGCTGGTGAAGCAGCCGGCCGCGGCGCGGCCGAACAGAGTGGATCGAAAGTCTTCGACGCTCTTGAGCGAGTCCGTATACATGCGGTCGGTTCCGACGACGACGCCTGGTGGCGGCGGAGTGGGATCGTCATCGAAAAACTCCACCGAGCTGAGCCGGATCCGGGCGGCTTTCTTCGACCAATGAATCGCCGCGAATTCGGATTCGATGTCGCAGCCGGCCTGCGCTCGTTTTCGGGCGTTGGGGATCAGAATTTCGGGCGTTGGCTTCACCGGAGGACGAACCACAGTCCGAGGTCCGCTCGCCACGATGGTGTAGCTCAGGGGAGCATGGCGGCATCCCGCGGCTAAGATCGTGAGCAGGATCAGCGTGGCTCGCCACATGCTAGATTTTTAGCACGCTGAGGGGACTGACTGCAACTTGTCTAGCCACGAATACACACGAATGCACACAAATGGTTCCGATTCGTGTCCATTCGTGTTCATTTGTGGCTAGATGTAAACTGAGATGCATGAACTTCGTGGTAACCCTGCTCGCACTTTCGGCGCTCGCGGCCGACCTCAATTGGCCTCAGTTTCGGGGACCCGCGGCGACCGGCGTAAGTCCTGGAAATCCACCCGTCGAATGGAACGGCGAGAACGGCAAGAATGTCCTGTGGAAGGCTGAAATCCCGGGGCTCGGCCATTCCAGCCCGATCATCTGGGGTGACCGTATTTTCCTCACCAGCGCGGTTTCCGAATCTGGCGATGCGACGCTGAAAGTCGGCTTGTATGGCGATATCGGATCGGTGAAGGACGAAGGCCCCCAGAAGTTCAATATCTATTGCATCGACCGCAAGAACGGAAAGATTCTGTGGGAACGCACAGCGGTCAGCGGAGTTCCGAAAATCAAGCGGCATCCCAAGTCCACGCATGCGAGTCCCACGCCCGCGACTGACGGGAAATATCTGGTCGTGTCCTTCGGTTCGGAAGGATTGTTCACCTACGATCTGAACGGAAAGCTGCTATGGAAAAAAGATCTGGGCGTGCTCGATTCGGGCTTCTACATGGTGCCCGATGCCCAGTGGGGATATGCCAGCTCGCCCGTGATTCACGACGGCGTGGTCCTGATCCAAGCCGACGTCCAGAAGAATTCCTTCATCGGCGCGTTCGATATTGCCACCGGAAGAGAATTGTGGCGCACGCCGCGATCCGATGTTCCGACGTTCGGCAGTCCGGCCGTCGCTCCTTATGGTGACAAAGGACAGCAAGTGGTGGTGAACGGATGGAAGCAGATCGCCGGATACGATTTCAAAACCGGCAAGGAACTGTGGACGCTCAAGGGAGGTGGAGACATTCCTGTGCCGACGCCGGTATACGCCGACGGATTAATCGTCATCACCAACGCGCACGGAAACAAGCGGCCGATTTATGCGCTGCGCACCGATGCGGCGGGAGATATCACCGAGAGTAAGACCGCAGTCGCATGGCAGCTCCCGCTGGCCGGGAATTACATGCAGACGCCCCTTTTAGACAAAGGACTGGGATATTTCTGCTTCGACAACGGCGTGTTGACGGTGTACCAGATGTCGACCGGCGAAAAGCTGTATCAGCAAAGGCTCGGCGGAACCACGGGATTCACCAGCTCGGCGGTCGCGGCCACCGGGCACTTCTACATCACTAACGAGGATGGCCATACATTCGTGCTTGCGAAGGGCGGGGAATACAAGCTGCTCGGCGAAAACGATCTGGGCGAGACGGTAATGGCGACGGCGGCGATATCGGGCGATGTGCTGTATCTGCGCGGGCGCAAGCATCTGTTTGCGATCGGAGTGAAGTAAAAACATTTCACGCAAAGACGCAAAGACGCAAAGACGCAAAAGATTAGGATTCGACTTTGCCGAACTTCGAGAGTGCGTCGCGGATTTTCGACGCGTCGCCTACGGCAACGATGTGGGCCTGCTCCGGCTGATAATATTTCCTCGCGACGGCTTGGATCTCGGCGGCCGTTAACGCGCCGGTGCGCGCCGGCGAGTGCTCCCAGTAATCCGCAGAAAATCCATAGCGATAGCGGGTATAGGAGTAGTTGATCACGTCGGAAGGCTGTTCCAATGTGAGAGCAAAACGTCCGATGGCGGCGCTCTTAGCTTCTTCCAATTCCTGTGACGGAACCGGCTCCTCGCAAAGGCGGCGGAGTTCGCCGAAAATCGACGTCAGCGCTGCTGCCGTGGCCTCGGTTCGCATGGTCGCGCGAATCTGCCAATTTCCCGTGAAGCGCGCCGTTGCCATCGTGCTGCGCGCGGTCAACACCTGACCGCTCGCTTCCAGCTTCTCCACGCGGGAATTTCCACCGGCACCGAGCACCCGGTTTGCAATCGTGGTTGCGTCGTAGTCCGGACTTCCGCGCGGGAACAGGAGGTTGCCGATGGCAAGACGTGTCTGGGCGGCGCCGGGCCGGTCGATCACAAGAATCCGGCGATGCGCCTGCGGTTGCGGCTCGGGAGGAAGCGAAAATCTCGGCGCTGGAGTCTTCCAGCCGCTCAGTAGTTTCTCGGCAGCCGACGACACGGCCGAGGTTCGCACGCGTCCGATCACCGTGAGCACTGTGTTCGCGGGAGCGTACCGCTCGCGATGCCAGGAGGCTGCCATTTCCGGCGTCAGCGCGGCCAACTCTTCTGCCGTCGCCGAACCGGCCCCAGCCGGATGCGATCCGTAGATCACTCGGTTCAGCGCATAGTCCGCGACTGTCTCAGGCCGCGCGGCATCCATTCGGAGATTCACGCCCCGCCGCTCCCGCCGGCCGTTAAACTCGTCCACCGCGAACGTTGGATTCTGGAGTAGGTCGGCCGTCAGGGCCAGCCAATCGTAAAATCGCGCGCTGAGGCCGGAGGCGTCGACAGTCGCAGTCTCGCGCCGTAGGTCAAGACCGGCATCAAGTGTCGCGCCGAGCCGGGCCGCTTCCTGGGCGATCTGTTGCCCGCTCCGGTGCTTGGATCCTTCCAGCAGCATGGAAGCCGTGATGTAGGCCAGTCCCGGATGCGGCTCATAAAGGGATCCGGCGCCGTCGATCTGAAAGCGAACCCACGCGAGCGGCAGCCGGTTTTCCTCCATCGCGATCAGTGTCAATCCGTTGGAAAGCTGGATCGGGGTTGCCTGCGGAAGCTTTATATTCAGCGGCTCATGCGACACCGGCACGCGATTCTTGCGCTCCGCGGCAACCGCGCTGGCAGCCAGCGCAAGCATGCTTCGGCGCGTCATTTGGATGCTCCCGGATTTACCACCATCACTGCTTTGTTCGCGGTGAGATATTGTTTGGCGACCCGGCGAAGTTCATCGCTGGTGAGCCGCTTCTCGCCGTCCTCCCATCCGTTGATCGCTTCCGGATCCGCGCCGAAGCTCATCATTTGGCCCAGCGCGATCGCCCGCGAAGTGCTGGCGACGAACTCCATCGCGCGCGTGCGGAGGCCGTTCATGCGAATCCGCTCCATCTCGTCCTCGGGAACGCCCTCGCGGATCACCCGATCGATCTCCTGAAGCGCCATCTTTTCGAGTTGACCCAGATCCTTCCCCGGTACGGCGATCAACGCTATCCAGAAATAGTTTGGTCCTCCGGAGGTTCCCAGGTTCCCTTCCACGGCGCTGGCGATTCCCGCCCCATGCCCCAGACTTACGGGAAAGCGCGATGCCTCGGTGCCCACCAGCAGGTCCAGTAATGCCTTGAGCGCGAACCAATCTTTAGGATTCTGAGTAGACGCCACGGGCCAGCACAACAGAACCACGGGAACTTTCGCGCTCGGATCTGTGGAAGTTTCGCGGCGTCCGGCAGTTTGCTGCGGTTCGCTGGCGTCGACGGGCGGTGGTAGAGCCGTTGTCGGGATATTTTCGAAGTAGTGCCGTATCCGTTCGCGCGCCGTGGCCGGATCGAAATCCCCCACCAGGATCAGCGACGCATTCGACGGCATGTAGTACTGCTTATAGAATTGCCTCGCGTCGTCGATGGTGATGGCGTCAATTTCTTCGGGAGGGCCGGCAAAGGACCGCTGGTTGACCACATTCGAAAACGTAAGCTCCATGATCCTTCGAAGCGCCCGTCCATAGGGACGGTTTACATTGTCCGCGTATTGTTCCTTCACAAAGCTGCGCACCGCGTCCATTCCGGCCGGCGTGATTTCAAGCGATCGCATGCGGTCGGCTTCCATGAACAGAGCCGTTTCGAGCTGGCTGGCAGGAAGCGTGTCCGCAAAATGCGACGAATCCGGATAGATGCCGTAGGTGTGATTTCCGCCGAGCTGCGAGATGAGGCTTTCCTCTTCGCCGGCGGCCACGTTTGCCGATCCCTGCTGCATCAGATGCGCGACCATGATGGCTAGTCCGGATCGTCCCACCGGATCGCGGCGCGACCCCGCCCTATAGGAAACCAGAAAAGTGAAAACTGGAGCGCTGTGATCCACCGAGAGGACCACCGACAGTCCGTTGGCGAGCGTGAACCGCTCGATGGGAAAGCGCAATGAGTCGGATTGCGGCCGCAGAATCCAGAACGCTATGGCGGACGATACCATCACGAGGGCGGCTGCGCCGATCCACCCTGGTCGCGTCGAGCGAGGCGCGCGCTTGGTTTGCGACGCCTGCTGGTTCAGGACGCGCAACAGATCGTCGACTGACTGAAACCTTTGCGCGGGATCTTTTTCCAGACAACGAAGGATCGCCTTCTCGACGTAGCCGGGCAGCTCCCGCGCGATCCGGCTCGGTGCGGGCGGACGTTCTCGAATCTGCTTCAGCGCGACCGATACCGGAGTCTCGCCGCTGAACGCAGCCGCACCCGTAAACATTTCATACAGGATCAAGCCCAGCGCGTAGATGTCGGTGCGCTGATCAGTCGGCTTGCCTTCGGCCTGCTCGGGAGCCATGTAGGCAGGTGTTCCGATAATCGCGCCAGTGGTGGTTACACCCGCGGCGTAGGATTTTGAAATCCCAAAGTCCATCACTTTGACTTCGCCCGAAGGCTTGATCATGATGTTTTCGGGTTTGAGATCGCGATGAACAATGGATTGATTGTGCGCCTCGCCGACGCCCGCGATCAGTTGGCGCGCGATGTCCAGGCCGCGCTCGAGCGGGAGCTTGCCTTCACGCTGGAGCAGCGCGCGCAGGCTCTCGCCTTCCACGTACTCCATGGAGACGTACACCGAATCGCCGGCTCGGTGAAATTCATGAATCCGAGCAACGTTTCGATGACTGATTTTGCGCGAGAGCCGCACTTCATTCCGGAAGCGTTCGAGAATCTGGGCGTCGCCGGCAATCTCCGGCTTCAGGAATTTCAGCGCGACCACTTCGTTGGTTTCGCGATCGCGCGCCTGATAGACGATGCCCATGCCGCCGCGGCCCAGCTCGCCCATCAGTTCGTAACGTTCCGGCAGTGCCAGAGGACCCGTGAACGGCTTCATCTCCACGGTCTCCGCCATGGGCTGGGGTTTGGGTTGTGATTTCGGCTGATCTTCCCCGGTAGACACTTGCGGAAAATTATATCAACTCCCAAATCATCTAATGTAGTAGCGAGGAGATTATGATTCCTTCCACACGTGTCGAAAGTCCGATGAAGGAGCTGGCGCGGCTGGGGCAGTCGGTCTGGCTCGATTACATCCGTCGCAACCTGATTACCAGCGGCGAATTGAAGCGCCTGGTCGATGACGGATTGGGTGGTGTGACATCGAATCCCGCGATATTCGAGAAAGCCATCACCGGCAGCGACGACTATGCCGACATCCTGACAGGGGACAACAAAGACGTCGACGCGACCACCCTCTACGAGCGCCTGGCGATTCGCGACATTCAGGACGCGGCCGATGTTCTGCGCCCGGTATACGATCGCACCAACGGTCGCGACGGTTACGTGAGTCTTGAAGTGTCGCCCTATAAGGCCAATGAGACCAAAGCCACCATCGAGGAGGCGCGGCGCTTGTGGAAGGCGGTGAATCGCCGCAACCTGATGGTGAAAATTCCCGGCACGGCCGCGGGGATTCCGGCGATCGAGCAGGCCATCGGCGAAGGCATCAACATCAACGTGACGCTGCTGTTTTCGCAGGATATGTACGAAGCGGTCGCGCTGGCGTACATTCGCGGATTGCAGAATGCGGCGAATCCCGCGGGTATCGCCAGCGTGGCCAGCTTCTTCGTGAGCCGCATCGACTCGCTGGTGGATTCTAAGATTGACGAGAAACTCAAAACGGCGACTGCGGATCAGAAGTCCCGCTTGGAATCCCTGCACGGGCGCGTGGCTATCGCCAACGCGAAGCTCGCCTATGAACGCTACAAGAAAGTTTTTTCGGGCGCGGCCTGGGATGCTCTCGCCAAGCGCGGCGCGAACACCCAGCGCGTGCTGTGGGCCAGCACGTCGACCAAGAATCCGAAGTATCGCGACGTGATGTATATCGAGGAGCTGATCGGCGCCGACACTGTGAATACGGTTCCGCCGGCGACACTGGAAGCCTTCCGCGATCATGGCGAAGTGCGGCCGTCGCTCGAACAGGATCTGGATGGCGCCCGCCGAGTCATGGCGGATCTGGAAACCGCCGGCATTTCGATGAAAGATGTGACGGACACGCTGCTGGTGCAGGCTGTAAAGCTGTTCGTCGAGCCGTTCGACAAGCTGCTGAATACCATCGATTCGAAATGCAAGCTGCCCGTGGGCCCGGTGAATCCGATGACGTATTCGATCGGCCCCGCGCATCAAACCGCGGTGCAAACGGCGATCGACGAGTGGACCATTGCTGGGAAGGTCCGGCGCTTGTGGTCGCGAGACGCTTCGCTGTGGACCGGGAGCGACGAAGCCAAATGGCTCGGATGGCTGGGGATTACGGAAGATCAATTGGCGCATCGTGAACGGTTCGATCAGTTTGCGCAAGACGTGAAGGCGGCGGGGTTCAAGCATGTGCTGTTGCTCGGTATGGGCGGGTCGAGCCTGTGTCCGGAAGTGCTTCGGCTCTCGTTCGGAATCACGAGTGGATTTCCCGAGCTGCACGTGCTGGATTCCACGGACCCGGAGCAGATCCGGGCGATCGAGAGCAAAATCGACTTGAAGAAAACGCTGTTCATTGTTTCCAGCAAATCCGGATCGACGCTGGAGCCGAACATTTTCAAACAGTATTTCTTCGAACGCGCAGGCCGCGACGGCAGCAGGTTCATCGCGATCACTGATCCGGGCTCGAAGATGCAGCAGGTCGCGGAGCAGGACCATTTCCGGAAAATCTTTTTTGGCGATGCTTCGATTGGCGGGCGATATTCGGCGCTTTCCGATTTCGGCATGATTCCGGCGGCTGCGATGGGGATCGATGCGCCGCGGTTTCTGGATCAAGCGGACGCCATGGCGCTGGCGTGTTCGCATTGCGTCGGTGTGGAAAAAAATCCTGGCGTGCTGCTGGGGATCCTGCTGGGGACGCTGGCCAAGGCCGGGCGCGACAAGCTGACCATCGTGGCGTCGCCGGGGATTTTCGATCTGGGCGCGTGGCTCGAACAACTGGTTGCCGAATCGACCGGCAAGGACGGGAAGGGAATTATTCCAGTGGATCGTGAAGCGCTGGGCGCGCCTGCGGTCTACGGGAACGATCGTGTATTCGCCTACGCGCGGCTGGAACAGGGAGCGGACGCGGAACAGGATCGCGCAATGGACGCGCTCGCGGCAGCCGGGCATCCCGTGATTCGCATCGCCGTTCGCGACGCCGGCGAGCTCGGCCAGGAGTTTTTCCGCTGGGAGATCGCAACCGCCGTAGCCGGATCGATCCTGGGGATCAACGCCTTCAATCAGCCCGACGTGGAGGCCAGTAAGATCGCCACGCGCAAGTTGACCGAAGAATACGAGAAGACCGGCTCGCTCCCCAAGGAATCGCCCGCGCTCGAAGATGGCGGGATCAAAGTATTCGGCAAGGTGACGGGAGCGACCCTGGTGGACGCGTTGCGGTCGCACCTCGGCACGTTGAAGCTCGGCGACTATTTCGCACTGCTGGCCTACGTCGAAATGAATCGCGCGCATGAGGAGACTTTGCAGGCCATGCGTCTTCGCGTTCGAAATTCCAAGCGCGTCGCGACTTGCCTGGGATTCGGACCGCGATTCCTGCACTCCACCGGGCAGGCGTACAAGGGCGGTCCCAACACCGGTGTGTTCCTGCAGATCACTGCCGACGATGCGCAGGATCTTCCAGTTCCCGGCCAGAAGTATACTTTCGGCGTGGTGAAGGCCGCGCAGGCCCGCGGCGATCTGGAAGTTTTGAAGGAACGCGGCCGGCGCGCGCTTCGAATTCACCTCGGCGCCGACGTCGACGCGGGGCTCGCAAAACTGGCTTCAGCACTGGAGCGCGCGTTACAATAACGGAAGCCTGCAGACGCAGCCGTTGTGCGCAATTCAAGGAATGGGCCGGTAGCTCAGTTGGTAGAGCATCGCACTTTTAATGCGGTGGTCGCGGGTTCGAGTCCCGCCCGGCTCACCATGATTTTGAAGCGGTCTCGTGAGTAATACCGCTGACAGAACCCCGACGCAGGAAACGAATCGTCCCGATCAAACCACATCAAATAGCAGGATCTCGCTGGAGTCCGCAATTCCGCTCAACGTCAAGTGATCTTCGCCGCTTACGGCGCCCGCATCTCCAGTATGTAAGGAGACGCCGTTCACTACCACTTCTCCACGAACCACGTGTACCCAACCGGCGCGATTCGAATCGAGGGTGTAAGGAATCTCGACATCTTTTGCGAGTTCCGCTACAAATACGTGAGCGTCTTGATTGATTCGAGCGGCGCCGTCGCCGCCTGCCGGGCCGGCCAGTCGCTTCAGCCTGTTTTTCTTCTCTTCCGGATCGAAGCGTATCTGTTCGTAACTCGGTAGCGTACCGGTCGCCGCCGGCTCGATCCAGATTTGGAAGAAATGCACCCGCTCGCTGCCCGAAGGATTGAACTCGCTGTGCATGATGCCCGTCCCGGCGGACATGCGCTGAATTTCATTCGGCCCCAACTCTTGTTGATGCCCCATGCTGTCCTTATGGGCGAGCGAGCCCTCCAGGACGTACGTGAGAATCTCCATGTCACGATGGCCGTGCGTTCCAAATCCCTGGCCGGGAGCGACGCGATCTTCGTTGATCACGCGCAGGCTCCGGAAGCCCATGCACTTCGAGTCATAGAAATCGGCAAACGAAAATGTGTGATAGGTATCGAGCCAGCCATGATTGGCGTGGCCTCTTTCGTCATTTCTGCGAACCTGTATCATTTGGAAATTTCCTTCTGTTGGCGGCTCCCGCCGCAAATAAACCCAATTTCTTGAGAAGAGCGTGAAGCTGGCGCTTTTCGCTCGGGTTCAAAACCGCCATGGCTGATTCGAGCTCCGCGGCGTGTCGACGGAACGCCGCTTGCACCACCCGCCTTCCTTCCACCGTCAGTTCCAGAACTTTTGCTCGTCTGTCGATGGGAGCCGGACCACGTTTTATGAGACCCTTTCTCTCCAGGCGATCGACGGCGGCCGTCATCGACCCGCTGGCCAGCAGCACCTTGCCTTGGATCTCCGTGATGGTCAGCGGCCCCTTATGCAAAAGAGCTTCGAGGGCCGCGAAATCCGAGAGGCCCAGTCCGGCTTCCTCGATGCTATGCTCTGCGATTTGAATGACCGCTCGATGGCATCTAACCAGAACCAGCCACAAGTGCGGCGCATCCATGTGAATTTTGGCGCTGGGAACCCTAGCGCTCATGAATGAGCCAGACGTTGCTCCGCCACTGGCGAAGCCGTCGCGATCGCGCGATCGACTGAAAACGCGCCTGCCCCGCGGATCATCAGGAATGCGGTCACGGCCAGCGCCAGCAGGTGATATTCGTAGCCCTCGCCTTTCTGCGTCCCGGTCCAATTCATGAAGAACCCGAAGGCGCTATGCACTGTCGCCATCGCGACCACCATGTTGACCGCAATCCCGAAGGCGGCGATTCGAGTGAGGAATCCTAGAATTAATCCCACGCCGCCGAAAAACTCGGCCGCGATGGCTAGGAAGGCGAACGGCGCCGGAATGTGCATCGTCCCCGTAAAGAAGCCCATGGTTCCAGAGAAGCCGTAGCCTCCGAACCACCCCAACATTTTCTGCGCGCCATGCGCGAAGAAGACCACTCCCAGCACCAGCCTTAGAACGGCTGTCGCGGTGTTGTCGTCCGTGGAAATCAGTTTGCGAATCATCTTACCTTCAGTCTCCTTTCGAGCATCGGTTGCCCAGCCCTCTGGTTTATGAGATGCAATACACTTACCTAAGGATTCTTTATATCGAGGTATCTCCTGCCGGGAGCCCCAGCCGCCGGGAATAAAACGCCCGATCAAATCGTCGACGTAGGGGGACGCACCTGGTGCTGACGCTCAGGTAAGGAATCGCATTCCCACGCGGTCGAACCCTTGGATCAATATGCTCAATAGTTCCGCAAGCCTTTGGCTGGGCGTCACATTCGTGCTCATCGGCGCGATCAATGTCTGGCTCATTCTACAGGCGTCTGCGCGGGTGAAGGATGGGAAAGCCAGCACGCGGCTGGTCGCCGCCCATCGGATTGGCGGCTATCTCTTCATCGCTCTGTTCTGCGTCATGGGATATTTCATGATTGCCCGCTTAGGCGATGCCGCTGGAGCCGCTCCACCCGCCAGCATGGTTCACATGACCTTGGCGATGGTTCTGAGTCCGCTGCTTTTCGTGAAGGTTCTGGTCGCCCGGTATTACAAGAGCTACTATTCCTTCCTCATGCCGATCGGACTCGTCATCTTCGTGCTGGCGTTCGTTTTGATCGGGATTACGGCGGGTCCAGCGCTCGCTCATCATGCCAGAATGCAAACCGTCTCTCTTGAAACGATCGACCTGCCGCCGGCGAATATCGATATCAACACGGCGGCTGCCACCATGGAGAAGCGCTGCTCCAAGTGCCACAATCTGGATCGCGTGGAAGGGGCTCGAAAGGACGCGCGAGGCTGGCTGGCGACCGTGAGCCGTATGCGGGCGCTGCCGAATTCTGGAATCTCTGGCGAGGATGCCCGGATCATCGTTTCCTATCTGGCATCCCAGATGGCGCCGAAAGGGCCGGTGGCCGCGGCGAACCTGGAAGTGGGCAGAGCTCTGGTCGACCAGCGTTGCGGACGTTGCCATAGCCTTGATCGGGTCTATAAGACTGCGGAAACACCGGAGGAGTGGCGCGCCACCGTCGCCCGCATGGTCGAGTTTGCCGACGGCAGCGGCAATGCCTTTCACCCCGGCGAAGATCAGCAAATCGTCGCTTACCTTGCCGCGACGCAAACGCCCGACGCCGTTCGTCAACGCAAAGCCGCATCGTCCGCCGACGCGGACACGGTGGTTCAAGTGGCCGTTTCCGCTCCAGATCAGCCTGTGCCGCCAAGCCGCTATGATCCGAAGACCATCGGTTTCATCTCGTTCGTGTGCTTGGGCGCACTGACTATGATGCTGCGGCGGCCTGCCAGAGTGCCTGTCAATGCGAATGCAAAGCCGGACCAACCGACTCCGGCGGGAGCGGTCCGCATCCCCAGCCCGATTCCAGGCGGTCCGCTGATCCTACGACTGGCGCACATCCAGCAGCAGACCTCGGACGCCAAAACCCTGCGTTTCATCGTCGACGATGGACGGAAACTCGAGGCGCGTCCCGGGCAGTTTCTCACCTTCGCGTTTCTCTTCGATGGAAAGAAAGTCGTCCGGTCATATTCCATCTGTTCCTCGCCCGCGCAGACAGGTTACGTCGAGATCACACCTAAGCGAGTAAGCGACGGCTGCGTCTCGCTATTTTTGAACGATCGGGCTTCCGTTGGAATGACGGTCGAGGCGAGTGGTCCCTTCGGACATTTCTGCCTGGACACGGGCAAACACCGCAACGTTGTCCTACTGGCGGCTGGTAGCGGGATTACTCCCATGGTGGCGATGCTCCGCTACCTCGACGACCTGTGCCTGGACATCAACGTAACCTTGCTGTACTTCGTTCGCACCAGCAGCGACATCATTTTCGAGAGCGAGTTGGAGCATTTGCGATCCCGGCTGAAGAATTTTCGGTACGATGTCATGCTGTCGCAACCTCACGCAGAGTGGCTTGGTCCACGCGGGCACGTCAGTCGTGAATTTATCGTGACCATGGTCCAAGACCTCGCCTCGCCGGAATTCTTTCTGTGCGGTCCGCCTCCGTTCATGGACGCCGGCCGCACGATCCTCACCGGCTTGGGAGTAAAGCCGGAACGGATCAGGCAGGAGAGTTTCGGCGGCACGGCTCCGAAGAGCGTTCAGCCTGTTTCAGTGGCGCCCGAAACGGACGTAACGATCGAGTTCGCCCGATCGGGCAAGACCTGCGCTGTCCGCAGCGGCCAAACTGTGTTGGAGGCTGCCGAAGAACACGGAGTCGCCATCCCGTCGTCCTGCAGGCAGGGGCAGTGCGGGACATGCAAGACGAAACTCCTGCAAGGGACCGTGCGGATGGACGCGGACGAAGGACTCGATCCCGATTCGAGGGCACAAGGATTCGTGCTGACGTGCGTGGGCCACGCGGACGGCTTCGTGAAGCTAGATGCCTGACCATTCAGAACGGCCGTTGGTTGCAGTTGAACTTTCCGGGGCCAACGGGCGCCTTCCGCGATCCATTTCCGGATAGTCTCCAGTTCCTCCGATGACAACTTGTTTGGACCGGGCGGCATAATTCCGCTTTTTGCGGCGAGATACAGCGTACTGTCTTCCGGCTTCTTCGGAACGATGGCGCGCATGGCTCGATCCTGGCGGTCCAGGCGGAGGTTCTTGGCAGCCCGCTCGTCACCGTGGCAGCGCACACAATGTTTTTCGAGAATCGGCTTCACCTGGCGTACGAAATTTACTTTGGCGAACGCCGGCAGCGCGAGCAACAGCAGCGTCAGACGCATTCGCTTTATTTTGCTTGAAACGGATCGATGCTGCCGGCGATCTTCTGGGGATGACACAGGTCGTTTTGCGAGACTTCGACGGATCCGAGACGCTCGTCCCGCGCGAACTGCCGCTGCCCGAGGTGATCCACACCAGCGAAACCGATCCGGAAAGCGACGTGCTGGTCACGCGGCACTACCTGAAAACCCAGGACGTAGATACGGAGGGAAGGCCGGTGTACGCCCAAAGCAATCTCTAAAAAGAAATAGGGCCGGGTTTTGCCCCGGCCCCCTCCAGACTACCGAAGTAGTTGTGTTTTAGAAGTGGACGCGCAGTCCAAACTCCAGCCAGCGCGCCTGTGCACCGTTTCCAGTAGTGAACTGGCCCGTGACGACGCCGAATGTGCTGGGCGTCGCCAGGCTGGTGCTGGGATCAGCCGGCGTGAAGTGATTGAAGATGTTGACGAACTGGATCGTGAGCGTGGCTCCGATTCTTTCCGTCCCCCGAATCTCCTTCGACAACGTGGCATCCAGGTTCCAGAACGGGAAGCCGCGAATCGCAGCATACGCGGTATTGGTATCCACACCGAGTATCGGAGTGCGGAATTCATTGTACACGGCAATCGGATCCGAGAACAGGTTCACACCCGTCGGGTTCTTTCCGCCAGTAGTGGCGACGCCGTTCGGATTCGCCGCGCCGGTAACGAGGGGCGTGTTGTAGCTGGCGCTATTGCCGGCCGTTAACGGAGCTGCTAGCACGGCACCCTCATAATTCGCGCTCTGGCCGGAGTAAATGGCGCCAAACGCTCCACCATTGCTGGCCAGATCCGTAACACGCTGAGGCAGGCCGGTGCGCGCGGTGAACAGCGGCGCGATCGCCCATCCGCCCAGGACTCGTCCGACGAAGCCTTTCTGGCTCCGGAAAAACGGCTCCTGGTAAAGCATGAGCAGGCTGTAGGTGTACTTCACATCGAATGGCTGCGGAGCGTACGTGCCGAAGGTATTGAAGTTGAACGGATCGGGTACCGTGATCGAGCTGGAAGCCTGCGTGACCGATCCGGTTCCGATTGCGCGGCCCCAGGTGAAGTTGGAGCGCGCGGTCAGGCCATGCCAGTCTTTCGCCGTGAACGACATGAATGCGGCGTTGTAGTTGCCGTGGCCGTAGGAGTTGATGAAGTCGAATGCGCCGCTGAGCTGCTGTCCCGGGAGCGCGGCCGTGTTCGGTTGTGCCAGAAGACTGCGGCCAAGAGTCCAGCCGCTCTTCTGGGCCAGATCGTTCCAGACGTTGTATGCTTTCCCGTTCTGGAAGTTAGCGGCCTCGTTCTTTGCTACGGCAGCCGTGCAGCTCGCCGAGCCGGTGCAATACGGCGAGTTCGCCCCGCCCATCACGGCTTCGAAGAACGGCTGCTTGGCAACTGCTGCCTGGTTCGGTGTGCACACCGTGACCAGTCCACCGCAAAGCTGCTGGTACACAGCAGCGAACGCCTGAGCGTAGCTCTGGCCACCCAGCGTGGTCATGTACGGTACCGCATCCAGGTTGATTTCCTGGAACTCATTGGCAATCTTGCGCCCGATATAGCCCACTTCCATGATCATCTTCGAATTGAAAGACCGCTGGATGGAGAAGTTGAACTCATCGGAGTGATTCGGTTTCATCTTCGGATCCAGGATCGAGCCATCGGCTGCGCTCGTGTTGGTGATGCCGTTCTGTACACCGCCCGGAATGAACGGCTGGGGCAGCGTGTTCGTCACTGTCGGCAGCGGCGCCACGTTACCGTCGGTTCCGATACGGAAGCCGGTCGCCGGCGTACCCACGCTGCACTGACCAGTGATGGTCGGGATCGGACACGAAACGGCCTGCAGCAGGCCCGGGCCGAGCAGCGGAACCAGCAGCATGTCGACGCCGTTCAGGCGGCCGTAAATGCGGGCATAGCCGCCGCGGACTACGGTCTTGTTCTGGCCGAATACAGACCCGATGATGCCGCTCGAACTGCTGGGACTCCACGCCAGGGAAACGCGCGGGCTGACGCCGCCGTAGAACGGATCGAACGGATACTTGCTGGTCTGGCCGGGGACGTTGCGGATGTTGGCGAAAGCGATCTGCGGCTCATATACCGAGCCGGCCAGACCCGCAGCTTGACGCGCCTGCAAATAACCCTTGATGTCGATCGGCTGGTTGGTGCTCGCGTTGATCATTTCCACCTGCTTGCCGTTGACTTCATACGGCGGCATTGCAACGCCCCAGGAGAGACCGTAGGTCAACGTCAGGCTCGGCCGTAGGTGCCACGTATCGGAAGCATACAGTTCATAGGTCGGGAGGATGCTCTGGTCGAAGCCCTGCTGCCCGGGCGGATTGAGCGTCAGGTTCTGTCCGCTCCGTGTATACATCAACTGCGTCTGGTTGATCAGACCAGTGATTTCATTGAACATGATCGGATAGTTGCTGATGTTGGACCCACCGCCCGCGCCGATCGGCAGGACATAGGCGGCGCTGTTCAGGTTCGTGCCGCCCACCTGGTACACGGTCGACGTGTTGATGCCGACGCCGTTATCGTCGCGGCCGTGCAGGTCGTTGTTGCGAAGGATACTGCCGCCGTACTGGATCAGGTGATTGCCATGCAGATGGCTCACATTGTCGCTGATGTTATAGTCGTGGCCGTCCCAATATCGCTGGCGGACGTCCTGCGAGTCCACATTGTAGGGAATCAGCGAACCAGCCAGGCTCTCTCCACCGATTTCGACTGCGCCGCCGAGGTTCGCGAACTGCGGCGGACCGGCCTTTGAGAACCACTGCCAGTAATTGCGCAGGTAACCAAAGCGGAAGTCGTTGGTGATATTCGCACTGATCGTCGTGGTCAGGCCCGCCGCCCAGAACGAGGGCTTCACCGGGCGAACCGCAGTGGCGGTCGGCGTACCCGCGGCTCCACCCAGAAGGCCTCCAATGTCGACCTGCGCGGGAACCGACGGAGTAAAGGTGTAATAACGGTAGCTCGACATGAACCGCCACTTGTCGCCGAAATCGTGGTCGACGCGGCCGACGACGAACTTCGAGGTCTGCGGTAACGACACGTTACCCAAGAATCCTTGCGTATTCGTGCCATCCACCAGACCGGTGGTCGCGCTGCCAGCAAGGAAGGCGGGATCGTTGGGCAATGGCAGCGTATTCCAGATCTTGGTGATCGTGGGATTCAAGCCGAGGTTACGCGGATCGCAATTTCCGGTCGCGCCGCCGATGACGCACTGTGCGGGCTGATACGTAACCCCATTCACGGTGACCGGGCTCGGATTCAGATTGTAAGCCGTCAGCACGCCCGCAGTGTTGGCCATCTGCAGGACTCCCGCGCGCATCAGCGCTGTGGGAACGCCCTTCTCAAACGTTTGCCCGTTGGGATACTTCATCGCTTCGTAGTTCACGAAGAAGTACGTCTTGCCGCCCCAGAACTTCGGCGTCAGAGGCCCGCCGAGCGCGCCGCCGAAGCGATTGCGGTGCGTCGCGGGAAGCGGGATGCCCGCGCAGGCGCCCGTCGTGGGGCTGCAATTCGCATGATTGTTCGACCATAGGTTGGCCGCGCCAACGTTGTTGCCGAAGTAGAACTCGTACACCGCGCCGTGGAACGCATTGGTTCCGCGCTTGGTCACCATTTGCACCTGGCTGCCCGCCGCGGCATTGAATTCCGCCGTCTGGCCGGTAGTGGCGACTTTGAATTCCTCGATCGATTCGATCGGGGTCGGCATCACGCCGGATGGCGTTCCGCCCGAGCTCGCGTTGCCGCTGAACGCGTTCGAAACCGTGTATGTGGCATTGCTTCCCGCCATGTCGTCGCTGTTGTTCACGCCGTCGAGCGAGAACGAGTTCTGGTCCGTCGCCGCGCCGGCCACATTGCCGGACAACGAAACGCCGACTTGCAGCACCGACAGCGCCGAAGCATCGCGGCCCAGGTTCGGAAGCAGGTTCAGCGATTCATTCGTGATGGTCGTTCCCACTGTCGCATTCAACGTTTGCAGGTCCGCCCCGGCGGTTGCCTGCACTTCCACCGTGGTGGTGGTGGAGCCCACTTGCAGCGCGACGTTGAGAGTCAACGTGTCTCCCACGTCAACCTTCTGCGCAGACAGTTTGGAGGCTGTAAAACCGGTCTTCGTGACCAGGACATCGTAGGTGCCGGGAGGCACGTTGACGATCGTGTACCGGCCGACTTCGTTGGTGGTCGCCGAGCGCGTGCTGCTGGTGGTCGGATCGGTCACCTTGATATCGGCGTTCGCGATCACCGCACCCTGTTGATCGGTCACCTGACCGGTCAAAGTTCCGGTGGCGGATTGTCCAAAGACCGGCGTCGCGCTGAAGCTGAGCAGAACGCCCAAGCCGATAGCAACTACAAGTCGGAAAAGGAACGAAGAAATACCCACATGATTGAGCTTGTAGCTCGCACTCATGACCCTACCTCCCTAGATGTGTTTAGTCGTCGACCCAGAAAATGCCCTTACCCTATGCCTTCTGGCACACAAAAGACGTTTCGGTAATTCTATGTCCGGACCGAGGCCGATGTCAAGAAGTATTTCGTTGTTATGAGGTTGCGGTGATTTTTTATTGAAACTGGGAGCCCCTCAAGTACTGGATCTGAGAAATGGAAGTGTCTATGCTTCTGCCCATCCAAACGACGTTACACCGGTCGCATCAACCGTCATCTATAAGGAATGACGCAGGCGCGCAATCTCGGGTAAGCTGGTTGAAACCGGCCATGGACATCATTACAGCGACCGAAAAATATGAACGCTGGCTGGGCGAGCGGATTCCTACCATCCCCGCCGATGTCGACAAGAAACACGCACTCATGGCCGAGAATCCGTTCCCGTTCATGCGCGCCACTTACTACCGATGGGCGCAGGTGTGGCCGCAGATTTCCGCGAAAGAAGCGGATGCGCCGGAAGTGCTCGGCGTGGGCGATCTCCACGTCGAAAATTTCGGAACCTGGCGCGACATCGAAGGCCGGCTCATCTGGGGCATCAACGATTTCGATGAAGTCTGCTGGATCCCCTACACCTGCGACCTGGTGCGGCTGGCCACCAGCGCCCACCTGGCGATCTCAGTCGAAAATCTGGTGATCGCGCCTGGCAAGGCGTGCAAAGCGATCCTCGATGGCTATCGCGAATGTCTTCGCGTGGGCGGAAAACCTTTCGTGTTGGCCGAGCATCATCCCTCCCTTCGTGAAATGGCAGTCGCGCGACTCAAGCAGCCTGAGCTCTTCTGGAACAAGCTGCACGCACTGCCTGTGTGGAAAGGAAAGGTCCCCGCGAGCGCGTTCAAGGGGCTGCGCCGCGCCCTGCCCGATCATGATCTGAAACATCGCATCGTGCATCGCGTCAGCGGACTGGGAAGTCTGGGCCGGCGCCGGTTTGTGGTGTTGGCGGACTGGCATGGAGGCACCATCGCGCGTGAAGCCAAGGAACTTACGGAATCCGCGTGGTTCTGGGCGCATCCGCGCCGCCGGCGGACTGAGATTTACTACCAGGAGGCGCTGGATCGATCCCGGCGTTGTCCCGATCCGTTCGTCCACCTCCGAGGCCGCTGGATTGTGCGCCGCCTGGCGCCGGATTGCTCGCGTATCGAGCTGTCTTCCTTGCCCACCAAGCACGATGCCGTAAGACTCCTGCACGCCATGGGATGGGAAACGGCCAACGTCCACTTAGGATCGCGGGAAGCCGGCGTCATCGAAAGCGACTTGCGAAAACGTCCAGCAGGCTGGCTGCATGCAAGCGCCGCATTGATGGTTCAAGCCATCGAGGAAGATTGGAAAGCCTGGCGTAAGCGCCGTTAATCGGGACTCCGCTGCAGAACATTTCGCCCTCGACATCCACGCCTCTTGAGAACACCGAAGGCGAAAAGCCCTAGGGCGAAGCCCCTTCTAATACCCAATCGAACGAAGGGTAGTTCTTCGCGGCGCCAGGCGGACTGACCGCAAGATAGTGCTTCCCGGAGCATTCCGAGGGCCGAATCGTTCTCATTGGAACGTTCGTCGACAGGGGTACTGCCTTGACATCCACCACCCGATTTCGGTATTATGACGATTCATTAACGTTGCGTCGTAGTCCTGTGGCGTTTCTCCGGCAGCACGACCCGCAGGTCATCTTCGGGTCGCAGTCGAAATCTTTAAAGAGGATCCCTTAGGAGAAGAATGAAGCAGCATTACTTCGTGGTCGTTCTCGCGCATTCGTTGCACGGACGGCTACGCCGTATTCACATTCCCCATCAATCCATCTATCTTGTTCTAGCGCTTGCGCTTTTCGGTTCGGTCTCGCTGTTCGGAATGGTTTCCAGTTATCTCCGGATGACCTGGAAAGTCGCCAACTACAATTCACTACGCAGTGAAGTTGACACCCTCCGCTCCAAGTATCAGGAACTGCGTCGGGAAAACGACCAGAAGCAGGAGCAGCTTGCATCCCTGCAAATGATGGCGACCGAGGTCAGCATGGCGCTCGGATTGAGGCGCCATATGGAAGGGAACGACGAGATTGCCGACGAAACCACGCTGGTCCCCACCTACAAGGAATCGATCGAGGAGTACAACTTCCTCAAATCCGCCAGCTTCTCCCGCCTGAGTCATACCTATGCGCGAACCTGGCAGAAAAACGTGATCCCCAGCATGTGGCCCGTGAATGGTCATGTTTTGAGCCGCTTTGGCGATCGTGAGGACCCGTTCTCGGGCGAGGGCGCGATCCACACCGGAGTCGACATCTCCGCGTTCATCGGAACCGCGGTACATGCCGCAGCGGACGGCGTGATCTACCAGGCCGAATACGCCGGACATTACGGCAAGATCGTGGTCATCGACCACGGAAACGGCATGACCACGCGTTACGCCCATCTTTCGCGATTCGACGTGATCCCCGGTCAGGAGATTCGACGCGGGGAGGTCATCGGATTTTCCGGCGCGACCGGCCGGGTGACCGCACCGCATCTGCACTTTGAAGTGCGCGTCGGCGGCAGCCCCGTGAATCCCTATCCCTACCTGGCCCGTTCTTCCATGCTCCAGCAAGTCCAACCCGATCTTCCGTTCTGAACGGCACTATCGTTGACGTCCCCCCCGAGCGAAGAGTAGACTTAGGGCGGTTCGGAGGATCGCAACATGCGTTTGGGATTTTTAACTGCGCTGTTTTGCGCCGCGCAGCTCATTCCTGCGGCGTCGATTTCCTACACCAGCTCTTCGGCTTTCCTGGCCGCGGCCAGTGCGCCAGCATACGATTTTCGCAACCTCACCAACGGGCAGAACATCTCGTCCGGGTCCACGGTGGAGGGGCTGACCTACAGCGCCTTCGTGTTGACGCTGGGTGCGACTCAGCTCGACATCACTAATCTGTACAACAGCTTTAGTGGTTTGAGCCTGGGCGCGAACCACCTGACGCAAGGTTCTAACCAGACCTTCTTCTACGGTGGTGAAGGCGCGACCGTCTCGTTTGGGATCCCCATTACGGCGTTCGGCATCTTTTTCAACGTCAACCCGAATTCCGGGACTTTCGGGTTCTCGACTTCCGCAGGCAGTGCCAGCACTGGAAGCGCAAGTTACGACACCAGCACGTTCGTCTTTGCCGGCCTGACTTCCACCACCCCATTTTCGTCGATCACCTTCAGCAGCACGGGAGGAAGTGCGGTTTACAACGTACCCGAATTTCTGATCGGTTATACGTCGGGTCCGGAGCCAGCGACCTTCGGTATAACGCTGGCGGGCGCCTTGATGCTCGCTGCACTCGCTCGTGTGCGGCGAAACTAAATTCCCGGCCGCGCCGCGCGTGATACGATCGAAGTATGCACAGCCGCGATCACGCGGCGCGTTCGCGGCGCTGGTTTCTCTTATCGCTCCCTGCCGCCGCGGCAATTGCTGCGGAAATTAACGGAAAAGGGCGGGTTTTTCCCTCCACTGTCACTCGCTATCCCGATGCCGCGACGGAATTCACGGTAGCCCGCCTCACCGATCCCGCGCACACCAGTCTTCTGCCCGCGTTCTACAATCGCGCCATCGCGCGCCGCGGCAATTTTATGCTGTGTGCCTGCGATGCGCCCGGACGATTTGAAGCCTTTCGACTCGATCTCAAGAACGGCCAATCCCGCCAGCTCACCGAGACCTCCGATCTGGATCCCGCCTCTCTCACTCTGATCGGCGACGGGACTTTCTGTTATCTCGACGGCAATCGCGTTTTCAGCGCCGGCGTCTCCAACCAGCGCGCCCGCGAGGTGTACCGCATCCCCGAGGGTTTCGAGCGCGGTCCCGGATTCAGCGTCGCCGAAGACGGTTTGTTCGCGGCGCTGATCGAAAAAAAGGGCGCCCAGTTCCGCCTCCAGCTGATCAACATGACGACCGGCGCCCCCACTACTCTGGTCGAGTCCGATGAAGAACTTCGCGATCCTATCCCGCGCCCGCGCCGCGCGTCGATTTTGTACCGCCGCGCCGCCGGCGTGTGGCTGGCAAACTATGACCGGCAGCAGAATTATCGACTCCGCCTGGCCGATGGCGACACCGGACCCGCGCAATGGAGTCCCGACGGCCGCTCCGTGTTGTATTTGAACTACCCCGCCGACCGCCACAAGCTGAACAATCTCCGCGAATTTGTTCCCGACACGAATGAAGAGAAAATGATCGCGAACACCACTCAATTCGTACAGTTCGGAATGAACAGCGACGCGACCGTCTTCGTTGGAGCGAGCGGCAGCAAAGCCTCGCCGTATGTTTTGCTGCTGGTGCGTTCGGTCAAACGCGAAATGACCTTGGCCGAGCACCGCGCCAAGAACGCCGCAATGGTCGCGCCCATTTTTTCTCCCAACAGTCAGCGCATTTACTTCGCCAGCGACCAGCACGGCAAACCCGCCATCTACACGATGTCCGTCGAGAGGTTCGTCGAAGAAACCGACACCCCGAATTAACAGACGCTCTTGTAGTCGGCAAGCCTCTGACATTTGGTCCTGCAAATCAAAGAGAGTTCGGCAGCTGATAAATACTTTTCTCCATCGGCGTTCATCCGCGTTCATCGGCGGCCATCATGTTCTATCATGAAATTTAGGGAACCCCCACAAGAAATGAGCGCCTCAGCAGCCGGCATTGCAGCGGCCGTTCGGCCCTTGCGATTCTGGCAGACCACGAACGGCAAAAAAGCCGTCATGGCAGTCAGCGGAATCATCCTGGCCGGATTCGTCATCGGCCATCTTTTGGGAAATCTGCAAATCTTCCTGGGACCCGACGCCTTCAATTCCTACGCCCGCACGCTCCGCCATCTTCCCGAACTGGTGTGGCCCACACGCATCGTTTTGCTCCTCATGGTGACCCTGCATATCTGGAGCTCTCTGCAGCTCGCGGTCACGAAAAGCGAGGCGCGCCCCATTGGATATGCCAAGCACAAGCCCGCTGGATCGAGCTACGCGTCGCGCACCATGTACTGGAGCGGACCCATCGTCGCCGCGTTCGTGATCTACCACCTGATGCAGTTCACCTTTGGCGTCGGCGGCACGCCTTATCATCCTTTCGACGCCTACGGAAATGTCATCGAAGGATTCCGCGTCCCTATCGTCTCGATTTTTTACATCATCGCCATGGGTCTGCTGAGTCTGCACCTCCGCCACGGCTTGTGGAGCATGTTCCAGACCCTGGGCTTTTATCATCCGCGGCACACGCCGCGCATTAAACGGCTGGCGTCGCTGATCGCTCTGTTCATTTTTTTCGGATTCATTTCCATCCCGATCGCCGTCGTGCTGCGCGTGATCCCGCAAGTCCTATAACGAATGCAACTCCTCTACGAACCTGAGCAGCACGCGCCCGCGCCCGCCGCCGGATCTCTCACGCTCGACGCGAGAATTCCCAGCGGTCCTATCGAAAAGGCCTGGGATAAAACGCGCTTCGAAATGAAGCTGGTGAATCCCGCCAACAAACGCAAGTACGAAATCATCGTGGTCGGCAGCGGACTTGCCGGAGCATCTTCCGCTGCGACCCTAGCCGAGCTCGGCTACAACGTCAAGTGTTTCTGTTTCCAGGATTCCCCGCGACGCGCGCATTCCATCGCCGCGCAAGGGGGTATCAACGCCGCCAAGAATTATCAGAACGATGGCGACAGCGTCTATCGCCTGTTCTATGACACCGTCAAAGGCGGCGATTTCCGCGCCCGCGAAGCCAACGTCTATCGACTGGCGCAGATCAGCGTCAACATCATCGATCAGTGCGTCGCGCAAGGAGTTCCGTTCGCGCGCGAATACGGCGGCACGCTGGCCAATCGCAGCTTCGGCGGCGCGCAGGTTTCGCGAACCTTCTACGCGCGGGGCCAGACCGGCCAACAGCTACTCCTGGGCGCTTACCAAGCGCTGGAGCGTCAAGTCGACGCCGGCCGCGTCACCATGATTCCGCGTACTGAAATGCTCGATCTGGTCGTGATCGACGGCCGGGCTCGCGGGATCATCACGCGCGACTTGGTCACGGGCGCGATTGATTCCCACGTCGCCGACGCCGTGGTCCTCGCGACCGGTGGTTACGGCAACGTCTATTTTCTTTCCACCAACGCCAAGGGTTCCAACTGCACTGCCATCTGGCGAGCCTACAAACGCGGCGCTGCGTTTGGAAATCCTTGCTTCACGCAGATTCATCCGACCTGCATCCCCGTCAGCGGCCACTATCAATCCAAGCTGACGCTGATGAGCGAGTCGCTGCGCAACGATGGGCGCATCTGGGTGCCGCTTGAAAAAGGCGACAAGCGTCCGCCTAACGAAATCCCCGAGTCCGATCGTGATTATTATCTGGAGCGGCGCTATCCCAGCTTCGGCAACCTGGTCCCGCGCGACGTCGCCTCGCGCAATGCGAAAGCGGTGTGCGACGAAGGCCGCGGCGTCGGAGAACACGGCTTGGGCGTGTATCTCGATTTCGCCGACGCCATCCATCGACTCGGCCGCAAGACCATCGAAGAGCGTTACGGCAATCTCTTCGAAATGTATGAGCGCATCACCGACGAAAATCCGTACAAAATCCCGATGCGCATTTATCCCGCGATGCACTACACTATGGGCGGCCTGTGGGTCGACTATCACTTGATGTCGACCATCCCCGGACTGTTCGTCGCGGGTGAAGCGAATTTTTCCGACCACGGAGCCAACCGCCTGGGCGCAAGCGCGCTGATGCAGGGCCTCTCTGACGGCTACTTCATCATTCCCTACACCATCGGCCATTATCTGGCTAGCAACAAATTCGATAAGGTCGAATCGACGCACGAGGAATTCCGCGCCGCACAGGCACAGGTCGCCGATCGCACCCGCCAACTTCTCGAAACCAAGGGCACGCGCACGGTGGACTCGTTCCATCGCGAGCTCGGAAAAATCATGTGGGACGATTGCGGCATGTCGCGCAACGCCGCCGGCCTCGAAAGCGCCATCTCAAAAATCCGCGAGCTGCGCGAGCAATACTGGCGCGAAGTAAAGGTGCCCGGGGCCCCGGCGGAAATCAATCAGTCGCTGGAAAAAGCCGGCCGCGTCGCCGATTTCTTCGAGCTGGCCGAATTGATGTGCCGGGATGCTCTCCATCGCGAGGAATCCTGCGGCGGACATTTTCGGGAGGAGCATCAAACCGCCGACGGCGAAGCGTTGCGTGACGACGAAAACTTCGCCTACGTTGCCGCCTGGCAATACGGCCCCGAGCCTCGCTTAATCAAAGAACCGCTCACCTTCGAATACGTCCACCCGTCGCAAAGGAGCTACAAGTGACCGCTTTCCCTCTTGCCCACTCGTCTCCGGCACCGAGCCATGAGCGCCAGCGATTGGGTCCCGAAGCATCCACTCGACTCCGGCAATGAAACTCATCTTCCACATCTGGCGCCAACCCGCCCGCAACGCGCCGGGCCGCATGGTCCGCTACGAACACTCGGGACTCAACCCCGACATGTCCATGCTCGAAGCGCTCGACGTGTTGAACGAAGACCTTGCCCTCAAAGGCGACGACCCCATCACCTTCGAGCACGATTGCCGCGAAGGCATCTGCGGCTCCTGCGGATTCGTGATCAACGGCATCGCCCACGGCCCGCTCGCTAAAACCACTGTGTGTCAGCTCTCGCTGCGCCACTTCCGCGACGGCGAAGAATTGTATCTCGAACCCTGGCGAGCCAAAGCGTTCCCGGTTCTGCGCGACCTGATGGTCGATCGCAGCGCTTTCGACCGCATCATTTCTGCGGGCGGCTACATCAGCGTTCCAGCCGGCAGCGCCCCTGACGGCAACAACATTTTGGTCGACAAAGACGACGCCGACCGTTCCATGGACGCCGCCGCCTGCATCGGCTGCGGAGCCTGCGTCGCCGCATGCCCCAACGCCAGCGCGTCGCTCTTTACTGGAGCAAAACTTTCGCACCTCGGCTTGTTGCCGCAAGGCCAACCCGAAAGAAATTCGCGAGCGCTAAGAATGGTCGCGCAAATGAATCAGGAATCCTTCGGCCAATGCACCAACATTGGAGAATGCGAAGCGGTGTGCCCCAAGGGAATTCGGCTGGAAGTGATCAGTAGGATGAATCGCGATTTCCTGAAAGCCAGTTGGTCCGCTCGCTGACTCAAGTTCAACCTTGAGGCTGGCCTCTGGTTACTGGCGCCCAGGCGTTACACACATCGAATCCAGCACTGAGTCAAACGCTTTCGCTGCCTCCGAAGGGACATTGTTGTACCAAACACCCTCGAATGCAGGAGGCCCAACATATCGCCAGTTGGTTCCATCGTTGAAAACCCCGTGCGCGTCGAACCCGCTCATAGTGCCGCCGGTCCAAGTGCGCTCGGAGTGTGTGCCAGACTTGGCGGCGAAGCTGGCTGCCAGACCTCGTGAGCAGCAGGACGGCCCACGCATGTCGAACATGAAGAATTTCTTGCCCCCGACTTTGGTCGATAACACTTCTTCGTAATAGTCAATGTCTTTAATCGGGCGTTCCTGGTGCACGTCCTTGGTCGGATCGAATCTGACCGCTCCACCCCACGTCCCATGCCCAGGTGCGCACACGCCGACCTTCCACTCGTCCCACCCTAGCGATCCGGGCGAACCAAGAATCAAAAGCATCGAAGCTGTGGCGACCAGCCTCAACCGAGTTCGGCGTTCCCTTGACCTAGGTGTCAAGGGCGTGCGAATCTCGTGGGCCATGTGCCCAAAATACATGTCTCAATAATAACTGTACAGAAGTTGAGCCCTGATGCCGTTCCTCGTCGGCTGCCTTGGTGATACATTGGATGTACGGTCACTCATGGTTAAGAAACTCACTAAACACGGCAACAGCCTGGCGCTCGTAATCGATCGCCCCATCCTCGACCTGCTCAAGATCGATCCCGAAACTCCACTTGAGGTCAGCACTGACGGCAAACAATTGATCGTCGCACCAGCAAAACCGTCCGCGCGCAGGAAGAAGTTCGACGCCGCTCAGGAGTGGGCCCACAAGCGCTACGGCAAAGCATTCCGAAAGCTCGCCCAATGAGGAGCGACGATGGAGCCCGTATTCCTCTCGCTCGACGAGGTCCTGGAGCTCCACGAGCAACAAATCGAACGATACGGCGGATCGCCCGGACTCCGCGATGCCGCCGGAATCGAATCGCCGTAGGGACTCCCCAGGCGACCTTCGGCGGCGAATTTCTGCACGCTACGATTCCCGCGATGGCAGCGGCCTATCTGTTTCATTTGTGCATGAATCACGCGTTCATCGATGGCAACGAACGCGTAGGCGCGAACGCGGCGATCACGTTCCTGCTGATGAACGATTGGGAGCCAACCTTCGAGGAAGACGAGTTCGCTGACTTGGTCCTATCGGTCGCCTCCGGCCATATCGCGAAGCCGGAAGTGACCGGGATCTTCGAGTCCCGTTGCCGGCCGCTCACCGCTTGACCACTTCAACTGAATTCATGCGCCGCAACCACGCGAGTTCACTCAATCCCAGTGTCCTCACGATCGGGTCCGGCGCATCGTCGAACAGCAGTGTGAACCCGACGGCATCCCATCGACGCCGCTGCCATGCAAAGCCGAACCACAGTGTGATCGCGATGAGATAAAACATTGCCTCGCGCAAAGCGTGCCCCGCCATCCATGCTTCGAGTGACGCCATCGAATACGCATACGTCGTAAAGGCGAACCAGTACACTGCCCACAACACCGTCACGTTGGCTTTTCCCGGCGGATACGAACACGTAAACGGAATTTTCCAGAAGTCGAGCAGCAATACTTCGATCAGCAGTATAGAAATGACCACGCTGAACACCAGATGCTGCAGCGCGATCACGGGGGTCCACAATACGAAATAAAACGGCGCGACCGCCGCGAATAATGGTACGACTCCAAACCACAGCATTGCCCGCCGAGCCCCGTCCAGTGCATTTCGCCGAGCCTCCGATTCGGTGACGCGAAAAATCCAGTTCGCTGGAAGCTCCGACGGAATTGTGAAGACGTAGCGTAATCCGCTCAACACGAAAAAGCACAATACCAGTGGCACCGAAAGCCACGCCTGCCGCATTCCGGACCCGACCAGTGCCTGCAACACGAACGCGCATCCAACGCCCGCATACGCCGCGAGAAAGATCCGATGCTTGGCGCTTCTCGCCACCGTTTTTCCGATGAATGCCAACGTCCCGCGTTCCACGGGATGCCGCGACACGCGGTCCGCGATTGCGCTCATCCACTCGTCCAGAAATGTTCGTGTCCCATCGCCGCCCTCGATCGATTCCAACGTCTTGCGCACATGCCTTCGATACGCGACCCCATATGCGATCGCGGCGATGACAGTCGACCCCGCGACCGCGATCACCGCGTACCGAGCCAGCTCCAGCAACACCGGATCGCGAGACCCGAGCAGCGCTTCATGCAATCCCAAAAACCAGGCCGGCGGAAACGCCATCAATTCGAAGGCGTGGTGTTTCTTCAATTCCGGAATTCGTCCGCCGATGTCGGGGAACAGAAAGAACAGCGACAGCAGCGCGAAAATCGTCGCCGACTGGACATACGCCGACGCCTTGCGAAACCACTTCACGCTGAGCACGTTCAGCAGAACGCCCTCCAGAGCGACCATCGACGTGAACACAAACGCGCTCGCCGCCAGCATTGCCAGCAACTGCGTGGAGATGATCCGCAGAATATCGAGCAGAGCTGCAATCATCCCCGGCATCTCTCCCGATGTCGTGCTGCCTCGATAGGACACTAACGGAAACATCACCGACGACGGCCCGTCGACCACCACCGTGAATCCGATCAAAAAAATCACCAGTGCCCCCACCTTCGCCAGAAACAAGGTGCGCGATTTGATCGGCAGCGGAATCAGCGACGCGTAGTCGCGACGGTCCGGAAACAGTGCATCCCATTCGAGCACGGTCACTCCGCCCATCACCAGAATCGCGAACGATAAAAAGAATAATTGATCCGCCCACAGCACAGGTAGCCGCTCAACCGGTGGATACGCATCTAACTTCAAATAGGTTGTGTACCGCAAACACGGCAGCAGCAGTCCGGGAGTCGCCAGCAGCGCCAGAAGTTTCACCACGGTCGCATACATGTCCGTACCCTGCGCGACGAATTCGTTGTCGAAGAATCGCCCGAAGAAGTGACGGACCAGAGCGATGTACATCAGGCCTTCATCACATCCACAATCGAGTTCGCGGTCATCTCGATGTCCTGTTCCAGAACCAGCTCGGAAAAAATGTCCTCCAGCGACGCGAGATGCATCAAGTTCCGAAGCCCGTCCACCGTATCATTCGCGACCACCTGTCCCTTGCGCAGAATCATCACGTGAGTGCACAATTTCTCGACGACTTCCAGCACGTGCGAGCTGTACAGAATCATCTTCCCGTCGCGCGCCAGCGACTTCACCAGGTTTCGAAACACCATGGCGCTGGTCACGTCGAGGCCCGAAAGCGGTTCATCGAACACCAATACGTCGGGATTGTGAAGCAGCGCCGAGGAGATCAGCACCTTCTGCCGCATGCCTTTCGAATACGATGCGATGGGCGAATGGCGCGCCGCTCCCAATCCGAAAAGCTGCAACAGATCGTCGATCTTCTTGTCAAGGGTTTTCCTCGGCAACCCGCGCAATCGCCCGGCGAGCTGCAAATATTCGCGACCGGTCAGATGTGGATACAGATGCGGCTGCTCCGGCACATAACCGAGACGCCGTTTGTATTCGATCAATTGACTCTGAATGCTGCGGCCTTCAAACAGAACTTCGCCGTGTGTCGGCTCGATCAGCGCGGTCATGATGTTGACCGTGGTGCTCTTGCCCGATCCGTTCGGGCCCAGATAGCCGAGGATCTCGTACGGCTTCACGATGAAGCTGACGTCTTGAATCGCGGTGGTCGTCGTATAGCGCTTGGCGAGCCCGCGCGCTTCGAGCATGCGGGTTAGACGCCGACTTCAACCGAAATGTTCCCGACCGGCTCCACCGGAAAGCCGCGCTCGCGCCATCCGTCGTAGCCGCCTTCGAGCGGACGGACGCGCGTGATCCCAAATCTGTGAAGTTCAAGCGCCGCACGGGCGCTGGTGGCTTCGTTCGGTCAAGTGCAGTACAGAATCACGTCGCGATCGCGCGGGATTTTCTGGTGATGCAGCCCCAGTTCCTTGCGATCGAACCACAACGCCCCCGGGATCTTCATGCCGTCCCATTCAATTTCGCCTGCGGATCGCAGATCCACAATGGCGATTTCAGTCAGCCGTTCCAGCACTTCCTCAGGCGTGATTCGCGCCACTTTCAGACTTTTGAGGAAACGCCGCCGTTGCCATTGTTTCCATCCCAGCCATAGCGCCACGACGCCGGCGATCACGAGGATCAGCCCCCGGCCCAGCCGTGCCGCGACTTCTCCCGCGTGTTCCAGCTGCTCCCGAAACACGAAGCCGAGCCCCATGATCGAGGTGCCCCAGAGCAGGCTCCCCGCAGCATCGGCCGAAAGGAATTTCCAAATGGGCATCCGCGAAAGTCCGGCCATTGGCGTCGCGATGGTGCTCAAGCCGGGAACGAACTTCGCGACCACCAACGCCCAAGCGCCCAGCTTCTTGAACCACGAGCGTGCCGAGCTGACGCACGAATCCGGCTCCAGGGAAATCCGGCACAGCAGTTTCAGGACCGAGTGGCCCTTGGTGCGGCCCAGCAGGTACCACGCGCTGTCGGCGGAGACAGCCGCGACCAGCACCACCGCGGTCGCGATCGGAAAGGAGTAGCCTGCGACGCCTGTGAGCGCGCCCATCGCCAACAGAATCGGTAGTGCGGGCACCGGGACGCCCAGTTGCTCCGCCATCACCCACGCGCCCAGCACCCAGTAACCGTGCTTCAGCAAGAACTCGAGCGTTTGGTGCATCAGGTTTTGCGGACCAGTTCCACGTCAATGGTGATGTGGACTTCCTCGCCGACCATGATCCCGCCGGTTTCGAGCGACATGTTCCAGGTCAATCCAAAATCTTTGCGACGGATGGTGGTGGTCGCTGTTGCTCCGCGGCGCGCGCCGCCCCAGGGATCTTTCGCCTCGGGCGTCACGCCGTCCACTAACAAGTTCACAGATTGCGTGGCGCCGCGAATGGTCAGGTCTCCCGTAACCTCATACGTGTCCTTGCCGGCCGCGGCAACGCCCTTCGAGCGGAACGTGATGGCCGGATACTTGGCGACGTCCAGAAAATCCGCGCTCTTCAAATGCTCATCGCGCTGCGGCTCTCGCGTGTGGATGCTGGTCGCGTCGATGGTCACATCGATGGACGAAGCCGAGGGGTTGGCCGGATCGAAACTGACCTTTCCGGACACTTTCGGGAACTCGCCCTTCACGTAGGAGATCATCAAATGCCGGACTTTGAATTGGGCGCTGGAGTGCGACGGATCGATCTCGTATTGAACCGCGGAAGCAGTGGCTGGACTGGTGCTCATGTGTTCTCCTTGTGACGATATTCGTTGCAACCTGGACCCGGAGCGGGGTTGTTCAACTGCCCTAATGGATGAGCCCTCTGGTCCAAAAGTTTCAACCCCCCTGGGGTTATATTAGCGAGAATCACGCCCAAACTGGGCGGCCGCGGTGGCCAGGATTTCTGATCGCCTTGTCATCGGAACGTTAGGCCGGCTTAACGGCAGCGTCACATATCACTGGTAGGATTCCTTCATTGTTCTCGCTTAATCGCTGCGAAAGAGGATACTTACCATGTTGATCGCGAAACGATTTGTTGGATTCTTAGCCTTCTGGATCGCGCTTGCGCCGATTCACGCGCAAGGCCTGCTGGGGACCATTCTGGGGACCGTGACGGACGCCAGCGGATCCGCTGTCGAGGGCGCCGAGGTCACCGTCAAAAGCCTGGCGACCAACCTCCAGGTCAGCGCCAAGACCGCAGGTAACGGACTGTACCAGATTTCCAATCTCCCCATTGGGACCTACACGGTGACGATCGCCAAGACCGGCTTCCAGAGCGAGGTGCATCCGCAAATCGTGGTGCAGGCGGAGCGGTCGATTACTATCGACGGATCGCTGCAGCCGGGTGCGGTCACCACGCGCATCGAGGTAACCGGAACTCCGCTGATGAACGAGACCGATATTTCGAACGGCTACGTCCTGGATGAAAGCAATATCCGCAACGTGCCGCTGGGTACCGGCAGCTTCACGCAGCTCGCGCTGCTGTCGCCCGGAATTTCCGCCGATTTTCTGGCGGGAACCAGTTCCAACACCGGCTTGGGCAATCAGCCGATCTGGGCCAACGGCCAGCGGGATTCGTCGAACAGTTTCACCATCAACGGCGTCAATTCCGATAATCTGTTCAGCGGCAAATCCGGAAGCCAGGTGGATTCCAGCCGCTTCACGCTGAACACGGGGCAGGGGAACTCGGTGGCCGGCGAAGTCCGCACCAACACCTCGGTCTACGACGCGATCGGTCAGGCGCTGCCTTCGCCGCCCCAGGAAGCGTTGCAGGAAATGCGCGTGAACACTGGAATGTTCGACGCCACGCAGAGCGCCCGCTCCGGGGCGCACATCGCGCTGATCACCAAGTCGGGGTCCAATGCATTTCACGGCGAAGTGTATGAGTATTTCCAGAACACTATCTTCAATGCCGCGCCGTTTTTCCGCAACGCCAATACGTCGATTCCCAACAGCCAGAAAGTTCCGCCGCTGCATTACAACCGGCCGGGAGGAACGTTGGGAGGTCCGATCATTAAGAACAAGCTGTTCTTCTTCGCATCCTGGCAATCTCTTCGCATCAGCGACAATCTTGCGGGAACGCAGACCGCCACGGTGCCGCAGCATCTTACCGATGACCGCAGCGCCACTGCCCTCGCGTCGGTCGCGACACAGGATGTGGGCGTCACGGTCACGCCCAGCCAGATCAATCCCACCGCTCTCCAGCTCATGAACCTCAAGGTGAACGGCTCCTATTTCATTCCATCGCCCACCATCCTGGATCCGGTAGCCGCCAAGCAGCTCGGCTACAACGTCACTGTCACGGGAACGCCCAGCACGTCTCAGGCGGACATCGGCACGACGAGCGTCGACTATAATTTGTCCGAGCATGACCGGATCAGCGCCAAGGCGCTGTATCAGAATTCCCCGAATTTCAATCCCTACGGCGGCGGCGCTGCGATCAACGGGTTTGGCAAGTCGCTCGACGCAGGTTCGGAACTGGGTTCGGTCGACTACACCCGGGTGATCCGCCCGAATCTCACCTGGGAAAGCAAAATCGGATTTGTGCGCCAGCGCGCTTATGCGAAAACGCAGCAGGCCTTCACGCCTCAGGAAGCCGGCATAAACCTGTTCGGCATCAGCATATTCCCGCAAATCAATATGGGAACTGTCGACAACAATCTCAACCGGAGCCTGTCCTTCGGCCCCAGCGGAAATTTCGCAAACGTGGGTATTTTCCAGAACAAGTGGGATCTGAGCACCAACGCGAACTGGGTCACCGGCCGCCACACGATTTATTTCGGCGCGAGCTGGAATCACACGCAGTTGAACATCATCAACAACAATACGCAGGCCGCGTCGATTTCCTTCACCAACTTCGCTCAGTTCCTGCAGGGCAACGAACTGCCCTCCAGCACGTTCTACAACGGCTCGGCCAACCGCTACTACCGTGCCGATCAGATCGGCGCGTTCGTGCAGGACAATTACAAGCTCAAGAGCAATCTCACCATCAATCTCGGAGTCCGTTATGACTACGAGGGGCCGCTGAGCGAAAAATATGGCACGCTGGTTAACTTCGATTCCGATCTGTACAGCTACAACGCCGCGACGGATACGATCACGAACAGCGGCCTGGTTTTCGCCGGCAACTCGCCGTTCGCCACCAAAGGAGTCAGCAACTCGACTCTGAAGAACCGGCAATGGGGTGTCGGTCCACGCATCGGCGCGGTTTGGAGCCCCAAGTCGATTTCATACTTGACGCTGCGCGGCGGCTACGGAATTTATTTTGATCGCGGCGAATACTTCACCTTCTTCTCGCCCGGCGCCGGACGCGGGTTCAGTGGACCGTTCGGCGTCACCATGCAGCTTCCCTTCACCGTGCCGATCAGTCCACCCGCGGGCGCGAACCTTACCAATCCGTTCGGCGCGACGGCTCCAGGGACGCCCGGCGATCCCAGCATTCTCGCCAAGCAGCTTCCCAATATGGCGGGACTGATCAACGGCAGCGCGCCGTATATTTTCGGTGGATACGACGCACACAACAGCATGCCTTACGTCCAGAACTGGAGCTTCGACGTTCAGTACCAGCCGTGGAACGATTGGGTGATGACGCTTGGATACGTGGGCAATCATGGAAGCAATCAAGTGCTCCCGATTCCGTTCAATCAGGCGGGAATCGCGACGGCGCAGAATCCAATTAACGGCCAGACCGCGAGCTACGGATTCAATATCCAGGCCAACGAACCGATCGCGACGCTCGAAGGCGGCAACACGGATCTGCGCGTTCCCTACATCGGATATTCCAGCAATTCGGTGCTGTACCGGACCATCGGCGTCTCCAACTACAACGCGCTTCAGGCCAGCTTGAAGAAACGCTTCAGCCGCAATTTCCAGGCGACCGTTTCCTACACCTGGTCGCACGCGCTGGACGAACAATCCAACCTAGGCGTGTTCTTCAACGGCAACAATCCCCTGGTGCCGAGCCAATCCTATGGCACCGCGACATTCGATCGCACTCACGTGCTCGATTCGACTTACTACTACGAGTTGCCCAGGACTCAAAAAGGCGGAGCGTGGTCGGCAATCGCGAACGGTTGGGCTCTCACCGGCGTGGTCAATCTCCAGAGTGGACAACCCTACAACCTGTATGATTTCTCGGGCGCCGTCGCCGGCCTCTACAACAGCACAACCATCAACATCGCTGATCCGATCCTGGGATTCACGCCGGGAACGCCGATCTCCCAGGTCAAGCTGCAAGGCACCACGGGTGTGAACCCGCTTCAGCCCACCATCGACACGTCGAAGATTTACATCCCAACGATCCAGCCCGGGACCTTCGGCGTGCCGGCTTGCACCGGCAGCCCTTGCGACACCTATGAGTCGCTGTTCTCAAACACGGGGCGCAATACCTTCCGCGGCCCGTTCCAGACGCGTTGGGATGGGGCGATTGCGAAGCGAACCAAACTGACCGAGCGCGTCAACCTGGATCTGCGCTGGGAGGTGTTCAACGTTTTCAACCATCCCGATTTCGACGTTCCTTCGGTGAGCACCGGGCTCTACACGAACCTGGTCAGATCCGGAAATGCGATCAAAGGCATCACCCTTCGCGATCCGAAGACGACCACTCTGGGCCTGATCCAGCAGACGCTGGGTAGCCCGCGCATCATGCAGCTTTCGATGCATCTGACGTTCTAAAATGCGGAGACGCGGCTCGTGTCCTGAGTCACAAGTTCGCAGCATAAATCACCGCCTTCGGATTCACGCAAAGACGCCAAGACGCAAAGGACGCCAAGAGTTTTCATTGCGTTGCTTTGCGCCTTGGCGTCTTTGCGTGAACATTGCCTCTTGCCGAATTTGCAATGAACTTTTGATTCACCAAACTAGCGAGTCTCCGCGATCCACACGCCGATCAGCACCAGTCCGCCTCCGGCGCCGAGGGTCCACGTGACGGGTTCGCCCAGAAAGAAGTAGCCAAGAATCGTCGCCAATACGGGTTCGGCGTACGTGAATGTGGTGAGGCGCGAAGCCGGCATGTGGGCGAGTGCGTAGTAATAAATCAGGTACGTGCCTACCGACGAAAAGATGACCATGTAAGCCAAGCTGAGCCACGCGGTCGCGCTTACGCTGGCGACTTGGAACGTCGAGCGCTCGACGAATGAAAGCGGCAGCAGCGTGACGGCTCCGATCGAGTAAGACAGAAGATTCATGGGCACGCTGCCGTACTGTGTTGCAAATTTCTTTCCCGCTACGGTGTAAATCGAAAAGGCGACGACTCCCAGGAACGCGAGCAGATCTCCGAGCGGCGTCGAAATTCCGGAATCGGTTTTGGAAAGTTCCAGCGCAAGCACGCCGGCCATGGCGATCAGCATTCCGGCGCTCTTCCCGACAGTGAAGCGCTCCTGGCCGGCAATCACCGCGAAAATCAAAAC